>Ga0105248_10000004_pt1 | contig 695244 bp, 561 predicted proteins | sample KBSS34metaG_FD_81524 | JGI IMG/M metagenome (GOLD analysis project Ga0105248, IMG submission 81524) | Switchgrass rhizosphere microbial communities from Kellogg Biological Station, Michigan, USA - KBS S3-4 metaG | ecosystem: Host-associated > Plants > Roots > Rhizosphere > Soil | place... | reverse complement strand
TGGGAATATCACATCGAAAACTTCCTAGGATTCGTCCAACTCGCCTGTCTCCAAATGATGCTCAGACATTTATGAGACTGCCTCTAGTCTGGACACAATGCACAACAGATATTGAATGACGGCGTAAGACTCGTTGGGCTGGAGAATTGGTCGCGTTCTCCTCATTCGACAGCCTCGCCAAATGAGCAGGGCTTTCTTGAATGTGAAACGTTAAATCCGATCCAACTCCGCAAATACCTCACCCAGCACAACCTGGATCGGCGTCCCAGCCACAATAAGCTCACCCTCCATCACCGGATGCAACCCATCCCGATCCGCTCGCCAGGCGACGCGACGTTGCGGGTCAAAGATCCAGATATGCTCCACACCAAACGCCAGATACTCTTCGATCTTCTCCTGCAAACCGCTCAACCTGTCATCCGGCGAAAGAATCTCAATCGCGATGAATGGCGGGCTATCCAGCACACTCTCAAACCGTACCCCAGCCCGCGTGATCAACACATCGGGAATGCGAAACCGGGTGCGTGTTACCCGAGTGCGCAGCTCCGGATAAACCTCTACGCCCCATGCAACCCGATTCATCCAAAATAGCCCCGCCAAGAACATCTGCAGTATCGAATGCCCCTTCTCACCCACATGCCTCTCCTCAATCCGGCCATCCACATACTCGCAATCGGGGCTATAACTTGTACGCAGGTACTCGCGGACTGATATGAATCCGTCGTCGATGGGCATCGTCGCCATAGCATCAGTATCCTCTTAATCTTGACGTTTCGCCAGTATCGCCTGCTCTGATGAAATCGTTCTACGGAAACGCAATCCCGGCCACAATCATCCCGCGTTTGACCATCTTCCGCACCCCGTGCGGCACCACCGACCGTGCAACCGGCATCACCGCGCGGGCACAAAGCAGACGCAATACCACGCTTGTCTCAATCCAGGGAATGAACCGCCACACGTTATACCTGTTCACCAGCAGCTCCCACCGCGCAATCCGCTTAAAATACGGAATCCGGACCGGCACGCAATCTGCGCCCGAGCCTAAATCCTCCTTGCGCAAGAACTCCGCTTTCTCAAACCAGCCGTGAATTCTCTCCGCCGCGTCCTCGCCATAAAATCTCGATACATCCACCCAGACATTCGGCCGCATATCCGCCTCGAAATAGTACCGTCCGGAGCCGTCAGCCGCCTCAATGCATGAGATGCTCACGAACCCGTTCGCATCCAGCGCCCGGCCCAGCACCGCAACTTCTTCAAAGATCTCTTCTCCCACCAGCGGCAAAGGATAGTAGGTTCGAAGAGCCGAAAGAGCCGTGCATCCCTGAACCGTCCGCTCAATTACCGAATAGGCAAAGTGCACCAGCTTCTGCTCGAAAAAGATCGCAGAGAGATCGACCTCCCTCCCGGCAATCAAGCGCTGCACCAGCAAAGGTTCGTGCTTCAACTTGGCCTGCAGCTTCCGTACGTCGTCGGCGCTCTCACAGCGGTAGACGCCATTTCCTCCATTATCCGAATCTCTCTTGACCAGCACCGGATAGCCAAGCTCACCCGCTGCCAGAACAGCATCCGCGCAGCAGGAAGCCATACGAAATGGTGGCGTTTTTACTCCGCCTGCCGTTAATGCCAGTGAGAGCCCCTGCTTCGAAAAAATATGCCCGATCTGGCCTTCGCGCGTGCGGGGCAGATACGCCGGTTCTGTTGCAGATGGCCAATGCATCCGGCTGAGTTTCCACAGCGTCTCATCGTCTCCGGCAATCACCCAGTCGTAAGGGCGCTCGCGGCTGCAGATACGTTCATGCGCCAGGTCCACCATCTCGTCAAGCGTCTCAATCCGCTCCACCCTTCGCACAAACTTGCTGGCCCGCAGCAATGGACTGGTTGTAATGACGTCGACCGAAAACCCGCATCGGGCAAGAAGATATGGGAGCGACCAGATCAGGCTGGTCGCCGCCCCTACAATGCATGCTTCCATCGAGCCGCTGCTCTGCATCCTTCCGCAGCTTTCCTTAAGCCGCGGCTGTCCGCTACACGTCGCCGGCTCTTCGCAAACAATGGCCAGCCTATCTGCGCCATTAACCACGCGCGGGAACCTCTTGCAGGCAGCCCTGTGCCGCAGTCATCACGACTCGGGTCAATGCAAACGCCCAAACCCCTGCCGCTCGCAAGGGCGCAGCAGCCATCAGAAACGAACGGCGCTTCAAAAGCTATCTCCCGGCTGGAAATTAGATTGGCCGGATTGTAGACCTTTTCAAGCTTCTCTGGGAAATCGACCGCCTGCAACAGCTCATGCCACAACAAGTCCTCGCGGTGGCCCTGGTCATCGTCGAAACCATCTTCGTTACGCCGCCCAGTCCACATTGCTGCTTTCTGCGCAATCTCACAAATCTGGCGCTGCTATCATCTTTGCTGTAGATCGGTATCTTGGGTCATTGCTTTATGACGATAGTTGCAGAAAAATACGGTATCGAGGCGTCGCCTGGAAAGCATCCCGCAAATTTTATGAAAAACGAACAGGCGCCTACTCGCTGGCACAACCTCGAACTCCTTATTCAGTTCGGGCTCCAGCTCGCCACTAGGCAAGACCTGAAAACACTGGTTCAATCCGTTACCGATACTGGACTGCAGCTCTGCGGCGCTCAATTCGGCGCATTCTTCTACCACATCGTCGATTCTTCTGGCGAAAATTACCGGTTCTATACATCGTCAGGCGTCGATCCGGTCGAATTCGCCGCTTTCTCCATACCCGGCAACGCCGCGATTTTCGCGCCCTCCTTTGAAAACGCCGTCATCATCCGCTCCGACGACATCACCCAGGATCCCCGCTACGGAAAGAGCGCACCATATTTTGGTGTGCCCGGTAGCCACATGCCGGCCCGCAGCTATCTCGCTGTTCCTGTTAAATCGCCTACCGGCGAAGTTCTCGGCGGCCTCTTCTATGGCCATCCGGAGGCCGGAGTTTTCTCTCAGGAAGCCGAAGATCTAATAGCTACAATCGCCTCCCAGGCTGCCGGCGCCATTGAAAACCATCGCCTCCGCGAGCAGTTGACGGGGCAGATTGAAGATCTCGAAAAAGCCGAACGGGAAGAATACATCGCCTCCCGGCATCGGGCAGAATTGGCCGCCATCGTCGAATCCTCAGACGATCCCATCATCAGCAAAGACCTCAATGGCAACATCAAAAGCTGGAATCAGGCGGCCTCGCGCGTTTTTGGCTACGCGCCCGATGAAATCATCGGTAGATCGATTCTCCTCCTGATCCCCCCAGAACTGCAGTCCGAGGAAACGACAATCCTCCAAAAAATTCGTTCCGGCGAACGCATCGAACACTACGAAACCGTGCGTCTCGCCAAGGGCGGAGCCCGAATCGAGGTCTCCCTCAGCATCTCGCCGCTACGCGATAAGAACGGAACCATCGTCGGGGCATCGAAAATCCTTCGCGATATCTCAATGCGCAAGCGAATTGAGGCTTCCCTGCTTCAGGCCGAAAAAATCGCCGCCACCGGCAGAATGGCTGCCACCATCGCGCATGAGGTCAACAATCCCCTCGAAGCGGTGATGAATCTCATCTACCTTGCCCGTACCAACGCCGGCGATGCGGAAATCGTCAGAAACTATCTCCGCGCCGCCGAGAGTGAAATCGTGCGCGTCTCGCACATCGCCAAGCAGACCTTGGGCTTCTATCGTGAAAATGCATCTCCCGTCAGCACTTCGCTCTCCGATCTGGTCGATGATGCAATCCGCATCTACCAGTCCAAATGCGATGCTGCACGCATATCCATCACTCGCCGGCACAATTCCACGCGCCGTGTGTTGGTCCGCAGGGGTGAAATGATGCAGGTCATTTCCAACCTGCTCGCCAATTCCATCTATGCCATGCCGCAGGGCGGCCGGCTCACATTGTCGGTTGAGGATTCACCTGATCGCTCCGGCCTCACATTGGTCATCGAAGATACCGGAATCGGGATCCCCGCCGACCAGCTTCCCCGTATCTTCGAAGCTTTCTTTACCAGCCGCAGTAACATTGGCACTGGCATTGGACTCTTCATCGCCCGGCAGTTCGTTGAAGGCTACGGCGGTAGCATCACCGTCGCCAGCAGCATAGATCCCGCCTCGCACGGCACCCGTATGACTATCTTCCTGCCTGCTGAATAAGCCGCGGACTGAATATCCTTCCGGTGCGGTCACTGCGAGTTATTGCGCTTCTACAATCGACGATCAGGTACAGAAGCTCAGATCGCCCAACCAGGCGAGTTCCTGCCTTCGACAGTCCTCTTTCAGAGCTTCACGTTACGCTCGTTACGACATAACTTGTAATTACTTCTGCGCGTACTCCTCTCTGGAGGAGTATATTTTCCGCAATGAGCGACTTGAGCGACGCGGTGCTTCGGGCATTGGCTGATGGGGAGTTTCAACCCTATTTTCAGCCGCTCGTCACGCTTCGCACCGGTAAACTTCAGGGGTTTGAAATGCTTGCCCGGTGGAATCATCCGCAAAGGGGTTGGATTTCGCCCGATGAGTTCATCCCCTCAGCCGAACGGGGTGGCTGGATTGACGCCCTCACCGGCGAACTGTTACGGCAGGCTTTTTTCACCCCGCAGTTGCTTAACTCCTCTCTTACGCTCTCCATTAACATCTCCCCAGTCCAGTTACGTCGCCCTACTTTGCCTGCCTACATTCAAGCCGCGGCCAACTCTGCCGGCTTTTCGCTCGATCGTCTCATCATAGAAATTACCGAGAACGCCTTGCTCGATGACATCGACCGCGCACGATCCATCGTCTCTGAGTTGAAGGCCATGGGTTGCAAGTTAGCCCTTGACGACTTCGGCACCGGCTACTCCAGTCTCCTGCATCTGCAGTCGCTGCCCTTTGATGAACTCAAAGTCGATCGCAGTTTCGTCAATTCCATGCTTGAGAAACGCGAGTCCCGCAAGATCGTGGCCGCCGTCGTAGGCCTCGGCCAGAGCCTGGGACTCACCACCGTCGCCGAGGGTATCGAAACCAGGGAGCAGGCGGACATGCTCCTATGGCTGGGGTGCGAACTCGGCCAGGGATGGTTCTTTGGAAAGCCGGTTGGCGCCAGCGGATTGAACGATCTCATCTCCCCTCCCAGCCAATCTTTGTCCCCAACCGCTTCTCCCGACCTTCAAGGCCGCGTCTCGGTCACCAGTCTGGATAGCCTGCCCAGCCAACGGCTTGCCCAACTACAGGCCGTTTACGACGGCGCTCCTGTTGGCCTTGCCTTTCTCGATCGCAACCTGCGCTACATGAGTCTCAATCGCCGCCTCGCCGATATGAACGGCTTTCCCATGGAGGCCCACCTCGGCAGAACCGTGCCCGAGATCATTCCTGAGCTCTTTCCTAAGGTTGAGCCTTACATCCGTCGTGCCCTCAACGGCGAGGCCATCCCGGGCGTCAAGATCGTCAAACCGGCATCCGGCGCTCAATCCGAAAGAGTCCTGCTGCTCTCCTACGAGCCCGCACGGGACGAGGCTGGCGAAGTCGTAGGCGTCGTCGTAGCCCTGGCCGACGTCACCCAGATCAGTCTCACCGAGGCGGCACTTCGCGAAAGCGAAGAACATTTCCGGTACATGATCGAATTGCTCCCTCAGATTCCCTGGATCATCGATCCCGAAGGCCGCGCGCTGGATGTCAGCCAGAGGTGGCTCGACATCACTGGCATGGAAGCGGATCAGTGGCGAGGGTACGGCTGGCTGAGTGCCCTCCACCCAGACGATCTCCAGCCCACTTTGGATGCCATGCAAAGCGCCTTCAAAACCGGCCGTTCAATCGACCTGATCTACCGCGTCCGCCGTCCCGGCAGCGATTGGACCGCGCTGCGTTCCAGGGGCTCGCCACGTTATGACTCGAATGGAAAAATAATTTGTTGGTATGGCGCCCTTGAGCCGGTGAACGAGCAACCTGCCTTCTATTCCACCTCCAATTCCGAAATATGGAAATAGCAGAAGGCTAGCCCGGTGGTGCCAGCCAAATAATGCGGTGGCCAGCCGCAATCAAGCCATCAGTTTGCCGCGCACAAAATGAATCAGCTCCGGCGACGTCCATGCACCCATAGGGAAAATGAAAATCCGCTTCCGCCGCAGCACAGCCGGTAGTCCGTCCGCGAACAAACCTGTGGTCAATATCAGCACATCGGCACGCTCCGCAGCCCCCGGCAGCGAAGCTTTCCAATCCCTCGGAGAGCCCGCAAGTACCGCCAGTCTTATCATCCGCTCGTCATTGAAAATTAAATCGGCCGACTCCCGGTTCGTCTCCATCAGGATCGAATCGCACTCCGAGGCCATTTTCCGCACCCGAACCACATCGCCCGCCGCATCCTCTGAAGCCGTCACCAGAAAAGCACGCTGTGCTCCAGCCCTGAGATACCGTCCCGTATCCTTTTCAGAACCCCGATCCACCTCTTCCCAGGCTCCCGGCGCAATCTCGTGTTCATGAGGAGAAACCTTAACCGCCGCCCACTGTAGCTCCGGCATCGCCGCAATCAGGGCGCAGCCGACGGCCGTCTTCCCCGCCCCCCGCCCGCTCCCGGCAATCATCAGCACTGCCAAATCGGCACTCCCATCCCAACTACAAAAGCGGGTGCGCCATCCTTGGCACAGCTCCATCGTGACGAGGGTGGGCGTGACAAGGATAGGATAGATGAACCCTCCCAGAGATCGGCTAGTCTTTCTTCCGCTTCGCCAGCCGTGCCAGCGTCGCCAGCTCCCTCAGGTATTCCCTGAGCGGCTTCGCCGGAGTACCCCACAGCACCGTGCCCGTCGTCGCCACCGTCTTCCCGCTCAACACCCCGGCCTGCCCGCCCAGAATCACTCCAGGCCCCACATGCGCATGGTCCCCAATCCCCACCTGCCCGGCCAGAATCGCCCCCTTGCCCACCGTCGAAGACCCCGATATCCCCGTCAGCGACGCAATCACCACATCCTCACCGATATCGCAGTTATGCCCGATGTGGACCAGGTTATCCAGCTTCACTCCGCGCCGAATTCGCGTCTCGCTCAGCGCCCCGCGATCGACCGTCGTATTAGCCCCAATCTCCACATCATCCTCGATGACCAAAGTCCCCTGCTGCGGAAACTGCGTATACGCCCCCGTCGCCTCATCGCGCACATACCCAAACCCATCTGCCCCCAGCACTGCCCCTGCATGAACAATCACCCGGTCTCCAACCATCGTCCCCGAGTACAACACCGCACGAGGATGAATCCTGCAATAGGATCCAATCCGCACTCCATTTCCAACGACTGCTCCAGCCTCGATCCTGCTGAAATCCCCAATAACCGCAAGCTCCCCAATCGCGGATCCCGGTCCAACTGAAACCCCATCGCCAAGCATCGCATCGGGAGCGATGACGGCAGTTGGATGAACACCCGTCACATGAATCTCAGGCTTCAGCAACCTCGCCGCCTTGGCGAACCAAAGCCGAGGCTGTCGCGCAGCAATGATCGCCATCCGCGATTCAGCAGGTGGAATAAATCCCAGCGAAACAACAACCGCCGCAGCGCCGCTCTCCAACGCGGAATCGCCAGCTCGCTGGTTCTCGCCGAAAACAAGGTCGAATCCCTGCGCAGTGTCTGTCGATGCAACCCTGTCGACCGGTGTCTCCGGATTCCCAAGGAGCAGTTCCCCACCCAGCACACGAATAAGTTCGCCAACCGTCACAACGCCCTCCCAATGATCAAGAAAACGGATATCCGGTAAAACGGGCATCCCACCTTCAACGTGGTTCCGTCGCGTTGAAGATGGGATACGTTGTATCTACAGCCTCCACCAGTCTTTCAAATTCAGACAATCGAACCATATCTAATAAATCGCCGTCTCGCCCGCAGGCCGCGTCTTCCACCGCCGATGAATCCACAACCACTGCTCCGGATACCGTCGAACCCAATCTTCGATCACAGATGTGCATCGCTGCGTCAAAGCAACCACATCAGCTTCCGAATCTTCTGTCGCCGCTACCTCGATCCGCTCTCCGAAGTGCAACACATATCGGCCCTCGGCGGCCTCCCACACCAGAAACCCCGGCACTACCGCCGCACCCGTGCGCAGCGCCACACGCGCCAGCCCTGAAGCCGTGCAAGCCAGCCGCCCAAAGAACTCCACAAACTCTCCCGCCGGCGGAGTCATATTGGTGTCCATCAAAATCCCCACCGATTCCCCCGCCCGCATCGCCGTAATCAGCCCTCGCGCAAAATCGTCCTTATGCAGCACCTTATTCCCGTGCAGGCAGCGAATACGGTTCACGAAAGCATCGAGAAAACGGTTATCGAGCCGCCGGATCACCATTCCCATCGGATGTCCCATCAGAGAGTGGTAAAAGCTCGACAGCTCCCACGCCCCCAGGTGTCCGGTGAGAATCAACACACCCTTCCCGAGCGATTCCGCATCCAGAAAATGCTGCAGGCCCTCATAGCGAATCAGCCGCGCCGTATTGGCCCGCGTATATCGCTCCATCCGGCAAAATTCCGCCAACTGCCAGCCCAGGCTGCGATACACGCCGCGCAAAATCTGTTCCCGCCGTTCGACCGGTATCTCCGGCAGCGCCAGTTCAAGATTCCGCAATCCTGTCCGCCTTAGCCGCGGCAACAAGCTATACACCGCCCTGCCCACAGTCGCGCCAGCCAACCGTGCCATTGGACGAGGCAGCCAGCCCAGCCCATGCGCCACGCACCACACCAGCACGAATTGCAGGAAATCAACTGCCTTTTTCATTCTTGACGCACGGGAAAACGCAACCATAAGTCTAAACGGAGGAGGAATGAGCGGACAAAGATCCGAACACCTGCCCGAAGACGCAGAAAAGAGAACAGGAACCAGAAACACAAGCCGGACTGAAACTCACACCCGGCCCGCATTTCTGATCCCTGTTCCCTGACCCTGATCCGTGCTTTTAGTTGTTCGCCTTGGCACTCACAAAAGCTTTGGCCACTGAACGAACAAACGGAACCGCCCCGGCAGGCACCGCGACATCGCCGTGCAAAATACTGCGGAAACCGTGCGCCTGCCCATAATAACGCTCGGTGTCCTCCGTATTTTGGCTCACCGTATCGCCGTTCAGATCGATCCCGGCAAACAATCCCTTGCTCCGTGAATATGTCAGCAGCTCCGCGTTTAACTTCAAGTCAGTCGCGGCCTGGGAATTACGCCCAACCGGGCCCGCCGAGGCAGCCGCATCCCCGCCAATCTTGAACTTGCTCTTCAGCAGATCCTGAAACCCATGATCGTTTACCGCGACCAGGATCAGGTCTGTTGCCTGCCCGCCAATCTGGAAGCCGAATGAACCGCCAGCCAGGCGAATAAAAACAGGTGCGCTCCAGCCATGTCCTGTGCGGCAGCTTACGACGCCCTGCCCATACTCAGCTCCCACCAGAAATGCGCCTTTCTTCAGGCTTGGAATCACGCCCACGCAGGTGGCCTGCTCCAGGATATTCAGCGGAATCGTATTGTCCGGGGTGTTCAAAATCTCTTCCAGAACGATCTTGGCTGCATCCACGCGATCCTGCAAATCTTCACGTGTAGAGGCGGCAGAAACGGTACTGGGAACAACAACGCCCAGACAAAAGACGAGAACCGGGATTACTAACTTTTTCATATCTAGCTCCTCGTGCATGGAGTCCGCTTCGACTCCGGTTTCAAAGTACATTGAGGGGGACTGCGTGAAAAACAAAACCTCGTCAATTCTAAGCCATGCACGCTGTACTCGCGCCGGCCCGCTCGCCGCAATGAACCGTAAAGCGCACCCCCCTCTAAGACGTCACTCACTTCTAAAAGTTGGAGGATTCGAACTTAATCCCCCACTTCTTCTCACGCATGCTCTTCATCCAGACTGTCGCCGCAGCCTGGCAAGAAACGAAAAAAGAGGCCTTCCCCAGATCTGCGTTGTTAGATTGCATCATGATCGATGTAGCGAAGTAACACAACATGACCAACGATCACTGTATCTAAGTAACCCGTGCTAGTAACTTATATGCCCTCATAAGTTGCGAAGGTACCCAGGTTGTTCAAGGCAGTACATAAGGCTGCCTCAAATCAGGCCAAAATTCCTCTGTGGATGTTGGGAAAAATAAAAATGAAAATTCGAAAGGATTACTTGGCTCTAAGTCGTTGGCTGCAATTTAATGCTTACATAGAGAGTATAAACCCGCACGGCCGCACCATTCCCAAATTGGAGTTATTCATTACGTTTGCGGAGAAAAAGCTTTCAGGCATTGCAGAAAAATCCTGCTTCAAGTTCGTGGCCCCAGAATATCTGGGTCGCAAAACAATGCGATGTGCTCCTCGAACGAAACCACCATGCCATGGTCCTTATATCTATGACGGAAGCTCCCGCCGGTTGCGCATTGAGTCTTGCGTAGCCTGCACCGACAGCGCAACCCGATTATCGGTTCCCGTCTTGCGCAGCAGGCTTGCCACATACGCCTTTACCGTGCGCTCTTCGATGCCCAGTTCTTCGGCGATCTCGCGATTCGACCGCGCATTCATGATCAGATTCAAGACCTGACGTTCCCGCGGGCTCAGGAGCGGCGCGGCTAGCGAAATGCTTGCGCCATTTTGGTCTAGTAACTGGTCGATCAGACGCGAAAGCAGCCGTCGCGGCGCCCAGATTCCACCATGCATCACCGCTTCAACCGCCAGTCGGATCGCGAATGGACCCGAGTTTGAATCAAGATATCCGCGCGCCCCGGCGATAATCGACTTCAAAATTAGTTCGTCATTACCCACCGGTCCAAGCACCAGTTGCCGTACGTCCGGCCTGAGCCTTCGAATTGTGGCTTGCACATCTACGTGGTTGGCACTCTGACTCAAATCGAGAATCAAATATCGCATCGAAATATCGGCCAGAAGCAAGCCAACCTCACCGATTGTCGTCACAATGCTGGGATGATCCTCGAATGCACTTACCAATCCGGCTAAACGGATCGGTTCATAAGAAACGATTCCTACCCGTGTCATCACGGAGGAAACCTGACTATTCATTCCTGCTTGGCCCCGGTCGACGCTTCACTGGTCACGCATCAAAATTTCGTCCGCTTCCCCGAAAGCAAACTAATCCGACCGCCGGCACTCTGCACCGAAAGTCAATGCGTACTAACAAATGAGTAGTGACTGCTGCGGACTGTAGCAAACCGAAATTAAAAGCGCAAGGATTATTTCCGGTATAAATTACTGAGGGTTCGCCTGCGAAACATCTCCAATGAAGAAATTAAAAAGGTCCAGAAGCTACAACCGCGGAAGCACAATTCCATGCTGCTTCTGATACTTCCCTTTCCGATCGGCATAACTTACCTCGCAAGCTTCGCTGCCCTTGAAGAAAAGTATCTGGCACAACCCCTCATTGGCGTAAACCCGCGCAGGTAATGGCGTTGTATTAGAAATTTCTAACGTAACGAAGCCTTCCCACTCCGGCTCGAATGGCGTCACATTCACGATAATTCCGCACCGCGCGTAGGTCGATTTACCCACACAGATACTGATGACATCCCGGGGAATCCTGAAATACTCCACCGAGCGCGCCAGCGCAAATGAATTCGGCGGCACAATCACAGACTCCGCCTGTACGCTCACAAACGATCGCTCGTCGAAAGCCTTGGGATCGATGATCGCGCTGTTCACATTGGTGAAAATCTTGAACTCATCCGAGACCCGGAGATCGTAGCCGTACGAAGAAAGGCCATAGGAGATCACACCCTCCCGCACCTGCTTCTCGCTAAAGGGTTCAATCATGCCGTGCTGAAGCGCCTGTTCCCGAATCCAGCGGTCGCTTTGAATGGACATTGTGCCGTATTCCTCTCCAACCGGACACATCTGAAGCCCACGTCCGGCAAACCATCACAAAAAATCGGATAATGATGCCTAAGTGCTTTATGGTATTGGAGTAGGCGGAGATTGACAACGTCGCCAACTCTCAATAGCATCCTGCCAATGGGCCGCTACGCGCAGGCGCAGAAAAACTCTTCAACCAAGGGGCTACGATTTTGATCAAGCAGGATATTGTCCATCACGTCATCGAACGGACAGGCTTGCCGCGAGCCAAGGCTGAGGCTGCTGTGGATACGGTCTTCGAGGGCCTCAAGGATGCCCTGGCTGCCGGCGACCGCATTGAACTGCGCGGTTTCGGCGTCTTCAGCGTCCGTCCCCGTAAAACCGGCATAGGCCGCAACCCCAGAACCGGAACCGAAGTCAGCATCGCACCCGGCAAGGCGGTTCGCTTCAAGCCCGGAAAAGAGCTGCACGCCCTCAATACCGCGCCCCCAAAACGCGGTTAAGGCATGGGGGCGGAAAATGAGCCGCAACTGTTCGCCCTCCTGCCCGTCGCGGGAGCCAACCAGGAATGCAGCATCTCCCACAATCTCCCGAGAGTTCGATCCCGGTAAGTCGATGTTCAAGGCAAGGACCGCTCCTTTGACTCAAAATGCGTAGCCCCGCTCCAGGGCTGGATTACTCCAGCGAGTCGGTCGCGCAGCCCATCGCTACGCCCCTGCGCTTCTGGTCCGGCTCTCGTTCGCTTTTTATGGAATACGGTCTGCCGCTGCTCCTTCTGGCCATCAGCATCGTCACTACCACCGCTATCGGCGCCCGCTTCATGCACAACTTTCTTCTTGGGCGCCCGGCCGTCGTTAATGAGAGTGATCTGTGGCCCTGGCCCTGGCTGCTCGCGGAGCCCCGCCGTTTCCTGCTCGGATGGCCCTTCTCCTTCGCCTTGCTCGGTATCCTGCTCACCCACGAGTTCGGCCACTACTTTGCCTGCCGCGCGCATCGCATTCGCGCCACGCTGCCCTGGGTGCTTCCTGCGCCCACCCTCAGCGGCACCGCCGGAGCCGTCATCCAGATCCGTAGCCGCATCCCCAACCGCCTTGCGCTGCTCGACGTCGGTATCTACGGACCCCTTGCCGGCTACGCCGCATCGCTCATCACCGTGACAGCGGGCTTCCTGCTTTCACGCCCCATCTCGCCTCACCCCGTGCCGGCTCTGATAGCCTTCGGAAAGCCCCTCACCCTCGAACTCGTCCCCCAGGTGTTCTCCCGGCTGCATCACCATTCACTGTCCTTCGACCTGGCCACGCGCCACCCGGTGCTGATCGCAGGATGGGTAGGCCTCTTCATTACATCGCTCAACCTCATCCCCGGCGGCCAGCTCGACGGCGGACACATTCTCTATGCCCTCTCCCCGCGCTTGCATCGCCTTGTGACTCGAATTCTCCCGCCGATACTGCTGCTATTCGGCTTTTTCTTCTGGGTGGGATGGGTGCTCTGGGGCCTCATGCTGCTCATTCCGGCTATGCGGCATCCCTACGTGCCCATAGACCGGCCACTCGGCACACCGCGCATCCTGCTCTGCGGGCTGGCCCTGGCTGTCTTCGCCCTAACCTTCTCCCTTGAGCCTTTTACCGGCGGCTCCATCTGGAGCTACCTGCACTAGGTACCGGGCTGCCTCTATCTTTCAGAATTCACCCGTAAAAACATCGAGATCCTGGGCACCACGAGGGACCTACAACCGTCCCCACTCTTGCCCTGTTTTTCTGTCTGTCGTGCCCGAAGAGAGTAAGCATTGCGATAGTTCAGCTAGATAAACATCAATTTTGCTTTTTCCCTAGATCCACAGCCGACTCTTTCGTCGGCCTCTCCGTAAGCTCCCGCGCTCTCGACCGGTTCACTTTCATCAGGCGCCCACTTTGCGCAAAGACCAACGACCATTCCAAAGGTTTCGCGGCAGGCGTGGTGTCGGCGAAAGAGACCGTAGCCCCACCCTTGCGCGACACCGAAAGCTTGGCCGGCGCAACCAGGGGATAAACTTCATCGGCAGGCTTTCCCGGAATCAGCGCAGCGCGTACATGGCCGCCCGCCAGTGCCGCATAGCAAAGACTCAAGCGCAGCCAGTCGGGATCGAGCCCTGCCTGCCCCTCTTTTACCATGTGATTGAAGTCATTCACGGTCAGCGCATTCGACGAAGCCGGTGTCCATAGCGAGTAGCTTCGCCGCCGCACCGGAATCACCCGCACATGCCCTTCGCCGCGCGGCACAACCGCTGAAAAGAGCGTCACATCCCCCGCCCCATTGATTCGGCTGTACTCCAGAATCAGGTGCTCCGGAAAGACCGGGCAAACCGCCTGCTCATAACCCCAGCCGCCGTCGCTTGAAACTTCCTGCTCAGGACGGCCTGCATTCCCGACACCTCGAAAGCCCTGCAGCTCTGCCCGTCGTACAATCTCACCCTGCGCCGACTCAGCCAGCGTCTTGTCCGCCGCCGTCATCTGCTCCGGCGAACGGAACTCCAGCGCCTGTACCCGGCCCGTATGCACATCCAGCGGAAACGGCGTCGGCATCGGCCTTACTGGAACCTGTACAATCCGCAATCCATGCAGATCGTCATTTGCCTGCTGCCCCGCGCCAGGAGCCTGGGCCGCGCAAAGACAAGCCGAAAGCATGAGACCAACGGCAGGGAGCACACCGGGGAGGAAAGAAGGCTTCATATCTGACTCCAGCTTACCATTCGCCCAAAAACGTCCTCAGCTCCAATCGGCATCCGCAACCCGCGCAACAAAGCAAAAGGGACATCCCAATCGGGATGCCCCTTCGCCATTGCTTTGAATCGACCTACGCAGCCGGCTTACGATGTGCAGCCGAAGGCTTCCGCACTGCCGGCTTGGCCTTCTTTTCCACCTGAATCTCACCATCGCGCATGATGATCTGCGCCGGATTCTGGGTGTATGAGTCGTAAGTGCCAATCAGGTTCGTCAACTCAGCGCCCACCGCCGGAACATCCTTATCCGCAAGAGGAGCCTTCATGTTGATCGTGAAGTCGGCCTTCTTGTCCGTCTTCGCGTCTTCCGTCACCGCCAGCTGAATCTGGTTCGCAGTCGCCGCAATCACTGTGCCCGGAATCTGCGTTACCTGGTCCTTCAGCAGCGCCCACAGCTTCTCGGCGTTTTCCTTCGATGCGTTGGCCAGGATGTATTCCTTATCGCCCAGCGCCAGAGTAGAAAGATCCGGCGTGCTCGCTACGACCCCGTCAGCGATGTCCTTAGGTGTGGGAGCCGGGTCGATCTTGAAATCTGGTGGAGGAAACACCGTCGTCGCAGCTTTGGCCAGAACCTGGTCGAAACCGTCTTCCTTGCCGTGGTACCGCTTGTACCAGTACTTCGCCTGCTTATCGATACCCGCCTTGAAGTTCGCTGGAGCAAAGTTCTCCGCTCGCGCCAGGAACCAGACCGCGTTGATCATATCCGGCGGCGAAAGCTGCGCATAGGTCTGGCCCAGTTGCAGTGTGTCGTTGAGGCCTGCACCCTTGGTCGTCGCATCCGGAGCATTCTTCGAAAGATACTCCAGCTCCGTGCGGAAGGCCGTAATCGCCCCCTGCAAATCCTTCTTGGCATACAACTGGTCATTGGCCAGGATGGAATAGAAGACTGGATCCGTTGCTGCCTTCCGTTTCGTCCAGTCATCATCCTTCACGTCGGCTGGCTTGGTTACTGCCAGCCCCTTGGTGGCCATGGCTGCCGCCTTCTCCAGCAAATCCGCTGCCTGCGCCGGGTTGCTCGCCGCCTGCTGCTTGTCGATGGCTGCGATCAGGTAGATCGCCTTCAGGTTGTTGGGGTCGAGCTGTAGCAGCCGGTTGGCCGCATCGACCGTCTTGGCCGGATCGAAGGCAGAATACGCATCCACCAGCCCTTCCAGGACCGACTTCTTCACCACGCTCTGTGGGTACTGCGTCAGAAAGCTTTCGCTGGCCGATGCTGTAGCCTGGGGCGTGGTTTGCGAGGTCGCATTTTGATAGGCATTGAACTCCGCAGGATCTTTGATTGAGATTGTGCCTGTGTCAGGCTGAGCCTGGGCCAGCAGTGCAGGCGCGGTGGCAAGGCTCAAGCCAGCCACGGCGGACATGGACGCGAGTACGGACGCGAGTAAAACCTTCTTCATTCAGTGCTCCTGGGAGATCGAGAAACTTCAATCAAGTCATGCACTCGCAAGGGGACGGTTTGCCAAGAACTGCCAGTTCGAGTCAGGCGGCGGAGTCCAGGGTGCCCCACTTCGGACCCTGTCTTCCATGCGGTGTTGTGGGGATTATAGAAACACAAGCGCCAAGTGACAAGCGTCGAATCGAACACTCCCGTCAATCCGCTAATTGCAATAGGAGAATCAGTTCCATTTGTTCGGCCAAAAATGCATCGTGGCCATGATCCGTCACCATCTCCCGGTACTCGGCCCGCGCCCCGGCAGCCTTCACCTCCTCCGCCAGCGCCCGTACCTCATGCGGCGGAAACAGTCCATCCGAGCTGATACCGACAAATATTAGGTGCGCCTTGATCCTCCTGAAGGCTTCCTCCGCCGACCGGAAACCCCGCCCCGGCTCCCATGTATCCATCGTCCTTAAAATCGCCAGGTAGGCATTCGCGTCAAACCGCTCTAGAAAACGCTCTCCCTGGTAGTCCAGGAACCCCTCCACGTCGAACCGCCCACCCGTCAGGCCGCCTCCATTGGAATCGAGCGCCCACGGATCCTCCCCGTTGCGATTCGGTTTCCGCCCAAACCGCTCCTCGAAGAGCTGAGGAGACTTGTAACTGAGCATCGCGATCTGTCGCGCCAGCGCCAGGCCCGCCCGCGGCTGCCGGTTCGGCGCGTAATTCCCTCCCATCCAATTCGGATCGCCCTGAATGGCTCTCCGCTGCAGATGGTTCAGCGCCAGTCCCATCGCATTCAGCGGAGCCACTGCAATAATCACTGCCCGCCCAACCCGCTCCGGAAACAGGATCGCCCACTCCAGCGCCTGCATCGCTCCAATCGATCCCCCGATCGCCAGCGGAATCCTCTCCACTCCCAGCGAATCCAGCAGCCGGGCCTGCGCCCGCACATTGTCTCGAATAGAAATCAGCGGGAATGACGGTCCATATACCTCACTCGCCTCTGGATCCCCCTCCGGATCGACCGATCCCGGCCCCGTAGATCCATAGCACGACCCCAGCAGGTTCACGCAAATCACGCAATCCCGCTGTAGATCGATTAGCCCGCTTCCCGTTTTTCCTTCTTGCCCAAATAGCTCCGGCCACCAGGCCGCCACCAGCGCTGATCCGGAAAGCGCATGGCCCACCAGCACCACGTTGTCCCGCGCTGCATTCATCCGTCCGTAGACCGCGTAATGCAGCGTGGCGTCCAACAGCGTCCGCCCGCACTCCAGCAGAAAGTGCCCTTCGAGAACGAAATCCCCTTCATACGTAGGCGTAATTGGAAAGGCCGGGGTTTTACCCCCGGCAATCGAGCCTGTCGGATTCGCAGCCTTGCCGTCGATCACCATCACCGTCATCGCGCCGCAAGTTCCTTGCTGTCGTCCAACTCATTCGCCGCCGCCTTTTCTAGCGCCTGCTCCAGGTCCGCCAGAATATCGCGGATATCCTCGATCCCCACCGAGAGCCTCACCATCTCCGGAGTCACACCCGTAGCCGCTTGCTCCTCCACCGAGAGTTGCTGATGCGTTGTCGAGGCCGGATGAATCACCAGTGACTTGGCATCTCCGATATTCGCCACCAGTGAAAACAGCTTCAGCGAGTTGATCAGCACCTTTCCCGCCTCGTATCCGCTTCCTGCCTTCCCCGTCGCCGTCTTTCCAGCCTTGATCCCGAACGTGATCAGAGCTCCCTGCCCATCTGGCAGATACTTCAAAGCCCGCGCGTTGTATTTGCTGGAAGCCAGCCCCGGATAGTTAACCCACTCCACCGCCGGATGAGCCTCCAGCCATTGCGCCACCTTCAGAGCATTCTGGGAATGCCGCTCCATCCGCAGGTGCAGGGTTTCGATTCCCTGCAGCAACAGAAAGGAGTTGAACGGCGAAAGCGCCGCCCCGGTATCGCGCAGCCCCTGGATCCGGCATTTCAAAATAAATGAAATTGCCCCGAAAGCCTCCCAGTACGAGAGCCCGTGATACGAAGGATCAGGCTTGGTAAATTCTGCAAAGCGCCCGGACGCCGCCCAGTCGAACTTCCCCGCATCCACGATCACCCCGCCAATCGTCGTTCCATGGCCGCCCAGGAACTTCGTCGCCGAGTTCACTACAATGTCCGCACCCCATTCGATTGGCCGCAGCAACGCCGCCGAAGTGCTGGTGTTGTCGATCACCAGCGGCAGCCCATGCTCATGCGCGATCCCCGCCAGCTTCTCCAAATCCACCACATCCAGCTTGGGATTCCCCAAAGTCTCCGCATACACCGCCCGAGTCCGGTCGTTGATCGCAGCCCGCAGTCCGTCGAAATCGTCCGCATCGACAAACCGCACCGTAATCCCCAGCCGAGGCAGCGTGTAGTGAAACAAGTTGTACGTCCCGCCATACAGCGAAGTCGTCGAAACAATCTCATCGCCCGCCGCGGCCAGCGTCGTCAACGCCAGCGTCTCCGCCGCCTGCCCTGAAGCCGTCGCGAGAGCCGCCACGCCACCCTCCAGCGCCGCGACGCGCTTTTCGAAAACGTCCGTCGTCGGATTCATGATCCGCGTGTAGATATTGCCAAATTCCTGCAGCCCAAACAGCCGGCCCGCGTGATCAGCATCGTTAAATACATACGAAGTCGTCTGGTAGATCGGCACCGCCCGCGAACCCGTCGTCGGGTCAGGCACTTGTCCACCATGGACAGCAAGCGTGGCAAGTCTTTGTTTCACTTCAACCGCATCGGACATCTTTCGTCTCCTGATTCAAAATTGCTATTTCAAAAAGCCATTGTTATGAGTGTTCGGCAATGCGCCTGCATTTCAAATTCAGTTGAAAATCTCGTGAAAGCAAAAAGGGCCCGGATCCTGACCGGAACCGGGCCGCCTCTTCTGAAACCTGAAAGCCTTATCGCCTTCGCCGCCTCAGAGCCGCAGCCCTTCTGCCCATGTACATACAGCACACGCAGCAACGGTACAAAGCACTCTGGGTATGAATAGGCATCCCACTCAGTATTTCCTCGCCAGTCGTCAAAGTCAAATTCGCGCCAGCCTGCCCTGCATACCGTTATCGAGGAAGCAACTTCATCGACGCAGATGTTGATCCCATCCAAGCAACCTGCGCTCCGCTCAATGCAGGATCGATGACCGCTCTACAAATCCGCATCTCACTTCAATATGGCTTACGAAGAATGGGAACAGGAACACCATCTCACGCCCGCTGGTTGGATCCCGGGCAGTTTTTTCTTTCGCGGAACCTTGGCCAAGAAAGTACCCACCCCCATTGATCGGGTCCTCACGCTCGTGCGGGAAAGTTCAAACATGTCCGAATCGTCTGGACTAAAAACAACCTGGCGTCACGACTGGAAATCTTCCGACCTGCCCCAAGACGCCATTGATCGGCTCCTCGCGGAATTCGGGCATCGGCCACCCGAACACCTTGCATCTCCATTGAAAAATCCCAGGCCAGCCAAGGCCCTTTGACCAGCCAGCGCCTTTTGAAGAACCGGCCCAATACCCGCGCGTCCTTTCTCCCATTCCCTGTACCGTGGCCGGCGTCAAACGCGTCATCTTAAAGCCTTGCTGTTCTTGCAAAATTCATGTGCCTCGCTGCTCCTTTTTTGCTGTGTAACTTTTCTCGGCGCAACCCTTATCACCCCATGAAACAAGTTCCGGGCAGCTGTTCTCTTTTGATCCCTCCCTGTACAACTTGCATCTGCCCAACCGCCTCTCATCACACGGTCTTCAATTGGTTCACTGTGCTCAGCACGAGAAAAGGCAAACAAGGAAAAACGCCGGCAACCGAGAGCAGGCAAGATGAAAAACAAGCTGCTCCCTCCTTCAAAAAGCGCAGCGCATGGCTTTCTGGTTGCACCGAAATCAACGAACCTCAAACCACTGAGAGGAATTTATGTCCAACGCATCCGCGACATTAAAAGAAGTAGAACAAGCTCTTCGCAACGTCATTCAAAACCTCATCGACGGCCAGGAAGGTTTTAAGCAGATCGGCGATGAACTCAAGAACGAAACGCACAAGCGCTACTTCCTCGCTGAATCCCTCAAACGAGCCCAATTCCGAGGAGAACTCGAAACCGTTCTTCACCAGGAAGGCATCCACGACATTAAGGAAAGCGGCACCGCGGCTGGAGCCGTCCATCGCACCTGGGGTAATATCAAGCACGCGTTGGGCGGCGGCGACCATACTCTCCTTGAAACTGCGGAACAAGGAGAAGACGCTGCCAAAGCAGCCTACGAGGACGCCATGAACAGAGACCTTCCTCTACCCATCCGCCAAATCCTCGCCACCCAGTCCGCCCACATCCATGCCTCGCATGACTACGTAAAAGCCGCCCGCGATAATTCAAAATGAACCGCACTCCGCCATCAGCCCTCTCATGCTTTGTGCCCCGCCTGGCACAAAGCATGAGGCGCGGACTCATCCTCCTTAGTTAAACTTGGCTAAACTAGACAACCGTGGTTTCGTGGGCCAATTGATCCTCCGGGGGAATATTTCCCGCACTGACTGCTCGTGCGCGCGATAATGGAAGCCATGATCCGCCCCTGCTATCTGGTCATCGACCGCGAGTCCTCCAGCGCCATCTCCACCCGCAAGCTGATCATCGAAACCGCCAAATTCAACGTCATCACCGCCTACAGCAGTGAAGAGGCCATCGAAACTCTGCGTAAGTTCCCCGCCCTCGACGGCATCGTCCTCGATTCCGGCATGGAAGACATGCCTTGCTCCGATCTCGTCGACGCCCTCAAAGATTTGCGCCCAGACGTCACCATCGTCGTAATCTGCACCCCGCGCAACGTTCCCTGTGAACGTGCCGATCTGACCCTTGATAGTTTCGATCCCCGAAAACTCCTCGCGCTTCTCCAGACGCTTCACCCCGAAGCCACCGCCCAGATCGAAAAACGCAACGAAGACCTCGAAGACAAATACTTCAAGTCCTAAAGGCCTACGCCATGGTCTTCACCAAACGTCTCCGTGACCGCGTCCGCAGCGGCGAAATCACCTCCAGCATCCGCATCTGGACGCGCCCGCACGTCATCGCTGGCAATCGTTACAAAATGGAGGAAGGTGAAATCGAGATCGACTCCATCGAACCCATCGGCCTGCCCGACATCACGCCGCAGCTCGCCCGCGAATCCGGCTTCCTCGGCGTCCTCGACCTGCTCAAAGTAGCCAAACACGGCAAAGGCGACAACATCTACCTCGTCCGCTTCCACTACATTCCACCCAAAAAATAAACGCGGAGGGCAAAGATCGATACCCACTCGATCAGTCACTACCCAGGGTGCCCCATCCTTGCCGTAGCCTCATCGCGGCTAGGGTGGGACAATACAAACCCCGACAAGCGCCCCACACCACTGCGCTATCGTGAAGAGGACGCATCCGCGCCTCAAGCCTCGCAACGGAGTCTCCCATTGAAAGCCTCTTGTTTCTCTCTACTCGTCCTCGCCCTCATCGCTCCGTTCGCCTCTGCGCAGGTTGAATACGTCAACCCCACCATCGGCAACGTCGGCATTCTCCTCGAACCCACCCGCCCCACCGTCTTCCTGCCCAACAGCATGGTGCGTGTCTACCCGGTCCGCGCCGACGCCCTCGACGACCAGATCAAATCCTTCCCGCTCACCCTCAGCGGCCACCGCATGCATGAGCTCTTCAGCATCATGCCAGGCACCCTCACGCCAGCCGCCTACGACCAGGAAACCGACACGCCCTATTACCTCTCCACTCGCTTCGACGATTCCCTCATTCAAACCGAGTTCTCTCCCACCGAGCGCTGCGGCTATTTCCGTTTTTCTTTCCCCAACGCCAATGCCAGCATCACCCTCGCCAATCGCCTTTCCGGCGATCTACATGCCGAACACAACACCGTGAGCGGCGAAGAGATCTTCGAAGGCATGAAGGCCTACGTCTACGGCGAATTCAGCACGCCCATCACCGTCAAATCCGAAGACCTAAACAAAGGCCAGCGCCTCACCATCTCCGCACCCGATGCCAAGTCTCTCGACTTCCGCTACGGCATCTCCTTCATCAGCGTTGAGCAAGCCAAGCAGAACCTCCAGCATGAAATCCCAGCATGGGGCTTCGATACCGTCAAAGACGCAGCTAAAGCCCGCTGGAACCAAGCCCTCGGTCAGATCGCCGTCGAAGGCGGCACCGAAACCCAGCGCAAAGTTTTCTACACCGCCCTCTACCGCTGCTTTGAGCGCATGATCGACATCACTGAAGATGGCCGCTATTACAGCGGCTTCGATCACAAGGTCCACGAAGACACACGCCCCTTCTACGTCGACAACTGGCTCTGGGATACCTTCCGCGCTCTCGAACCGCTTCAGACCCTGCTCAACCCAGAGATGGAAGCCGACAAGATTCAGTCCTACGTGCGCATGTATCAGCAGGGCGGCATCATGCCCACCTTCGCTGAAGTCACCGGCCCCTACGCCTGCATGAACGGCAATCACTCCGCGCCCTGGTTCGCGGACGCATGGTTCAAAGGCGTACGTAACTTCGATCTGCCCACCGCCTACGAAGGCATCCGCAAGCGCTCCCTTGAAGTCACCATGCTCCCCTGGAGCCTCGCCCCTAAAGGCCCGCTCGACGACTTCTACGCCGCCCACGGCTATATGCCCGCCCTGCGCCCCGGCGAAAAAGAAACCGTCCCCGGCGTCGCTCCCTTCGAAAAACGCCAGCCCGTCCCCGTCACCCTCGAAAACAGCTTCGACGATTGGAACATCGCCCAGCTCGCCCGCGTCCTGCAAAAGCCCGACGACGAAAAGCTCTTTCTCCAGCGTGCCGCGAATTACAAAAATCTCTTCCGTACAGATAAGTCCCTCATGTGGCCCAAAGACTCCGAAGGCCATTGGATCGAGCCCATGGACCCCAAGTTCGGCGGAGGCATGGGCGCGCGCGACTACTACGATGAAAACAACGGCTACACCTACACCTGGGATGTAGCCCACGACTTCAGCGGCTTAGCCACGCTCATGGGCGGCACGGCCAAGGCCCAGGCCAATCTCGACCAGCTCTTCCGCGAGCCGCTCGGTCACTCCAAATACGAGTTCCAGGGCAAGCTCCCCGACTCCACATCCATGGCCGGCCAATTCTCCATGGGCAACGAGCCCAGCCTTGCCATCCCTTATATCTACAACCGCCTCGGTGCGCCCTGGAAAACTCAAAAGCGCATCCGCATGCTCCTCGAATCCTTCTTCACCGACACCTACCAGGGCATCCCCGGCGACGAAGACGGCGGCGGTCTGAGCGCCTTCGTTGTCTTCTCCATGATGGGCTTCTACCCGGAAACTCCCGGCGTTCCGATGTATGACATCGGCAGCCCGGTCTTTGACAAAGTAGTGATCCACTTAAAGAACGGCAAAGACTTCTCCATCACCGCCACCGATAACTCACGCAACAACAAGTACGTCCAAAGCATCCGCCTCAACGGCCAAACCAGCGATCAAGTCTGGTTCCGCCATGCAGACATCGCCAACGGCGGCACTCTCGAACTAACCATGAGCAACATTCCCAACCAATCCCTCGGCGCCAACCCCACGACGTTCCCTCCTAGCTCCATCGCCACTCACCCAGAGGACTATAGCAAGTAGTTTTCTCATCTCATGAGGACGCAGTAAGAACCGCTTTTGCTTTTCTGGTCTGTCATTCCCGCAGGGAATCTGCTTTTCGACAACGCCGTTACCCAGTGTCACTAAGCACCCTGTCCATATACGAACGCCCACATTCAGATCCGGACACCTTCGCCTAAGTCCTCTCGCCAGCCACTCTGATTTTGCGGCATTTAGTCCGCGCTGCTTCGGCAACTGAATTGCTTGCTATTCGCCGCGGGTGGTTCGCTCAGAGAACGTGAGGGCATCATGAACACACTGTTGAACGATATTTCCTTTGCCTGCAGGCAGCTCACCCGGCACAGCACCTACGCTCTCACCGCAATCGTCTCCATGGCGCTCGGCATCGGAGCCACCGCGGCCGTCTACAGCGTTCTCTATGGAGTCCTGATCGACCCCTATCCCTACCGCGATGCCAGCCACATGGCGTTTATCACCGTTCATGATAAGCAGGACCGCGGCGGAGATATTCCCTTTACCCTCGTTGAGCTCAACCAGATCCGCCAGGCCAAGTCGGTCGAGGACATCTTTGCTCAGAACGACGCCAGCATGGTCGCCACCGATGGAGAAATTCCGCAGTCGGTTAAGGTCCTGCAGATGACCGGCAACGGCCTTCAATTTCTCGGTGCGCCTCCCCTCATGGGCCGGATCTTTACCGCTGCCGAAGCTCCCGCAGGTTCAGCCCCTCCCCCCGTCGCCGTCATCAGTTACCCGTTTTGGAAAACCCACTTCGCCTCGCGCCCCGATGTCCTCGGTCAGACACTGCTGCTCAATCAGCAAAAGTACACCGTCATCGGCGTCGTCGGCCCTCGCTTCACCTGGCATGACTCTGAGGTGTACGTCCCCATGCCCGCCGGCCTCGATCCCAAGAGCCGCTATCAGACACTCATTCGCATCCGCCCCGGTTTCTCAACCGATGCCGTTGCCGGCGAGCTCACAGCCTTCGTGCAACAGATCGGCCATGCTGAACCGTCGCTCCTCCCGCTCGATGGCTACCGCATCAAAGTCGAGACCCTCAACGACTGGCTCCTCGGCCAGTTCAAAGGAACCCTGCTTCTGCTCTTCGTCGCCGTTGCTCTCCTGCTGCTCATCGGCTGCGGAAACGTCTCCATCCTCATGCTCGCCCGTGGAACCGCCCGCATGCAGGAGCTCGCCACGCGCCTCGCTCTCGGTGCCTCTCGTCTCCGCATCGTTCGGCAACTACTCACCGAGGCCGTTCTCTTGTCCGTTGTCGGCGGCATTCTCGGCATGGCCTTTGCCTATGCCGCCATCCATCTCATCACCGGCCTGATCCCCGAGTACGCCATCCCCCATGAAGTTGTCATCACGCTCAACACGCCGGTTCTTCTCTTCAGCACCGCCGTCTCGATCGCCATTGGAATCCTCGCCGGCCTCTCGCCCGCCTTGCAGTTCTCCAGTCCTCACATCAGCCGCATGGTCCAGTCAGCCGGCTCCCGCAGCACCACTTCCCACGGGGCGCGAACCCGCTCCGTCCTCATCGCCGCGCAAATCGCCCTCACCGTTCTCATGCTCGCCGGCGCAGGCGCATCCATCCGCAATTTCCTCCAGGCCTACGCCGCCCAGCTCGGCTTCGACTCCCACAACATCCTCACCTTCCATCTCAGCCTGCCCGAAAAAGCCTTTCCCACCTGGCAGCAACGCGTGAACTACTACGACGCTCTCCTCGAGAAGGTCAAAACCACACCCGGCGTCACAAGCGCCAGCCTCACTGAAATCGGGCTTCCACCATACGGCAACTGGGTTCAGCCCATCAAGATCATCGGCGCTGCTGTAGACCCCAGCAGCAAAAGCAACGTCAACCTGATCGGTTCAGAGTATTTTTCCGTCCTTCGCATTCCTCTTCTCCAAGGCCGAATCTTCACTCGCGAAGAAATCCTCCGCGGAGCTCATTTCGCCGTCATCAGCAAGACCTTTGCGCAGCGCTACTTCCCCAATACCGATCCGATCGGAAGGCAGATCCTTCCCGGTCAGCTCTCCCAGCTTCCAACAACCATCCTGCGCGCACCCAATATCGATCAGCCATACCAAGTCATCGGCGTCGTTGCAGATGTGCGCAACGACGGCCTCCACCGCCCCATCCTCCCCCAGGCCTATCTCCCCTCTTCCATCCTCGCCGTCGACGGTATCCGGTTCCTCGTCCGTACCACCGGCGAACCAGCCGCGCTTCTCCACGACGTCAGCACGAATATCAGGGCTCTCAATCAAGACCAGGCCGTCAGCTTCGTCTACTCCATGGATGAATTCCTTTCCATGTTTATCTGGTCCCACGAGCGATTCATCGCAGTCCTCTTCGCCGTCTTCTCCTTCGTAGCTCTCGGTCTCGCCGCCATCGGACTGGCCAGCGTCGTGGCCTACACCGTCGAGCAGCGAACCCGCGAATTCGGCATTCGTACCGCCCTCGGCGCCCCCCAGTGGAACGTCCTCCTGCTGACCCTGACCTCAACCGCTCGCACCACGGGCGCTGGACTCGCCCTCGGCATTCTCCTCAGCATCGGCCTCAACGATGCTGTCTTCCGCTGGACCCAGAGCAGTATGCGCGACCCCTCCGTGCTCGCAGTTATCGCAGCCGTATTTCTCGCCGCCTCAGCCCTCGCATGTCTGCTGCCCGCGCGAAGAGCCACGCGCATCGATCCAATGATCGCTCTTCGCGACAGTTGAGCAAGCCCTTCCTAAGGGAGGCCGGGCTACCAGTAGCGAAATCCATGTGAGTCCATTCTGAGAGCTTGCATTGCATCGATGGAAGTGAACCTCAATCGTGTCCGTTGGTGGACATTCAGTCCGGATGTGAACACAGAACAACTCATGGATTGGAAAGGAATGCGATAAGTCCTTTCTTTCTGTCCTCAACGGATCGGGTCAGAATGGAAGAACAAATGCTACTCCTGTGGACATAACACAGGAGGCGGATCATGCATTCTCGATGGATCGGGTTCGCGGTAATGGTCATGCTGTCGTTCATGTTGCGTCCAGCGGCTCTGGCACAGGAGCCAGGCACGCTGGGGTTTTCGGTGGTTGAGCTTTACAACGACCAGCAGCCAAACAAGCGCGGCGTGCTGATGGTAAGGGTCGTCGATAAAGGGTCGTCGGCTGAGGATGCAGGCATTGGAGTCGGGGACGTCATCGTATCCGTAAATGGAACGGCGACGGAAGGCCACGACGGCGATGAACTCGGACGGGCAGGCTTGTCGGGAGTAGCGGGTGAGAGCGTTCGCCTGATGGTGGTGAAGGGTCACGGTCCGCCGGCAGAGATAGTGTTGAAGCGTAAGCCCTATGCTCCACACCTAAGCCAGGCCACAGATATATTTCATTATTCCATCCCAGGGAACTGGCAGATGGACCCGCGATATCCGTTTCCACTTCCATGGTCGCCTTCAATTGCATACGAAGGTTTTGAGGATCTCGCATTTGCTCCGGGATTCGACAATACAAACTCGCCGGAATATCACAGCTACCTGATTCTCTGGTGGCTAAAGGGCGAGCCGGCACTTACATCCGAGATCCTGGAAAAAAACATGGTCGACTATTTTCGAGGATTGGCGGAGCAGCGAGGCAGGAATAACAAGTTCACTCCGGATCTGTCGAAAGTTATGGCGAGTTATCGGGAGAGCCCAGGCCCACAGACCTTGGGTGGAGCGGCTGCGAAGAGCTTTGCAGGAACGGTGACGCTGTACGACAGGCATGGAGCTGTCATTACGCTCCACTCCGAGGTTGTCACATCTTTCTGTGCCGCCGAGGGACATACACCGGTGTTCTTTTCAATGTCGAAAGAGGCTCGCCCTGCGGCATTGTGGAAGTATCTGGATGCGGTGCGGGATGGGTTTGGCTGCGCAAAATAGTCATCGAGAGGCAGGTGGCCCTGATCTCATAGCGCGCATCATCAAGTCGAGGGTGCCCCCGGTCCCTCGCCTTTGGGGACCGGGGAAGAAGAACCGAGCTGCCTGTCGCGCATCCACCCAGGCAGTTGCCAGCCTCTCTCGCCGGCCGTCCATTCCGATTCGATTTCTACGGTACCGCGGATGGCAGGTGGCCTGATCTCATAGCGCGCATCATCAAGTCGAGGGTGCCCCCGGTCCCTCGCCTTTGGGGACCGGGGAAGAAGAACCGAGCTGCCTGTCGCGCATCCACTCAGGCAGTCGCCAGCCTCTCTCGCGCGCCGTCCATTCCGATTCGATTTCTACGGTACCGCGGATGCCCGTTTGATAATGGCGATAGCTTGACCAAAGCCACTCCTCGGGCTTGGTGACGAGGCCGCGCTTGACTGGATTGCGATGAATGTAACGCAACTTCTCCACGAACTTCTGGTGCGATGAGACGTTGAAATCGTAATAATGCGCCTGCCAAAAGGGTCTTTCCCGGCTGCGCATCGAAACCGATAGCTTGAGTGCTTGAACGGTCCTGGATAAAAGCCCACGCTCTGGCTCATTGACCAGCAGATGCACGTGCTCCGGCATGACCACGTAGCCAGCAACTGCAAAAAGAGAACGCAGCTGAACCCGCTCCAACGCATCTTCAAAAAGCTCCATCGCCGCGACCGTCGACAGGTCGGGCTGACGCCGGAAACTACTGAAGGTGAGAAAGTGAACCTCCCCTGTTTGCTGATAACGGATGCGCTGGCCTTTCATACACTGCGAGAATACTCCAACCGAAAAGTTTGGGCGGCGTGGTGCTTCCATCCCCGGTCCCCAAAAGCTAGGGACCGGGGGCACCCGGCAAATCATTTTCGCTCAGGAGAACTCGTTTGTGCCTGGTCCAATAAGGCGTACTTCTCTATCTGCTTCAGCCTCTTCGCCAGCAGTTCCCGTTCCCGCAAGTTCATCGTCATTGCGATCGCGCGTTGGATTTCTGCGCGTGCTTCAGTGAACCTTCCCAGCTTCATGAGCATATCTCCACGAACGCTGGGGAACAGATGGTAGCCAGCCACTGCAGACTCGCCGGCGAGTAAGGCCACTTTATCGAGTGCATCAAGCCCTGCGGCCGGCCCTTGCGCCATACCCACAGCAACCGCGCGGTTCAGCGCCACGATCGGAGATGGGTTGACCCGCAGCAAGGCGTCGTAGAGAACAACGATCTGGTTCCAGTCGGTCTCTTCGGCTGCGCGGGCGCGCATGTGACATGCGGCAATCGCTGCCTGCAACGCGTAGGGTTTCGCGCCGCCGCCTAGTCGTTGCGCCTGTTGGAGCGCGGTCAATCCTCGCTGGATCCGCCTGTAGTCCCACAAGGAGCGGTCCTGATCCGGCAATAAGACGGCCTCGCCGTTTTTGCCCCGGCGCGCCGCATTGCGCGATGCCTGCAACTCCATCAATGCCACCAGTGCATGGACCTCCGATTCGTTGGGGAGAAGCTGTGCCAGCAAAAGGCCGAGACGCAGCGCCTCCTCCGCGAGCGCGGCGCGCATCCACTCGTCCCCCGAGGTTGCTGTGTGGCCCTCGTTGGAGATCAGGTAGATGACCATGAGCACGGACTCCACCCTGCGGCCCAGTTCGTCGCCGGATGGTGTTTCGAAGGGCACGCGGGCTTCAGCCAGAGTTTTCTTCGCCCGAAAGATGCGCTGGCCGAGTGTCTTCTCCGGTATCAGGAAGGCGCGAGCTATTTCCGGCGTTGTGAGGCCGCAGATAAGACGCAACGTGAGCGCGATGCGGGCTTCGACCGTAAGAACCGGATGGCAGGCGGTGAAGATGAGCCGGAGGATGTCGTCGTCGATCACCTGGTCCATCAACTCGTCCACTGAGTGCTCCAAAGCGTCTGCGAGCTGCTGCTGTTGAGCTTCCAGGTCGTGGGCGATTTCTTCGTGCTTTTGCAGAAGCATTTGGCCACGGCGCAGCAAGTCGATGGCGCGCCTCTTTGCCGCTGTCATCAGCCACGCACCGGGGTTTTCCGGGATGCCTTCTTCGGGCCACAGTTCGAGCGCAGTCACCAGGACGTCCTGAGCCAGCTCTTCTGCGATGCCAATATCGTGGGTGACGCGGGCAATGGCGGCGACGAGCCGTGTAGACTCGCTCTTCCACACAGCCTCAATCGTCTTAGGCACATCTTTCATGCCTCCTAGCTTACGGTGTTCCGATATTTACCGACTTGTACGGCGTCGCAACGACTATCCGGTTATCAAAGGACCGGCGACTTTGTAACTGCTCAGGACGATGCCGGTCGGCGTTGTTTGCGTGCTGACGAGCTCGAACGTGCGCGGTGGCGTTCCTTCCACAAAGAAGCGTTTTCCCGTGCCCAACAGGACCGGATAGACGAGCAGCGGGACTTCGTCCGCAAACCCGTGTTCGAGCAGCGCCGATGTCAGCGTGGAGCAGCCCCAGAGGATAAGCTCCGGGCCATCCGCCGACTTGATGCGGCGAACGCCCTCGGCAATGTCCGCTCCAACGGCCTCGAACGGACCTCATGCAAGACTCTCCCGACGGTGGATTGCTGAATCACGCCGTCCAGTGAGATCTGTTCCATGATTCTGAGCTTTTCTCATCCGAGTCTCCGTGTACTGGGGTTTCTATTCCTTTGGCATCGCGAAAAACTCGCGCACCTCGACGGCGCCCTGCAAGCAACGGCGGCCTTGCGAGCCCACTCCATCACTGGGCAGTTCGTAGTTCTCAGGGCGTTGAATAGCTGCCAGATATTGCGGCATATCTTCTCGTGTGTGGTTCTCGGGCAGGCTATAGTGAATCGAGGACGGCTCTACCCCGAAACCGCAGAGTTCGAACTCAATCCTGTCGCTCGTTGCTAGTCTGCTGATGGCTGGAAAAAGATCTCTCGTACCTCGACCTGTCCCTTGGTAGCGGCGACGCCTTTGCGCGCCCATGCCACCGCCTTGTCCATGTCGGCGCATTCCAATATCCAAAAACCGCCGATATGTTCCTTGGTCTCAAGGTAGGGCCCGTCGGTGATAAGGATTCCACCATCGGTCTGCGCTCGCAGAGACTTCGCGGCGCCAAGGCCACAGGCAAACTTCAGAACCCCTGCGGTCTCCATCTCCTCGTTAAGCGCGTGAATCGCACGGCCCATTGCTTCGTCCACTGTGGACGGGTCGAAGTCGTCGGCCAGATAACCAGCAACCAGATATTGCGGCATTGTCTTCTCCTGTATGTGATCTTTCAGGCGGATTTCTTATCCCGCCTTCACTACAACGACGAACGGCCCAACCGGAATTCTACAAGTGGTCGGAAAAAGTTTGGCCGTTACTTCGCCTCGGCCAACTGGATCAGTTGTTGCAGAATTGCCCGTTTATCGTTCCCTGGTTTCGTCATCACCTCCATCACTGTTTCCCGCGTCATGGCGTGGCCGACTTTCAGCCGCTCAGACATATCCGGCCGCTTCAACATCCATGGGTCTCGCGTGTGATGGCTCCAATGCGTCACATCCACCATCACCTGTTCCAGTCCCAGTTCTTTCACAGCACGTAGTGCTGCCACCACCGACTGAAAGCGTCTTTCCTGGCCGCCGCGGGCCATAGCCATGGGCATCCGCTTTCCATCCTTTGTCTCCGCGTCCACCACAAATTCATTTCCCTCCGCCCGTAGCCGGATCGTCTTGATTACGCCCCACCGAACCGCTGCGCGGAACTGGTCCAACGTCACGGTCTCGCGCCGCTTCTCCTTGCGCATCGCGCGCTCCCGGATCCGCTCCATCTCTGCCAATTGATTCTTGTCCGCCATTCCCTGAACTCCCTTCGTATCCGCATGCACTGCATGAGCATTACTCTACGGAATCGCGGCATTAATCTACGCAATCCGGCCATGACTCTTCGCGATCAAACGCCCACCCTTGCCGGGCAGATTTTTAACCATGCAATCTGCACGAATTTGAAAATTGTGCGTACGCCGCACCTCCGGCGCTGACCTCGCCAGAGCCTATAATCAGGATTGGAGTCTTGTGCTCCAGCCTCCGGTTTGCGCATAGGTCGCCGGCCCGCAGTTCCTCATATCGACTCGAATTCCAGGTGCCTCTTTTGAACGACGCCATATTGATCCGTGGAGCCAGGACCCACAATCTAAAGAACATAAGCTGCGACATCCCCCATGGAAAACTGACCGTCGTCTCCGGCGTCTCAGGCTCAGGCAAGTCTTCCCTGGCCTTTGACACCGTCTACGCCGAGGGCCAGCGCCGCTACGTCGAATCGCTCAGCGCCTACGCCCGCCAATTCCTGGAACGGATTGAAAAACCAGACGTTGATCTCATCGACGGCCTCGCGCCAGCCATCGCCATCAAACAGAAAAACACCACGCGCAACCCTCGCTCGACCGTGGCGACGGCAACGGAAATCTATGATTACATGAGACTTCTGTATGCCCGCTGCGGCACCGTCCATTGCATTCACTGCGATGGACTGGTCGGTCGCGACTCGGTCGACGAGATCGCCGCAAGTATTCTCGCGTTGCCCGAAGGCACCCGCTTGCACGCCATTTTTCCCGTTCGTACAGCTGTCGTCGAAGCGGCGGAAACCATAGAAAAGAAGCCAGTTAAGCGTGGGCGCAAACCTGCCGCTGACGCTGTAACCGATACCCCGTCCCCATTCACAGAAGCCATGAAGACGCGTCTCGTCGAGCTGCGCGCCAACGGCTTCAACCGGCTCTACCAGCATAGCCGTATCTTCGAGTTCTCCAGTCCGGAAAGTCTTTTAGATCTTGACTTTAGCCTGCCCGTCTTCGTGCTCGTGGATCGCATTGTTGTCTCTCCCGACAATCGCGCGCGTATCGTTGATGCTGCCGAAATAGCCTACCGTGAAGGTGGCGAGATCATCTACGAAGAAGTTCCCCGCGAGGACACCGGCGGAGAGCGTACAAAGCACAGATTCTCAACCGCTTACGAGTGCCGCACCTGCCATCGTCCCGGCATGGAGCCTGAGCCGCGTCTCTTCAGCTTCAACAACCCTTTCGGCGCCTGCCCCCGCTGCCAGGGCTTCGGCAACACCATCGATTTCGATTTGAACTTGGTAATTCCAGACAAGTCCTTATCTTTGAACGACGGAGCTATCGATCCTTGGAATCGTCCCAAGTATCGCAGCTGGTTCACTGACCTCAAAAAACAGGCCAAGACCCTCGGTGTGCCGCTCGACGTTCCATGGCAGGATCTAACCGCCGAGCAGCAGGAGCTTTTGCTCTATGGAAACAAGGCAGGATTTCTCGGCGTGTACGGCTTCTTTGCCGAGATGGAGCGCAAGAAATACAAGCTCCATGTCCGCGTAATGCTCTCGAAATACAGAGGTTACGCCACATGCCCCGAATGTCGCGGCCAGCGCCTGCGTGCTGAAGCCCGTTCCGTCCGCATCAACGGCCGGAACATCTGCGAGGCAGCCGCGCTCACCATTTCCGCCGCCTACAAGTTCTTTCTGGCGCTCAAGTTAAGCCCCATGCAGCATGAAATCGCCGGCCCGATTCTGGAAGAGGTGCGCGAACGCATCAGCTTTCTCGACGCCGTCGGTTTGGACTACCTCACGCTGGACCGGCTCGCCAGCACACTTTCGGGCGGTGAAGCGCAGCGCATCCAGCTCGCCAGTTCGCTGGGCTCGCGCCTGGTGGGCGCACTGTATGTGCTCGATGAACCTTCAATCGGATTACACACGCGCGATACCGACCGGCTTATTCGCATCCTCAAGAATCTGCGTGACTTGGGCAACACTATCCTGGTTGTCGAGCACGATCCGGACGTACTGCGCGCGGCCGATCATCTGCTTGATCTCGGCCCTGGCGCGGGCGAATTCGGCGGCAAATTGCTGGCCGAGGGCACCGTTGAAGAGATTCTGGCGAATCCAAATTCACTGACCGGCCGTTATCTCTCAAACCAAATCACCATTCCTGTGCCGACACGACGGCGCGAGCCTGGCCGCGAGATGCTGGTACTGCGCGGAGCTCGCGCCAACAATCTTAAGAATGTAGACGTCGAGATTCCGCTTGGAATGCTGGTGGCCATCACCGGCGTTTCAGGGTCTGGCAAATCGTCGCTGGTGCATCAGGTCCTATACCGCGCTGTGGCCCGCGCGCTGGGCCAGACAGAGGGCGCCGACCCGACAGGGCTGTTCAAAGATCTTAAAGGCGCAGAACGGCTGAATGATGTGGTTCTTGTCGACCAGACGCCGATCGGGCGTACGCCTCGATCGAATCCTGTGACTTATATCAAAGCTTTCGACCTGATCCGCGAACTGTTTGCGGCGCAGCCAGAGGCGAAAAAACAGTCGCTGACGCCAGGGCATTTCTCCTTCAATATTCCCGGCGGACGTTGCAAGACCTGCGAAGGTGACGGCACGGTGACGGTCGAAATGCAGTTTCTCGCCGATGTGGAGCTGCCCTGCGAAGACTGCAACGGAACGCGTTTTCAGCCGAAGATCCTGGGAGTGCATTACAAGGGCAAGAACGTACATGAGGTCCTGAATCTGACGGTTAAGGAGGCACTGCGTTTCTTCGTGGGCCTGCCCCGGTTGCTGGACAAGCTGGCGGTGCTCGACGAGGTAGGCCTTGGCTATCTGCGGCTGGGGCAATCGGCGACGACGCTCTCCGGCGGCGAGGCGCAGCGCGTAAAGTTGGCCGCGCATCTGGCGCAGGTGCGAGCAGCCAACTCCAATGCCCGGACGACGGTGAGCAGGGTGCTTTATATCCTCGACGAGCCGACGACCGGACTGCACTTCGACGATGTTTCAAAGCTATTGACGGCCTTTCGCAAGCTGATCGATGGCGGCGGTTCGCTGGTGGTAATCGAGCACAATCTGGATGTGATCAAGTCGGCCGATTGGGTGATCGATCTGGGTCCGGAAGGTGGCTCAGGTGGCGGCCAAATCGTAGCCGTGGGAACGCCGGAAGAAATCGCCGCGAATCTGCATTCGCATACAGGTAAGTGGCTGGCAAAGGTCCTGTAGTCGGCGGCATCGGTTCAATGTCGACAAGCGCTGATTTCCCCCGGATTGTTTTCGAGTCTGAGTAGGGTAGGCCGGCTGCTGGCTCGATACACTGGAAATGAGGGTGCAGGATTGCGCTGTTTACTGCTGTTGGTTTCAATGGGATTTGTTGTCGGTGCGGGATTTACCGCTCATGCACAGGAATCTTCGTCTGTTCAGGACAAGCCTGGACAAGCCGCGGATTCAGCTTCGCCAGAGATCGACAAGGCCGAATCGGCGATCCTCAAAAAAGACTGGAAGACGGCAGAGCCGATTCTGGATGCGTGGCTGGCAGCGCATCCTGCCGACGAGCGGGCACTCTTCGATGCCGGCTATCTGGCGGATGTGCAGGGACGCAATGACGATGCGGCGAGATTGTATCGCAAGGCAATCGAGGTCAATCCCAAGAGTTTTGAAGCAGAGGTTTCGCTGGGCCTGTTGCTGGCACGGACGGGCAAACCCGCCGAGGCGCGTCCTGTGCTGGAGGCGGCTACGACGCTTGATGCAGGGGCAGCCGGACCGGCAGCCAAGGCCCGGGCATGGCGAGCTATGGCGAAGATCGACGCGCACGGCGTAGACGGCAAAGCCGATCCGGCACAGGCCTCGATCGATCTGCTGGAGGCATTGAAGCTTTCTCCGGAGTCCCCTGAAGATACATTGATGGCAGCAGGCCTGGCAGAGGCGAATGGCGATCCTGCCGCTGCTGAAACAGCCTATCGAAGCGTGCTCAAAAAGGAGCCGAATTCGGTACCGGCAACCTCAGGCCTGGCGCATTTGTTGATTGGGCAAAAGAAGTATCCGGAGGCTGAAGAGCTTCTCAAGGCGGCACTGGCCAAGACGCCCGACGACCCGGCGATGACAGCGCAGCTGGCGGCAGTGCTGGTGGCGCAGGATAAAGCCGAGGCGCTGCCGCTCCTGCAGGCGATTCATGCCAAACACCCTCAGGACGCGGCTATTACGCGGATGCTGGCGCAGGTGGAAGCAGATGCGGGCGAGTACACAGAGTCAGACCAGCTCTATGTGACACTGCTGGCTGGCAGCCCCAAAGACGCCGAGCTATTGACCGGCCATGGACAGAACCTGATCCGTCTACGGCGCTATCCCGACGCGCTGAAGGTGTTTCAGAGTGCGACGGAGATTGATCAGACCAACGGAGACGCTTGGAACGGCTTGGCTTTTTCCGCTTTTGAAACACACCAGCCGACGATTACCTTGCATGCGCTTACGATGCGCTCAAAATATTTACCTGAAAGCGCAACAATATACTTTCTCTGGGCGACGGCGTACGATACCCTACACGACAAGAAGCAGGCCGCTGCCTACTATCATCGATTCCTCGATTCCGCCGCCGGGAAGCTCCCGGACCAGGAATGGCAGGCGCGACAAAGATTGGCATTGTTGGAGAAGACTCCATAACCAGCCGATTTACCGGATACCAGTGGAGGTTGCATTATGCGTTCCGTGGTTCCAGTCGCAGTCCTCATTACCGCGTTGGGTTGTTGCGCCAGCGCTCATGCCGCAATCGACAACAAAACGCCGGATGCGCAAAGCATTGCGGCGCTGGAAACAAAGGCCAGCCAGGCTGGCCCTCGTGAGCAATGCTTCCTGTATGCCGAGCTGGTTCACGAAATGATCGAGTATTCTTCGGCACAATATGCGGCCGGGGAGATTGCCAAAGCCTCGGATACATTAAAGCGCGTTAACGGGTTTGCGCAGAAAATCCATCTCGCTATGTCGAATGACGAGAGACGGCTCAAAAATGCCCAGATCCTGCTGCGGCATACAGCCTTCCGGCTGAACGAGCTGTTGCACGCCAGCTCGCTCGAGGATCGTCCGCTGATGGAGCAGACGCTGGCCGAGGTGAATCAGGTGCAGACTGAAACTATGATGCAGGTATTCCGCAAGTAATCGCGCGGGCCTGGCGTCGGCTGTGATTCAATAAGGGCGAGCTGAGGAAGCTTGTGAACCGTCCTATGAGTCCGCAGATGCTAATACCTTCTCTGCCCTATCTTCGTTGCATCCTGGTGACATTGCCTCTGCTGACGGGCTCGCTTGCGCTCCCCGCGCAACATGTGCGCACCGCACATCTTAGTCCGACAGAGATAGAAGAAGTGCGCGAGTCGGCTGTTTACCCGGTGGAGCGAGTGAAGCTCTACACCAAATACCTGGAAGAGCGGGCAGCGAAGATTAAAGACCTGACTGGGAGGCCGAAGTCGGGCGCGCGGGTGCTCAAACTGGATGACGCTCTGCAGGACTTTACCGCTCTGATGGATGAGACCGGCAGCAATCTGGACCAGTATTCCGACCGTCACTCGGATATCCGCAAGGCTCTCAAACCGCTGACCGAGGCTGCGCCCAAGTGGCTGAATATTTTACGGACGCTGCCGGGCGAATCTGGCTTCGACCTCGCGCGTAAAGAGGCGATCGAGAGTGGCGAAGAACTGGCTGATCAGGCAGTGCGTTTGCTCAAGGAGCAGGACGATTACTTCGCAACCCACAAGGACGAAAAGGGACAGGAACGGAACGACGACCAGGTTCCGCCACCGAAGTGACGATTTCGATGCGAATCGTCACTTTACTTTCCGGGAAATAATCTCATCAAGCCTTTGGGCTGCAAGTCTGGCACGAGCAGTGAGCGTGGATCGCCCAGGCTATGGCAGAGCGCCTGTGCGGCCAGGTGGCCGCTGCGGGCGGCCGACTCCATTGTGGATGGCCAGCCGGTAGCCACCCAATCTCCCGCGAGGAAGCAGTTGGGCCATGGGGAGGCAGCGCTGGGGCGCGCAGCGTCGATCCCCGGAGGGACGCCAAAGGTCGCGCGCATTTCCTTGATCAGTGCGGACTTCACGAGCTTCGCCTGGCGTGCCTGCGGAAAGAATTCGGCGAGTTGGGTGGTGGCCCGCTTCAGGGCTTCTTCCCGGCTAAGGGCTGCGAATTCACGCGAGGCGCTGACGACGAGTTCGATGTAACTCGCTTTGGAGTCGCGTACCGGCTGCCAGCGGGATTTGTGATACATCCAGTGGATATCGCGGTCGAGCAGGACGGCATGGTCGAGTTCGGTGATTTCCCGGTCATACCAGAGGTGGACGCTGCAGATGGGCCAGTGTTCAAGAGGCTTGATCTGCTCAGCGAGAGCTACAGCCGCCGGGTTGGCAGGCAGGTTGGGAATCAGCTTGGCTGTGGCTTCGAAAGGCAGTGCCAGGATCAGCATTTCTGATGTGTAACTTTGTCCCTGGGTTTGAATGGTCCAGATGCGCTGCTCTTCGTCCCAGTTGGCGGATTCGACGTTGGAGTTGAGTTGAACGCTGCCGCGGTGGGCTTCCAAGTATGTCCTGGCGCCTTGATACAGGTCGCTGAGCGGAACGGTGCTCATGCCCATGCTGCCCGCGTAGGCGGAGTTCAGGAAAAGCTCGCGGATGACTTTGGTGGCATAGGGCAGGCTGATCTGGTCGAGGGCGGCGTTGAGAGCACTGGCGATGACCAGGCGCCAGAAGCGCTCGAGTGCACCATCGGTTTGGAGATGGGATTCGAGCCAATCCTGAAGGCTTCGATTGGGATCGGACTTGCCGCCGAACATCACGGACACAAAGGCGAAGATCAAGGAGAGCTTGTCTGTGAGTGAAAAGCAGCTTGATTTGAGGATGGCAGGCAAGCCGTGCATCGGAGCCGGAAGGCTGGCCGGGGCGAGGACCGAGCGGCGACCTCCGGGCTCGATGAGGGTCATGCGGTTGTCCCAGAAGATTTTGTCGGCGACGCCGATGCGTTCATAGAAGCCAATCAGATTGGTACAGCAGCCAAAGAGGACGTGTTGGCAGTTATCGATGACCTCATTGGTGCCAGGGTGCAGATAGGATGAGGCGCGGCCGCCCAGGTAGCCGCGGCGTTCGAGCACAGTAACGCGGAAGCCTGCGCTGGCCAGGGCGCAGGCTGCTGAAAGGCCGGCGACACCGCCTCCGATCACTGTGACCGTACTCGCGGCTTGATCCGGCACCGGGACGTGTTGGCCGGATTCGTGAAACGAGTTCAGATTGAAGGAGTGGTCAGGGGACATAGGCTACTTCAAGGATAGCGGCTTGAAGAGGCGCATGAGGCCCATGCGGGTGAGGCCTGCCGAGAGGATAGCCAGTTTCTGCACTGTCGGGACGCTGGCGCGTTCCGAAAAGACATCGTAGTTGGCCTGCTCGATACGCTTGAGCAACTGGTGATAGATGGATACGAGCACTTTGAGAGCCGGGCGGCTTTCGGCGTCGATGAGCGGCAGCAGTTGCCCGGCGGATTGATAGTAGCTTTCGGCACGATCGGCGATCGACTTCAGGAGCTGGCGTTCTTCTTCCGTAGGGCGGCCTTTGGAGTGGTGCCGGATCTGGTCGACGGAGACGTTATGCGCAGCGAGGTCTTCAAGGGGCAGGTAGATCCGGTTGCGTTCCGCGTCTTCGGCGACGTCACGAAGTATGTTCGTGAGCTGGAAGGCGATACCGGTCTCTTCGGCCAGCTTTTCGGCACGTGGATTGGAGTAGCCAAAAATTCGAATGCAGACCAGACCGACGACCGAGGCAACGAGATAACAGTAGCGATAGAGATCGGCGAAGGTGGCGTAGGTGTCAGCTATGTCTGATGATGGAGCTTCCAGATCCATGGTGGTGCCAGCGACGAGCTCGTCGAGCAGGCTATAGGGGATGTTGAAGCGTGCAGCTGCATCACGAACGGCGATGAAGACGGGGTCTATGGTGGCCGCGCCTTCGCGCGCAGCGTGCCATGCACTCAGCCATGCATCAAGCTGGCGGCGTCGCTCTTCGCGAGAGAAGCTTTCATCATCGGAGAGGTCATCAGCCTTGCGCATGAAGGCGTAAATAGCGCAGATGGCGTTGCGACGCGCTGGCGGCAGGGCTACGAAGGAGTAGTAAAAATTCTTGGCTTCGCGTTTGGCAATGCTGCGGCAGGTTTTGTAGGCGTCGTCGAGAGAAGGCTGAGCACCCTTCTCCAGCAAGGCAGATTCGTGAAGCCCGGTGGTCATGCTGCCTTGGCTTTCAATCGAAATCCGGGCAGAATCTTGCCGGAGACTGCGCGCAGGGCAAGGGCAATCTTGGTGGTCCTCGAGATGGCCGGACGAGCTGTAAGTACGTCGTAATCGCGCTGCTCAATGGCGTTGAGAATTTCCAGGCCGCCGCGGCTGAAGAGGTCCAGGTCGAGGGCCAGTTCGCTGTCAACCATGCCGATGAGCGGCAGACCTGCTTCGAAGAGCGAACGAGCGTAGGAGACCTGATCTTTCAAGAGGGCGCGAAATTCCGGCGTAGGATGGCCTGCGGCAATGGTATCTTCGGTGACGCCGAAGCGGGTCATTGCGTCCTGAGGCAGATAGATGCGGTCGCGCTGCTGGTAGTCACTGGCTACATCCTGCCAGAAGTTGGCCAGTTGCAATGCCGAGCAGGTCATGTCCGACAGGCCGAAGCGCTCTGAATCCGTATAGTCGCAAACATAGAGAACCAGACGGCCGACAGGGTTGGCTGAATAATGGCAATAAGCCAGCACTTCTTCCATGGTGCGGAAGCGGGTGACGATCTGGTCCTGCTTGAAAGCGACAAGCAGATCGGCAAAAGGCTCTTTGGGAATGCTGCAGGCGCGGATGGTCTCCGCCAAGGCTACGAAGACGGGATGGGTGGCTTTGCCTTCGTAACAAGCATCGAGTTCTTCATTCCACTGGTCGAGGAGCGCGAGGGACTGCTCTCGATTCCCTGTTTCGTCGCCCAAGTCGTCAGAGACGCGGCAATAGGCGTAGATGGCGTGGAAGTGAGGGCGCAGTTTTTTGGGTAGGAACCAACTAGCTACATGAAAGTTTTCGTAGTGGGTTTCGGCGAGGTGCTTGCACCAGGCGCGGGCTTCATCGAGCGTGGGAGCGACGGCGGGGATGCGATAGCCAGCCGGCAATGCAGCCCAGCCCTGCTCTCGGACAGAGACTAGAAGATCGCGTTCCGTGGCCGGATTGGTGACGGTGCTCACAACCACTATGGTAATGCTTCCGTGCCTGGCGTGGGCAGGATCGCGGTCTTGATTGCGCTGCCGTGGTTGCTGCGGTCGAGCAACTGGGCAAAGACCTGATTCAAACGGCCTAACGGAGCATGGCCGGTGATGAAACATTCAGCTTGAAACTGGCCGTTGACGATCAGCTCAAAGGCTCGGCGGCAGATGGCCGGAGTGTGGTGAAAGGTGGCTTTGAGGGTGATGTCGCCATAGTGCAGGCGGTTGGTGTCGAGGCGTACTTCCGTTCCGGACTCTGGACCGCCGAAGAAGTTGACAAGTCCGCCATTGCGCACCATGGCTACGGCTTGTTCCCAGGTTTCGGGTAGTGCGACGGCCTCGATGGCGACGTCAACGCCGCGACCTTTCGGGGTAAGGTTGCGGACGGCTGCTATTGGGTCACTGGTAACTGTAGTTTGAACAACGTCGATGGCGCCGAGCACCTTGGCGGCTGCGACCTGCGCATCGTGTTTGACGATGGCGATGACGTGGCATCCGGCAAGCGCGGCAACGTGCATGATCATCAGGCCGAGGGGGCCTCCGCCAATAACAGCGACTGTATCACCGGGCTTGAGGCTTGAGTCTTCGAAGCCGTGCAGGGCGCAGGCCAGCGGCTCGGCGAGCGCTGCGTGTTCGAGAGAAACATGCGCAGGAACAAGTAGCGTGTTTTTGGCAACGATGCGTGCCGGAATGCGAATGTACTCGGCGTAAGCTCCGTTATTGAAGAGCAGATCTTCGCAGAGATTTTCCTGAGCGCGCTCACAGAAGTAGCATTCGCCGCATGGCGCGGAGTTGATCGGCACAACACGATCGCCGACGGCGAAGTTGTCAACGCCTGCTCCGACTTCGGCGACAATGCCCGAGAGTTCATGGCCAAAGAGAGCGGGTGGCTGAATCATGAGGGCGTGATAGCCACGGCGAAAGACCTTCAGGTCGGTTCCACAGGTGAGGGCGGTCGTGACACGAACGATCAATTCTCCAGGCCCGGCATGCGGTACGGGCACCTGCTCGATGCGCACATCCTCCTGGCCATATAGAACAGCCGCGGACATGATTTCAGGCAACGCTGCGACGAAAGTCTCAGGAACCGCAGGTGCAACGACTTGGGGAACGGCAGGGTGCATCACGGCCTAAGCTCCGAGCTCCGGTTTTTGATGCTCGATCATGATCTTCATCGAGCTTGCCGATGGATTGGATGCCAGATCGATCGCTTCGACTGCATCTTCTAAAGAGAACCGATGCGAGATGAGGCGTGTGAGGTCAAAACCATTCCTATATCCATCGAAGACAAGGTGTGAGACTTCATCTTGAATGTCGAAGGATGAGGAATAGGAGCCGAGCAGCGTTTTCTCGTCCATGCAGACAGCAGCGGGGTCAAAGGTCGCTTCGCAATGCTGGGTAGCGGCAAAGAGCAACACCTTGCCGCCGGGACGCACTGCATCCATGGCTACCTTGATCAGAGAATTAACTCCGACTGCAACGATGACGGTATCGGCACCGCGCCCTTCGGTAGCTGCACGGGCCCGGGCGGCCACGTCTTCAGAGCCGGCGTGAATGGGATGCTTAAGCCCAAAGTCAGCGGCGATAGCGTGACGCTCGGGATAGAGGTCGGAGGTCAAAACATTTGCGCCAGCTTTTAAAGCCAGGGCGGCATGCAGGATGCCGATCGGTCCCTGGCCGATGACCAATACTGTCTCGTCGGGTTGGATATTCACCGACTTGATGCCTTTGAGTACAGTGTTGACGGGCTCGACGAAAGCCGCCTGTTCAAATGGGACGCCGTCGGGAATGCGGATGACACCGCCGTCGCGGGCGATCCAGTCCATGACGCGCACGTATTCAGCGAAGCCTCCACCGGAGGGCTCAAAACCTGCGGTAACGCCAGCGGGCTTATAAACCGGGCATTGAGCGTATGTCTTCTTGCGGCAGTAGTAACAATTGTTGCAAGGAACGTGATGGAAGACCATGACACGTTCGCCGACGGCGAAGTTGGTTACGCCCTCGCCAATGGCTGCGATCGTACCGGCAGTTTCATGGCCGAAGATGCGCGGAGCGGAGTGCGAACCGGTGTGAATCTTTTTAAGGTCAGTGCCGCAGATGCCGCAGGTGGCTACCTTGATGAGGATTTCACCCGGGCCAATGGCTGGGACCGGCACCGTCTCCACGCGCACGTCGTTGATGCCGCGATAGACGGCGGCGCGCATGGTGGCCGGAACAACCGTTGCGTGAGTAAGTTCCGAAGGGGCAGTGATTGTGCTCATGAATGTCGATCCCCGTTTTGAATGTGTGCTTCGATAGCCAGGCAAATACGCGCTGCTGCCAGTTTACTGTTTTTGGCCAGAACGAGCATAGGCTTCCACAACGGAGGATGCAAGGCGATATGCAGCCCGAGCGCCGCTTCACGCATGGCGCCCTGCGGGGTGACGAAGCGGGCCAGGTCGGGTAGCTCAAAGGCAGCTTCGTCCGAGACTGCCTTGATGGCGTAGAAGGGCAACTCGTTTGCGCGTGCCAGACGGCCAACGGCGGCAGCCTCCATGTCTACCGCAGCTGCGTAGTAATCCACGCCAAGGCGCTTTTTCTGCTGAACGGAGGCGGGTTGGGCGACGGTGACAATGACTTCCTGCCCACGTTTTCCTTCGCTGGGCTCTTCGGTGAAATAGCGCTCGCCAGTCTTGACATCGACGACGACGTTGGGCCGGATGATTTCTCCGACATGGTAGTGATCTGAGCAGGCTCCAGCCCAGCCGACGGAGATCAACTGAGAAGCAGGAGAAAGCGATAAAGCCGCTTCGACAGCCAGCGATGCGCGATTCGTCCCCATACCTGCGCAGGCGACGATGGCATGCTCGTGTTCGAAGAGATGAATGCCACGGCTGAGAAGCTTTGTATCGGCACGCCAGCCTCGCTGCGCAACGAGAGACGCTACCTCGCGCGGAAGAGCGGCGATGAAGATTGGACGCGGTTTGGACGAGGTGCTCATGCTGTCGGCGCGTATCCGTGTTTGCGAAACCATTCGATCGCGGCGCGCATGGCTGGATACACGGGAGCGACACGAAAGCCGAGTTCCTGCTGGGCGCGGGCCGAGGAGGCGTACATTTTCTTGCGGCCCATGCGAACTTCTTCGAGCGTGGCGCGCGGCTCTTTTTTGAGGATGCGGCCGGTGATGTTCTCTTCGAAGAAGGCATACGCAGCGGCGATGGCGAAGGGAATCTTGACCGTCGGCGAAGGGATGCCGGTGATGGCGGACATCTTGTCGAGGATCTGTTTTAGTGTCAGATTCTCTCCGCCGAGAATGTAGCGGTGGCCGGGTATGCCGGTTTCAAGCGCGGCAGCGTGGGTTTTGGCGACTTCGCTCACGTCAACGAGGTTGAGGCCAGTGTCGACGTAGGCGGGAAATTTGCCGTTGAGGAAGTCGACGAAGATGCGCCCGGTCGGCGTGGGCTTGGCATCGTTGGGACCGATGGGCGTGGTGGGGTTGAGGATCATGACCTGCTGGCCGGCGTTGGCAGCGGCAATGGCTTCCTGCTCCGCGAGGAACTTGGAGCGCTTGTAGTGGCCAACCATGTTGGCGAGAGAAACCGGCGTATCTTCGTTGACGATGAGGCCGTCGCTGCGAAAGCCCATGGTGGCTACGCTGGAGGTGTAGACGACGCGGCGAACCCTGGCTTCGCGAGCAAGACGCAGTAGTTCCCGCGTGCCTTCGACATTGGCGCGGTACATGGCAGCGGGATCGGGAATCCAGAGGCGGTAGTCGGCGGCTACATGCATGACGGCATCGCACTCTTCGAGTGCTGGGGCGATTGAGGCAGGATCACTGAGGTCGCCGACGTGCGTTTCTCCGGAGATGCCTTCCAGGTTGGAGAGATTGCTGGATTTGCGAACGAGCAGGCGCAAATCTGCGCCTCGTGCCGTTAATTCGCGGGCTACGTGATGGCCTACGAAGCCCGTGGCGCCGGTAACAAATACTTTCATAGTGGACAAGTTAGAAGAATAGCAACTCCCTCGTTCAAGAGTTGCGCCCGGTCTCACAAACTGTGCCCGATTTTGGATCAGGAGCCTGTGCTTTTTGAATAGCAGTCAAAGCGAGGCGGGAGCCGTCTTCTGCAACTTCGTACTGAAAACTTGCTCCAGGATAAAGGCCTGTCTTCTTCTGCAACTCTTCGGGAAGCGCAATACAACCGCACTCCTGAACGGTGTAGATCATCACGCTTAGTCCAGCGCCTCGGGGTGAAGGCCGATGTTGGTCTCGCCGGCGGCTTTCTTCTCCGCGTACTTCTTCAGCCACGCTTCCCAGTGCTTGCCTGCGGCGCGGTCTTTGCCAGTGAACTCGATACGGGCGATGTCGGCGTAACTGGCTTTGCGCTTGTCCGGAGCATTGCTGGCAAAGTACTGAATGTATGAGTTGGCCAGAGAGCTGCCGGTGGAGCGATTGAAGATGTATGCCTCAACCTTCTCACCGGACTTGAAGGTGAGCGAGATATCGCCGCGGTAATCGAAGGCTTTTTCGAGGGCGGCTTTGAGATCTTCATCGCTTGCCAGCTCGGGAATCCAGCCTTCAAGATTTTCATAAGTACGACCGTCGACGACTTCGATTTCATCGACGTTCACAAGAGCATGCTGCGTGGGCTGGCTCATGCGCGTGTCTCCTCGAGCTTGGGAGCGGCGGCGATGCTGTCGATCTTGACGAAGTGATCGTGCTGCGCTGCAAATGTGGTGTGATTGTTGAGCAGATCGAGCGCACCCTTGTCTTTGTAGCTGCTGAAGAGAGCCGCCTTGGCCATGGCGAAGAATCCGCTGAGGCTGCCGAAGCCATGATTGACAGCCGTGGGCTCATACCCGCAACTCACCATGCAGTTGGCGCACTGCGGATTACCGCTGGCCGTGCCGTAGCCTTCCCAGTTGGTGGTCTCCATCAACTCCTTGAAGCTGTCTGCGTAGCCATCCTGCAGCAGGTAGCAAGGCTTCTGCCAGCCAAAGATGTTATATGCAGGCGAGCCCCACGGAGTGCACTCGTAGTTGCGATCGGCCTTGCCCATCAGAAATTCGAGAAACAAGGGCGACATGTTGAACTTCCACGACTTCTTGCGGTTCGACAGGATGGCGCGGAAGAGGCGGCGCGATTTGGCACGGCCTAGGAAGTGCTGCTGGTCGGGTGCCTTGTCATAGCTGTAGCCGGGCGAGAGCACGATGCCTTCGACGCCCATGGCCATCACTTCGTCAAAATATGCGCGGACCATGTTGGGGTCGGTGCCGTCGAAAAAGGTGGAGTTCGGAGTAACACGGAAGCCGCGCTTCACCGCTTCCTTGATGCCCTCGACAGCAAGATCGTAACCACCTTCGCGGCAGACGGACATGTCGTGATGTTCGCGCTGGCCATCAAGATGGACGGAGAAGGTGAGGTATTTCGATGGCGTGAACTCATGGATGCGCTTCTTGAGTTCCAGCGCGTTGGTGCAGAGGTAAATGTATTTCTTGCGGGCAATGAGGCCGTTGACGATCTCGACGATCTGCGGATGCAGTAAAGGCTCACCGCCAGGCAGCGAGACCATGGGCACGCCGCACTCTTCGACAGCGGCAAAACATTCTTCAGGGCTGAGTTGCTTCTTCAGGATGTGGGGCGGATACTGCACCTTGCCGCAGCCGGCGCAGGCCAGATTGCAGCGAAAGAGCGGCTCCAACATCAGCACCAGCGGATACTTCTTCTGCCCGCTCAGCTTTTTCTTGAGCACGTACGTTGCTACGGTCCACATCTGTGAGATGGGTACAGCCATTGTTCGTTCCTCCTGCGCCTTGAGGCGATCGTGCGTGCCTAGGCAGCCGTTTGCATAGCTCGCTTGTACGTGGTCAAAGCGAGCAGCGGGAAATAGTTGCGGTACATATGATAGGCAAGGTAGAAGACGCGCGGAAAACCGGTGCCGGTATAGAGCGCCTGGCGTGTCCGGCCCTCGCCCGTCGATTCATCCCACTCACCGCTGACCTTCTGACGCTCCAGCAGCCAGCGAATCCCCTTGGCCACCGAATCGCTGCGATTGTCTCCGGCGGCGAGCAGGCCGAGTATGGCCCACGCGGTCTGCGAAGGAGTGCTGGGCCCGGTGCCGCGTGTATCCGGATCGTCGTAGCTCAGGCAGCTTTCGCCCCACCCGCCGTCAGTATTCTGCACCATGCGAATCCACTCCGCGGCCTGCTGGATCTGCGGCTCGTGGTTGTCGACGCCCATGGCTTCGAGACCGCGCAGGACAAGGAAGGTTCCGTAGATGTAGTTCACACCCCAGCGGCCAAACCAGCTTCCGTCCGACTCCTGTTCGCGGAAGATGAACTGGATGGCCTTCTCGACGCGCTTGTCGGCGCGGGTAAAGCCGTAGTTCGAGAGCATCTCCAGGATGCGGCCGGTGATATCGACGGTCGGTGGATCCAGCATCGCGTTGTGATCGGCGAACGGGATGTACTGGAAGATCATCTTGGTGTTGTCTTTATCGAAGCTGGCCCAGCCGCCGTTTTTACACTGCATGGCAAAGAGCCACTGGATAGCGCGCTGGCTAATGTCGTACTGAAGCTTCTCGCGCGGGTTGTCAACACAGTTGAGAGCGAGCAGCACCTGCGCGGTATCGTCGGTGTCGGGGTAAAACTCATTATTGAATTCGAAGTACCAGCCGCCGGGCTCGGCATTGCGCACTTTGACAGCCCAATCGCCTTTGTTGCGCACTTCCTTAGCCAGCATCCAGTCGGCGGCCTTAAGCAGACGCGGATCTGTCCGGGGAATACCCGCCTCGCCTAAGGCAAAAACGGAAAGAGCCGTGTCCCAGACAGGGGACATACAGGGCTGCATGCGAAATGTCGGTTCGGAGTAATCGGGGATCCCTGGATCTTCAATGCCCAGTTTTTCGAATTCATCCCGCGCGCGAATGACCTGCGGATCGTCGTCGGAGTAACCGAGACAGCGCAGGGCGACAATGGCATTAAGCATGGCGGGATAGATCGCACCGAGTCCGTCGGACATCTCCAGGCGCTCAAGCATCCACTTCTCGGCTTTTTTTAGTGCCAACTTGCGTAGTGGGCGAATGTAGACCGCTTCAACCCAATGGAAAGCACGATCGGCGACGAGGAAGAAATTGCGCCAACTGATCAGATTCTTGCGATCCATGCGCAGACGAAGATTTGCGTTTTCGCGGCCGCCTACGAAGAGCTCGTCAATTCCCTGCTCCGCAGGGATCTTCTTGAACGGCTTCTTGGCGTAGATGATGGACAGCGGAACCAGGATCGCGCGGGACCAGGATGAAATTTCATAGATGTTGAAGTAGAACCAATTGGGCGCAAGCACGATTTCCGGAGGGATGGCCGGAACGGCGTCATAGTCGTATTGGCCAAGGGAGCAAAGATAAATCTTGGTAAAGGTATTGCAGGCGACGACCCCGCCGTTGGCCAGAATCCATGGGCGTGCGAGAGCCAGTACCGGATGATCGGGACTCATGCCCATAAGCTTGCATGCGAAGTAACATTTTACGGCCAGCGAAATATTGCCTGGGCCGCCGGGATAGATACTCCAACTGCCGTCGGCATTCTGATAACGAAGAATTTCAGTGAGCGCGCGCTGCATCCTGCCGGGGTCGCCGCTTTCAAGCAGGACATGCAGAAAGATGTAATCGGCTTCGAGCATCGAATCCGCTTCGAGTTCAGCGGACCAGTAGCCATCGGGATGTTGCTGGCCGAGGATGTAATCGCACGAACGGGAGACTGCCGCTTCAACCTGGGAGATGTCGGCATCAATTCTGCCGAATCGGGGCGATGCGGGTTGTGACGTGGTCTTCGCTGCGCTCATGCGTCTCGTTTTTTGAACTACACACCAGGTTTGTAACTGCGGAAATTAACGGACCGGTACCGGTTGGCCGCCACCCGCGCCACCGATTGCCTGAATGATCTCAGGCGGCAGGCCGAAGCGAACATTTTCCGGCATAACTTCTACTTCTTCGACGCTCGAATAGCCATTTAGCTGCAAATAATTGATGACATCTTCGACCAGCACTTCGGGGGCCGAAGCTCCAGCGGTAACAGCAACGGAGTCAACACCTTCCAGCCACTTCGGGTCGATGGCAGCAGAGTTGTCGATCAGGTAAGCCTGTGTACCGAGATTGTTGGAGACCTCAACCAGGCGGTTCGAATTCGAACTGTTGGTAGAGCCGACGACGAGAACCAGGTTGGCTCCGGGGGCGACATTGCGTACGGCAACCTGCCTGTTTTCGGTGGCATAGCAGATATCCTGCGTGTGTGGACCAACAATATTGGGAAACTTCACTTTAAGTGCATGGATGATATCGCGGGCCTCATCCAGCGAGAGCGTGGTCTGGGTAAGATAGGCAACACGATCTGGATCGGGTACGGAGAGCGCTTCCACTTCTTCCACATTGGACACAACCTGTGTGGCTTCAGGAGCTTCGCCCAGGGTGCCTTCAATCTCATCGTGATCGCGATGGCCAACCAGAACCAACGAATAGCCCTGCTTGGCGAACTTGACCGCCTCGACATGAACCTTGGTGACCAACGGGCAGGTAGCGTCAATCACCTTTAGACCACGCGCTTTGCTGGCTTCGCGGACAGCGGGAGAGACACCATGCGCCGAATAGATAACACGCTGGCCTGCGGGAACTTCTTCAATTTCATTGACGAAAATCGCGCCTTTTTCCGCCAACTCGTTCACGACGAAACGGTTATGGACGATCTCGCGCCGGACGTAGATAGGCGCGCCAAATGTGTCGAGCGCAATTTTCACAATATCGATGGCACGCACCACGCCGGCACAGAAGCCGCGGGGTTTAAGCAACAGGACGCGCTTCTGGCTCGTGGCATTCTCCACGTGGCCGAGGTTGGAGACGGGTTCAACGGCTAAAGGTGTCACTCCCTAAGTATACCAATTAGTTAGCCCTGTGACATAAAGGAGTTGCCACTGGGGAAACTATGCAGCCAACGGCTTCTTAGAGGGGCTGAGGCGTAAAAGTGACGCGTGCTTTGTTCAACTGCCGGGCCGATTGATACTGCATGGCTTATTTCGCGGGGTGCTTGGCGATGATCAAGCCGGCGATCTTCTCGTAGGTGGCGGCGGGAATGATGTTTTTTGATTTGAGCTGTGTCTTCATAGCATAGGGACGGCCGTCGATGATTTTTTGGGAATAGGCATCGCCGATGCCGGGCAGCGCCTTGAGCTGATCCTTGGTGGCGGAATTGATATCGACCAGCGCGGTCGATGTAGCAGCGGCGGGAGCTTTCGCCGCTGCATGGGCCTGGACGGGGAAAGCGGGCAGGATGCAGAAAAGCACTCCTGCTGCGAGAGTCAAGATCGTGGAGACAAACCTGGTCAGTTTCATGGCGTTCTTCCCTGCTTCCTTAGTTTGTCCGCGCAGAGCGACACAAGCACGGCCCGGCAAGAATAATGCCGACCAGGTCCAGAATGGCAAGCAGAATCGTTACAGGAATGGCTTTAGCGGCTGGCAGCGATCATTTGGCTGGCGTGGTGCTGGCTGGCCTCGGTGACTTTGGCGCCGCTTAACATGCGGGCTACTTCTTCGATGCGCGCGGGGTCGTCCAGGAGACGGACCTGTGTTTTGGTGCGGCCGTGATCTTCACGTTTTTCGATGAGGAAGTGCTGGTCGGCGAAGGCTGCAATTTGAGGCAGATGGGTTACGCAGAGCACCTGCTGGGCACGGCTGAGGGTCTTGAGCTTTTGGCCGACGGCTTCTGCAGCTCGACCGCCGATACCGATATCGATCTCATCGAAGACCAGAGTTCGGGGCGAGGCGGTCTTACTGCGCGGCTTGCCGGTTCCCTCTTCCACGCTGACTTTGAGAGCCAGCATCACGCGGCTCATTTCGCCGCCCGAAGCAATCTCGTCCAGCGGCTTCAAGGGCTCGCCGGCATTCGTGGCGATGCGGTACTCCACCTCATCCCAGCCGTGAGAGCCCCAGCTGGATTCTGAAAGCTGCGGCGTGACAACGACTTCGAACTGGACTTTCATTGCCAGGTCATTGATCTGTTTCTCGGCCAGTCGAGCAAGCTTGCCTGCAGCAGCCTGGCGGTGGCCGCTGAGGGCACGAGCGGCGGCTGCATATTTGTTCCGAGCCTCGTTGAGTTGCGTGCGAAGCTGCTTCAGGATCTCGTCGCGGTCTTCAACTTCTGCCAGCTTTTGGGCTACATCTTCGCCAAAGGAGATGACCTCAACGATCGTGCTCCCATATTTGCGCTTGAGGCGGTCAAGGACGACAAGGCGGTCTTCGATCTCGGCGAGGCGCTCGGGCGAGGCGTTGATGCCTTCGGCGTAGTCACGGAGGCTGTCGCTGAGATCATCAACGATGGCACGGGCCGAGGTAAGTTGCTGCACGGCATCGACGAATTTGCTGTCGTACCGGGCCAGTTCTTCAACACTGCGCAGTGCGTTGCGCAGGGCTGACTCCGCGGAATTTGAACCGTCATAGAGCTGGTCAAAGGCTCCGAGCGCTGCGGCGTAGAGCTTCTCGGCATTGGCGAGAATGCGCTTTTCGTTTTCCAGCTCCTCGTCTTCGCCGGCGGTGAGCTGGGCCGATTCAATCTCCTTGCGCTGGTAGCTCCAGAGGTCGACCATGCGCAGGCGGTCCTGCTCGCCCTGTTCCAGTTCGTGGAGTTTGCGTACAGCGGTTTGCCACAGATGGTAAGCGTCGGCGACCTGATAGGAGTCGAGGCTGGCGAAGCGGTCAAGCAGGATGCGCTGCTGTGCCTGGTCGAAACTTGAGAGAGTCTCCGACTGTGCGTGGACCAGAGCGAGTTCCGGCGCAAGAAGCTTAAGCACCGTGACCGTAGCCGGCTGGTTGTTGACAAAGACTCTGCCCTTTCCGTTCACCAGAATTTCCCGGCGCAGGATAATCTCGGTGCCGGTGGAGTCGATGCCGTTCTCTTCGAGTATGTTGTCAGCGGTGGCCGTAGCCTCGAAGACACATGAAATCACGGCCCGATCCGCGCCATGGCGGACCACTTCAGCGGAGGCTTTTCCGCCCATCAGCAGGGCAAGAGCGTCCACGAGGATAGATTTGCCGGCGCCTGTCTCGCCCGTAAGCAGGTTGAGACCGGGGCCGAAGACGGCAATGGCGTGGTCGATGACGGCGTAGTTTTCGGCGCGAAGTTCGACCAGCATGCTTTGCCTATTCTGCTCCAATCCTCGCGGGTATTAAAACCGAGGATTCCGAGCGCAGCATAGCACGGCTGCCACGATTGTCGTGGCCCACCCGCGCGTACATGGTTAGCAACTTGGATACGGCTATCTCATCTGCTAGCTTTGAAGATGAGGTACACGCCGATTTTTGTTGCAACGCTTGCCCTCTTTCTGCAATCGGACGCGCCCGCGCCGGTCCCCACAGCGGGATCGAGCGCGCTGGTCGAAATGCTTACCAATAGCGGGTCGGTTGCCCTGGCCGTTTTGCTGGTGCTGGCCATCGCCAGCGTTTACTCCTGGACGATTATTTTCGGGAAAATGAGCAGTTTTTCCAAGGCCACCAAACAGAGCCGCCGTTTTATCCGGACCTTTCGCAAGGCTACGCGCTTGCAGGAGATTGCGGCGATCACTGCCGATTATCAACCGAGCCCCCTGGCGCTGGTTTTTGATGAGGTGTACGAGGCCTACAAGCGCCAGACCGGCGGCTACGGACCTCCGCGCAATCTGGCTCCGCTGGAGCGTTCAGCGCAGACAGCAGGCAGCGAGGCTGTAACACGGCTGGAACAGCGTTTGACATGGCTGGCGACGATCGCCTCTTCGGCTACCTTCGTCGGTCTCTTCGGCACGGTCATGGGTATTGTGGATGCTTTCCATGGGCTGGGAACAGCAGGCTCGGCTACGCTGCGCGCGGTTGCGCCGGGAATCTCGGAAGCGTTAATCACGACAGCGGCAGGTATCTTCGTCGCTGTGCCAGCCGGTGTTGCCTACAACCAGTTCACGGCGCGGCTTCGGGTGTTTGCAGCCGGGATCGATGATTTTGCCCGTGAGCTGTTGAATTCTCTGGAAGAGATTCCCCAACGAGCTGCTTCCCAGGCGCAGACAGGTGGACCGAGAGCCATGGATCAGTCAGGACGGGAGTTCTAGCGTGGCCTTTACCGGGAGCAATGGCCGTACGCAGACATCGCTGGCGGAAATCAACATTACGCCGCTGGTGGACGTAGTCCTGGTCCTGCTGGTGATCTTCATGCTGGCTGCGCCAGTGCTGCAATCCGGTATTGAAGTAGCCATTCCCAAAACCCGCACCGTCAAAGAAGTGAGCGAGGTGCGAATGGTGGTGACCATCGCTCGCGACCAGTCTGTATATCTGGGCGATCAGCAGATCAACGTGCATGATCTGCCTACCAGGCTGCACCAGGGCGGACAGGATCCAGCGCACCAGGTCATCTATCTCCGCGCAGATGAGAGGGTTCCATTTGGCGCCTTTGCCAGCGTGATGGATGCGGTGAAGCAGGCAGGAATCACCAACATCAGCATCGTGACCCAGCCCTTGGATTCCAAGGGCGGGAAGTAGCGGGACCAAGCCATGAGCAGCATGATGCCAGCCGGCGGACAACTCGACGAAATCGAGCGGGAGTTTGGGCAGGAGCCGATCGGCAAACACATGCTGTGGGCGGTTGGATTTCATGTATTGCTGGTGGGTGCAGGAGTGGCGTTCGCACTTCTTAACGGGCTCTTTCCTCACAACAGCTGGGGCGGAGCCAATGATGGGGCGATTGCGGTTCAACTGGTGAGCAGCGCCCTGCCCTTGCCCGCCGACCACAAACCGAACGACAATGTGCTGGCCACCGAGACTCCGAGCGAAGCTCCTGCCCCCCCGGCGCCCAAGGCCAAGGCAACGGTGGACGAATCCGCCATTCCGATTGCCACCAAAATGCAGGAGCTCAAGAAGCCGGCGCAGAAGAAGCAGGAAGCCAGCAAGGCCAAGCCGGCGATCCCTCCGCCGGTGGCGAAGACAGCGCCGCGCGTCCAGCCGCCTCCCAAACCAGATGCACGCGCTCAGTACGGCGAACAGGCCTCGACACAGATGGCGCGCGCGGTGCAACCCACGATCACATCCGCCAATGGCCAGGTAGCCGTCACCGCGGGCAGCCGGGGATTTAATTATCCGTATTACGTCGAAGGCATCCAACGCAAAGTGTTGCAGAACATCGATAGGAATCAAGTGGATGCGCGCACGCCGAAAGGCACGCGAGCCTATATCATTTTCACGGTTCGCCGGGATGGCACTCTAACAGGCATCAAGATGGACAAATCCAGTGGCAGTCCCACGCTCGACCAGGCGTGTCTGCGCGCAGCGGGGCGTGTTGACACATTTGGGCCACTTCCTTCTCCGCCAACTGACGGCCCGCTTTCAGTCTCTTATTATTGTGAGAACAATTAGACGTGTGCAGACTCGTACGCAGACGGCAACTCCTTTCTTGATTTCCTGGCTGCGTCCAGGAGAAGGACAAAAGCGCATGACGGCGTCACTTCGTATCTTTCCCCGAATTCTTCTTTTTGTTTTAGTTATCGTTTACGGATTGAATGCTTTGCAGGTCCATGCCCAGGATTGGGTCCATACCGGTAGCGGCCTTCCCGACCCCGCACAGAAAATTCGCCTGGCGGCTGCCGATTTCAAGCCTGTGGGCGGCGATCCGCAGGTGCCTCTGCTGAAATCGACATTTGATGCGACGCTGTTCAACGATCTCTCGAACGCGGGCATCTTCGACATGGTTTCGAAGAGCTTGGCTCCGACTGCAACGCCTGGTTCGCCTCAGGAGATTAACCTGCCGCAGTGGGCGGCTGCTCCGGCAAACGCATCCATGGTAGCGTTCGGCGCACTCTCGGCGAACAACGGCCGGCTGACCGTGTATGGGTGGGTCTTCGATGCGAAGAACGCGGGTGCACCACAGGTGCTGGGCAAACAATACAACGAGGTGGCCAACCAGGATAATGCACGCATGGTCGCCCACCGTTTTGCGGATGAGATCATCGCCCGGCTGGGCGGAGGCGTGAACGGCATCGCCGAGACTAAGCTTTACTTTGTCAGTTCGCGAACCGGGAGCAAAGAGATCTGGGCGATGGACTACGACGGCCAGAATCAGCACATCGTGACCAAGCAAGGCAGCATCTCACTCTCGCCTCGCATCTCGCCGGACAATAGCAGACTGGCTTTTTCTACGCTGGGTAAAGAAGGCTGGACGATTCGCATGTTTTCGATGGACCTGGGCCGGACAGTGAGTTTTCCAGCCGGCGTCGCTGGCGGCAGCAATCTTTCGCCTGCGTGGTCGGGCGATGGAACGAAGCTGGCTTTTTCTTCCTCGCGTTCTGGCGATCCGGAGATATGGGCATGTGACGCAGGGGGCGGAAATCTGCGCAAGCTGACGGCCTTCCATGGACCGGATGTATCTCCGACCTGGAATCCCAAGACCAATTCGCAAATTGCGTGGGTGAGTGGCCGTACTGGCCTGCCGCAGATCTACATCATGGATGGCGACGGCGGGAATGTGCAGCGTATGACGGATGGCGGCTATGCAATCTCGCCCTCGTGGTCGCCGAGCGGCCAGTTTCTGGCTTTCTCGTGGAACCGCAAGTACGGCCCAGGGGCACCAGGCGGACAGGATATCTATGTGATGGACATTGCATCGATGAAATGGATCCAGCTGACGCATGAATCAGGCAGCAACGATTTTCCCAGCTGGTCTCCTGATGGACGGCATCTTGTTTTTCAGCGGGAAAACGGCAAGCAGACTGAGATATGGACAATGCTGGCGGACGGTACGGAGCAACATCAGTTGACTCACTCCGGCAAGGACTCTATGCCAAACTGGAGCTGGAAATAATTTTGCCCCCATGCTGCGCTTTTTGGGGGTTTGCACCACGACTGAACAAAGAAATCGGACGACAAATCTGTACGAGGAGAAAATACATGAACTCCAGAAATCGCGTTCTCACTTGCCTGGTTCTGCTGGTGGCTGTGTTGGACGTTGCAGGCTGCAAGAAGAACTCAAGAACCTCCGCCAATACCGCGCCGCCAATGAGCGGTCCAGCACCCACAGCCCAGTTGACTGCAACACCAACGCAGATTACGGCTGGGGATCAGGTAGTGTTGTCGTGGCGGACAACAGATGCCACCAATATCTCGATTGATGGCATTGGCGATGTGCCGAGTTCAGGTGTGAAGACGGTTACGCCGTCTACCTCAACGAGTTATCACCTGGTAGCCCGGGGAGATGGCGGCTCTGCCGATGCCACGGCTCGCGTCACGGTGACTCCGGCGCAGGTGGCGGTGGCCGTACCGAACGATTCTTCGGCTTCGAATATGACCGCCGACGAGCAGTTCAGAGCCAATGTGCAGGATATCTTCTTTGACTACGACAGTTACGAGGTGCGCAGCGATGCGGCTGGCTCGCTTTCGAAGTCGGCAGCGTATCTGGCACAGAATCCCGGGGTCAAGGTGCTGATTGGCGGCTACTGCGACGAGCGCGGATCGAACGAGTACAATCTGACGCTTGGCCAAAGCCGTGCCGACTCGGTAAAACGCGCCTTGGTGCAGGCTGGCGTGGCTGAGAATCGCCTGCGCGTAGTGAGCTACGGTAAAGAAAAGCCCTTCTGCACGGAATCGACTGAAGAATGCTGGCAGCAGAACCGCCGGGCTGGATTCACCATTGATCGGTAAAGGGCAGTAAACTAGCAGTGTATGACGGATCATCAACACTATTGCGGCAGCCGGAGACCGTTTCCCGCTGCCGCAATCCATTTCTGAAAAGATTGCGAGAACCCGATGCAACGTAGACCGATTCAGCGTATTATCCGCCTCCGCCTTCCTGTGTTGGTGCTGGCTGCCGTTTTATCTGCTTCCCTGCCGGCACATGCCGCTTCCAAGGAGATTATTGAGCTGCAGACGCAAGTGCAGCAGCTTCTGGACATGGTGCAGCGGCTGCAATCTACGGTGGACTCGCGCTTCGGATTGGTACAGCATCTGGTGGAGCAAAGTACGGACAGCGTGAACCAGATGGGCACGGCCGTCGCCGCCATGCAGCAGAAGCTGAATGCGCAAAATGAGTCGACGGGCGGCAAGCTTGATTCGGTGTCAGGCCAGGTACAGTCGCTCAACGATTCGCTGGATGAGCTGAAGTCGCGCATCGCCAAGCTGGATAAGCAGATGCAGGATATCCAGTCGCAACTGCAAAACGTACAATCGCAGCCAGCCGCAGCGATGCAACAGCCGGGACAGCCGCAAGCTCTCGATGGCGGCAGCGGCAATGGTGGCGCGCCTCCAGCGACGGCACCTGCCCAACCCCAGGCGCCTCCGTTGCAGGAGACCTACCAGGGTGGCCTACGCGACTATAACGCCGCGCATTACGACTTGGCCGCGTCGGAGTTCAACGACGTGCTGCACTACTATCCCAACGACAATCTGGCGGGCAATGCACAGTTTTACCTGGGTGAGATCGCTTACAAGCAGTCGAAGTACAAAGATGCTGTGAAGGCGTACAACGCGGTGCTGGAGGATTTCAGCGGAAGCCCGAAAGCGCCTGCTGCACAGCTGCGAAAGGGGTTGGCGCTCCTACAGCTCGGCCAGAAAGAACCTGGAATCCACGAGCTGCGGTCACTGATCCAGCGCTATCCTCAGACCCCTGAAGCATTGCAGGCACGCAGCAAGCTGAATGCGCTGGGGGTTCGGATCAACCCGCGCTAAGCTGTTTGACGAAACTCTTCGAGAGACGCTTTTCGAAGCGTCTCTTTTTCTTATCTGAGCTCACTTCTTGAACGATAAGTGAGCTTGCCGCTTGGCATCGCCGCCGAAAAGACATCGATGTATTGATCGACGATTGTCTCCTCTGCAAAAGCCCGCAGAAAATCCTTAGCTGGCCGACGCAATTGCTCGCGTAACTCTGCGTTGGCAAGCAGCCTTTCTAGTGCATCAGCAAGCGATTGCGGATTTTCGCACTCAAAGGTCAGACCGCACGGGCCAATTGCTTCCGGCAATCCTCCCTGTGCTGAAACTACAGGAACAGCCCCGCAGGCTATACCCTCCATCGCAACAATGCCAAGCGCTTCGGCAGGTTTACGGCGCGACGGCACGACCAAAATCTGATGCTGGTTCAAGAGACGCGCAATCTCCGGTCCCTGTCGAGGTCCAATGAATTCCGCCTGCCCTTCGAGACCAAGATCGATCGTCAGCGATTCGAGCTTATGCTGCTCCGCTCCGCCCCCGATGATGGTGAGTCCGGGCCTCAGATTTTTTGCACCGAGCAAAGCCAGTGCGTGCAGCAGCGTGTCTACGCCTTTTGAATCGGAGAGCCGGCCGACAAACACCAGATCGCGGGTTCGCGTGATCTGTGGATCGAGGTGAAATATTTTTTCTCGAAGCGGGTTGTATATGACTCGTGACGGCACGGGAAAGGTATCCGCCAGATATTGGCTGCAGGAAGTACAGGAAGCGAAACGCATCACCTGAATCTTGAGCCAACGTTTCAGTACGGATTTTTCAATCGTGTCGTCGATCGGTGTTTGGTTGGTAATGACAATTGGTTTCGACGAAAGCAACAGCGGCCACAAATAGTTCAGGCTGATGTTGTTCTGGTAAACAAGATCGCATCGGCGAACGATGCGTAACAGCTCTTTGAGGCTGGGCCTGCGATGCACGGGGTAGCCGTAGTCATACGTGTTGCCCTCATGATCTGGTGAGTTCGTAACTACTTCAACGTCGAGCCCGCGGCGAATAAAGTGCTCCGCAAGAAAGATCGACGTCGTCTCGATGCCGCCGATGCTGGGATGAAAAGCATATGAGCAGAGAAGAATGCGTGTAGGCCTGGGGAAGGTCTTCATGTTCCGATTTTATCGGAGATAAAGAACCGAAAGAACAATGGGGACCAGCATAAAAGCATAGTCCCCATTGCCCTACATATAACGGACTTATTGCAAGCTTGCCATTACCTTGTCGAGGACTTCTTTCGAAGGCCGAATTACGGATTCAGGCAATGTGCTAAGAGGTTGATCGACCAGGTTCAGCAGGTCGGTAAAGCTGGGCTTCTCAGTATTAACGTAGAAGACGCCGGTGAGAACTTCGCCCTTCTCATGCGCTTCCATCAGCGTCTTGACCGACTCGATTTTGTCAGTCGGATCGTAGTCTTCGCGGATCTTGCGCAGGCGCAGGCTCGAACCGTCATGCATGCGAACATCGAGCGTAGTGCCGTGATCGTACTCAACCTCGATGTCTTCGAAGCTAGGCACAAAGCCGAGCTCATTGATGGGCTCGTCATGCTCCTGCATGTACTTGTAGCTCTTGGTGGAGCCTTCGTGATCGTTGAAGGTGACGCAAGGGCTGATGACATCGAGCATCACAGTACCCTTGTGCGCGATTGCGGCCTTCAGCATGGCGAGAAGCTGCTTCTTATCGCCGGAGAAGGAACGTCCCACGAAGGTCGCGCCAAGCTGGATCGCCAGCGAACAGGTGTCGATCGGCGGAAGATCGTTGATGACACCAGTCTTGAGCTTTGAGCCAATGTCGGCGGTCGCCGAGAACTGGCCTTTCGTCAACCCATAGACGCCGTTGTCTTCGATGATGTAGATCATCGGCAGATTGCGGCGCAGCAGGTGGACGAACTGTCCCATGCCGATCGAGGCGGTGTCGCCGTCGCCGGAGACGCCGAGTGCGAGCATGGTGTGGTTGCCGAGGATGGCGCCGGTAGAAACCGATGGCATACGGCCATGGACGCTGTTGAAGCTGTGCGAACGGCTCATGAAGTAAGCAGGGCTCTTGGAAGAGCAGCCGATGCCGGAAAGCTTCATCAGGCGCTCAGGCTGGACGCCCATCTCGTACATGGCATCGATGATGCGCTCGGAGATGGCGTTGTGGCCGCAGCCGGCGCAAAGCGTCGTCTTGCTGCCGCGGTATTCGAGGACAGGCAGGCCAAGACGATTGACCTTAGGGCCTGCCGGCGGTGGTGCAGTAGCGGTTGCCATGATTAGAGGCCCTCCTTGGTGACCAGTTCGTCCGTGACCGATTGGGCGTCCATCGGCAACCCGTTGTAGTGAAGAATGCTGCGCAGCTTGGTGACCTGGTCGGCCGGCAGATCAAGCTTCAACAGGCTGGCCAGTTGAGCGTCGCGATCTTGCTCAACGACGTAGATACGATCGTGGGCAGCTACGAACTCAGCCACCTCATCGTTGAATGGATAGGCGCGCACGCGCAGGTAGTCAGCGTCGAAGTCATACGCCTTTTTCAGATCATCGAGCGACTCGGCAATCGCATAATGCGAGGTGCCGTAGGCGATGATGCCGATCTTCGAAGAGTTGCTGCGTTCGAGGATCGGCGCCGGAACCAACCCGCGGGCAGTATCGAACTTGCGCGCAAGACGCTCCATTACGGCCACGTACTCGTCCGGCTTTTCCGTGTAGCCGGCGCTCTCGTTATGCCCTGAGCCGCGGGTAAAGTAGGCGGCCTTCGGGTGATCGGTTCCCGGCAACGTGCGATAGCCGATGGCATCGCCGTCGACATCCTTGTAACGGGCGAACCCGCCCAGTTTTGTCAGATCTTCGGCAGTAAGTACCTTGCCACGATCAAGCGGCTTGTCGGGATAGATGAAGGGATCGGACATCCAGTTGTTCATGCCCAGGTCGAGATCTGAGAGAACAAAGACCGGTGTCTGCAGACGCTCTGCAAGGTCGAAGGCGGCATAGCCGAATTCGAAGCATTCCTTGACCGACCCCGGCAGGAGAATGACCTGCTTGGTATCTCCATGCGAGAGGAAGGCGGTGAACAGCAGATCAGCCTGCGAGGTGCGGGTCGGCATGCCCGTAGAGGGACCGGTACGCTGCACGTCGAAGATGACGCCGGGAATTTCGGCGAAATAACCAAGACCGGAAAACTCGGCCATCAGCGAAATGCCGGGACCGGAGGTAGCGGTCATCGAACGAGCGCCGGCCCAGCCGGCACCGAGCACCATGCCGATCGCAGCCAATTCGTCTTCGGCCTGTACGACGGCGAAGGTGGCCTTGCCGTCTTCAGTCACGCGGAACTTGCGCAGATATTCAATAGTCGCTTCAACCACTGAAGTCGAAGGCGTGATGGGATACCAGGCGACGACTGTGACACCGGCGAAGACTGCGCCGAGACCTGACGCAGAATTGCCGTCGATGACGATCTTGCCCGATGTCGCGTTCATGTGCTCGATGAAGAACGGATCTTGCTTGGTCAGTTTCTCGGCGAAGTAATCCGCGCCGGCCTTGACTGCGCCGAAATTCAGATCGAGGGCCTTCTGTTTCTTGGCGAACTGCTTTTTGAGCGCCGCTTCGACACAGTTCATGTCGATATCGAGTAGCCGGGCCGCAACGCCTACGTAGACCATGTTCCGAACCAGCTTGCGCAGCTTGGCCTCAGGACAAACCGCAGCCGTGATCTTGTCGAAAGGAACGGGATAACAAACCACATCATCGCGGTACTGTTTCAGGTTCAGGCTTTCGTCGTAAATCGCAACACCGTGACTGGGCAAAGCGAGAATGTCCTCGCGCGCCGTCTCCGGATTCATAGCGATCAAAATGTCGATGTACTTTTTGCGGGCGACGTATCCGTCTTTGCTGGCGCGGATGGTGTACCAGGTGGGAAGTCCGGCGATATTTGAGGGGAAGAGATTCTTTCCGGAGACCGGAACTCCCATTCCAAAAATGCTCTTCAGCAGTACGCTGTTGGCCGATTGCGAACCGGACCCGTTGACCGTTGCGACCTGAATGCTGAAGTCATTTACGACGCGTTTGGCAGCGTCTGCTAGTGCTGTTGTGCTCTGTTCTTGACCCAGAGCAAGGTCTCCAATCGCCATGTGGCGGGATTCCCTTCACTTGAATTTCCAGAAAGACAGTTCTTTCTCTCAGTGAACAATTATAGCCACTTAGCGAAAGACATGTTACGAGCCGGACCCAAGTGGTTACTGCTCAGATGGATAGAAGGTATCTGAGCGGCAATATTCCCGGATTGGTCCCAATATGTGGACCAATTGTCTCGATTACTGAAAATCTACTCGAAAAAAGTAAGAGAGCGCATGGACCACGCTGGTGTATTGCATGTGGTTCAGTTACGTATCTGGGCCAGCAGCCGCTCAATCTCCACCCTGGTCTCAGCGGAAACCGGAAGCAGCGGCGAACGTGCTTTGCCGCCATAGTAGCCGTTGAAGTCGCAGGCGTATTTGATGCCTGGAATGCCCAGTTGGCTGGCGATGACATTGCTGGCCGGGGCAATGTGCTGCTGCCTGTCCAGGGCAAGCTGGTCGTCGTGCTCCCTCCAGGCGGTATAAATCTCCTGGCAGGCCTGCGGAGCGCAGGTGGCAAAGGCCAGAATCGCACCGCTGGCACCAGCGTCGAGTGATTCCTTGAGCGTGGTGGAGGATCCAGTGAGGACCTGAAAGCCAACTTCACGGGTACGAGTCTTAAGCGCAGGTGTTGGAGGCGCCACGGCGAGCGCCACGCCTCCGTCACCGAGGCCCTCGGCGGAGATGAAGTTGCCCGCAGCGGCCGGTTTGGCAGCCAGCATCCGTCCGGTAACTGCCTCAAAGACAGGGGTTACGATCACAGTGCGGCGTGGAGCGAGACGCGTGGCTTGTACGGCGTCGCGTACACGCTCAACTTTGCCGCTCGACTCTTTGAGTCCCCAGATGTTGGGGTGTTGGGCTAGTTCGGCGACGACTTCGAGAGGAATTTCGGCCTGCGTGAATTTTGGAATGGAATAGAGAATCACCGGCAGCGGGGAGCGATCAGCCACCGAGCGGAAGAAATGCAACAGGGCTGTATTGGTCAACTGTGGGCGATAGTAGCTGGGATTGCGCACCAGCACGGCATCGTAGCCCAAAGTGGCCGCTGCCTCCGCCAGCTCAACCGTAGCCTTGACGCTCTCGCGGCCAATGCCGGCGATGAGAACTTTTTCGTCCGCGGCAGCAGCGGCGGCTATACGCAGGATTTCACGCGTTTCGGTGTCGTCGAGAGCTACAGACTCTCCCGTTGACCCAAGAACGACCAGACCGGCCAGTGCGGTGAGAGAAAGCCGGGCGACATTGAACTCCAGCTTTTTGAAGTAGATGCGTTCGTCAGGATAGAACGGGGTGGTAATGGGAGCGAAAATGCCTTCAAGCAACATGGCTTTATTTTATGGCCTTGCACATCCGTGCAGGGCAGCTCTTGCGGTACCTATCTGGACACTCGGAAATTGCAGCCTTTCAATTTGATCGGAATCGGCATTCGCGTACACTTGATTCACCCAATCGCGGGGATACCGGAGTCGTTACCGATGTCGATGGATGCTGAAGAAGTCGAAATCCTCGAAGAAGAGGAGAAAGTATCCAACCTCGCCGAACAGGCGCTTTGGGTCTTGATTCACACTCTTCTGGCCATCGGCTGCTGGCTGGCGACGGTGCTTCTGATCAGCTTTTCGCATGTTGAGAGTGTGCCTGTGCTGGCTACGCTGGCGATTGCGTTTACGGTACCGTTTGTGGTGGGTAATCTTTTTACCCGCGTCAAGCAGAATGACATGGCGCCCTATACATGGCTGGTCGGGCTGATCTGGTTTCTGATCATTTGCCTCTGGATCCTGGATATGCCGACCGGGCCCAACCAGTGCTATCACTGCGATGCTTCCGAGAAGCTCTGGTTAACCTTCTTCAGCCCGTCCGAGGACAGCGGCTTGATCGACGGCCAGGGACGTTTTGTGGGCACCTGGCCTGCGGTTGCGTTCATCGGTTATGGGATCGGCTCCCGGTTAGCGCTGAAGCGTAAGCGGTTTGTAGCGTAAGCGGCTACCCGACCGGGTGCAGCTCCTGCAGTGAAATCACCGTAGTGTGGCGCCGTTGCATTGCCGCGATACCCTCAGCCGCAGCCTGCGCAGCAGCGATGGTGGTGATGGTCGGGATACGCGCCAGCACGGCCGCACGGCGAATGGCTTTTTCATCGAAGAAAGTGTCCTGCCCGCGCGGCGTGTTGATGATGAGCTGAATGCGGTCGCCCTTGATCAGATCGACAACGTTAGGGCGGCCTTCTTTCACCTTGAAGACGCGCTCGACGATCATCCCGGCTTTTTCGAGAACAGCGGCGGTGCCTTCGGTAGCCACGAGATGAAAGCCCAGCTCAACATAGCGTTTGGCCAGGGCTGTAGCCGCACCTTTGTCGTGATCGTTGACGCTGAAGAAGACTGTGCCTTCGCTAGGCAAGACCTGCCCTGCGGAGAGCTGCGCCTTGGCGAAAGCCTCGCCGAAGTTGTCGGCCACACCCATCACTTCACCCGTGGACTTCATCTCAGGGCTAAGGACGGTGTCCGCGCCGGGAAATTTGTTCCAAGGAAAGACGGGCGATTTGACATAGAAATAGGGGCCGGGATCGAGATCATTGCCCAAGGCGAGTTGGTCGGGCAGAAATTCGTTGAGCTTGCGGCCCGTCATAAGCCGCGACGCGATCTTGGCCAGCGGAATACCGGTAGCCTTTGAGACGTAAGGCACAGTGCGCGAGGCGCGTGGATTGACTTCGATGACGTAAACCTGGTCGTTGTCGTCCGCATCGCGCTGAATTGCGAACTGCAGATTGACCAGGCCGACGACCTTGAGAGCCAAAGCCAATTTGCGCGTGTAGGTCCGAATCGTCGCCAATGTCTCTGGACGGATGGAGACTGCCGGCAGCACGCAGGATGAGTCCCCGGAGTGAATGCCGGCCTCTTCAATGTGCTGCATGATGGCTGCAATGACGACGTCTTTCGAATCGCACAATGCGTCGACGTCGACCTCGACTGCAGATTCAAGAAAGTGATCGACGAGCACTGGACGATCGGAGGAATATTCGACGGCGGTAGTCATGTAGCGGGCTACTTCCTGCGCGTCATAGGCGATGACCATAGCGCGTCCGCCAAGCACATAGGATGGCCGTACGAGCACAGGGTAGCCGATGCGCTCGCCGACTGCGAGTGCTTCTTCAACCGACGTTGCCGTACCGCCGCTGGGCTGCGGGATATTCAGTTCTTCGAGCAATTTGCCGAAACGCTTGCGGTCTTCGGCGAGATCGATCGATTCGGGCGAGGTGCCTATGATCGGCACACCGGCCTTGCGCAGCCGCTGCGCAAGATTCAGCGGCGTCTGTCCGCCGAACTGCACGATCATGCCGATCTCTGCGCCTGAGCTTGCTTCGTGTTCGTAGATGGCCAGAACATCTTCAAGTGTGAGCGGCTCGAAGTAGAGGCGATCTGAAGTGTCGTAATCCGTAGACACAGTTTCCGGATTGCAGTTGACCATGATGGTCTCGTAGCCGTCTTCCTTGAGCGCGAAGGACGCATGGCAGCAGCAGTAATCGAACTCGATGCCCTGCCCGATGCGGTTCGGACCGCTGCCCAAAATGATGATCTTGCGCTTGTCTGTCGGAGGCGCTTCGTCTTCTTCATCGTAGGCGGAGTAGAAGTAGGGCGTATGCGATTCGAATTCCGCGGCGCAGGTATCGACCAGCTTGAAGATGGGGCGGATGCCGTGAGCATAGCGTAGTTCCCTCACCTGCTGGATGCCTTCATGGCCGGGCAGATTCCACTCGTTGGCAATGCGTTCATCGCTCAGGCCAAGACGTTTGAACTTGCGCAACTGCTGCGGCGTAACAGTGTCAGGCGTAAGCGTGCCGGCGAGTTTTTGGGCTTCGCAGATTTCGCGAATTTGATAGAGGAACCATGGGTCCATGCCTGTGTAGCGCGCCACTTCGCGCACGCTGAGGCCGCGCTCGAAGGCAAAGCGGATGTAGTTCAGACGCTCAGGCTGGGGAGTAACCATGCGTTGCGTGAGACGTCGCGGCTCGAGTTCTTCGCTGCCGGTTTTCTTGCCGGTTTCAAGCGAACGCAAAGCCTTCATCAACGATTCTTTGAAGGTGCGGCCGATGGCCATCACTTCGCCGACTGACTTCATCTGCGGACCGAGCGTGTCGTCTGACCCCGGGAACTTTTCGAACTGCCATTTGGGAATTTTGGTGACGACGTAGTCAATAGTCGGCTCGAAACAGGCCGGGGTCATGCGTGTGATGTCGTTAGGGATTTCGTCGAGCGTATAGCCAACCGCAAGCTTGGCGGCAATCTTGGCGATGGGAAATCCAGTAGCCTTCGAAGCCAGCGCTGAAGACCGCGAAACGCGCGGATTCATCTCGATCACCGTCATGCGTCCGTTCGCTGGATTCACCGCAAACTGAACATTCGATCCGCCTGTTTCTACTCCGATCTCGCGCATCACGGCAATGGCCGCGTCACGCATCTTCTGGTATTCACGGTCGGTGAGAGTCTGCGCCGGAGCGACAGTGATTGAGTCGCCGGTATGCACACCCATGGGATCGAAATTTTCAATCGAGCAAATGATGATGACGTTGTCCGCGAGATCGCGCATCACCTCGAGTTCGTACTCTTTCCAACCGAGAACAGATTCCTCGATAAGGCACTCATGCACCGGCGAAAGATTGAGGCCGTTGGAGAGGATCTCGATCAGCTCTTCGCGGTTGTAGGCAATGCCGCCGCCGGAGCCACCCAGCGTGAAGCTGGGACGGATGAGCACCGGGAAGCCGTTTTTCTGGGCGAAGTCCATGCCGTCGCGAAGATTGTTCACCAGCACCGACTTCGACACTTCGAGGCCGATGCGCACCATGGCGTCTTTGAAGAGCAAACGGTCTTCGGCCTTCTTGATGGCTTCGAGCTTGGCACCGATCATCTCCACGCCGTACTTGTCGAGAATGCCTGCGTCGGAAAGATCGACGGCGAGGTTGAGCGCTGTCTGTCCGCCGACAGTAGGCAGCAGTGCGAATTTGCCTGAGCCCGGCCCCATCATCGCCGATTCCTTACGGATAATCTCCTCCACGTAAGAGAGCGTCAGAGGCTCGATGTAGGTGCGGTCGGAAAATTCCGGATCGGTCATGATGGATGCAGGGTTCGAGTTCACCAACACCACTTCATAACCGTCTGCCTTGAGGGCTTTGCAGGCCTGCGTGCCGGAGTAGTCAAACTCGGCCGATTGGCCGATGACGATCGGGCCTGAGCCAATTACGAGGATCTTCTGGATGTCATTTCTACGTGGCATTCTTCTTCTGTTTTCCTTACTTCAAACTTGATGCAGCATCGTTGTTGCCTTGAAGAACTGCTTGGTCGTTGCCTTGAAAAGGCGCGGCTTTAGCCGCGGCGTGCATATGTTCCACAGTCGCTGGCGAAGGATGAAGGGTACGGGCTTCAGCCCGTACATTTGCGGTCTCTACACTGCTAGGCTTTAGCCCCTGAGGGAACTCTTTGCAGGGAAAACCCATCCATTCATATAGCGCTGAATCCTCTACCAGCCGTGCCTCGACCGGATTCAACCTAATGTACTTGAGATGTCTCTCCCAATCCTCACCATCTCGAATCCGATGATCGGTAAATCCAAGCTGCCAAACCTCCCAATTCCACCCAAGTTCTCGCTTGGCTCGAAATGAGAATCCTCCCTTGATCAACTGCATCGATTTCTCGATGGCTTCGGCAGGTGTAAGCAGTGCATGCAAGTGATCCGGCATAACTACATAGGCATGAAGCCGATAGGCAGCTCCGTCATAGTGTCTTAGAACCTCGATCATCAACCGCGCCCATCGCTCCTGGCGAAAGAGAAGTCGGCGACCATGCGTCTGAGTCGAAACAAAGTAGGCGCAGTCACTACTCCGAACTCGTTCTCGACTGGGCCGCATTCATTTACCTCAGGGGCTAAAGCCCCGGATACTCGCTTGTCTTGATGTACGGGCTGAAGCCCGTACCCTTCATACCATCGATTTCACACTAAACGGCGCGGCTAAAGCCGCGCCCTTTCAAAACTTTAAAAGCAATTCAACGCCAACCGCGATCCTAACAGCGGAACCTCGCTCATCCCTTCCACTCATCCATCAGGTTGCGGAAGTCCCGAAAGAGGTAGTGCGAATCATGCGGCCCTGGCGCAGCTTCAGGATGGTACTGCACGCTGAAGAGCGGTAGCGTTTTGTGGCGCAGGCCTTCGAGCGTGTTGTCGTTCAGATCCACATGCGTCAGCTCGACTTCATTAGCGTTGATCGATTCCGGATCCACGGCGAAGTTGTGATTGTGGGCAGTGATTTCAACCTTGCCGTTGGTCATGTTCTTGACCGGATGATTGCCACCGTGGTGCCCGAATTTGAGCTTGTAGGTCTTGCCGCCAAGCGCGAGACCGGTGAGCTGATGACCTAAGCAAATTCCAAAGATCGGCGTGCGGCCCATCATCTCGCGGATAGCTTTCACGGCGTAATCCACTGGCTCAGGATCGCCGGGGCCGTTGGAGAGAAAGACGCCGTCCGGCTTAAGTGCGAGAACCTCATCGGCACGCGTTTCCGCTGGGACGACGGTGACGCGGCAGCCTTCGCGGGTCAACATGCGCAGAATATTGCGCTTGATGCCGAAGTCGTACGCGACCACATGCAGAAGCTTCTTCCCATCTTTGTCTTCTGGTGAGCCGGCAAGCATCCTATCTTCGCTTTGAGCAAGTTCATCGTCGGCTGCGAAGCTGTATACGGCTTTCGTGGACACAACACGAGCCAGATCTGTCCCATCCATCTTCTTGATAGAACGCGCCTTCGCCACCAGCTTTTCGACATTCGTCTCAGCAGTCGAAATCACGCCGCGCATAGCACCGTTGATGCGCAGATGCCGCACCAGCGCACGCGTATCGATCTCCGCCAATACAGGAACCTTGAAGCGCTCCATGTACTCGTCCGTGACCTGTTCGGAGCGCCAGTTGGAGCTGACCGCGGAGAACTCGCGCACGATCAGGCCCTCGATATAAGGCTTGATAGCCTCATTATCGGCCTGGTTGGTGCCGTAATTTCCTATTTGTGGATTGGTAAGGACCACGATCTGGCCCGCATAGGAGGGGTCAGTCGCGATTTCCTGGTAACCAGTGAGTGATGTATTAAAGACCACTTCGCCCAAGGCTTCGCTCGGTGCGCCGTACCCTTCGCCCGCAAAAATGCGCCCGTCTTCGAGCGCAAGAGTCGCCTGCATCGCGTCTCCCAGGAGTGGATTCAATCGATTCTAACAGGTTTTGTGGCTGAGTACCGGCGTAGTATGCGCGTGGCGATCGATCTTAATGAACTACGCCAACATCCTGCTGGGGCCAGTAGACGAAGGTAGCTTTTCCGTAGATCAGATCGCGCTTCACCGGCCCGAAGTCGCGGCTATCGGAAGCTATGGAGCGGTGATCACCGAGGACGAAATATTGACCTTGAGGAACAACAATCGCTTCATAGGAACGCGTATCGCGATACTGCTCCGGAACATAGGGCTCGCTGACTGGCTGGTTGTTGACGAAGACCTGTCCATGGTCGATGCGGAAGCTGTCGCCAGGCACAGCAATAATGCGCTTGATATAGCTGACCCGCGGATTGAGGGGGTAGTGGAAGACCACGACGTCCCCCCGTTCGATGGCCGAAAAGCGATACACAAATTTGTTGATGAAAAGGCGGTCCTGATCTTCCAGGCGGGGCAGCATGCTGGTGCCTTCGACACGCACAGGTTGATACAGAAAGGTAATGATCAGCATCGAGGCGGCAGCAGAAATAAGCAGATCCCGAACCCACAACCTCCATCCGGAGGGTCTGAGGTTTTCACTCCCAGTCTTGGATATGGGGTCCAGCTCAGCCTCAAGATGAGGCTCCGGCGTTACCTGAAGCTGATCCTCAACCTGGCCTTGAAGCGGTTCAGTCAGATTCGGGGGCGTTTCACTGTCCATATACACCAATTTTACTCAAAACCTTATCCACAGCCCAGACTGCCGGGCGGGCAAATGACGCGCGCACGATGAACGCCTGGCTTATCGAGCGGCCGCGGCTGGCTTGCCGACGGAACGAGGCTGACAGCGGGTGTTCCGTCTGGTCCGGTCGGGGCAAGATTCGTCTCTTCTAAAAGCAGGGGTCGTTGCAAGACCATCTCCACCTGGGTTCCACTGGCAATATCCACGTCCGCTCCGCGAGTAAACAGGGCAACGATGCCGGTGGTGGCTAGTCCGGCCGCAACGCCGGCGAGGCCGCCGACGATGGGATGGCCTCCTTCCAGACCGCCGATGCTGCCAATAGTGCCGCCGGTGGGAATAGCGATTTTGGCAACCTCACCGGCATTGCGTCCCTTATTGCCGGCCTGCTCGATGGTACCCTCGCCGTTGTCTTTCACGGATTGCTGCTTGGCACCTGGCAGGCTGTTGACCATACCGGGAATCTCGACCACGGTGCCGTTGGGAAAGATGATCGAGGAAAAGTGCATGTCCAACTGTGCCCTGCCCTTGACCCGGCCGGCACGAAGGACGCGATCCACTGTGCCCTGAACATAGACGCCAGCGGGGATCATAACCCGGTTGCCAACGACTACTGGAAAGGTAGAAGCCAGGTAGACGCCGTCGCCCGCCTTGGCGCTCTTGGTATTGATGGCGCTGCGGAGCTGCAGCAGAACCTTGGTACCCGCCGGAACGGTGAATGTCTTCGCGGCGGGCGTCTGGACCGGCGCGGGTGTGGCTTCAGCCGGAGCGGCGGCTGGGGAGGTCGTCTGGACACTCGGTTCGGCAACTGCCGGGGCGGGGGCGGATTCCTGGCTTCTACCCACAGCCGAGAGACCTATCATTACGGCGACACATCCGGCCTGCCACAAACGCACCACATTGGCCTCCCAGTATGAACTTCCCCTCGATTGCTGTCCTTCAAGATAGACGCGGCGCTGCTTCTTCAGGATAGCGCGCAGGGAATCCCAGCCGGAATAAATTTATGGACGAGACGGATCATTCGCATTCGGGGTTGCATTCGCGTTAGGATGCGAAGCAAGAGGGCGACAGTGTCTGGCGAGATGAATCCCCCAATGTTCGGGCACGGTCCTGATGGCCGATTTCAGGAAGCATACGCGGTTCTGCGTGAGGCAATCGCGAAGCAGGCGTTTCCTGGCTGCGCTTTTGGTGTTTTTGCAGGCGGAAATGTGGTGCTGGAAGACGCGCTCGGTAGATTCACATATGAAGACCCTTCGCCGGTTGTTGCGCCGACTACCATGTACGACATCGCCAGCCTGACCAAAGTGGTCTCGACCACCGCTGCGGCGACGCTGCTGTACCAGCAAGGCCGGTTAGACCTGGAAACGCCACTGGGCGAAGTACTGCCTGGATTTGTGATTGGCCGTGACGATTCTCGATGGGCTCGTCGCGTTACGCTGCGTCACCTGCTGGCGCACTCCTCAGGATTGCCCGGATACGTGCCTTTCTTTCACACTGCAACGACCTCGTACGCGGTAGTGCGCGGCTGCCTTGAGTTACCGATCGAGGTTGAACCTGGCACGCGCGCGGAATACTCCGACCCCGGATTCATTTTGCTTGGCAAAGCGATCGAGACGATTCTCGGGGAGACGCTGCCAACGTTTGCCCATCGTGAAATCTTCGTTCCGTTGCAGATGACGCGCACCGGTTTTTGCCCACCGCCACATATTCGGGCAGAGATTCCTCCGACAGAGGAAGATGAGCTTTTTCGCCAGCGGCGAATTCAGGGTGAGGTGCAAGATGAGCACGCCTACCTGCTCAAGGGCGTGGCCGGACACGCTGGATTGTTTTCAAATGTGCCGGACCTGCTGCGTTTCGCAGGCGCAGTTTTGCGGCCTGGGCTCTTCACCGCTGAGACCATCGAGCTGTTCGCTCAGCGCCAACCTCCGCCGGATAGTACGCGGGCTTTGGGTTGGGATACTCCGTCTGAGGAATCCTCTTCGGGGCATCTATTTTCGGCGAACTCGATTGGGCATCTCGGTTATTCGGGCTGCTCGCTGTGGATCGATCGGACGGCGGATGTTGCTGTCGTCCTGCTCACGAATCGAACCTGGCCCCATCGTGAGTCGCAATTGATTCGAACGGTACGTCCTGCTTTCCACGATGCTGTTCGTAAGGCTCTGTAGGGAAATCATTTCGCCTCTTCGATCGTCCAATCCGCAGGGAAGTTGATTAGAAAACTTCCTTGACCCAAAAGGGTGACAAATCGAACATTGCGCACCCATGGGAAGCGACTACAATCGATGTGCAGGGGCCAATGACGATGCTCACCAGCTCGACGACGCAAGACACGCCAGTCGCAACTGAAAAACCGAAGAAGGACACGGCGGCGCAGCTGCAGCAACTCACAACCGAAAGCCAGAACGAAGCTTCCCAGGGTCTGGATACCAAGTCGGCACTTGAGATTGCTCGCATTATCAACCACGAAGACTCCAAGGTCGCGGCAGCCGTAAAAAAAGCTCTTCCCGAGATTGCCCAGGTCATCGATCAGGTGGCGCGCAGTCTGCGCGATGGCGGACGACTCATCTATGTCGGCGCCGGTTCCAGCGGCCGCATCGCCGCGCTTGATTCTTCTGAATGCCCTCCGACATACTCCACCGTTCCTGGCCAGGTTCAATACATCATGGCGGGCGGCCCCAAGGCTCTGGCCTCTGCCGTCGAAGTGAATGAGGACTCCGAGGAACTTGGTCAACGGGATATTGCCCGCCGCCGTCCTACGCGCAAAGACGTGGTTATCGGGCTATCGGCTTCCGGGCGCACGCCTTATGTGGTTGCTGCCGTGGCTTATGCCCGCGCACGCGGAGCGCGAACCGCGGCCGTCACTTGCAATTACGACACGCCTCTGGCTGCTGCGGCCGACATTGCGATTGTGGCCGAAGTGGGGCCTGAGGTCATTTCCGGCTCGACGCGCATGAAGGCAGGAACAGCTCAGAAGATGGTGCTCAATATGATTACCACCGGGACCATGACCCGGCTTGGCTACGTGTACGAAAACCTGATGGTCAACGTGCATATGCAAAACTCCAAGCTGGTGGAGCGCGGTATCGGTATTCTCATGCGAGCCTGCAAGATCGATCGCGAGACTGCTGTCAACACCATCAAGAGCGCCGGGCGCAGCGTGCCGGTTGCGCTGGTGATGCTCAAAGCCAAGGTGGACAAACCAGAAGCCGTCCGGCGGCTGGCCAAGTCTGATGGCAATGTTCGTTTGGCAATTGAAGATACTGTTCTGGAACTTTGATTCCTGCCGGCTTTATCTCCCCCTCTCCGTTTCGGTTGCCAAGCCTGATACCGCCTTTCGCGGCGGGCTCCGTGCCGATTTACACTAGGCAGTCAGGAGTCACGTAATTTTTATGGATAAATTTGTCGTTCGTGGCGGCAACCCGCTGGTCGGTACGATTCGCGTTTCCGGGGCCAAGAACTCTGCGCTCCCATGCATGGCTGCGGCCATTCTTACCGAAGATGAGGTCACCCTCGAAAACATCCCGCAGGTGCAGGATATCGAGACCGAACGCAAGCTGCTGGCATCGATGGGGGCCGAGGTCGAACTAGGCTATGGACGCGCCCAGCACCGGACGACGATCAGTTGCCGAACCCTATCGGATCCCGTGGCGAAGTACGAGATTGTCAAGACAATGCGCGCCAGCTCACTTGTGCTGGGACCGCTGCTCGCCCGCTGCGGCATGGCGCGTGTGGCGATGCCGGGAGGATGCGCAATCGGCGGGCGCCCCATCGACCTTCACCTGAAGGGTCTGGAAAAAATGGGCGCTGAAATCACCCAGGAGCACGGCTACCTGGAGGCCAGGGCTGAGCGGCTTAAAGGCGCTCACATTGTCTTTGACAAGATCACGGTGACTGGGACTGAAGACCTGCTGATGGCCGCGGTGCTGGCCGAGGGCGAAACGTTGTTTGAGAACTGCGCTCAGGAGCCGGAAGTAACCGATCTTGCCTCGATGCTTGTTTCGATGGGCGCGCGCATTGAAGGTGCCGGGACAGGGACGATTCGGGTGCGGGGCGTCGAAAGGCTGCATGGCACGCGTCACCGTATTAATCCCGATCGCATCGAGGCTGGAACATTTCTGGTGGCCGGAGCGATCACAGCCGGTGACCTGATCGTTGCCAACTGTAATCCTGCTCATCTTGGAGCTATTATGGGCAAATTGCAGGAGGCCGGCGCGCGCATCGACATTCTGAACAGCGATTCGATCCGGGTGCGCGCTGACGGCGACCTGCGGGCCACCGATATTTCCACACAGGAATATCCTGGCTTTCCTACCGACATGCAGGCGCAGTACATGGCTCTTGCCACTCAATCTGAGGGCGTCTCGCAGGTACGGGAGAATATCTTCGAGAACCGCTTCATGCACGTCCAGGAACTTGTGCGGATGGGTGCAAATATCGTCGTGGATGGCCGCACAGCGACGGTGCGCGGACGGACCCATCTCTCCGCTGCCGCGGTGATGTGCTCAGACCTGCGCGCTTCAGCCTCGCTGGTGCTGGCGGCGCTGGTGGCAAACGGTGAATCGATCCTGGATCGTGTTTACCACATGGATCGTGGGTATGAGCGGATCGAAGAAAAGCTGCGTGGAGTGGGAGCGCAGATACGGCGCATGGGCAATATGTTCGCGAGCCGCGAAGAAACGGTAGCCGCCGGATAGATTCTGCCTAACGCCAGCTTACGGCAAGATGCCAGCGAAGATTGCGTTGCAAGGTCTTGCGAAGTACCGTCTCGTACTCCCGCAACTCCCGCTCGATCGCCTCGGTATCGGAGCCCAGGGCGGCAGGAGCCATGGTCAGAAAATCCAACAGGGCACGGACGGTTCTCAGGCCGTCCTCAGGCAGAAACCATTGCGGTTGAGGAAGATGGTGCGTCCAATCGGCTTCGCCTGCACCCTGGTCGAGAAGCAGCGCCATGGAGTTCCTGTCCGCTGAGAAGAATTCGAGCAGCGGACGAACACTCAGCTTGTCGGCGAGGCGCTCGAGAGCATCTTCATTACGGGCCAAAGCCTGGCCGTTGACGAAGATGTCGAAGCCTGGATCCTCCCCTTGAACGACGATGTACATGCTTGCGCTCATCGGCTTGAGTTTACTTGAATTGATGCATTTTGCCAGCAGAATCTCACGCAAGACCTATGCTGTGAACAACGAATGCATATCAATGTGTGCTGTCATCTCCAGCCAGAGTCCCCTCTTTTCGAAACACGGCGAGAATCGTTAAAGCGAAGATTTAACAAAGAGAACTCAGGGCATGTTGCTTTTCTGGTTAACAGGCCGAGATCAACCGATAACGTAGTCGATATTCCCTGAATGGGCGGCGGACTGCGAACTCGCGCAGGTAGGCATGGGCGGCCGAGGATAGCGGTTTGATACGGTCTGGATACTCATGGATCCACTGTGCGCTTAGCAGAGCTACTCGCGCAAAGAGTACGGGGCTGGAAGCAGAGGCGAACTATGACGAAAGTTTGCCGAAGGTCAGGTAACTAACACGATTTCGGTATCAACAAAATAGGATTTATAGGCGAAGCTAGTGTAGGTCGAACCGTGTTAGCAGGCCGGAGAAAGGAACTGCGATGGATTGGTCGAAAATCCCAGACATTCTGGCCATTACCTCGCTGGCTTGTGCATTTGCCTCAATTCTGCGGCACAACCGCACACCAGCCCACCGCCTTTGGCTGGTGGGTTGGAGCATGATCGTCCTCCATTTTCTAGCACTGATGATCGCAGGTTTGCCCGGGCTCATTGGAACTCTTGGGACGATGACCGCACTGGTGATGCTGGTTGGCGCCGGTCTGTGTTTCATGTGGGCCACCGTTCCGTCAGAGACCGGGGTAAGCTGCCGACGCATGGCTTGCGTCGCCTATGTTACCTGTTCTCTTTATATGACACTGGCTTCGGTAGAGAACGTGCCAGGATGGGCTTTTGATCTTTCCGCGTTTCTCATTGCCGTTGGGCCTCTGGCAGTAGCAACGCATTACCGGCGATATGGGCAACATGCGCTGAGATGGCTTACCGTGGGCCTCCATTGCGCGCTGGGAGCAGAATTAATGCTGCTTCGGCGGCAAACCGGCAGTGCCGACCTTGGTGTGGATGCGATTCTTTTTGTAATTTATCTGGGCTGCTGCCTCTATTTCTGGTACTCGCATCAAGGGGGAACGACAGGCTCGATCATTACGATCGGCGGTTTTCTGGCCTGGGCGCTGGTTTTTGCCGTTGCCCCTACTCTGCAGCATTTCCAGCCCGGCTTCCACGTCGAGGGCGAAGTCTGGAACCTGCCCAAGTACGTCGTCGCCATCGGCATGTTGTTGCTGCTGCTGGAGAAACAGATAGAGCGCTCGCAGTATCTGGCGTTGCATGATGACCTGACGAAGCTCGCGAATCGAAGATTGTTTCAGGACCGGCTAGATAACGCCATCGAGCGGGCGCGACGTTCAGGAACTTCTTTTGCCCTGATGCAGATCGATCTGGATCTCTTCAAAGAGGTGAACGACACCCATGGACATCATGTCGGAGACAAATTACTGCAGCATGTCGCAGCATTACTCACACGACGGGCGCGGCGTTCGGATACTGTAGCACGGACTGGCGGAGACGAATTCTGTCTGATTCTTGAAGAACCCTCGCGGCGCCGGGATGCGGAAATGGTGGCTGAATCCCTAATGAGCATATTGGCGCGCCCAGTAGTACTGGCGGGGGTGTGCGTCGAAGTGGGGGCCAGTATCGGGATCGCTGTTTATCCCGAGGACGCGCAGGATGCCCACACCCTCTGCATCGAAGCTGATATGCGCATGTACGCGGTCAAACAGGATCGCCGCGAGGTTCGCTCAGTAGACCTGGTCGAAGGACGGATCTCGATTCGAGAGCAGGTTGCAGGCTGAGGAGCAAAGGTCGCACCTAATCAAAAGAGGCCGCCCTGAATCTCGGGACGGCCTCTTCGTCTGTTGCCTTGTCTGAGTAGCTTTAGTTTCCTGAGGCAGGTCCGCGACCGCCGCCAGAGGAACCACCGCCAGGTCGGCCGCGACGGCGACGGCGGCGATTATTGCCGCCACCAGGACGACCACCTCCGCCGGGAGCACCAGCTTGACTGGCAACGGGCGGAGCCGCACCGTCGGCCAGGTTGAAGTTGGGCTCGTTCTCCTCATCGAACTCCTCGCCGTCGTCTTCCTCAACATCGTCTCCACCCTCGATCAGGATGGTGCTTTGATTGGAAGTGGGCTGGCGCTCGTCGAATTCATGACGGGGCCTCTCTTGTCGCGGCGCCCGCGGTGCCTGAGGCTCCTCGAAAGAGATTTCAGAAGATGGAATGCCGATAGGAGCATCGGAAATGCCCAACTTGGCCTTCTGCTCTTTAATCAGCGCCTTGCGGCTAAGCTTGATGCGGTTGCCTTCGATGGCGAGCACCTTCACCATCACCTGATCGCCTTCACGCAACTCGTCTTTGACTTCCTTAACGCGATGTTCGGCGATCTCGGAAATGTGCAGCAGGCCATCTGTGCCGGGGAAAAGCTCGACAAAAGCACCGAACTCGGCCAGGCGAACCACCTTGCCCAGGTAAGTCTTGCCAATCTCGGGCACCGCGGTGAGGTTGTTGATGATCGCCAGAGCCTGAGCCAACCCGTCGGCATCGCTCGAAGCGACATTGACACGGCCGGTGTCGTCCACGTCGATCTTGACGCCGGTCTGCTCGATGATGCCGCGAATGGTCTTGCCGCCAGGTCCGATGAGGTCGCGAATCTTGTCGGTCGGAATATGCACGGTGCGAATCTGCGGCGCGTACTTCGAACGCTCCTGCTTCGGACCATCGAGATGCGCATCCATCTTGTCCAGGAGGAAGAGACGGCCAACTCGCGCCTGCTCCATCGCTTCTTGAAGGATCTGGCGGGTGAGGCCGCCGATCTTGATGTCCATCTGCAGGGCGGTAATGCCTTTGCGGGTTCCAGCTACTTTGAAGTCCATATCGCCGTAGTGGTCTTCCGCACCGGCGATATCGGTAAGGATGGCATAGCTATCGCCTTCCTTGACCAATCCCATGGCTACACCGGCAACCGAACCTTTCAATGCGATGCCTGCGTCGTACAAGGCAAGGCTCGCGCCGCACACGGAAGCCATCGAAGAAGAACCGTTCGACTCCAGAATGTCGGAGACGATGCGAACTGTGTAAGGCGATTCATCGGGGCTTGGCAGCACTGCGGAGATCGCACGCTCGGCCAAAGCTCCATGGCCGACTTCACGGCGTCCGGTTCCCGTCATACGGCCAACTTCACCGACCGAGAATGGCGGGAAGTTGTAGTGCAACATGAAGGGCTTTTTCTGCTCGCCTTCATAGCCCTCCAGCCGTTGGCCATCATCCGTTGTGCCCAGAGTTGCGGTTACCATGGCCTGTGTCTCTCCGCGGGTAAACAAGGCAGACCCGTGGGTACGAGGCAAAACGCTGGTCTCAATGCTGATCTCGCGAATCTGATCGAAGGCGCGACGATCGGGGCGGATACGGTCCTTTGTAACCTGCTCACGGAAGATGCGCTCCCGGAGAAGCTCGTAGTAGGTGCTGAGTTTCTTTTTCGCCGCAGGGTCGTCCTCAGGAAGCTCTGCAACCAATTCGCTCTTAATGTTCTTGATCAGAGCATAGCTGTCGGTCTTCGAATGCTTGGCCGTATCCAAGGCATCCTTGAGCTTGTCTCCAACTTTGCCCAGCAACTCGTTGTAGTAACTTTCGTCTACCACGGGAGCGGTGAAAGCCCGCTTCGGCTTGCCGGCAAGCTTTACCAGCTCATCGATGGCTGCGGCGATCTTCTTGATCTCTTCGTGCGCAAATTCGATAGCCGCGAGGATGTTCTCTTCCGACTCTTCCTTGGCGCCGCTTTCGATCATTGTGATGCCGTCTTTGTGGCCCACCACGATGATGTTCATTGTGCTCAGCTTGCGCTCGTCATACGTAGGATTGACGACGAACTCGCCATCCACGCGCCCGATGCGCACTGCGCCAACCGTGGCGCCGAAAGGAATGTCCGAGAGGGCCAGTGCACAACCGGCGGCATTGATGCCGACCACATCAGGGTCGTTCTCCTTGTCAGCGGACATGACCAATGCGATGACCTGGGTCTCGTTCCGGAAGCCTTCCGGGAAGAGCGGGCGGATCGGGCGATCGATCTGGCGGCAGGTGAGAATTTCCTTTTCACTCGGGCGGCCTTCGCGCTTGATGAAGCCGCCGGGAATGCGTCCACCAGCGTAGAAATATTCGCGATAGTCGACGGTAAGGGGGAAGAAATCGATGCCTTCTTTGGGATCGGGGGAGGCGACGGCGGTGGCCAGCACGACACTCTCGCCGAGGGTCACAAATGCTGCGCCGGAAGCTTGCTTGGCGATGCGTCCGGTCTCAAAGACCAGGCGCTTGCCGCCAGTGAGCTCGACTGCTACTTCATGCTTCATAGAGTCCTCTTTCGTTTTTTCACTTTAGAAACTTGAGAGACAGGCAGGCCGAAATCCGCGATTGAGCGCAGCAACGCAAAAAGCCCGCGCAAAGCCAGTAGCTCTGCGCGGGCTTGAATTCGCCACGGCGATCCTGATGCGATTCGACAAGTACACCTCGGCCGCATTCCCTGTGCAAGGTCGCAGCCTGACCACTTCACGGTCTAGGCGATTCCTGTTCAATGTTGAGTGTCGCTTACTTGCGGATGCCCAGCTTGCCGATAACGTCGCGGTAGCGGTCCGTGTCATGCGTCTTCAGGTAGTCGAGCAGGCGGCGGCGTTTGCTGACGAGCATCAAGAGACCGCGCCGTGAAGCGTGATCCTTCTTGTGAGTCTTGAAATGCTCAGTCAACTCGCCGATACGCGTACTCAGAATCGCAATCTGGACTTCCGGCGAACCGGTGTCGGAATCGTGGGTACGGAAGCGTTGAATCAGGTCGGTTTTCGTTGCAGATGCCAGCACAGCGTTCTTGTTACTCCTAGATCTCCAGAATTCAGATCATCAAATCCATCTCAATGTCTCTCATGAGATTACCACGGATCGGTACTTCAGGGGAACCTAAACGCCTTCCTGACAAAGGGGTTCCCAATGCAACGCTCCAGGCCAGAACTGGGAAATGGCGTCAGTTTTCACCCAAAGCCCAATAATTCGCCCTCGCCACAATGTGCGCCCCGTAATCCTGGGTGAGATGAACTCGAAGGGTGTGTAGCCCCGGCGTCGAATCGCTTGGGTGGAAGCTCAGCAGATAGCGGTTTCGGGCGTGCTGCGAAACCTCGCTCACGCGTTCCTGAAAGCCTTTGTCCCGGGTGAATGGAGCGTATTCGCCGCCACTCATGACAGCAATCTGCCGAGCCACGTTTTTCTTCAGGGCCTGCGTGGCCATCATGAGCGTGCTGAGCATGCTCATTGTTCTCTGGTCGCCGTTGTCTTTTACATCGTGAAGAAACTCGGCGCGGGAAGGAGAAAAGGTCAAACTCAGAACCAATACATCTGTCAGGCCGATACGCTCTACCAGCTTCTCCGGCTTGATGTGCTTGCTGCCATGGTCGCGTTCCTCACTGATGAGCAGGAGCACGCGACGGTACTCCTTGGGCTGCGATTGCAGCAGATCAACCGCGTAACCAACAGTATCCAGAATCGCCGCGCCGCCATCGCCAGGCGCGAAGTGCCGCAGATCATCGGTGAGGTCAGCGGTTGAGCGGGTAAAGTCACGCACCAATTGAGGAGTGCTGTCGAACCCGACTAGCGCCGCCTGACTTTTGCCATCGCCGAGAAACAGATCAAGCAGAGGACCAAGCTTGGCGATCTTGTCGAATTCCAATGCACTGGCTCTTCCCTGCTCCACAGCGACCACCAACGCCACCGGAGCGGTGTCAAGATCTTCCTCGACGCGCAGCTTCTGCGGAACACCATTATCCTCAAGCACAAAGTCGCTGGCTTTAAGGCCATAAATCACCTGCCCATGGTCTTTCTCAACCAACGTGGGCACCAGCACGACATTCGTTGTCACGCGCACCGTGGCGGCGGATTGCTGCGACGGCAAAGGCTGTGCTGGCTCAGGAGGCGGCAGAGGATCCTGGCCCAGCGCAAAGGTGCAGCCAAATTGCAATGACGCCAGCCCAAAAGCAGACAAGAATATCCCTCGGACAACTGTATAGCGTGTGCTCAGGAATCCCCTCCTCATACCGCTGCGATAACTCACTTCATCAGGATTAGACGGTGAATCAGCAAGACTCGCCGCGTTCGGCATTGCCTTCTCTAGAAGACTCTTTATAGATCAGTCTGCCGCGGCATATATTTGATCGCATCTGTAAGAAACAAACCCGATTTTTCGACGAGGTCAACACATCGATAATATTGATCTTCAGGATCCACCACGCGGCGGAACCAGGTACTCAATAGAACGCGCGTCTTGCGTTGAACTCAAACCGGATATCCCGGTGCCTTTGCTTTGCGTCGTACCTCACGCTCCAGCTTTCCGGTCCAGGCTAGAAAGTCCAGCAATTCCCCCCGCGAGTTCCACATAAAGTGAAAGACATCCAGGGCTCGTAGACTTTCTGCTTTTTTACCGGAGAAAGTTTCAATGCGCCACTTTAGATATTCACTTCTCCACGGCGTCAGCCGGTTCCCGCGAGTCGCATTCCAGACAAAACGCAGCGGCGCAAACATGGACAACCCTCGCTCCCCAGTATAGAGCGATAGACCCACAACGCGAGCCGGCCTCAACGAGCATTGGTTTAATGAGGGCTAGAGTTTATCGAAGAGGCTACCCTGCCCGAGAGCGGCAATCACGTTGATGAGTGCCGTCTGCTGCGACTGCGTCAATGCCAGGTGTGTCGAAACCGACGCGATATTCGCCTGCATCAGGTTGGTTTGGGCAGTCGTCAGTTGGGTTCCTTCCTCGGTGGCAGCTGCTGAGGCGGCGCTTAGGCGATTGATCGAATTGTCGATGGTCACTCGCTGTTGTCCGACAAAGTTCAAGGCGTTGTTCAGCGTGGCTGTGTCAGAAACACCACTGCCTGCGCCGCCCGAAGCGTAGTCGGCTATGAGGTTATTGAGCGTGCCCAGCACGTCGGCGGTAGCCGATGTAAATATCTGATCGCCCGGCAGGTTGAGCTGGATCGATTGTCCATTTGGAGAGACCAGGGTATTCACGTTGGCGTCGCCGTTGTAGGTGACGGTGGCTGGCGAGGTCGAATTGTCCAGCGTGAAAGGTGTGGACGAGGTCTGGCTGCCGCTGAAGACATATTGTCCCTGATACGTGGTATTGGCCAACGAAAGAACTTCATCGCGAACTCCGGCAAGTTGATTGGATATGGCCTTCAGGTCGCTGGCGTTCAGGGTTCCGTTATTCGCCTCCGTCGCCAAAGAAATGGCCTGATTCAACTGTGTCACGACACTGCCCAAGGCAGAGTCGGTCACCTGCAACAAGCCCTGCGTGAGACTGTTGGTCTGAGTGAAGGAATCATTGCGTTGAATCTGGTTAAGAAACTGGACGTTCTGGGCGGCCGCAACCGGATCGTCACCGATGGACGAAAATCGCAGTCCGCTCGACAACTCCTGGCTCAGTTGTTGTTGTGTGACCTGCGTCTGGTCCAGGGGGCCACTCAGGTTCACCACATAAAACGGATCTACACGCATTGCTCTTCCCCTTCACCCGATTCGTTCGAAGCGATTTTGTTCGCCGCGAGGGTTTGCGCTTCATCAGTCAGGCGACTCCGGTCTCTACCCCAAGATTGATCGCCGACGCATACACACTGTTCAAGATCGTGAAAACCTGCGATGCCGCCTGGTACGAACGTTGAAACTCCTGGAGATTGGCGGCTTCTTCGTTCAGGTTCACTGCTGAAAGAGAATCTCGCTGGCCTTGCAACTGCGTCACCGATGCAGCCAATGCGGTGTTTTCCGTGGTGGTTTCGGAAACGGAGACACCGAGGGTGCTGATCAGGCTTGAATAGAAATCGGAAGGTGTCTGTCCACTGATAATGGCCTGGGTGGCCAGGTTAGCCGCAGCCAGGGCATTGGTGTTATCGCCGGTGCCCTGTCCCAGTCCTGCTGCCGCAATCTTGTTGGGATCGGTTAGCACGACCTGGAGTGAATGAGCGCTTCCCGCGACCTGCACCGGAGCATTGAAGATATTGCCTGCATTGCCGTTGTCGCCCGCGAGATCAGTCCCTGCGTTATTGACCGTATTGACACTCGTGGCCAGTCCGTAAGCCAGTTGATCCAGCGACGCCAGGGTGGCAGGAATGCTCTGGTCGCGAGCTGTCAACAACCCACCAAGTTGCCCTCCTCCCGAAGTCAGCGCTGCCGTAACATCGGCTCCGCCGACGAAGAAGTGGGTAAGGCCGTTTACCGTCCCGGTCGTGATCTGAAAAGATGTGCCTTCGGATGCCAGCAATTGCCCACCCGTCGTGGCGACGCTCAGTCCGTTTTGTTCAGTCGTGATCTGATGGACTCCTATAAGCTGCGATAGCTGGGTGAGTTCGGCTTGGCGCTGGTCTTCAAGGGGCCCGGCATCGGAATTGGGCGAGGTTGATTGAATTTGTCGATTGACCTGAGCCAGCGATGCCGTGATCGCATTGACCTGCGTGACGAGCGTGCTCGCGGACTGATCGAGCGATGATTGCTGGGCGTTGATACTGCCGGCGGTGCTCGAAATATCTGCTGCAAGGGTCGTTGCGCTGGACAGGACTTGCTGACGAAGGGGATTGCTTGTGGGAGAGGACTCCAGCTGGGTATAAGCATCAAAAAAATTCGTAATATCGGTGCCAATGTTGCCAGAGGCCGACGTGCTGCCTGCCGGAGTGAAGTTGCTCTGGAGAGTGGTGAGAGCTGATAGCAGCGAAGATGAGGAGGCGCCCAACTGTGTCTGTTGCTGCAAGCGTTGCTCGAGAACACGATCCCGCTGCGAGATTCCCCCGCTGACGGTTACGCCCTGCCCATAGGCGACGCCGTTGATGTAAATTGGTTGATTTTCAGCCCAGTTGGGAACTTCACGGGTATAGGCCTGATTGGAGGCGTTGGACACATTATTGGAAGTCACGTTGAGAGCCTGCTGATCGGCATTTAACGCCGCGGTTATCAGATTGAGCGCCGAGTTAATTGTCCCCATAATCCGCACTCCCTTCCTGACCTTGCCATCGGAGCGGTACTTCGTCCCGGACAGGTGATGTGCTCTCTGATGGATTCGATATCTCGCGGAGCCGAAGCACATGCAAACGCGACAATACGGTAAGATTGGCGCGTGTTTCGAACAGAACGCGTTGCAACAATTTCATTTCCTGATGCGATTGTTGAAGCTCGGCGCCAGCGTGCGCGAGATCGTTCGTCTCCAGCACCTCCTGGTTCAGATCCGCGCAACATCGAGCCAACTCTTCGAGACGCTCGGCATCCATCGCGATCAGCGCCACTGTCGCCTCGGTCAGGAGTTCGCGAAGCGCCACGCCGGGCCGTACTTGCTCCTGCCAACCAATCGTCATAGCCAATCGTCCTCCAGCTGCCGCTTCCAAGTAACTTTGCAAAGATCACTTCGTTTCTATTTGTCCGACGTCAACAGCGAGCTAATCACCTTCTGCGCAACTGCCGATGCGGGAACTGAGTACGTGCCTGCCTGCAACGCGCTTTGAACACTAGCAACCTTTTCAAGCCGTACATCCGATGCAGTGGCAGACCGAGCCAACTGGCTTGCTGCTGTACTGAGCTGCGCCTTATCCGTATTCTGAGTGTCACTTGAAACAGATGCATTGGCCGGGACAGCACTAGGCACTGTTTGCACTTCAAAGATCGGGGTAAGATTTTCAATGTTATTGCCAATATTCATGATTGTTTCTCCTTAAAGTGATTATCGTCCGCCATTCTAATCACTCTAGTCATCTGGGTGGCCATTTGGTCGCAGAGCCAAATGGGTTTCTGGTACGGTCGTGTTCCCGGAATGGTTACCAGTGAGCTGATGAATGATGCTCTTGGCGATGCCAAACCCTCCGTGTTCGGAGATGGCCTTTCCTAAGGCTTCTCCGGCAAAAGAACCCAAAGCAGAAAAAGAACTGTCTTCACCGTCCACAGCGTCGTGCCCCGGTTCAAGCGGAGCCATCAACTCCTTCATCATTGCCGCTTCGAACTCATGCGCGGCTTTGACCAGCCGCGGCTGTGGAGTCACCGCAACCGGAACTGCAATACCCGCTGTCCCGAGCTGAGACATATTCGAAGTAAATCCACCCGAATGGCTCATCACAATACCTCCAGGTCGGCTTCGAGAGCGCCAGCTTCCTTCATGCCTTGCAGGATCGAGATCACATCCCGTGCCGTAGCCCCAATCTGCTGCAGCTCCTGCACCAGGTCCTCAACCGTAGCTCCTTCCTTCAGCTCAATGTGGTTGACAGGCTTCTCCTGTGCTTGAATCGTGGCCTGTTGAGTCACCTGTGTTGTACCAGAAGAAAAGGGGCCCGGCTGCGAGACTTTGGTCTCTGTAACGACGTTGATGGAGAGCCCTCCATGCAAAATTGAAACCGGCTGCAGCCGCACTTTGCCACCAATCACCACCGTTCCAGTGCGTTCGTTAACCACCACCCGCGCCTTGGGGTAGACATCGATTTCAACCGCCTCGATCTGGTCCAGAAGCGCGGGAATATCCTCTGCAGGACCAGCCGCGATCTCCACCCGGCGGCTGTCGGAAGCGTGAGCCCGCGGAGACTTCAGCTCGGCATTGATCGCACCGGCCATCCGTTCGGCGGTGTGAAAATCGGCATCGTTCAGCACCACGCTTACTGTGTGCAGCTGTTTGAGATCGAATGAGACGACACGCTCCACCATGGCTCCGGCAGGGAGGCGGGCTGTCGTGGGATGATTGACCTGGCGAGAACTGCCGGCGCCGGTGACCTGGTAGCCGCCCAGCACCAGCGGCCCCTGCGCCTGTGCGTAGACCTGGCCATCTGGTCCATAGAGTGGAGTCATGAGCAGCATTCCACCTTCCAGCGAACGCGCGTCGCCTGCCGAAGAGACGGTCACATCCAGCCGAGACCCGGTACGGCTGAAGGGAGGCAGCGTGGCCTCAACAAAGACACCAGCCATATTCTTCACCTGCATGTTGCTGGCGCTGTTATTGCCGGTCTGGGGAACGGTGATTCCCATGCGCTCAAGCGTAGAAAGAAGCGTCTGGACTGGGAAAACTGTCTGCTGCGTGTCGCCGGTCCCCCGTAATCCGACCACAATTCCGTAGCCGATCAGCTGGTTGTCGCGAATCCCTTCGATCGACGCAACATCTTTGATGCGCGTCCGCAGAGATACAGGAACGACAGCTGCGGGCCCTGTGAATGGGGCGCGAGCGGAATCCAGATAAGCGGAGGTCGCAACTGCCTGGCCGGCGGCAATGGGCCGGGAGGAAGCGGGAAGACTAGCCGAGGATTGGTTCAAAATAGTCCCCGCTGGAGGCTTCGATTGGCCCGTAATCTGACCCTTTATCGAACTCGGGGACTGACCCTGTACCGTGCAGAATACTACCGTGAAACAGGCCAACAGGCTCAGAGACCGGCATACGCCGTGATTTGCGTTCTGTCGCCAACGCGTATGTAACCTGTTGTCCATCGCAACCTTTCACTCGGGATTCAATTCCATTGCACCGCGCACTGCTTCTCATTCAGCTTCGGAAGATTTGGGTTCAGAAGACCAGCAGCTTTTGCAGGAAGCGCCAAACTGGATTTTGCCGGTAGGTGTAATCGTTGATAATTCCTTTCCCTGTAACTTCCAACTCCAGATCCGTCATGGCCGTTGATAGAACCTGGTTCTGGGCGCTTACATCTTCCGGGCGGACCAGACCGCGCAATTTGATCAACTGTGTCTGCTGAGAAAAAGTCAGCTGCCGTGTGGCTTGCACAACCAGCATTCCGTTGGGAAGCACATCCACTACCTCGCCGCCAAAGGTGGTGGTGAGGCTGGCATCGATGTCGCTCTGTCCCTGGGCCGTCAGCCCAGAGGTCGCGGTCTGGCCGAGCAGATTCTGCAATCGATTGGTCGCCTTGAGAGATCCAAAGATCGCCGACAGACCGGAGCTGGCATTGGAGGCGCGCGAGTTCTTAACCTGGCCGTCAGTCGATGCCACGATACTTTCCGAAACGACAATCGAAAGGACGTCATGCAACCGCGCTGCCTTGGCATCCGTCGAAAGACGCACCAGCCGTCCCTGATCGGTCCAGATCGACCCTAGCGTGTGTACTTCCGCATCCCGCTGCGCGCGCACCCGGGCAATGTAGGCCTTTAGCGCCTCTTCCGGTGGAGTTGACTTGGCTTTTTGTTCCCTGCTCAGATGCTTCTTCGCCGCTGGAGCCGCTGAAGCAATGAGATTTGGCTGCGCAATCGCAATCCAGACAACGGCAAAACTTATGGCCAACATCCGTCTGATTGGATGAATGCGCCGACAAATATCAGCGCCCGGAAAGGATGGAAATCGCAGAGACATCAATTACCTCTTTCCAAAGGTGTCATGGATTGCGAATCAGCCCAAAGTACCGCACCTGTTCCTGTCGCCAATGCTGAGACCACCATTCCGGCTGAAGTCAACTCCGCGTTTCTGGTCAAGGCCGGAGCGAGAATCAGGCGTACGCGCAGGCGCTGGCCCAGACCCGCGGAATCGAGCGCGATCGCATTCAAACGGGCGCGTACTACGCCGGTTTCCTGGTGGACAACGACACGTGCGCCTGCGAGGATGAGCGGTTGTGTCTTGGCCTCGCCCCTGATCACTTCGGACGAACGGCGGCTCGCAGGCGAACTATGGTTTTGATCCTCTTGATCGAGGAGAACCAGCCGCCCTGGACTGCCGGCGCGGGAAGGATCGACGATCAGTTGCCAATGAAAGCCAAGGCAAGGGTCGGTTATCTCACGGCGTGCTGTTCCCGGAATCGCATCTTTATGTGTGAGCGATGCGGCCTGTGCCAGACACAACAATGGCGCAGTTCCCGATGTGAACAATGCGGCCAGTACGCATAACCGGAGAATTTTTGCGCGCGATCGTGCTGAATATTCTCGTTGGAGGCGCTGTTCTGTGCCCGCAATGGTCATCGACTTCCCTTCTCCCGAATGGCCTTCTCTTCAACCTCTTGTGTTATCTGCGCGCATCAAAACTAACGAGTCATGTTGTTGACCTGTGAATACATGTCATCTGCCGCCTTGATCACCTTGGAGTCTGACTCATAGGCCCGCTGCGCCAGCACCATCTGCACGAACTCGGTAACCACGTCTACATTCGAGTTTTCGAGGTACCCTTGCTGCAAGGTGCCCAGTCCCTCCGTTCCTCCTGGATTGCCTAGCACTGGATTACCCGAGGAGAGCGTTTCCTGCAATAGATTGCTGCCCAGCAGCTCCAGCCCGCCGGGATTGGCGAAGGTGGCCAATTGGATCTGCCCCAACTGCGCCGGATTGGTCTGGCCGGGAAGCGAGGCATTCACCGCGCCGTACTGCGTGATGGTTACGGAGGTCGCATTGGCGGGAATCGTGATCGTCGGCAGAAGCGGATCGCCGTCGGTAGTGACGATGGTCCCCTGATTGTTCAGATGAAACTGACCGGCGCGGGTGTAGGCGATGGTGCCGTCAGGACGCTGTACCTCGAAGAATCCAGGACCTTCGATCGCGATATCCAGGGGATTGTTGGTCTGGTTCAATTCACCCTGCGTCATGATGACTTCAGTGGCCGCCGAGCGAGTGCCGAGACCGATCTGCAGGCCTGCCGAAACTGTCGACTGCGACTGCGCCGCGCCGGGAGTGATGAGGTTTTGATAAAGCATGTCCTGAAACTGCAGCCGCAACTGACGAAAGCCCGTGGTCGAGGAGTTGGCCAGGTTGTTGGCAATGGTGTCCAGGTTGAGTTGCTGTGCGCTCATGCCACTGGCAGCGGTGTAAAGGGCTCGAATCACGGTGCAATCTCCTTGAAATACGGCGGTACAAAATCAAGCTATTGAAGACAGGACAAGTCAGACGCGCGGAAGCTCCTCTGCCGCCAGCTTGTTGAAGTCGGTATGGAAGATGGTTAGAGCCCGCTGCATGGTCTCCGCCTGGCGCTGCATCATGATCAGATCCAGGCTGCCTTGAATCACATCCTGGTTGGCTGCCTCCAGCGTTCCCTGATGCACGCTGGTTCCAGTTGCTGCCAGGGTCTGCACTTGCGCGGGAGGCACATAGCGATTTTTCCCCTCGGGTGTCAGTTGCGTCCCGCTGGGAAAAGTAAATACGCCGATGGTCGCGACCGTTCCGCCAGCCACTGAAAGCGCGCCATCTACCCCGATCGATACCTCACCGGGCGGCACTGGGATGGGCAGTCGCTGGCTGGAGAGCACCGGTTCTCCGGCAGCAGTGACCAATTGTCCACTTTTGGCGCGATGAAAACTTCCATCGCGTGTGTAGCGCACTCCCGCCGCTGTCTGAATAGCGAAAAACCCTTGCCCTTCGAGGGCTAGATCGAGAGCATTGCCGGTAGCCGTTAAGACTCCTTGTCCCATGTCCAGGTGGTCTCCACCCAACACCCCAAAGTTGTTGACTGTGCCACCCAGTTGAGAGTCTCCGCCCAGTGGATCCAGCAGCACGGAACGAAAATATTCGCGCTCCGCCCGATACCCGGCAGTCTGTGCGTTCGCCAGATTCGAAGCCGCTGTGTCGAGTGCTTGAGTACGGGCAACCAGACCTGCGAACGCCGCATAGTAACCGCTGTCCATGGTAGGGATCCTCTGTCGAAGATTGAGAGCAGTATGAGGACCAAAGGAAACCGGGATTGATTAGAGAGGATTTAGGGAGGAAAGATACGAGCCCTGGCGCAGAGCGGGAAGACAAGACGGAATCATCGAAGGTATTTTCTTTAGAAATTACGCCGACAGAACGCCGGCCGAGGGTACGGCCGCGCCCTTAGTCGGCAAATGGCGAATGCTCATTGCTATTGCAGCCCATCGCAGATGATCGTAACCGCGAAGCTCGTATCGTCGAAGCTGTAGGTATGATGCAAGCGGAATTCAGGAGCCTGTACATGGATGTTGTAGTCACGGCCGGTAATCACCGCCGGGATGGATAAGCCACAGTTGGCAGAGAGATCGGGGACCCGCCCCTTCCAAGCCCCGGCAAGCATATTGCAGACCTCGCCGATGGCATCCTTGACGGTATCGTCAATCTCGGAAAACTCCATCCCGGTAAGCTTCGCGGCGATGCCGAGTGCCGCCGTACCGCCGGAGCGAAAGACGCAGGCTCCGCTCAGAAGCCCGCCAAAGCCGACCACAGCAGTTATTGTCTCCGCTTCTTCCTTGGGAGCTTCCGTGGTCACATGACACTCTGCGCCCAGCATAAGCTGGAAGACCTCTTCAACGCTCGAATCGAGATTGCTGGGATCCGAGACCAGATGCAAATTTCCTCGCAAAGATTGCGCCATCGTTTTCTCCATTTTCTGCGGAGCGCCGCGCCAGAGGCCGGCTCCGGTGCGTATTCCGTTGAGTACCATCGCTTCTCCTCCGCCAACAGCCCAGTACGTGTGGGCCATCGCCGTGTCTCCAGCCCTCGCCTAACCGCCCTGGACTGTGGCAAGCAAAGGCAGAACACGCTCCTTAACCTGTTCGGCGGTAAAAGGTTTGCGAATATACCCTTGCGCTCCGCTCAGAATGGCTTGTTTTACATGTTCTTCACTGGACTCGGTGGTGATCATCACTACCGGAACACCAGGGGCAAGGTTTTGCGCACGAATCTGGCGCAGAAATTCCAGTCCATCCATAGACGGCATGTTGATGTCGGAGAGGATCAATTGGACTGTATGATTTTTTAACATTTCCAATCCTTCGGTTCCGCTGCCCGCCTCCACAACTTTCATCGGCTCCAGACCAGCCTGGCGAAGGGACCGTTCCACGATCTTCCGCATGACCGAAGAATCATCCACGATTAGAATCTGCAATTCACTCATGCATCCGTACCTCAACTTTGCTGGTTATCGGCGCCCGCGCCTCGATCTTGAGTTAGAACTTGGATTGCCCGGCCCGTTCCAGGTCCGGATCAACGCGTAGTCCGCCTGATTTGGAACTTGTTATTGCCTGGCTATCTTCCAGAACATCTCTGTCCAATTACGGCCCTGGTCATCGAGCTAGGAAGCTAGCCTGAAACCAGGGAACAGATCACATCTTCGACTCCGTTTACCGGCGGTATCGAACCGCTCTGGGGACGAGACCACATGCGCAACCACAGGCAGTCGTGAACTCGAACCAGCCTCGCCTCGACCGGCTTAGCCTGCTCGATGGCGCGGGGGAGGAGCCGGACCAAAGGCGCTTCCGACGCGGTTTCAATGAGGCTGGCGCGGGGAAAGTCCGCGTCCAGCAGGCGCCGGTGGGCCGCATGAAAGAGTGAGTCGCCGACCAGTCCTGCCTCGACCCTCAGCCCCGCCATGCGTTCAATGGCCAGCGAAACGACCGGATCCAACCGCTCTTCAAAACCAAGATAGAGAATCTGCCCTGCAGCGACGCGCAATGGGAGCGTGCCAAACGCTTCGATGAAGAGCCGCGGAAGCACTGGAGCCATCGCCTCCGGATCGTGGTTGTCCAAGCCGAGCACCGGGCAGTTCCACTGTATGCTGAGAGCACGCGTTACCAGCCGTTCAGGGATCCCATGTTCGAGTACGAGCCACTTTCCGAGCCGCCGCTGGCCTGTGGCCCGCTGTGCTTCCAAAGCCTGACGCAGTTGTTCCGAGCTGATCCAGCCGTGTTCCAGCATCACCAGGCCGAGGGGAACGCGATGCCGGTGGGTTATCGATTCGCTGCGCCTTCCTTCGAGCTCGCGACGGACCGCAGCCTCAACACGAACCGCAGTACAACTCGCTGAGCAGTTCCAGCCACCTTCGAAGATCGGGCCGGAGCGGCTCCGCAACAGGTGGATCCAGCCGCTGCCACAGTCCGGATTGGCACAGGTGGAAAAGACGCCTGTGGGACCCACATTGAGAGAAGGCTCCTCTCCCGCTCCCACTGCGTCGGAGCGTTTGGGGCCATTCGTCCACACGTTGCCCTTTCCAGCCTGCAAGGATGCGAGCTGCAGTTTAAGGAGAGAGGACTTGCCGTTTGGGACGCTCGCGCTGCTTGACTTTACATTGCTTTTTAGAAGAGGCATCGAATCGTCTCCAGCCGCCGCTGCGGTTCCGCTACCTCAGTGACCCGCAAGCCAAAATTGCCGTTCACCAGCACGACCTCACCCCGGGCAACGATCTTGTCAGCTACGATCAGGTCGACAGGATCGTTCATATGGCGATCTAACTGCACCACGTCGCCCGGTCCTAGATCGAGGATCTCGCCCAGAGGCATCTCGCGAGATCCAAAGCGCAGCGAGGCTTCCAGTTCAACATCCAGCAGCAGCTGCAATCCTGCCGACAGACCGGCGTCGCGTGCGGCATTGGCAGCTCCCCCGTCGGCTACCGGTGGACCATGCCGCTCGCTGTCTCCGCTCGATGGCACCTTGCTCGCGCGCGGATCGGGCGCCGCTTCGGCTGGCTTAGCCGGCTTGGCCAGTTTCACGCCGTTGTAAACCTGAATCGACCAGGTACGCTCTCCATCCTTCAACTGAAAGGCCCGGGAGAGCTTGCTCTCCTCCTCGATCGCGGTGAAGGCCGTTACCTGGCACTTACGGCCGGTCCTGGCCAGCAACTCACCTGCTGCGGCGTCGGCAACTTCCTTCAAAACTTCGGCCCAGCCTCCCTTCTGGTCCGCGCCCTCACCCAGCAGCGAAGCCTCGGCCAGCCCCCCTTCCAGAATCACCGAAAACCTACCCTCTTCTTCTCCTGTAACAGTGGCAGCAAATCCAAAAGAGCCAGCCGCCATGGGTTTGGGAAGAGACTCAGTCAACGTCGGCTCTCCCGCCAAAGCCTGGGAAAGCAGGCTGGTCGCTACGCGAATCCAACACTCGAGGTAAGTCAGCTTCTCGCTCATGATCGGGATCTCAACTTTGAATACACTTGCTTTCCCCACCTTCAGAAGTTCGTTTATCGTCGCCAGCGCTTTGGCCAGTTTCCTCGGAAGTATGAGCTAGCCGACGAACATCTCGTCAACCGCAGCCTCGACACGTGCTCCTCGGTGCGGTCCCAGGCGCACAGGTTGGGCGTGAAAAAGCATCTGGCCGCCAGCCCGCAGTTCGGCGCCTGCATTGCCGGCCAGGTTGAAGCGGATCACCTTGCCTACCTCCAGATCTTCGAGTTCACGTGCCTCGATACGAATGGAAGGAAGCTGCAGCGCTGCGCCGAAGTGCAGCTTTTTGACGGTCTGCTCGATGCGCGCACGCGATTCGACGGCATGACGCCTGCGGCCGCCCCATTCACCGGTAAGCCGGCGCAGAATCGTATTTGCAACGACCGCGGGAAAAGCTAGGTTGAGCAGGCCGGAGGACTCCTGCATGCGCACCTCGAAACTCAGGCACAAGGTTTTCTCCGTGACCGGCATAATGCGCGCCGCCTGTGTCTGCATCTGGCGCCGTTCGAAGTTGAAGCTAAGGCCGACCGGCTGCCAGGCCATGGTCAGTTCGCGGCAGACAATTTCCACAACCGAACCCATGATCGATTCTTCTATGTCGGTCAGCTCGCGCAGGGCTCCTGGCTGGCCCTCTCCACCCAGCAGCAGATCGATAACCGCAGGGGCGATCGCCAGATCCATCTGCAGAACCGAGAGCGCTCCCAGAGGCTCAAGTCGCACCGAAGCGACATAGGATATCTCCGGAATCCGCAACAGAAACTCGTTGAAGGCGATCTGCTCGGCGGAGACCAGGTTCACCTGCAGGCGAGTACGCAGCCAGGCAGAGAGATTGTGCGTGAGGTTGCGCGCAAAAAGATCGTTCAACATGCTGATCGCGCGCAACTGGTCGTTCGAGATCTGTCCGGCCGAGGCAAAATTATAGGGCACGACGCGGGCCCGGACCTCAGGCTGCGCCACGGCCGAAGAAGTGCGCGCCGCCTGAAAGAGCGCATCGATCTCATCCTGCTTGAGAGTTTTTTCCATGTCCTGACTGTGGAACAAATGACGCGCGGAAGAAAGAAGAATCGCGGTGATATACAGGACGTTTTCCTGATTTTGGCCTGACTGCGTGAACCTTCCCGATTCGCTCCTATGAAGTTCGCAACCGTTGAGCCGGTAAATAACATTTAGTCGATCGGAGTCCTGAAGGCGAGCGTTCAGAGACTCGCCCGCATTGGAAGAGGAGAGCCTGGAACAGAACGGTCTACGGACTTTGTCCCTCGCATGTGGGAACGCTGCCTGTCCGAATTGCTTCGAGCCGACAGGTCCGCCAGGGCCGAGCGCAAATGAAGTACCGCCGAAGCATGAATCTGTGAGACCCTCGACTCGACGACGCCCAACGCCATCCCAATCTCTCGCATGGTCATTTCTTCGTAGTAGTAGAGGGTCATCACCAGCCGCTCACGTTCAGGTAAATCCTGAATCGCCCCGGTCAGCCGCTCCTCCATCTCCCCACGCAGACAGCGGAAGAGCGGATCCTCCTCAGGCCGGCCGGGAATGTAGGCCAACTCTTCTTCACCGGAGTCTTCATTGCGCTCCAGATGCAACGTGCCAATCTCCAGGCCCTTCAAATCTCCGAGCAGCTGCTGATAGGCGTCAAGCGTCGACCCCAGCTCCGCTGCAACCTCACTCTCACTTGGTGCGCGGCCCAGCCGGGAGGTCAGAGTGCGGATCGCTTCCTCGACGGCACGTCCCTTGCGGCGCAGCTCGCGCGGACTCCAATCGAGCGTGCGTAGACTGTCTAGGATCGCCCCACGGATACGAAACTGTGCATAGCTGCGAAACTGGACCTTCTTGGCGGGATCAAATTTGGCGAAGGCATCCATCAGGCCCACCACACCGGCCGAAAAGAGATCGTCGATATCGACGTGCTGCGGCAGCCGCTCATGAATCCTCCGTGCCAGGAAGCGCACGATCGGCAGATGTTCGAGTAGAACGCGCTCCTCCTCGGCGGTAAGATCTGCTCGGTTGATACCGCCAGGAGGATAGTTGCCGCCACGCGCTACAGATCTGCCGCCAGTTGCTTCCGTTATCGGCCCGGAAGCAAAAATCGCTTCGTTGGGGATCGCCGCGCCCTGCCCCTCTATTCCCGCCATTGGCCCACCTCATCCGGTCCAACAATCCGCCACTCGCCTGCCAGCACCGATACCGAATTGCGCCTGGCGCCGAAGAGACCTGACGTGCAGGCTCTTCATCGCACCGTACCCATAGGCCGCAATCGCGCCTCGGGAGGAATGTCCGTGGCAGCGAGGACAGCCATCCGAGGAATCCACGGCTCAATCCATCGCTTGACGTGATATCGGGCTGGACTCGGACAAAGGAGCACGGGGAGGGCCGTTGCCGGTGTAGTGGCGATAAGTTGTTTCAAAGAATCGGCCAGCCTGCGTACCAGAGGTGTTGAGGGCCGGGAGGTAGGAGCAAGCTGGCGCTGTCCTCCCGTCTCGGAGAGAAGGCTCAGGATCTCTTCTTCCAGTGCAGGATCGAGCAGCAGCACCGGCAATTGTCCGTCGCCATCGACCAGGGGTTGAATCAGCCGCCGCCCCAGGGCATGACGTGCGGCCTCAACCAAAGTGATCAGACTCTTGGAGACTGGCGCGGTTTCGACCAGCGCTTCCAGAATGGAGCCCATATCGCGAATCGAGACACGTTCGCGCAGCAGCTGCTCGAGTACCCGCTGCACTTCACCCAGGGTAAGCAGTTTAGGCACCAGTTCCTCAAGAAGCTTAGGATGGGTCTCATTCAATCCGTCCAGCAGGCGTTTAGTTTCGGCGCGGCCCAGCAATTCATGGGCGTGTTGGCGAACCAGCTCGCCAAGGTGCGTGGTGATCACTGTGACCGGATCGACCACCGAATAACCTGCAGCAATGGCCTGATCTTCGAGTGCGGGCGCGATCCAGAGGGCGGGAACGCCGAAAGCTGGCTCGCGCGTCTCCTTGCCGGGCAGCGGACGGCGCACGGCATCAGCGGAAACAGCCAGCAGTTGGGTGCCCTCGGTCTGCCAGCGGCCAATCTCAATGCCCCGTAAGGAGAAAAGATACTCACGGGGACCGAGACGCAGGTTATCGGAGATATGTACCGGCGGCACCAGAAACCCCATCTCCTGAGAGAGATGGCGGCGCAGCGTGCGCACGCGCCCAAGCAACTGGCCTCCTTGCTTTTCGTCCACCAGTGGGATGAGCTGAAAACCGATCTCCAGGGTCAGCTCTTCCAGCTTGAGCAGGGTGGCCATTTCATGGACAGCGACACCGTCGCCGGGCTTCAGCAGGGCAGGAGTTGTGCCACCGGCGAGGGCCTGCTCCCGCATGGCTTCCTGGTCAAGAGCTCCGGTTCCGCCGCTGAGGCTTCGGCCAGCCAGCACCAGGGCGAGAGAGACGAGAAGAAACGCAAGCTTGGGCAGCCCGGGGATAAGGCATAGGCCGGCGCAGACTGTGGCTGCCATGTAGAGCGTCCCAGGCCGTTCAAAGAGTTGAGAACGCAGCTCGCCGGAAAGAGTGACGGCCGAGTTGGTTCGGGTGAGTGTAATCCCCCCGGCAACCGACACCAGCAGCGACGGGATCATAGTCACCAGGCCATCGCCTACGGTCAGCACGGTGTAGGTACGGACTGCTTCACCCAGTTCAATCCCCTGCTGCAGGGTGCCGATGAGCAGACCGGCAACGATGTTGATGGCTGTTATCAAAATGGTGGCCAGCGAATCGCGCTGATTGAAACGCGCCGCTCCATCCATGGCTCCATAGAACTCGGCTTCACGCGCGATTACCTGGCGGCGCTGCCGCGCCTCCTGTTGATTGATGAGGCCGGCGTTCATATCCGCGTCGATAGCCATCTGCTTGCCGGGAAGAGCGTCGAGCGTGAAGCGTGCGGTTACCTCGGCGGTACGCACTGCGCCATGCGAGACGACCAGGAACTGAATGGCGATCAGAGCCAGAAAAAGCACGAAGCCAACTACGTAGTTGCCGCCGACGACAAACTGCCCAAAGGCCTCAATCACTTTGCCCGCAGCTGCAGTACCCTCGGAACCATGCAGCAAGATGCGCCGGCTGGAGGCAATGTTAAGCGCCAGCCGAAACAGGGTCAGCAGCAGAAGAAGGGTAGGAAAGACACTCAGCTCCACTGCGCGCCGTACCTGCACCGAAGACAGAAAGACGATTACCGATGCGGCCATCGAGAGAGCCAGCAGGAAATCCAGCACGCCGGCGGCGAGCGGCACCAGCATCACAAACATCATGCTGATGGCCCCGATCGGCAGCAGGTATTCGCGCAGACGTATCCATACGCCGGCAATACCTCCGGTGGGTGCGCTGACAGTGACGGCTGAACTCACAGTGCCCCTCCCGTGCCGGGTGTTTCAGACCCCGCGGCCGCTGGCCCGCTCCCGGATCTCTGTTTGCGCAGTGAGCCGCGTATGCCTGGAATCACCGCTGCGCTCGCTCCGGAAGTGCGCGCAGCATTCGCAGGGGAGGAAAATCCATCGCCGGCCGCGCCGGCATTCGCAGCCTGCTCGCGCCGCTGCCTCATCTGTTCCTCTACCCGTTGACGGTAGAGGAAAGCCAGAATCGAAGCCACCGCCGCGTATAGCTCAACGGGAATCGACTCTCCAGGTTCGACCGAGCGATAGAGCGATCGGGCCAGAGGTGGATTTTCAAGAATCGGCACACCGGCCCAGCGCGCCTGCTGCTTGATCTCTTCGGCCAGCAGATTGCGCCCCTTAGCCAAAACCGTAGGCGCGTCCATGGTCTGAAAATCGAAATCCAAAGCAACGGCGTAATGCGTAGGGTTGGTGATCACGACCGCTGCGCGTGCAACGTCGGCCTGCATCCGGCGGCGCCGCGCCAGCCGCTGCAGATTGCGGATACGTCCGCGGATCTGTGGATTCCCCTCGGATTCCTTGTACTCTTCTCGCTGTTCCTGGCGGCTCATTTTGAGCCGCTGTTCGCGGCTGCGCTACTCGACCAGGTAATCGATCACTGCCCAGGCAAAGAGGAGCCAGGCGGCGGCCAGGAGCAGATCATACGCATCCTTGCCCAGAGCTGTCAGGCGCACCGTGGAGAAAGGCGGCATGTCCCATTGCCGCGCCAGCCGCTGCACGGCAAAGACAGCCAGCAACGCCGCCGGAAGCATGGACTTGCCCACCCGGGCGGCCGAACGCAGGGAAAACAGGTTCTTCACATTGTTGAGCGGATTGATCCTGTCCATCTTGACTGCCAGAGCCTGGGGATGAAGGTGCAGTCCTCCGGTCTGCAGCAGCCCAGCGCCGAAGGCGGAGACGGCAACCCCTCCGGCAACCAGGACTACCGGAGCCAGGACTGTCATCGCCAAAGCCAGCAAGGAGCGCATGGTTGCATCGCTGGTATTCGACTCCCATGCGGAACTGGCGCTGTAGCTCAAGAAGCCACTCAGCGACGTCGTCCAACTGGAGAGAAAATGCGGGCCGAAGACCCCGAGCAGCACTACGCCAGCCAGGGTTCCGGCGGCCGAAGTGAGCTCACGGCTGTATAGAATATCGCCTTCCCGGCGCGCCTTCTCCCGCCGTTGAGCAGATGCCCGTTCCGTGCGCTCTCCAGCCACCTCTTAACTCCTTCCGCCTTGGGCGATCAGCCGCTCGGCCATATCCAGCAGGCTCGAAAAACGGGCTTCGATGAAGCGTGGCCAAAGCGCAAGCGAGCCGATCAACAAAACGAAGCCGGTCAGCGTTTTCATGGGCACCGTAAGCGAGATCACCGGCAGTTGAGGTGAAAGCTTGCCCAGCAGCGCTACAGAGATTTCAACCAGAATCGTCGCCGCTAAGACAGGCGCGGCCAATTCAAGCGCGGCAAAAAAGGAGCCGGAGAGCAGAGGCACCAATGCGTGCGCTATCCCCGGCATGGCCGCAAGTGGAAAGCTGCCCAGGGGCACAGCATGCAGACTGCGCACCATCGACGCCAGTATGACGCGATCGAGACCGGCGGCGATCACGACCAGCGTGCCGAGAAGCTGGAAGAGATCGCCCATCAGCGGAGTCTGGATTTCGGAAGCTGGATCGAGCAAGTTGACCAGAGAGAAACTGAATTGCAGCCCGACCATCTGGCCGGCCAATAGCAGCATTTCGTTGAAGAGACTGAGCGTCAGGCCATAGATCGCGCCTACTGCCACTTCGCCGAGCAATCCGGTAAAGCTCAACTCGACTGTCTTACCCTGGCTGCTGACAACGGCGACAACGGGAGCCAGAAGCAGGCAGAAGACAAGCACGAAGACAGCCTTGGTGCGCGCCGGAAGGGAGTGGGAACTAAAGAAAGGGGCTAACGCGACCATGGCGCTCACCCGCACCAGCGCCAGAGCCAGTGCGGCCGCCATAGAGTTCCAGTTTGCTGCGAGAGCATTCATGATTTCTCTTCGTTTGCCATGTACAGGCTTAGTGGATATAGCGGCCGAGGTCGGTATACAGCAGGTCTGTATAAGTGGTTAGCCGATGCAGGAACCAGGGCATGCCAACCGCCAGAATCAGCACCACGGCAAAGAGACGGGGTACCGCGGTCAGGGATTGCTCCTGCAAGGATGTGAGTGTCTGCAAGAGGCTCAGGAGAAAGCTCAGCAGCGCCGCAGCGATCAGAATGGGCGCAGCCATGATCATGGATTCGCGCAACAATGACCGCAGGATTTCGGCTACCTGATCCGGGTTCATGAACTTGCTCCTCTCTGGCTGGGTTTGGTCCTGGTCAGAAACTTTTCAACAGGGAACTTGCAACTAGATTCCATCCATCCACCATGACGAAGAGCAGGATCTTGAGCGGTGTCGAAACCACGACAGGCGGCAACTGGAACATGCCGATGGAGGTAGTGATGGCGGCGGTCACCATGTCGATCAACAGGAAAGGCAGGTAGAGCACGGCACCGATAGCAAATCCGGCTTTGAGCTCCGAGAGCATGTATGCCGGGATCACGGCACGCAGGGGCAAATCCTCCGGCTTAGCCGGACGAGGCACTTGCCCGGCAGCGGCAAAGAGCGCCAGATCTTTCTCTCGCGCGTAGCGCAGCAAAAACATTTTGATTGGCACTGCTCCCCGGTCCATTGCCTCCCAACCGGTCACCTGCCCATTCCGGTACGGTGTGACCGCCTGTTGTTCGACGGAGATCAACACTGGCTGCATGAGAAACCAGGTCATCACCAATCCCAGGCCGAGCAGTGTTGGATTGGAGGGAGCGGTCTGTGTACCCAACGCCTGGCGCAGAAAATGGAAGACCACCATGAGCCGAACCATCGGCGTTACAGCCATCACCAGCGAAGGCAAAAGCGTGATGGCCGTCAGGACAAAGAGAATCGTCCAGGGTGTCGAGTCTCCGGGATGGAGTTTGGCATTCAAATCGGGGAGCAGAGGCGAGACAGCGCCCGGCGTAAAAAGCAACAGCGCGGAGAACTTGAAAAAACCAAGCATGCTTCCCGAAACCACTTGAATCACCATGAGATCCTGCCTTCGGCTTGTGGCCGTGTCACGCGCGAGCCAGGCCGCAGGATTGGACGGCCGGCTTGTACGGGAGCCGGCATGCCATGGAGAGGAAAGATCGTCGAGGGAGCTTCGGCCGAGGTCGAGATCAGCAAGCGCATTCCATCTGCTTCAACCAGCAACAACACTTGTTTCGGGCTCAAAGCAAGCCGTTCGATGACCGCCAGTCGCGGCGGATGACCTTCCGATCGCGCCCAACGGTGCGCCAGCCACGCAATGGTTCCGCCTAGAATCCGGTTTGGCCACTTCCATGTCACGATTCCCCGTCCGGATACCTCTGACATGCCTAACTCCGGCAAACTTGCCGGGGCCACACTTGCCCGGTCAAGTCGATCCGGATGCAATCGGTCTTCACCAGGTCGACTGGATGCCGACCGGCGATGATGGGTGTTTTCCAGCAGGCTCAGCATCTCCATCCTCGATCTATCTCCACGGTTGGCACCTCCGAAAAACATTCGTAACCAACGCCTGCGGCAGAATCCCGATTACGCCAGCCGTGTTACACGCACCGCAAGGCGGCTATCCACCACTTCAAATTCACTCCAGGCCAGTTGCAGATCTCCTGAAGACAATGGCAGGTCTTCCCCATGCCCCCACTGTGTCTCAATTACTTCTCCAGGCACCAAAGCGAGCAGGCTACGCACTCGAAAGTCTCGCACTGGAACAACGACCTCAAGCTCGACAGGCAAACGAGCGAGCGGGGGAGAGAGGCGCAGCGTTGCGATCTCCGAGTTGGCGGCCGCCTCGGACATTGCCGGATTGGAAACCAGGTTTGCCCGAAGAACTCCGCCTTCGCCCGCGCCGGAATTGATTGGAAGATTGGCCGAGCCGCTGGTTAAACCGGGAGCCGAGCCGGGAACAGTGCCAGGAATCGAGCCTGCGTGCGGGCCCGGAATGGATCCAGCAGGAGGCGCAGCGTATTGAGTTGGAGATGGGGTAGCCATGTGGGAATATCCGCAACTGAAAGAAGCACTCGTTTGCCCGAAGTTGGGACATTTCCATTAGAAGCCTCTAAGTTTTTCGCGACGACCACCTATGCGCCATCTCGCAACTCTCAAAGAAAAGATGGAATAGATCAAAGAATAGGGAGCACACCACCATGACCCTTCCCATGTTCGTCCCATTTCGACAGATCTCTTAAAAGTACTTTGACCACCAGTGGCTGAGCTTGCCGCCAGGGGCGGTTGCGAAAGCGAGTCTGGTGAATGCGCGATTTGCAGGACGCGCGCCGATCAATGAATCAATGAATTCAATAAACTCAGTGAATGATTGATCAACTGATCGGCGCGCCGCACATATCAATGCACCATGTTGATGGTTTCCTGGGCCACGGTATCGAAGGTGGTTACAGCCTTGGAGTTGGCCTCAAAGGCGCGTTGGGCGATGATCAAGGCCGAGAACTCGGCTGAGATATTTACGTTGGACTCTTCAACCGCCGCATCCTGGAAAGTCCCCAGGCCATTTGTTCCCGAGGCGCCGATCGATGCTGTGCCGCTGGCCAGCGTCGTCGCGTAATCGCCACTGCCCAGCAGTTGTAGTCCCTGGAGGTTGGCCACGTTGGCCAGTGCCAGCCGGCCCACGGCCTGGGTCTGGCCATTGGAGAAGGTCGCCTCGACTGTGCCATCCGCGGCGATATTGAAGCTCTGATATTGGCCGCTGGCGTAGCCGTCCTGCGTCGTCGATCCAACTGCAGAGGTCGCCGCATCCTGGGAGATGGTCGGCTTGCCGCTCGTTCCCAGCACGTTGAAGCTGAGGGTCATATCGGCTGCGCCATCGGTGAGCCCGGCAAACGTAATGCCAGGTACAGCGGCAGCGGGACTGGTCAGGTTGCCGCTGGTGTCGAAGACCAGCGTTCCGGTGTTGGCCGATGTGGTAGTTGCAGCGCCGGCCGGCGGATTGACTGCGTAGGTCCAGGTATTGGTAGCCGTCTTGGTGTAAGTTACCGTCACCACCTGCGCATTTCCCAGTGAGTCATAGGCCGTGAACGACCCCGGCACCGCCGTGCCGATGGCTGCATTGGAATCAAGATTGGCCGTCATGCCGAAGCTGGTAGTAGCCCTGGCCTGCTCGGTCTGCCCCTCGGGAATATTGATTGCCGTCAGTGCGGCATTGGTATTGACAACACCGTTAACGGCCGGATAGCCCATCACCGAGAGGCCGCTGGCAGTAATGAGATTGCCGTTGTTATCCAGGCCAAAGTTGCCGTCGCGCGTATAAATGTTGGTGCCACCGTTATTCAGCACGAAGAAGCCGTTGCCGCTGAGCGCCACGTCGGTTGCGTTGCCGGTTCCCACGATGCTGCCCTGGGTGTACTGGGACTCGATCGAAGCTGTCGCCACACCCGAGCCCTGCTGGATCAAGTTACCCGACCCCTGGCTGCCAATCTGCTGGTAGAACAGATCGGAGAAGTTCACATTCTGCGCCTTGAATCCGGTAGTGTTCAGATTGGCCAGATCGTTGGCGATAGTATTGAGCGCAGTCGAATCCGACTCAAGGCCGGTGAGCGGAATATAGAAACTTGCCATTGGTTCTCCTCCAGATGTTTTTCGTGTTCGCCCCGCAACGCTGCATCGGGGAGTGGGAGCGGTTGCCCGCTGCATCATGCGGCGGAAAAGACTGCGTGCATTACCGTTGAAGTGAGCGCGTCGGAATATCGCGCATGCTATGTCCCGCGCGACCCGCACGCACATGCCCGTCAAGTGCATGGGCCACGCTGTGCGAGGCAGGCGAGGGCCGCGGCAGGCTGAGATTTCCTCCAGCCACAGCGGATGCAGTCTTTGAACCGGACGCGGATGTCCCGGAAACTGTCGGCATCGCCGCCCGTGGTGAAGTCGCGTGCGCTGGGGTTGCCTGCGTGTCAACGGCGCTACCACCGCCAGTGACCTGCGAGGCCGCTGCGCCCAGGACCGTCGCCAGATTTTGGTTAATCGAGATCAGCTGTTCCAGGCTGTTGATCTGTACCAACTGGTTAATGTACTCATTTGGGTCGGTGTTCGCGGTTGGATCCTGGTTCTGCATTTCCGTGACCAGCAGGGTCAGAAAATCATTGGACGAGATGGTCGATCCATCATCGCTTCCAGTCGCGCTGCTGGCGGCACCCGTCGGCTTGGCTACTTTCGACGCAGCAGCACGGGACGGACTCAAGCCGGGCTGAATCGCAGCCTGCGCCCCTGAAGCGCTCTTGGATTGAGTGGCACTTTGCGCTTTGCCTGTCGACTGCAAGGCAGATTGGAACCTCATCGCCCGGCCTCCTCCAGGGCTCGGGGCTGTCCCCGTGGCTGTAAACGGACTTGCTCCTGCCGCGCTCGCCGCATTGCTCCAGATACTGCTCATGCTTGCTCCTCTCGTGCAGCTTTTGATACTTTCTGTGTCTTCCTCTTGCAATCTTCGGTGCCAGGCTTTGGTTAGACCGAATTCAAAGGTCGAGGCCAAGCACCGAAATCAGGCCGGTCACGCCAATACAGAGATCGTGCTTCCCGCAGTCCCTTCATCGAACTTTGCCGGTAAACCGTGGTCCGCTGCCCGAACAATTGATCCGGTTTCACCTGATCCGATTTCACCCGGAGCCAACCGCTCAACCGTTTGGTTCCCGGCCTGACTCGAAACAATCGCATGGTTTCCGACAGCGATAGAATGCATGGTCCCTTTTCCATTCCCGCTTTCCGCATCTCCATAGCTTTGGCCGCTCCCATTGCGGCCTCCTCCAGCGCCTTCCCCCATCAGCGTCCCTGAGCCACGCCGAGATTCGCCACCGCCCCAACCCATGCTGGTTGTCCCATCATGGCGGCCTGCCTCCTGATGCCGATCCGATGAGGACGACAGTACGGTAAGACTTTCAACAGGTGTCTGACGATCATTCATCCAATCGGCCAGTGAGTGCAGATGGCCCTCAAGCGCCTTCTCCGACTCTGAGGACTGCGCCGCGAGCGATGCATGCACACCTCCGGCAGTCATGTGTGTGTGCAATTCAACGTACCCGAGTGTGGCGTCTTGATAACCCATCTCCAGGGTCGCCAGAATCTGGCTTCCCGCGGCCGTACTGCGCGTGGCTCCGCTACCCTCCACATCACGCATCGCATCCATGGCTTGAAAAGGGCTGGGCGAAATCACCGTAGCGTCTCCTCGGCCGGATGGCGCGAAACCGGGTACCGCTCCATGTTGAGCGGCAATTGCCACCGGGGCCACAATCGCCGTCGACGGTTTGAGACCGGAGATGGCTTGCGATTGAGAGGCAGTGATCGTACTTGTTGAAGTAGAGTCCGGTCTGGCGGCCTTCGAGTCGCTTCGGCTCGCTCGGATCGAAGCGGCCATCGTGCTATCGGATGAGCCTGTCAGTGAACCAGTCGTGGAAGTCATTGAACTAGCCATGGAGCGATCAGCTGAGCCAATGGTCAAGCCATTAGCCGCCTTTTCCAGGCTCGAAAAGGGCTCCCCCCGGCGTCCCGCCCCCTGAGCCTGCTGCCCGCCTGGCAACCCTCCCTGATGGGCGCTTTCAGCGGCGAGTCCAGGCTTGTCGGCCAAAATTTGAACCGAGCCCGCATCGATGAGTTGAGGATTGATTGACGACACGTCGGCAAGCTTTTCGGCTTCAGGTCTGGTAGCGAGAGCATCTGGAACGCGCCTGGGCTGCGGTCCGTCATCGACTATGCCTGCGTCCTGAGTTTGCGCTGCAGGCAAGCGAGACGTAACTGATGAGTCCGCCGAAAGGGTCCAAATTATGCGTGCCGCCGGGTCGGCCGAGGCTGCAGTAACTCGACCATGCGCAGGCGATCCCCCGCTGCTGCCGCCACGCACTGCACTGCTGTTCAAGGTCTGATTGTTGCTCGAAGTCTGATCGTTGCTCGAAACCCGATCGTTGCTCGAAACACGATCGACGATGCCGGAGGCCGCGCCCATTTCAGGAGAGATATCGGAGACCGCTAAAACCGAAGGCATCCCTGCAATCGGTCGCGCGGAATTTTGCGGAAGGTTGCGGCCCGTTTTCACCGAGGCTGCAGCCGGAGTGGAGATAGGGGGTATTACCAGACTGTCGGAGGCCGGTCCTTCAGAGACTCCAGTTCGAAGAGCGACCGCAAATACCCCGGAGCCGGAGTCAGCCAAAAGACGCTCCTCGATGCCATCGTGGAAGGTCCGATCAGCGACCACGCGCTCATGAACTCCGGTCCCTGCTTCTGTCCTCTGCATCGCTCGATCACTCGGCGAGGCAGACAGAGACGGCTTCGCGGTATCGCGTTGCGGAGCCGGGCTCGGCTGCGCAGTCGCAGCGGCCGCTGGCGTCGAATGGGCCGATCCCGAAAGGTATTCATACGCAGATTCTCGTCGACGCATTTTCTGCAAACCTGAATTTTCCGGTCTCCTGGCTGCAATGTCGGAACCGCGTTCGGGACCTACTTCGGAACCATGCTCGGAACCTTGTTCGTAACTTTGCGACGTCTGGTGTGGCTCTCTGGAATGCCGAAAGCCGGCAGTGCTGGCATCGAATCTAGGAAATTCGGGTCCAGTCGTGGGAAGCGACTCGCGGCCGTCGGTTCCTTGCCGCGGTACTGCGTTTGGCAAACGATTCACAGCCTGGCGAGAAAGATGAGCGATCGCTGGCGAAACAGTCGAATCGATACTCTCCCTTTGTCCAAAATCCTGAACCGGCGCTGGGCTGACCGATTGGTCAAGTAACTGGCCTGTCTGCGCGGCCATCTCTGCACTCCAGCGGCTATGGAGGACCGAATGGGAAGAAATCGAATCGGGCGAGTTCAGCCCCCTGTACATGACGTTCGTTCGGCCGGCTGAACCCGCCTGTCCTGAATTCTCAACAGGAATATCGCCGTGAACATTGGCAGCCGTCCGCATCATATTGAGCTTTCCAGCGATCTGGGTGCCCATTCCGGCAGTCGGCATCATGTTGCAATCAGGAGCAGATCGAGGACCAAAGGCAGAGGCTGAGGGTTAAACGGACTTCATAAGAAAACTGCAAATCAAAAGCATCCTTCACACTTTGAGGAAGACCACATTTGAGGAAAATCACGCATGGATCGGGTGGAGAAGAGAGTGAGCTTTGAAACAGGGTTCTGGTCAAAGAGAAGCGGCGATGGCAAGGCCGCCGTTCAGGAGCGTCCCCCGGTCTTTTTCACTATCCGTCTGCCGTACCAATCATCGAGCATCTGCTGGGCGCGACGGCCGGTTTCGACTTCAGCTTGAGTCATCTCATTTTCGAGCAGTGTTTCCACCTGGCGGCGTCCGGTACGACGCGACAGGAACTCCGCCTGCTGACGAATCACCTCCAGGTCTGCTGTCTCCAGGTGCGGCTGCAGGCGGAGCAGCCGCTTGCGCGCTTCTTCGCTTTCGAGCAGTCCAGCGGTACGGATGAGCTGATTCTGCTCCCCGATTCCAGCTGCAAAGCTGCGGCGGCCTTGCGCCTGGCTGCTCGCGGCCAAAGCCACTTCCTGTTCTCTGCGGCTGCGTTCGGCTACTGCGATCTCCAATTGGAGCCGGCTTAATTCCTCTTCGAGTTCCCGAAGCCGTAACAGCCGGTTCAGGGTGCGCTTGATTACCATGTGAGCAGTCTTCCCTGTTGCTCAGATCACAGATTTGCCACACCGGCATGAAGGCCGGTTATATTTCTGCAGCCAGGTCGGCCAACTGTTCGAGACACTCGGAAAACTGCATACGCTCCCGCGCATCCTGCGCCAGAAACTCGCGCAACAAGGGTCGCGCCTGCAAGGAACGGTCCAGGTCCTCATCTGCGCCTGGCTTATAGGCGCCAATACGCACCAGGTCCTCGGATCGGGCATACGCCGCCAACAACCGCCGCACCAGGGCAGCCGCCTCACGGTGCTCAATCCCGGCCACCGCCGGCATCAACCGGCTAACCGAATCCAGCACCTCCACGGGCGGATACCAGCCTTCGGCGGCCAGCGACCGCGAGAGGACGACATGCCCATCGAGCAGCGAGCGTACGGCATCCACCAGCGGATCCTGCTGATCGTCCCCTTCCATCAATACGGTGTAGAAAGCGGTAATCGAACCAGTCCGGAAATTGCCCGCGCGCTCCACCAGCTTGGCAAGGCGTGTAAAAACCGAGGGCGTGTATCCTTTGGCGGTTGCCGGCTCCCCGGCAGCCAGACCGATCTCGCGGGCTGCCATCGCGAAGCGGGTGAGCGAGTCGAGCACCAGCAGCACGTTTTTCCCCTGCGCGGCAAAATACTCAGCGACTGTGGTCGCCGAGAGCGCAGCCCTCATCCGCATGAGCGGAGATTGGTCGGATGTAGAGACCAGAACGACAGAGCGCTTGCGTCCTTCTTCACCGAGCACGTCGTCGATGAATTCGCCGACTTCACGGCCCCGCTCGCCTACAAGCCCGACCACTGTGACGTCGGCCTCGGTATTGCGCGTCATCATGCCGATGAGTGTGCTCTTCCCTACTCCGGATCCGCCAAAAATACCGACACGCTGGCCGCGGCCCACCGTGAGGAGCGCATCCAGGACACGAATGCCCGTACCCAGGGGTTCGCGGATCGGCGCCCGCTCCAAGGGAAGGCGCACTGGTCCGTCAATGGGCAGGGGTATCATAGCCTCCGGAGAACGGTGATGATCGGATCCGTCGATGGGCCGGCCCAATGCGTTCAACACACGCCCCATCAAGGCCGGTCCAACTTCAATCTCGGGCCGTATGCCCAAGGCCTCGACTGCGTCACCGAAACGGATTCCCTCCGGGGAGTTAACGGGCATGGAAAGCACCGTCGAACCGCGAAATCCGATCACCTCAGCCAGGTGAGCCCGGCCAAACCGGTCGACAATCTCGCAACACTCGCCGACCGAAGAGTTCGGGCCGGCCGATTCGATGGTCTGCCCCATCGCCTCCAACACCTGCCCTCGCCAGCGCCAGGTCTGGCGGCGAAGCAGGCGGTGACGGTAGTTGTCGAGACCCGTCAAGGCGGGTGCGCCGCCAGCGCCATACATGGCTCTGGCGGTCTCAGTCATCGAGAAGCTCCTGGCCTCCGGCAGCCATCCATACCGGAGATTGTTCTCCGGCTTCGGAATCTAAATCTCTCCGCACCTCGGGCGCGGCTGGGAATCGTTCCGCCGGCCACCGATCGGTCGTAGCAGGAGCACTGTCGGGAACCGGCTTCCTATAATCATCCTTGGCCGGCTGGCTTCGATTTGGAGATTGAGTGAACGGTTGCTGCTGCCGTTGATCGCGCGCGGGTGCGGGCGAGCGATGGAAGGATGATTGCGGAGACGCTTCGTTCATCTCTGGGTCCCGGCTGCCTACGCGATCGAAAAAGCCGTGCTCAATCTCCTTTAACTGCGGCCCAAGACCCAGATCTGCGGAGCCGAGCTCGGTCTCCATGCGGCACTCGCCCAATTCCATCTGCGGCTCACCGATTATCGCCGGGCGAATGGCCAGGCCAGGCATCCGCATCATGGCTTCCTCCCACAGCGGCTGATCCAGGAGAGGCACGTGCAACCGCACTGCGGTGGACTGAGACAATTGCCCAAGGGCAACCCGCACTGCACCCGTCAGCAGCAGCGGGTCCATCTGCGCTTCCCGACGCAGAATTTTGGCCGCAATGGCCAGCGCCAGATGCACAGTCTCCTGCTCCAGCTGATGCATATACGCATCGCGCTCGGCGGAGAAGCTCACCGCCAAGGCAGCGGCCTGGTCATGCAGCCGCTTGCGCTCCGCGGCCAATTGCACTGAGGCTTCCTCCCGGCCCATGGACAACCCTGTATTCATCCCTTTGGCATATCCGCTTTGCTCTGCCTGGTTACATTCAGCGGCCATCCGGGCGACGAATTCCTTTTCGACAAGATCAAACGCATCCCCAGATAGCGCGCCAGCGGGACCAGCCACGCTTATACTTCCCGCTTGTCCATGATTTGCATTCCGATTCTCCCGGCTCTGAGGCGATCCACTTTGCCTGTCCTCACCAATCTCAGTGAAGTATTCCCTGCACAGGTCTTCTGTCCACGCCATCTCCGGGTATTGAAAGCTCTCGATCTCTCGCCAATGCAGAGACCCCCGATTCATCCCGTCCATACTTCCTGCCTCCGTGAGCTGCATCACTTGCTCGCCGAGTCCCTGGCTCGATTGATCTGGCCGGCAACTTTACGCCATCATTTCGTCGCCCGTCTCCATCTTGAGAATTACCTTGCCTTCGGCTTCAAGCCTCCGTGCCAGGTTCAGAATCTCCTGCTGCGCCGCGGCAACCTCCCGGGAGCGCACCGGCCCCATCACTTCCATGTCTTCCTTCAGCATTTCAACAGCACGGGAGCTCATCGCCTTGAAAACCTGCGCACGCAACTCTTCATTGGCGCCACGCAAGGCCAGTGCCAGTTGCCGCTTGTCGACGCCGGAGACGATCTCCCGAATGGTCATCGCTGGCACCGTCACCAGATCTTCGAAGGTAAACATGAGGTTGCGGATATTGAGCGCCAGTTCCGGCTGACCTTCTTCAATCGTTTCGAGGATGCGTTTGGCCTCCTCGGCATTGACTCGGTTGAGCAGGTCTGCTACCGCTTTGAAGCCCGAATAACTCTTGCGTTTGGTATCGCCGACGTTTTCAAGGCGCCGGTGCAGAATGAGGGCCACCTTCTGCGCCATCTCCGGAGAAAACTGGCGCATCTCGGCCAATCGCTGGATGGAGACTACCTTATGTTCCTCGCTGAGGTTGTCCAAGACCTGCGAAGCGCGGCGCGGGTCGAGATGGGCCAGCACCAGGGCAATTGTCTGGGGATGCTCGGAATCCAGCAGTTTGCCCAACTGCTGCGGATCGGTCTTCTGCAATTTGCCCAGGTTGCCGTGGCTTGCCTCCTGGGAGCGCCGCACCAGCATCAGCAGATCGTCGGCGCGCTGCTTGCCGAAAGTATCCTGCAGCAGCCGCGAGGCATAGTCCAGGCCACCGTGAAGCAAAATGTGCTGGGACTCAAGAACCTCCCAGAACTCCTCGATCACCTCAGCCGACACTTCGGGAGGAACACTTCGGAGATCGGCAAGCTCCTCTGTCACGCGCTGTACATCGCCCTCCGGCAGCGCACGCAGGATCTCCCCGGCAATGTCACCCCCTACCGCGACCAGCAGAATCGCCGCCTTGCGCAATCCGCTGAGCTGCGCAGTCAGCCGTCGCTGCGGTGTTCCATCCTGTCCCGTTTCAGCCAACTGCAACCTCCTTTTCGAACTGTTTTGCGGTCGCCTGTCCGCGCTTTGGTCGACTTATGAGTCGGAATGAATCCAGCTCTGCAGCAACCGCGAGCTTTGCGCCGGATCGCGTTTCAACGTATCCGTAACTTGGTCAAAGACCTGTTGCGCCCTCTGCCGGTCCGGATCCGGAATCGCAGGCTCGGCTTCCGGCAGTGCTGTCTGGGCAACGGATACTGCTAATTCCGGCGATTTCGTCTTGGGTGCAGGTGGTTTGGCCCGCCGCAAGGCCGGACGGATGCCCAGGAGAATCAGTAACAGGAGACCAATCAGCAGTGCGCCATACTTGACAACTTCAGGGGAACGCTCAAGAAGATCCAGCGTTTGCGTCAGCGCACGCGTTACCGGGGAGTTCGCAATAGCGGTGCGATTTTCATCAAAAGCCAGATCCTGCACCGTGACCAGATCGCCGCGGCCCGGGTCAAAACCAACCGCTGCCTGGGCCAGCATGGTCAGGGTGCGCAACTCGTCGGCAGTGCGCGGCTGCCAGCTGATCGGCTTCACCTTAGCCCCCGCCGCCAGACGGTCATTGACCACAACTGCAGCGGTAAGTCGACGGATGTGGCCGGGGCCTGAGGTTACGTGTCGTACGGTCTTCGATGCACCGTAGGTTCCGCTTTCGGTCTTGGCGCTCTGCGGCAGAGTTACCTGCTGCGGATAAACGGGCAGCGCCTGCGAGTTAGGGGCATTGGTCGCCGTGCCCGGCACTCCCGCCGCAACCGCCTGGGGACCAGTCGTCTGCTCCGTCCGCTGCATGGAGAGTGTGACAGTCTGGTTGGGATCGTAGGTCTCCTGAGTTACATCCGTAGCGGTCGGATCGTAGTCTACCGTGACCGAAGCCCGCACGTTTCCCGGACCTGTCACCGGCTCCAGGGTTTCGATCAGCTTGGCCTCCAATGCCTGCTCCATGCCAAGGCGAAGGGCCTCTCCGGTTTTGGGGCCGAGGGGAAGATGACCGCTTGAATCCACCAGCGAAACCTGTGCGGGCGAAAGACCGTCGACAGCTGAAGCAACCAGATTGCGGATAGCCTCATCTTCACCGTCAGCCAGGGCACGATGGCGAAGCGTCAGCACGACCGCCGCTTTGGCAGGACGTTCCTGATCCCTGAAGAGCGAATCATGCGGCATGACCAGGTGAACGCGGGCCGACTGCACATCCGTCAAAGTAGAGACGGTATGCTCCAGTTCCCCTTCGAGCGCCCGCTGATAGTTCACTTGCTCATCAAATTCCGAGCCCACCCAGTTAGGCTTGTCGAAAAGCTCAAAACCCATGCGGCCGCTGTGCGGGCCACCTTTGGCTGCAGTGGCAAGACGTGCTTTATCCAGCGAAGCGAGAGGAACCTTGACCGTCGTTCCATTGGCAGCAAGATCAAAGGGAATCTGCGCCTGCGTCAGTACCTGAGCCATCTGACGCGTGTCCTCCGGATCGAGCCCGGCATAGAGAATACGCCAGTCGGTACGCGCCGCATACCAGACCAGCGCCGCCACAGTCGCGGTCACCAGACCTGCTCCGATAAATGCCCAGCTCCGCTGGCGCGGAGGCAATGATCGCCAGCGCGCATTGCTCCTTTCCCAAATGCCACCGAAAGGGCCCAGCCAACGGGTCCAGGGAATCTGCGGCAGGTTGCCTAAGCTTTCGATTGCCTTGGCTCCCGACGGATTCGGGCTACTCTTGTCCAACTGTGAACCGGCTGCCATGGCTCCCCGAAATTCCGCTGGTTATCGTTTGACCGAACTCTTGTGACCCAGATCCCTGAACTCGAGCGGCTTTTGCCGAGACAACGCCGCCCTGCGCCCCGGTGAAGGCCCATCCATTCCAAGCCGTTCTAGAACTGCATTCCCATTACCTGCTGGTAGGCTGATAACGCCTTGTTGCGGACGGACAGAACCATTTGAAATCCCATATCCGCCTTCTCCGTAGCGATCATGGCCTCATGAACATCCACTCCTTTGCCCGACATCAGGCCCTCGACTGCAGAACGCGCCTGACCTTCAAGTTTCTCTACCTGGCCCACAGCTTCCGTAAGCAAGTCGGCAAACGGAGCGCTCGCTGCTGTGCGCGTTGTGTCGGGAATCAGGCCTGGCGTGACCAAGCTTGAAGGAGGACTGATTCGTCCCATCGCCAGTTCGGCGGCAGAATCTACATGGGGACTCAGGATCGGAGACACGTTCTGGGGTGCGCCGAAAAGCGAAACTGCGGCCGGAGTTACAGGTACCATGGTGAATCCTCCATCATTTTGCGACTCTCAACTTTCTGATCAACAGCTTTTCCATCCCGCATTTGTTGCCGGTCGCAATTGGCCGGCTTATTTGGCGATTTCCAAAGCCGAGGCGATCATCGACTTCTCCGCCTGCACCGCGGACCCGTTCAAACCATAAGCACGGGTAGCACCCATCAAGTCCACCATCTCGGTCAATGGGTTGATATCCGGATAGGAGACGTAGCCCTCCTGATCCGCATCGGGATGGCTAGGATCGTAGCGCTTCAAAGGCGGCGCGGTGTCCTGAACCACGGCGGCGATGCGAACCCCCGGAGCGGCCACTCCTGAGCTTGCGATCGACCCCGGAATGGAGCCCGGGAGCGATCCTGCAAGCTGGCTGGCAAAACTTGCATCGCCGTTGCCGGTGGCGAAGACCACATGCTGACGGCGATAAGGTGTCCCATTGGGGGTTCGCGTTGTCTCGGCGTTGGCCATGTTGGCGGCTACCACTTCAGCTCGCATACGCTCGGCTTGCATGGCTGCGCCGGACTGGTCGATCATGCCAAAGAGATTCATTCGATTTCCCCTCCTGCTCGCATGTTGGCCGAACCGCTACCTGGCGTCGGCATGAATAGCATCCATTACCCGCGAATATTCGCGTCGGAGCAACGCGACTCCGGTCTTGAACTTCAGTTGAGCCCCGGCCAGGTTAAGACTCTCTCGGTCCATCGAGACATTGTTCCCATCCGGACGGACAATTAAACCGTCGACCTGAAAGATCCTGGGCGCTGCATTCGAGTCCGCTTCTACATCGATCCCCGACATGGCGCGCTGCACCTCCGCTTCGAAATTCATGCCCTCGGCTCGATAGCCGGGAGTATCGATGTTGGCCATATTGGCGGCTGTCAACTGGATCTCCCTGGTATCGAGGTCCAGATAGCGGGTTATTTCGTTGCTTAACCGAGTTGCGATTTCCATCCCTCTCCTCTCTCAATCTCTTCCGAGTACAGAGATCTTCAGATGCCGGGTTTATAGAACCGAAGTCTTTCGCTGCAATCACGGGTCCAGAAACCGGCGTTATAACCTTGAAGACCTTAACTTCTCCATCAACCGGCATCGTTCAATTGAGCAGAGAAAGGCCGAAATCAATTTCTGCCGCCGTAATCACCGGTTCGTCTCCACACAAGATCGCCCCACGTTCGAGAACATGCTCCAGCTCCCGCACATTTCCTGGCCAGGAATGGTTGTTCAGCGTGGCCATGGCAGATGCATCGATTCGTTTGACCGGCGACTTGCGTCCCATGCGTTCCAGGAAATGCGCTACCAGATCGGGCAAGTCTTCCATATGCTCGGCCAACGCCGGCGTGCGAATCAGGAAGACCGCCAACCGATAGTAGAGATCCGCGCGAAAGAGCCCTTTCTGTGCATCTTCGGCCAAAGGCTGGTGGGTGGCTGCAACAATCCGCACATCGACTTTCACCGTCTCGTTGTCCCCAATGCGCTGCAGTTCGCCACTCTCGAAGAAACGCAGCAGCTTGGATTGCAATGCCAGGGGCATTTCGCCGATCTCATCCAGGAACAGCGTACCCCCGTCCGCGGTCTCGATACGGCCAGTCCGCCCTTGAATTGCGCCGGTGAAAGCGCCTCGTGTATGACCAAAGAGCTCCGCCTCAAGCAAAGCCTCAGGAATTGCCGCACAATTGATGGCAACAAACGGCTTACGCGCCCGGCTTGAAAGCCGGTGCAAAGCCTCGGCCACAAGTTCTTTCCCTGAACCCGTCGGCCCCTCGATGAGCACCGGAGTCGTGCGCGATGCGACCAAGCGGATGCGGCGGCTTATTTCAAACATGACAGCACTGTTTCCGATCAGTTCGGGGATGCGCTCCACAAATGCTTCACGCTGCTGCATACCTGCAAAATTGCCAGCAGAATGGGTAGCCGGCATCGCCGCGATCGGTTCACTTCTATCGTGATCGGCCCTTTTCGGTTCCTCCTTGATCACGCTCTTGATCTCCGTGCCGGCGGAAGCGGCTCCCATGCCTGACGGCGAGCCGATCACCCGGCCTGGGGTATCGGCCGGAGTACTCGGCCGGGTCCAGGCAACGAATTTCTCGCTGGCCATGGTACGGGCGGCCGCAAGCGGCGGCAATTGAGAGGGGTCACGCTGTTCTTCGAGTATCGGTGCGGCATTCCATGCAACGGTGTTTACGTCCTGACTGCGACGCAACGCATAAAGCAGCTCTTGATGGTATCCACTGCGTGGGCTCTCCTGCGCGATCATGCCATCGGTGGTCATCAGATCTACATGTGGATAGTCACGGTGAAAGTCGCGGAGGAACTCTGAGACATCGAGATCCGGCAGCCAGGGGTCGACCAACATAGCTTCCAACTGCGTGGCGGATTGCGAAGCCATCCAAGCCTCCGCACCGCCAGGAGCCTCCAGCACTTGCCAGCGCAAGCCGCTCAACGAGTTGCTGAGCCGCTCGCGCAGACTGGAGTCGGAACTAACGACCAGCACCAAGCGCGTGCGCGAACGCGAGGAGGAAGGCGTAACCGAGGTGGGGGTATGAGGAAGGGAGGCGAGCGGCATGGCGGTTTCTCCTGATGAAAATTCAACTCTGGTCATCGAATTCGTGAGTCGCTGTCCCGGGCCGGATTATCGCCGGACAACGCCGGGGCGGATGCCATCTCTCCGGTACCTCCGAACGGAGGCGGTGGGAGCGGGGTTCCGCCGGAGACAAGTTCCTGGGCTGGATGCGCCGCCAGCAGTGGAACCGGCAGATGCATCTCCGTCTCCGATGGCACCAGATATCCCTGCCCACGTACCGTGCGCAGCAAAAATCCAGGTGGGGGATCTTTGAGTTTGCGGCGGAGGTAGTTGACATAGACGTCGACGATGTTGGTGGTCTGCGCTGGCTCCATGTTCCAGACCGCATCGAGCAATTCAACCCGGGAGACACACTGGCCGCGGTGCAACATCAGGTGCTCCATGAGGGCGAATTCCTTGTTGGTCAGGGTGATCGGCTCTCCGGCGCGTTTAGCTGTGTGATCCAACCGGTCCAGTTCAAGATCCCCCACCCGAAGCATGAGCTTGGCCTCCCGTTTACGTCGCAAGAGAGCCCGGCAGCGTGCTCGCAGTTCATGCAGGCTGAACGGCTTGACAACCAGATCGTCGGCGCCCAGATCCAGACAGCGAATCCTGGTTTCGACCTCCTGCCTGCCCGTAAGCACCAATATCGGAAGCTGTGGATCGACGGCACGCATTTCGCGGAGGGCCTGCTCCCCATCCATGACCGGCAGATTGAGATCGAGAATGGTAAGATCGGGCATCTCTTCGCGGAAGGCGCTGACCGCCTCCGCCCCATCGGCCGCGCATCGCACACGATGGCCGTCAGCTTCCATTCCGCGAGTCAAGAACATAGCCAGCGCGCGGTCGTCTTCGGCGATCAACATCCTCATTGGTTTCTTCCTTCCCGGATTGCCCAAGATAGCGTTGCAGCCGGATAACCGCAACGAGGTTCATCCCGAACGGTCAACACCGCCCGTACTTAAAGCGCTTTGAGATGCACGGCACTGTTGATGTCCAAGATTCTTCCAAAGGTTGGGGAGTCTCAAGAGAAATCCTCGAGGAGAGAAAACTGCGTTCCGAGATTGGGAGAACTTCAGATACATTTCCCAAAAGGATTTGGCTATTCGAAGGAAGTTAGGCGATCCACATTGGAATCACCCCACCCATTGACGCCGAACTTCGGGCGGAAAATATACGTGAATCAATTTATGCCCAGGAACCGGCGGGGAAGGTAGAGCGAAAATAATGCTGGCCAATTCGCTTTTCATTCGCTAGAATGCGCGCATGGCTGTTACGCGGAGACAAAAAGAAGTTCTGGATTTTCTGGAGTCGTTCGTTACCCGGAACGGCTACTCGCCTTCCTTCGAGGAGATCGCTCGTGGACTCGACTTGAAGTCGCTGGCGACAGTCCACAAGCACATCACCAACCTTGAAAAGAAAGGTTTGCTTGATCGCGTTCATAACCGGAGCCGCTCTATCGATGTAGTTCCGGCAGGGACACGGACACGGACGAGTGAACGGCTGCCCCTGATGGGCAGGATCGCCGCCGGCATGCCGGTCGAAGCCCCGGAGACTGCCGAAAGCATCTCGCTGCACGATGTGGTTGGAAACAAAGATGTGTTCGCACTTGAGGTCAGGGGAGACTCGATGCGGGACGAACACATCATCAGCGGCGATTATGTGCTGGTGGAACGAACCCGCACGGCACGTCAAGGCGAAATCGTAGTGGCCTTGGTACGGGGCTCGGAGACGACCTTGAAGCGATTTTATTTAGAAGGCAGCCAGGTTCGCCTGCAACCGGCAAACCTGGAGATGGAGCCTATTTTCGTTCCGGCAGGACAAGTGGCTATCCAAGGTCGCGTTCTTGGGGTACTGCGCCGTTACCGCTGACCGTCCTTGGCCCATCATCCTTGAGCGAGCTTCAACTTCAAGTAGCTGAGGCAGAAAAAGGTAGCCGGCATTCCGCACGGCCACCTTTTTGTTCTTATTCAAGTTTCGCTCTTATGCCAAAACGCGGTTTACTTTTTCTTCAATTACTTCGCGGGGTACGTACCCAACAATCTGGTCGGCCACTTTACCGCCCTTAAAGAACAGCAGAGCGGGAATGCCGCGAATCCCATAGCGAGAAGGTGTAGCACCGTTCTGATCGACATTGACCTTGGCTACTTTGAGTTTACCTGCATAGGTCGTCGCCAGATCGTCGACGATGGGAGCAATCGCCTTACATGGTCCGCACCAGACCGCCCAAAAATCAACCAATACCGGCTGCTCTGATTGCAGTACGTCCTGATCAAAGGTTGCATCGCTTACTTCAACAACACCGTTTCCTGCCATGTTTCTCCTCGCGGTCCGACACCGGAATAATTGACCTTCTAGGTCAGTCTAACCGCACCTGCCACTTGATAGGATGCAATTGATTGCAGGAAGTCGCAGAGTAACGCAGCCTGAAACGTTCCACGGGCTTCAACAGGCCAAAAATTACGGCTAAAGTAAAAGCGCCCGGGTTCCATTAAGGAACCTCGGGCGCTAGAGCAGCCCTCCCCCAGAACTGCCCACACGGTGAATCTAGGTTTTCCTTCAGTGAAAAGCAAGAAATCTTAGGTAATAGGAAAGGTAATAACCAATGGGGGATACGCCGGCTGAACTTCGGCGCAGAATCTTACGCAGAGAAAGCTGCGGCACAGCTTTCCAGCTCGACTGGAACCGCTGCTTCAGCTGCGGGCTAAAGAGTCCCCGCCCCGTGAATTTCGAAGTCTACGCTGAGAATTTCAGCAGCCGTGCCCGTGGCCAGAACCTCTTCGACCGCAGTTTTAGCGGCTTGTGCCTTGTCCCGGGAGACGATCAATAGCACAGATGGGCCTGCCCCGCTGAGGGCCACGCCCAGAATTCCATGACTTCCAGCCAGGGGCAGCAATAGAGGCAGCAACGGACACATATCGGCCCTGTACGGCTGATGAATCCGGTCAGACATTGCGGGTCGCAAAAGATCTTCGCGGCCTTGGACAAAGGCCAGCCCCAATAACGAGGCGGCCTGGACATTGGCCACCGCATCTTCGCGTGAATAGCGCTCGGGCAGTACGGCGCGAGCCTTACTTGTTGCAAGCGATTGATCCGGCATCACCACAAGGGCGCGCCATGCCGGCGGCGGCTCCACGCGCGCGGCGTGAACAGTCTCTCCTTCGCAGGCTGCAATGACCAACCCACCCAGCCAGCAAGCAGCGGCATTGTCCGGATGCCCCTCCTGCGCACAGGCCTCGGCCAATATCTGATCAGAAGTCCACCCCAGTTCGCCGAAATGGACCGCCAGCGCAATGGCCGCCAACCGCCCGGCAGCGGAAGATCCGCAGCCCATTCCCAGCGCAATCTGGTTATCCATCTTGATCGCCAGAGGCTGAACCACGCAACCTTCGCGTGTCAGCAAGGCAGTATACGTCTCCAGAATCAGGTTGTCTTCGAGACGCGAGCAAAGATCAGTATTGCGTCCGGTTGCTGCAATCGAAAATTGTTCAGCCTCTTCGGCCTCGACCGTAAGGTAAAAGGACAGTGCGACTGCGGCGGTATCGAACGCAGCTCCCAGGTTGGCAGAGGTAGCAGGCAAGCGAAGTCGAAAAGCGCTCAACGTCAGACCCACCTGCTCTGAATTTGCTCCAGCGCCGCTAAAACCGCCTGGGGAGTCGCCTCGACTTCAATCGCATTGCGGCGCAGGGCTTCGATCTCTGGCAGCACTGGCGCGGCCTCCTCGGGCTGCAATAGAGTGCCACGATGAAAGTCGATGGTGTAATCCGAATCCTTAAGCGTATGCCCGGTCAGCAGCAAGACCACAGTATCGGAAGGTGCAACCTTGCCTTCCGCAACCAGCTTTTTCAGACCTGCAAGAGTGACCGCCGAAGCAGGTTCACAGCCGATTCCCTCACGCCCCAGCTCCGCTTTGGCCACAGCGATTTCGCCTTCGCTTACGTCCAGGCACCAGCCGCCAGTCTCCTCAATCACGCGTACAGCCTTGCGCCATGAGGCCGGGTTTCCAATGCGGATCGCCGTCGCCCGCGTGTTCGCCTGCACCGGTTGCAGCGCCTTGCCGCCATTAGCCGCAAAGCTGCGCACCAGCGGATTCGCGCCCTCCGCCTGGATCACCGAAATCTTTGGCAAGCGCGAAATCAGCCCCAGCGCCTTCATCTCGCGAAATCCCTTGCCCAACGCAGCATTGTTGGCCAGGTTTCCACCCGGCACCAGGATGTGCTCCGGCACCGCCCAGTCAAAGGCCTCCGCAATCTCCAACGCCGGGGTTTTCTGCCCCTCAAGGCGATACGGATTGACCGAATTCAGCAGATAAACCGGCGCCTCCTGCACGATGGTCGACAACACCTTCACGCAGCCGTCGAAGTCGGTGTTGAGCTGGCATGTCACCGCGCCGTAGTCCATCGACTGAGCCAGTTTCCCCCAAGCGATCTTCCCCTGCGGAATCAACACCAGACACTTCATTCCCGCCCGCGCTGCGTAGGCAGCCATTGCCGCCGAAGTATTGCCCGTCGAAGCGCACGCTACCCACTCGTAGCCGCGTTCCTTGGCAACACTCAATGCCGAAGTCATGCCGGTGTCCTTAAACGAACCGGTAGGATTCATCCCTTGGTGTTTCGCGAATACCTGATCCACTCCCAGCGCCTTGGAAGTCCGCGGCAGATGGTAGAGCGGTGTGTTCCCTTCCCGCAACGTAACGGCATTGCCAAAGCTGTCAAGAATCGGCAATAGTTCGCGGAAGCGCCAGACACCGGAATGGTCCAGCAATTCAGACGATGCCCGCCGTTCGCGCCAAAGCCACTTCAGTGCTCCGGCATTGGGGCGATCTGTGTTGGGACGGCCAGCAGGCGACACACCGTCGCTCAAGCCCCAGCCTGGATATTCCACTTCAAACAGGTCGCCGCAATCGGCGCAGCGAAAGATCGAGCCGGCCTTGCTCCCAGGAATGCGTACGCCGCAACCGAAGCAGCGCAACTGATGCAGATTGTCGTTCATATCAGTGTTAGCCTACCAGCTAGGCCGCCCTTCAAGCGCGCCTGGAGGGGAACAGGCCCTTGTTCGAGCACGGTTGCATCGCAAAATTCACATTGGGAAAACCGCGGAAACCCTCATTGCTCCGGGCCGTAGCCGCCTGTGCGTTGGCTATCTCCGCACTGTCGCTTAGCTCGGCCCACGCTCAATCGACGCCGCCTCTACGCATCGCCGCCGCCGCCGATCTTCAGCCATTGTTACCGCCCATCCTCGAACAGTTTCAGCACGCAACCGGCATCCGCGCCGAAACGACGTACCAGGCCTCTGCAGCATTAACCGCTCAAATCCAGAACGGAGCGCCTTTCGACGTATTTCTCTCCGCCGATCTTAGCTATCCCAAGCGCCTCATCGAGGTTGGTGTAGCTACTGGAAGCTCAGCGAGCCCAACGATCCCTATAACCTATGCCCGTGGAACCCTCGTCTTGTGGACTCGTACCGACTCCAAATGGCCAAAGCCATCGCTTGCAACTCTGAGCGATCCACACCTGCAACGACTTGCGATCGCCAACCCTGAGCGCGCCCCGTATGGCCGCGCCGCAGTGGCCGCGCTCACCAGCCTTAAACTCATCGACAGCCTCAAATCCAAGCTGGTAACTGCCGAAAACATCTCCCAGGCCGCACAATTTGCGGAAACCGGCAACGCCGATGCCGGACTTATCTCGTTAACCTCTGCGAAGACCGCGCACCTGCAATCGGCCGGAAGCTATTTCATTATTCCCGGCAATCTCTATCCGACCATCGAGCAAGGCGCGGCGATCATCGCCAACTCGAAGCACAGCCAGTATTCGCACAGGTTTCTCGACTTCCTCTTGTCAGCTCCGATCCAGCAGCAACTCGCAACCAGCGGCCTTACGCCGGTTCGTTGAAATCCTTGGAACTACCTAATACCTGGTTAGAAATGATCATTGCAGAATTTCCAGTTCCATCGTAGCCTAATTCAAACAAGGCAGAGAATCGAGTTTCCGGCAAAGCCGGTGAAACAAGATTGGCCGACAGGAAAGATCTCCTGGACCGGCCATTTTTATTGCCACGTCTCGGACCCAATATTAAGCGGCGGAGGCCGTCCAGCTTATGACCGAGACTATTGTTTACCGCGGCGTCGACGCTAAACACCATGACCGTGCTAACGCTCGCCGCGGCGTCGTCAATCCAGGCAATGAGCTAGGGAAAGTGACGCCTGAAGATCACAACAAGGGCGGAGTGTCGGATATTAGCCCATACACGTCCTGGACCTACGACCGAACCGTAGCCGAATTTCATGCGCGCCGATCGGGGCCTGGCGGAATACTCTTAGAACTCACTACCGGCAGTCCTGAACATGGCGACAGTTGGTCCTGGGAGTGGTCTCCTGATCGATTTGGCGAACAAGAGGTTCTATTGCGTGGGAAGAGATCTGGTGCTACGGTGAAATTGCTATGAGATTTACCAATGCGGAACTGCAACGACGGCTAGCGCTTATGGCGCCGCAAGCGGACGTTCAGCGCGCACTGGTCATGCTAGCTTGTCGCAATGTTAAGCAGAGCAGCCTGAATCCCATTCAGAGCACAGCTGTCGAGGTTCTTCAACTTTGGAAGACCCGGGAGCGAATTTCAAAACACACTGGTTATCGTATTCCAGGAGTTTCAAACCTGATCGCAAGACTCAGTAACGTTGCTGCCGATGCCAAGATCGAGCAGTACAATTTAGAAAGCGACACCAGTGCGGGAAGTATTTTTATAGACTCCGCTACGGGTGATTTTCTTGGGGATACGCTTGTCGAGAAGCGCGAAAAGAGCCAGGAAATGCTAGACCTTGATGCCGAACTCTTCGGCCCATCCAAAAGGTCCGCTTGACTTTGTCCGTTAAACTCAAGTCTGCATGGACTGGCAGGCACTCGCCCTCACCTTAAAACTAGCCGCAATTACAACCGCGATTCTGTTATGCATCGCCATTCCTTTGGCTGCATGGCTGGCGCTCGGCCGCTCCCGCTGGCGCGTCCTGGCTGAAGCGGTGACTGGATTGCCGCTGGTTCTTCCACCTACGGTCCTCGGCTTCTATCTGCTGGTCCTGCTCGGGCCTCGCACTGGCTTCGGCCGGACCATCAATATACTCCTCGGCCATCCGCTGGCGTTCTCGTTCGCAGGCCTGGTCGTAGGCTCGGTCATCTACAGCTTTCCCTTCGCCGTGCAGCCCATTGTCGCCGGATTTGCCGCCATCGACAGCTCGCTTATCGATGCCGCGCGTCTACTCGGCGCAGGCCCAGTCCGTCTGATTCGAACCGTCCTGGTGCCACTCGCGGGCCGCTCACTGCTCACCGCCGCGATCCTCAGCTTTTTGCATACGCTGGGCGAGTTCGGCGTTGTCCTCATGCTCGGCGGAGACATCCCCGGCGCGACGCGCACCCTTTCAATCGTGCTCTTCAACCAGGTCGAGGGCTTCGACTATACCGCTGCCAATCGCACTGCCCTGACCCTGCTCGTTTTCTGCGTTCTCGCGCTGATTTTAGTCTATGCACGTCCCGCCAGCCTCAACGCCGGTTGGAGCGGAAACCGCCAAAACAGAGAGGACCGGCGCGATGGTTGAACTCTCTCTTAAAGCCCGGCGCGGGAGCTTCCATCTCGATATTGAGTGCCGCCTCGCAGCACCCTGGACCGTAGTCTTTGGCCCCTCAGGTGCAGGCAAGAGCACGCTTCTCCGACTCATCGCCGGGCTCGATCGGTTGGCGCGACCAGACTCGGGCCACATCGCCATTCAGGATCAACTCGTCAGCGATACCATAACCGGGACGCATCTACGCCCCGGCAAGCGTGAGGTAGGACTTGTGGCTCAGCAACCGGCACTCTTCCCTCATTTGAGCGTGGCTGAAAACGCCGCCTATGGATTAACGGATATCAGCCGTCAAGCTCGCGCTCAACGCGTATCGGACATGCTTGAGCTCGTCGGTGCTGCCAGTCTCGCTGACCGCTCTCCGCGTGCCCTTTCCGGTGGCGAGGCACAGCGTATAGCTCTGGCTCGCGCGTTGGCTCCGATGCCCCGACTGCTGCTGCTGGACGAACCGCTCTCAGCGCTCGACGCCGAGGCCCGCGACCAGATACTGACTCGCCTGCAAAACTGGCTGAGCGAACGAGCTATCCAAACCATCCTCGTCACCCATGACGCGGCCGACGCACTGGCGACACAGGCTGAAGTTGTTGTCCTGCGTGAGGGAAAGCTAGCCGCTTTGGGCCCGGCAGCCGAGGTTCTCTCAGCAGAACACAAGCGGCTCAAGGCACGGCTTAACATCGGCTAGGTTTTACAACATAGCCGATAAGAGGTCAGAAGCCAAGCATAACCGGCTCCATCTCCAGCGCAATTCCAAACCTGGCTTCAACCGCGACAACAATCGCATCTCGAAGGGCCAGCAAATCGACTCCCGTCGCGCCTCCCCGGTTGATCAGCGCCAGTGTATGGCGCGAAGAAATACCGGCCCGCCCCAGCACAAATCCCTTCGGAAAGCCTGCCTGCTCGATCAGCCACGCCGCCGGCAGCTTGACGCGCCCTTCGCCAGCGGGATAGTGTGGCGGCTCCTGCCCGAGCCTCGCCGTAAGCCCTGCAAATTGCTCCGTGGAGATGATCGGATTCTTGAAGAAACTTCCCGCACTCCGGCAATCCGCATCGCCCTCCACCAGCAGCATGCCCTTCTCGCGCCGGATGCGCCGCACCGTTTCAGCAACTTCAACGAGACTGGGATTTGCGCCAGAGGGAAAGGCTTTCTGCAAGTCCGCATAGCGCAGGTTCGCAGCACCACCCGGTCGGAGCCGGTAATCCACTCGCGTTACCAGAAATCGCCCCCGGGCCGTTGAGTTGAAAACACTACTCCGATAAGCAAACCCGCATTCAGCCGCAGACATCTCTCGAAACTTAAGAGTTTCCAGATCGAGCACCCGTACCAGCTCAATGGTCTCAGCGACCTCCTGCCCATATGCACCAACATTCTGCACCGGTGTTCCACCAGCTGTTCCCGGAATCCCCGCAAGGCATTCAAGCCCCGCGCAACCAGCTTGAACAGTCCGTTCAACGAAAGCATCCCACGGCTCTCCAGCTGCGACGTGATAAATGCAGCCATCCGAACCATTCTCCACTGCAATTCCCCGCAGCGCGACCCGAAGGACCAGTCCAGTGAATCCAGAGTCCGCGACCAGCAGGTTGCTTCCTCCGCCCAGCACAAAAAGCTTCATCGCCCGTTCCTGAGACCAGCGAACAGCGTCCACGATATCGGCCTCGCTCGCCGCCTCCACAAACCATCGCGCCGGTCCGCCAATACCCAAGGTTGTCAGTGGCGCCAGCGCCACATCTTCCTGAATCTTCATTTCCGTCAGCCTACAACACGCAGCCCGTTTTCACAGTACGTCGAAGCAATCAGCCCACCCCTCGTGCTACCATGCGCCCATGAATGGTATGGGCAACTTCATGAACCGCCGCCGCTTCCTTTCCATGTCCGCCATGACCGCTGGAGCACTCGCCACCGGCGCTTCGCCGCTTTATTCAGCTGCTGCCGAAGCCCCCGGCTCATTCGACTACATCTTCTTCACCGACACGCATCTGGAGCCGGAACTGGCCGCGGCGGATGGCTGCGCACAGGCTTTCCGGAAGGCCGCCGGGTTGAAGGCGGAGTTTGCCATCCAGGGCGGTGACCATGTCTTTGACGCCCTTGCTGTCGAGAAAAAGCGTGCCGACAGCCTTTTCGATCTCTACGCTCACACGGAGCAGGCCCTGGGGCTTAAGGTGCACCACACCATCGGCAATCACGACCACTTCGGCCTCTTTACCAAAAGCGGCGTCGAAATGGGCAGCCCCGGTTACGGCAAGCAGATGTTCACTGAGCGGGTTGGCCCGACCTACTACTCCTTCGATCACAAGGGCTACCACTTCATTGTGCTGGATACAATTCAGCCAACGCCGGATCGCTCCTGGGAAGCCCGCATCGACCAACCTCAACTCGACTGGCTCACCGCCGACCTTGCCAAACTTCTGCCGGGAATTCCGGTTGTCGTGACTGCCCATGTTCCGCTGGTCACTGGCTTCGCCTCGTATATGGCGCCCAACACAGGCGGCTCGGGAACAACGCCTGCATCCGCCCATCCACAATTGGTCGTCTCCAATGCATGGGAGGTTCTGCCACTGCTTGAAAAACACAATGTGCTGGCAGTTTTCCAGGGCCATACGCATGTGAATGAAGTCGTCAGCTTCCACGGTGTGCAATTCATCACCAGCGGCGCGGTCTGCGGCAACTGGTGGCATGGCACGCGCCTCGGCACTCCGGAAGGCTTTACTGTTGTCAGCCTGCGTAATGGCAAACTGACCTATCGCTACGAAACCTACGGCTTCAAGAGCATCGACCCGCAAAACACCTGAGGCACGACAGCCCTCGCAAGATGCAAGCATCCCCGTTACAATTAAGACAACAGGCATTTTCCCTGCCGGAGGCAACAATGTATCCAGAGATTATGGTTATCCCGATGCGCGAAGAACTGACCCGCGCTGGCATCAAGGAAGCACGCAGCGCCGAGGAAGTCGACGCGGCCATCGCCACACCCGGCACAACAATGCTCGTGGTCAACTCCATCTGCGGCTGCGCGGCAGGCAAGATGCGTCCAGGCGTTCGCATGGCCCTCAACCACACCACCCTGCCCGACCAGAGCATTACCGTCTTCGCCGGCCAGGATCGGGAAGCCACCGAGCGCGCCCGCTCCTACTTCGAAGGCCAGCCACCCACATCGCCGGCCATTGCCATCCTGCGCGACGGCAAGCTGGTCTACCTGATGCAGCGCTACGTGATCGAGTCCAGCACCGCCCCGCAGATCGCCGGCGAACTCGTCCGCGCCTTCGACGAGCTTTGCGCTAAAGCGACTGCGTAGTTTTAAGCTTTCGAACGTAAACCACAAAGCCTCCCGATCGGGAGGCTTTGTGGTTTACTGATGAATGTTTCAATCGCCTTCAGAAGCCACAGGCAAGGCCTGCACTTTGCTGTGCTTGAGCGAATAGCCGAAGTAGATCAGCAGTCCGATCAGAAGCCAGCCGATCATGACTTCCCAAGTAAACAGTAGGAGTCGGGTCATCAGGTAGATGGCAGAGATGATCCCAAGGATCGGCACCAAAGGCACAAGAGGTGTCTTGAATGGGCGATGCAAGCCAGGATGGCGCACACGCAGAATCCAGACACCCGCACACACAATGGTAAAGGCCAGAAGCGTACCGATGTTCACAAGCTCGGAGAGAACATCGATGTTGAAGAAGGCAGGCATAATCGCCGCGAAAGTACCGAAGACAATGGTCGTGATCCAGGGTGTGCGGAACTTCGGATGAATTGCCGAAGCCCACTTGGGCAACAGGCCGTCCTTGGACATGGAGTAGAAAACGCGCGTCTGGCCGAGAAGCATGACGAGCATTACCGTTGCCAGGCCAAAGACGGCGCCGATCTTGACGAGAAGTGATCCCCAGCCAACGCCGGTAGCATCGATCGCCAGAGCGACAGGAGCCGATACGTTGAGCGTCTTGTAGCTAACGAGTCCGGTAAGAACGAGCGAGACCAAAATGTAGAGAATAGTGCAAACTACGAGCGAGCCGAGAATACCGATGGGCATATCGCGCTTAGGATTTTTGGCTTCCTGGGCAGCGGTGGAGACCGCGTCAAAGCCGATGTAGGCAAAGAAGATCGATGCGGCTGCGGTAGGAATACCACCCCATCCGAAGTTGCCATGCCCGTCGGGCGGCGGAACGAAGGGATGCCAGTTCATGCTGGCGACGCCGGGATGTTTGAACAGGTACCAACCGCCGACAACCAGAAAGACTCCGACGATCGATACCTTAATGATGACCACGGCGGAGTTGAAGTTGGCTGATTCTTTAATGCCAATGACCAGAATGGTGGTGATCACCATGACGATGGCGACGGCGATCAGGTTCACGATGCCGGTGACGTGGGGCAGTCCCTCGGCGCTGACACCGGGCGGCAGAGACATGAGCTGCATCCACTGGTCATGGTAAAAGACGAGCGGCGTGCCGGTGGTGGCGGTGAACTGCGGCGGGATATAGATATGAAACTGCTGGAGAAGGCTGTTGAAGTATCCGGCCCAGCCGGAGGCGACAGTGGCCGCGCCGAAGGCATATTCGAGGCATAGATCCCAGCCGATGATCCAGGCGACCAGCTCTCCAAGGGTGGCGTAGCCGTAGGTGTATGCCGAGCCGGCGATGGGAATGATGGAAGCGAACTCCGCATAGCAAAGTCCGGCAAAAGCGCATGTAAAGCCCGCGACGACGAAGCTCAGAGCCACGGCCGGGCCGGCGCGCAAGGCCGCAGCCTGTCCGGTAAGCGTGAAGATTCCGGCACCAATGACCGCTCCGATTCCCAGAGTGATAAGGTTCAGCGCGCTCAACGAGCGTTTGAGGGAGTGTTCGCCCTCTTCACCCGCTTCTTCTGAGAGCATGGACAACGGTTTAATACGAAGCAGCCTTGACATGGATGAGGGCACTCCTCCTTAGAGGTTGTTTTCCGATTGAATTTGGCCGGCGGAATGCCGCGACCAGAAAAAGTAAACGGGAATTCCCATTAAGACGATAATCAGGCCGGGCCAGGTGTATTGCGGCTTGTACCGCAATAATACGACACAGATCCAAGCCGCCATGGCAATGTACAGGGCGGGCAGAAACGGGTAACCAAGCGCTTTGTAAGGCCTCGGCTCGTTAGGCTTCTTTACCCGCAGGACAAAGAGACCGACAATAGTGAGGATGTAGAAAAGCAGCACGGCGAAGACAATGTAGTCCAGCAGTTGCCCATAAGAACCCGAGACGCATAGCAGCGCAGCCCAACCAGCCTGCACGATCAAAGCCGCTACAGGCGTTTTGTGCTTCGGATGCAACTTGCCCACCGCTTTGAAAAACAAGCCATCGTGACTCATGGCATAGTAGACGCGCGCTCCGGCCATCGTCATGCCGTTGACACAACCGAACGTCGAAATCAGAATCGCCCCCGCCATCAGCGATGCCCCTGCAGCGCCAAAAATCTGCTCCAGTGTCGCAGTGCCGACGCGATCTTCCGCCGCATATTGAATGCCCCGCGCCAAAACTGTCACCCCATGCGGATCGCCATGGAGCGGAAGCACCATCAGATAAGCGACAGAAGCCAGCAGGAAGACGGTCAGCACAAACCCCGTTCCCAAAACCAGCGAGAGCGGTATGTTGCGCTTTGGATTTTTGACTTCCCCTGCGGTAAACGTGATGTTGTTCCAAGCATCCGCCGAAAACAACGACCCAACCTGCACCACCGCCAAAACGATCAGCAGATTCACCAGCACAGTCGGTCCTCCAGCACCCACCTGCACCGGATGCAGATCATGCCACCCCGCATTACGCCAGAAGGCGCTGAGTCCATTCTGAGCATTGGACCCGAAGTTAGCCGACCATGCTGTGCCATTGCTGCCGATCGTAAAACCAAGCACAATCAAAGCCGCTAACGACAACCCCTTAGCCGTAGTAAAGACATTCTGAACCAACGAGCCAAGCCCGACACCAAACATGTTCACAAGTGCCAGCAGGCAGACCACGATGATGCCCACCAGATTGGCAGTGCTCACCCCAATCTCCATGCCCCCCAGGGCCATCGGCCCCACCTGCACGATCGGGACATGGGCAATATGCCAGAGCCAGTGCGTGCTCGAAATGGTAGGGAAAAAGACACCCAGAAATTTGCCGAAGCCGACCGCAACCGCCGCGATCGTTCCCGTCTGAATCACCAGAAACAGCGTCCATCCGTAAAGAAAACCGCACAGCGGCCCCAAGGACTCACGCAGATAGACATACTGTCCGCCCGCCTTGGGCATCATCGCGGCCAGTTCGCCATAGCTGAGCGCGCAGATCATGGTCATGATGGCGGTGATCACCCAGGCGCCTAGAAAAAGAGCCGGCGAATCGGTAGTGCGGCCAATCTCAGCATCGACGAGAAAGATGCCGGAGCCGATCATAGACCCGACTACGATGGCTGTAGAGCTGAAGAGTCCGAGCGACTGGACCATCTGGGGGTTCGACGTGGAGGTCACGTCTTGCGGCTGGGATGCAGATGCGGTTGTCACTTGGATAGGTTTTACCCGAATCGTAACAAAAAGTCTTCTGCTTTCTTTTGATCCCTATTGGAGGACTGCCATCCAGCTCTTGAACTCTGCTGCCGGATCCTGGTTCGCGAACAATGCCGCTGCGACAGCGACTGAATCCGCGCCAGCACCAAGGATTGCCGGGGCGGTCTCGAGCGTGATCCCCGCTGCCGCCACCAACACTGGCTGAAAGCCGGCGACTTGGCGGAAACGGAGCACCCCCTCGACTCCAATGGGAGTGGCGGAAGTCCGCTTCGTTGTCGTGGGAAAGATAGGACCGAATGCAATATAGTCAACGGGTTCAGCCATTGCCCTGCGCAGCTCCGCCTCGCCTCCCGCAGAGGTGCCAATGATCGGCTCGGCTCCGGAGAGGGCCAGAATCCGGCGTGCCTGTTCCGGGGAAAGATCTCCTGCGTCTACATGAACGCCGTCAAAACCGGCGGCCCATGCCACATCGACCCGATCATCGAGGATGAGCTTTACCTCCCCTACGGGCATGGCCGTGCGCAGCAACCGCGCGTCGGCGAGAACCTCGGCGTCAGTATCGGGTTTATTACGATATTCGAGTAAAGTGACCCCTGCATCAGCCAGGGAGCGGCCGAGCCGGTCCAAAAATCCGGGACGATCGATTGCGGGAAGAAACGAGGCGTCGAGAATCGGATAAACCTTAGGAATAAAACCGCGCATACCTTCAGGGTATCGCGCGGTCTCGCGGATGCGTCTCACTCTAGCTTTCGTCGGCGGAAGGTCCGTAGCAGCCGGGAATCGCCACGCCGAGAGAGCGAAGGTCGCGGCCAAGCTGGGCGCGGTGATGGATGAGATGATTGAGCACCCAGATGCGAAAGACGTTGTAGCGAGAGTCGTCGATCCAGGTCTGATCGCCCGCAGTCATCTTCCAGTTGTCATCTAATCGAGCTGGATCGAGGTCCGCGAGAATGCTTTTCGCCTCAGCGGTGTCTTTGTCGAATTTGGACAGAATTTCATCCTTGGTGGCCGGCTGCCAGGGCTTATAGCTGGCCATGTCGAAATCAAGGCCGTTTTTAGAGAGGGCATCGCGCCCCCACTCGCCTGCAGTTTCGGCAACATGGCCGGCGAGGCGGCCAAGGGTCATATTTTTAGGGTTGGCCTTCCATGTCAGATCGGCGTCGGCGGGGATAGAGTTTAGAATCTTGCGAGTAGCACTACACTCGCGATCATATTCAGCGATGAGTTCTTTTTGAATGTTCATGAGCAACCTCCAATCGTTGCCGGATCAGCATACGACAGGGTGCATGAAAATGCGAATAAAAAGCGAAACTATCTTTTTAGCTACGCTGAGCCAGGAAGCGCTCCATGAACTTGGTATCGAAGTTGCCGGCACGGAAGTCTTCGTCCTGGAAAATTTCTTTGTGCAGGGCGATCGAGGTATCGATGCCTTCGACAACGAACATCCCGAGGGCCCGCTCCATACGGGCGATGGCCTCTTCCCGATCCTTGCCATGCACGATCAGCTTGGCGATCAGGGAGTCGTAGTAAGGAGGGACGACCCCTTCTGCATATTGAGCCGTATCGACGCGGACACCGTTGCCGCCAGGGACGTTGAAGACGGTTATTTTGCCGGCCGAGGGAGTGAACTTCTGCGGGTGCTCGGCGTTGATACGGCACTCGATGGCGTGGCCGCGAATCTGGATTTCCTTCGGCAGAATCTCATCGAGACGCTCGCCGGAAGCGATCCGTAGCTGCGCCTTGACGAGGTCAATGCCGGTGATGGCTTCGGTGACCGGGTGCTCGACCTGGATGCGCGTATTCATTTCGATGAAGTAGATGGAGCCGTCTTCATCCATGAGGAACTCGATAGTGCCGGCGTTCTGATAGCCGATTTCGGTGAGGCAGCGCTTCAGGGTTGAGCTCAAGTGCTCTCGAATAGCGGGTGTTACCTGGAGCGAGGGTGCTTCTTCAATGAGCTTCTGATGGCGGCGCTGGATGGAGCACTCGCGCTCGAACAGAACCTCGACGTTACCGTGCTCGTCAGCGAGGATCTGGAATTCGATGTGGCGGGGCCGCTCGATGAACTTCTCCATGTACATTTCGCCATTGCCGAAGGCGTTGGCGGCCTCCTGCGAAGCGGCGGCGTACAGGTTAGGCAGTTCTTCGGCCGAGCGGACGATGCGCATGCCGCGCCCTCCGCCGCCGGCCTTGGCTTTGAGGATGACGGGATAACCGACTTCGCTGGCCCACTTGAGGGCGTCTTCGGCGTCGGCGACGACTCCGTCAGAGCCTGGCAGAATCGGGACATTCGCCTTCTTCATGGCCTGACGGGCTTTTTCCTTTTCGCCCATGAGGCGCGTGACTTCAGGTGGCGGGCCGATGAACTTGATATTGGAGACACGGCAGACTTCGGCGAAGTTTGCGTTTTCGCTCAACAGGCCGTAGCCGGGATGAATGGCGTCGACGTTGGCGATTTCAGCGGCTGAGATCACCGCCGGAACATTGAGATAGCTGTCACCGGGACGCGGGGGACCGATGCAGATGGCCTCATCAGCGAACCTGACATGGAGCGAGTTGCGATCGGCTTCGCTGTAAACGGCGACAGTGCGGATGCCCATCTCTTTGCAGGCGCTGATGACGCGGAGCGCGATTTCTCCGCGATTGGCAATGAGAACTTTCCTGAGCATAGGCACTTAGACTATCCGAATGGCAAAGAGCGGTTGGCCATACTCGACGGGCTGACCGTTGGTGACCAGACGCTTCACGATTTCTCCGCCGGCATCGGCTTCAATTTCGTTCATGAGCTTCATGGCTTCGACGATGCAGACAACCTGGCCTTTTTCAATGCGGTCGCCGGTTGAGACAAATGCCGAGGAGCCGGGCGAGGGAGACTCATAGAAGGTGCCGACGATCGGCGATTTGAGGATATGGAACGCCTCTTCTTCGGCGACGGGAACTGGAGTGGTGGGAGTACTCGCCACAGACACATGCGCAACCGGAGCTGCGGCAGCATGGGATGGAGCAGCTGCTCCTGAGCCCATAAGCCTGGCGAGCGAAGCCAGATCAAGCGATTGGGCAACAGGAGCCGCTTGAACAACTGCCGAAGCGAACTTTAGCCTGACTTTTAGATCACCCCGGTCCAGATCAAATTCGGCGATCTCGTTCTCTTTCAAAAATGCGACCAGCTCTTTCAGCTGTTCAATATCGTCTGGTTTCATAACCTATCTCTAGCTCTCCATGGCGTTCGTGCTCGATTGCGGTTCCTACAGCTCAATCAGCGCTTTGGGGGACTGGGTCAAAACCCGGCCACCGCCGCGCGCCACTACAACCATATCCTCGATCCGAACTCCAAACTCACCTGAAAAATACACTCCGGGCTCAATCGTAATTACCATGCCCGGCGCCAGTTTATCTTTTTGCCCCGCACCGATGCGCGGCCCTTCGTGAATCTCAATTCCGACTCCGTGGCCTGTCGAGTGGCTGAAGGCCTCGGCCATACCGGCACTCCGCAAGATGTGCCGTGCCGCCTCATCCACCACACCGCATTCGACGCCGGCGGCTACCGCGGCTACCGCTGCCTCCTGCGCCACCAGCACCGTTTCGTAGACTTCGCGCTCACGGGCTGAAGGTTTACCCAGGCAGACGGTCCGCGTCATGTCTGAGCAGTAACCCTTGAGGATAACACCGAAGTCCAGGGTGAGTAACCCGTGGCGGGGAAGCTTAGCTTGACTTGCGCGACCGTGCGGCAGGGCTGAACGCGTACCGGCGGCGACGATGCTTTCGAATGACATGCCCTCTGCTCCGCGGATGCGTGCCTGATATTCGAGCTCGGCGGCAACGGTCGTCTCTGTGAGGCCGGGCTGGATGAAGCCGAGAAGATGCTCGAAGAGGCTATCCCCCAGCAGCGCTGCTTCCGCCATGATAGCGAGTTCGTCTTCATCCTTGAGCCAGCGAAGCGGTTCGACAGCAGAGCTGAGCGGAATAAGGAGCTTGCGGCGAATCTTCGAAGGCAACGCAGCTCTCCACCGCTCCAGTTCGGCTACTGAGGTCTGTGCGGAATCAAATCCGACGCTACCCGTCTCCGCTATCTGTGCTGCCAGCCATTGAATCGCAGAGACGGCGGGCGCTGAACGCACGATTTCGATCTTTGCGCCCTGCACCTCTTCGGCGGCCTGCGTTGTGTAACGGCCGTCCGTAAAGAGGCGCACCGCGCGGCGGGTTATAGCGAGGGCGGCGCTGGAGCCGGTAAATCCACAGAGGTAGCGGATATCGGGAGGATGGGTGACCAACAGGCCTGCCAGCTTTTCGGCAGATGCCCGACGGCGTAACGCACCGATGCGTTTGGAATAATTCACCCGGTTAGGTATATCACGCGACGGAGAGCCAAAACCAGAATCGGTTATCGCCGGCATAGACTCCATCTATACCCCGGCCAATGGCAAGCCAGCTGGCTATACTCAGGCCAGCCGCACCCTAAATGCTCCTCGCCCAACTCCTTGTTTGCATCCAATCGCGCTGTCAATCGCATTGGAATGCGTGCTTCGTCCCACATCCACTTCGATAAGGACATCATGTCGCAAACCGGCAATCAAGCTCCCACCCACAGTCCGCACGCTCCCAAACGCGCCATTCCCCACGCCTACCCCAACGGCAATCCCGACGCGCCGCTGAACCCGCCAGGCGCGCGCAGTACAGATTCCTGCCTGCCCATCGGCCAAACCGGCGAAGTTGTCCACAACTATGCGTGCACCGGCCCAGCTCCCGGCGATATCGCGTTTCGCTGGATTCATGGCTCAGTCTGCGCCGCCACCAATCGCGACCCACGCATCCAGGTCGTCGCCTACAACGAAGACACCTACATCCTCCGCGAAAACATCTGCATAAACTGGGAGGCTCCCTTTACCTACCTCCTCTTTGGCAATGCCGGAGCGCTGCTCATCGACACTGGCGCCACGCCCGAAGCTGCCTACTATCCCCTCCGCCCCACCGTCGACGCCATCATCCGCCGCTGGTGCAGCATCCGGCGCAAAAAGAGCATTCCTCTGACTGTCGTTCTTACCTCCGGAGAGGACATCGCCCAGAACCAAGGCCTGCGGCAGTTCGCGGACCGCCCGGAGACCACGCTCGCTCCCATCGAGCTGGCCGCGACCAAGCAGTTTCACAAGCTGGCCTCATGGCCTGACGGGACGGGCGCCATTGACCTTGGTAGCCGGGTCATCGACGTAATCCCAACGCCAGGCAGCCACAAAGACGGCATTACCTTCTATGACCGGTACAACGGTTTCCTGCATACCGGCGATCTGCTCTACCCAGGGCGCATTCAGATCGGCAACGACCGCGACTACGTCGCCTCCCTCTCTCGCCTTCAGCAATGGAGCGAAGCCCATCCTGTGAAGTGGATCATGGGTGGGCACATCGAGATGATGTTCGCTCCAGGGCGGGCCTATCCCCGCTTCAAGAACTACCGGCCCTTTGAACATGTGCTCGAACTGGAGCCGGCCGTTCTCGCTGAAGCTCTGGAAGCCGCCACAGGTGTCCTCGGCAAGCCCGATGTCGTTTTTCGTACCGACTTCATCCTGCTTAACCGCGTTGGGCCTGACGAAAAGAACTACCGCACCTCGCCTGACCTGCCGTTCATTCCCGTTCCTATCTGGCTTCCGTAGAACTACGCACGATGATTCATACCTCGTACTATTCATACCTCGCGCTAAGGATTACCAAGTGAATCGAAGAACCTTTCTCACGTATCCAATCGTCTCGGCTGCGCTGCCCTCGATGTCGACTGCCTCAGCGGTGCTGAGCCGCATTCCATCTCCGGAAGTCTTGTCTGCCGCAGCCTCCACCGACATTGACTTCACTGCCCATCTTCCCGCTCCTGGGACCTTCCCTGAACGATGGATCTGCGGCTCGTCCTCTTGCATGGACAATCAGGACCCGCCCATCCAGGTCCACTGGTACAACGAGCACACCGCCTATCTGCGCCAGAACAAGGCCTACAGCTACGAAGCCCCCTTCATGCACCTCTACTTCGGCAACCAGCGCATCCTGTTCATCGATCAGGGATATACGCAGCTTCGCACCGACTGGCCGCTGCGCGATGTTGTTGACGGCTGCATCGCCGAGTGGTGCAAGCGCAATCATCGCAACATCGAAGAGATGGAACTGCTCATCTCCTTCAGCCATCTCCATGACGATCACTGGGCCGGAATCAACCAGTTCTACGACCGCCCCAACACCCGCTACATGGGCCTCACGCACGAAGAGATGATCGGCTTCTGGGGTATGACCAACTATCCCGAAGAGCGCGTGACGCTCGATCTAGGCGGCCGCAGCATCCTCATCTGGGGCAGCCCCGGCCATGTCATGTCGGAGTTTGCCTACTATGACACTTACACTCAAATCCTCTTCACCGGCGACATGTTCTACCGCGGTCGCTGCTACATCAGCTTCTGGGAACCCTGGTTCGCCAGCATGAAGCGCCTGATGGACTTCCTGGAAACCCATCCGGTGACGCACGTCGTAGGGTGTCACATCGAAATCAGCCGGACTGGCGAAGATTATCCCTACGGCATCACCTACCAGCCCGACGAAGCTCCCTGGCAGCTAACCGTAGCCGAACTCCGCCACGCCTTTGAGGTGGCCAAGACGATCACTCAACCCGGCATCTATTTCACGGGGAGTGTTTTTCTCTGCAACCAAACCCGCGGCACCACTACTGTAGACAAGAACCCCTACGCCTACTATTGAAAACAATGCTCTCAATTCAGCTCACGACAATTTGTCATCCTTCACAAAGTGAAGGATCTGTTTTTGCCCTTGCATTTCTTGTCTGTCATACGTGCGATCACCTAACTAGCATTGGACCGAACACCGCGTATCCGACTCGCGGTAATCCACATGCAAATTGGAGCCACAAGAAAGATGACTCCGAAAGGGCCAAAACCTACGAATGATGTTAAGAAGATCAAGATCGGGTTTGTCGTGGTACAGTCGCCTCGCATACATGATTGCCAATTGATTAGGAATAGTGCTAGCCAAGTACAGATCGGAACCATCCAGGCTAAGAAGAGCCCTACGCGACGAAAGGCAAGATAAATTACAAAAGCAGGAAAGCTCAATGCGGGTGAGAGCCAGAACATGAGGTGAGGAATAGAGATGATCTGGTCACGATCATAAAAGAAACCACCCCAACCCCCTGCCATCAAGCCCCAAAGCGAAACCACCGCACTGGCAATCCCCGCGAGCACCAACAAGAGGATAAATCGGGACTTATAGGCTTCAATCATATCTAAGAAGATACTCCAGCCGAATTCATCCCACGAATCTAATACGCAGCCTTGACTGGCTTCTTCTGCTTATCCGAAACCGGCTCCGGCTGAGCAGTCGACAAGTCAGATTGCCGATCCATCCACTCATCCAGCCGCGAACGCTTAAACCGCCAGCGGTTGCCGAGCTTGAAGGCTGGCACGAAAGCTTCAGAGGCGTATTTATAGAGGGTGTCGGGGGAAATTCCTAGGTAATCCGAGGCTTGGCGAATGTCCATCACTTCGCGAATTTCGGGAACGAGCAGGTTGGACTTGGCAGCGTTGCGCATGGAAATCTCCGATAAGAGCGTGTTCCAAATCTGTATGAGGGTCTGGGGGACCGAGTTCCTGTTAACCCTGTGTATAACCTGAATTCAACCGAAGATTCAAGGCTTTTCCTGTATTTGATGGTGAATTTTGGGGACAGATTCTGTTTTAAGCCATGCGATTGAGCTGGGTCCAACACTACCATTCGTGCCGGTTGTATTTACGAAAGGATGCTATACAACCTGTTGTACCAGTGTGGAGAATGGTGCCATTTGTGTATTTCATCCATGGCTCGCTTCAATTCCGGTACCGAAAAATCGATTCAATTCCGACTTACATCACAACTTGTTTCCCCGGCGAGTGTTTTGTTCGAGTGAGGGACAAGATCCCAATCCAGCACTGCCTTGAAGCAATTGAGAAGTATCTCTCAGAACATGGTTCTCTTCATGTGCGAAAGCTCTAGCCTTAATTTGACGAGTTGAGGAGGCGCAGAGGTGCCCAGCTACAACAGATTTAACAATGGACGGCGATCGGTTTCGAGAGTTCGTGCGGTCGCGGCAATACTTATGGCAGCCAGCCTGTGCAATCCCGGCCTGGGAGCCCAAGCGGCGGCCTCTTCAGCCAGCGGCACAAAGATTGACACCGACCAGCGCATCCTTCATGTTCTGAACCGTTTTACTTTTGGAGCGACTCCAGGCGAGATGGCTGCGGTGCGCAAGGTGGGTATCGATGCATGGTTCGAGCAGCAGTTACATCCGTCGAGTATTCCCGACAGGGATGTTGACGCCAGGCTGGCTGAATTCCCTGCTCTTCGGCTTCCTGTTCCGACATTGCTGGAGCGATTCCCCAGCGGCGCAATGATTCGGCAGACGGCAAATGGAAAACTCGCCGAGCCGCGCGATCCGTACTTGTCCGCGATTTATAACCGGCATATTGATCTCTACGAAGAAAAGCAGGCGAAGAAGGCTGACGAGAAGCCGAAGATGGCTACCGATACTGATATGGCAACGATTGGAATAGTTGCCGGACAAGCTCAGGGGCAGCTACCGCTCAATCAAAAAGGCAAGGCGAGGCTCGATAAAGGCCGGCCAGCCTATGCCGAACTGCTGGTCAAGACGACGTTGGCATTGCCGCCGGACGAACGGGTCAAACGCATTCTGACGATGCAGCCAGAAGAATATGGGCAGTTGCAGGACAGCCTTAAGGGTCCACAGAAAATGCTGGTGACCCAGGATATGACTCCCGCGCAACGGGAGCTAGTGGAAGATTTCGATAATCCCACACGGACTGTGGTACGGGAGCTGCAGGGACAACGCTTGTTGCGCGATATCTATAGCAAGCGGCAGTTACAGGAAGTGATGACCACCTTCTGGCTTAACCACTTCAACGTATATCTTCATAAGAACGACGAAGCACCCTATTATCTGGTGAGTTATGAGCGGGATGTTATTCGTCCGCGGGCTTTGGGTAACTTCGAGGATCTGTTGGTGGCGACTGCGGAGAGCCCGGCGATGATGCTGTATCTGGATAACGCCACGAGCACTGGACCGGATTCACCCGCCGTGGAAAAGCAAAAGCAGCGGGTGACGATGGGCAAGCCTGCCAAGAAGGGCACTCCACCGGGATTGAACGAAAACTACGCTCGCGAGCTGATGGAGCTGCATACGCTGGGAGTGAATGGCGGCTATACCCAGAAAGACGTGACCGAGGTAGCCAAGGTCTTTACAGGATGGACCGTGGATCAACCCGCGCTAGGCGGCGGTTTCAAGTTTGACGAGACCCGTCATGAGCCGGGCAAGAAACTCGTTCTGGGCAAGAAGATCAAAGAAAATGGCCAAAAGGAAGGGCTGCAATTGCTGCATATGCTGGCCACGAGTCCGGCGACAGCGCATTTTATTGCCCAAGAGCTGGCAGTAGCTTTCGTCAGCGATACGCCGTCTCCGGCTCTAGTGAACCGGATGGCTCAGACCTTTCTCAAAGAGCACGGCGATGTCGCGGCGATTCTTAAGACAATGCTGCATTCGCCTGAATTCTGGGCGTCTGACGTCTACCAGGCAAAGATGAAGACGCCGCTTGAGTATGTGATTTCAGCAGCACGCGCCAGCGGAGTGGAGATAGAAGATACGCAACCGCTGGCGAATGCGCTGAACCAGATGGGCATGCCGCTCTATTCATGCGTGCCACCGACTGGATATTCGGCGAAGGCGGAAGAGTGGGTGAGTACCGGGGCTCTGGTAACGCGCATGAATTTTGCATTGTCACTGGCGACGAATCATTTTCCAGGAATCAAGGCGAAGTGGGTGCCAGGACATCTGGAAGAGTCGGGGCCGAACCAGTCGGAACAACTGCTGGAAGCGCGGCTTATTCCGGCCGGGGTGAGTGAAAAGACGAGGGCGGCCGTGATCGACCAGGCCACAGGGCAAGCATCAGGCCTGCCGACAGGTACGACGGCAGGCGTGGAGGGCAATCAGGGGAATATGCCAATTGCCGCGCGAGCACTCAGTCCAAGTGCAAGACAAACCGCAATTGAACGACAGAACGCCCAGCTGGCCGGCCTGTTGCTTGGCTCTCCCGAGTTCCAACGCCGATAGGAGCATCCGATGCAGACTTCACGACGATTCTTTCTCCGCAATGGCGCTCTTGCCCTCGCCGGCACCGCGGCGCTTCCGGCCTTTCTCACCCGAGCTGTCTTCGCGGCCAGCGCCACAGCTTCAGCACAGGGGAAGAAGCTGGTGGTTATCTTTCAGCGCGGTGCGGCGGACGGCTTGAATATCGTTGTTCCCTGGCGGGAGCCGACCTATTACTCGATGCGGCCGACAATTGCGATTCCGCAGAAGCAGGTACTGGATCTGGATGGATTTTTCGGGCTGCATCCGGCGATGGCTTCGTTAGAGCCGCTTTACCGGCAAAGGCATCTTGCTATTGTTCATGCGACGGGTTCGCCAGACGGAACGCGGTCTCACTTTGATGCGCAGGATTATATGGAGTCCGGAACTCCGGGCTTGAAGAGCACGCGCGACGGCTGGCTAAACCGTGCATTACAGGCAGAAGACCAACGCGTAAAACAACCGCATACGGCTTTCCGCGCGGTGGCGCTGGGAACGGATGTGCCACGCACGCTGGCAGGGCGAATTCCTGCGCTGGCCATCAGCAATGTGCAGGATTTCGCCATCGGAGGACGCGGACCCAAGCCGGCGCCGGTGAGCACTGCGTTTGAGGCGATGTACGACCAAAGCAGCGATTCCCTGCTGCACTCGGCAGGCGACTCTACCTTTGAAGCGATCAAGATGCTGCGCGCGACCGATCCAGGACATTACACGTCCGACGCAAGCGCGAACTATCCGGACAGCCCCTTCGCAAAGAACATGAAGCAGATTGCACAGTTGCTCAAGGCGAACCTCGGCGTGGAGGCTGCGTTCACCGATCTTGGCGGCTGGGATACGCATCAGAACCAAGGCAGTGTGGATGGACAGTTGGCCAACCGGCTGCGGGATTTTTCCGAGTCCATTGCGGCGTTCTGGCGGGACATGGGTTCCGATGCAGAAAACATCACGCTGGTGACGATGTCAGAGTTTGGGCGCACCGCTCATCAGAACGGTACAGGGGGCACGGATCACGGTCATGCCAACGCGATGTTCGTGCTTGGCGGCCATGTGAAGGGTGGCAAAGTCTACGGCAAATGGCCGGGAATGGCTGAGCACCAGCTTAATGAAGGCCGCGATCTGGCAATCACGACAGATTACCGACGAGTGCTGGGTGAGGTAGTTTCGAGGACTCTAGGCGCCAACAATCTTGAGGTGACATTTCCCGGCGCGCAGTTGAATCCGAATCAGTTCCTGGGGTTGGTCTGACTTCGGGTGCTACGCGAGCAGCTTTCGATATCGAAAGGCATTCTCTCCGCGTCCATAGAACTCCGGCTCGGTTCCGAAGAGCGTGTAGCCCGCGGCTTCGTAGAGGGCAACTGCATCCGGGTTTCGTTCTGAAACATGGAGAGTGATTGCGGATGAGCCTGCCACGGTGGCACTCGATTCGGCGCTTTGCAAAAGCTGGCGGGCGACACCTATGCGCCGGAAGGCCGGCAGCACTTCGATGGTCCAGATGTAGGCGGAGGTTGGATCGTCGTCGCCGCTTAGGCCGACGATTGCGAAGCCGACGCGGATGTTGTCGACGATCCCGAGCCAGGTGCGGCAATTCGGATCATCTGCGAGCGACCGCATAAGGCTGCGGCTAAAGCGAACGGAAGGCTCGAAGCAGGCTTCTTCGATCGCGTAGAGGGCGCGCAGGTCGGGAGCCTCGAATAGACGTGTAGTCACTGGGGAAAGCGATGTGCTCACGGTTCTTCGACGGCTCCCGGTCGATTTCGATACAGGGCTAGACCTTGGCTTCGAGATCCGAAATCACATCGAAGAAGCGCTGATCCAGACGGCGGTTGGTGGCGATGGCTTCCTTAATGGTGATGTCGGTGATATCTGTACCACGCAGGACAGCGATGCGGCCCCACTTCTGCTCGTGCACCATATCAATCGCGTGGAGTCCATAGCGCTGGCCAAGCAACCGGTCATAGGCAGTCGGCGAACCACCACGCTGAGTGTGGCCCAGGTTGACTGAACGGGTCTCGAAGCCGGTTTTCTCCTCGATCAGATTCGCGAGTGCCTCGCCAATGCCGGAGAGACGAGCATGACCAAAGGAATCGACCTGCTTTGAACCGATGACCTGCCCAACTTCGGGCAGATGGCAGCCTTCTGCGACAACGACGAGACCGTAGGTTTTGCCACGATCGTAGTTGTACTTGAGCAGAGCCGAGACATGATCGATGTCGATATCTTTTTCCGGCACGAGGACCACATCTGCCCCGCCAGCTACACCGGCGGCGTAAGCGATCCAGCCGGCATCACGGCCCATCACTTCAATGACCACAACACGATTGTGCGAGTCGGCGGTGGTCCGGATGCGATCAACAGCCTCGGTGGCGATGGCTACGGCGGTATCAAATCCGAAGGTGGCATCGGTACCGTTGATATCGTTGTCGATCGTCTTGGGAACCCCTACACCTGGAATGCCTGCGTCGGTCAGAGCAAGCGTCACGGATTGTGTATCATCGCCGCCGAGAGCAATCAGTGCGTCAATTTTGTTTGCTTTGAGCACAGCTTCCACTTGCTCGATGCCGCCGGGAATCTTCTTTACGTTAGTGCGCGACGAGTGCAGAATCGTTCCTCCGGTCAGTTGGATGCCGTCGATCCGTTCCAGCGTCAGGGGAATCCACTTGTTGTCCAGCACCCCGCGCCAGCCGTTCAGAAAACCGACAAACTCGTCGCCGTATTTATTGATTCCCTTTTTTACGGCGGCATAGATCACCGCGTTTAAACCAGGGCAGTCTCCGCCACCCGTCAACAGCGCAACTCGCATCGCTCACGTCTCCTTAAGTAGTCCCTTGACCGCGTTCAGGGCTCAAGGGCATCTTTGACAGTGTACCCCGTCTCTACCTGGCACTAACGCAGATGCCTCAATGCACAAGAGACGTCCATAAGCGAACAGCGACTGCCAAAAATGGACAACAACAACGGACGCACAAGTGCCATTCAGCCCAGCTAATTACCCTTGCAGCCATCACTTGCGTGTTTCATCCCAAAATATCTTTGTGGACCTCGAATTGCAGTACTATCATTCCGAAAGCATCGACTACAGGAGGCTCTTCATGGCGCATTTTGAACGCATACGCGATGTCATCTCCGGACCGCAGAGCCCGGAGATCATCCAACAGCGCACCGCAGCCGGCTGGCGCATGGTTTCGATCGAATGGCGGCGTGAACTGCCCGATTCGGAGACACCTTCAGACGGCGCGTTCGACGAGGACATCCCCTACGGCCTGCGCATCTCCGACGATGGGTTGCGACTTGAAGTGCATCCAAACGAGAATCGCGCTCTCATGCTGATGATGGAACTGCTGGGGCAGGATTTTCCTTATTCGAGCATCGTGAGCGATCTGAACGAGAAAGGCTTTCGTACCCGCAGCGGACGGCCGTGGGACAGAATCGCTGTCTTCAACATGATGCCCCGCCTGATCGAAGTAGGACCGCGCATGTTCGCCTCCAACGAGTGGAAAGCGCTGCAGAACAAGCGATAAATCGAGAACGGCGGATCGCCCAGTATTGTCCACGCATATTTGCCTGTGTTCGATTGCGGCCTTGGAGAACTGCCTCTTCAATGTTTCAATAGAGCGATATGCCGCAAACTGGAACGCTTATCCTGCTGCTGTTTATCTTGCTGGTAGCCGCGATTCTCCTGGTGGTCCTGCAACTGACACGGCTTGGCTATCTGGTTCGCACGTCTATCCCTGACCGGCCGCGGCGGCGAATCTTTCTGGCTTCCGTTGCCTTCTTTGTGACATTTCTTGGCGTGCGCCTGCTGGTGTATTACGTCATGCGCGGCGAGGGACCGTTCCATTGGGTGGTGATGGGCGGCAGGCATATCCATCACCTGGTATGGGGAATCCTTGTCCTGCTGGTCGTCGGTTACGGATGGCTGCTGGACCTGGGACGGGCGCACTCACCCCTATCGATTCTGTTGAGCCGTATCATGTCGATTGCGTATGGAGTAGGCGCAGCGCTCACGCTCGATGAATTTGCTTTGTGGCTCAACCTCGACCCCGACGTCTATTGGGTTAAGACGGGCGGACGTTTGAGCGTGGACGCAGTGGTGCTGTTCGGTTCGTTACTGATGATCGGCGCATGGGGTGCACCGTTCTTTCAATCGCTGCAGAAATTATGGACGAAGGGCGGGACGCTGCGCTACCGGATGGTAAAACCTATTCGGCGCGTGCCGTGGCCTCGTCGGCATAAAGGTCCGCGATCAACGCCCCGTATCGCTCCGTAATAACTCGCCGTTTCAGCTTGAGACTCGGTGTCAGCTCTCCGGTTTCAAGGGTCCACTCGTCGGCAACCACGCGGAACCGCTTCATGGTCTCGAACTGCGCCAGCGTCCCATTCACCTTGGCGACAATCTCGCCGTAATGCGCGACGATGCGCTCGTCGGCAACCAGCTCGCGCCGGGTCTGCGCGGTGATTCCCTGCTGCCGCGCCCAATCTTCCAGCGCTGCAAAATTCGGCGACAGGAGAACGGAGACGAACTTATGCTTGTCCCCCACCAGTGCCGCCTGCGCCACCAATAGGTTGGTTTTAAGCTTGCTCTCGATAGGCTGCGGAGCAATGAGCTTGCCGCCGGAGGTCTTGAGTAATTCTTTCTTACGATCTGTGATGTACAGAAATCCGTCGCCGTCGATCCTCGCAATATCGCCGGTGCAGAACCATCCTTCGGGGTCAAAGGTATCGCGGGTTTCAACCAGTTTTTGCCAGTAGCCCTGAAAGATTCCCGGACCCTTGACGAGCAATTCGTCGTCTGGAGCCAGCTTGCACTCGACATTGGGGAGCGGCCTGCCAACCGAGCCCATGCGATGCACCGCCGGCGTGTTGATCGCGATTACCGGAGAGGTCTCCGTGAGCCCATATCCTTCCAGCACAGAGATTCCCACGGATGCGAACCAGTTGCCGGTGTCAATCCCAAGAGGCGCCCCACCGGAGATGAATGTGGTGACTCTTCCGCCAAATGCCTCGCGAATCTTGCTGTAAACCAGCTTGTTGGCAAGCTTCCAGAACAACGATCCTGGCTGCCTGCCGTCATGAATAGCATCGCGATGCGGTGCACCTGTCTTCACCGCCCAGGCAAGGATTTTAGCCTTCATAGGCGAAGCTGCGGACTTGCCTTCCACGCCTTGGCGAATCTTTTCATAGACTCGGGGCACTCCGACAACAACCGTGGGGCGAATCTGCTTCATGGTCGCGGCCAATTTGTCGAACTGTGGGCAATAGGCGATCTGCGCACCGTAGAAAAACATGGCATAGTCCAGAGCGCGAGCAGTGATATGGGACAGAGGAAGAAATGAAATGCATCCGTCGTCCGGGCCAAAGCCGAACTCGCACGTGGCAAAGCTGGTATTGGACGCAATATTTCCATGCGTCAGCATCACACCTTTGGGCTCGCCGGTCGTGCCGGAAGTATAGATGAGCGTAGCAAGTTCGGTGGGCTGTACGGAGCCTGCAAGCGCGTCAAACTCCGGATCGCGTTCGCCTCCACGGCCGGTAGCATCGCGTATAAGAGCTGAGAAAACAACCGCGTCTGCGGGGACATTCGCTGAATCCATCATGACCACATGCTCAAGAGCGGTTTGTGCGCGCACGGCGGCGATCTTGTCATACTGTGCCCTTGTCGAAACCACGGCTACTCGTGCACCGGAATCGCGAAGCAATTCGCCTAGCTGGTCGGAAGTCAGCGTAGGGTACATAGGTACGTCAACTGCACCAATACTAAGCACCGCGAAATCGGTTATCGGCCATTCCCAGCGGTTTTCGCTGAGGATTGCGATCCGATCTCCACGTTTGATGCCCCAATCAAGAAAAGCCTTGGCCAGCGACCGAACGCGTTGATAAATCTCATTGGACGAAATGCTCTGCCAGCCCCCGGCATCATCCTGAAACAACAGAGCCTGCGACTTCTCTGAAGCAGCGACTCGCAGGAACAGCTCATTCACCGTCCGAATATCGGGGCGCTTATTCTCATTTGCGCGTTGCGTGTTCGCGTTGGTCACAACTGTCCGCTCCATGCTACCGGTTTCATTTTCTTGGGCATCACTCCTGCGGAGGATAGCAGGGGCTCTGATGCAATACCGACCAAGTGTAGCAGTGCAGCGTGAACCGGCGTAAGCGCAGGTGTCAGGGCCAACACTTGCAGGTGCCGGATTATTTTGATCGTGCTTTGGGTGCTTCAATCACAATTCTTTACAAACCAAGCGTCTTCAACAAGATCATTTAGGCAGGTACACGCATCCAAAGCTAAACCACTAGGATTGGAGTGATCCGCATGAGTACATCTGCAGCTATGCCCGATGCCGGTACGTCCGGGCCTGCGACTTCACCCAGCACAATGTCCATGCGCGAAGTGTTGCGCATCACCACAATGCGCCGGCTATGGTATGCACAAATTGTCTCCAATTTCGGAGACTTCCTGGCGCTTTTCGCTGTGATCGGTGTTCTCACCTTCAAGCTGCATGCCACGGCGCAGCAAGTCACAGGCGTTCAGATTTCGTACCAGGTGCCGATTGCAGTACTGGGTATCCTGGCTGGAGTCTTCGTCGACCGCTGGCCGCTCAAGCGAACGCTGATTTTAAGCGATCTGATCCGCGGCCTGCTCTGCGTTCTTCTTCTAACTGCTACGCAGATGTGGCACTTCTATCTCATTCTGGCTGCGATCAGCGTGGTCTCCAGCTTCTTCAGCCCTGCACAGGGCGTGGTCATCCGTGAGGCTGTCCCGATGCATGGATTGCGCTCATCCAACGCGCTGATGCAACAGGTGATGTTTATCATGCGCATCATCGGCCCTGCGGCCGCGGGCATGCTGGTTGCGTCGTTTGGCCCCAACGCCTGTTACATAATCGATGGGGCGAGTTTCTTCGCCTCCGCATGTTTTATTGGCTCTCTGGCGATCAAGCGGTCGGCAGCAGTTCACAAGCATACGGCTGCAGAAGACAAGGGCGCAGTAGCAAAAATATGGTACGACATGCAGGAAGGCTTTTCTTTTATCCTTCATCATGCTGCACTCTTGTTCGTCATTCTCGCGCTGGCTACGGGTATGTTCATCATGGGCTGCTTCGGCCCGCTGATCGCCGTCTACGTGCGCGATGCAATCCATGGAGGCAATACGCTCTATGGCTGGGCCAGCGCAATGATTGGCATCGGGATTCTGACCGGGATCAATCTGCTGAACACCTTCGGCGCAAAGATTCGCAATACGATCCTTGTCTACAGCGGCCTTTCAGGAATCGCGGTTGGACTTGTGCTGCTGACGGTTGTCACGCAGGTCTGGAGCACCTTGCTTGGGGATTTTCTGATTGGCTTTTCCGTCGCAGGCATCATCATTCCAGCGCAGACGATGATTCAGCAGGAAACCCCGCCCGAACTGATGGGCCGAGTCGGCAGCACAGTGATGTCGTGCATCTTTTCAGCCCAGATCTTGGGTCTGCTTCTCTCGGGCGCACTGGCGCAGGTGACCAGCGTCCGCGCGGTCTTTGCTATCTGCGCCGGGATGCTGCTGGTGCTCACGCTCGCGGGCAAGCTCTTCATGGAGCCGAAAAATGCTTAGATATCAGCGGCTGTTCAACTGAGCAAAGTTCGGAAATAGTCGTTAAGCATGCGATCGTTGGGATCGTATTGCTTACGCACGTTGGCGAGTGTTTGCAGGCGGCTGCCAAAGGCCTTCTGCAAAATCTCGGGCGTAAGATTCGGCGTCTGGTTCAACAGCGGAATCCCATTTCTATCCGTGCAGAACTGGTTGTATGCGAGCAGGAAATCGTACCAGCCTTCATTGGCTGTCGAAACCGGATCGAGGGTCATGACGGTAGTGTCCCAGGAGTACGAAAGCAACGCTTTCTGGTCCTGCGCGATGCGGTAACCGACATAAAGAAGGTTAGATCGATAACCTTTCTGCTTATAGTAATCGTTGCAGAACTTGTAAAAGTCAGTGATTGCCGCGGGGTAGGCATCTTCAGCAAAAGCAAAGAGGCTGAAGGTATAGCGATGGTCATCCGACACCGGCGGATAATCGATGATCTGGGCCGCAGGAAGGGTATTGTCGCTGGAGACGATGGTCTCCAGTTGCAGGCGCCAGGCGGCATTGAAGGTATCAATGATGTCGTAACGGATAGCGGGAACGGAAAAGTTCTGCTCCGTATCGTGCCCGAATTTTGGACCGAAGCTACCCCAGATGTGATTGCGCAGAGCCCAGGCAACGTGATTGGGTTCGCCTGTCGCACTGGGATTGTCTTTACGGAACTCCACGGTGATCTTGTTCTGGAAAGGAAACATGTAAAACATCATGGCGTAGCCTGATGCCTTCAACTCAGGAAGAGCGGCGATGAAGTCCTGCAGCTCGTAGGTGGTGTGATGCACATGCATCGGTGTAAGCGCCCGCACTTGGTAGGTGACTTCGTAGATGACGCCGAAGAGTCCGTAGCTTGAACGAAGCAACTGCATCAGGTCGGGCTGATCCGCCTCGGTTACTTCAAGCAACTCGCCTGAAGGCAGCACCATCTTCGCGCCGATGACATAGGAACCAACTTGGCCATACTGCCCGTCGAATGACGCATCCTTGGTGCCCGCGCAGGCTGCACTGCCGGCAGAGAGACTACCAATCTCGGTATTCACGTAAAACTGCAGATTCTGCGCCTGTAACGCCTGTGCCATGTGCAGGTGCGTCGCCCCAGCCTGAACGGTGAGCGTGGGCGGATTCGAACTGGCATTGATATTGAGGATCTGATTCATCTTCATGCGGATCAGCGTCCCGCCCTCAGCCACGCCGCAAGGAGCAGTGGAGTGGTTGGAGCCTACCGCACGTACCGGCGAGGGGTAGGTGGCTGGATCTTTCAGAACCGCAACGATGTCATCGACCGAATTGGCATCGACGATGACCTGGGGGTGAGAGACAATGTTGCCGAACCAATTGGTGACGGTATTCGTGGCCATGAGATCTTTCCTCGCGAGCAAGATTTTGGGCGATTGACGCAGATGTGCGGCAGATGAACCAGATTGCAGGAATGCCGGGTCGATTCCTGATAAAATTTCGGCGCTCAGCGCGAACGTGGCGTTCCAAGCGTGGCAGAAAAGCGGCCTCAGAGTAGCGTCCGAAGAAGAAGGTGTCAAGAATAGAAATCAATTAAAGATCAAAATTTACAGGCTTCAATGCCTGGAATATATCTGGCTGGCAGTTTCAAGCCAGACGATTCGGATTAGCGGACAGCCTCATCCACAATCCCGCGAATGCCGGCAATGTTGGCCTTCAATTCTTCCGCAAAGCCATGACGCTCTTGAAGATATTCGGGCGTATTGTACGAAACCCATACCTTGCTCTCAGCATCTTCCCAGACCAGAGCTTTCAAAGGCAGGTCGAGAGCAGTGGTTGGCGCGGAAAGCATAAGAGGCGTGCCTGCCTTTGCATTTCCGAAGATGAGAATCTCAGTGGGCCTCATCTGCAATCCTGCCACCAAAGCCGCTCCGCTATGATCGATCCGCGCAAGTACGGGAATTCCCTTCTTCGCCAGAACTTCTTCAAGTCGCCGCAAGGTTTCAGACACCGAGTAAGGACTGTTGCGATGAGCTATTCCCTTGTCATCCTGCATGCCCACTCACCCTCAAAGACGAAGTTTCGTTCGTCTCACAGTGTGCCACCCATATACTCAACGCACGAACTCCCCTCCCGGATGCGCCGTAGAACCATGGCTACATAGGATAGGCGGTTCCGGCCTACGCTTTTGGCGTAAGCCGGATGAGGTTCTTGGCCAGTTTGTCCCATTGCGTCAGAAGAACATTAGCACAGGAGCTCGCTGTTTTGGCAGCATGCAGTTCAACTAGCTCATAGATCGATTTCTGCGCGGTAAAGTCAAGATCCGCAAATCGCTCCGCGGTGAGGAAGTCCTTGTGGTACATGCCGTTTTCAATAAAGGCAGCTTTGTCATCGTAGACCCACGCCAGGCCGCCCGTCATTCCCGCACCGAAGTTGATACCCGCGTCGCCGAGAACTACGACCAAACCGCCGGTCATATATTCGCACCCATGATCACCCACGCCTTCGACAATGGCCAGGGCTCCCGAATTGCGGACGGCAAAGCGTTCACCGGCGCGGCCGGCAGCATAGAGCGCGCCAGAGGTGGCTCCGTACAGTGCTACGTTTCCGAGGATGACGTGGAGCGTGCTCTGGCGAGCGGCCCGGCCCTCGCCCCGCAGAATGAGTTCGCCACCGCAAAGACCTTTGCCGACAAAATCATTGGCAAGCCCCTGGAGCTTGAGCGTCATGCCGGGGACAGCGAAGGCTCCAAAGGATTGGCCGGCCACACCATGCATATCGAATTGCAGTGAAGAACCCGATGCGCTTGGGTTGTTGGTCTTAAACTCCGCAATTCGTCCGGCGAGGCGCGCGCCTACAGTGCGGTTCTCGTTGGTGATGGAGGTAGTGACAGAGTACGGCTGATTGGATTTGTATGCGGCGAAAGCCGGTTCGACCCAGGCATCATCCAAAGCCGGATGGCTCTCTGGACGATCGTTTCGCTGACCTTGCCACGAAATTGGAGTATCACCGTTTTCCGCAAGCTTCGCAGCCCCAAGAATTGGAGCGAGATTTAGATTGCCTTCGTAACGCACCTGCTCCAACAAGTCGGTACGGCCGGTAGCAGCCGCCAACGAAGGCAGGCCAAGAGAGGCCAGCAGTTGCTGCAGCTCTTGAGCCAACTCCTCGAAGAAGCGGACCACATGCTCAGGCTTGCCGCGGAACTTGGCGCGCAGTTCAGGGCGCTGCGTGGCAATCCCCGTGGGACAGGTATTGAGATGACATTGACGAGCCATATCGCAGCCCAGAGCCACAAGCACGGAGGTGCCGAAAGCAAATTCGTCGGCGCCAAGCAATGCGGCAATCAGAATATCGCGCGCAGTGCGCAGGCCGCCATCGGTCCTAAGTCGAACGCGGCCCCGCAACCCGTTATGGATGAGTACCTGCTGCGCTTCAGCCAGGCCGAGTTCCCACGGATCGCCGGCGTACTTGATGCTGGAGAGCGGCGATGCGCCCGTGCCGCCAGTATGACCGGCAATAACGATGTAATCTGCGTAAGCCTTGGCAACACCCGCGGCAACAGTTCCGACGCCACACTCTGACACCAGTTTGACACCAACCGAGGCTCTCGGATTGACCCGCTTGAGATCATAGATCAACTGAGCCAGATCTTCGATCGAGTAAATGTCGTGGTGCGGTGGAGGGCTGATCAGCTGCATTCCGGGCTGTGCGTGACGCAGCCGCGCGATCAGCTCTGTTACCTTATGGCCGGGTAGCTGACCACCCTCGCCGGGCTTGGCACCCTGGGCAATCTTGATTTCGATTTCTTCCGCGTGGACCAGATACTCGGCTGTAACTCCGAAACGCGCGCTGGCCACCTGCTTGATTTTGTTGTTCAGCAGAGAGGGCGCTCCGTCAACGTCCGGATAAACCGCGGGATCTTCACCGCCTTCACCTGTATTGGAGCGCGCGTCAAGCAGGTTCATGCCCTGGGTTATGGTCTGGTGAGCCTCGGGCGACAGTGAACCAAAGCTCATGGCTGACGCGATGAAATTCTTAACCAGGCTGCCTGGTGCTTCCACTGTTTCAATGGCTAGCTCAGGGCCTGCAGGACGGATCTCGAGCAGATCACGCAGATGAGCCGGTTGCGGTTCACTGGCCTGGCTGGTGTAAGCCGACCACGGCGTGAGCGCAACGGCGGTGCCCTGCTTGGTGGAACCCATGGCAGCCTGCAAGGCCCGTACGGTCTGGGGTTGCCAGGCATGTGATTCAGCCTCATCCGCCTTGCGGAATCGGACAAAACCATAGTCGGGCAGATCTTTAAGTCCCGCGGGTGCAATTGCTGCCGCAGCAACCAGCGTACCGCTATCTTCCCTGGAATTTGAAGAATCGGCGGGTGGGATTCCTTCTTTCCACGATTGACGGACGCTCTTCTCCACCTCAGGGAAGCCAACACCGGAGAGCGGCGAAGGCGTGCCCGCAAAGCATTTGTCGATCACCTCATCCGCGAGGCCGATGGCATCGAAGAGGTGTGCGCCGCGGTAGCTATCCACAACGCTGATACCCATCTTGGACATGACCTTGGCCAATCCCAGTTCAAGCGCATGGATGGTATTGACTTCACCCGCCTCGGGAGCAAGCGCGCGAGCAGTCTCAAGGGCAAGCCAGGGACAAACCGCGCCAGCGCCCATGCCGAGAAGTACGGCGACATGGTGAATATCGCGGCAATCTCCTGCTTCAACAGCCAGGCCAACCTCGGTTCGAACGCCTTCCTGGATCAACACGCGATGCACCGCGCCGACTGCCATGGCCATGGGAATTGGCAGGCTGGTAGCGGAGGCTTCGCGATCTGTAAGCAGCAGAACCATCGCATGATCCGCGACCAACTCCACAGCGCGGCGCGTAAGTCTGTCCAACGCTTCTTCAAGGCTCTCATCTACGGAGAAAAGGCAGTCCAGAGTTTCCAGCGGCAATGCCTCTGCGAGAGGATGCCGTTTGGTCTTCAACGCCTGCATTTGCGCTAGCGAGAGAATGGGCGAGCGCAACGAAAGACCGGGCAGAGGCTCGCGTGGCTCAAAGATATGCGGCCAGGGACCGAGCCGCGTATGCATCTGCAAAACCACGGCCTCACGCAAAGGATCGATGGGAGGATTGGTGACCTGCGCGAAACGCTGGCGGAAGAATGAATAGACCGGACGCGGTGCTCGCGCCAGCGGGGCCAGCGGCGTGTCATCTCCCATGGACCACACGGCGTCTTTACCCTCGGCAGCCATGGGCGCAAGTATCATGCGCACTTCTTCCCGGGTATACCCAAAACGATGCTGCAGCCTGTTTAACTCTCCAGCATCCAGAGGATCCACGGCCTCATCGACGATGATCAGCGGAGTATCGCGCTGAATCAGATCCTGGTAGCGATTGTTCTGGTCAAAGCGGGCGAGAAGCTCGTCATTTTCGAGAAACTCGTGGGTTTCGAGATCGACGAGAATCATCTGTCCAGGACCAAGACGGCCGGAATGAAGAGTCCGCTCTGGATCCATATCGACAAGGCCTGCTTCTGAACCGGCGACTACCAGGCCATCTTCATCCACCGCAAATCGACACGGCCTGAGACCATTGCGGTCAAGAATGGCCCCCACCTGGCGGCCGTCCGCGAAGGACAAAGCTGCGGGACCGTCCCAGGGCTCGACGCAATCCCCGGTGTATTGGAGGAAGGAAGATTTGTTGCCATGATTCGCAGGCGGAACCAGCATGCGCAGGGCTTCTGCAACGGAGCGGCCGTTTTGCGCAAGCAGTTCGACGACTTCATCGAGGGATGTGGAATCGGAACCGCCGACAGTCAACACCGGATGCAAATCCAGCGAGAGCGTTGCCGCACGGGCATCCATCCGCGAGCGGTTGCCCCAGATGGTATTGATTTCGCCGTTGTGGGCCAGGGTGCGGCAAGGCTGCGCACGATCCCAGCTCGGCAAAACGTTGGTAGCATAGCGCTGATGAAAGACCGCGAATGGGGTCACAAACCCAGGGTTGGCCAGATCGGGATAAAACTGCGGCAGAAGCCGGCCGGCGCACAAAGACTTGTAAATGATAGTGCTCGACGATATCGAACAGATGTATCCAGGGACCGCGGAACGCTCAAACTGCTTGCGGACCAGGTAAAGACGGCGGTCAAAATCCGCCGGTCCTTCTTCATTCTCGGGCGTGACCAGGACATGCCAGATGCTGGGCAGCGTAGAAGCAGCAATAGAGCCGAGAATCTGCGGACAGATCGGCACGGGGCGCCAGGCAAGCAGGGTAATTTGCTGCGCGGCAAGGGCAGTCTCCAGCTCTGCCCGCGACGCCAGGGCTTCTCCGTCTAGAAAAACAACCGCCACGCCGAGCGGCTTGGCATGGTCGAGTTCAATGCCCAGGGGCGATAACAGCAGATCGCGCGGAATTGCGGTCATCACGCCAACGCCATCGCTAGACTTGCCGTCCGCTGCCACCGCTCCGCGATGCTCCAGCCGGGCAAGTGCAGTGAGTGCGTGGTTCAGAATTGCGTGCGAAGGCTCTCCGGAAAGTTGCGCAACAAAGCCTACGCCACAGGAATCCTGGTCAAAACGCTCGTCAAGCAGATTTGGAAACGAATCGAACGCGTGCTCTGAACGCTGACCAGCGCCACTCCCTTGAACAGGGTGCCGCTTTGGAATATTGGTATGAAGACGGAAGCGATCCATATGCAACTATACGACCTCTTGAGATAGAAATCCACAAGGAAACCGGTGGTACAACAGGAGAAAGCTGTGGCGAAAGCTTCTACGCGAGATCTGGAACGGCTTCGGCGGAAACTCGATTTAAAAGCGGATTAAAAGTTGAAGTACAGCTTTGCATATTTATACAAACTATCGTATATTTATGCAAGCGCGGTTCCCGCAACGGGACCGCGCTTTCGATTTGCCGGTTGCTCCCACAGCTCGAAAAGCGGGAACCCATGAAGCTTGAACGTCACAATGCGATACAAGAACTAGTGAGTAACTCGCTCATTCAAAGCCAGAACGAGCTGCGGCGCAAGTTGCGGCGGCGCGGCTTTGCTGTAACCCAGGCCACGCTTTCCCGCGATCTGCATGAATTGCATCTCTTCAAAGGCCCAGGGGGCTATGGCCTTCCGAATGGGAACGGCGCTGCTCACCCGGCAGCCGGACCTGTCGTGGAAGAAGACGACAGCCCGCCAAGTGTGGTCGATGTACTCGAAACTTTTGGGCTGCGCAGCCGGCAGGCGATGAACCAGGTGGTCATCAGCACGGTCATGGGCGGAGCACAGCCAGTCGCAGCCGCCCTTGATTATGAAGAGTGGCCGGAAGTGGTAGGTACCATTGCCGGCGACGACACGGTGCTGGTCATTTGCCCCGATTTGCGAAGGGCGGCGGAATTTCAAGCCAAAATGCGAAAGATACTGGAGATATGAGCGCAGTACAAACAGCAGTGATAGGTGTGACGGGCTATGCGGGAGCGGAACTGGCAAGACTGCTGGTACGTCATCCCCGGCTTAAAGGTAAAACTCCGGTCTTCGCCGGGCGTGTCGACGCCCAGGACCAGGAGCGTGGCGGCGTTCCGCTGGAAGAGATCCACCCCCAACTCCGGGATAGCCACGGAACAGGTTCCCTTCGCGTCCAGCCATTCTCCTGGGAACTGCTCGAAGATCTGGGAGTTGAAGTTGTCTTTCTAGCCACACCACATGAGCTTTCGCGACAGGCAGTTCCAGAAGCGCGCAAACGCGGGTTGCGGGTAATCGACCTGAGCGGGGCATGGCGGCTTGAAGAAGCCTCCAACCGCGCAGTTTATCGTTTTGAAGACGATGGCTCTGCGGCTGCGTTGACCACCCAATCCGAAGCTGTGTATGGAATGCCGGAACTGCACCGCGCCGCGATTCGCAATGCTGGTTTGGTGGCGAATCCGGGATGCTACTCGACTTCGGCGATCCTGCCGTTGAAGCCGCTTCTGGCCGCCGGATTGGTGGACGTGCACCACGGAATTATCTGCGATTCAAAGAGCGGCGTGAGCGGGGCAGGCAAGACGCCTACGGCGAAAACGCATTTTATGCACGCCGCTGACAATCTATCGGCTTATGGCCTGTTCTCTCATCGGCACATGGGAGAGTTGTTGGAGCAATTGGGAGTCGATGACCAGTCTCTTATCTTTACACCGCATCTGTTGCCGATTCCGCGCGGAATTCTGTCGACAATCTATGTGCGGTTTCGAGAGAGACAAACAAATGCTTCGGTCGAAGCTTGCTACGAAAAGTTCTTCCACGGCAGTCCGCTGGTGCGGTTCTTCGGGACAAAGCTGCCGCAGATTCAGGATTCCGTCCGCACCAACTATGCGGATATCGGATTCAACCTGGCTAAGGATGGGCACCGCGCAATCATCGTAAGCTGCCTGGACAATCTTCTGAAAGGCGCGGCAGGACAGGCCATTCAGAATCTGAATGTTATGCACGGCTGGGGCGAGGCGGAGGGTCTGGAATGAAATATGTAATCAAGCTGGGCGGAGCAGGCCTGGAAAATCCTTCGCTGTTGCAAGGTTGCGTCCGTGCCATCGCCGATCTGGTGCAGGACGGTAATCAGGTTGCTGTCGTGCACGGCGGTGGCATTCAGCTGACCAAGACCCTGGCACAGTTGGGCAAGAAAAGCGAATTCATCGACGGCCTGCGCATAACCGATGCCGAGACCCGCGACGCTGCGTTGATGGTGTTAGCCGGTCGCGTCAATAAAGGCCTCGTCGCGGCGCTCGGCGCCGTAGGGCAGCCTGCTGTAGGGCTCTCTGGTGGAGACGGGTTGATGTTTCGCGCCCGCAAGAAACGGACAGAACCCGATCTGGGCTTTGTGGGCGAGATCGCAGCCAGCGATCCTCGTTGGATCGAGGCCGTATGGCAATTGCATGGAGTGCCCGTGATCTCTTCCATGGCGCTCGGCTTCGATGGCGAGTACTACAACGTCAACGCCGACGAAATGGCGGCAGCCTGCGCCACCGCCTGCCGCGCCGATGCTCTCGTTTTTCTAACCGACGTACCCGGCGTGCGCGGAGCCAATGGCGACGTCATGCGCTGGCTCAGCATCGATCAGATCGCGGAGATGGCCAAGTCCGCAGTGATCTCCGGCGGCATGTTGCCTAAGCTGAGCGCCTGCCGCGAAGCCCTGCTTCACGGCGTAAAGCGCGTACGCATTCTGCCTGCCGAAGCCGCAAATGTACTGCCAGATTTATGCACATCGCGCGTCGCGCAGGGCACAGAAGTGATGGTAGCCTAACAGCCGATTGAAGAGATTGACGAAAGGAAATGGTGATGAAACTCGATACCATTCGCGCCGCTGAGGCGCGACTTTTGCTGGAGACTTATGAACGCAATCCCCTGCTCTTCGAGCGCGGCGAGGGCGTGTACCTTTTCGACGAAAACGGCGACCGCTACCTCGATCTGCTCAGCGGAATCGGCGTCAATGCGCTGGGCTACGCGCATCCAGCGATCGAAGAAGCGATCGCGCGCCAAAGCCGCAAGCTGATCCACACTTCAAATCTGTATTTTCACGAAGGCCAGGCCGAACTTGCGCTACGCTTGACGGAGAGAACTGGTTTGGATCGCGTCTTTTTCGCCAATACCGGCACCGAAGCCTGGGAAGCCGCGCTGAAGCTGGCGCGCGCTCACGCTGGCCTGCTGCGCTCCGAAGGCAAGAACGTCGGCACCAAGTTTCTCGCCCTCGACCAGAGCTTTCACGGACGCACCTTCGGTTCTGTCTCGACCACCCACAAAGCCAAGTATCGCGAACCCTTCGGCCCTGTAGTTCCCGGCGTCGAGTTTGTCCGCTTCAACGATATCGCCGACCTGCGCGCCAAGTTTTCCAACGAAGTCTGCGCAATCCTCGTTGAGTCTATCCAGGGCGAAGGCGGCATTCGTCCCTTGACGCAGGAGTTCTTCGCAGCCGCCCGCGAACTGACCGAGTCAACTGGCGCGCTGCTCATCGTCGACGAGATTCAAGCGGGCATGGGGCGCACCGGCAAATGGTGCGGCTATCAGCACTACGGCATCCGTCCCGACATCACCACGCTGGCCAAACCCCTCGCAGGCGGCATTCCGCTCGGGGCAACTCTCTGTACCGAAGAAGTAGCACGCGCCATTCATCCCGGCATGCATGGCACCACCTTCGGCGGCGGACCTCTGGCATGTGCAGTCGCCATCGCTGTCGTAGACACCATCGAGCGCGAAGGCTTGCTCGATCACGCCACCGAAGTAGGCGACTACTTCCAGCAGCAATTGCGCAGCCTCGCCAAGAAGCACGACGCCATCGTCGACGTGCGCGGCAAAGGCCTGATGGTAGCAGCCGAACTGGACTCTGCCGATCTCGGCAAACATACCGTGCAGGAGATGTTGAAGCGCCACATCCTCATCAACTGCACCAGCGACACTGTGCTGCGTTTCCTGCCTCCCTACATTCTTGAAAAAGCTCATGTAGACGAGGCTGTCGCAGCCCTTGACTCAATCTTTACCCAACACGAAATCAACAACACGGTTGGCAGTCAGGCAGGAGGAAACGCTCGTGGGTAGCAAAGCTTTTGTAGAGCGGCAAGTAACCGCAATTCCAGTGCAGCAGGATCAGGATGTTCTCTCCGCCGCGGCACGGCTCGCGGGAGAAGATCTCTGTTCCATCAACGATCTCTCCAGCGCCGAAGCGCGAGCGATTCTGAAGCTCGGCCATGACGTCAAGCGCAATCCGCGCGAGTATCGTCACGCCCTCGACGCCAAGCAGATGGTGCTCATGTTCGAGAAGGCCAGCCTGCGTACGCGCCTGAGCTTTGAAGCCGGCATCAACACCATGGGCGGCAACGCCATCTTCTTCGATCAGACTAACTCGCCGCTAGGCGAGCGAGAGTCCATTGCCGACGTGGCCCGCAACGTCGAGCGCTGGGTCGACATGATCGTGCTGCGCACCTATGCGCACGATACCATCACCGAGATGGCCGCCAACTCGCGTGTACCCGTAGTCAATGCACTCTCCGACTTCGAACATCCCTGCCAGGCGCTGGCAGATTTTCTCACTCTTGAGGAACACTTCGGCTCCGTACAAGGGCTGAACTTCACCTACGTCGGCGATGGCAACAACGTATGCCATTCGCTCATGCTCGCCGGCGCGCAGTTAGGCGCAAACGTCACCGTGGCCACGCCGCGCGGTTACTCGCCGGACATCGAAATCGTCACCCTGGCCCGCGAGAAGGCAGAGGCCAATGGAAGCGAAATTCGTCTTACGCAAGACCCGCAAGCCGGCGTAGAGAACGCCGACGCCGTCTACACCGACGTGTGCGTAAGCATGGGCTTCGAACACGAATCCACCAAGCGCGCGCCCATTTTCCGTCCCTTCCAGGTGAACGAAGCGCTCATGTCGAAAGCCGCGCCTCATGCCGTCTTCATGCACTGCCTCCCAGCACGCCGCAATGCCGAAGTAAGCGACGCCGTGCTCGATGGCCCGCAGTCGATCGTCTTCGAGCAAGCCGAAAATCGCATGCATGCGCAAAAGGCCTTACTGCTCTTACTGCTCGGCGGATTGTCAAACGTAGCGAAATTCGCGCCTGGCCTTTAAGGCAAAACGTAAAGAAGGGCAGAGCATTCACAGCTGGCCTCAACGCCTTCACAACAGTTTGCGTTTAGCGAATAGCTAGACGCTCCGAGGTTTCCAAGATGTCCGTCATTCTCGAATCCCTGCCCATCGGCCAGAAGGTCGGCATTGCCTTCTCCGGCGGGCTCGACACCTCAGCCGCACTGCACTGGATGAAGCAAAAGGGAGCCATCCCGTACGCATATACGGCCAATCTCGGCCAACCCGATGAAGCCGATTACGAAGAGATTCCGCGCAAGGCCCTCGCCTACGGCGCTGAAAAGGCTCGCCTCATTGACTGCCGCGGAGCGCTCGTTCGCGAAGCCGTCGCTGCGCTGCAGGCTGGCGCCTTTCACATCAGTACGGCGGGCGTGACCTATTTCAACACCACTCCCCTTGGCCGCGTCGTAACCGGCACAATGCTGGTCGCCGCAATGAAGGAAGACGACGTTAACATCTGGGGCGATGGCTCCACCTTCAAGGGCAACGACATTGAGCGCTTCTACCGCTACGGCCTGCTCGTCAATCCCGAGCTCAAAGTCTATAAACCCTGGCTAGACGCCGCTTTCATTGACGAGCTCGGCGGCCGCGCCGAGATGTCCGCATTCATGCAACGCTCCGGCTTTGGCTACAAGATGTCCGCCGAAAAAGCATACTCCACTGACTCCAACATTCTCGGCGCAACGCACGAGGCTAAAGATCTCGAACATCTCAGCTCCAGCGTTCGCATCGTCGAACCCATCATGGGCATTGCCTTCTGGCGCGAAGACGTGCCAGTGAAGGCGGAGCAGGTCTCCGTCCGCTTCCACGAAGGCGTACCTGTTGCACTCAACGGCGTTGAGTATTCCGATCTCGTCGAACTGATGCTTGAAGCCAACCGTATCGGCGGACGCCACGGCCTCGGCATGTCAGACCAGATCGAGAACCGCATCATCGAAGCCAAATCTCGCGGCATCTACGAAGCGCCAGGTCTGGCCTTGCTCTTCATCGCCTACGAGCGCCTCATCACCGGCATTCACAACGAAGACACCATTGAGCAGTACCGCGACCACGGACGCAAGCTCGGCCGCCTGCTCTACCAGGGCCGCTGGTTCGACTCCCAGGCCATCATGCTCCGTGAGTCCGCCCAGCGCTGGGTCGCCAAGCCCATCACCGGCGAAGTCACCGTAGAGCTGCGCCGCGGCAACGACTACTCGATTCTCAATACGGAATCGCCGAATCTCACCTTCCATCCCGAGCGTCTCAGTATGGAGAAGACCGAATCGATCTTCTCCGCGCGCGACCGCATCGGCCAGCTCACCATGCGTAACCTCGACATCTCCGACACACGCGAAAAGCTTTTCACCTACGCCCAAACCGGTCTTCTTACTCTAAGCAGAGGCAGCGAGATGCCCCAGCTCAACAGCGGCCTCAGCAGCGTAGATGAGAAGGAATCCTCAGAGGTATCCGTAAAGTGATGGTCAACGAAAAGCAACCTGGGAAGATGTGGTCAGGCCGCTTTCGAGAGCCTCTCGACGCGGAGTTCGAATCCTGGCAGCGCTCCATTGTCTTTGACTGGCAGCTTCTTGCGGAAGAAGTAGCTGCCAGCAAGGCCCATGCCTCGGCAATCGCAGCGGCAGGCATCATCACTGCTGTAGAGCTTGCGCAACTGCGCAATTCTCTGGATGCGATTGTAGCTGCTCACGCGGATGAAGAGGGTAAAGCGCAGGTACGCGATCACGCCGTAGCTGAAGACATTCATCACTACGTAGAGCTGGCGCTCACCGAACACCTCGGCCCGCTCGCCCTCAAGCTCCACACCGGCCGCAGCCGCAACGAGCAGATCGCCACCGACCTACGCCTCTATGTGCGCAAGCAGATCGGCATCACAGTCGAAGCCCTGGCAGCCTGGGCTCTTGCTCTTGTCGAAAAAGCCAAGTCCGCTGGCGAAGCAGTCATGCCCAGCTACACCCATCTGCAACGCGCGGAGCCCGTGCTTATAGCGCATTGGCTGCTCGCCTACACACAGATGCTCTTGCGCGACATAAGCCGCCTGCAGGATTGTGCCGTGCGTTTGAACTACTGCCCTCTCGGTTCAGGAGCAGTGGCCGGAGCAACACTGAAGCTCGACCGTTGGATAGCATCGAACGAACTCGACTTCACCGCTCCCACCGCCAACAGCATGGATGCCACCAGCGATCGCGACTTTGTTTTGGAGTATCTGCAAGCACTCACCTTCGTCGGCCTCCACGCCAGCCGTTTCGCCGAAGAGATCACCCTCTTCGCGACCGCCGAGTTCGGCTTCGTGCAGCTGCCCGAGGCCTTCTCAACCGGCTCAAGCGCCATGCCGCAAAAGAAAAATCCCGATCTCACTGAACTGGTACGCGCCAAAGTCGGCCGCATTCACGGCGCCGCGGCTGCCGTCACCCTGCAGTTGAAGGGGTTGCCCCTGTCTTACAATAAAGACATGCAGGAAACTCAGGAGCCTACCTTCGCCGTGCATGGCACAGCGCAAATGCTGGGACTGCTGGCACGTTTTACAGCGTCACTTGAGTTCAATGCTCCGCACATGAGAAAAGCCGCAGAGGACGGATACCTGAACGCAATGGCCGCCGCAACCTATCTCGTCCACAAGGGAGTTCCCTTCCGCAAAGCACACGAGAAAATCGGCAACGCCGTGCGCTACGCCCTTGAAAAGCACGTCGAATTGAACGCACTCACCCTCGACGAATTGCAGCAATTCGGCGAAGAATTTGGTCCCGACTTCTACGATGCCATCACGTTGGAATCGACTCTTGATTGCCATGATGTGATCGGCGGCACGGCGCGCGCGCAGGTTCGCGCATCCATCGCCCAGGCAGAGCTACAACTCCAGTCTTTTATCAAGACGGGCGCACAGGAGGCGATTCATGCTGGTGCGTAAGGCGCGCCTTCCCGACGCCACAAACGTCTTCGAACTGGTGAACAGCCTGAGTGGCGATGGAACCCTGCTGAAGCGGCAATTCGCCGAAATCTGCGAAAACATTCGCGATTTTACCGTGGCGGAATCCGACACCGGCGTCTTCCTCGGCTGCGGCGCGCTGCATCTCTATGGCCCGCATCTCGCCGAGGTCCGCTCCATCGTCATGTCTCCCGGCGCCAAGGGACAAGGCGCAGGTGGCCGCGTCCTCAATGCGCTCATCGACGAAGCAGAGGAGCACGGCATTCAATCCGTGTGCCTGTTCACGCGTATCCCGGATTTTTTCTTCAAATACGGATTTCGTGTCGTCGAAGACAAAGCAGACTTGCCGGATAAAGTATTTAAGGACTGCCAGAACTGCCCCCGGCTGCATCGCTGCGACGAAGTGGCCATGGTGCGCGGTAAAATTCCTCGAATGTCGATCCTGGGGCCCAAACAGGAAGCGCGGGAGCTGGTTCGGCTGGGATAATTTCTTCTACGAAGAGTGAACAAGCCAGGGGTTGAGAAGCGAGCCGGTTTCGTCGGGAGGACGCCATCAAAGCACGCATGCGGTTGGGTGATCTGCTGATTCAGGCAAAGCTCGTCACTGCCGCGCAGGTGGCAGCCGCGCTTGAGCTACAAGCGCAGACCGGCACACGACTGGGGGACAACCTGGTGGCGGGCGGAGCCATTGGCCGTGGCGCTCTCGATGCCTTTCTCCATCGCATACCAATCGAGCCTGCGAATATAGCGGCCACCGGAATTGAGGCGACGGAGTTGCTGAGCCTGCTCATGAAGCTGATCTACGTGGGCCATCTTGGCACCGTTCGTCAGTTTGTGGACGCCATCAAACTCCCCTACCACGTCGTGCTGGACCTGGTCGTCATGGCCGTCGATCGCCAATTGCTGCAGACCCTCGGCGCACGCAACTCCGCGAGCCCGCTTGACATGAGCTATGCGCTCACCGATGCGGGACAGCGCTGGGTGCTCGACGCGTTGCAACGCCTGCGCTATGCAGGGCCCGCACCCGTGACCATTGAAGAATTCAACAACCAGGTGAACCTGCAAAAGGTGACCAACGAGCTGGTCACTTTCGACAGCATCCGTAAGGCATTCGGCAGCCTCACCTTTGACGATCGCATCATCGAGCAAAGCGGACCGGCGCTCAACTCCGGCCGAGCTATCCTCCTTTACGGTCCGCCGGGTAACGGCAAGACGACCGTAGCGCTAAGCTTCGCAAAGGTATTCAATGATGTGATCTATGTGCCGTACGCAATCAATGTGGAAGGCCAGATCATTCGCGTTTACGATCCGAGTGTTCACGTCATGCTGGACCCGGTCTCCTCAGATCACGCCGGCGGACTGTCGTTTGTACGGCATGAAGAGTACGACGCGCGCTGGGTTCCCTGCCGGCGGCCGTTCATTCTTACGGGTGGCGAACTGACTTTGGAGATGCTCGATCTCCGTTTCGACACTTCGGCGAATTTTTACGAAGCTCCTTTGCATGTAAAGGCGTTGGGCGGCTGCTTCGTCATTGACGATTTCGGGCGCCAGTTGGTGACTCCAACAAACCTGCTGAACCGTTGGATCGTGCCCATGGAAAGCCGCGTTGACTACCTGAAATTGCATACCGGCAAGAGCTTCTCCATCCCTTTTGAAGAGCTGGTAATCTTCTCGACCAATATCGATCCTGAAGACCTGATGGATCCTGCTTTTCTGCGCCGCCTTCCGTACAAGATCGAGGTAGGAGGTCCAAGCCCGGAAAACTACCGTCGTATCTTCGAAAAAGAATGCGAACGGCAAGGGCTGCCTTCTCCGGGGAACCTATTCGACCTGATCGTGCACAAGGTAACCGTTGAAAAGGGGTTGGAACTTGCAGCCTATCAGCCGAGGTTCATCGTCGATCAAGTGGTAGCAACCTGTCGGTTCATGGGAGAGCCACCCCACTTCGAGCCAAGATTCATCGAGTACGCAATCGACAACCTGCGCGTGCGACGGCCATCCGCGAAACCTAAGTAGCAGCGAGATACGCAGAGACCGCTGTTTCTGCGAAACTTTCAGGAAAGCAGTCCCTCAACAAGTGCTGCCCACTCGTCCGCCAGCTGTTCACGGTAATATGTGCGGCCTGCTCGTCGATACCAGTAGTCGGCGTTCCACTGCTCGCCCTCTTTGCGATGAAGATAGGCGTGGACAGCCATTCCGTCGGTACTTTCGAGCTCATCCACCAGTTCATGAGCGCGAGACCAGTTCCCTTTTGCGTCCCACCATAGAGCTTCCAGCGGGGCGGAGAGTTTCTCCGGAGGGCTATCCACTGACAACATGTTTTGGAAACTCGCAGAGTCCATCGCGCTCTCATCATCGTCCAGAAGAGCTCATCCTGGCAATCCTATGCCTTCAGCATTCGATGAACTCTGATAGCCATGGCAATCAGTTGTATCTGGTCCCTCGACCTGGAAAGTGACATCGATAATTGGAATCGATGCAACAATCCGGCAAGAAATGAATCTTGAGTTGGGCATAGGCGAATCGATATGACTCCTTCAACTCGGCGGCTGTTCGTTGCAAAGCAGACTGAATCAGTCGTATACTGAAGTCCGACTTATCTGGTCGTAATTTGCGGTTCTTTCACTGGGAGAGCCACTTCCGGAAAGCCGGCGCAGTATCCTGGGGAGCGGCGTTTGCGACAACTGAGCGATCTCGAAGTAGGCGATAGCGGCGTTCTGATAGCGCTGGATTTACCGCCCGGCGTACAGAATCACCTGATGTATATGGGCTTCGTCCCCGATGCGCAGGTGAAAGTGCTGCATCGTGCCCCGATCGGCGATCCAACCGTTTATTCCGTCGACGGAATCGAAATTGCCCTGCGCCGCGAGACAGCAAAGGCTATTCGAGTGAACAACGGTCTGCTGCATAAGACCGTGGAAATTAACCGCGATGTGGAATCCGGCTCGACGAGAGCGGAGACAGCCCACGAGTTGGTTGAGGCTGGTAGATGAGCGAGTGCTGTGCGCCTCCATCATTTGAACCGCCCGTTCACGCAGCCAGGACGGCAGGCGATTTTCGCACCATCGCACTGATAGGGCCTCCCAACTCCGGAAAATCGACGCTCTTCAATCGGCTGACGGGATTGCGGCAAAAAGTCGCCAACTACCCCGGTGTTACGGTCGAACAGCGCATGGGGCGTATGGCGGGGATCGGCCGCGATGACCTGACCTTGATTGATCTGCCAGGTATCTATTCTCTCGACGCCTATTCCGAAGACGCGCGCGTTTCAATCGAAGTGCTGGAAGGTCACATGCCCGGCACGCCAAAGCCGGATGCAGTACTCCTGGTGCTCGATTCCCTGCATCTGACCCGGCAGCTCATGCTGGCCGCGCCCGTCCTGGCTCTGGGACTGCCCACAATGGTGCTGCTGAACATGAGCGATTTAATGGATGCGCGTGGCGGCGTCGTGGATCCCCTACTGCTCGCTCAAGAGCTGAGTGCCCCGGTAGCGCTCGTCAGTGCGACCAAGGGAACAGGGCTGGAATCAGTCCAGCTTTTTCTCAATCGTCATGGGAGCAGCAGCGAACAACCCAAGCTGATGCTCCCCGTATTGGGCAATGCCATGAGCACCCATCGCTGGGCTGCCCAGGTAAGTTCTCGCACCGGCTACCGCGCTCCTCTTTCAGCCAAAGCGACGCAACGGGTCGATGCTGTGCTCCTGCATCCCTTCTGGGGGCCTCTTTCCTTTCTCGTTGTAGTCTTTGGAGTCTTCCAGGTCGTTTTTTCAGTCGGGCTGCCATTAAGCAATGGCCTGCAGGATCTGCTGGCTCACGCCGGCAAATGGGCTACCGGCTTTCTCCCCGCAGGCTGGATTCGCTCGCTGGTGTTGGATGGCGCCTGGAACGGAGTCACTTCAGTTCTAGTCTTTCTGCCTCAGATTTTGCTTCTTTTCCTGTTTATCGGGATTCTGGAGGATACGGGCTATCTGGCCCGCGCGGCGCTTATCGCCGACCGCGTCATGCGATCGATCGGACTGAATGGGAAGGCATTTATTCCCCTGCTCTCGGCCTACGCATGTGCCGTACCCGCAATCATGGCGACACGAACGATTGAGAATAAGCGCGACCGTTTGGCCACCATCCTGGTAACCCCGTTCATGACCTGCTCCGCGCGGCTGCCTGTGTATCTGCTCTTCATTGCGGCATTCATTCCCAATGTGGCCTTTGCGGGCGGACTCATCGGCCTGAAAACCATCGTCATGCTCGGTCTATATGTCATCGGCTTCCTCGCAGCACTCGTAACAGCACGTCTGCTGAAGAGCTCGATCCTCAAATCCAGCGAAACACCCTTCATTCTGGAGCTGCCCCAATACAGGATGCCAACGCTGCGTTCTCTTGGGCTACGCATCATCGACCGCGGTAGTGTTTTTCTCAAACAGGCTGGGACGGTCATTCTTTGCGTAACCCTTGCGCTCTGGGTACTGGCCAACCTTCCCGTACATAACGGGCAAGGGCCTGAACTTGGCCAGAGTATTATCGGGCGGCTTGGGCACCTGATCGAGCCGGCGATCGCTCCCCTGGGGTTCAACTGGAAAATCGGCATTGGCCTTCTGACCAGCGTGCTGGCGCGCGAGGTCATGGTTGGAACCATGGGTACCCTTTATGGAGCCGATCCTGAGACCCAATCGCTCAGCCTGCAAACTGCGCTCCATCACGACATGACGCTGGGCGGAGCTGTCGCTCTTATGGTCTTCTTCGCCTTCGCTTTGCAATGCACTTCGACCCTTACGATGGTACGGCGCGAAACCAACAGTTGGAAATGGCCCGCCGTGCAGTTCGCATATATGCTGACTCTGGCCTACGGCGCGGCATTCATTACTAATTATCTGGTAACGGCGATCTGGGGATAACCAGGCTGCCTCCGTCTCTTCCTGAACCTATCCATAGCTCGATTCTATTGCCTGGTAATTCAGTCGCATCGCCGCCAAAACGCAAAGCTAACCCCTCTTTAAGAGCAAGTTAAGCCGGTTTTATTAAACCAATACTTTGATAATTCAACCATTTTGGTAACTCTTTTGATTCTCTCGGAAGTATTCCAAAAGCAGGGTAATTCCTCTCCTGAAGTCCTTGATTGGAGTGAGCAGGCTGGCGACAAGCCAACCTGCTTCGCGCATCCCGAAGAAGTATCCTGGCTGTATCCAAACACCTCTCTCCAGTAGAGCGCGCGCAGTATGTTCGTCAGGCTGTGTCGCTGGAATACGCAAAACAGCATACCAGCCCCCTTCTACTTTCAGACGGCTGACCCACCTGCAGTGCCCAGGCTGTCCGGCAAGCACTTGATCCAACGCTGCCAGATTCTCAGCGGTACGGGCACGAATTTGCTCCTGGATTGACCTTCGATTTTCCAACCACGAAGGTAATGCACGCTGTATAGGTGCATTCATTGAGAGGTACGTATCCGCGAGCACTTCGAGCCGCGTTAATGCTTCTCTTGATCCTGGACCGACAGCCAAGAGCCATGCAGCTTTCATCTGTGGAAGGCCTACAATCTTACTGATCCCGCTGATTACAAACGTAAGAACATCAAGCTCAAATGCGGCAACGCTTGTCGCATCTGCCGGCACCGGGCCCAATATGTAGTCCAGAAAGACTTCGTCCACGATCAGAGCAAGATCGTACTCGCGGCAGAGGAGCGCCAGTTCCCTCACCTCATTTGCTTTCGTGAAATGCCCCGTTGGATTATTGGGATGGACCAGCACAATGGCGCGTGTCTGAGGCGTAATCCGCTGGCGCATGCCTTGCAGGTCAAGTTGCCATTCGTGATCGTAAAACAAGGGGGCGTATTGAAGCTTCACTACCTCAGCGTCAGCCAGAAAATCAAAGAGCGGATAGCTTGGCTGGCAGACAAGGATCGCATCCCCAGGATCGCACAATAACTTGAACAGGTAGCTGTAAGCTTCACTTGTGCTGGTGGTTAAGATGAGCTGGCCGGGATTGAGACTCACCCCATGATCGGCATAATAGCGGCACACTGCTTCCCTGGCCCGAAGACTTCCCTTCGGGTCTGGATCGTAGTCGAGTACCGCGGAATCGGCCAGTGGCCCGAGGAGTTCTACCGGGTATTCAAACCCACACCGGGTAGGATTCGAAGCTGTGAGATCGGCGACCGGTAACCCGGCAGCCAACCGTCCGCGATACGCGCGTGCCAGCTCGCTCTCATCTGTATTCCATTCCGTGCGTTTCGAAAATTTCATCTTCCGCGAATTTCACTGAACTGATTGAGTGGGCGCCCGAAGTTTTCCACTTTGCTCAATTCGAAAATTTCATCTTCCGCGAATTTCACTGAACTGATTGAGTGGGCGCCCGAAGTTTTCCACTTTGCTCAAGCAGAATAGAAACAGGCGTTCACTCAGCCACTACCATAACGGATTGAGGAAGGGAGTGCGAATTGGCTCTGCGAGCTGTTACTTTCGACTACGGAATGGTGCTCAGCGAAGCACCAAAGCAAGAGGCCCATGCGGAACTTCGTCGTATTACTGGTCTTTCACCTGAAGAGTTTGAATCGTATTACTGGACCGATCGCCTCGCCTATGATCGTGGCGACCTGACCGGCCTGGCTTTCTGGCAGAAACTCGTCGCAGATGCTGGGTTGGCTCTCTCCGACGAACAAGTCAGGCAGCTTAATGCCTGGGACGCACATATGTGGACGAGCATCAAACCAGAGATGCTTGCCTGGCACGAGCGTCTCAAAGAGCGCGGCCTGCAAACGGCAATTCTCTCCAACATGGGTGATTCCGTGATGGAGAGCATTTTGGAAAAATTTGCATGGGTGAACGATTTCGATGTTTTGATCTGGAGCTACCAGCACCGCGTTGTCAAACCTGACGCCGAAATCTATCAACTATTGCTTGAGAAGCTCGGCACGGCTCCAGAAGAGACTTTGTTTCTGGATGACAAGTTGGAAAATATTGAGGCGGCCCGCAGCCTGGGAATCCAAGGACTGCAGTTCTCCACAGTCGAGCGGTTGCGGCAGGATCTCATCACATTGGGATTCGACGCCTCGCTGCCGCTTCCATGATAGATCCCGAGCGGCCCCACAAGGATCATTGCTCAGAAAACTCGCGCGCGCTCGGGAGTTGAAGAGGCTGTTCCGTTGCTGCAGGCTTTTCAACGATACGAACTCGAAGACGGAAAATTGTACCGCGGCCGAGAACGCTTTCCACTTCGATCACGCCTCCGTGTGCGGTAAGAAGCGCACGTGTGATCGCCAGCCCCATTCCAGAGCCTTTTACAGTCTCATGACGGTTTTTACCCCGATAAAATTTTTCGAAGATTAAAGGCAGATCCTGGGCATCGATACCAGGGCCTTCATCTTCAACCAGGAACTCCAGAAAATCACTCGTCCGGCGGCCTTGCAGATGAATTTGGCTACCGATAGGGGTATAGCGAGCTGCATTCTCAAGCAGATGACGAAGAGCACGGCCAATGACATGTGGGTCGAACCATACAGGAATATCTGGCTGCTGAACAACGATCGTGACCTGGTGAGCAGCCAGTAGATCATGCGATTGTTCGACTGATTGCTCCAGAAACGGAGCCATCAGCAACGGCTCCGGCTTGACCCGAATGCCATCCGACTCAATCTCTGCAATTTCCATCGCTTCGCCAATCAAAGAATCGAGGCGGGAGCTCTCTTCGTCGACAATCGTGGCCAGCTCTGTGCGGCTTGCGTCGTCCAGACCATAACCATCCAGAAGAGTCGTGGCGGCAGCTCGAATGGCCGTAAGCGGTGTACGCAATTCGTGGGTGAGCGAGTCGATCAACGCAGAGCGCAGGCGATCGGTGGTGCGAGCCGCTTCCAATCGTGCTGAAACTTCCACCGCATGAGCCCGGGTAATTACGATCGCCACCTGCGCGGTTATTGCCGCTGCGACCTCGCGGGAGAGTGTAGCCGGCCTCCATGCTAACCTGCCGAGGCTGGTCATGCCGAAGACCAGGTTCATGAGCGTATACCCTTCGGGATACCCGGCGTCAGGTTCATGGGTCAGCGAAGCGTTACGCATCGTATCGACCAGGACATCTGATTCCAACGGGATGGAAGAATAAACCTGATCTTCGTCGCGGACATAGAGCAGAACAGCATCCAGAGCAAAATTGTGTGCGACAAGTCTAGGAATCTCTCGAACCAGCCCAGCAGCGTCTTCATGGAGCATCATTTCCTGCCCGAGTGCATACAGGCGTTCAACGTCTTCGCGGCGCTGTTCCGCCTGGCGAGTTTGGCGGCGCGCCTGATCGGCAACGCGGCCTACGACGATACAGGAGACCACAAACGCCGTCATCGAAAGCCAGGAGTGAAAGCCCGTGAGATCGAGGGTGAAGAGTGGCGGCAGGAAGTAGTAATCAAAGAGAAGGCCAGAAACTACGGCTACGTAGAACGAGAGATCGCGCCCCACAACCGTGGCGCACCATACGACAAGAACCAGATACACAATGCCGGCCGTGCTTGCATCGGCATGCAGCACCATCAACGTACCGGAAACCAGCAAAATGACAGTAGTCGCCGCAAGCCAGCGAAAGCTTCTCTGCAGCCAACTTCGGATGCGCTCGGTGGTCATCGAATGTGATGATAGAGCAGAGGGGCTCTGCGGATCAGTTCTTCTCACCATAGAAAGAAGGGTCAGCGCGCAGATACTGTATCGTTTCCTTTGGGCAGGCGCATTAACAGGCAGGAGCAGATGGAAGGAAGAATTCTGGTAATTGACGACGAGGCGCAGATCACCCGCGTTCTACGCGCGGCGCTGACGGCACAGAAGTATGAGGTACGCACGGCTAACGATCCGGAGGAGGGGCTGCTCATTTATCGGGAGTGGGCTCCGGACTTGGTAATTACCGATCTGATGATGCCGACGATGACTGGAGTGGATGTCTGCCGGGCTATTCGCCTGATCGCTTCGACTCCGGTGGTAGTTCTGTCGGTGCGCGATCATGAACGGTCCAAGATTGAGGCGCTGGACGCGGGCGCTGACGATTACGTGACCAAGCCGTTCAATATTCAGGAACTGCTGGCGCGTGTCCGGGCTCATCTGCGCCGGGCGCCGGAACGGACTAGCCAGGCGATCGAGCAGGGCGATTTCGTGATCGATGCACTGGCTCACACGATTACCGTGCAAGGAAAGCTGGTCCATCTCACTCCGAAGGAGTTCGACCTGCTTCTGTTTCTGGCCCGCAATGCGGGCAAGGTGATGACCCACCGCGCTCTGCTGGTGGCTGTTTGGGGAGCTCAGTCGGCACATCAGCCGGAATATCTGCGGGTCTTCGTAGGACAGTTACGCAAAAAGCTGGAAGCGGAGACGGGAAAACAGTATATCCAGACCGAGCCTTGGGTTGGTTATCGTTTCGTCGCTGAAGGATTGGATGAGAACAATAAAACCCAGCCCACAAGCTGATTGCCCATTCCAATTTTAGGCGAAGGAATGGGGAACATTGGGGCGCCGGGGAGGGGTACCCCTATAGATTGACTTAACTTCATGATTCTTAAAGCGTTTCTTGCAATATAAGGGGCGCTAAGAGCGGTTAAGGAGCTATTTTCCGGCTCATCCCTGCCGGAATGTATTGCGATTCCCTTCCATTATGGCTGAGCTGATGCTAATTATCGGCAAAAAGCCGGACTGCTGTGGGTCAGCTTGGAGTGATGGGCCCCTCAGGGGCTCAAGCCCTATTGGTTGGCTTTGATTTCATCGGCATGACTGAAGTCATGCCCTTTTACAAAACCTTCTCCGGGGTCTAAAGCCCAGTTGGTTGTTTGACCTGTCGGCATGGCTGAAACCGTGCTTTTTTACAAAATTTTCGTCGAGGGAATCTTGGTTATGCGGAGGTGCAATCTTAGAAATTGCACCTCCAACAGTAAATCTCCGAGTTGTACTGTTATTTAGTTGACGGTGAAGGTAAATGTAGTCGTCTGGACCACGGATGCTGCATCTGTGCCGGTTACGGTCACGGTATACGCTCCCGGGGTTGTACCCGGATCCTGCTGCGTGACCGTTCCACCTCCGCCGCCACCTCCGCAACCGGAAAGTGCTCCCAGAACACCGATAAAGATCAGCACGGTCAGCAAGGAACGCCATGCGCGCTTCCGGGCGGGGACCCCGAAGAACAGAACGCAGGCGAGGGCCGCGCCGCCAGCTCCGAGCCAGCCGGTGGTATTTAGCTGGGCAGAGCTGCCGCTACCGCGCCGGGCCAATGTGTGCGGAGCAGTCGTGCCGAGAGTCACGGTACCTGTCACGGCTCCCGCGGCAATTGTGATCGGGGCGGGAGCGGAGCAAGTCGGAATGTCCTTCCCGTTGGTGATCGAAGCTACCGAGCAGGTGAGGGTGATGGTGCCGGTGTAACTATCCGCAGGTGTCGCAGTGATGGTAGCTGTAGCTGTCGAGCCGGGAACCGTCGCCGGGGGTGGTGTCGACGTCGTAAGCGAGAAGCTGCCAATCTCTGTTCCGGTGCCGGTGAGGCTCACAGTCTGAGGCGAGTTAGAGGCATTATCCGTAATACTCACCGATGCGGTGAACGAACCGAAGGTGTGAGGAGTGAAGGTGACAGAGATGGTGCATGTTCCATTGATAGCAATGGTGGTGCAAGACGGACTGGTTTCGCTGAAGACATTCGGCTGACTCGCTCCGGTAATCGATACGCCAGTAATAACCAAAGGCGCGGAACCAGTGTTGGTAACCGTAACTGTTTGTGCGGCGGTCTGGCCCTCGACGGTCGCAGCGAACACAAGTGAGGTTGGAGACAGGCTGATACTGGGGGCAGGAGGAGCCTCAACAGTGATCGTCGCTGAACCAGTGGTCGAAGCGTAGGTCGCATCGCCACTGTAGCTGACGGTCAATGTGTGGGCACCTGCGGCCAAAGCTCCGGCTGCGACTGAGAAGGTGTAGGCTCCGCCGGTTAGAGTTTTGGCGCCAGATGTATAACTACCACTGGTTAGTGTGACTGTTCCCGTAGGAGTTCCAGAGGCTCCGGTTACTGCAGTGGCTACAGTGAATGCCTGGGCAGTTGTGACGGTACTCGCCGACGGAGTTACGCCGACAGCGGCGCTTGCGGAACCGACAGCCGAGCCCCAGTAGGTGATTAACTGCTTCGCATCTACGCTTCCCAAACCAGTTGCCAGGTCGTAACCGGTCGTGGTGTCGTAGCCGCTTTCGAAGTAGAAGCCGGCCGTGTTTTTAACACAGTTTGGCGTATTCACGTTACAGGCTACAGCATTGTTACCAACGGTTATGTCATGAAAGATTGCGGCCTTGTGGGTTCCATTGTATAGGTTGTACAGTTCCTGCGCGGCCTGACCGAGTCGGCTGCCAGTCTTCTGTTGGACCAGTGCAAGGATGCCAGCAAACGCGGGCGCCGATGTGGACGTTCCTCCAAAGGCTTCAAAATAAAACTGACTGTCCGTCTGGATGGTGCAATTGGCGGTTAAAGTGCCGGCTTGGTTTGTGTCGTCCGTGCAGATAAGCCAAGCAGCAGCATCCGCGCCATTGCCGGCCATCAAAGAAATATCTGGAATGTCGCGCACACTATCAGTTTGGGTCCCATGTCCGCGCTGCCAAGTGGGTTTCGCATACCCGGCGCTACAGACCCCACCTGCTGTCTTGGTCGAGCAACTGCTTGCTCCGCCGCTGCCGCCCACAATATTTGCGTCGGTCCCTGTATATGGAGTGTTCGCGCTGATACTGCCATCAGCCTGTGTGGAATCGTTCCAGGTGGATTCCGGAATATAACTCTTTGCCGATCGGTATATCGAAGATGTGCCGCCTGCCGGGGCGTACGTGGGGAAGTTACCTAGGAGTCCAGAGAAGTCGGTTCCGCCGACCGCCACGTTATGAGGCGTTGAAGCAAATCCGCTTACCTGTAGCCCTTGGATAGCATCTGGAACATTATTGCCATTAGTATCGCTGGGATTGTCGCAAGCTGCCGAGCCGTTGTCTCCAGTGGATACAGTTACAGCGATGCCTTGCCCTTCTGCCTGTTCCCACATACCGTTGAGCAACGCGTTATTCGATGTGCCCAGGTTCGACTCGCAAGCTCCAAAGCTGAGGCTGAAAATATCGACTGTATTCTCATCGAGCGCTTGGTTAATGCCTGAGATTAGGTCTGAGCTGATGTAGTAGTGGATGGTTGCGCCCGGCGCCATAGCACCGGCAAGTTCAGTGTCGATATAAGCCTCGTCCGTATCGCCATTGGCAGTAACGCCTTCAGGATTGGTAATTGTTGGCGCAGTGGAGTTGCCGAGGAATCGGCTGCGATAGGCAGCGACCGTGGAAGCCTTGATGCCAGAACGGCCCCCAACGCCGATTGTGACTCCCGCACCATCGTACGTTGTACCTGATGTGTAGTTGAGATTAAAGGTGGTATTGGGGGTGTCATAGATAGTAGCGGCATCGCCGGGAGTCAAATAAAGGCCATACGTGCTTGGCGTTGTACCGGTTGTCAGGTCCGGCCGTGGCCTGAGGCTCGACGCCCCTGCGATTGGCATCAGTCTATGGCTATCGCTGTCAAATGTGCCCATCTGGCCGCCCACGTGATGTGCCCTGGGACGGATCGTATTCAGTTGGGCTACACCGCTTACGACTGGCGCAAGCGCGGCAGGAACGCTAGGATCGGTGACATTTGAGAAAAATTGCTGACCGTCGGCGTCAAAGGAATGAATTTTTGTGTGGAAGGCTTCTTCAAGCTGGCTGGCCGTTCCCGAAATAGCGATATTTGTACGTCCAACCGATACCTGTTCAAGCTTGAGGCCGTGGGATTCGATCCAGGCTACGATAGCGGCCACGTCCGAATCCGCAGGTCCATACTGCTTGCCGAATTGTTCGGGCGTTAACCACTTGTGGTAATTGGCAGAAGACTTGTCCTGAAGCTCAGACAGATATTTGTTGAGCTCCACCTGTTGCTCGGCGCTCCGCGCCAGTACCAAATGGACATGCGTAAATTGCGTCGATGAAGGTGCTGCGCCCCGATCGAATCGTGCCTGCGCCAGCAATGGCACATTGCCTCGAAGAGTCGTCAGCCGAGACTCATCCACGTGATCAACAACGCGCGGGGCGACAGAGGCGGCTACGGAGGCCTGGTTTGCTATGGAAAACAGGCATGCGAGAGCGAAGGCAACGGAGAGCTTGCGGGAGAGGATTTTACGCAGGGACATAGAGAACCAATCACCTTTCAGCGGCAACGAATCAAGGGAGTTTTTCCGGCATCGTTCGGGGCCGGAGTTTTGATGTTCATCGGCAGTTATCGGATGTCATCGCAGAATGGAAGCATGAGAGCGGTTCCATGCGCAAGCTTAAAAAAACAAGACCGGAGTTAGGGTCAAAAAGCTATCAAAAAAACAACGGTACGTGGAGACTTCACCAGAAGCATACGCAGGTCTTCCCTTCCTAGACAAGAAGGATTTCGGTCGTATGCCGATCCTCGTCAAGAGAATGTGGGTTCTTCGTCACCTACGGTTCCTCAGAATGACAATTCTTCATCAGAGTTTTCCATTGCCTGCGGCTGCTCAGAATGACAATTTCCTTCATTTGTGGTTTTCCATTGTCTGCGGCTGCTCAGAATGACAATTCCTTCTATCCGGATTGAGCTGCAAATCGATCGGCAGGTTGACCATGCAGGGATCGCGGGCCGGCTGGGCGCGGGGGCGGGGGAAGTTCGGATATTCAGACTTCGATGGGCTCCAAAATGTCAATTGGAAAACAATGTGTACACGGATGTCTTGGACCTGCTATTGTGCCCACTACCGGCGAGGTATGCATGTTTATGCGATTGTCTTTTCGCTTCACCCGATCCCTGTCGTTTGCGGTTTCGGTCTGCATCGTAGCGATCCTGGGATTTTGCCCGCTCAAGCCAGCCCTGGCGCAGCAGGCGGGCGGCTCGGATGCGTCCAAGAAGAGTGATGTACCACCTGGCTTCGCCGAATTCCTGAAGAAGTTTGAGCCTGATCCGGTCGATTTTGAGGATCACAAGGGCTGGGTGCAGATCTTCGATGGCAAGACGCTGGACGGCTGGGATGGCAGTCCGGAGATCTGGCATTTTGCCGACGGCGCGATTATTGGCGAGTCGAGCCCTGAAAAGCCTTCCGGCACGACGAACATCATCTACACCAAGGCGCAGCCTGCCAATTTCATGCTGAAGCTGGAGATCAAGCTGGAGGGTGAGGGCGCGAATGGCGGGATTCAGTACCGGAGCCATAAGGTGCCTCCCAAGCCGATGGAGATACCTGCTGGGCTTCCTGAAGCGCAAAAGAAGCAGATGGAGCAGATGATGCAGGCGCAGGCGCCGCTGGTGAAGAGGAATGCTCCCTGGAATATGACTGGCTATCAGGCTGACCTGGACTACGGCAATATGTTCAGCGGTCAGTTGTACGAACAGGATTCCAAGCGCTTCATCATTACTTTTCCAGGCTTGGTGGTTGAAGCGCACGATGGCAAGAAAAATCTGATTTCGACGCTCGGCGCGCCGGCGGAACTCAAGTCCTACATCAAGCCCGGGGAGTGGAACCAGGTTGAGATTATTGCCGATGGGCACACCCTGGTTCACCTGATCAACGGCCACATTATGTCGGTCACGATCGATAACGATGTTGAACATTTTTCGCCCAGCGGGCTGATCGCTTTTGAGATTGAAGGCCCGGGCGTGGTCAAAATCTCGCACCGCAATGTCTGGCTCAAAGAGCTGCGTTGATCCAAGACCGATTTCAACCTACCGCCAAGCTCCAACGAGGTGTTAACCAACAATGAAGTGGCGCAATACGTTACTCGTGCTTTTACTCTTTTGTCCGACTTTGTTTGCCGCGGATTGGCCCAGCACTGGCGGAAATCCTCAACGTGACGGATGGTCGCGGGGGGAGGACAAGCTGTCGAAGGAGACGGCCGCCCATATCAAATTTCTCTATGCCTTCAAGGTCAACAATCAGGGACAGGGCGCGCTGACTACCCCGGTGCTGCTCTCGAACATCATCACCTATAAAGGCTTCAAGCAGCTGGTCTTTATCGGGGGCAGCTCGAACTCGGTGTTTGGAATCGACGCCGATCTTGGGACGCAGTTCTTTGAGACACATTTGACGCCGGCCACGGGGAAGACGCACGCTGCGTCGGGAGCCTGCCCCGGCGGCATGACTGCCAGTGTTGCCTTTCCGGGCAACAGCCTGGCTCCGGGGCGATTTGGATTGGCTCCGGTGAACCGCATTGGCAGGGTCTCACGCAACAAATCGGGAGCTAAAGGGCCGGCGTTTAGCTTCTCCGCTCCTGTCTATGCGATATCGAATGATGGCTCGCTGTACACGATTCTTCAGCTCAGCGGCAATGCCAAGACGGTTGAGCCGATGAAGATTCTTCCGCCAATGGCACGGGCGACGGCGCTGAATGTGAATGCGGAGTGGGTCTACGCGGCGACAGTTGGGAACTGCGGCGGCAATCCGAACGGTATTTATTCTGTCGACACAAAAGACGGTTCTGTAGCTACGCTTGCAACCGGGGGCAGCGGCGCGGCTGGCAGTGGCGGGACGGCTATCGGTACGGATGGGGTGGTCTATGCGCAGATTGCCAGCGGACATGGCGACGTGGCGGGAGACTACAACGACTCCGTGCTTGAGCTCAGCCCGGACAAGCTTGCGGTGCAGGACTACTTTACGCCAGCCGGTGCGCCAGCGAAGGCGGATGCTGCGGATCTTTCCGGCGTGACTCCCACGGTGTTTGGGCTGAAGGATAAGGATTGGATCGTCAGCGGAGGGCATGACGGCCGGATCTATATTCTCGATGCCGATTCGCTGGGCGGAGCCGATCATCATACTCCGGCCTTCCGCAGTGAACCGATTCTGCCGCCGGGCTCGGCTTCGAGCGGCTTCTGGAATAACTTTGCCACCTATCTCGATGCCAAGGGCGTGCGGTGGCTGTATGCGTCGGTTCGCGGGCCGGCGTCGGCGGAGTTTCCGGTCAAGAATGGAGAGGCTGCGCATGGCTCCATCCTTGCGTTCAAAATCACGTTTGAAGATGGCAAGCCGAAACTCACACCGGCTTGGCAGTCGCGCGATATGATCGCTCCGGCTGCTCCAGCCATCATCAATGGCGTCGTCGTTGCTCTTTCGACCGGGCAGCCTGCATTCGGTGCAAAATCAGGCGGTGGGCATGCGGCGGTTCTCTATGTGCTGGACACTGAGACCGGCAAGGAGTTGTACGTTGGGGACAAGGCAAAGACCTACTCCGCCGGCGGCCTCGCTGTAGCCAATTCGCAGATCTACTTTACAACCCAGGACAGCACGCTCTATGCCTACGGGATTCCACTCGAACGCTGATCCTGCTGAATGAAAAGAGAGACTGGTATGAACCGATTTGTTTGTTTGATGATGGCGCTGTCTTGTGGCATCTCGTCTTGTGGCGTTGCTATGGCGCAAAATGCGGAGTGGCTGACGGATGGAAAAGACAACCAGCGTTCGGCCTGGCAAAAGGATGAGCATATTCTCACCACCAGCAACGTGAAGAATATGACGCTGCTATGGAAGGTGAAGACGGGCAATGAAGGGCGCGCACTGCACGGGCTGATGCCGGCTTTGATTGCCTCGAAAGTCACGACCGAGAACGGTCCGAAAGAGATCGTGCTGGTGTCAGGAATCTCCGACAATCTGTATGCCATGGATGCTTCCGACGGCACGCTTCTGTGGAAGAAACACTATGAGTATCCGATACCTAAACCGGATTTTGAATTGCCGCCCGACCTGCCACAGGTTTTTGGCGGCAAGACTCCGGCTACGCTGAACTTTCTCGATCCGGGAGGCAGCAGCGACACGCCGGTAATCGGCGAAGCGCAGCAGGACGGCAAGAGGCCGGTTTACTTTGCCGATGGCGGAGGCACGCTGCACATTCTCAATCTGGCCGACGGCTCCGACCTCAAGCCTCCCGTCGCCTTTGCGAAGGGAAAAGCCTGGGCGATGACCCTGGATGGGAACGTGTTGTGGATGCCGACGACAAAATCGGTCAATGCGGTTCGCCTGGATGATACGCAACATGAGATCAAGCCGTGGATATCGGAGAGCGGCGGTATTTGGGGCCGTCGCGGGGTTGCCCTCGATTCACATGGAGTTGCCTGGGCGACGACTGGCGATGGCACCTACGACGCTGCCAAAAAGGAGTACGCCAACAGCATCGTTGGAAGTGAACTCAAAGGTTCTGAAGTACAAATGAAGGACTACTACGCGCCAACCAATTGGGAGTGGCTGCTGAAACGCGATCTTGACCCGAACAACACACCGACCATCTTCATGTATAAGGGCAAGGAGATTATTGCTGCCTCGGGTAAGGAATGCCGCATGATGCTCCTCGACCCCAGCGCTCCGGGTGGGGCCGACCATCAGACTCCAATGTTTCGCTCCGATCTTTTCTGCAATGAGGAAGTCGACTTCCAGGATCACGGCAGTTGGGGAGCGCTCTCAAGCTGGGAAGATACCGATGGCACTCGCTGGGTGCTGGCTCCTTTTTGGGGAGCAGCACATTCGAAGTTCCATTTCCCGATTACCAATACTCCCAAGACAGACAAGGGCGGCCTTGCGGCCTTCAAAGTTGTGGAGAAGGATGGCAAGCTGGTGGCCGATCCAGTGTGGGTCTCCCGCGATATGGATCACGGAGAGCCGGCGATCATTGCCAATGGAATCGTCTTCTCCTATGGAAGCGGCGACTTCACCCAGCAGGCGTCTCCCGATAAGGGTTTGAATTTCGACTCATCGATTCGCGCTCGGCAGGCCAATCATGTCACGCTCTATGCCTTCGATGCCCGCACGGGCAAGGAGCTTTATTCCAGCGGAGACCAGATCACAACGTTCAACCACTTTTCCGGCATATCCATCGCCAATGGACGCGTCTACATCAGCGCCTATGATGGCACGCTCTACTGCTTTGGGTTGAAAGAGAAATAGCCTTCTGACGATCGCTGGACAGGCACTCCTCTATGGGTCGCGGTACTCGCGGCGCTTGAGTTCGCGGATTGCCTGTTCGTGGCCTTGCTGTGCAGCCTGCCGAATCCAGTGACGGCACTGTGTGTAGTCCGGTTCTACGCCCTGGCCGGTGGCGTACAGGTGGCCTAGCTGGAACTGCGCCTCGGCGTTGCCGTTCTCTGCAGCCCTGCGATACCACGCCGCAGCCTGGGCATAGCTGAGTGGAACTCCGTGACCAAGATAGTAGAGGTCAGCCAGCTTCTGCTGAGCCTCGGCAAAGTTCTGCGCGGCAGCGAGGCGATACCAATAGGCCGCTTCGGCGTTGCTTTGCTGCACGCCTTCCCCTTTGCGATACATGAGGCCGAGATTGTATTGCGCCCAGGCCAGCTTGCTATATGCGGCGCGCTCGCACCATGCGAAGGCTTCTGGAAAGCTGTTCGCCGCGTAGTAGCGGAAGCTGAGGTTGGCCTGCGCGTAAGCATGGCCCTGCTCTGCGGCCTTCCGCTCCCAGTACGAGGCTTCAGTGTCGTCCTGCGGCAGGCCCTGTCCCGCGTCGTACATCGTGCTCAGAAGATATTGAGCTTCCGCGTGGCCTTGCCCGGCGGCAAGTTTGAAGCTGGCTGCGGCTTCAGCGAAATTGCCAACGTTGTAGTCCCTGACACCCTGCAGGTAATGAGGATTGGAAGCTGCCCCGGCTGCATCACGACGGCCACGGGCGACAATGCTGGAGCGCGTGGAATGGACCGACAGCGCGGCGCCCGTGGGGATGTGCTGCAGGCCGGCTTTATTTTTATCTTCCATGGGCGCTTTCTTCCGTGAGTCTACCTTCCATGAGCTTTGATCTGACGGTCGACGAACTCAAAGCGGCGCCGCGCATCTACGATCTGTTCGCGAAGGCTGGCGGCCAGTTCAGTGAGCAAATCGCGGTGTTCGAGGGCAGCAGCTTCGGCATCCAGGTGCAGTTGGCCGGTCTCGCTTGAGAGCAGGATGCGCCATTCCGCATCGAGCGTGGCGATGTCGCGCTCGGCGTGCCGGATCTGGCGCTTAATGCGCAGAAGCTCGGCGGCAGCGTCCTCACCGGCGATGAAAGCGTTGATCTCGCGATGGTCATCAAGCAGACGCTGAAGAGTTTCGGTGTCGCCGCGTTTGTAGGCCTGATTGGCGCGAGCCATCAGCAGGGTGAAATGTTTCTGCTCTGTGTCATCGCGCGCGAAGTCAGGATGGATACGCTTGGCGACCTCGCGAAAGAGCGTCTTGAGACTAGGTGGCGGGTCAAATTCTTCAGCTTCGCGGGCATCGCCGAATGCTGCATCGTGCGTCTCCTGAGCGCGCTGCCGGGCATCCTCAGCCCGACTGCGAGCGGAGTCTGAATCGTAGAGGTCGACTTCGCGCTCGGCAATGCGCGCTTCCAGATCGTCGAGCTCGGCGTAGAGAACCCCTACCTGGCGAAGGTAGCGCCCTTCGAAGGTCTTTAGTTGAGCGCGGAGCTGGACCAGCTCAGATTCACGTTCCGCAAGCCTCGTGCGAACCGCAGCAAGTTGCGCGCGCTTGTCGAGCAGGTCGATATCGTCCGGGGTCTGCTGAAGGATGATGTCGGCTGTCATGCGGCTTCCTGTTAACTTCCAGTTTAACGGAGCGAGGGCTTGCTCTCCGCAGATGGCCGGTCTGCGTTTACGGATTCGATCGTTCGAGCGATACTACCCTTCTGCACAGACGAGGGGGCCCTACTGCCATGGATCGCCGCAGCTTCACGATCTCAACCTTGAAACTCTCTGCCGGCGTGCGCTTCGGGGCACTCCGGCGGCACAAGAAGCTTCGCGTTCTGATTGTCGATGGGATCAATAACCACACCTGGCAGATTGCCACGGCGGCCATCCGCGAGATTCTCGATAACGCGGGTATCTTCGATGTCGATGTCTCGACAACACCGCCCGCAGGTTCGCCTCCGAGCGCATGGCTGGACTGGAGGCCCGACTTCAAGCCTTATTCGGCCGTGATCCTAAATTTTAATAGCGGTGAGAGCGAGAAAGCCGTAATGTGGCCGAAGCCGATACGGGATGCTTTCGTTGCCTACGTGCGCGAGGGAGGCGGCATGCTGAGCTATCATGCGGCCAATAATGCATTCCTGCTATGGCCCGAATACAACCAAATGATCGGCATGGGATGGCGACCGAAGAGCTTCGGGCCCAGTGTACACATAGGAGACCGCGACGAGGTGATCGAGGTTCCGGCCGGGCAAGGATTCGAACCGAATCATCCGCCACGACTGGATTTTCAGATCCATGTGCGAGACCGGCATCATCCGATGACGAGCGGTATGCCGCGGGTCTGGATGCATCCGTCAGAACAACTGACGCATGGACAGCACGGACCAGTCAGTGGCTTCGATTTTCTCACGTACGCTCGTTCTCCCATTACCCAACAAAACGAACCGATGGATTGGGTTCATACCTTCGGGCGGGGTCGTGTCTATGTCACCATGCTTGGACATACCTGGGCAAACGAGCCGAGCCCCGATCTGGAATGCGCCGGTTTTCAAACACTGCTGGCACGGGGCGTGGAATGGATTGCAAGCGGGCGCGTCACCATCCCTATTCCCTCTGATTTTCCAACCGAAAACCAGATCTCATTGAGGCATCTCCGCTGCCTGGCTTCGCAATCTTAGCTGTACTTATGAAGCGTGCTTTCCCATCATCTTGATGAAGTAGAACGTCATAGGCGTTTCGCCAGTATTTTTCACGCCATGCAGCACGTTGGCTTCGGCGAACACCATGTCTCCTGTCTTTACCTGCGCGGTGACACCATTGACGGAAAACTCTCCAGTGCCTTCGCCCACAATCATGATCTCTTCCTCAGGATGGCGATGCGGCGGATGGGGCTGCGCTCCCGGCTCCAGCGTCACCAAGCCTGAGGCAAGTGCGGCAAGCTGCTCTGTGGGACCGTTGAAGTGCACGTAGGCCTTTGCTCCAGGCGCGGCGCCCTCCGGCTGAATAGCTTCAGCCTTGACTACGCTGCTTCGCAATGGAGCACCGGTGGTCTTGGTGTCTACATGAGTGATCTGCTGCCCGGATTGCGCGAGTGCCTCCGGAAGCATTGCTGCTCCCGGCAACGCGACTGCTGAAATCAGAAATCCTCGTCTGTTCATTGTCCCTCTCTACAGCAAGTTTATATCGCTGTGCAATTCATTCCGAGTGAGGTCTGTTAGGGTACTTGCCATGAAGACTTTTGCTCCGAAATTACTGCAACTTGCATTGATATGCTCGTATGGAATTATGGGAACCCTGGGGGCTCAGGAGAAGGGCGCGTCTCCGCTGTCTGCGGTGGACCCAATGATCGGCACGGCGAATGAGGGCAACACCTATCCTGGTGTCACGATGCCTTTTGGGATGATTCAATGGAGCCCTGATACGCAGGAAAATTTCTACTATTACAACCAGAAAAAGCTGCGCGGCTTCAGCGTGACGCACTTGAGCGGAGCGGGATGCCCGGTGTTTGGGGATTTTCCGATTTTGCCCATGGGTATGCGGCCTGCGGAGACGCTGGATCTGGAACATCCCGCGACTGCGGCCTTTGGTCATGCTAAAGAGATCGCGGAGGCTGGATACTACTCCGTGATGCTGGATGATGGGACGCGTGTGGAGTTGACCGCCTCGGACCGCAGTGGCATGGCGCGGCTTACCTTTCCCAAGGGGCAACGCGCCGGGTTGCTGGTGAATGGGGCGGGGAGCGCTTCGGCGGATGTTCATATTTCGTTCTTGCCGCCGGTGGGGCGCGAGCAGGATGCGGAGGGTCTCTCGCTTGGCAGCGATGGCGTGTTGACGGGGACAGTGACTGCGGGCGGTTTTTGTGGCTCGCCGACGAAGTACACGCTGCATGTGGCGTTTGCTTTTCAAAACAAGCCGGCAGCTTACGCGATGTGGCGGAATGGCAAGCTGCAGTCTGGGGTTGACAGGGCGTCGGGCAAGCGCGTCGCGGCGTGGCTTGATCTGGGCGATGTACCTGTTCAGTTGCTGAAGGTGGGGCTCTCGTATGTGAGCGAAGCGGGAGCGCGCGCCAATCTGGCGCATGAGTTGCCAGGATGGGATTTTGATGCGGCGAAAGCCAAGGCGCAGCAGCGGTGGGAAGCGGCGCTGGGAAAGATCGAAATTGAAGCCGCACATGAGGAGGACAGAAAGATCTTTTATACGGGCCTGTATCACGAGCTGATTGGGCAGACGCTTTTCAGCGATGTGGATGGGAAGTATCCGGGCTTCGATGGCAAGGTGCATTCATTGCATGCTGGGCAGAAGGGGCAGTATACCAACATCTCCGATTGGGACGTGTATCGAAACACGGTGCAATTGCAGGCTCTGCTCTATCCGCAAGAGGCGAGCGATCTGGCACAGTCGCTGGTGAACGATGCGAAGCAGTTGGGCTCGTATCCGCGATGGGTGAGCGCGAATGATGGAACGTATGTGATGGGCGGAGATTCGCCGGCTCCGATTCTGGCTTCGGTATATGCGTTTGGCGCGACACGCTTCGATACCAAGATGGCTCTGGACTATGCGGTGAAGGTCGCCACGACTCCTGGACTGGGACAGCACAAGAAGACGGAGCGGGATAATCTTGATGACTATTTGAAGCTCGGTTACATTCCTTCGTCGAATGCGATCTCGGCTTCGGAGACGCTGGAGTTTGCGAGTGATGATTTCGCGATCGCGCAGTTGGCGAATGCGCTTGGCGACACTGCCGATCACGATCGCATGCTGAAGCAGTCTGCGAGTTGGCGGAACCTTATGGATCCTGAAACGAAGTGGATCAGGCCGAGGTCAGCCGATGGTGGGTGGCTGCAAGGCTTTGATGCGGAAAAGTCTTTGCCGAAGCGGCCGGATGCACCGGTATCAACCGATCAGCACGGCTTTGAGGAAGGCAATACGTACCAGTACTCGTTCATGCTGCCGTTTGATTATGCAGGTGTTTTTGCGGCGATGGGCGGTGAGGCAGTGGCCGAGAAGCGACTGGATCATTTCTTTGAGAAGCTGGTGTGCTGGGGCGAGCCTTGTTTCAACATGGCGAACGAGCCAGACTTTGTGACGCCGTATGCTTACACCTTCCTGGGCAAGCCGTGGAAGACCGCGGCGGTGATGGCGCGAATTGAGAAGGAAACCTTCAACGCCACGCCCGGCGGGATACCGGGCAACGATGATCTGGGGGCGACCTCCGGGGTGTATCTGTGGAACGCGATGGGGATGTATCCGGCGATTCCGGGTCTTGGCGGCGTGGTGCTGGGGAGCCCTCGCTATGCGCATACTCTTGTTCATCTGGGCAATGGCCGGACACTGACGATCACGCGGCATGGGGCTGGTGACTACGTACAGTCGGTGACGTTGAATGGCAAGCCCTACCCGAGTTCATGGGTCAAGGCGTCTGCGCTGCTGGATACAGATGCGAAGCTTGATTTCGAGATGAGCAAAACGCCAGGCAGCGCGTGGGCTACGGCGGTCACGGAACGGCCACCTTCAGTTTCTGCTGCGCAGTAGCGCTTGATGCTGATGGGCGATTGAATGCGCCTGACTCGATTGGATATGAGTCAGGCACGTCGCACGACGTAGATCTCCCTGTTCTTCATACATAGTTGACGAAATCTGCTACACGCACTGGGCCAATGCTTCGAAGCTAGTGGTTCTGCAAGTAGAGAATGAACAACTTAAGGCAGCCCAAAAACGAACAGGTCGTTCCCTGCCGCAATGGCGAAGTACTGGTTGTCTTCGATCGCATAAGTCATCGGGGAACCTGTCGGACTCTGGCCCATCGGAAAGGACCATAGCACCTTGCCCGTTGCCGCATCGGCAGCCTGAAAGGATTGGGTCTTTCCGCCAGACAAAAGCAGTCCGGAAGCGGTGGAGATCACTCCTGTCGGAGCATGATCTGTCGCAACCGAATCATCTTTCCAGACCAACTTACCGCTTGCCAGATCATACGCGAGCAGAGTGCTCTTGCCGATCGGTTCGGACTCGGCTTTCGCTCCTGGCACGGGATGTGCTGCAACGGCCTGGGCAGAACTGGCGCGACAATCTTGCAAACTCATGAAATAGAAGATATGGGTTTGCTCGCTGTAGGAAGGCGGATTCCAGCTTGGCGATAGCTTTTCTTCTCGGCAAATATTCTCCGAGGGTTTCATCGAGCCAGCGTCCCTCTGACCAAGAAGCTTGCCCGTTTCAGGATCGAAGATATCGAGAAAGCCATTGCTATCCGCAACGACGATCAACTTGCGCAATGTTCCTTGATACGCTGTGTCGAGCAGCACCGGAACTCCGGAGATTGCGAAGACCGACTGCTTTTGTTCGGGGAGCGGCGATCTCCATTTCAACATCCCTGTATTCGAATCCAGCGCGACCAGGCATCTGCGATGCTGGACATCCGTGGACTGGGCGCTCGCCTCGGGATTGCAAGACTGCCCGGCAGTTTCCCAAAAGATCATGTCCAAGTTGGGATCATAGGTTCCAAGCATCCCGCCCTGACTGTAGGCAGGCTGCATTCCGAACCTCCAGAGCTCCTTTCCACTTGAGGCATCGAAAGCCGCGATAAGACTACCTTGACTTTCTTTACCGCCCTGGGCATTCACAATCACTTTGTCCCGGATGGCCAGGGGAGCGCTCTCTCCACTATAGCCCGCGTATCCTTTTGCGAACGGAACCTCCCACAGCACATTGCCCGATCTTGCATCAAGGCAGAGCAGATGAGCGTCGTCGGTTTCCATGTAAAGCTTGTTGGATAGCAGAGCGACTCCGCGATTGACGTGGACGGATTCGCTTCCCTTTTCGCCTGCCGTTTCCTGCCGGGTGTGATGCCAAAGCTGTGCTCCAGTGCGTGCGTCGATGGCGAAAAGATCATTCGATGCTGTCATGTACATCACCCCTCCGACAACGACCGGCGTTGCACCGAGGACGCGCACCTTGCGGCTGTGAAAGACCCATTTCAACTGCAACTGGGTAACGTTATCGCGAGTAATGTTGTTCAGGCTGCTATAACGCCGTCCGGTGAGGTCACCGTGATAGGAGAGCCAGTTGTTCAGGATTGCGTTCGCTTCGAGATCATGTGCAGTGATGTCAATTGGGGTTCCCGGCTGATTGACCGCCAATTGCGATCGCGCGACGAATGGACATAGAAATAGGGACGCAGTAAGCAACGCGTGAAGATGGAAACGGATGGTTGTCGATATGTAGTACTTCCACCTCATTTGCGATCCTCTTCGTTCTTTGCGATCGGCTTGTCTGAGCCGGAACTTTTCAGCAAATAGCTGATGAGATCATTGATTTTCTTTTCGTCGAGCTTAGTCGCATAGTCTTGCGGCATGAGGGGTTGGCTGCTGATCGACATCTTCTGAATCCGATCGCGCACAACGCTGTGATATGCACCATTGTTGCTCTGCAGCACTATGTTGAAGTTATCCCGCGAGCGGATCAGGCCGCTATAGGAATTGCCATCGGTAGTCTGAATATCGACTATATGGTCGGCGTCTCCAGGGCTGCCAGGCGGATGAATGATGGCTGTGCGGAGGGCTGCACTGGAACGGCCTCGTGCGTATGTGGACAGATCCTCGCCGAGAAAACCGCCTTTGCCATGGATCATGTGACAGTTCGAACAAGAACCTTCCGCGAAGAAAATCTTTTCTCCTTCGGCGGGGTCTCCGGGAAGTTGCATCTGACCTGAGCCACCCACGCCTTGAAGTTCGCGGAGGTACTCGACCAATTGTTTGATTTTCTCGTCGCCTAGATAACTGAAAGGCGGCATTCCGGATGCAAGCACACCTTTATTCAGAATTGCAGTCAGTTGCGCATCCGACAGGTTTACGATCTCACGTTTAGTGGCGATGTTGGGAGCGCGCTCTCCTCCGCGGCCATCGCTGCCGTGGCAAACCGCGCAGTTGCTGCCGAAGACCGCTGCTGCGGGGTTGACTGCTTTGTTGGGCGTCTTCTGTTGGGCGTGCGACGCAGTGGCGAAGGCGACGCCGAGGCAGCAAGCGATCAAGTAACGGAGTGGATCATCGCAAAGAGTTTTCCGTTCGGCAACACGGCGTTTTTGCTGGAGACTCATATCCTGCCGCGACCTCCGGCGTGATCGCGCAATGTCTCCTGACTGAGCAATGCCGCGGAATCCTTGTCCAGGTAAATTGCGGCGTTGCTGTGCTTGCGAAGAACGGATGCGGGGGCCATTGGGCTGATGGGGCCTTCGAAACACTCATGAATTGCTTTTGCCTTTTGCGGTCCGGGAACGATGGCGAGGATCTCTTCTGCCTTGAGGACCTGCCGCACGGACATGGAGATTGCGTGTCTGGGCACGGCATCAAGCGATGAGAACCATCCTTCGCGAACCTGCTGTAGACGGCAGACTTCATCCAACTCAACTACGATAAACGGCTCATTGGTCTCGAAGTCCGCGGGCGGATCGTTGAATGCCAGATGTCCGTTCTCGCCGATTCCGACGAAGGCCACGTGGATCGGAGCGGCGGCAATTGCTGCATTGGCAAGCCTGATGATCTCCTGCGGATCTTCATCTCCGCGCAAGAAGTGACAGATCGGTATGCCCGTCTTAGCTACCAGGCGCTCTTGAAGAAAATGGCAGAAACTGGCGGGATGCGTCATTGGCAACCCGATGTATTCATCGAGGTGAAATAGCTCAACGCGGGACCAATCGATATCCGGCGTGCTCGTCAACGCTTCGAGAAACTCGAACTGCGAGGCCGCGCTTGCCCCGACGATTCGTGCTGTACCGTGTTCTGCAATGGCACGGCGAATCGTAGCGGCGCCATGCGCGGCCGCCGCACTGCCAAGAGATTGTCGATCTTCAAAAATTCGCAGTTCCATTCGACTCGACCTCATTATTTATTCTCTTCGTGACGCCGCATCGTTGCAGCTTGCTATTCAATCCGGTAGAGCAAATGCAAACAGGTCGTCCCCCGATGCGATCGCGACATATTGCTTGCCACCCATCGAATAGCTCATGGGAGACGCATGAAGCGTTTGCCCGGTATTGAAATGCCATAATTGCTTGCCTGTCCGCCCATCCACCGCTTCAAATGCGTTCGCGTCGTCAGCGAAAAAAACGAGTCCCGTCGCGGTCGTCATCACTCCACCCCAGGAGTAGGTCTCGCCTTCCTGCGGATACTTCCACGCCAATTGATTGGTCTTCGGGTCAAAGGCCAACAGGTATTTCTTGCCGGGCGTATTTGGTTCTTCCCTGCTCCCGGTCGCATAGTATTCCTTGCCTTCCTCGAAGCTCGCGGGTTTCACAGAATTGACGGTGCATTGATCGAGAGACAGGAAGTAGAAGAGGCCAGTCGTCTCGTTATACGCAGGCGAATACCAGTTCGTCGCGCCGACATCACCGGGACAGGTGAGAGTACCTTTCGCTGACGGTTGGACATCGGTGTAAATGGGGCGGCCATTTGCATCGATCCCACTTGCCCAGTTCACGCGCTCGGCGAAGCGTGTGGCGGAAAGAAACTTCCCGGTCACGCGATCGAGGATATAAAGAAACCCGTTGCGATTGGCCTCGATCAGAAGCTTGCGCGGCTGTCCCTGGTACTCCGCATCGACGAGAACTGGCGTCTGTACTGAGTCGTAATCATAGACATCGTGTGGCGTGAACTGAAAGTGCCACTTGATCTTTCCTGTGTCAGGATCGAGGGCGAGCACGCTGGCCGTATACAGATCATCTCCGGGACGCACGCTGCCGTCGTAATCGGGAGCTGCGTTTCCAGTGCCCCAGTAGAGCGTATTGAGTTCGGGGTCATAGGTTCCTGGCATCCAGGCCGCTCCGCCGCCGCGTAGATAAGATTGCCCTGGCCAACTGGCCGAACCGAACTCGCCTGGACCAGGAATGGTCCAGCGGCGCCAAAGGATCTTTCCGGTGACGGCGTCAAAGGCAACAACGAATCCGCGCACGCCGTCATCACCGCCCGAGGTTCCCACTAGGATCTTGCCTCGAATTGCCAACGGGGCGCTGGTTGCACCATAGTTCTTGTTCCACGTGGCATAGGCGACATCCCACAACAGGCGGCCGGAACGAGCGTCGAGGCACAGCAGATGCGCGTTGTCGGTCTCCATGTAGAGGCGGTCGCCCCATAATGCAACGCCGCGGCTGATGTGTCCGGAAGCATCGTCAATGAGTCCGGCGGAGATGGGCCGCGAGTAGTGCCATAGGACTTCTCCGTTGTTTGCGTTCAACGCGTAGGCATCGTTGGACGCTGTTAGATACATCACGCCATTGACGACCACCGGCGTTGCTTCCAGGATGCCTGGGCTGGTGCTGTGAAAGACCCAGTGGGCGCGAAGGCTCTTTACATTTTCCGGTGTGATTTGGGTAAGGCTGCTGAATCGCCTGCCGGTATAGTCGCCGTTGTAGGATGGCCAGTCTTCAGCGATTGCGTGCTTCTCCAGTTGCTGACGCTGCACATCAAGAACAGACGTACTCGAAACGGGGGCCTGACCGGCGAGAGATGCAAGCAAGAGTTCGCAACCGAACAGAAGCCCGGCTACGCGCATGAAGCGATTCCTCACTGCGCAACCTCTGAATCGGTTGCAAAGACTTCGCCCAGAGCGCCGCGATCGACATGATGCTCATCTACGAGATGCAGCGATACACGCACGATCTTGTCAGTTGCCGGAATCGATTTCTGAAGGCTGATGAGATCTTTCGGTGTGACAGCGCCTAGAGAGACTACATCGCGCTCGGCTCCTCCGCGATCGTAGAGGTGGGCTTCGAGCGTACCGGAAACGAAGACGCCAAATCGGCCAGAGAGTTGGAGATCCTTGCCATTTCTTTTCACCGTCAGCGGCTTGCCTCCAACGCCGGCTTCGGTCACTGTGTGAAGATCCGTTCCCATGCGGCATGGGAACCAGCGCGTATCGAAGGTGTAGGTTTCCCCAGGGGCAAGTTCCGCCATCGGGCTGTTCAGTTCCGCCTCCATGTAGTAGGGAGTCTCTTTCCGATCAAGAGGCGAAAGATGCGGCATGCCGGCGGAGTCGAGTTCCACCGTTGGGCCATTCTTGTAAAAGATGACCGAGGCTTTGCTGGGGTACTCGGCATGCTCCACATATTTCGATTTCTCCACCATAGTGAAATCGCTACTACCATCCACAATGGCAACCCACCCGGCCGTTGAGTCAACCCAGACTTCGCTCTCGAGATATTTCCAGTTCAGGCGAAAGAGTCCATCTTTCACGCTGAAAGAAGGATCGTTCGCCAGCCCATCACGCACGTGATAGCCGAGCAGATAGCCGGAGTTGGGATTGACCGGCGTGATGGCCCAGAAGTCGTGGTTGTAGTCATTCGCATTGGCGGCATTCGCGAGGTTATATTGCGAGACGGACTGGACGGACCACGCAATGGAGTGTCCCGTGTAGTTCTTCGTGATCGCGTGAAAAGAGATGTCTGGCGAGTCCGTTCCGATGCTCACTTCGCGTGAGTACTGCAGCCCTGTCGGAGGATCGGGAGGGCCATCGAGGCGCACCGTACAGCGTGCTCCCTGCGAGAGAACGCTGAACTGGTAGGCGCCGTCGTCGAGGGGAGTGGAAGCGCCGGTCCAGTGCTGCTCATCATCGTTACCCTCTGGCAGCGGCCAGATCTTATCGCCACCGTAGTTGATCCAGCGGCCTGTTGCCTCGCCGGGTGGAATATATTTGCCTTCCCATTGGGGGTTCACGAATAGATAGGGATGGCCGGCGAAAGTCACTTGCATCAGCCGTCCGCCAAGCTCTGGCACAAAGACCAGATCTACCCACGCATTCTGCATTTCCTGGGCCGGCCAGCCGTGGAATGTCACTGCATGAACAGTGCAGTCTTCTTGCGCGTCTGCGCTTCTGGCCTGTGCGCCCAAGGCAAGAAGGGCGAGACCCAGCACCGCTGCGCAGCCGATATGTACTCTTCTCTGTCTTCTCATCGTTGATGGTCAATTTAAGCGTTTTTTGCTCTTGCCGCATTCAGCAACTGCCGCATCCTGCGTCCCACGATAATCTCTTCGCCCGGCTGAAGCGTCATTGAAATGATCTGCAGGCGATCGTCCGACGCTCTGGGAGCTTTCACTTTGTCCGGTGCGCGGCCAAGCACGTCGCTTGGATTGTCATTGGTCAGCACGGCGATACTCGGCGTGCCTTCCAACAACTCGCGCGCACAGTCGCCAATGGTGTACCCCCACGCCTTTTGATCCCAGGTGACGGTCAGCGTCGGATAACTGTTGCCGCCCTCCGGCGTGGCGATGGACGCTTGAACGCCGGGCACGGTCTCCACCAGCTTCTGGATGCGCTCAACACGGCCTTGCCATTCCTTGTTGAGTGCGTTCATGTCCATGTGGTACGCCGCTTCCACTGCTGCAAGACAGCCCATGATCTCTTCCTTGCCAACCTTCATCGGGCGGCACACTGCGCCTTCCCATGGGTTGCTATTGGCCAGCGCGGCTTCGATGAGATCTTTGCGGCCGAGCAACACGCCGCTGCACTGCGGACCGCGGAGCCCTTTGCCTCCACTGACCGTGTAAAGATCGCAACCCATTTTGGCATAGACCTGCAGTTTGTTGATCGGCGGCACTCCATCCGCTGCATCCAGGAAGACCGGCACGCCCGCCTTCTTCCCGATCGCAATCTCTTTGGCCAGCGGCTCCAGCTCCGACCCTGTATAGATCATCGCCGTGTTGCCGTTGATTGCATTCGCCAGCTGCTCGTGGGAGTGGACCACAACAAGCTTTCCGCCCACCAGACGGATCGCGCTATCGAAAGGGCTTCGTCCGCCAACCATGATGACTTCGCTCTTGAGCCCGGTCGTGTCGGGCAACTGCCAGACGTTCCTGGGATCAGTACCGGCTATGCATGCCGCTGTTCCCGACGCCATGGCACCTGCGGCTCCCGAGGTGATCATGCCTGACTCTGCGCCGGTCAACTCCGCGAGCTTTCTTCCCGCGGCCTGCTGCAGTTCGAATATGTTGACGAAATGCTTCGATGCTGCTTCCTGGGCTGCTTTTACTTCGGGCAGTTCCAGGCTCGCACTCAGATAGGTCCACGTGCCGCGCCCGTTGATGACCGGCTTGACCCCGATGCGGGTATAGATGTTGTCCGCAGAATCTTTTGCTGTCTCAGCCCAACCTTTGCCGAAAGCCTGCTGAACGCCGATCTGCGCCAGCAACGGCAGCGCCGACGCCCATTTGACGAAGGTCCTGCGTTGAATCCGTGACTCGATAATCATCTCTGCTCCTGCCGTCTCAGTGGCCGGCTGTTTTAACGGCGATGAAGGAGATCTGCTCTGCGGCTTCTGCCTTCACGTCATTGTTCTGCTGCATGGTGGTTCGCGCCGGCAGCGTCTCATGGAAGAAAGTGCGGTAAGGAGGATTGAGTTTGCTGAAGTCCTGCATGTCGCGCAGGTACACCGTCGAAAACACTACGTCGGAGAAGGACATGTCTGCTTCTTCCAGGCCGTCCAACAGATTGCGCATTGATTGCCGCAGTTGCAATTCGAAATCTGGGGTTACGATTCCCTGCCCTGGAATGAATCCATCTTTCGCGGAGAGATACAGTGTGTTTCCATAGAGGATTCCGGGGCTCGCCGTAGGGCTGGGTGGCATATTGCGCGGGCGAATGGCCTTGCGCTTCGATAGATCCGCGCCGGCGATGCAAGTGAAGTTGATGTGACTCCCAGCAGGCAGGCCGGCTACTTCGATCGTTCCGCGGCCAGGTGTATTACCGAATTCGAAAAAGGTCTTATACACACTTCCCATTACGTCGTATTGGCCGCTCACGCTCATGTACGGGTTCACCCAGAGCACGTTCTTCATGCTCATGTGAGCCGCGGAAAGCACGGTCGCAACGTTCGTCAACGATTGCCTTGCTTCATCGGAAAACGATGGCGGCGTCTGATTCGTCTTTGGGTCTTTGCCGCTTTGCGCTGAGAGGTACAGGACATCGCCGGCTTGAATGGCAGGTGGGTCGATGTTTTTGCTGTGGTCCCATCCTTCGGGCCAGATACTGTGGCGGGTACTCTTGTCTTTCACCGCGATACAGTTGACCTCAACCTCTTCGCCGTCAGGAAGCGCACTGACGACGAGGACGGTGCGGGCCGGTGGGTCTGCGCCAATCTCGCTCCAGTAAGCGTCGTTCATGGCATCGATGTCGGTGCTGTGAACGAGATAGATGTTGAGCCACGTGATGTTGGCGTAATCCATGCCTGCGCCTTGCAGGACGGCGCGCACATTCTGCAGTGCCTGCCTGACCTTTCCCTGCAAGTCGGGTGGACGATTTCCATTGGCATCGCGGCTGCCGTGGCCTGAGACATAGAGCGTGCCCTCGATGAGAACGCCAGGACTATATGGCGCTGTGGAGGCCTTGTAATTCGCTGGTACGATCATCTGCCGTGTAGGGTGCTGGGCGCTAAGCGAGACAACAGAGCCACTGGCAAGCACAGATGCGACCAGCACAACACATTTCCCAACCAACTTCATATCATCCCTCGAATAGCTTTTGCGACGCTCTGTAATCGACCGTAGACTTGCTGTACAAAGGCCGCTTTCTCGCATTCCTCATAGGTACGGAACAAATCCATGAGCCTTGGTTCGGATCTTGTAGACCGAAGTCTCGGCCGTGATGAAAAGCGTGGAATAGTCCGCGTCTCCCCAGGTCAGGTTCGCGGGCTGCTCGGGTACGACGATGGTGCCAAGGTGTTCTCCGTTTGCGCTCCAAACCCAGATTCCGCGTGGTCCGACGACATACAGATTGCCGGCCTGATCGACTTTCATACCATCTGGGACGCCTTCCTTCGGGTCGGCTTTTTCCGAGCCAAAAATGCGGCCGTTGGCAACATTACCACCCGGCAAAAAGTCGTAGACCCAGATGACCTGATCCGTCGAGTCGTCGATATAGAGCCGCTTTCCGTCGGGAGAAAATGCGAGACCGTTTGGATCTTTGATGTCTTTAATCAGCAACCGCAATTGTCCACTTTTTGCAATTCTGTAGACGCCCTTGAATGGAATCTCCTGCTTCTCTCCCTTGGGAAGATCTGAAGTGGGATCGGTGAAGTAGATGGCGCCGTCCGGGCCGAGCACGACGTCATTTGGAGAGTTGAGGCGCTTGCCTTCGAACCGATCGGCTAACACGGTGTAACTCTTGCCATCGGGCGAGAGTCGAATGACTGCGCGCAGCACGCTGGCGCAGTCCAAGATTCTGTGTTCTTTGTCGTAGGTGCTTCCGTCGGGATCTCCGAGAGCGATGACGGCCTTCTTGTCGCCGCTCCGCACATCGACTTTGAAAATCTTGTTGAGAGTCTCATCACTCACCCAAAGATAGCCAGATTCGTCCCATACCGGGCCTTCGGTGAAACCAAAACCAGACGCTACTTTAGTTACAACAGATTTAGGTTCGATGAGCTTCCAGAACGAAGGAGAAAGAGCCTGTAGCTCGGCGTTGCGCTGCTTTTGTTGAGCGTGCAGATGCGCTGGAAATGACACCAGCAAAAGTGCACCTGCGGCAACCAGTGACTTCCAATTTTCCGAGGCTGCGAACACCACGATCCTCCGTCACAATTCTTCATCGCACCCGCTTACCGGCAATCTGCGCATACCCTAGAACTGCAGTTTGAGCGCGACTTGCATGATGCGTGGATCTCGTGCGCTGTTCACGTAGCCAAAGCCGCCGATGCCGGAATTATTGATGTTTCCATTGGGGTTATTGAACTGTGCATGGTTGAAGACGTTGAACGCTTCTGCGCGAAACAGAAGACTTTGTGCTTCCCTAATTTTGGTTTCTTTCTGGAGAGCAAGATCTGAATTGAGAATGCCTGGGCCAGAGAAGAATCTGCGCATGGAATTGCCAACCTGCCCCAACGGCTCAAGAACAAAATAGTCCGGGTTGAAGTACGGCGTTTGCGAACGTGGATTGCGATTGGCATAGAGCTTGCCTCCGTTGTTGGCATAGCTCGGCTCATCGATTGTGGCGGAGAAGGTTCCAGTAAGGGAGCGATCGTCCGACTCCGAAATCTGGACTGGCTGTCCGCTTGCAAAAGTCGAAATTCCGGAGATCGACCATCCAGCTGCAATACGATCCATCAGCGCGCCTTTCCTGGTGAATTTGTCGAAGGGCAACTGCACGGTATAGCTGGCGACGAGATCGTGTGGAACGTTAAAGATCGAAAGCGAGCGGCTCAAACCCGGATTATAAGGATTCGTCGCATCGAACGAGGTCGATCCGTTATCCATTGACTTTGACCAGGTGTAGCCGATGAGGAAGTTGGCATATTTCTCAGTATGCTGCAGGCTAACCTGCAGCGAATTGTAGCTGGAGCTGACAGCCGTCTTCATATAGGGATTGCTGCCGAAGTTGATACCGAAGGTAGGCCGCGTGCCAGCTACCGTCTGGCCACCGTTCAAGGTATAGACGTTGTCCTCCTGATAGGGACCGCAACCTAGATTGCTTAGTTGGAGACACAGCGCTGGATCTGCTGGATTCGATTCTTCAAAGGTTAGTAGATGACGCCCCACAGTCCCGACATAGCTCGCCGTGAGTACGGTTTGCGTTCCGAACTGCCTTTGCAGGGAAAGCTCGAACTCTTCGACATAGGGAATCACGTTTTTGTAGTAGAAGTAGTCTGACCCGGAAATGGGAGTGGCCTGCACCCAGTTGAAAGTGGTGTCGGGGTTTCTCACCGACACATTGGTCGGGGGGAAGGTGAATGGAAATTTGATCCCCTGATTGTGCCCTGTCGAGCGATCGATAAAGGGAGACTCCAGCAGCGGGGGCGCGGGCGAGGAGTAATACAAGCCAAAGGGCGCGTCGCCAACCTCTACGAAGCCAGTGGCATCCTGAATGGAACTGTAGAAGATGCCGTAGCCGCCTCGAATGCTGCTCTTGCCCGGCCCGCCGAAGATCTTCTGCAGCGCTCCATCGCTGATGCTTGGCGAATAGGCAAAGCCGACACGAGGAGCGAAATTGGTGTACTTGATCGGGGATAGCGTACGCGAAACTCCTGGATCGCCCGGCAACGCCATGCCCATCGGAGCTCCGGGAAAGACTTTGGATTGCTCTCCGGGAATCACTGTCTCCAGCTTGTTCTGTGTGTCGTACCAGGGAGTCATGACTTCGTAACGCAGTCCGTAATTGAGCGTGAGACTGGGAGTGGCTCGCCATGAATCCTGAATGTAACCGCCGTAGTAGCCGGCGCGCGAGTCGAGCAATTGCTGGCTGGCTTGGGTGAAGTTATCCGGAGCACCGAGCAGGTAGTCGGCGAAATCCAGGCCAGTTTCAGATCCATTGAACCCGAAGGCTCCGTTGGGGTCGTCGTAGTTGCGCTCATTGATCTGGTCGTAGTGGTAATCGATGCCGAACTGAATCGTATGCGTGCCGGCAATCTTGGTAAAGTTGTCGATGACCTGCAGGGTGTTGTTGTATTGGCGGAGCGTATCCTGCGCCAGGCCGAACTCATAGTTATTGAAGAAGAATGAAGGTACGCCATTGAGCGCCGGGTTGATGTTGCCGATGCCGCCGGTGGCGTTCCAGGGAGTATTGAAGCCCAGCGACGCGAGATCGACTCCAGTCCCCTCCTGAGGCACGCCTGTGAGGTTGACGTCGCGCAAATAGACGATGCGTATATCATTGACAGCGGACGGACTCAAGGTTGTCGTCAGCCCCGCGTTATACATTTGCGTCAAACCGGTGTTCTGATCGGCAAAGCCAGGAATATTGATGCCCTGATCGTAGGGATTAACTGTTGTGAACTTATCTATAAAGTAATATCCGAACAGAGCGCCCCATGGAGTATGCGTATCCAGCCGAAATCCGGCTTTGTCATCCTGCAAATGGCTATTGAAGGCAGCCGTCTGATAGAAGGATCCGGCGTTGGCCTGGGGAATGTACTTGAGTGTGCCCAAGGCTGCTGGCGACCATGCACTCTGCGGAATCACTGCATTGGGAAAGACGCAGACAGAAGGATCGGTACATCCATCCGTGTAGTAAGGTTCACCATCGCTTACCGGGTAGCCAAGCCTCTGACTGAGAACGCCAGCCCAATAGTTTCCCGCCACTCCCTGACCGCCATTAGCCGGATCAGAAGCAAGCAGTGCATCTACCTGGTCGGAGAGATCGCCGGTTCTGTCGGCAGCCGACGGCACGGGGAAGTTCTGCGCCGCTCCGACAATCTGGCGTGTGCCCTGATAATCAGCGAAGAAGAAGACCTTGTCTCTCTTGATCGGCCCACCAACTGTTCCGCCAAATTGGTTCTGGATGAAAACGCCGCGATCACTTGAGAAATAGTTCTTCGCATCCAGATCGGTATTGCGCAAAAACTCGAAGAGATTGCCCGAAAACTTATTTGTTCCAGACTTGGTGACGACGTTGATCTGGCCGCCACTATAGTTGCCATATTCAGCGTTGAAATTGTTGGTGATAATGCGAAACTCGGCAATCGAGTCAAGATTCGGAATCATGGCCGCGCCATTGTGAACACCCTCTTCCGCATCTGCTCCGTTGACCATGAACCCATTGGAGCCGACTCGGCCGCCGTTGACGGATTGCGTACCATTTTGCTGGTCGCCGGAAATCGTACTCGCGCCGACGCCCGAAGTATCATCGTTTCCCTGGTACGGCGAGACTCCGGGTTGCAGCGCCAGAAGATTGATGAACGACCTTCCGTTCAATGGCATGGAGGAAATCTTTTCACCCTCAATGACCTCGCCCATTTGCGTGCTTTGCGTCTCTACTTGCAACGCATCGCTCTTCACTTCAAGAGTGTTGGTAACTTTTCCGATGGTGAGCTTTATGTCCACGCGGACAGCCGAGTTGGCATTGATGACGATGCCACTCATCAGAAACTGATCGAATCCCGGCTGAGCCAAGGTAATTCTGTACTGATCGACGCTCAATGCGGGGAACGCATAGAAACCTTTCGCATCGGTGACGGTGGTTGCCTGCACGTTGGTCGACATCGCCGTGGCTGTAACTTTCGCTCCGGGAATCACAGCCCCGGAGGGATCGGTTACGATGCCGGAGATCGATCCAGTGATATCGGCGCGGGCAATACTTGCGCTAAGAACAACGAGGGCCAAAAGACTACACCGGAAGAAACTCCTCAACATTAACTTCATGAGTGCTGACCTCCTAAAATATGTGCACATCGGGCTCGATCTTCATTCACTTCGAGAGCTGTACAGAAAGCTACGGCAAATTTGAATGCTTTCTATTTCACTGTTGCGGTATTTCTGAAATCGCTATCGGATCGGGAAGCAAATACCGCTTGAGTGCTGGCACCGGAACGGCATTGGTGCGGATTTGTATTCAAAGCCGCTGGGCGGCTGAATCTGGTTATTCAAACGATTCGATACTTCGGCTCACTTACCCTGGCAGAAGAACTGCAACCGCGCGCTGCGACTGTAGAACCTCTAACGTTACGGACCTACGACTAGCTGTAGGGGACTCTAAAACAGATGAGAGGCAAACGATACAATCGTTTGATTTCGCATTATTACGATCCTCGCTCAACCTGTCAATGGAAATTATTTAAGAGTAGTAAACCCTACATTCTCGGCATTTTAATCGTAAAGGCGGCTGACATGCGTTTTTTGCGAAGTCGCCATCCGGATGACCAATTCAACGTGCAATGTGCCTCGCACATATGTGAACCGACGATAGCTTTCATTTCGTCAGCAGAGACGCAATCCGTGCGCGATTCCTGCCTGAAGGCAGCTTTGCGTGTCTTTCCGTCTGCTGGGATCATCCGCAGACCCGAGGAGGTTTCGTATTCTTTCGTTTATTTATACTTCATGCTATGATGGCGAAGTTACTTTGCAACCTTGCAAAAACTGCGCTACTCGCAATCCAGGAAAATTTGTGGGATGTCCTCTGGCGGAATTCTGCTGGATACATCTTCGAATCTGTTGCATTTGCAACGGTGCATCAGCAGATCTGTAACGGTCCAGGGTCTTGATGAAACAGTTCGATATCACAATTGCCGGCGAAATCAATCTTGACCTGATCCTTTACGGTCTGCCGGATCAGATGGCTGTCGATCGCGAACTGCTTGCGAGCGGATTTTCTCTTACCCTCGGCAGTTCGTCGGCGATTCTCGCGCACAACCTGGGTGCGCTGGGTGTAAACGTTGGTTTTGCGACGAAGGTCGGCAGCGATCCATTGGGGAAAATCGCTCTCGACCTAGTCAGCGGACCGAACGTAACACTCTCTCATCTCGCCTCGGCCGATGGCGACCAAACGGGAGTCACGGTCCTGCTTCATCACGGAAAAGTGCGCCACATTCTCACCTATATGGGAGTGATGGCGGAGATGGGTATCAATGACATCGATATGTCATTCATCGCATCGAGCCGTCATTTTCATCTCTCCTCTCTTTTCCTTCAGAAAAAGCTGCAACCGGATTTGCCGCGCCTCTGCCGCGAGTTGAAGCAGCGAGGGCTGACTCTCTCTCTCGATACGAATGACGACCCCGATGACGTCTGGGGAGAACCTCTCGGGGAGCTGCTTGGGTTGGTCGATCTGCTGCTGCCAAATGAGGATGAAGCCAAACGCATGGCGCACACGGACGACCTCGATGCGGCCATCGACATATTGGCTCGACAAGTACCTATCGTGGCAGTTAAATGCGGCAGCCGAGGCTCGGTCGTACAAGCAGGAGCTGACCGTTACGTTGCGCCGCCACTGCGCGTAGAGCCTATCGATACGATCGGCGCTGGCGACAGCTATAACGCAGGTTTTCTCAAGGCATATCTACAGGGCCTTTCGCTGGGCGAGTGCGCGGCAGCGGGAAATGCATCTGCGGCTCTATCCACCCTGCGTTCCGGCGGGACTGAGGCTTTCCGAGACAAAGACCTGCTTGGCCGCTTCCTGCAGGCTGGTTCGAGTGCGTTCGATTCCCTTCCGAGTACCGGCAAACCCACGTAAAGCGCGACTAGATAAACGGCGCCAGCAGCTTGAGTGCATTTTCCCGATAGACCTTTAACAGCACGTCGTCAGGAAGAAAGATTCCGAAGATATTCCAACGGCCCTGGCGTGACATGTGCGACGGGTAATCGAAATATTCATCGGCCGTCTCCAGAAATCGATAGTAGAGCCTGTACATTTCCACTTCGGGGAGCAGGTCTGTACCAAAGATGATCCGGTCGGCATACTTGAGAAACAGCGAACGAGCGCTGTATGGCTGACGCCCCAGCTCAGGTGTACGCGCGCTGAAGTCGATCTGCAGGTTGGGCAGTTCATCCAGCAGTGCAGCCAGATAGGCAAGGTCTTCGCTCGACTCTGCGCAATGCGCGCCGACGAAGGTAGTTTTCGGATGGCGGCGTATCACGTCGTTGCGCTGCTCAAGCAGGTTGCGTTTTGAAACAGGCGAAGAAGAGAAGCCCCAATCCGGATGAGCGGCAAGCTCCTCATAACGTTCGTTAGTGGCGTCAATCGGCTGAAAAAAAGCTGTAGGGTCGGCCGTGTGAAACATAACGGGGAGACCATGTTCGCCGCAGAATTCAAAGATCGGCGCAAAGCGCTCGTCATTGATGCGCAGCAATTGTCCGCCCTCTCCCTTGAGCGTCAATCCAAAGTCCTTCCAGAACTTGATCCCGCAAAAACCGTGGTCGAGCATCCTCTTCAGACGCTCGATTGTGATCGGCACAAAGTCGGACCGCTCCAGCCCTCTCCAGTCCATCCATCCGATGGTAAGGAAACGATCTTTCGACGCACTGCGAAAGCCGTTGGCAATCTCGAAAGCGACTTCGCCTACCTGCATTGTGATGTTGACGATCTTCTCGACTCCGGCAGCGTCCATGACTTGCAAGGCCTCAGACGGATTCACCGAGTCAAGATGGTTATGGTAGTCGATCACAGGAAAGCGCGGCGCCTTGACTACGTGAACCGGGGTCGAGAGAGATGAGACTGGCCGGAAGTCGCTTAGCCGCAGGTCTACCTCTGCCGTCGCCGTCACCATGTCAACAAACTTGTCCTGGCCAGGGATCATTTCCTAACGCCTCCAACTCCGATGTTGTTTCTTTTAATTGCTTTTACTTTCGTATGAAGATATGATCGCACAGTTCGAGATCAAAGTGAGCTAGGTCGTAAGGAGGTTATAGAAAAATGTCCGAACTGCTGCAACGATTGCTTGCAAATCGAAAGAATAAGTCTGAGTTCCGCGGGATCTATTCTGTCTGCTCAGCGCATCTCTGGGTTCTGCGAGCGGCTATGCAGCAGGCAAAGGCAAGTGGTAGTCCCCTGCTCATTGAGGCAACCTCGAACCAAGTAAATCAGTTCGGCGGCTACACGGGAATGCAGCCGGCTGACTTCTACCGCGTCGTGTTCGATCTCGCCCAGCAGGAAGAATTTCCCGTCGAGCGGCTGATCCTCGGTGGGGATCATCTGGGACCGAACCCGTGGCAAAATTTGCCCGCAGCAGAAGCGATGGCGCATGCGGAGGCCATGGTGGCAGCTTATGCAGCAGCTGGCTTCACCAAGCTTCATCTGGATGCGAGCATGCCGTGCGCCGGGGATCCGCCTTTGTTGCCCGACGCCGTCGTGGCGGAACGCGCAGCTCGCCTATGCAGTGCAGCGGAACAAGCTACGCCCGGAAAGATGCTGCTCTATATTATCGGCACCGAAGTGCCTACTCCCGGCGGCGCGACGGAGGACCTTGGCCATATGCACGTAACGACAAAGCAGGCTGCACTGCAAACCTTGGACGTGCATCAGCGTGTCTTTGCACAACATGGGCTTACGCATGTGTGGCCGCGGGTGGTCGCAATGGTGGTACAACCGGGCGTAGAGTTCAACCACGACTCCGTTGTCTTTTACGAGGCTGAAAAGGCTTCAGATCTTGCCACGCTTCTGGCGGACCAGGGAACGCTTGTCTTCGAAGCGCACTCCACCGACTATCAGCTCCCTTCGGGCTATAAGGAACTGGTTCGCGATGGCTTCGCAATCCTGAAGGTAGGGCCAGCACTGACGTTCGCCATGCGCGAAGCCTTGTTTGCCCTTGCAGCTATTGAAACCAAACTACTTTCCGAGAACGCGTGGTCGCGACTTCCCGAAGTCATTGACGAGGCCATGCTACGCAAACCAAAGGACTGGGCAAAGCACTACGAAGGGACGGCGAAGGAACAGGAGTTACTTCGCCAGTTCAGCTATAGCGATCGCATTCGCTACTACTGGAATGAACCGGTGGTACTGGATGCAGTCGCTCAACTAATGCGTAACCTCGAGAAACAACCTATACCGGAAACGCTCATCAGCGCCTACCTGCCAGAGCAGTATCGCCGTCTGCGTGCAGAACTCCCCTCGCTATCGGCCGAAGACCTGTTGCTTGATCGCATCCGCCAAACACTTGAGCCGTATGCGGATGCGTGTGCTGCGGTATCCAACTCGCCGGGAACCATCAATAGTTAATTCGATATCTGCGTCATGGAGGGCCGCGCGGCTCACTCAATCCATGCGACTGCGCCGCGTTCAAGAATGGGCAGAGTAAACCGAACTCCCTGCCCTTCTGCCTTGCCTGAGAGCACCGACTCCTGACCGAGAAACGGGAGGAAGTGGAGCTGCGCGCCGGACCTGGCTGCCAGTGTAACTTCGACATCGCTCTGCGCGTGTGGTGTCGCGATCTCACCTGCTTTTAAGCCGTCAAAATTTGCCAGGAAGATGTATTGCCGCGTTCCAATCTTTGCGAGATGGACAACGACTCTTGGGGATGCCTTCACCTCAACTCCACTGGGCACTTGCAGCGTGCGAATCATGCCCGCAACCGATTCAGAGCTGACGTGGTCGAAATCAGCTTCTGCACTCTTCAGGTAGGCGCGCTCTGGAGCATCGGGATAGAGAACGGCCTTGTTCAAGTCGTTCAGCTTTGTATCGGGATGACCGGTGATCACAAGCTTTCCGCCTCGCTTATGAAACTGATGCACAGATTTAGACTCAACGTCGCTCAGGACCCGGACATCGGGAAGAACAAGCAGCTTTCCATTGAAGCTATTCAGAGTGCGGGGAGTTACGATTCTGAACTGAATGTGATGCTGCAACAGAAGTAGAAGTACGCCCCTGTACGAAGCGATAAAGTCTTTGGGATAGAAGTTGCGGGTGGTATCGGAGAAATAAACACCCACATCGCCGACATATTCGCGATGCGCGTCGAAGATACCCGGATGCGCGGCGATCCAATGAAAGACTTCAGTGCGGGTCGCCATGTCGTTCGAACCGGACATCACATGGCCCTTCGCATCCCACAAGTTTGCGCCCGCCATCAACTCCGACATAAACAGATTGAGCATGGCGTCCCGCGGCGCCACATGCGGCGCTCCATCCCATGAATAGTTCAGGATCCATGTCGGCTTCTCGCCTGCAAATGCACGGAAGCTCCGGATTCCAATTTGATATTGGAACCAATCAAGTGGGGTACGCGAAGCAGCGGTATGATCTTCGCTCTCGCCGAATTCGTATTCGTGCGCAATGGCATCTACTTGTGGATAGAGCTGGTACACGTCGGCGCCTACGCGCGGGCTTTCGGCCTCGATTCCAGGATAGATTTCAGGGATGATTGCAATCGATGGGTTGACAGCGACGGCATTGCTGCGCATTTCAGTCAAAAAAGCAGTTATGGTCTGAATGCGAAATTCAATCCACTTGCGAAAGCTTGGATCCGAATAATCGCCGATCTTCACATCCTTGCGTGCATCCAAGCCGGTTTGCCGCCGAAACGCTGCGACCGTATTGTCATCGAAGCTGGCCCAGCTATCTTCCCATCCGGTGAAGTGCGTCATCCAGTAGGGAATATCGACATAGATGCCATCGATACCGGTGGCAGCTATCTGGCGGACGCGCTCCATATATAGCTTGCGCCAATCTGCCGCGTAAGGGCTGACCCATACGTCTTCTTCGCCCTTTGCGATCCAAAACGCTGCTTTCGTATCGAAGACAGCGGGCTCACCGGAGATCTTGCGCTGCAACCACTCCGGATGTTCTTTCGCCAGAGTGTGCGAGCTATCGGCATGGGCAGTGATGCATTCGAATCCAGCCACATAGACGAATGCCTTGTTCTTCGCCCGATGCGCGGCCTCTGCTACACGGTGGATCGCTTCAAGCTTCTCGCGGGGCTCCAACAGACTTTCATAGCGCCCGGGTATGTCGTTGTCGACTTCGATTCCATAGACGCCGCTGGCTTCTGCCTGTTGTACGATCTGCTCAGCGTTATCGGAAGTTAGCGAATACGCACCGATGCGTACTTTTTTCATCCACTCCCGATCCGGCGCGGTATTACCTCGCTGTCCATAAAGTGGCATGGACATCAGGAAAATGGCGCCCACCGAATAAGCGGCCAATAGCCGCACAGCCTGACCACACGAGTATGCGTACCATGCCATAAGGTGCCTCCGAACATTTTGGTTCAATGGAATATTGCTTAGAGATGCATCCTCAGAATTGATACCTGGCGCCTAGTTGCATGTTTCTCGGCAGCGCTCCACCTGCGGTACTGTTGATAATTCCAAAAGTGGAAGGATCTCCGTAGCCAAAACCGGGAAGTCCAAAGCGTTCGGTATTCAGGCAGTTGAGGCAGTCTCCATGAATCTCGATTTGGCCGCCTCGGCTGCCAAACTTATACACGCGCTCCACACTGATGTCGAAGTTGTGGATGCCGTCACTGCGCAGATTGGAGAAATAGCGGGGCGCGTTGCCGGCTTGCTGATCGCCGGGATCCGCAAAACAATCGGCGTTGATGTAGGGCTGTTGAAACTCCGCTGCGTGCCGGATGCTGATGCCAGTTGTCAGGGATTGACCGTTTCGAGAACAGAGCACGCTGGCCCGTTGATTGCCATCTGCGAGCCGTGCATTGCTGATGGTGATGGGGAGTGGCTGTCCCGTCTGAAACGACGCCAGAGTGGTCAACTGCCATCCGCCCACAAGTGCATTCAAGGGACGGCTCATGTTAGCCCCTATCAAGTCTCCGCGACCAACTGGTATTTGTAGAACGGCAGCAAGAACAAAACGATTCGTCGCATCGTTCGCGCTTACCGACCATTCGGCTTTCAGATTGTCCAGCTCCTGAGGATTGCCATTGTCCAATGTGCCGACAAATGCATTGAAACCGGTCGATGAATCATCCATGTTCTTTGACCATGTGTAATTGCCTTCCAGATTCAGGTAGCGTCCTTCGCGCTTTTGGAAGACGACCTGCAGCGCGTTATACCAGGAGTCCGCAGACAGCTTTGGCAGGCCCTGGAAAGATCCGTCGAATTGCGGATAAGGGCGAAGAAGATTCAGCAGCGGCAGTTGATCGTCCCCGTAACGCGATTCGGGCTCGTTGAAGGTGGCCGTCGGCCCGCTAAAGAGGCTCTGAAAAGGATTGCTGACCAGGGAAGCTAAATCCTCGCTCGTGTATTGCCGGCGTATTGCAGACGGGATGAAGTTACGATTGCTTGTGCTGCTGTAACCACCCCACGGAAGATGTGTGCTGCGGTTGGCCGAATAGTTGATACCGAGCACGAACTTCGACGGCAATGTCTGCTGAATTCCTATGTTCCATTGGTAGACTTCTGCGTTCCTGGCGACTCCCGTGTCAATGTTATTGCCATTCGATAGGCCCCACTCAGCGAGACTGCCGTACTTTTGATCTTGCGGCTGTTGGATGCCTCCAGGGAATGGATCCTCGAGCGTGGCAAAGCGCGACAGGTAACCGTCCTTGGTGAAGAAGGCCTGCGGGCTCGACGTGAATGCCGGTCCGGGATATTGAAAGTTCGTCGCCACGCTCATGCCGTAGTAGAGGCCCGCACCTCCTCGAATGACCAACTTGTCATTTACGAGATAGGCAAAGCCGACACGAGGGGCAATGTTATTCCAATCCGTAGGGGCGCTTCTCTTTTTGTTCGATGCGAAGATGGTTGTTCCCCGCAAGTTTTCGTTCGTACCGAGAATGTTGAGGGTAACTCCACTGCTGCCGGTGAAATCGCTGAATTGCGTATTGTTGTGCCGCTCAGTATAGGGTGAACTCCACTCATAGCGAACTCCCAGATTGAGCGTCAGCTTACGTGTGACATGCCAGTCATCCTGCGCATAGAAGCCGGTTTCTTTCGACTTGTCTGCGACAGACTGTGTGACATTGATACTTCCCGAATCGCCATAACCCAGCAGAAGGCCGGCAAACGAATTTCCCTGGATGCCTCCGTTCGTGTCAAACGGAACCTGCGCAGTGACGTCCTGATCGAAGCTGAAGTACCCATTGGGATAGTTGGGCTGGAAAAAGCTGTTGTAGAAGAGACGTTGCTCACCGCCGAATTTAAGCGTGTGCTGGCCTTTGGTCCAGGAAAACGAGGAGGCGTAATTCAAGAGAGTATGAGCAAACTTCGTGTCGACGCAACATTGATCGAAGAGAGATGTCCAGGGCGATTCCGGCATGATGATCGACGGCATGCGCACAACACCGTTTTGCTCAAGATAACTTGGAAACCCCACCGATGTCGGACCTGGATAATTGGTGTGAGAGGGCGACGAAACTCTATCCAGGCCCAGGGTTGCGATCCAGAGCGTGTGTGCAGTAGGGGTGTAGGTGTAGCTCAAGCCATCGTTATACACGCGTTCCGTGTAGGCAGTGCCGTCATTGAACTCACCGTCTCCAAAAACCGTGGGCGTTGAACCATTTGCAAAGACATTACTGTAGCGGCCCAGGAGAGTTGATCGATCACTGAAGTGCTCATCAAGTTTGACATCGAATTGAACCAGCTTCGATGTCGACAGGATCACCTGCCGATAATTGTTGGCACCTGTGACAGCATCGCCCTGCGTATTGGGTTTTGGATATAACTTGAGAATTGCCTGACCGACAGGATCGATTTCACTTGAGGGGATTACGTTGTTGGCATAGGCGGGGCGCGTATATGAGTCCGGATCAATCTGCAGCGGATCGAAGATCTGGTTCAGAACCGCATTGCCGTTCTGGTCATATGTCATGGCCTGAGAAAAGTCCCCGTTGATCTGCGCATCTGTTGGAACGGTCGCAACTATATTCACGGGATTGCTGGCGAGCACAGACTCAAAATCTCCGAAGAAGAATGTCTTGTTCTTCTTGATTGGCCCTCCAATAGAAGCTCCGAACTGATTTTGCGAATGTCCCGGCTTGGGACCGCTATTAAAGTAGTCACGGGCATCAAAGATGGAGTTCTGATTGAACTCATACGCGCTGCCGTGCAGCTTGTTTGTACCGGACTTCATCACCTCATCAATTACAGTGCCGCCGTTGTTGCCGTACTCCGCGGAGAAGCTATTATTTTGCACTTTCACTTCCTGCAACGCCTCGACTGTGGCCTGGTAATAAATGTTTGATGTACCGCCTTCACCTTGTTCGGGAGCGGTGGTCAAGGTGCCATCGAGACGAATCTCCGCGGTTGCATTGCGCTGTCCGTTGGAGACGAAATTGGTACCTGCCGGGTAGGAATCATTAACGCCGGAGCCTGCTGCTTCTGTGACGCCCGCTGCGATGAATGCCAGGCCGAACGGATCACGATTTTCGAGGGGAATCTGGGTCAGATATTTCGTTCCGATGTCCGTTCCCAGGACTGCGTTATCCGAGTCCAGAAGCACTGGGACAGACTCAACGGTGACCGACGTGTTCGCTCCGGCAGGGGTCAGGGTAACGTTGAGGGTTGTTTGTTGATTGACGGTAAGAACGATACCTGACTTTTCGACCCCGCCGAAGCCCGAAGCCTCGATCAACATGCGGTAGCTGGATGCCGGAAGCGCAGTGAAGACATAGAGTCCGCGACTGTTGGTGGTTGTCTTCTGGGAGATGTTTGTGCCCATTTCCGTGAGGGTTATGCGGGCTCCGGGGATGAGCGCCTCGGAGGAATCAGACACCGTGCCGCGGATTTGACCTTGATCGTTGGACTGACCGTAGAGCGTGCGCTGAAAACAACAAACGACCAGGATGACCGCGCCTGTGCCAAACCAAAGACGGAATTTCATGGTATCCACCTCTCGCAGAATCGACGGTTCTTTTATATTATTTTGTATTACTTATTACGCTTTATAGTTTCCTTTTAATGGCCCGTCAATAAAAAAGCGATATTCGGAAGTACAAATCGATTGGCGATGGCGCAGGGTCGATCAGCAAGGCCGGAAGCATGCCGTTTGTTGCCTGCCGCCAGTCGACTTCTACCGGAAGAAGAAAATGACCTCTCCGATTTCCGCCGAAAAAGTTCCTGGTCTGCCCGATGTTTCCGTGTTCGCAGAGAGACTTACACGTCATGTAAACGATACGAGGCAAGGAATAGATGCAAGGAACAAATTATCCGGTCGAAACTGGAGCGCCTATTGCTTGATCACGGTTCCATCGCGAAGACGAATCTCGCCCCAGCCGCCATTTAGTGGGCTCGCAGTGAACGGCGCTTTGGCTGCTTCTTTTTCGTCGATCTCGATACCCCATCCGGGCTTTTCGCTCACCCACAGATAGCCATCCCGCATCTCCGGGCATCCTTGAAAGATTGCCTTGGTTCTTTCGTTGAACGGGGAATATTCCTGGATCCCGAAGTTATAACTCACCACGTCTAAAGTGACGTTTGCCATATGGCCAACAGGCGAGACATCACCAGGACCATGCCAAGCCGTCTTGACTCCAAATTGCTCCGCGAGAATCGCAATCTTACGCGCTGGACTGAATCCGCCGACCTGCGACACATGTACACGGATGTAGTCGATCAACTGCTCCGCGATGAGGGGCTGCCATTCATGGGGGCTATTGAAGAGTTCGCCCATCGCGATTGGCGTTGCACAATTTTGGCGGATCTGCCTGAAGTAACCGAGATCTTCGGGAGACAGTGGATCCTCAAGAAAAAACATCCGAAACTGCTCCGCGTCTTTGCAGAACTGCACGGCTTGGTTCGGCGTAAGGCGCTCATGCATATCGTGCAGTAGTTCGACCTCATCGCCGAGTTCGCGACGGCACACCTCAAGCAACTTCAGAGCGCGACGGCTTTGCGCCGCGGGATCGAATAGAGGTTTGTCATGCAACACCTTCGGCCGGCCGGAATCCTTATGCTGCGAACCGTAGCCTGACATGCCAGGCAAACCTACCTGAACACGAATGTTGCGAAATCCCTGAGCCAGGTATCGTTTTGCATCGTCGACAACTTCTGCAAACTCGGAGCCGCTTGCGTGCGCATAAGTATCTGCGGCTTCGCGGCATTTGCCGCCGGCAAGTTGATAGACAGGCATCCCTGCCTGACGCCCCTTGATATCCCAGAGTGCCTGATCCACGCCGCTGATCGCATTGTTCAGCACTGGCCCGTTCTTCCAATAAGAACTGTCATAGCAGGACTGCCAGATGTCTTCGATTCGATCGGTCGTCTTGTTCAGCAGGAAGGGCTTGAGGTATTTCTCCACCGCCGGCTTAACCAGGTCCGCTCGCTGGGTGAAGGTGGCGCAACCATAGCCGTAGAGTCCGTCCTGATCGGTGGTGATCTTGACAACGGTCAGGCGCACGCCTTCCGGCTCACATTCAATGACACTGATATCTTTGATTCGCGGTGCGGGCATCCCCTGTGTTGTGCGCACAGCTTGTGCTTCTGCGTCGACAAAGCGGGGAGCCAGCGCAAGCCCGCTCCACCCTGCGACACTCCACAGTAAATCGCGCCGTTTAATCGGCATCTCTTTGCTCCTCTTCACCCATCGCGGATGGTTTTCAATCTTTTACAGAAACGCAATTCTATCCCGACGATGCCACAGATGCACTAGGTATGGCCTTAGCCGGCCTGAAAAGCTGGCGAATGAGTGGGGTGGAAGAGAGACGGAATCCGGTCGTGAGGATCATTCTATTTGTGCGCTTCTGTGACATTACGGAGATGCCAAACAGGTGGGACGAATGGCTTAGCCAAGAAAGACGCTGCTCATCCCGCAGAAAAGACCATCTGTCGTCTCTGCTTGATGATTGATCCCAGAATCCAGAGATCGGTAGGAACAAAGCGGCTATCTCTGTATCCATGGATAAAAAAGGCGATCGTTAGTGACGCGAACAGTTGGACTTATAAGTGAGCCACCGTTATCCCATATCTAAGCCCATTGATCCCTAAAAAAGTCCTTTAATCACAGATGCTGGGCGGGCGATGTATTCGGAGGCCGAAGTGCAGTACAGCACATAGGGCCAGTGACCCCTAGCAAGATACACCACGAAATGGAAACACAGCTTCCATCCGAGAGGACAAGCAGGAAGAGGGATTTCGCTGAAGTCTGCGCGAGCAGTTTCCGCTTTGCTGCGGAAACTGCACCAAGCATCGACACCGCAAGAGTCAGAGCGCATGAATTCCCAGACGGTTCACCCGAGGAGCTATAGAGGATGCTTCAATCCAAGTTGATTTTCTCTCTTTTACTATGCCTGGTTTTGAGCGTGGTCCGAATGAGCGATGCGCAAACAAGCAAAGGCATTCTTGCAGGTGTGGTTCGTGATTCCACGGGCGCGGTAATTCCGGGTGCGTCTGTCACTATGACTTCGCAGGGCACAAATGAGACACGCTCGGTGGTCGCCGATCCGCAGGGATCTTTCCGGATCGACGCTGTGAATCCGGGGCGGTACACAGTACGAATAGAAGCACAAGGTTTTCAAGCGAGCAGTGTTCGCGATCTGAATGTGGTGCCTTCGGTGGTGACGACGTTCGATCCGTCTCTGTCGATCGGCAGTGTGTCAGAGACGGTGGTGGTGGAGGCGGCGAGCAATGACATCAACACCGAAAACGGGTCTCTGTCGAGCACGGTCAGTACCGCGGAGCTGGCGAAGGTCCCGATTTTTACGCTGAATCCGATTGAATTGCTGCAGACATTGCCTGGAGTTCAGATTGTGGATCAGAATCTCGGCTTTGCCGGGATTGGCGGTAATTTTGCGCAGATTGAAGTGAATGGTGCGCGACCGCGAAGCAACAACTTCATGATGGACGGCCAGGACATCAACGATATTGGCATAGGCGGCCAGGCGTTCAACATCGCCATCCCGGATGCTTATCAAAGCATTACCGCGCTCACCAATTCGGCATCTGCGGAGTATGGCCGATCGGGAGGAGCGGTGGTGAACGTGATCACCAAGGCGGGGACGAGCCAGTACCATGCAGACCTGTGGGACGTGTACACGGGCTCAGGACTGGACTCCCTTGACGGTGTCACACGTCAAGCAAAGCCATTTCCTGCCGGCAGCCCGAATCCGAAGGCACGCTATGACGAGCATCAGTATGGGTTCACAGCAGGTGGGCCGATTTGGAAGAACAAGTTATTTGGTTTTGGCGCAATGCAGTTGACGAGATTCTTTGGTAAGTCGCAGCCTGGCGCGGTTGAACTGCCCGACTCCGACGGGTATGCCCAACTAACGAGCATCGGCGGTCCGCAGGTTGCGTTGCTGCAGCAGTATCTGCAGGGAGGCTCGTACCTCAGCACTTACAGTTCTCTGGGTGCAGCGAATGCTTACGCTATCAGTCCACGCCCGGGATGCGAGGAGGGGTGTTCGATTTCTACAGCGCTCTTTGAGCGACCTGCGGTGGCACAGCAAGCTCCTGACACGCAATGGCTGTACCGCGTGGATTTCATTCCATGGCAAAAGGACACGTTCACGTTTCGCTACCTGCATGATCGAGCGAACTTCAATCCCAATTTGCAATTGAATACATCGGGACTACCTGGGTTCGACGGCGAAGTGGGTGGTCCGGCGGAGATTGCGCAGGGGACATGGACGCATATCCTACGCCCGACTCTTCTGAATGAACTGCGAGCCTCGGAGACGCGGATCAATTTTCTCTTTGCGCCCACGCCGGAGACACTGGCCAATCCGCTGGCAAAGAGCAACAGCCTAACCTTTGCGGGGCAGGGTTTTGGAGGCACAACTCCTTTGGGTATTTCTCAGAACATGCCCCAGGGGTCGATTGAAGAGTTGTACCAGTTCCAGGACACAGTGAGTTGGACGCACGGGCGGCACACGGTCAGGGCAGGCGTGGATGTGGGGCGCCAGATCGAAATCAATCTAGTCGCGCAAGAGGCGCTGGGGGATCTCACATTCACGGCGGGAGGCGCTCTCTCCGCACTGGATAATTTCCTGGACAATGATTTAGGAGCCTCGGGTGCGGCGACGAAGACCTTTGGGCCAACGCGCTTCGATCCCCACACCTGGAAGAGCGCTTTTTTTGCGCAGGATGACATCAAGATTTCTCCGGATCTAACGGTGAATCTTGGTCTCCGTTATGACTACCTGACGGATCCGGCCAATGCGCTGCCGTACCCGGCACTGGATCTCAACAATCCGTTTGCACCGATCAATACCGTGGTCAAGGTGAAGAACGACTCTAACAATATTGGCCCGCGCTTTGGTTTTGCATACAACCCGCACTTTGGCGTGTTTCACGATGGGAAGACGGTTGTGCACGGTGGAGTGGGTGTTTTTTACGATACCGACTTCAGCAATATTGCGGTAAACGGGGCGCAAACTTCACCCAACGCTCCCACAAGCGTACTCACATCAACAACCGGGCGGGGCCTGACGAATGCAACATCGCTGTTGAGTACGATTACACCGGAGTTGACGCCCGACTCTGCAGTACAAAGCGTTGCCAGCAACCTGGTGAATCCCCTGACCTGGCAATGGAATTTTGGATTTGAGCGCCAGCTTCCGGGGCAGGTGAAACTGGGAATCAACTACGTGGGCAACCACGGTACGAAGCTGTATGCGAACCAGCAGCTAAATTACTTTGTTAGCGGATCGCGACTCGATCCGACGCGAGGGGCGATCAATATCCGTTCCAATCGAGCTGATTCCGAGTACAACAGTTTGCAGACCGAGGTGTCACGACAGTTTTCGCGAGGCTTGTTCTTCCGGGTCGCATACACGTATGGCAAGGATCTCGACGATGCTTCGGATGTCTTCGCGACATTTGCCGCGCCTACTTCGTTCTCTGCGGATCTCTCGCCTGGTGGCCTGGGACAGGATTGGGGACCCTCGGTGTGGGATCATCGCCACTACGTTTCGTTCACTTACGTCTGGTCGCCGGCGGGCCTGCATCTGGGGAACTCGGAGGCAGATGCATTCCTAAGTGCTGTGACGCGGCACTTCACCATTTCAGGTACGACGCAGTTGCAGTCGGGCTATCACAGCACGTTCAATGTATCGGGTCTGGATACGAATGGCGATGGCAGTTCAGCAAACGACCGGCCCTTGGTGGGAAACCCGCATCTCCCTATCGATACGGCTGGATTTGATGGCGCATACTTCGGGCCTGGCTTTACTCCAGGCGTGTATTATGACGGTCTCACCGGCGATCCCGTGACGGCGCAGCAGGAGCACTGGCTGGTGCCCAGCGGGCCAGGTCACCTGCGGCAGGAAGTAGGAAGGAACAGTTACAGCAACCCTGGATCGCAGTTCTGGAATGTCGCGGCAGAGAAGGATTTTCCGACGAGCTGGTTCCACTTCGACCGCGGCATGTTTGTCTTGCGCGTGGAGGCGCAGAACTTTACCAACCATGACAATGTGGGCCCGCTGGACATCAACCTGCTGGATATTGGAACGCCGAATTTCCTGAACAAGCAAAATGCGGTGGAGCCGATGACCCGGCACTTGTTGCTGTGGGCAAAGTTCAACTTCTAAGGGATTATTCCGCCTCTTATTCTAGGGCTCAAACGATGGAGGTACATCGTCCGCATGAATTCCCCAGGTCTTGTCCGGCGCTCCACTCAGCTCATATTCGAGCGTTCCCCCATCTTCGACAAAACTCTCAGGTAGCCATGTCTTCGTTGAGATCTGGCCATTGAGCTTCAGACTTCGGACGTAAGGAGAATTTGTACCTGCGCCACTTGACTTTACGACAATGTCGCCGTGCGCACGATGGATGCGGATTGCGGAAAATAGTGGGCTTCCCAATACGAGCTCTGCACGGCCAGGAATCTCCGGGTACATCCCGATGGCAGACCAAACATACCATGAGGACATCTCTCCGAGATCATCATTGCCGGGCATACCCTTAGGCGAGTTCGTCCAGATGGTATTCAGTACTTTTCGCACAGCCTCCTGTGTTTTCCATGGCTGGCCCAGGAAATCGAAGAGCCACGGTGTTTCGATTGAAGGCTCGTTGTCCAGTTCAGCATGCAATCCGCCCGACTTTGTGACTGCGAGTGTGCCGTCAGGGTTATAGAAGAAGGCATTCAGGCGCTGGCTTGCCTTTTCCATTCCACCCAGCATAGTGAACAAGCCTCTTTCATTGAAAGGCACCATCCATAGATATTGTGCAGCGCTCCCTTCGACGAATCCTTCATCGGATGCCGGGTCGAACTTCGGCCATGTCCCGTCAGCGTTGCGGTTTTGGATATATCCGCCCTCGGGCGTCGCCTGAGGATTGAAGATGTTCTTCCAGTACTGAGCCCGAACCAGGAACTGCTTGCGTGTGGCGTCATCGCCCATACGTCGTGCCAATTCCGAGATGGCAAAGTCGGCCGTAACATCTTCCAGCGTGTCTGCGGCCGGGCCCCAAGCATTCGCTCCGACCGGGATGTAATGCAGAGATAGCCACTTATCGAGAGATGGGCGCTGACCGACACATTCCACCTCACAACCTTCATTGCTGAGATCATGAGCCGTCGGCACCGTAGCTGCTTTCAATAAAGATTGATACGCCGCTTTCGCATCAAAAGCTTTTCCCCCAAAGGCAAGAATATCGGCGACCGCGGGTGCAGATGGATCACCATTCATCACATGGGTAATGCCAGCATTGTGTGTCCATCGGTCCCATTCGCCTCCATTCTGATTTGCCTGATTGAGCAACGACTGGGCGATGTCTCCAGCCACATCCGGCGTCAGCAGGGCGAGCAATTGCAATTGCGACCGATATACATCCCATCCGGAGAATGTGCTGTACTGCGCTTTCTGGGGCTCAGCCACTTTATGAGTTTTGCCATCGATGCCCAGGTACTGTCCGTCAACATCGCTATACAGATTCTCACCCATAAAACTGTGATACAGGGCGGTGTAGAAGACGACCTGCTCATCGCGCGTGCCTCCTTCGATCTCCACGCGTTTCAGAAGATCGTTCCATGTCCCATGCGCTTTTTCGCGCACTGTTTCGAACGTAGTTCCTTCCGGATTCTCCGCGCGAAGATTGTTCTCCGCATTCTGTTCGCTGACATAGGAAATGCCGACGCGCACACCGACAGCGACCGACTTCGAAGTATCGAGAACTACCCAGCCTCCAGAGCCTTTACCAGGCGGAATAAATCCCTTCGGCCCGTAAGTTGTCCCACCGCTTGCTTCGTCTGTATCCGGTCGTACGGCGGAATCCTGCCAGGTTCCTGCGCTCAAGAATGGCGTATCGAAATGGGCGGCGAAATACAGCGTGTAATAGCTATGCCGGTCGGCGGTGCCAATGTAACCGCAGAAATTCCCGCTTGTTACTGATCCAGAGATAGTCCTCGTTTTCAAGTCGATATGCACATGGGCGTCGGTGCTTCCGGTTTCGGAATACGCTGTGCGCACTAACATGATTGCCGGCTTGCCCCGGGGATAGGTAAACCGTCCAGATCCGGTGCGAAGTGTTGCCGTCAACTCTGCGATGACGCCGTTGTCGAGCGCGACCTTGTAATAGCCTGCCTCGGCTGATTCATGATCATGCGAAAACGTGCTGCCATACTTCTCCGCGGGGGCATCGTCCGCAGGAGAGGAAGCGACATCTCCCACGTACGGCATGAAAGGAATGTCTCCACTGGCTCCCGCACAACCGGTTCCCATAAGATGCGTCAGTGAAAATCCGCTGATGCGATTGGAGGAATACTCATATCCACCTGGGGCGGCGGGCCTTCCGCGATCGTCGCGCATCGAACCCGGCACACCTTGCACCTGCTTGCGCGGATTGTTGCGCGGCTCCTCCGGACTCCACGCCAGCATGCCCAATGGCAGGGTCGCACCTGGATAGTCATTTCCGCCATTGGTAGTGCCGATCAATGGATTGACCAACGCAGCCGGGTCATTCTTTATTGAGTTGGGACTCTGACATGGCGCCAATCCGCAACTCATCACAAACCAGCCCAATAAACCGGGGATATAGAGAATCTGCCAACCGTTCCATTTCAGGTTGCTCACTGATAATGCTCCACTGCGTGATCTGTATGCAGAACATTTAACGCATACCTGACCTTATTGTAGTGGTGGCGAGACGCCTTCCAGGCCCTCAAGATTGCCTGCAAATACCCTCGCGATCAAATCAATCTCCGGCTCACCCAACTTGGTCGCGCATAGTTGAAGTAGCTGCGGTTCGTTACCCTCCGCGAATGTCCATTCGGTTCAGTTAGAGATGACGCTGAGCGCAATGTCGCGCGGGCTCGACTGGGATTGAGCTGCCATAACTGCTGTGGGATCGGCCAGCACCATTTCTGATTTGTTTCAGGTTCGATGCATTGGGCCAGCTCCTGCATGATGGTCCAGAAGGCTAGAAGATTGGCGCCCTTCAGCGGCCTGATATTTCAAATTGGTTGCCTCGCAGGGATTCGAACCCCAATATGCTGAGTCAGAGTCAGCTGTCCTACCATTGAACGACGAGGCAACAAGCACACCTCCGGAGACGGTTGGATGTGCATTGAACGCTGCTGGTGCTGGTCGCAGCGGAGAGCCGGACCGTTGTCACCAACTTCAACATCATACGAGCAATGAAGGCTTTGGGTCAATCCAGACCGCGATATATAGAAGCAACGCAAACGACCCGGAATCAGACAATACCTTCCCGACGAAGGCCTGCCGCGCGGCGGAATTTCGCAGACTACCGCTTCTGGACAACGCACCGAACGGCTTATTAACTCCTTACGAATTCTCTACCTCTCACTTATTGGTGGAACCTCAGACTGTTTCAAGAGAGCTTCGAATTTCTGCAAGGAATGAATGTGGGGTAAAATTTGGTTAAGCGATGGAGATTCTTCTTAATCTTGCCTGGGCTTCCTGCGCTCTTGGACTTTTCTGGTTCTGGATGCGAGCGAGCGCCTCTGGTTCGGCTTCGCGCAAAACACAGCTCCTCGCACTGGGGATGGTAGTACTTCTGCTACTGCCCGTTATCTCCCTGAGCGATGACCTGATGGCTATGCAAGGGCCCGCGGAGTCCGACACTTGCCTGCGGCGGGTTCTTCACGCTCATGAGAATTGTCCATCAGTCGTTCCACATTCCATGACACTGCCTGAGCAACTGTTCATCGCGTTGTCCCATGGCGGATCGCAGCAGACGGTTGTGCAATCGTTTCGAATGATGCCGCCGCTTACTTTCTTTATGCGATCTCTCGACCGCCGGCCGCCCCCTCAGGCTTAAATATACCTCCCGTCATTTCTCTGAATATTTCCCACATTTTTATCCTGTGAGCGCATGAATTGCGACTCCAAAGGACGTCATGAAACAACGTATACGAGCATTATCAGTGGGCGCCGCAGTGTGTTTAGTTCTACTCGCACGGCCCGGAAACAGTCAATCTCCTCCGCAGACATCTGCGACCAGCGCTACGTTGAGCTGGGAACAGGTTAAGGCCCGCTTTGAGGCCGCCAATCCGGCACTGAAGGCCGACGAGCTAGGCGTGGATGAATCGCGCGCCAGCGAAATAACCGCGCACCTGCGGCCAAATCCGCAGTTCACCGCGTCCGCTGATGGACTGCAGCTGACTCCGAATCACGGAGTCTGGCAGCCACTCAATGGGGTTCAAACGCAGACCAATCTTAGCTACCTGCATGAGCGCGAGCGCAAACGCGAGTTGCGGACCGAGACCGCAAAAGCTGCGACGCTGGTGGCCCAGGACAACCATGAGGATCTGAAGAGAAATCTGGAATTCGATCTTCGTTCAGCGTTTATTCAAACCTTGCAGGCCAAAGCCACGGTTAAGGTAGCGCGAGACAGTCTCGAATACTACGACAAGATTATCGGCATCAGCAGGAATCGCTTTCACGCCGGCGACATAGCCCAGGTCGATCTCGACCGCATTGAATTGCAGCGCGTTCAATATGAATCAGAACTCCAGTCCGCGTTCGTCAGTCTGCGTACAGCGAAGATCCAGCTCTTGCAGATGCTGAACGAGCGAATACCGGTAGAGCAGTTCGATGTAGATGGAGCTTTCGATTTTTCTCCCGATCTCAAAGACCTCGAACAGCTCAGGCAGACTGCGCTGGATGCGCGTCCCGATCTACGGGCAGCGATCGAACAGATTGAACAATCGAAGGCGGCGCACAAGCTCGCGCTGGCAAACGGATCTACCGATCCTACTATTGCCGGGTGGTGGACCTACGACGGCTCCTACAACAATCCCAATGCGGTAAACGCGTTTGGCTTGAGCGTCAACATTCCTTTGCGCATCTTCGATCGCAACCAGGGTGAAAAGAAACGCACGCAGATCGACATCGACAAAGCGCAGCAGCTCAGCGAATCGACCAAGGCGCAGGTCTTTGGGGATGTGGATTCAGCGTACGCACAGGTGGAGAGCGACATTACATTACTCAAGCCCTACAAGGAGAGGTACCTATCGCAGTCGACACGCGTCCGCGACACGGTCACCTTTTCCTATCAGCATGGGGGCGCGACACTGATCGATTTTCTCAATGCGCAGAGCGACTACCGCACCGTGCAATTGGCCTATCTGCAATTGATCGGCACGTATCTAACGGCGGCCAGCCAACTGAATCTTGCAGTTGGACGCGAGGTGATTCCATGAAGCGGCTCGGTATTGTAATGAATGTTCATTCAACTTCAACCGTGGGCATAGCTGGCCTGCTGATCTGCTTCCTTTCAATAGCCGCCTGCAAAAAGCAGGAAGCTGGTGACGGTGCTCCTCCGCAGGCGAAAGTCACGCAGGTCGCTGATATGAATCTGATTTCCGTGGATGCGAATAAGGTTAGCCAGTTCCCTCTTCAAAGCGCGGAAAAGGTTGAGGCTCCGTCACAATTGACAGCCACGGGCTCTGTAACTCCGGATGTGGGACGCACTATTCCTGTCATCTCACTGGCCAGCGGTCGCGTTGTCGAGATTCATGTGCGTCTCGATGATGCGGTGCAGAAGGGCCAACTGCTGATGAAGGTGCAAAGCCCCGATGTTACGAACGCATGGGCCGCCTATCGCAAAGCCGTCAACGATGAGCAATTGGCCAACAAGGCTCTCGTGCGGCAGAAGGAACTCTTCGATCACGGCGCCGTTTCGCAGGCGATGCTCGAAGTTGCAGAAAATGGTGAAAGCGATGCCAAAGAGAGTCTGACTGCAGCTGAACAGCAACTGAAACTCTATAACGTGGACATGGCGCATCCCAATAGCGTTGTGGGCGTCTATGCACCTACTTCAGGAGTGATCATTGCACAGAATGTTACTAACTCCGCCGCGGCCGGCGTCACTTATTCGGGATCGTCGACAGCATTTACAATTGCCGATCTTTCACATGTCTGGATCCTCTGTGACGTCTTTGAAAACGACCTCGCCAAGCTGCAGTTAGGACAGACGGCGCAGATTCACATTAACGCCTATCCCGACAAAGTGCTCACGGGGCGCGTGAGCGATATCGGGCCTGTGCTCGATCCCAATCTGCGCACGGCCAAGGTGCGCATTGAGGTTGCCAATCCGGGCATCTTGAAGCTGGGCATGTTCGTCACTGCGACCTTCAGCAGCCGCAAGCCGGAGACGCATGCAGTTGTTCCTACAACTGCGGTACTGCATTTGCATGACCGCGACTGGGTGTTTCTACCCGCGGGCAGCAATCAGTTCAAGCGCACAGAAGTTCACGCGGGCAAGATGCTCGAGAACAATCGCCAGGAGATTCTTTCCGGCATTGAACCCGGTCAGCAGATCGTCACCAACGCACTCGCACTCGAAACCGCGGGGGACCAGTAGATGATTCGCGCCCTTGTCGATTTTGCTTTGAAGAGCCGCTGGCTGGTGTTAGGGGCGGTACTGCTTATCACCGGGTGGGGAGTGCTCGCCTTTCGCGGCCTGCCCATTGAAGCTTACCCGGACGTGGCCAACAACTACGTCACTGTGATTACGCAATGGCCTGGCCGCAGCGCTGAAGAGATTGAGCGGCAGGTCACGGTGCCGGTCGAGATCCAGATGGCCGGTATGCCACATCTGACACACTTGCGCTCCAGCACACTGGCCGGCATTTCGAGCCTGATGATGATCTTCGACGATGACTCCACCAGCGATGTCAATCGCGAGCATGTGCTGGAGCGTCTCAACCAGGTAACGCTGCCCGCAGGCCTCGTTCCACAGATGGGCACGGATTGGAGTCCTGTCGGGCAGATCTATTGGTATACGCTCGAGAGCACCAATCCTTCCTACGACGTAATGGAGAAGAAGACGCTCGAGGACTGGACTCTCGAAAAGTCCTTCAAGGGCGTTAAGGGCGTCGTGGATGTCGCGAGTTTTGGAGGGCCGACGAAAGAGTACCAGGTCAAACTGGACCCCGATAAGTTGATTGCATATGGGTTGAGCATCAGCCAGGTAGAACAACAACTGGCCAACAACAATTCCAATGGCGGCGGCAGTTTCATTGAGGAAGGCGCACAAGGTATCAACGTGCAGTCGCTGGGCCTGTTCACTACGGTTGCCGACATTGAAAACACGGTCATCAAGACACAGAACGGCGCCGCCATTCGCGTCAAAGACATCGCGACGGTGGAACAGGGACCCAAGATTCGCCTGGGACAAATCGGACGGGCATGGCATCGGCCGGATGGCACGATCATCGACAATGCCGACACTGTTGAAGGCGCTGTGCTGTTGCAGAAGGGGTCGGACTCCGATCCTGTGCTGCAGGGGATTCATCAGGAGGTTGATAACCTCAACAATCACATTCTGCCCAAGGGGGTGAAAATCATTCCCTTCCTTGATCGCTCCAAACTGGTCGCCTTCACTGTAGAGACGGTCGAGCATAACCTGCTTGAAGGCGTGCTGCTTGTTTCGATCATCCTCTTCCTTTTTCTCGGCAATGTGCGCGGCGCGATCATCGTTACGCTCACCATTCCATTCGCGCTGCTTTTTGCCTCCATCTGCCTGGACCTGAGCCATATTCCGGCCAACCTGCTCTCGCTGGGCGCACTCGACTTCGGCATGGTTGTCGACGGTTCGGTGGTGATGATCGAGAATATCGTCCGTCATCTCTCCAAGCCGGATGACACTCGTACGCCGGGACAGAAGATCCGCGAAGCCGCCCATGAAGTGCAACGGCCTGTCTTCTTCGCACGAGGCATCATCATCACCTCGTATCTGCCCATCTTTACGCTGCAAGCGGTCGAAGGACGTCTCTTCAAGCCTATGGCCTGGACCGTGACATTCGCGCTGATCGGGGCCCTGGCCTTTGCTATCGTGGTTGCTCCTGTTCTGGCCAGCATGCTCTTTAGCAAAGGAGCCAAAGAGTGGGAAAACCCCATCATGCACTGGCTCATTACGCACTATCGCTCCGCAGTTCGATCGGCAATCGAACACAATCGCATCACGGTCGGCATTGCCACCGTGCTTTTTGCGGTTGCGATTTATCTGTCTTTCGGCGGTCCCATTGGCTCTGAGTTCCTGCCGCATCTCGATGAGGGTTCAATCTGGGTGCGTGGCACGCTTCCACCCAGCGAGGGACCGACTTCGAGTATCGACTTCACCAACAAGGCTCGCGTTGTGATGGCCTCATTTCCGGAGGTGACTCAGGTTGTCAGCCAGACCGGCCGCCCCGACGATGGCACAGACACCGCAGGTTTTTTCAATACCGAATACTTCGTCGACCTCAAGCGCAAAGAAGATTGGCGCCCCGTATTTCATCAGAACAAGGACGCTCTCATCGCCGCTATCGACAAGGAGTTGGAGAAGTTTCCTGGCGTGCTGTGGAACTACTCGCAGCCTATCTCAGACAACATGGAGGAGGCTGTATCCGGTGTTAAGGGTGAGCTCGCGGTGAAGCTCTACGGCGAGGATCTGCGCACGCTCGAGCACAAGGCTGAAGAAATCCAGAACCAACTGGCGTCCGTGAAGGGAGTTGAAGATCTGGGAATTTTCCGCATCGTCGGCCAACCTAACCTCAACTTCAAAGTGGATCGCACGGCAGCGGCTCGCTGGGGCATCAACGTAGCTGATATTCAGGACGCGATTCAGACGGCCGTCGGTGCCAATGCTGTTACGCAGCTCCAGCAGGGGGAAGCGCATTTCGACGTGACGCTGCGCTATCAAAAGCCTTACCGCAATACGCGCGAGGCCATTGAAAATATTCGCCTGCTCTCGCCATCGGGAGAGCGTGTTTCCCTTGCACAACTAACTACTATCTCCAGCGATGACGGGGCCGAGCAGATCAATCGCGAGGGTGGACAACGTTATATCGCCATCAAGTATTCGGTGAAAGGCCGCGACCTCGGCTCGACGGTGGAAGAGGCCATCACCAAGGTAACCAAGAACGTTGCGCTCCCCGCTGGATACCATCTCGAGTGGGCTGGAGAATATGAGAGCCAGAAACGCGCCAATAAACGCATGGCGGTGGTTGTGCCGATTACCATGCTGGCTATCTTCCTGATTCTCTATACCATGTTCCGCTCGCTCAAGTGGGCGCTGCTGATCCTGGTGACGGTGATCATGGCTTCCATCGGAGGCCCGTTAGCGCTATTTATCACGCATACCAACTTCTCCGTTTCCTCGGCTGTGGGATTCCTCGCGCTCTTTGGCGTCTCAGTACAAGCGGGCGTGATCATGATTGAATTCATCAATCAATTGCGCGCTCATCGCAAGGGAATGGAAGTTTCCAGCCGCCAGCACATCGTCGAAGCCGCAGTGGAAGGAGCGGTTCTACGTCTCAGGCCGATCATGATGACCATGCTGGTGGCGACGCTGGGACTTATGCCTGCGGCGTTCTCCCACGCCATCGGTTCGGACTCACAACGGCCTTTCGCCATTGTCATTGTCGGCGGACTGCTAGCAAACCTGGTTATCGGAATCTTCCTTCTTCCTACGCTCTACGTGATGTTCGCGAAGGATACGGACGAGTTGCCTAAGGTGGAGGCCGGCGAAGATTTCTAACCGCAGGGAGAGGGAAAAGGAGCCACACTTGGCGCGAAGTGTGGCTTCGATCTTCTACTCTTGTTTCCCGGGTTGCTACTCGTCTCGCAGCACTTCAAGCGGACGTAAGCCAAGGATGCGATAGCTGGCCAGCCACCCGGTGGCCGCGGCCAGAACCGCTGTGCCGATCAGAGAGATCAACGTTCCAAGCCAATCGAAGCGCCACTGTATCTCAAAGACCCACTTCATAAGCCCGGCTGTAAGCGCATTCGCAAACGCTGCGCCGACTGCACCGGCCAGGATGCCGAGCACGCTGAACTCGACAGAAAAGATGCGAATGATGCGGCCACGCGTTGCTCCCAGCGTCTTGAGCACAACGGCCTCGCGTGTACGGCGAAAGCGCGTGCTGGCGATACTGGAGGCCAGGATCATCAAGCCGGCGAAGATCGAAAAGCCTGCGAGGAATCGCACGACAAAGGTGATCTGCCGGACTACGGTTTCAATGCGATCGAGCACATCCGCCAGATTGATTACAGTGACAGTCGGAAAGGATGAGAAGAGAGCGCGTTCAATTTGAGAGACCTGCTTCGAATCCACGCGGACTGCGCCGTACCAGACGGTTGGGGCATCCTTGATCACGCCGGATGGAATAAGAAAGCTCGCGCGTCCCGCGAGATGTTGCCCGTCGGCACGAAAAATCGCGGCAACCTTAAGGGGTATCTGCTGACCACCCACTTCGATTTCAACGGCCGAACCCAGGCCAACGTGGATGCGCTCAGCAATCCCTTCGCCGATCGCAATCTCGCGTGCGTGCGGATCAGTCCACCACTTGCCCTGACGGAGCTTATCACCAGCAGGAAGCGCGTCGGCCCAGCTGAATGAAGTGCTCTCCAACATGCGGCGCGGAAAATGCTCAACCTTTAGCTTTTCGAGCGGCACTCCATTCAGTTCAATGAAGCGTCCACTCACAATGGGCAGCAGATCGAGTTCGGCATGTTCACCTGCATTAGGTCCCGGCTGGTGCTGAAAGAACTGCTTCATTCCTGCGACTTCGTCGTTTGTGACATCGACGAGGAAGATGTTTGGAAGCTTGGGTGATGCAGTTTCCTGAATCTCGCGCAACACCTGCGATTGCATCAGGTAGACGGTGAGAATAAGCATAACGCCCGTTCCCAACGCTGCGAGGACCGCGGCGGACTGGTTTCCTGGCCGATAGAGATTCGCCAGGCCCTGACGCAGAAACTGTGGCAGCCGCAAACGCACCAGTTGCAGAAGCCAGCGAAGCAGCCGCAAATATCCCGTGGAGAGCAACACCAGAACAACCAGGATGGCAACGAGCGCCGCGCCGAACCACACGCCCACCTTCAATGAATCACTGAGCGCCGCGGCAATCGCGGTGAGAGCCGCAAGAATAACAACCGCTGAAGCAAGCTGGAGTTTGCGTTGTCCCCAATGCCGCAGAAAGGCTGCGAAACCCCGTTCTTCCGCCTCTTCAATGAGCTTGCGCAGTACAAGAATCGGGCGAACCTGCCGGACATCGAGCAGGGGCGGCAGGCAAAACAAAAGAGTCGTCAATAATCCAGTTGCTAAACCAAAGAGTGCCGAGCGCCATGGGAAGGCAAGGGTCGTATGCACAGGCAGCAGATTGCCGAAGACGGAGGGCAGGGCCAGCATTACTCCTCCTCCCGCAGCCACGCCGAGAATTGCGCCGGCAAGCCCCAGTCCCATGGTTTGCAATAGGAAGATACGCAGCAGATCGCCTGAGCCCGCGCCGATCGCCTTGAGAATGGCGAGCACGTCCATTCGCTGCTCTAGATGAGCGTGCATGGACATGGCTACGCCAATGGCGCCCAGCACCATTGCAACCAGGCAGATCAGGCTGAGGATTGACGTGGCTCGATCGAGGCCTTCGGTCAGCGCCGGATTGCCTTCGCGATAATCCATCACCTGGGCTTCAGGAAGAGTCGCCTCTACCTGTTTGCGCACCGCAGCCAGTTGCGCTGCATCTTGAAGGGTCGCTGGCAACTGGAGTAGCAGCCGCTCCGTCGCACGGCTTCCCGGAGCAAGCAAACCGGTCGAGTCCAGGGCGGCTCGAGAGATCAGCACGCGTGGGCCGAAGCCAGCGCCGGCCGTCATGCGGTCGGGCTCTTCAACAAGGCGCGCAGCAATACGGAAGCTGCGTCCACCCAAGCGCAACGAGTCGCCCACACGCGCCTTGAGACGGATCAAAAATTCGTCGGCCACTACGACCGAATCGCCCGTCAGCGCGGAGTGGAGCGGCAAGTCCGGGTCGAGATTTACTTTGCCGTAGTAAGGATATTCAGCCGGATCGACGGCTTTCAATGACACCAGAATAGGCACTGGATCAGGCGGCACCGAAGCCATCGACATAGTTTCCGTTACCCAGGTCGTACGAATGCCCTGCCCTTGCATGCCTTTGATCTTCGCGCGCTCAACATCCGAGGGCAGCTGATTCGTACGCGCTGAAAGATCGCCTGCCATCAAGGATCGTGCTTCCCGCGTCAATGTCGATCGAAAGCTCTCGCTGAAGCCGCGAACACCCACCAGCGCCGCTACTCCCACGGCGACGGAAAGCACAACAAAGACAAATTTGCCGGGCGCCGAGCGCAGATCGCGCCCAGCGATAATGGCAGCGCGAGACCAGGTGAGAGAACGAGTTGCCATCTAGTTCAACCTGCCTTGCATGACGCTTGATGGAGCGTCGCCGCGCATCGTATCCTCAACCACCAGCCCATCGCGCAGCACAATCTTGCGATGCGCCAGCGCGGCGACCTGCGGGTCATGCGTTACCAAAACCAGGGTCGTGCCTGCTTGGCTGTTGCGCGTCAACAAAAGTTCAAGCACCTTTTGTCCGTTGACCGAATCCAGGTTGCCGGTCGGCTCGTCAGCCATCACAATGGGCGGTTTCACAATGAATGCGCGCGCCAACGCAACGCGCTGCTGCTCGCCGCCTGAAAGCTGCACGGGATAGTGGTCCATACGCTCGCCCAGTCCCACCTGCTGAAGCAACGCGCGCGCTTGGGTGAGTCCATTGCCAGGGAGGTTCAATTCAAAAGGCAACAGCACGTTTTCAAGGGCGGTCAATGTCGGAATCAGCTGGTACGACTGGAAGACAAAGCCCAGCTTTTGCCCACGCACCGCCGAGAGCGCCTCTTCCTCCAGGCTATGAATTGGAGTTCCATCCAGCCAAATTTCTCCCTCACTAGGCGTATCGAGCCCGGCCAGCAAACCGAGCAGTGTGCTTTTGCCGCTGCCGCTGGCACCGACGATCGCGACGAACTGTCCAGAAGGAACGCTGAGATCGATGCCCTTGAGAATCTCAACTCTTCGTGCTCCATTTTGAATCCATTTGCGCACGCCACGAACTTCAATCATCCAGATCTCCCAACAAGATTCTCGTTTCTTCGTTCAATCTCTCTCTGAATGCTACGCGGTTTTTGAGAATAGGGTTCCCGGCGGTACAGGCCGCAACGCTTGTTGATTGGTACACTGCACGAGTGCATACTCGCAGGGCTCTTCGATCCTTCCTGGCATTCCTCGTAATCTGCATTGCCGCAGCTTCTCTGCGGGGTGTCCCACCGCAGAAAACTCTGGTCTGCTTTGGGGACAGCATCACGGCCGGCTATGGACTTGATTCCGTAAACCAGAGCTATCCATCGGCCTTGGAGCGCCTTCTGGCGGCGCGCGGATACCACTATCATGTGGTTAACCAGGGCGTTTCAGGCAACACGACGAAAGATGCCGTTGCGCGCGTCAATTCCATCGTAGCGTTGCATCCGGATGTCGTTCTGGTCGAGTTCGGCGGCAATGACGGGTTGCGTGGGTTATCTTTGGAAATAACGAAGAAGAACCTGGATTCTGTGCTGACGACATTGCAGGCGGCGCACATTCGCATACTGCTCGTCGGTATCACGTTGCCTCCCAACTATGGACCCGATTACGTCAAGAGCTTCAATGCGGTATTTCGCGATGCCGCAGCCAAACATCATCTGCCCTTGATGCCGATGCTCTATGACGGCGTGTACCAGGTACCAGGGACAATCCAACCAGACGGAATTCATCCAACAGCCAAAGGGTCGCAGTTGATCGCCGAGCATCTGGTGCCGGTGCTGCTTCCTCTACTCCGCAAATAACTCTCAAGTAAAACGAATAAGTAGGCGTCTCTCCTGCACAGGCGACCTGTGATACTCTGCGCTCCTCAGGAACTCGCAGGAGAATTGCGCAATGAAACTCGGCTCTCATCTGGCATTTGCGTTCGTCGCCATCACATGTATCGCTTTTATCCCAAGCAAACTCAGCCTGGCACAAGAGAAGCTTCTCTTTCGCGATGCCGCTCTTCCTGCTGAGAAGCGCGTTACTGACTTGCTCAGCCGCCTTACTCTCGATGAAAAGATCACCCTCATGAGCGGCGCACCCACCGTTCCGCGTCTTGGCCTTGTATTCACAGGCCAGGTTGAAGGTCTCCACGGCCTCGCTCTCGGCGGCCCTGCCGGCTGGGGCGGGAAAGGAAAAACGCCGCAGCCCACCACCACATTTCCTCAGGAGCGCGGCCTCGGCAATACGTGGGACACGGCCCTCATGCAAAAGATCGGCGCGCTTGAGGGTTATGAAGCCCGCTATTACTACCAGCGCGTTGAAGACCACCGTGGCGGACTTGTTGTCCGCGCTCCCAACGTCGACCTGGCGCGCGACCCTCGCTGGGGGCGTAGCGAAGAGTCCATGGGCGAAGACCCTTATCTAGTCGGCGCCATGTCCGTAGCCTTCCAGCATGGCCTGCAAGGCTCCGATCCCAATCACTGGCTAGCCGCCTCGCTCATGAAGCACTTCCTGGCGAACGAAAACGAAGACACGCGCGACTCCAGCTCATCCGACTTCAGCGAACGTCTCTTTCGCGAATACTATTCAGTTCCCTTCCGCATGGGCTTTGAACAAGGTGGCTCGCGCGGCGTCATGGCAGCCTATAACTCATGGAACGGTACTCCCATGATGATCCATCCCATCCTCAAAAACATCATGATCAAGGAGTGGGGTAACGATGGCATTATCTGCACCGACGGCGGCGCGCTGGGCCTGCTTATCACCGCTCACAAGACCTTTCCGGACAAGGAACACGGAGCGGCAGCAGCGGTGAAAGCCGGCATTAACTACTTCCTCGACACGTACAAGGAAGACCTCGCCAAAGCTCTCGAGGACGGCCTTGTAACCGAAGCCGATATGGACGCCTCCCTGCGCGGATGGCTACGCGTGTTAGTCAAGCTGGGCGAGTTCGATTCTGTCGACAGCCAGCCTGCCGCGAGCGATCCTTATGGCAAGATCGGCCGCGAAACGAATGTTACGGCGCCGTGGAAGCGCGAAAGCAGCGAGCAGTTGGTACGCCTGGCCACCGATGAATCGATCGTGCTGCTGAAGAATGAACGCAACACACTGCCGCTCGGTGCTGCAAAGCTCAAAACGGTTGCTGTCATCGGTCCCTGGGCGGACGAAGTTCTGTTGGATTGGTACAGCGGGACTCCACCTTACACCATCACGCCACTGCAAGGAATTCGAGAAGCTCTCGGTCCCGGCGTAAAGGTCCTTTCCAATCGCGGAGATGATCCCCACGCCGCAGCCGCGCTTGCCGGCACCGCGGACGTCGCCATTGTTGTTGTTGGCAACCACCCTTATTGCAACGCTACGCGCTGGAAACAGTGCGACACGCCCAGCAACGGCCGCGAGGCTGTCGATCGCAAGACGATCGTCCTTGAACAGGAAGATCTGGTGAAACAGGTCTTCGCCGCAAATCCGCATACCGTCGAGGTGCTTATCTCCAGTTTTCCTTACGCGATCAACTGGAGCCAACAAAACCTTCCGGCGATCGTTCACCTCACGCAAAATAGTCAGGAGTTGGGTCACGGATTGGCTGATGTGCTTTTTGGTAAATACTCGCCTGCCGGACGTCTTGTACAAACCTGGCCGACAGGCGACGATCAGCTCCTGCCCATCATGGACTACGACCTGACCCACGGCCGGACTTATTTGTATGACAAGCGAAAACCGCTTTACCCTTTTGGATTTGGCCTTAGCTACACAGAATTTGAATACCAGAATCTGCAGGCCGAGACCAAGTCAGTAGCCGGTAATGGGGAGATACATCTCAAGGTTCGAACCAGGAATGTCGGTAAGCGCTCCAGCGATGAGGTCGTTCAACTTTATGTGCAGCATCTTGGCTCATCTGTGCCTCGGCCGCGGCTTGAACTCAAAGGTTTCAAGCGCGTTCACATCGAGCCCGGTTCGGTAGCAGAGACGCAATTCACGGTAAAGGCACGTGATCTTGCCTTCTGGGATACGGAACGTCACAGATGGAAAGTGGAGAAAGAACCGATTCGGCTGCTGGCCGGCGGATCATCAGATAAACTGCCTGTCCAGACCGAGGTCCAAATCAGCAATTCGTTGGAATATGGGCCCGGAGATGAGGCGAAGTGAGAGTCCGTCAGGGCTCAAACCGCAGGGGGAGTGCGGTCTGAGCTCTGAGGTTCATGCAGGTAACAACTCAAGTCAGCATCCCGCACAAAGTGAAAAGCTTGTCGGCTGAACAGCCAGAGGAGAGGAAATGGTGCGCCCAGAGAGATTCGAACTCCCGACCTGTTGATTCGTAGTCAACCGCTCTATCCAGCTGAGCTATAGGCGCATAAAGATTCGTTGCCGAACCATCCTCAGAGTAACAAGAAACTGGAGCAAAGGCAATTCTGCCGCGCTCTCACCCCGTTATGCTTTCGGTGCCTCTGCAGGTGTCGTTTCCGATGGCGGGGGAGGTGCAATAAGCGGTAGTTCCTCTGCAATCTGGAGTCCCGACCGCCCCACCAGTTGCGTGACCATCGCCGCATTCAGTCGCGTTGCATCGTATTCCACCAGCAGTGTATTCGCCACGCGGTCGAAGGACAGGCGCCGGATGCCATACACCTCGCGGGCATTCGCCAGCGCAAAGGCCGCAGCCTCGCTGGGCTGTCCGCTGTAGCGGAAAAGGATTTCTACCGTAGTCATAGCTGCATCATACCAATTCGCCGTTCAACACGGCCTAAAGAGTCTTTAGAAAGCTCAGTATCTCCGGATCGCTCCAATCGGTGGCTCCGATAAATCTCCGCCGAATCTTGCCTTGCCGGTCGATGATGAATGTCTCCGGCCAGCCGGTAGTCGAGTACTTCTTCGCGGCCACCTCGCCCGGGTCCCAGACAGTCGTAAAATTCACGTGCCGATTTACCAGAAAGCGCCGGTACGCACCCTCGTCCTCATCGATGCTGACGGCGAGGATCGGATACTCCGGGTGGTCATGGTGAAACTGGAGCAGCGAAGGTAGTTCCTGGATGCACGGAGCGCACCAGCTTCCCCAGAAATTGAGCAACACCACCTGCCCGCGGTAGCTCGCCAGATGAATTGAATCGTGGCTGTCGGTCACCGTGAAATCCGGCGCAACCCTGCCGATCTCAGATGGATGGCTGCCCCGGTCGCAGCCCACGGCTAGCATACCCAAGGCAAGGCACAGTAAAGTTGAGCTTTGCAGTCTCCGCACACACCCATCATACGGAGCATACAGAGCGAGGGGCAATGAGCACCACGGTTGAAGCTAATCTTGAAGCATTGCCCGAAGCCGAGCCGGATTCGTCACCTCTCGAATCGCGCGCCGTTGAACTCTCGGTCATCGTACCTGCCCGTAATGAGGAAGCCAGTCTCGGCGCTTGCCTTACCTCCCTTACAGCCCAGTCCGAGGATTTTTTTGCTCTCGGCCGCGACTGGGAGCTGATCGTCGTAGACGATGGTTCGACCGACAATACCCGCTCCATTGCCGAGAGTTTTCCCGGTGTCACCATCCTCACCGCCGCCAAACTTGAAAAAGGCTGGACCGGCAAAGCCAACGCCTGTTGGACCGGCGCTCAAAAAGCTGGTGGACGCTGGCTCCTCTTCACCGATGCCGATACAGTTCATGAGGCAGGAAACCTTCGCCGCGCCATTCATGAAGCCGAGAAATACAACGCCGGCGTTCTCTCCTATTCACCTCGCCAACTTGTCTCCGGACTTGGCCAGCGAGCCCTCATGCCCCTCATTTTCAGTGAGTTGTCCCTTGCCTATCCGCCTGAGAAGGTCTCAAATCCCGCACTGCGCATCGCTGCTGCCAACGGCCAATTCCTGCTCGTCTCGCGCGAGGCTTACAGAGCCATCGGTGGCCATGAGTCGGTCAAAGGCGAAATCCTTGAAGATGTCGAACTCGCCTTCATCGCCAAGAAACGCAAAGTCGGCCTACGCTTCCGCTATGCCGCCGACGCCCTCTCTACTCGCATGTATCGCACTACGGCAGCCATGATCGAGGGCTGGACCAAGAACCTCGCCCTGCTTTTCGGCAACTGCCTCATCCTCGCCGCATGGCGCATCCTGGACATCTTCCTTCTCATCGGCCTGCCGCTTCTTGCCTGGAAATTCTGGGATTATGGCATAGCCCACGTCCCTTTCTTCACCGCCGGATGGCTGCTCACCCTGCTATGGCTGCGCAATCTGTGGCGCTTCTACGCGCGCGTCGCCAAATCCAACTTTCCCGCCCGTGATTGTGCTCTTGCGCCCCTGGCTCTGCCGCTCTTCTCCTTCCTCCTCTATCGAAGCTGGTTTCAGAACACGATCCTGCATCGCGTAAGTTGGAAGGGCCGCAGCTATCCTACCTAGAATGAAGATGTGGCAATGAGCCGTATTCGCCTGGCGGCCATAAAGTGTAACGCCAGCCCATCTCCGGCATCTTATCCTTAGGAAGCCCTGCATGATCCTGCTGACACGTCGAGCTACATTTTCCGCCTCGCACTACTACTGGAATCCTGCGTGGTCCGAGGAGAAAAATCGCGAGGTCTTCGGCCGTTGTGCCAACCGCAATGGCCATGGGCACAATTACACCCTTGAAATCACCGTAACCGGCATGATCGATAAGGTATCCGGCTTTGTTGTCGATCTCAAGTGGCTCAAGGATTTGATCGAGCTGCACGTTCTCAGCGTCTACGATCACCGCCACCTCAACCACGAGGTGCCCGAGTTCTCAATCCTCATTCCAACCACGGAGAATATTGCAGTCTCCGTCTGGAAGCGCCTTGAACCTCACGTGGCAGCTGCGGGCGGAGCTACACTCAGCCGTGTCCGCGTCTACGAAACCCCCGACATCTTCGCTGAATACAGGGGTGAGTAAGTGAAAGCCTACTTCACCCGTGCCTACACCTTCAGCGCCAGCCATCGCCTGCATGTCGATGCGCTCTCCGCTGCTGAAAATCAGGCGATCTTCGGCAAGTGCAACAATCCCTACGGACATGGCCATAACTACCGTCTCGAGGTCACTATCTACGGCGTCGTCGATCCCGAAACTGGCATGGTCATCAACATGGCAACACTCGACAGCGTGGTAGCTCAACAGATCATCGAGCGCTTCGATCACACCAATCTCAATCTCGATCCGATCTTTGCGCATCAAGTGTCAAGTACTGAAAATCTGTGCATAGCCGCCTTCAACCTGCTCAAGCCTTCTCTCGAACCGGCGATGCTCGACAAAATTCGGATTGAGGAGACTGAGAATAACTTCTTCGAGTACAGTGGCCGGTAAATCAGCTCCTGGTCTCGCATCCCTTAACGCATCGCAACCACAAGCCGTTCAAGTACAAGCTGCCCCGCCCGGATTCAGTGGGCCTAAGGACAATCAATGGCGCATCCAATCGTTGTCAGCAAGTCCGCGCAATCAGTCGCAACCCGGCACGACTCAACCGGTCTTGAGAACTACTCCACGCAGGATCTCTATCGCGAGCTCCTGGGCCGGTTCCACGAAGACCCTGACCGGGACGGCCTGCTCGCTACACCCGGTCGCGTTGAGAAAGCTATGGCCTTCCTCACCCAGGGCTACAACCAGGATCCTACGCAAATCCTGCGCGGCGCACTCTTTGACGTCGATTACGACGAGATGGTCATCGTAAAAGACGTGGAGATGTACTCGCTCTGCGAGCATCACATGCTCCCGTTCTGGGGACGTGTCCATGTTGCTTACATCCCCAATGGCAAGGTGATCGGCCTGTCCAAGATTCCACGCCTGATCGAAGTCTTCGCGCGCCGCCTACAGGTTCAGGAACGCGTGACGCGGCAGATTGCCGACGCGATCCAGGAAGCAATTGAGCCGCGCGGGGTGGGTGTGGTGATTGAAGCCCGCCACATGTGTATGATGATGCGCGGCATCGAGAAACAACAATCGACTACAGTAACGTCGGCGATGGTCGGCTGCTTCCGTGACCAGCCTACACGCAGCGAATTCCTCTCCCTTGTCCGCCAGCCGGGCGTGAGCAACACTCTGTAAGGCTACCCGCCTGCCGCTTCGCCGCGCTTCGGTCCGATAGAGTAGGTAGAGTGAACGGGCTACTGGTAGTCGACAAGCCGGGTGGAATGACTTCGCATGACGTGGTCAGCCGCATCCGTCGGCTAACCGGGGAAAAATCAGTAGGCCACCTGGGCACTCTCGACCCAATGGCTACTGGCGTTCTGCCGCTGCTGCTGGGCAAGTACACTCGGCTGGCTCAGTTCTTTTCCACTGCGGACAAGACCTACACCGGGCACATCCGCTTCGGTTTTGCAACGGACACCTACGATGCGGAGGGTGAGGTCGTCGGCCCTGTCCTTGACCCGACGCTCACGTTTGAACAGGTGCGTACGGCGGCTCTCCAATTTCGTGGAGAAGTTCAGCAGATGCCGCCCGCCTTTTCTGCGAAGAAGGTTCATGGCAAACCCGCTTACAAGCTGGCCCGCGAGGGAAAGCCCGTTGAATTGCAGCCCAAGGTAATCCATATTCATCGCTTTAGCATTGACTCGATAAATCATGATATTGCGGCATTTACGATGACGGTAAGTGCTGGAGGCTATGTGCGCTCCGTGGCTCATGAGCTGGGGCAGATGCTGGGCTGCGGAGCCCATTTGAGCAGCTTGCGGCGCACACAGGCTGGGGCATTTTCACTCGATCAGGCATGGACGCTGGACGAGTTGGCGGAGCTGAATCCGGTGGAGAAGGCTTCGATTCATCCTCGGGCGATACTACCGGAGATGCCTGCTGTTTCCGCTGATGCGGTTGCCCTGGGCCGTTTGCGCAATGGAGGGCAGACAAATCTGCCCGATTTTTCCGACGCGGAGCTCGTAAAAGTTTTCTCCGGACAGAGAAACCTGGCTGCAATCGCGAAAAGAGTGGCTGGAACATTGTTCCAGCCACAGATTGTATTAGGGTAATCGAGCTGAATAGTAGTCGTTAGTACAACCGGAAACGAACTTCCACGCTGATCGGCACCGGAACGGATTTGCCGGATTTGGCTTCGATAGCCGGCTTGAATTTGTACTGTCGCACGGCTTCGATAGCCTTCTCGTCCAGCCCCATACCGAGCGAGCGACTTACGTGCACATTCTGCGGGTTACCCTGAGCATCGACAATCAGCGAAATGACCACGGTGCCTTCGTACTTGGCACGGCGTGCTTCATCGGAGAACTCGGCTTCAACCGAATAGGTCAGCTTGGGCTCGCTGACGCCGTTGCCTACACGATAGAGTCCGCCGCCGACGTTGCCACCGCTTCCAGGACCAAATCCGTTGCCGTTGCCGCTGCCGTCGCCGCCGCCTTTGCCGGTACCAATGCCGTTGGAGCCCTGGCCGTTGGAGAGCACGACGTTGTTATGTGAGGTCAGCACACCAATATTGGGGAGATTAGGATTGTCCGGCAGTTTAATTGGTTGAACGTTAATCGCCGGCTCAATCGCAATCTTCGGTTTTTCTACCGTCTGTACCTGGGGCTGCACGATGGGCTGCTTTGCAATCTTGGGAGTATGGCCTTTGATCGGGTCGACGATGTCGTGCGATCCGCCGCCGCCACCGCCGCCAGTCTGTCCCGGTTTGGGGGACTTCGGCTGCCATGGCCGGATGTTGACATCTACGTTGTTTGAGATGAGTGGCTTGACCACGGTGGCAATATTTTTGCGGAAGGCAAATAGCAGCAGAGCCAGAATGCCGAGGTTGACGATAGTGGAGATGGCGATAGAGGCCGGACTGCGCTTGACTGCCATCCGGTCCGGAACCGGGATCGGTGTGCTGGTCAGTTCAAGTGGTGGCAGCTTGGTGGGAAAGAAGAGATCGTGAACATTTTCGAAGAGGTCGGCAAAGACCGATTTTTCTTGAATTGCCTTGCCCAGGAATGCGTCAAATTCGTGGCCGGTGTCCGGAGGCGGAGTATTGAGGCGTCCATTGCCAGAGTTTGCGGTGGATTCAACTTCGGGCGGATTGAGCAGATCGTTTGCCATAGTTTCTGCCAGGTTCTCGTTTCCCAGATACTTCTGTTGCAGATACGACTATCCAGGTCGTTCGTTCCAAGTTTGCAAAGGCCGGAATTCAACAACAGCCTATCCAGATATTATGCGGGAGCACTGGCCCTTATGTCTCGCCCATGCACTGTTTCTGTCAGGATGTTCCCTCCACAAAACTCAATCGCTTGAGTTCGATGCTCTGAATGCGTATCTCTCACCATAGACGGTACGAGCGACGGGTGGTTACCGGATTTTCTCGTCCATCGGCATTTACACTGACAATTGGACGTCAAGCAACACAATCGGGATGCAACCGAGCAAGATTGATCAGTGAAACAGGAGTACGAATGTCTGCTGTACCGGAATTGAAGGCAACGCTGACGTTGCCCAAAACGGATTTTCCAATGAAGGCCAATTTGCCGCAGAACGAGCCGACCAGGCTTGCGCGCTGGGCTGAATTAGACATCTACGCGGCACTGCGCAAGGCTGCCGCCAAGCCGATCCGTGGAAAAGCCCGGCCAAGCTATCTTCTGCACGATGGGCCGCCCTACGCCAACGGGCCTCTGCACCTGGGCCATGCGCTGAACAAGGGTCTCAAGGACTTTGTCGTCAAGTCCAAGACCATGGCCGGCTACGACTCGCCTTACGTGCCGGGATTCGACTGCCACGGGCTGCCGATTGAGATCAAAGTGGATGAGCAGCTGGGCCGCAAGAAGCTTGAAATGCCCGCCCCCGCCGTGCTCGAAGCCTGCCGGGCGTATGCACAGCGCTATGTAGACCTGCAAACCACGCAGTTTGAGCGCCTGGGGTGTTTTGGACGCTGGAGCGATCCGTACAAGACGATGTCACGCGGCTACGAGGCGCGGACGCTGGAAACCTTTTACGGATTTCTTGAAAAGGGCTTTGTTTACCGTGGTTTGAAGCCGGTTTACTGGTGCATCCATGACCGCACGGCGCTGGCCGATGCGGAGATTGAGTACGAACAACACACCAGCCCCTCCGTCTATGTGCGCTATCGGATGACCTCCGATGTGAGCTCGCTGGGCGAGGAAGCTGCCGCTGCGCTGACTGGCCGAGAGGTCTACACAATCATCTGGACGACTACGCCGTGGACGCTTCCGGCCTCGCTGGCGGTGGCTTTCCATCCGAGTTTTGAATATGTAGCGTTGGCGGCTGGGCAGGAGCCGGATGCACCGGTGTACATCGTTGCATCTGAGCTTGCGGCATCGGTGGCAACGGCCTGCAAACTGGGCGAGCCGCTGGTACTGGCCCGCTTTCCGGGAAGCCGCCTGGATCGCTCTACCTTCCAGCATCCGTTTCTCGACCGCAGCGTATTGGGCGTGAACGCCGATTACGTGACGGCAGACCAGGGCACCGGCGCTGTCCATACGGCGCCCTCCCATGGGGCGGATGACTTTTATACCGGCGTCCGATATGGGCTCGATCCGACCACGCGGGTAGATGCGGCAGGGGTTATCCATGTAGATACCTCTGCATGGCATGAAGCCGAGCCGCCAGCCTTTGACGGCAAAAAAGTCTTTGCGGCGAATCCGCTGATCATCGAGTTGCTCAAGGAAAAAGGCGCACTTCTCGGCTTCCGCGAACTGGAACACTCCTATCCGCATTGCTGGCGTTGCCACAATCCAGTGATTTTTCGTGCGACCGAGCAGTGGTTCATCGGATTGGAGACGCCGGTTCTGCGGGCTGATGGGTCGGAGACGACATTCCGCCAACTGACCATCGAGCAGATTGCTACGGTGAACTGGGATCCGGCATGGGGCCAGGAGCGCATCACGAACATGATCGCCACGCGCCCTGACTGGTGCATCAGCCGACAGCGCATCTGGGGCGTACCCATTGCAGTCTTTCTCTGCACCAGTTGCCATGCGCCCATCGAAGACGCAGCTCTCAATGCAAAGATCGTGAAGCTTTTCGAAACGGAGGGCGCCGAAGCCTGGCATACCACCTCCGTCGATGATCTTCTGCCCGCTGGCGCCAAATGCGCCAAGTGCGGCAATGCGGAATTCCACAAGGAGATGGACATCCTCGACGTCTGGTTCGACTCCGGCTCAAGCTGGCATGCCGTGGCGGAGACTGACCCGGATTTGCGCGATGCCTACAACGCGGAAGGCGGCCGCACGGTGCTGTACCTGGAAGGCGGCGACCAGCATCGCGGGTGGTTCCACTCATCATTGCTGACCTCGGTTGCGCTGCGTGGCAAGGCGCCTTATACCAATGTTGCGACGGCAGGCTGGACACTTGACGAGCTGGGGCGCGCGATGTCGAAATCGCTGGGCAATGGCGTTGATCCGGTGAAGGTGGCCAACGAGATGGGTGGCGAGATTGTGCGCCTATGGGTGGCGTCGGTCGACTTCCGCGAAGATATGGCAGCGAGCGACAACCTAATGAAGCGCTGCGCGGAGATTTACCGCAAGCTGCGCAATACCTTCCGTTTTCTACTGGGCAATCTGGCTGGATTTGATCCTGAGCAGGCGGTGCGTTTTGAAGAGCTGGAGCCGCTGGATCGATACATGCTGGCACGGACCCGCGAACTGACGGCGCAGGTTTTGCAGTGGTACGAGGATTTTGAATTCCACCGGATCTATCATGCAGTCAATGAATTTGCCATTGCTGATTTGAGCGCTTTTTATCTGGATGTTTTGAAAGACCGCATGTATACATTCGCGCCGACTTCCCGAGCCCGGCTGTCAGCGCAAACTGTGCTGTGGAGAATTACCGAGGCGCTGACGCGCCTGCTGGCGCCGATTCTGAGCTTTACTGCGGACGAGGTATGGGATTATCTACCGGCGATGGCAGAGCGCGAGGCCAGCGTGCACCTCGCGCTCTTCCCTGCTCCGGAGTCGATTTATCCGGAAGATCCAACGGCTCTGCTGGAAGAGTGGAAACATATCTTCGGGGCTCGCGACGCGGCAATGCTCGTTCTTGAAGAGGCGCGCCAAGAGAAGCGTATCGGCAAAGGATTGGAGGCAGAGATCGAGATTGAGGCATCAGGGCAGCTATTCGATATTCTGCGACGCTACGCCGACAGCCTCAAGGAGATTCTGAACGTATCCAAGGTTACGGTGAAGGAATCGCCTGCAACGAAGACTGTAGCCTTGCCTGCCTCGGGCAGCAAGTGCGCCCGCTGTTGGAATTTCATGCCTGCGGTTGCGAACTATGGAGTTTGGGAGAACGTTTGCACGCGGTGCTCGGAGGCACTTACGGCGATGGGTGTTGAACCGCCATCGGGTGACTCGAGCGAGGTGAGTGCGTGAGCGAGGCATCATTTAGCAAGCCATCCTCGCGGCTGCCGTGGCTGCTGCTCATCTCCGCCGCCGTCGTCCTGTTGGATCGGCTCAGCAAGAACTGGGTCCGGCAACACATCGAACTGGGCCAGGCGATTCCGGTGATTCCCAAGGTCTTCAGGATCACGCATGTACTCAACGATGGCGCGGCCTTTTCGCTTTTTGCCGATTCAGCGACGCCAGAGCACGTCCGCTGGGGGCTGATTGCCTTTTCAACCGCGGCGGCCCTGGCCGTTCTGATTGCATTGCTGCGCATGGGGCGGAACTTCACCTTTACCACGGTTGCGCTGGCGCTGGTGTTAGGTGGTGCAGTCGGCAACGATTATGACCGTATCCGCTTTGCTTCAGTCATCGATTTTCTTGAAGTACACATCTTTTCGTATCACTGGCCCGACTTCAATGCGGCTGACTCGGCCATTGTGGTCGGAGCCTGCCTGCTGCTGCTCGATGCGGTATTGCCCAGGAAAACCGCTTCAAACATCACAGAAACCACCGCAGCCAACTAGCTGCTGAGTTAAGGCAACTTCCCCTCTGTCCATCAGGCTTTCGCGAGCTTCTTCAGGGTAACCCGAGACGATTACGCATTTGGGGTGGACGTGATCTTTTGTGGAATGCAAAGTACCTTTGCCCTGTGATAAACGTTGATTCCACACCTTTTTCAGTGGAACACGGTGCCGAATGCCCGAAGCGGATGGCGAAGTAACCAGGCTCCTCGAGCGCTGGCGGGAGGGTGATCCGAATGTTTTGGAAAACCTGATTCCACTGGTGTACGAACAGCTGCATCGAATCGCCAAGAGATACATGCGCCATGAACGCGAAGACCACACGCTGCAGCCGACTGCCTTAGTAAACGAAGTCTACATGCGGCTGCTGAATCAGCGGAAGATTACCTGGCATGATCGCGGGCATTTCTATACGTTTGCGGCACGGATGATGCGCAATATTCTGAAGGATCACGCGCGAGCTCATCTTGCAGACCGCCGTGGGGGGTCTGGCGCAATCCGGCTTCCGCTCTCGGATGAACTGGCCTGGGTAGGCACATCGTCCGTGGAGATTCTCGATCTGAATCGCGCACTTGATCGGCTCGAACAACTGGACCAGCGTAAGGCTCATGTGGTGGAGCTACGCTTCTTTCTCGCTCTCACCATGGAAGAGACCGCCGAAGTTCTATCGATATCACTGGCGACGGCGGAGCGCGATCTTAAGTTTTCTCGAAGCTGGCTCTTTCATGAATTGAAGAATCCTGCATCGAAAGCGGAGAGCATGTGACAAGCGCAGATTCCGGTTCGGACTTCGACATTGCAACTCGATGGAAGCGAATCGAAGATCTGTTCCATCGGGCGATGGAAGTTGACGCGAACGTACGCGCTGTAAGGGTTGCGGAATGGTGCGCCGGAGATGCGGGACTGGAGCAGGAGCTTCAAGCTCTGCTGGAAGCCGACAACCGTGTCGAGAATCTTATCTCCACTGGCTCTAAGAGCGAACCAGAAGAATCGATTCCAAATAGGTTTCTGTTGCGATCCTCCAAAATTCGCACAGGCATGATCCAGGAGAGCGCAGAAGAAGTAGAAGACGATCAGTGGATAGGACGCAAGCTTGGAGCGTTTCGGCTCGAACGTCTGCTGGGCCTGGGCGGCATGGGCGTCGTATATCTTGGCCGCCGTGTTTCAGGGGGTCTGGCCCAGCAGGTAGCAATCAAGCTCGTCGGACGTCATCTGCGCTCATCGCCTGTAGTGCAACAGTTTTTGCTGGAACGCGAGACCCTGGCCCGGCTGGAACATCCACACATCGCACGATTGATCGATGGGGGTGTCACCGTTGAGGGATTCCCTTATGTGGCGATGGAATTTGTCGAGGGACGACGGCTCGATGCAGCCTGTGACGATCCTGCGACCTCCATCGATCAAATCATCCGGTGGATGTTGCAGTTGTGCGACGCCGTCAGCTACGTCCATCGCAATCTGATTCTGCACCGCGACCTGAAACCGGGGAACGTCATGGTGACCGATGAAGGCTCGGTCAAGCTGCTGGATTTTGGAACTCTCAAACGCATTGGACCAGAGAGTCAAACTGATTCAGCGATGACACAGGCAGGCATGCGAGCGGTAACGCTTCGGTATGCCAGTCCGGAGCATATTCAGGGAGATCGGATCTCAACGGCGGCGGATGTGTTTTCGCTGGGGATGATCCTGTATCGACTCATTGCAGGCGGCCTTCCCGAACGCATGAATCATATGCCGATCGGCGTCTATCTTGAATTTCTGCGCGAAGGACAGATCGCTCCGCCATCGCATGCAGCCGCGCAATCGAGCGTGGCGCGGAAGATCGACATACATGTAAGCAGAGACCTGGATGCGATCGTTGCCAAGGCTTTGCGTTTCGAGCCCGAGGCACGTTATCCAACCGCGGGTGCCCTGGCTGAGGATCTGTGGAATCTTTTGACACATCGACCGGTTTCGGCAAGAGATGGCAGTCTGCGCTATCGGGCCGACAAATTTTATCTCCGCTTTCGCTGGCCGATCCGAGCTGCAGTCGCGGCGATCCTCGTTCTGACCATCGGCCTGAGTGTGATGGCATGGCAGGGCCATGTGGCTCGCCGCGAAGAGGCGCGCGCGGAAAAGGGCGTTGAAGATGAACGTCAACTGGCGCATATGCTGTTGTTCGACTATTTCGAGCAGCTTCGCCAGATTCCGGGCTCGATCGACGCAGAACGCAAGGCAGTCACACGCGCTCTGGCTTACCTGGATGCTCTGGCCGCGATTGCACCAGGATCCGATCTGGAACTGGATACGATTGGAGGCTATACGGACATGGGCAGCCTGCTCGGGGATCCCTACGAGCAGAATCTTGGCGATGTCCCGGGTGCGTTGCGCGCATTGAACAAGGCTGTTGCAGTGGCTGAAAGCCGAGCGGCGAAGCATCCTCATGATCTAGCATCGATGCAAATGCTAGCCAACGCGGAAATGGCCATCGGCGGAACCTACATGGGCAACGGAGATGCGATCCAGGCCGAGAAGTATCTGCAAAATGGCGCCGATACTGTGGCCGCGATGGCCAAGGATTCCAAGGTTACCGCCGACATGCTGCAACTGGCGGCAAGCTTGACCGATCTGCTGGGCGATGTGTACGACCCAGGTCGCGGCTATTCAACTGCGGACCTGAGCAAGTCAATGCAAACATATCTCTTGTCCGACGAATACGACGAACAGTGCCGGAAGATCGAGCCGAAAAACGCTGCGTGCAATGCTGGGGTAGTCGTGGGTGATTACAAACTGGGTTTATTGATGGAAACAACAGACCCGGCTTTCTCTGCAACGCGTTACAGACACGGACTGAACGTGGTGAACCAATATCCGAGTGAACTGAGCAAGACAACACGAGCGCTGCGTGGAAAGAACTACATGCTCAGCCGCCTAGGACTGATGGAAATGACCCTCGGACAGACAGAAGAGGGCATGAAGTTATCCAGACAGGCACAGGCCGGCTTTCGCGAGGCAATCGCCAGGGCTGAACTCGACAATCGCGCTCGCTTTGATCTGGTAGCCTTCGAGACCGATCTCTCCGAGGAATACGATCGCGTTGGCAAAGATCAGGAGGCTGCCGAGACAGCTCATGAGGTGTTGGGGGTTCTGTCGGTTTTGTTACAACGTAGCCCGAGGAACGTTCGCTGGCAGATGATTCAGGCAAACGATCTCAGGACTTCAGGACGAGCCGAGACGAGACTGGGACATAAGAGAGAAGGCGCCATCGCCAGCAAAAAAGGGATGGATCAACTCGTCAACCTGGCAGAAAACAAAGATGCCACGCCAGAGGCACTCAGCTCCGCGGCAGATGCCCTGATTGAACTCCACCTGCATCCGGGCGATGAAAAGATCGCGGTGAGCTTCGCAGAGAGAGCCGTAAAAGCGTTTACAAAACCAACGCCGGAGCTCTTGTTGACGCTGGCCAAAGCGCAGTCAGCTTCTGGCCAATCTCAAGAGGCGGCAAAAACGGCACGACTGGCGCTGGCTGCATTGACAGGGCCAGTCAAGAGCAAGATCGTCGCAGACGAGATTGCGGATGCTCGGCGCCTGGTAAAGTAGACTGCATCCATTTCGAATCCGAAGTTGCTGGGTTAACGATCTGATTTTGAAGCTGGATCCGGTTGCGTTTGGTTGACCTTGGGAACTCTGCCGAGTAGTTGATGCACGTCCGAAGAGGAGGCCGGAAGACTCTTCAGTATGCTGAGTTCCCTTTCTACATCGTCGCTGGATTGATGCATGGAGTCTGACGTCTGCGGAGTAACACTCAACTCCAGACGCGCCAGTTTTTCGTATTCGCGCGCCATCTCCAGCTTGAGTTGAAGGTCGCTATCATGCTCTATTTCCAGTTTGTGAATCGTTTCGTGCGCGCTTTTCAGCAAGGCAGCCTGAGCGGCTTCGGAACCCTGCAATCCATGTACGGAATCATAGAGTTCACCAACAAGTGAATCGGTAAGGCGGACCAGGTCGTGCAGACGCGAGATGGCAATCTGCCGTTTTATCGACGCCTCGCGCGTCCTCCATACGACACCGAAAACGCTCACGAGAACAATTGCCAGCAGCGCAAATCCAAAAATAGCAGCAAGCTGATTTCGCAGTACCCACTTCTTCGCGCCCATCAGCCATCCAGTTGGACGCGTTTGAATTGGATAGCCTAAAAGATAGCGGCGAAACTCGTCGTGCATCTCCTGCACGCTCTGAAATCGGTCATCAAGACGGGCTGCGAGAGCCTTGGCAAGAATCGATTCGATGTCACCGTGGACCGTGGATAGGAGCTTGCTGGCGGAGGTCGAACGGCGTTCGGCGATCTCTTGCAATATCTGTTTATCGAGATTGTTGAGCTTCTTCGCAATGGCGTTAGCCGATAGGTGCGGGGCCTGGGTTTGCAGTGCGGCGATGGGCAGAAGTTCTGGAGGGATGCCGAGGATCACGCTTTGGGCAATCAGTCCAAGCGAGTAGATATCGCTGGCAACGGTAAGACGTTCGCCCACGCGCTGCTCGGGGCTCGCATAGAGCGCTGTGTATTGATCCAAGGCTTGACCCGCGATCGGCTCCTGCGCTCCCGATGCGGTTAGAAAAGCAGCAACTCCGAAATCGAGGAGCCGAGGCGCTCCATCTGCGGTTACAAGAACGTTGGCCGGTTTGAGATCGGCATGGACAACCAGATGCCGGTGCGCGTATTCAACAGCCTCCAATACATCAATCAAAATCTCGATGCGGCGGCGAACCGAGAGGCGATGCATGTTGCAGAAGGCATCGAGTGGAACACCGTCTACGTATTCCATGACAATGTAGCGCGATCCGGCGTCGGACTCGCCCAGGTCCAGCATCCTGACAATGCTTGGGTGATCCAGTACAGCGAGCAACCGGCCCTCGCGCACGATCGACGGTTCAGCAGTATTCGGAAAAAGGCTCGGATGGAGTATCTTGATCGCGACCTGTTGCGAAAACTGTTCGACGCGTTCTGCGAGGTAAACAACCCCCATGCCGCCTTCACCCAGAACCCGCACAATGCGAAACGGGCCGATGGTTTCGGGCGTCTCAACCCGATTGGGCTTTGGGTTTTCCATTCATGGCACCGCGCGCAGGAAACTGAGAGCGAGTATATATGCGCGCTGCAGTGCGGGCTTGCGATTTTTTGCGTGAGTGAGATTTTCTTGATTGCCGACTACATTTTGCTCACTACTTCTCGATGGTCAGCTCGGATTTTGCGATTTTCTTCGAGACATCTGCGGGGGTAGGAAGCTGCGTTCTGTCCCAGCCTCCGCCAAGCGCTTCAATCAATTGGACTGAAGCCGTCATCTGCTGCGTCCGCAGAGTCGTCAAAGACTGCTGATCGCTGAGCAAAGTAGTCTGCGCGGTAACCAGGTTGACATAGGGATCAATCCCGGTCTGATATCTGCCTGTCTCCAATTCCACAAACTTCTGAGCCGATTCCACCGCAAGCTGTTGCTGTTGGATCTGCTGCGAGAGTATGCGGGTCGCAGCAAGCGAATCCTCCACCTGTTGAAATGCAGTTAGCACTGTCTGCCGATAACCGGCGACATTGGCGTTGTATAGAGCGACGTACTGTCTCACGGTAGCGCGCCTAAGCCCTGCATCGAAGATGGTTTCATTCACTCCTGGCCCAACAGACCAGAAGCGGCTCGGCCAGTCAAATAAATGTTTGAACGCGGAGCTCTCAAAGCCACCCTCGGCACTGAGCGTGAGATTCGGATAGAACGCAGCCGTCGCAACGCCGATCTGCGCGTTGGCTGAAGCCATGTTGCGTTCTGCGGCAGCAATGTCAGGGCGCCGCTCGAGCAGTTGCGACGGCAGTCCGATGGGAACAGCAGGGACGGGCGCATTGAGAGCCCTCACCGGCATCGAAAACCCCGATGCCGGCTGGCCGATGAGCAAAGCGATTGCATGCTCATCCTGGGCGCGTGCAATGCCCAGGTTGATCAGACTGGACTTTGCATTCTGCAAAGTATTCTCGGCCTCGACGACCGATATCTGATCGTCCACCCCGGTCTCATAGCGAGCGCGCGCAATCTCAAGCGACTTCGCATCGGCGTCAACTGTGTCCTGCAGGAGCTTGATGAGCGCGTCCTGGCCGCGCAATTCAAAGAAGACTGTGGCCAGCGTTGCCTGCTCGGTGAGCCGTTCGTTTTCAAGATCAGCCGCGCTCAACTGCGCGTTGTACTGTTGCTCGCGAATTGTGTTGCGTACCTTGCCCCAAAGATCGGGTTCCCATGTTACCGAGAGCGGCAACGTCGTGAGCTGGCTTCCCTTGCCGGTAATGTTGGTCGCAGCGCTGTTTCCCGTGTTGGAGGAAGCCTGCGACCGCGTAAAACCCGGACCCACGGAGACAGTGGGATAAAGTTGCGAGCGCGCCTGCGCAATCAGCGTGCGCGCTTCCATGAAGTTTTCGAAGAACTGCTTGATGTTCTGATTGTTGATGTTGACCTTGTCTTCGAGATCGTTCAATTCCTGATCGTTGTAGATCTCCCACCACTTGCCTCGCAGCATTGCATCCTGCGGCTGCGCCACTTTCCAGTCGCCCGATCCTTGCGTCTGGCTCGGCGTCTCTTTGTACGAGGCTGGCGGCGCCTGCGCCGTTGCCGGAGGAACATGGTATACGGGGCCGACTCGGCATCCGGCAAGGACGAGCGTCGACATTGCCGGGATTAGAAGAGCGGTCTTGAGGAGAGAGTTTTTCATGGGCGTTACATCCGTAGTACTTTTTGTCAATCAGCGAGAGAAGGCGCTGGGCCTCCAGGGTTAAATGTGTCGCGCTCTTTCTTGAGCATTCTCAACCGCAGCCGGTCAAAGGTGAGATAGACCACGGGCGTAGTGAAAAGAGTTAGAAGCTGGCTCAAAATCAAGCCGCCGACGATGGTGATACCGAGGGGCCGGCGAAGCTCCGAGCCCGTGCCGGTGCCAAAAGCGAGAGGCAATGCGCCAAAGAGAGCAGCCATGGTAGTCATAAGAATCGGACGGAAGCGCAACATGCAGGCTTCAAAGATTGCGTCTTCTGTCGACTTGCCTCCTTCACGCTCCTGCTGCAGCGCGAAATCGATCATCATGATGGCGTTCTTCTTGACGATACCGATCAGCAGCACGATGCCGATGATAGAAATAACATCGAGGTCGGCTTTGAAAAACATGAGCGCAAGCATGGCTCCGACGCTCGCCGACGGCAGAGTCGAGATGATGGTGAGAGGATGTACCAGGCTCTCGTACAAGACACCGAGAACGATGTAGACCGCGAGGATAGCCGTGATCGCCAGCACCCACTCGGTGCTCAAAGATTGCTGATAAGCAAGAATCGTACCCGCGAATACCCCATGAACGGTACTGGGGGTGCCAAGCCTCTGCTGCATCTGCTGAATTTCGAGTGTTGCGTCGCTGAGAGAAACACCGGGAGCCAGGTTGAATGACACCGTCACTGATGGAAAGAGACTTGTATGGTTCAGTGAAAGTGGCACAGTATTCGACGAAGTCCGGGCCAGGGAAAGAAGCGGCACATTGCCTGAGGCGGTAGCGCTACTCGTCCCGTTGGGATGAAAATAGATATTCTTCAGCCCCTCTGGACTGGCCCAATATTCGGGGGCTACTTCAAGCACAACATAATACTGATTTAGCTGGGTGTAAATAACCGAGACTTCAGACTGGCCGAAGGCACTGTAAAGACCCTGATCGAGAGCTTGCGTTGTCAGGCCAAGCCTGGCGGCGGCGGCGCGATCATAGGTGAGAACTTCATCGAGTCCACCGTTCTGCTGGTCGGAATTTACATCCTGGAGGCCAGGCAGCTTCTTCATTTCTGCGAGCAGGCGTGGCCCCCACAGATTGAGATCGGGAAGATTGTCGGCCTGGATTGTGTATTGATAGAGTGCACTGCTGCCACGTCCACCGATGCGAAGATCCTGCGATGCCTGCAGGAACGTCGAGGCTACCGGCATTCGGTTCAACTTGGGCCGAAGCCGATTGATGATCTCCGGAGCGCTGACTTTGCGCTCTTTGAGCGGCTTCAATGCAATGAAGATAAATCCGCCGTTCGTTGCTCCCTGGCCGCCGGTGAAAGCGATCATGTGCTTAACTGCTGGATCGCTCTTGATTACCTTTACGATCTCTTGAAGAGAGCTATTCATGGCGGGAAAGGAGGAATCCTGCGGGCCCTGTATTCCGCCACCCATGGTGCCTGTGTCTTGCTGAGGGAAGAACCCTTTGGGGATTTTGAAAATGATGACAACATTTAAAGCGATGGTGAGAACTAGAACGACCAGGGTAATGGTTGGATTTTCCAATACCCAATGGAGACTGCCGCGATAAAGCGACAGAACCCAATCGAAGAACCGCTCTGTTGTCTTATAGAAGCGCCCATGCTTCTCCTGCTGCTTGTGGCGAAGAAGATGCGCGCACATCATCGGCGTCGTGGTCAGCGAAATGACCATCGAAACCACGATGGCGGTAGAAAGCACGACTGCAAATTCGCGAAACAGCCGTCCAACGATTCCGCCCATGAGCAGAATGGGGATAAAGACAGCGATGAGTGACACACTGATGGAAAATACGGTGAAGCCGATTTCCTTCGCACCCCTGAGAGAAGCAGCGAAGGGTTCCATTCCGTTTTCGAGATGACGTGTAATGTTCTCCATGACCACGATCGCGTCGTCCACGACAAAGCCAGTGGAGATCGTCAGAGCCATTAGAGAAAGATTGTCGATGCTGTAGCCAAAGAGGTACATCACAGCAAATGTGCCGATGAGCGAAACCGGGACTGAGACCGCCGGTATGAGAGTGGCGCGGCCATTGCGGAGAAAGATGAATACGACCAGGATTACCAGGCCGACGGAAATCATCAGCGTACGCTCGACATCACTCACTGAAGCACGGATGGTCGTGGTTCGATCCAGAACAACTGTCATGTCGATGCCGGTGGGGATCGATGCTTTGAGCGAGGGCAGTTGCGCGTAGATCCGATCGACGGTATCAATGATGTTTGCGCCCGGCTGACGAAAGATGATGAGCATGACGGCGCGTTTACCATCCATGTATCCGGCTGCGCGAATATTCTGGACGGAGTCGACAACATCCGCAACGTCGGTAAGATGAATTGCCGAACCATTCTTGTATCCGACGATGAGTGGCTTGTAGTCGACTGCGTGCGAGATCTGGTCGTTCGCTATGATGTCGGCAATGCTGTCGCCGTTCGATATCTGTCCTTTGGCAAGATCTGAATTCTGAATACTCAGGACTGCCTGAAGGTTGGCCATCGTCAGGCCGTAACTGGCGAGTTTGGTTGGATTGACTTCCACGCGCACTGAAGGCAGTGCACCACCGCCGGGATTGACCTGGCCGACTCCCTGAATTTGAGAGACCTTTTGCTGAATGATCGTGGATGCCGTGTCGTACAGCTTATCCGGACCGTATTTATCAGAAGTGAGGCCGATAATCATGATGGGTGAATCTGCCGGATTCACCTTGCGATATGTCGGATTTGAAGGAAGATTTGCAGGCAGGTACGTGCGTGCAGAATTGATGGCGGCTTCAACGTCTCGAGCTGCCCCGTTGATGTCGCGGCTCAGATCGAACTGGATGGTGACGGAAGTAGAGCCGAGACTGCTGGCGGAGGTCATCTCCGTGACGCCCGCGATGTGGCCGAACTGGCGCTCGAGCGGTGTCGCCACTGAGGAAGCCATGATCTCCGCGCTTGCGCCTGGAAGGGATGCCCCTACGGAAATGGTTGGGAAATCGACCTGTGGCAGCGGAGAAACAGGGAGCACCTTGAACGCAATTGCACCGGCGATTGCGATGGCAACGGTGAGCAGCGTAGTCGCTACAGGCCGATGAATGAAAGGTGCGGAGATATTCATGCCTGCTCCGGTTGCGGATCGCTTCCTGTGACTACCGTCTTGTGCTTGCGCGAAAAGCGCTTTGCAAGCCCATCAAAGAAGATGTAGATGACGGGCGTGGTATAGAGCGTGAGCACCTGGCTGACCAGCAAGCCTCCAACCATCGCGATGCCCAGCGGCCTGCGCAGCTCTGAACCGATGCCATGGCCAAAGGCCAACGGTAGACCGCCGAGCAGTGCTGCCATCGTTGTCATCATGATGGGGCGGAAACGGAGAAGGCATGCCTCATAGATGGCATCGGTGGAGTTCTTGCCCTGGTTGCGTTCGGAATCCAGCGCAAAGTCCACCATCATAATGCCGTTTTTCTTGACGATGCCGATAAGGAGAACAAGACCGATGATTGCGACAACGCTTAAATCCTGGTGAAAAATAAGCAGGGCGAGGAATGCTCCGACACCTGCGGAAGGAAGCGTGGAGAGAATTGTAATGGGGTGAATGAAGCTCTCGTAGAGCACACCGAGCACGATGTATACGGTGACCAGGGCTGCGAGAATCAGCAGCGGCATGTTTGAGAGCGAGTTGCGGAAAGAAGCGGCTGTTCCTTCAAAGTCGGCCTGGAGGCTGGCAGGCATGTGCATGTCTTCCTGCACTTTATCGATGGCTGAAATGGCGCTGCCCAAGGCTGCGTCTGGCGCTAGATTGAACGAAACGGTAATGGCCGGGAACTGCCCCTGATGAGTAATGGACAAGGCCTCGGTTGTGTTTTCGAAATGTGAAAAGGCACTAAATGGAACGGCATTGCTGGTGTTGGAGCTTGTTGTACCTGCTGATGTCGATCCTTTACTGGATGATGTGGTGCTTGATTTCAGTGCATTGGCTGGAGCGGACAATGTACCCGCGGAAGGCGTATAGAGAGCCGAGGTTGTGAGAGCGTTCGAGCCTGCGGAGGTTGAGCCTGCGCCCGATGAGGAAGACGCCGCGGCTCCGCTCTGCCCTACCGACGTGTTGCTCTGAATATAAAGATGATTCAGCATCTTCGGATCCTGCTGAAACTGCGGCTGGCTCTCGAGGATCACGTGATACTGATTCAGCTGCGTATACATCGTGTTGATTTGCCGTTGACCGAAGGCGTCATAGAGCGTGTTGTCGATGGTGGTTGGCGCAACACCCAGACGTGAAGCGGTTACGCGGTCGATGACTAGCGAGACTGCAAGGCCACCTAACTGCTGGTCAGTAGCGACATCTTCCAATTCCGGCAACTCTTTTAGACGCGCCACGAACTTGCTGGTCCACTCGTTGAGTTCATTCTGATCCGGATCTTCAAGCGTGTACTGGTACTGCGTGCGGCTGACGCGGTCATCGATGGTGATGTTCTGTACCGGCTGCATGAACACTTGAATATCTTTCTCATCTTTCAGGCTGTTCTGAAGGCGGCGGATGACATCGGATGCATTTCTATCCCGTTGCTCGAGTGGTTTGAGGTTAATTGAGAAACGCCCACTGTTCATGGTGGTATTGGTGCCGTCCGCACCAATGAAGGATGAGAGGCTTTCGACCGCCGGGTCGGCAAGAATAATTTTTGCAACTTCCTGCTGTTTTTGCGCCATGCCCTTTGGACCGATGGTTTGCGACGCCTGCGAGATGCCCTGGATCACGCCTGTATCCTGAACCGGGAAAAAGCCCTTAGGAATGACGATATACAGAAAGATCGTTAATAGTAGCGTCGCCAAAGCCACCAGAAGCGTGAGGCCCTGAAAACGAAGAACAAATTTGAGGGTATGGCCATAGAAGGCGATCATGCGCTCAAAGACATGTTCTGAGGCACGATAGAATTTTCCTTGCTGTTCCTCAGGATTGTGCTTGAGGATGCGCGAGGCCATCATCGGCGTGAGCGTGAGAGAAACCACGGCTGAGACGACGATGGTAACGGCAAGTGTAACTGCGAACTCACGGAAGAGACGGCCGACAACGTCACCCATGAAGAGCAGCGGAATCAAAACCGCGATCAGAGAGACGGTCAAAGATACGATGGTGAAACCGATTTGCGCAGAGCCTTTAAGCGCCGCCTGCATCGGTGATTCACCTTCTTCGATGTAACGCGAAATGTTCTCGACCATCACGATGGCATCATCCACAACAAAGCCAGTGGAGATCGTCAATGCCATCAGTGAGAGGTTGTCGAGGCTATATCCAAGCGCGTACATGGCGGCCAGAGTGCCGATCAGCGATAGAGGAACGGCGACACTCGGAATGATGGTGGCGTACAGATTGCGTAGAAAGAGAAAGATGACCAACACGACGAGTCCAACGGTCAAGAGGAGCTCAAACTCGACATCCTGCACCGAGGCCTGGATCGGTGTCGTCAGATCGGTCAACGTTGTAACGTCAATCCCCTTAGGGAGATTTGCCTCAAGCTGAGGTAAAAGTTTTTTGATGTTTCTTACGACAGTAATGGTATTGCCGCCGGGCTGGCGCTGCACGTTAAGGATGACCGCCGGGTATGATGCGCCTGTCGAAGAGAGCCCCATCCACGCTGCCTGGCTGCTGTTCTCAACGCCATCGACGATCTTGGCTACATCCGTAAGCATGACCGGAGAGCCATTACGATACGCAACGACCACCCCGTTGTAATCCTTACTGGTGACAAGTTGATCATTGGCGTCAATCTGGTAATCCTGCCGCGGCCCATCGAAGTTACCCTTGGCGGCATTGACACTGCTTTGCGTGACCGCAGTACGAAGATCTTCAAGGTTGATGCCATACGAAGAAAGCGCTTCTGGGTTGGCCTGAATACGTACCGCCGGCTTTTGCCCGCCGCTGATGCTTACCAGACCCACATCTTTGATTTGCGATATTTTTGGCGCGAGACGGGTGTCTACCAGATCTTCCACCTGCGATAGGGGCAATGAGTTCGATGTGATAGCCAGCGTCAATACAGGTGCATCGGCGGGATTTGTCTTACTGTAGATCGGTGGCGCGGGCAGATTGGCCGGCAGAAAGCTCTGTGACGAATTGATGGCCGATTGCACTTCTTCTTCAGCTACATCGATATTCAGATTCAGCGCGAACTGCATCACGATGACCGATGTGCCGCCTGAGCTCGTAGAGGTCATTTGACTGAGACCCTGTAGCTCTCCGAATTGCCGCTCGAGAGGAGCGGTGACGGTGGTAGCCATTACATACGGGCTGGCGCCTGGGTAAAACGTCAGCACCTGGATGGTTGGGTAGTCGACCTCAGGCAGCGCCGAGATCGGCAACTGCGTGTAACTCACGATACCTACCAACAAGATTGCGGCCATGAGCAGCGACGTTGCGACCGGGCGCAATATGAACGGGCGTGAGGGACTCAAGGGGCGCTGCTCCCGGTTGTACCGGTGGGAACAGGTTTGGTGGAGACGATGACCTTCGATTTATCCTGCAACTTGTCAAAGCTGCTGTCCGCCACAATCTCTCCCGGCTCGATGCCGGTAACTTCGGTCGTGTCTCCATCGACTACACCCGGGTTAACGCTACGCATGTGCGCAACGTCGTCCTGGATCAAGTAGACAAACGAGACCGATCCATTGTGCTGGATGGCGGAGGTAGGAATAAGAGTCGCATTGTGGATCGTATTGACCAGCAGCCGGGCATTGACAAATTGGTTGGGATACAGCGCGTTGTCTTTGTTGTCGAAAGTGGACCGGGCCTTGACAGTCCCGGTTGTCGTATCGATCTGGTTATCGACGGTAAGCAGTTTACCTTTTGCTATTTCTTTTTTTCCGGATCGATCGAAGGCTGTCACAGTGAGCGGTACTCGCTCACGAAGATGCGGTGTGACCTGTCCGAGATTATCCTCTGGAATGGTAAAGATCACAGTCATGGGCTGCATTTGGGTAACGACGGCCAGAGTGGTTGTGCCGTCGGCCTGTACCACATTGCCGGGATCGACCAGACGCAGGCCGACTTTGCCTGTTATCGGAGAAGTGATGTGACAGTAGTCAACCTGAATCTGGTCGTACTGTACGGCACCCTGATCTAGCTTGACCGTGCCTTCATCCTGAAGCACCACTTTTTCTTCATCGTCGAGGGTCTGCTTTGGAATCGCATTGCGAGCCCATGCATCGCGGTATCGCGCAAGATCCATTTTGGCCTGCGCAAGCACATTCTCATCTCGTTCCAATGTTCCCTGCGCCTGGGTGAGGGTTGCACGATAGGGGCGTGAGTCAATATCGATGAGAGAATCGCCTTTTTTTACGAACTGACCCTCGCGGTAATTGACCGAGACAATCTGACCATTAACCTGACTGGTGATCGAAGCGGTGTAAACAGGAGTCACCGTGCCGATCGCGTCCAGATAAACGCCGATGTCTCCTTTCCTGGCGGTCGCAGTAATCAGCGTCACCGTACCCCCGGCTCCGCGACGAGGGGCAGCGGCCCTTGAGGCATCTTCTTTATGACGTAATACAAGCAGAAACCCGGCCGCAAAGATCAGCAGGATGACCAGCCACACAATGACCCGGACGACGGTATGTCGCCGGGTTTGATGAGCTGGAGCAGGAAGTTGATGGTCTGGTCCGATAGGTTGGCTGTTCATGGGCGAGGCTTGCTGCGTTTCTCCCTGGCGGAATTATAGTCTGGACAAAAAAAGAGAACGGTAGTCAGTAATGTGACGTTAGAGGACCTATATAAGGTTGCAATCCCTGGATTCGACCATCCACCAGAGATGGATCGGAAGGCTCATCAACACCCATTCAAAAAATAGATGAGGGAAAATCTCTCTGGATTACGCGTATTTAACAGAAGGAAAATCAATCGCATACTCCAGAATGGTTCGCAGGTGGGACGACGCCAACAGTTTGAGAGCACATGTCCAGATCGCCTCACTGTCAATATGCCAATATGCCGTTTGTTCATTTCACAGAATCGCTTTTACGAGGATCAGTTGCCACTTCCCTTTCACAAACCGAGGCCTATAGCTCAAGCATGGCTGCCAACGCATCCTGTTCCGCCCTTATCGCTTTTCAACCCCGGCAATCAGAGTCTTGGTCAGCTACTCAATAGGCATTGAAACCAACCAGGCGTTTCGCATCTTCGCCCCCAGATCAGAAGATTTGATCGACAACGCAACCGATGTTCGAATTTGTGAAGGCATGTTGCATAAGTAGCAATTTTTGCGCGGTCCGCCGCTCATGCTAAAATCAAAATCGCGCTAGTGCAGAAGATTTACCCGAGGTTCCGGGGGCATTTCGGACAGGAAGTCGCCCTTGATTGATTGCAACCAGAGACAGCCTGCATAAGCGCAATATTGCAATTCTCACATTGCAAACAAGGTTGCTTTACCTTGACGAAATAAACGTGGGGACGTAGCTCAGTTGGTTAGAGCGCTGCCCTGTCACGGCAGAGGTCGCGGGTTCGAGCCCCGTCGTCCCCGCCATACAAAGCAAAGAACTTAGCTTCGTATGGGACTTCATGTGACAACCCACAATCCAACCCACATCTACTGCACCATTGCTGTCATCCCCACGGCATTGAGAAACGCGCCCTGCGCGGCTCGCGTTTCGTCGCTGTCTTCCTGCGTATAGAGATCGAGCGTCGTCTGTATCTTGCTGTGACGCAGGATGCCCTGCACGGTCTTGGGTTCCACCTTCGCCTTGTTCACGAGCCAGTTGCTGAGTGAATGCCGGAGATTATGAAGCCCGAAACGTTGTCCGTCCGCGATCTGCACTCCCGCAGCCTTTGCGGCGCTGCGCAGATGCTTCTTCACAAACGAACAGGAGTTGAGCGGCACCTTGCCGTCCGCGGTGAGCGACGGAAAGACGAAGTCCGATTCCTTCCCGTGTGGCGACTGTTGACGCCATGCGCGAAGGTGTTCGGCTAGGACCGGATGCAGCGGGACGTAACCGTCCGATGCGTCCGTTTTCGTTTCCCCGTCCTCACCCTTGGCCCAGCGCTTGGAAATCCGGATTCTTCCTTCCGCCCACAATACGTCCGCCCAGCGCAGCGCCAGAATCTCCGATGAGCGGAGCGCGGTCGCGGCACAGGTAAGCACGAGCGTGTAGTGAAGCGGGGAGGGGAGGGCGTTCAGAATCGCAAGCGTCTGGTTAGGCGTGATGATGATTGCCCGGTAGCTGGACTTGCAGCGTGTCTCGACGTGCAGAACGGGATTCTTCGAGACATGCTCATGCAGGACGCCGACCTTGTAGATGCGGAGCATGATGCCCCGTATCTTGGAGACCGTCGTCCAGGCAAGCCCTTGTCCGTCGTGGAGGGACTTGAGCCACTTCTGGATTTCAAGGGGCTTGATGTCCTCCGCTATCTGCTCGCCGAAACGCGCGACCAGATAATCGCGGACGTAGTGCTCAACGATAGGGATGGTGTTGACCGACTTCGGGCGCACCGCATCCGCGCCGAAATCGGCTTTCAGGTAATGCTCCGCAAGAAACTTGAATAAAACACGGCCGGGGGCGGGGGCGTCGTTGATCCTGACACCCAGCCCGAGCCGGTCCACTTCCCGCCATGCGTCCCTGTCCTTGGGAAACATCAGGACAAGACCGACAGGCAGGTTGTGCTCGACCCTTTTTCCTTCCGCGCTTGTGACCCGGAACCTCAGCATCCAGGTCTCTCCTTCCTTGCGGCTTACTTTCTTCAGTGATCCTCGCTGATAGGCCATAAGGCTCCTTTCAGCGGGGACTGCCGCTGGCAGGATCGCATACTTTACGGATTTTGTGGATCGGCGTGGACGATGTCTTCTGGGTAACGGCATGGGCAAGCTCGGAGAGCCGGAAAACCCAGACTTTGCGCTCATTCCCCGTACCAATTGGATAGGCTCCGGCGATGCCCCTGCGGGCAAGCTCGAGCACGTATCGTCTCGTCACAGAAAGGAAGCGCGCCGCCTCGTCGGCCGAGACGAAGCGCTCCGGTATCTCGGACTCCAAAGCGGCACGCACATATCACCGCAGTCTCAGGCGGTTGAGCAGGATCTGCCCGCCTGCGCAGTTGTTCTCCTTCCACTCGGCCGCGAGCTGATCATTGCCGAACGGCGTAGCGGTAAGCGAAGCCATCTCGCAATCGCTCGCCCCCTTTTCGACGATGCGGTCCACATGGAAGAAAATCGAGCCGTCCTTTGGCGTGCCTGTCGCAATTGCCGCCTGCGGCGTTATCTGTGCAAGGAACACGTTCGGATTAGCGGGCCGCATTGCGCCCGCTGGCGCCTGCATGCACAGCAGGACGGGAAAGCCCGCAAACTGTTCCGGCGCATTCCCGGCACGAAGCTCCAGCTTCATGGTGCACATGCCGCGATTCGTCAGTGGCGCTGCGCCCTGCCAGACGCCTAAGAGTGAGTCGAGTTTCGGCGGCGCCTGCGTTGCCGGTGCATTCGCTGTCGCGGTGGCAGCTTGTGGAGGCGGGGCGGGTAGGGGCGGTTGTGCAAGCTTTGCCTGACGTGCCGCGATCTGTGCGCGTACATAGGCCAGTTGCCGCTGGTAGGTGATGTAGGACGGCAGGAACCATGCGGCCAGAACGACAAGGCCGCCGATGATTAGGAACTTCTTCTGTTTGGGATTCATAGTTGTCACTCCTCTTGACGCAACTATGCGCAAGGGCGACAACGCCTCGAAAGATAAGCGAGGTTAATCCGTCATTGTTTCCGAGTGAGCTGCTCTATCATCCGCTCGAATTCCTCCGGTTCAACAAGGGCCTGCAGCCGCTTTGCGTGGTCTATCCCAAGATCCTTGCGTCCCGTCTCGATGCAAAGCAGCACCATGCCGTAATGCGCAGGCCAGGAATTGCGGTCGAGCATAAGTGCCTGCTTGAATAAACGCTCGGCTTCCGTGTACTTGCCAGCTCTGCAAAGATAGACTCCGTAAAGCGCTTTCACTCCGGCATTGGTGACACCCTCGTCGGCAAGCATTTCGAGGAGCTGCAGCGCTTCCAGCTCCCGGCCTGTCAGGTGAAGGAATACCGCGTACCAGCCGCGATTGATAGTAGCCGCGCGGTCGAGCGCCAGCGCCTTCTCGAACTCACTTCCCGCCTGCTCAAACTGGCCGTTCACGGTGAACAGGAAGCCGCGGATATTGTGTGTGCGCCATGCATCGGTTCCGGCCGGAACACGCAGCTCGATGAGCGCGAGTAATCCGTTGATCAAAACTCCCCGGCCTTCCTCTTCGGATGTGCCGAGCAACAGCAGCTGGCAGCCCGCAGCTTCGGCGAAGCTTAACGCCGCTTCGGGATGATCGGGTTCGGCCTTCTGGATAACCGCAAGGTGCCTGAGGGATCGCTCGATTTCCGGAAGCCCGCCATGCATGAAGTAGTGCGCAAGCGCGAACTGTTTCGCTATGGGCGCACGCGGGTTGTAGGAGAACGTCGGGGTATAGGCTTCGCCTGGCTTGAGCTTGATGAGTTTGCCCGATGGGGTCTGGTGTTCCTTCGGGTCTGGCAGCGCAATGATCACGGGGTCGCTATGGCCGTCCCCGGCGTAGTAGTCATCCCGCAGCGTCTTGCGCAGGCTGTTGATGTTGGTCCTGACGTTGGACACCTCGGGATCGTAGGGCGGGTCCGGGAAGACCTCCTGCTGAATGTGTGTTTCGGTGATCGTCTCCCCGGCAAGCACGCTCCTGACAATGTGAGCCAGAACTTCCGCTTGCTTCTCGCGCACCTGAAACAACGGATGCGAGAGCATCCATTCGAGCTGACGCTCGATCTCCGCGCGCGAGGGTTGGACGCTGTCCGCCATAAGTCCGATCCGAACATTATCCAACACAAACCCAGTGCGGCTTAACGTCGCTTATCTTTCGGGGCTCCGTGCGCCTCACGCATCCTCGGCCCATGAGCGCAACAGCAGAACAAACGTACACGGGCGGAGACAAAGTCTCCCCCGTGCCTGCGCTCAGGAAACCGAGGACATCATGACTAACAACGCAACGATTCTAAGCATCGGCTGCGCACTTGCGCTCTGCGCTACGGGCGCATCCGCGCAGTGTGAAAACAAAACCGGCTTCGCCAAGCTCGCCTGCCAGGCGCAGACCCGAACGGACGGACCGTATCAGGCGATTCCGGAGCAAAAGGTCGCGCTCACCACGACATTCGCCGACGCGATTCACGGCGACACGCTGCCGCCGACCTTCGAACCGAAGGCGTTCAAGGCGCTTACCAGCCTTGACCGCACAGACGATGGCGCATTCATCCTCAAACCCGGCATGTACGAGGCCTACGTCCAGAGCTACACGCTGGACAACGGCGACCCCAACAGCACGAAGGCGGGCGGCTACTATCCGGCTCCCATCAAAGGCACGAAAGCAAAGATCGTCGCGGCTGTCCTCAAGCAAATCGAGCTGCACCCGGACGTAACGCAGGCCGATGTCCAGCAGCTGCTCTTCTGGATCGTCCAGGGCGCGGATCTGGAGAAGATGCCGCCCACGATTCAGCAGACGGCGGTACGCGTTTTGCCAAAGGAAAACATCGCACAGATGCAGGGTGCGACGCAGGCCAAGGCGTTCGAGCAGGGGCTGATGAACATCCTCAATCAGCGCATGTCGAAAGACCCCAAGCAGCAGCAGAAGATGGCGCAGCTGAACGACGCCGTGCGCCAGATGCAGCAACAGGCGGAAGCCGCGCGGAACTTCAAAGCTGAGGCTGAATCTGACGGGCCGGTCGCGCGCGGGACATGGGCGCAGATGCCCGGCGGATTCTATGTTCGCTACCTGCCGGAAGGCTACGCAAAAACACGCCTGCAGCTGATGGTGCCGGAAGAGGCGGTCGCGCAATCCCAAACTCCACTCGCCTTCGACCCGACAAAGTATCTCGCAGTTTTAGGGCAGGCACCATCGGAGCGCATCGGCATCTCGTTGCGCCCGGCACGGTAAGGGAGGACGCCATGAAACTCCCTTTCTCCAAATCAAATCCCAGCGGAGAGCAAGCCAGAGACCCTGGCCTCTCCGCACTTCTTAAAGGTCGCGATCCCTGGAACCTCGACTTCCCGCTGTTCCAATGGTCGTCGGCCGACGCCTTCACGTTGCGCAATGCCGTCGAATCCGTCGCCATCTTCGGCGAGCTGGGCGCGGCCAAGACCACCGGCTCCGCCGCATGGATTCTGCTTAAGTACCTGTCCATCGGCATGGGCGGGCTGGTCTGCTGCGTGAAGCCCGGCGACCGCGAGCTGGTGGAGGCTTACGCAAAAGCGACCAAGCGGGCGGATTCGCTCATTGTCGTCTCTCCCGCCAACAAATGGCGATGCAATCTGATTGGTTATGCAATGAAGCGGCCCGGCATACTCGGAAGCCGCATTGAACAGATCGTTTCATTGCTCATGACGATTGTCGAGGCGGCCGAGCGCGGCGAGCGCGCAAGCATCGGGCAGGGGGACAAGTTCTGGCAGCGGTCGCTGCGGCAAATCCTAAGGAATGGCCTGGAGGTCTGCGTCGCGTCCGGGGACGAGGTGTCGTTGCAGATGCTTCACAAAGTCATTACCTCCGCCCCGCGTTCGCACGGCGAAGTCCACAACCCGGATTGGCAGAGAGAATCCCTCTGTTACCACCTCATCGAGAAAGCCGACGCCAGGCAAAAGACGGAGCGGGGGCAGAAAGACTTTGAGCTCGCCGCCAAATACTTCCTCGCCGAATATCCTGACATGCCAAACGACACGCGGGGCTCCATCCGCAAGGAAGCGGAGGCGAAGGAACGCGCATTGCTTGCCGCGGTGGGCCTGCCCTTCAAGGCAGCCACACCGAGACGGCGTCGCGTGGGGAGCGGGAAACACGGCGGGGGCGATAGGGCTGTCAAAAACGCAGCCAAACGGGCAGGGTGATGGCAGATCCTGCTTCAGAAACCGAGGAAGAGTTTTCGATTGGCCCGTTCAAGAATGTGGAGACGTTTCTGGGCGCGGTCAAGAGAGGCGCGCGGCCCGGCATCACCGCCGCGCTGGCGGTGGAAGAGGGCGCGTATTACGTCGAGCACAAGTATCACTGGCCGGGCGTCGCCGTTGGCGGTGCGCTGGTCAGTGAGGGCTTGTGGCAATGGCAGCTGGAGAAAGAACGCCAGGAGCGTGAGAAGGGACTGCTGCGCTGAAAGAGGAAAAGAAGGGGGCGGCATCACTGCCGCCCCGATAATTGCCGTCAGTATTCCTCCGGCAGTAACAATGTTGTGGCCGAGCGGTCGGCTTCCGTGATGACCCAGATCCGGACGTTGGTCTTAGGCAGCCGGTAGCTCGACAGGATGCGAAGATGACGGGAAACCGCGAAGTCGTTCTCCTCCTTGTCTTCGGTTCCCAGATCCCCCCAGTCGCCACTGACATGGCGCAGGAGCAGCCCGGAAATCCCAAGACCCTCCTCGGCTAACGCCCGGATTGCTCCGGGCGTGCCGACGACCTGTCCCAGCTCAAAGAGCGCAATCGTTGCGTTCATGGCTGCCTCCCTTACGACCGGAGAGGCTGCGGAAGCCAGTTCGTGCCTGCAATCTCGCGCTCAGCAAGCACCGCAAGCTCGGACTTCTTCGCCTTCTGCCACGAGCGCTTCGCCGGGATGCCTTTGGCTTCGGTGAGCGCATTCACGATGGTCTGGCGTCCCACCCTGCGGAAGAAATTCTCCGCCGTGGGCGTGAACCATTCCGCCATGTCCAGTGACAGTGCTTCTGCGAGTTTGTTTGCGTGCAGGACGCAGTCAGGTGAACTGTTCTGCTTAGCAGTCACCGCGTCCACGGTGCAACCGGCACAGAAGGCGAGAAGGTCCAGCAGTGTGTCCTGCGATTGCTCAAGGCACCAATCCCAGAGGGCGTTCTCGTCGCCCGGAAGGATTTCAGACCATCTCTCATAGGAAACCTTGAGTTCGTAGGCGCCCTTCGAGCCGTCTTCATCGTAGTCACTGACTTTGCCGGAGAGCTGCAGCCGTCCGTCGCCTGAATAGGAATCGAAGACGCTCATCGCTAAGGCGTGGACAACAGCCGATAACGCGACATTCGGGTTTTCACTCAATGCCGCCCCGAGCGCTGCCGATCGCGCGGTCGTCAGGCTCGCCATCAGCTTCGCGGAATATTCCGGACGTTCCTTTTTCTCAGAGGGTTCATCCGATTCTTCGGCTTCCGGCTCGTCCTCGGGCCTTACGAGTCCACGCAGCACTTCCGCTTCTCCGTTTCGCCCGATGGTGACAATCGCACCGGCAATCGCCAGTGTGTCGGGCGTGTAGGCTTTTCCCACGCTGTTCCCGATTTCTGCGATTCGCTCATCAATCTCGTCGAGGCGATCCGATTGTTCATCGGTGAATTCCTCCTCGCTCTCAGAAATCGCGGCGTATTCGTCGGTGAGTGCTGTGCGCTCGTCTTCAAGGTCGGGAGACAAGGGCAGGGGTTCCGGCCGCCGCACGCGGTAATCCATCTCAGAGCGGTCAATTTCCGTGTAGGATTCGACCCATTTCCAGCCTTCGGCCCTGAGCGTTTCGGCTTCGGCCTGAAGCTTCTCCTGCGCCAGCCGGTCGAGCAGCTCGCCGTCGAGAAGGAACACGCCTTCGTCACCCTCCGCAAACAGATCACGCTCAAGCGCTCCGCCCGCCGCTTCATATGCGGCGATGGTGACGAACCGGGCGCGTTTGTCGGTGCCCCGGATTTTGCCCTGCGTAAGTGCGCTGCGGATGTCGCGGGGAAACAGATTGCCGTTCTTGAACACCGCGTTCTGCGCCTTATGGTCGTCCGACACGGTGAATGCCTGCACCTGCTCCAGCGTGAGCTTGCCCTCACGATACGCCTTGAAGATTTTCGGACTCACGCGCGCGAGCTTGAGGCGCTGCTTCACCGCCACTTCAGAAATCCCGAAACGTGCCGCGATGTCTGCCGGAGACTTTCCAGCGTCAATCAGGTCACGGTATGCCTCGAACTGGTCGGCAGGGTGCATCGGTGCACGCACGGTGTTTTCGGCAAGGCCGATTTCCGTGGGGTCGGATTCGCCGTTGCGGATGCCGCACGGCACCGGATAGTCCTCCGCGATTGCGCCTTCATCGGCAAGTTCGGAAAGTGCCTTCAGGCGGCGCTGTCCCGCTATCACCGAGAATTTGCCCTTGCTCGCCTTTTTTACGACAAGAGATTGCAGCACGCCCTGCGCGGCTATGGAGGCCTTAAGTTCCCCGATGCCGTCATGGACGCCGGTCTTTCGCACGTTGTCCTTGCCCAGGACGAGCTTGTTAAGCGGGATGGTGATGATGTCGTTGGTATGAAGAGAAGTCATGATCTGATTCCTTTTAAAAAACAAATGATTGAGAAATGAAAAGGGGCGGCCGAAGCCGCCCCGGTGGGCTTTACGCTTCGTCCTGGGGACGGGGACGTTCCCAGAAGAGCGTGTGCCCGAGCGTCGTGCCGGTTTTCACGAGGCGGCAGAAGATCTTGCCGGGCAGCGCGGGATCGTCGATGCTGACGGAAAGATACTGCGAGCCTTCGCGGGAGGTCTTCTTCCACGCGGCGCCGATGTCGGAAGTGAAATCCTCGGTCACGTGAAAGACCCGGTAGTCGGGCTGGTTGTCGTGCTTCTTGGAAGCGGCCTCGATGCGGATGTCTGCCTTCATCGCGAGCGTTTCGATCTTGCCCGCGTAGCCGTTGTCCGTTGCTTTGAAACTGCCGATGATAGCCATGTTTTCGTCTCCTTTTGGTTGTTGGAGACCGCCCTATGCGATCTCGCTGACGGCGCGCCAAAAGCGGGCGGATTCAGCGAGCGGGTCATAGAATTTTGCCGCGCGAGGAATCGAGCGGAGCGAGAGGGGAAAATTCGTCATTGACGCGCGAAGCGACGCTCGCTCAAGTCGCCGTCATACAAGCGAGAAAGCAGGCGGTGTCAGGGCTCAAAAGGAGAGGCGGCGAGCACGGCGGGGGCAACGAGGGCGAGCGAGGCAGAACGAGTGGCGCCCTTCAGACGATTCGGACTAGCTCTACGGGGTCAGGGTCAGGTCACTAGCTCCGCGCCGGTTTTCACCAAGCGCCATATTGGTGACTAGATATCACTACGCTTATCTTGGAATTGCTCAACTCCCCTATCGCTTCTTTGCCACTAAGCCACTGGTGGTATGAACCGAGTGGATGCTGTGCGAAGGGCTCAAGCAGGCCTGCGACGAGATTCCATCTTTTGCGCATTAACACCAACTCAAAGTGAGGCTCCTTTTGAGATCGCCTCATTGTTCCTTTATCTTGTGGGCCAGCTGCAAATATTAGTGAGCAATCATCTACGGCTTCAAAACCAAGGAGGTTCTGGACGGAAAAGGAGTCTGCACTGCCATTCGCCAAATCTTCACAGGCTCGTTGGAGGCGTTCAAACTCACCAGCGGTCGTGCCATATATCCTGATAAGCGGGCAATCGGACGAACCAGATTCGATAAATTCAACTCTCATGACACAGTATGAATTTCGGTAGGTAGCTGGTCTCTTTCATCCATGAACGTCCATACTTTTCTAGGGTCGGTAGGTGGAAACGGTTCTATGGGGGGCACTCCACCGGGGATCGTGCGTGGTATGACGGGGTTTGTCGGAGCTCCCGTGGTGGGATCTAAATTCTGCCACGGTGAGTTCCATTGCTCATGGGAATTGTAGTCCCAATGACCTATGTGATCGTCATCCTCGTGCCAGCGCCATTCTCCACCGGCAGGATCATACCAGCGATTTCCGCCCCCTCCTTTTCCTTCCGGACATCTCCATGCCCACTCAGGTGTCCAGCCAGGCGGTTTTGGGTAGTTTGAGGGGGGAAGAGCCCCACCTTCTTCTGTCGGTCCGAAAGATCGACCAAACCTTCCAACAATATCGACCCACCACGGGTTCTGACCTAAAAAGACAACCTCCTGTCCCAACGGATCAATGCGACTAACGGGGTTGCCTCCTACATAACCATACAGATTTAAGCCACCAGGCTCCCCAATTGGATCACGATTGAGCCATCTCTGATCTAAAGGGTCATAGAACCTGCGACCAGATATGATGAGTCCGGATGTAGAATGGGCTCTCAGGTCGGCGTATTGATAATCTGTTGGCGTTGAGCCACTACTTCTGGCAATGGTTCCGTAAGGAGTGTAATCATATGATTGCGCCAAGCTTCCTGTGTTCGCATCAAGTACATCCCTGACACTGCTAAGTTGATCCGGCATGTAAATAAGCTTTTGGCCACTCAGGGCATTTAGTTCGCCCTCAGCAAGGTCACGCCTTAGCACGTTGTCTGAGCCGTCTCTCGCTTGACATACTGAGGAGCCGCACCACATATATCTGGTCGTTGTCGTCGTTCCACTTACGGTCTCCGCTGCTGCTCTGCGCTGCCCGATGCCGTTATATGCGAATACGGATTTGTTGGATGTGCCTACATAATCAATCTCGATCAGCCGGTTCTCCGCGTCCCACTTGTACGTCTTCAGCCCGTCACCGCTGAGCGTGTTGCCGTTGGCGTCGTAGGTGTAAGAGTTGGAGGCCCAGGTCGCGAGCTGGTTGTTGGCGTTGTAGGTGGGCGACGGGGAGACAGTGCCCGACGGCGTGGTGACGGTCGTGGCGTTGTCGAGCGGGTCATACGCATAAGCGAAGTTGCCCGGCATGGTCTGGGTCGCTCCCGTGAGGCGATCTATCAGGTCATAGGTATAGGAATGCGTCTGCGTGGCCCAGGGATGGCCGGTGGCGGCAGTGTCGGTGATGCTCTGGATATCGTAGGGGTTTTGTACGCCGCCGTTGAGGTAGGAGAGTGTATAGCTGCGCGTGACGCCGGAGTTGGTGATGGAGATGAGCCTGCGGTCGTTGGCGTTGATGTCATAGCCCCAGCTGGTGGAGACGGTGGTGCTGCCGTTGGTGACGGACTGACTCGCCATCTGGCCGGTCTGGCCGAGATAGCCGAGCGTGAAGGTACCCAGCGGCGTGCCGTGGGAGGTCAGGCGCGAGATGGCGTCATAGCCGAAAGTCTCGTTACCTCCGGTGATGTTGCGTCCCGCGAGACGGCCAAGGCTGTCGTATGTAAGGCCAATCGTGTCGTTGCTGTACGGCCCGGCAATAGAGGAGAGCTTGAGCGCACCGTTGGTGCCTATGGCGGTGTAGGAATAATTCGTCGTCCCCGTGCCGTCCGTCATCGAGGAGAGACGCGGGAAATACGTGTCATACGCGAAAGTGACGTTCGGCGTGGTGTTCACGCTGCTCGTATAGGTGATTCCGGTCACGCGGTCGTCAAGCCCGTAGGTGAAGGTCTTCACCTGCCCCAGCGCGTCGGTGATGGACTTCAGGCGCGAGGTGCTGGTCTCGTAGGTATAGGTCTCATACTTGGCTGCTGCCGTGCCGTAGGCGTAGGTCTTCTTGGTGGGTCGGGATTCGATATCGATGTCCCAGTGCGTGTCATTCCCGTTCGCGTCGATGATGTCCTTGAGCACGCCGTTTTCGTAATACTGATAGCTCGTCGTGCGCGTGCCGCTGCCGGAGGTGGGCTCGGTGACGGAGGTGAGCTGGCGGTTGGCGTCATAGCCGTAGGTGGTGACGCGGCCGAGCCGGTCGGTGTGCTTGCGCAGCTCAAGGCTCGGCGTGCCCGCATAGGCGCCGGACTGGAAGTTGTAGTCATAAAGATCGGTCGTGGCGTCGGGATAGGTGATCTTCGTGACGCGGTCGAAATTATCGTAATCATATGTCAGCACGTACCCCTCGGAATCCGTCTTCGTGCGCACGCGGTCGGCGGAGTCGTATGAATAGGAGACCTGCGTGTGGCTATTGGCGTTGGTGATGCTGGAAAGCCTTCCCGCCGTGTCGTAGTTATAAGTAGTGACGCCGGAATTGGGATCAGTGACGGTGGAGATCTGCCCGGCGGAGTTCCATGTCATGTTCCAGGTCTTGCCCGCCGCGTCCGTATAGGTCTGCGGGCGGTGGCCGGTCGTGTAGCTGCCGTAGGTGGCAACCGTCGTATAGGTGGAGGGCGAAGTGGTGAGCTGCTGCACCGTGAGCAGATCGATATTGTTGGTTGCCCAGTTGTACTTGGTGGAGCGGCCGAGTTCGTCCGTGGTGGTGAGGAGATTGCCGGGAAGGGGCGGCTGCGCGTTGGTCGTGTTGTACGTCGCCTTGCTCACCTTGCTGGTGCCGTCGTCCATCACGCGGCCTGTGGCACTCGGCTGGTGGAGCGTGCCTTCGTTATAAGCGGAAGTCTGTACCGGGTAGTTGTACCAGATGCGGTGTTCCAGCGGCGGCTTGACGCTTTCCGGCACCTCGCCCACGGCGCTGACGTCCCACCGGGAATGCGCCCAGTGGGTGATCAGAGCTTTGGAATAGTCGTGCGCCGTCACCACGCCCCCGCTCATCGTGACGCCTGATGCGAATTGGTGCTTGTCCCAGGAAAAGGTGTTGCGCCATTGCAGCAGGCCATTACCGTTAGTGGTCATGCCGGTGGGAACGATAGCGGCCGCGTCAGTCGCGGCTACGATGGCGGGGTTTTCGTAAAAATACAGATAATCCGTATAGCCCAGCGGGTCGGTCATGGTGAGCGAGCGAGTATCGGTCTCGACGGTGTCGCTGGCGTCCACCGTATCGGAGAAGGTGGATGTGCCATAGGGCGTGGTGAGCTGGGTAATGAAGCTGGGCTCGCTGGCCGAGTAAGTGAAGGACGAGGTGATGCCCATCGGATCGGTGATGGAGGCAAGACGCTGGCTGGTGTCGTAAGTGAGCTGCGACGAACGCCCGAACGGATCGGTTATCTGGGTTACGAGCAGCGGATAAGAGGGGAGCCCGTAAGAGAGGGTAGTGCTCCTGCCCATCGCGTCCACGACCGAGGTGAGGCGGAACGTGCTGTCGTAGTTATAGGTCGTGGTGTTGCCCTGCGGATCGACGGAAGACGTGAGAAACGCAAACGCAGGGGCGACGGTCGCACCGTTGCCCAGCGTGTAATTCTCAACCGTGCCGTCTGCCAGATTGCGCGTAAAAGTAGGCGTGCCGCCGCCTATGGGATGGCGGGTGGTGATGGAGCCGTCCCACTGTGCCGCCTCGTACTGTCCCGTGTAGCCGTCGATGTTGACGAACTGTAAGCCCCCGCCTCCCGCCGTGAGATGGTATAAGGGGCCGCTATAGCCGTTCTGGGGGTTGTAGTTTATGACAGACAGCAGGCTCAGCGACCATTTGGGGCCGACGTTGGAATAGCTCATCGTTGCGGGCTGCGTGTCCTCGCGGGCGTTGTAGATGAGCGTCGCGTATACCGGCTGGCCCTTCTGTGGCGCATATCCGACGGGCGTGTCGGTAAGATTGAGGCTGACCGCCATGGTCTTGGCATTGCAGGCGGTCATGTGGAAATTGGGGTTGTGGCAACTGTTTGGGCCATACTTATGTTTGTTGGTATCGCCCATGCCGTAGACGGCTCTTGCCTCCGCAGAGTTCGCCGCTACCGTGCGCCAGCCCGCCTTGGGGTTTGCCTTCATGACGGATTCCGGCACGAGGAAGTAGCCGCTGCTCTCGGCGTCAATAGCCTTGGCAGTCATCGGGCGGCCCGCATCGGCAAAAGTGGGGTCTTTCAGCTCGTAAACCGCATCGTGCCTGCTCACAATTGCGGCGTAATGGTGGACGTTCCAGTTGATGACGGAGGGCATTGGAACCGGCTGGCCGGGCTCGCGGTGGATGAGCGAGTATTTGAGCTTGGTCTTGTCGGCGAGTTTTGCAAGCTGCGTTAACGAATAACCGTGCGGTCCGGAGCGAGCATCCATCGTGGGCTTGATCTGCTTCTGGTCGGCACTGAGCGCGAAAAGCAGATTCCTGAGCGCGGAGGGGCCGCACAGATAACCTTCGCCCGGATTATGACGGAATGTCCACAGTCCTTCGCGCGCTCCCTGTATCAGCTCGGTCGCGGGGCCGCCGATCGGACGTTTGCTAACGTCTTTGAGCAGCGCTTCGAGTTCTGTTCCATGGCCCAGCCGCGCGTGCATCTTCGCCAGCTCGCCTACGGCACGGTCCACCATCAGGCGCGTCTGCGGGTTGGTCGCATTGCGTCCGAGTTCCCATGACCGCTGGAGCGGCGCAAACACCCGGCTGTAATAGCCCGCATCGTAATACCCAAGGCCGATGTTGAGATAGAGGGCCGTATTCCAGTTGGACTGCGGATGCAGGGCGATGAACGCCTGCAGCGGCTTGGCGTAATCGTCGAAGTCGCTACCGGGGCCTTTGAGGGACGCGTCATGGAAAGACTTGAGCGCAATATCGAGGTCCTTGCTCTCCTCGTCCGTGACGGGGCCGGTGGCGACGAGCGGCTCTTCAAGGCCGGGGAAGTATTTGATGGGAGGCGGCGCGGGCATCGCCACCTGCGCAGGCGCTTTAGGAAGTATCGGTTTGCTGCTTGCCGGTGCGGCAGCGGGGGCAGCAAACGGCGTTGTGACCGTGTGACTCTCCAGCGCCGCTGCAGGGCCTTGCGCCCCGAGAAAACATCCAAGAGCTATCGCCAATACCGGGCTGGTAACGCGCGCGATGAGAGAAGACACACGACGGCCCTGACCGCCTTTGGTGATTGCGCGCATGGAGGCTCCCTTTTTATGGCGGCGAGACGAGGCTTAACAGTTCTTAAGAAGAGCTTCTACCCATACTCTTCCGTATAAAAAAGTCATCAAGGAAATCGCGCCAACGGCGGAATCCTTGAACTTCAACGCGTTGCCCGCGAGTAGGGCCTCTAAAGGAAATGATTCCGAGTGGTGAAAAGTGATGCCGTGTGGAAGTGACGCGGCTGCGTTACTCCGCGTGCGCTTCAATCCCGGCGCAGGGGCAAGGGCAGGGAGCTTCGCGCAGGGCCGATGGATGAGGTGGCGAGCATCTGCCGACGATTCTTAGCGGATGTTTTCGATGAGGCTTGAGGCGGGAACCTTGAGCGCGCGGGCGAGCTTGAGAATGTTGAGCAGCGACAGGTTCCTGCGTCCGCATTCGATCTGCGAGACGTAGTTGCGGTGCAGTTCGGCTCGCTCCGCCAGGTCTTCCTGGCTTATGCCCTGATCAAGCCGGACCTTCTTGACCCGTTCCCCAAATTGAAGAAGAGGATTCTTCATCCCATTGATGGTGCGCCGGATGCACACTTTGAGTCCATACACTATCGTGTGGAACACGATAGTGTGCTATGCTCCTGATCTGCGAGGGATCGTTCGTGGCGGCTGACGAGACGGATTTCGGGCACCACATCCGGATTTTCGGGCAGGCGGTGGCAAGATGCCGCGAACACAGCCGCATGAGCCGCGAAGAACTCTGCAGTAAATCAGGCATTAGAATGAGGCTGCTCTGCCAAATAGAGGACGGTACGGTGCGCAGGCGCCTGGGCCTGCTGGAAGTGCGCAGCCTTGCGCTGGCGCTGGGCCTTCATCCGGATGAACTCCTGAGATGCTACGAGGACGGTCTTGCCGGTCGATGGTGATGGATAGGAGGAAAGGTGCTTAGACGAACGATGTCGATAACCACAGCGGTGTGCGCCACGGTGGCGCTTGCCTCCTGCATGATGGCGCAGCAGCCCATCGCGCCGCCCACGCCCCAGGAAATATTGCAGCACGCGGACCCCAATCTCCTCGGCCAGCACAGCCCCTCGGGGCTCAAGGTCGGCTGGCTTTTTACCGGATCTATTCTCACGCCCACCATTGCTCTCCGGCTCGACTCGGCCCGTGCACCAATGGACGTTATGGACTATCTTGGGTGGAACGCCGAGGGCTCATGGCTCATTGCGAAGGATCGGCATGTTTATGTCTGGAGCCTTCCTGGCAACAGCCTCACTCGGAAATACGAAGCGGCGGCCGAGATTCCGACGGCTACACTCGATTCGTTGAGGAGTCCGGCCGAGCTTTACCTGTATCCGACACCCGACAAGCGCATGGACCCCAATTTGCCCACGCCCCAATCCCCGGACCCGGACGGCCTGCGCATCGGGTGGGTCTACCGCGGCACAGAGGGCGGCCCGGTCCTGTATTTCACGAGCATCGCCGGGCGCTTGAACAGGGAGGCCGGCTATTATCTGGGCTGGAATGACAAGGGCTCGTGGATCAACAATGCCACCGATGGCCATGTGTACATCTGGAATTTGAGACAGAACCGCCTCACCGTAGCATATGAGGAACGAAATCGCATACCGGCCAGTGTGCTCGCGTCCCTTCACCAACTAGAGGGTGTGCCCACGCCGCTCGCAGCATATGTCCACACGCAGCCGGTCTCCGGACCGACGCCGCAGCCGCAGGCGGTCCGCGACGCCATAATCGAAGGAACCGGAGCCGATGTGCGCGGGGGCGTGCTCCTTTTCACCCGGCCCGATAAAACCAGGGCGAGTTACAAAGTAATGCGCCCCAGAATGACACAGGCAGCGTTACCTCCCGCAGGCGACATCACCGGCACATGGATTGCGATGGAAGAGGGCGGCGATGGCATCATGTTCACGGTCGGGCCTGATAAATCCGTGAGCGGGCGTGAAATCCCCGCGCAGGCCTTGAAGATGCTCATGCAACCGCCGCAATAGGTTCCCCCGTCATGTTCAAGTTGGTTTGAAGGCCGTGAAGGAAATCCACGGCCTTCTGCGCGTGCGATGCGGCGGAGAATATCGCGCGCTTGTCGTTTTGCAGCACCTTGAGCCATGAGCCGATATAGGCGGCATGGTCTTCGCGCACTTCAGGCGTGAGGCCAAGATCCGCGCACAGGAACGCGCTCGCGAGTTCGGCAACGAGTTCCTCGCGGGCATAGCCTTCATCTCCCCAGGTCTTGCGCCCGAATTCACGGGCAAGGCGGGCAGGGTGCTTCGTCCAGTGTGCCGATTCGTGGGCAAGCGTCGCATAAAAGCTCTCGGCGTTGCGGAAGGCGTCAATCACCGGCATCTGGATGTAGTCGCCATCGGCGCTGTAATAGGCGCTGTTGCCACGGTAGCGGGTATCAGCCTTGGTGGCAGCAAAGAATGCCTCGGCATGGGCGATACGCTCGACCGGCGTCGTCGTAATCTCAGGCTTCGCATAATAGGTCTCGGGCAGTCCTTCGATCTGCTCGACGTTGAAAACCGTATAGCCCTTCATGTACGGAATCGAGCGCTCTTCCTGCTCGCCCTCGTCATTCTCCTCGGTGCGCGTGATCGCGTTGGCAAAGACCACGAGCGAGCCCTTCTCGCCCTTGCGGACATGCGCGTCCAGCTCTGCTGCCTGCCGGAACGTCATCCAGGTCGGAGAGCAAAAGCCCTTTGCCACGGATTCCGCCCAGAGCATCAGGATATTGATGCCCGAATAGGCGATGCCATTAAAGCGTAGCGGCCTCATGATGCGCCCCGCCGTGTTTCCCGCATTCCACGGTTTCATCCACGTCCTTACGCCCTGCTCCAAGTCGGCGATGATTTTGTCGGTGATACGCGTGTAAACATCCTGTCTTTCGTTGCTCATGGTCCTGTTCTCCTTCGGGTCCGGTTAATTCCGAACCGCCGGAGACAGCAGGGCCGGACGCACTCAGGCGTCCTGTCACCGTCAGGGAAACGGCCAACACGGGAGCGAAGCGAATGGAGCGGGCAGCGCCGTTGACAGGATGCCGCGGCCGGTCAGGAGTCGAAGGCTGACGGTTCGGAGCCGGGCACGAGACGAACAGGCCGCAACGAGGCGATGTCGCAGCATCACGATGTCGTAACATCACGGCATCACAGCGCTGGCGGAAGTGGCTGGGAGTTTTGTTGCAGGCGGAAAGTCTTGAGGACGATGCGAATGATGAACATGGATGCGAAGCAGGCTGAGCGCGAACGAAGAGCACGGCTCTATCTCGAACACCCTGATGAAAGCCCGGAGCTGGCCGGGAGGTTGCCCTATCTCATTCATCCGCCCGGCAAGTTGAGCGCAACCGCCTCGTGGATGCGGTTTCGCGACAAAACCCTTTTGCCGATGATTGAGCGTTGCCCGGATGACGCGAACCTGCCCAACTTTCTGAAGCAGGTTGAAATTATCCTTGCCTGGCGCGCGACAGTGCCTTCCGAAGATCGCTTCTGGAAGGAATAAGGCGCTTTCCGGCTACTGCGCCCTGAATCTCGGGTGTTCCGGATAGCTGTCGATGACTCTGAGCGTATCGGCGATCTGCGTCCGCATGGTGTCGGCATCGAGCTGCGCAGCGGAAAGCCTCAGCAGCGCGCCGTGCGCCGCATCGAACAGCCGCATGTACTTGTCGAGCTGCGCTCTCAGTTCGGGATCGGTGAGGGTCTCAAGGTCGATATGCATGGCCGGATCGTAGCACGACTCTCGCGCGCGATCATCCGGCTTCGCGGGCCCTACGGCGCTTAATGGGTTTGCGCGGGCTTGATCCGCCGGAAACGCTCATTCGAGTGTGGCAAGATCAGGGAAGGGCGATGGCGTTCCCGAGGATGTTGCGCCAGCTTGTCAATTTGGAAGCATGCCCGATTGCATGAGCGGCACTTGAAGACGGAAGCAATTCATAGCGAACGCCGGAGATGCTGGCATTGACCTTGCGCCGGAATAGCTTCTCGGCGGTCTGGCCGTTGAAACAAATGAGCCTGATATGAGGATGGCTACGGAGAAACGAGTCGAAATCGTTCGGCACAACCGAAGCGGCTACTATGCGGGAATCAAGGCTTCCTGCGCGCTCGGCCGAGAAGCATACATCCCATAGCGCAATGCCGTTGTCCTTGAGCTTTTCCAAACAATCTTCGTAGCTGTCGGGCAGACTTCCGATGAGTTCCTCTATGAGGCACCAGAATTGGTTCGTCCTCTTGGCGTAATACCTCTTCTGCTTGAGAGACTCAGCGCCCGGGAGCGTTCCCAGGATTAAGATTCGCGCATTTGTATCGGCAACTGGATCGAATCCATGGCACTGCATAACAACTCTTCCTCACCCACGGTGTGACAGGTTACGCGTCACAATGTGACAGGTTATAGGTCAAAACCCAGATTTTTCTTGCTCTTGTTTCCGGCTGCGGATAGTGAATGATAAAGGACGTTATCATTCACGATAACGGAGGCCACATGGCGACGGAAGACCGTCACTTTACACATTCGACATTGCGTGAGCGCATCGTCGAGCACGTCTTTGTCGGAGACGTATTGCGCACGCTCTGGCGTCGTGGTGTTACCGACGTGGAGATCCTGCGCCCGGAATTCGACGCTCACGGTTATGACGTGGTGATGAGCCGCGGGCCAGTTGTCCGCCACGTGCAGCTTAAAACGCAAGCCGCAGGCAAAGTCTCCGTCGGCCGCGCGCTGGCCGAAAAACCAAGCGGATGCGTCGTGTGGATCGGTCTTAATAAGGATACGCTGGAGCTGGGTCCGTTCATGTGGTTCGGCGGCTCGCCTGGCCTACCCCTGCCCGACATTTCTGCCTATCCGAATCCAAAGCGGGCGACCCACAACGCTGAAGGCGTGCGGCCCGTTCGCAAGAATCATCACATACTCCCGCCTGCCGCCTTCACGAAGCTCAAGACGCTCGATGAAGTCGTGGTGCATCTGTTTGGGGAGATTCCTGCCGGATGACAGCCCCTGCCCTCATACCCGTCGCCGGGCAAGCCGAGCTGGTGACTTTGAGTGCCAAGCTCCCGGCACTCTTTCTGGGCGACCCAAAAGGCTCCGAGCGTTTCTGGGAATTCTTCGCGGCGAACATTCGCAATCGAAACACGCGGCGGGCCTACTACAAGGCGGCTTGCAGGTTTAACGACTGGTGCGAGGGCCGCGGGCTGTTCGACCTTGCGAGGATTAAGCCCGTTCATGTCGCGGCGTTTGTCGAGGAACTGCAAAAGACGCACTCCAAACCAACAGTGAAGCAGCACCTGGCGGCGCTTCGGATGCTTTTTGATTGGCTCGTGGTCGGTCATGTCATGGACCTGAATCCAGCCCATGCGGTGCGCGGGCCGAGGCATGTCGTAAAGAAAGGCAAGACGCCCGTGCTAACAGCGGATGAAGCCCGTGTCCTGCTGGATAGCATTGATACAAGTACAGTGATGGGTCTGCGTGATCGGGCGCTGATCGCGCTTATGGCCTACTCCTTCGCGCGCGTGAGCGCAGCAACGGCAATGAAAGTCGAAGACTATTTCGTCCAAGGACGCCGTAGTTGGATTCGGCTTTATGAAAAGGGAGGCAAAGAACATGCTGTGCCTGCGCACCACAACCTCGATGAATACATAGAGGCATATATAAAGGTAGCGGGTCTGCAGGACGACCCAAAGGGCTTCATCTTCCGCACGGTTGCGGGCAAGACAGGACGGCTCACCACACTCCCCTTGAGTCAGGCCGATGCTTACCGGATGATCCGCAGGCGAGCCAAGGCGGCGGGCATCAAGACTAAAATCGGGAATCACACGTTTCGTGCAACTGGTATCACCGCCTATCTAAAAAACGGCGGCAAGCTGGAGATCGCCCAGCAAATCGCGGCGCATGAGTCATCACGCACGACAGGCCTTTACGACCGGCGCGATGACGATGTGAACCTAGATGAAGTCGAGAGGATAGGGATTTGAAGCAAAAAACGCACAGGCCGCCTACCCTTTTCTCCTACGTCGTTGATCATGACAACGGCTTTGCTCCTAATCCGGCAAATGGCTATTGCACCCTCGTGCATTGCAAATTTGGTGGGCTAACAGGGCCGAAGAGCGTTGTCGAACTCGCTGAAGCCGGCGATTGGGTAATTGGCACTGGAGGCTCAAGTAAGCATAGTGCTGGGAATGGCCGAATCATCTACCTGATGAGGGTGGATGAAAAATTACCGTTCGCCGAATTTCTAAACGACCGCAGGTTTCGGGGCAGATGGGATTGCCAGGATCTCGGATCAGGTAATGTGTTCGCGCTGGTATCCCAGCACTATTTCTATTTTGGAAGCAATGCCGTAAGCCTAGCAGCTCTGCCGAGTGAACTTACTGTCAACCTAGTCAAAAGAGGGCCTGCTTTTCGCCGGGATTATCCCACTGAGAAGATCCCACTTCTGGCACGCTGGTTTGGCAGGAAATTCAACGTAGGTGTTCTGGGCGAACCTTGCGGCGATAGTGACATGAAGAACGCTTTTCGACTGGACGACATGCGGAAGACAGATTCACGGTGCTGTTAGAGGGTCTCCCTGATGGATCATGAAACATATTTCCGGCAGCTCTTGGAGCGTGAGGGCGACGCTGTTGCAATACCGTATCGCGCGGTTCGCTACGCCGATTGGGAGCCTGCAAAAAACGCATGCCACGGCAATGTGGATTATTGGGTGGCTCGTCACCCTGGCGCAAAGCCGGTTCGTGGGTGGCTTTTCTGGGGGCCAGGCGAGGATGGCCGGTACAACATCATGGCCCATTCGGTAGTCGATGAATCCGGCGTTCTTGTGGACATCACGCCGATTGACGAGAACACCCCCCGCGACGGGTTGAAGTTTCTCCTGCACCTCGGTTCGGCGGAAGAGTTCGAAGCAATGAAAGGACCATTTTCCCAGTTCTTTTATCCGTTTATTAGTTTCGAGGAATGGCGGGCAAGTCAGTTGCCTATGCAGGAAGAAGAAACCGATTTCTGATTTCTCCCCGCAAGCGTTAGCGTAGGATTTCGATCATCCACTGCGATCACTACGGAGTGTGCATGCAGATAGCAGTAATAGGTTGGGGCTCGCTCATTTCGTCCCCTGGAGTCTTGGACCTACGATCCCGTTGGCATCGCGACGGACCCCTCCTGCCCGTCGAGTTCGCCAGGATTTCGAGCGGCGACCGCCTCACCCTCGTCATTCATCCGCCAAGCCGTAATCAACAAACATATTGGGCTGTGGCTGCCTCTGAAGACTTGGCCCAGGTGCGGGAAAACCTCCGCAAACGTGAGAAAACGCATATTGACCTGATTCATTCGGCCTCCGCCGACGGTGTTTTCTCTGACGGGGTAGCGGATAGCGTGAAGGCATTGATATCGGCATGGTTGAGGCAAAAGCCCAATCTTTCCGGCTGTGTATGGACCGGGCTCTCCAGCAATTGGGAGAATGCCTATTCACCCGAAGCCGCCGTGGCGTACCTGCGAGGTCTGAGCGATCCGGCCTCAGCGCGCACTTACGTACAAACGACGCCTCCTCAGATCCAGACAGAGGCTCGTTCGTTGATACGCTCCCAGCTCGGCTGGCAGGATGAGGAATTGCACGGCAAATGGTTTGAAGATCAGGAAGCTGCGATAGCAGAAGAAGGCCAGGAAACGATGAAAGCGAAAGACAAAGGAACTACTTCTGGAATAGCGGTGTCGCCCACTGCAGCTCAAACAGTTACGGTACGGTCACTGTTGGTCGGATGGGCAAACCAGCAGGACGGCTGGGTCCGGCAACTGGTATCAGAGATCATCCTGGCCGGTAAGGCCCTGACGGATGCGCAGCTCGATACCATCTATCAGCTATTCCTCAAGGAGAAAGCTCTCACATCTGGGGGCCCGGTGAACGTCGCTCAGCTGAGCGACGATCCTTCTGCTGCTGTGGCAGGTTCCGGCCTGTTCCTCACTCAACTCGGCGACCTTAAAAACGTCAACGCTCTGGCGGAAAGCCAGAAGATCGACTTCAACGCAAAACTCACCATCGTGTTTGGCGAAAATGCATGCGGTAAAACCGGGTATGTCCGGGTGCTGAAGAAAGCGGCGGCTGTTCGCACCAGTGAGACGGTGCTGCCGGATCTGTCTCAGGCAAAGCGTACAGGACTGCCCCCGTCCGCACGCATCAGCTACAAACTCGGGCAAGGCGACGAACAGCCTGTGGAGTGGAAAGACCAGGCGGGCCTCGTTCCTTTCAATCGCATTGATGTTTTCGACTCGCGGGCAACGCTTCTCCATGTGGACGGCGATCTGAATTACGTCTACACGCCGGGCGAATTGGCCCGCTTTCCCTTGGTACAGCGGGGTATCGAGGGGGTGCGCACCCGTCTGGATAACGAGATTGCCTCCAAGACGCAGACCACGAATCCTTATCTGGCGCAGTTTGACCGGCAGAGCAGAATCTATCCTCTCGTGGATTCACTAGGAGCGGCCACGGATCTTGGCCAGCTTCAGGCGTGGGCTGTTGTCACCGACGCAGAAAAGCAGGAAGTCGAGACGCTTAAGACGGAGATCGACGCGCTCCGCACCACGAACCCGGCTGCGCAGTTGAAGCTGGCAGAAACGGGAAATCAAAATCTTACTGCTCTGAAGAAGGCATACGCGGTTATCGGCGGATTCGATATCGCCGTATATGGTCAACGTCTTGCCGCCTTGCAAAAGGCGGAGCGAGAGTATGAAAGCGCCACGCAGGAGTCCTTCGCGGGGCTGCCGATACCTGGTCTTTTGCAGGACGAGTGGCGGGAATTTATCCGGGCCGGGGAAGAATATCTCCGCGCGCTGGACGAAGAGGACGCCTATCCTGAAGCGGGGAAGGAATGCCTTTACTGTCGTCAGCCTCTATCCCCGGAAGCTGTAGCGCTGCTCCGCAAATATCGGGACTTCTGCAACAACGATCTCCGCGCCGGACTGGATGGCGCGACGCGAGAGCTGGATGCTTTTCTCCATGACTTAAATGTTGAGTTTGCGGACGTGGAGCGTCGCTTGGGCGAACTCGCGGGCGAAGGGAGCGCGGTAGGTGAGGAAAATCTTGCGATATTGAAAGCCTTTGCCGTCGCGGGAAAGAATCTGCGCGACGCCGTTGCGGCGCGCAAGCCGGTTGAGTGGAGCGCACAGGCCAGCGAAGCTGCGGCCGTGAATAAATTGCTTGAGGATGCGCACTCGCAAACCTCCTCCCTGATTACAGGATTGACGGATCGACGCGATAAACGAGACGAGGCTCTGACCGAAAGGCAAGCCAAGCTGCTCGACATCGAGTCGCGTATAAAGCTTGCAGCACTGCTTCCTCAGATAACCACGGCGGTGGATCAGGCGAAATGGGTGGATAAGGCAAAGATTCAACAGCGGAAATTCCCGGCGTTGCTACGCTCACTTACGGAGACCTCAAAGCTTGCGAGCGAGCAGCTGCTGAACAAGGACTTTGAACGTCATTTCAATGACGAATGCAAGGCACTGAGAGCTCCAGCCGTTACGTTGCAATTTCCCGGCAGACAGGGCCAGGTAACGCGCAAGAAGGCAGTTGCCAGCGGCGAACATAAGCCGAGTGATGTGCTGTCGGAGGGCGAGCAGAAGGTCATTGCGCTGGCTGATTTCCTTGCGGAAGCATCGCTCAAGCCCCCCGCCCCCGTTATTTTCGATGACCCGATCAACAGCCTGGACTACCGGCGCATGGCGGAAGTCGTCAACCGTATCGTGTCCCTGAGCGAAACCCGGCAGGTGATCGTCTTCACGCATAACATCTGGTTCACTACAGAACTGCTGGCTCGTTTTGAGAAGCGGCCGCAGGATTGTTCCTATTTCGACGTAACCCGCGACGGATCGAAGATTGGCATTGTTAGTAAGGGGACGCATCCCCGCTCCGATACGTTTTCCAGCTTGAAAAGCCGGATCAACGTGTTGATTCAATCGGCAGAGAAAGCAACGGGTGAGACGCAGGCAGCACTGGTTGAAAAGGCCTACGAGCTGATGCGAAATATCTGCGAGGTGATCGTCGAGGAAGAGCTGCTCCAAGGGGTCACGAAACGTTACCAGCCGAATGTGATGATGACGCGGCTCTCAAACATCAACTTCGCAGGCTTGCAGGCCGCGGCGGCTGCAATCATGCCATTGTTCGAGGATTGTTGCCGTTATATCGCCTCGCACTCACAACCGATGGAAACGCTCAATGTCCGGCCAACGCTCGACATGCTGAAGGCCGATTGGAAGAAGCTGCTGGAGGCACGGGACATTTATATCAAGAAGTCGGCTTGAAGTGTGCACTGCGGTTTCAAGGTAGAGTCAGGACGAATCCCCGAGGTTTGAGCGTTCCCTCGCTGATGTCCCACGGATGGATAAACACGAGCTTGCCCCCTGAAACTTTGGGCTTTCGTTTACCCTCCACTTTCACCGAATGAACGATGATCAACGCGAAATTGCGGTTCTTCTTCGCATGCTCGACTTCTCTGGGAGTCAGTGAAATGGCTTTGCCATCGTCCTGCATCCCCTTGACCTCCACGAAAACATCGGCTCCGTCTATGGTGCAGACGAAGTCATATGGTTTGTTCTTGTGAGTATCACGGTAGGGATATTTCAGTTTGGTAAGGTGCTTTTCGGCCCAGTCCATCGCATATTGTTCGATAGCCTTACGGATACGCGGATTGCTTTGGAAGCCGCCAGCATTTTCTAGTGTTGCGGCAATCTCATCCGCAATCGCAGCATCTGTTTCGCTCGCGGGATCTTCAGCCACGTTCTCAAGAGCATAGTTGTCGATGTAGTCGAGTGCATCGGCAATCCATTCCGATGACTTCGGCTTACCATCCTGCTCAAGCGCATAACAGACATTTGAGGTGCCTGCACCTCCTTTACCGCGAGGCAGAATGAAATCCCGTCTATCCTCCGGCACGAGCACAGCATTGTTTGCCGCCGCTTCGATGAAATACGAGAAACGATTTCGCTCCCTGAGCGGCGAATCCTGCGCGTCTCGGTACACTTTGGCAGAACGAAACCAACCCACGATCCTTTGCCCACCGCGTTCCGGGTCAGTGGCAAAGAACACCGTCAGCACATTGGGCATGGAATCACCCGTGAACCCGGCTTTGATGCGTTCGAGAGCGATGGTAGAAGGGTTTGCCTGCTGACGCTCTTCCGGCTGAAGCTGCGGTTGGAAATAGCCGAGCACTGTTCCGTTTAGAGGAAGGAAGTTAAAGGCCTCATGACCGAGGGATTCGCGGTTATACTTGCCGCCGCCGATAGGCTTCTCGTCGCCTGCCTGCGGACCTCTGTACCAACGCATCCAGCCTACGCGCGCAAACAGAACTTGCATATCGGCCTCATTGTAAGAATCACGCGGCTTATCGTTACTCAGTGGCTGAAACGGCCCTCAATACAATTATTCGGCTATGCGGGGCTCGCATTGATGCCGGAAGGTCCATGTCATCGTGAATAACAATCTTCGCACGTACCTTATCTCGTTTGAACTTTGTCTCAAAATTCAAAGTGGGATTGTTAACCAGAGCCTGGACCACAAATGCATACGGGGATAGGTCCTTTGGTAGCAGTCCTACTCTTTTTTGTTCTTCCGCGAGAATCTCGGAGAGGGTTTCAACAGCCAGATCGCCTGCCTTGAAAAGCGCCACTATGCTGTCTGCGAGACGCTTTAGGTCTTCGGGTAAAGATTCGGCTTCCGTCCAGACCTTGCGAAGCTCTTCAATCACCGTGAGCATATCCTTCGTGCGCCTGTCTTGCTTCGAAACTGCAGGTGCAGTAGCCAGTTTTCCAGCTTCGGCGATGGTCAACTCAGCATGTTCAAGCATTGCCTTCACCTGATAGGCGATCCGCTCTTTGGGCCAGCTCACGTCGTCGGTTTTGTAAATGAGATCGTGAGTTGCAATGTCCCATGCGTACTGCAATATCGTCTTGATTTGAATTTCGAATTTGAGGCTATCGAATTCCCTTGCGGGCCGATCTGTGACCGGCGGAATCTTCACATAGAGCCGCAGTTCATCAAAAATAAAATCTGAGGAGCTGTTATGCGTTTCGCCATCGACTTTGGGACGGCGCTCCTCTATCTGATAAGTATCTGAGATGAGCTGGATCGCTTCGGGTATGTGGCTGAAGTTGGGCACAATCACTTTGCAGCCAAAGAAATCTTCCATGTGTGTGTAATCTGCAGCACGCCCTGTTTCAACCTTAAGTGCGTAGCTCTCCAGAGCTTTCACCCTGTCACGATAGAACCAGCCACGCTCCTCTACGCGCGGCTTCAAAACGGCACGTACCTCCTGCATCAACTGCTGATATAGGGGCTTGCCGTTCTCGTGGGCATCGCGGATTGGTCTAGCGATCTTCATTGGCCGACGCCTCACCACCATGCATAATCGCGACGAGCGCGTTGTGTCTGGTTTGGCGTGGTGTAAGGTCGGTGCTCGCACCTCGTGCGTTCAATGCGTAGGAAACGACCGCACGCTGTTCAGGCGTTGCAGTGGCGCTCACGGTGCCGTTGTCGTCCACCCGCAGACTCTCGATAAGCCCTGCCACCTCGGAAAGAAATGATAGGTAGCGTGGAGCGAAGTCCTTAGCGGCTAGACGACGCGTTTTCTCGACGGTGAGATAACCCCACAGGGTATAGAAGTGGCTCTGGATCTTGAAGAATTCGATCAGATCCGGACTCAGGGTAGAGAGTTCGGTGATGTAACGCTTTGTATCTTCGAAAGCGTTCCGGAAGTTGTCTTCGACAAACTCGGGCACCTCGGTCAGGTCTTCGTATTCGGCATAGACCTCATCAAGCGAGTCCTGATCGAATCCCTCTATAGCGCCTCTAATCGTAGCGGTCATCAACTCAGAGATGAACTGAACATCCGCCATACGCTTGGTCCGGGCTGGAGTTACGACGCCTAGCGTTTTCCATTCCTGCTTCTCGGCCTCTGCCTCTGCTGTCTGGATAAACCAGCCTTCATACTTCGCATGACGAAGCTCTTGCGGCACGAGCCGCCGTGAGTTTCGGTTAATTCGCTCAAAGATATTTTTTACCGAGGAGTCGGTAACGTCAGGCAGCATCTCTACGATGAGGGAGTAGTTCCAGAAGCGCGCTTTAGCATCCCGATCCAGTTGATCCCATTTCTTTTTACGCAGATTTGCGTCCGCAAAATCATCCGCAATGCGGATCTTGCCCCGTGTGAAATCTATGACGGTTTGCAGGCGCTGCTTTCCATCGACAACGTGATATGTAGGGCGTCCCTCGTCATCAAGCGACTTGTGGAGGAACACCGGGGGTGCAGGAAGATTGCTAAGGACGGTGTCGATGAAATATTGTTTGTCCGTCCTGGACCACACGCTGCGACGCTGATACGAGGGATTGAGGTTGAGCTGCCCCTTGTCGTAAATATCGAGAAACCAGGAAATATCCTGTGGGCTGTGCTTACGATCCATCTTATTTGCGCCTCCTTTTGGGGCAGAACATGAAAACAATCCGACGCTACAACCAATAAGCCAGTGTCTTCGTAGGCTGTTCCTGGCCATTCTGCAAGACGATCAGGTGCTCGGGCTCGGCCGCAAACCATGCAAACGAGCGCCAAGCCAATTCCGCCACGGTCTTCTTGAAGGCAGCGTGGGAGCGGTCCAGGTAGGCGGTAACGAAGGCTACACGTTCGGGAGGAAATCCTGCGTCTGTAGCGATTTTCCGGAGCGCATCCTGGCGCTGGGAAGTAATCGGCCCATCTGTAGCCACTACTTCAACGAATATCAGCAGCACGCCATGTGTCTTGCCGTCGCCCAGGTCCACCAGAATGATGTCAGGCAGATTGCGATCTGCTGAAATCTTCAGCTTGAGCTGTCCCGCCAGCTCATCGTCGCGGGATACGACTTTGGCGCCGCTCTCGCTCACCCAGAGCACGGCTGGATTGGCGAGATAGCGCTGAGCGAATTCCTCGATGACGGCTTTCGAGATGGTAGAGCTGGGACCGGGTGCCATCCGGCGCGTCTCGCCGTTGGGGAAAGTCACAAGTATCCCCTCCCCGGTCGTCGTCGCGCCGCGGCGCATCAGCACCGTGCGCGCAAGCGCCGTGGCAGAGAGATGCTGCTCCCGCCATGTCTCCGCAGCTTTCTCGAACGCCTCACCTGTAAGCGCGGGATCGAAGAGAGCCGAGAAGTCCTTTTGCAGTGCATAGCGCGGAACGGATGAGGTGGTAGCAAGTCCCGGTCGCTCGACAGCTGCGTTATTGGGAATCAAGCCCTGACGGATCGTTTCATCGCGGATTTGCTCACGGCTGTTCTCCAGATACCAGGTCTTGCCTTCCGGCTGAAATCCAGGCTTAAGGGATGTCACGGCATAGGCTTCGCGGTCGGTGTCTGCGGCCGCCGCAGCTTGGGCATCTGTCATCCGCACGATTTGCTTCGGCGCAGCCCAACGATTAGTCCCTTCCACCGCGCCCACATAGAGCATCGTGAACACCGTTGAAGCCGCGGCTTCACGCACACAGTAGTTTCTCTGGGGGACTCCCTCGGGAAAGATTATCTGCAGCCGCTGATGGATTGTTGTGCGCTCAATATAGGACGGTAGACTCACTCTTCACCGTCCTGGGTATAAAGCAGTTGCGCAGCTTTTGCGATGGCCTCGCGACTTGTCTTGCGTCCCAAGACGCGCTTGAGGTCAGCAGGAGACGGCAAAGGCAAGTTTTCGAGTTCATAGGCGGAGACGGCCACGCTACCGCTGATACAGCGGAATGCGGCGTCCACGATGGCGCTATTCAGCAGGCCCGCCATAACCGTCGCGGAAACGGCCGGAGACTCGACACAGGGCCGAATCATGTTGATGTGGTTTTCGATCACCACTGCCTTGTGCTTTTGCAGAAACGTCACTGGCAGCTCAGCGGCAATCAAGCGACGGGACTGCTCTTTGGCAGTGGTCCGTTGCAACAGAACGCACGGCTTACGTGTAATCAGCCAGTCATCGCCCTCTTTGGTCTTGAAGTACGGCGCATGGTTTTTCTTGTCGGCGCGGAACTGAAAGCGCCCGTCGGCCGTGACGGATTCCGCCCAGATCAAAGGAAATGCCGATTTGCTCGGCTTATCCGCGCGCTGGTCCTTGTGTCGGTTCCATACAAGCGGCCCGGTGCTTACTTCGTACCCGTAATCCTTGAGCCGATGCGGCATGTGCCGCATTCTTGCGATGAGCTGCGACTGCTCCAGACTGCGGGGCACCTGCCACGGACCGCCATCTTCCGGCAGATCGAACGTGCCCCCCTGCTCCACCGTCAGCGTATCTTGATCGGTCGGCGCAATGAAATTCACGGTTGGTGCGTGCAGGTACACCGATGCCTTACGGTAGGTTGCGAGCAGCGTTTCCTGCAGTGCGTCGTCAAAGATGAGATCGCCTAACCACCGAAAGGAACAGAGAGCAATGAAACCACCCATCCTTATCGTCGCCAGCAGTCTCGCCTTAGCTGCCTCCGTTGCCTCTGCCTCGGGCCCTGGCACTCCAGACGCAAAGCATCTCCAGGCGAATGCGCCGCGCACTATCACGGTGTCCGAGACGGACACTCCGCCTGTGGTCCGCGCCGGGCTTTTGCAATCGACGCTCATTCTGCTTCCCGATCAGGAGAAGGTTGCGAATGTCTTCGCCGGAGATACCGTCGATTGGGTCTTTGACGGTGGGCACGTCGCCTCGCGCTTCATCAGCATCAAGCCGAAGCTGGCGAACAGCACCACGGACGTGCACATCGTTTCCGATCACGGAAATGAGTACACCTTGCAGTTGCGCGAGGTCTCCGGCGACGACGATCCCCACTTCGACTCCAAGATCTTTATCGCTCCCGGCGACAAGGCGGCGAAAGACCGTCTGGCGGAATTGCCCGTCTTTGTGCCCGCCGCTGAGCTGGACAAAGCGAAGCAGGAAACGGCAGCCGCAAAAGCAGCGGAAGCCGCGAGCCTGAAGGCCGAGCAGAGTAAAGAGGAAGCCTACCGCAGCCAGTACCCTGGCTCACTCCACTTTGACTACACATGGGACAAGCCGAAGGGCAAAGAGCTTGGCTTGCAGGCGATCTGGCGCGACGACAAGTTCACCTACCTGCGCGGGCAGTTTCAGGAGACACCTGCCCTGTACGAGGTGAAGGACAAGAAGCCATCGCTTATCAACTTCGATTTTGCGAATGGCCTCTACACCGTGCCCAAGAAGCTGGATAACGGTTATCTCGCCATTGGCAAGCAGAAGGTTGAGTTTCACCGTACCGAGGAAGCGAGGTAGCCATGCCGGAGCCCAATCGGACCGTCCCTGCCACCGTTCCCGAACAACCGGAAAGTAAGCCTCCACTGCGGAAGAGTATGCCGGTCGTCATCGCCCTGGTTGTCATCATCGGGATCATCGGCATCTCCAATCTCTCCAGTCTGTTGAGCGGCAACAAGAGGAATGCGCCAGCCAGCGCACTGCCCATGCGTCCGGCAGCGCCGAACGCACAGCAGGTCAACAGCTTTGAGTCGCAGCAGCAGTTGCAGGCGCAACGCGATGCCGAGGCGCGACAGCATCAGCAGGAGTTGAATGCTGCCCTCCAACAGTTGCAGCAGACGGAAGGTGCGCCCGGCCCGGAGTCCGCAGGAGCCCCGCCCATGACCGCTGCGCAACGTTCTGCGATCTATGGCGACAGTCCAAATGCCCCGCAACGAACTTCCAATATGTCGCAGGCCAAGGCCGAAGCCAAACAGAAGCAGCTCGCCAAAGAGAAGCAGCAGCAGGACGCCATCAATAGCGACACCGTTGCGATTGATTTTGAGCGCACCAACCCGGCAGTCACGATGGAGGCTGCGCAGGAGTCGGCTGCTTCCGCAACCAGCGGTGCGGTTCCGTCGAAGTTGGCCAGCGTAGATGCCAAGAAAGACAGCAAAGGCAATGCGATGGCTGGGTATGACTTCGATACCTACGATGGCCGTCTGTATCGCATCTTCGAGGGCACGGTATTGGAAGGTGTCGTGACCAACCATATTGACGGCGGTTTCAGTGGTCCCATCATGGTGTCGCTGACGACTGACCTGTATTCCCACGACCATCAGCAGCTTCTTTTGCCGCAAGGAACGCGGCTACTAGGGGATGTGCAGAGTGTCGGCAACGCACAGCAGCGCAAGATGTTCGTCACCTTCCATCGCGCTATCTGCCCGGACGGATTTTCGCTGGAGTTTGCCAAGTATATCGGCCTTGACCAGATCGGCACGACCGGACTCGCCACCAAGGTAGACCACGGCTACTTGCAGGCGTTCGCCGCCGCTGCTGCCATCGGCGGCTTAGGCGGCCTGGCTCAGATCGGGAACGGCGGAAGTGTTCTTGATCCTTCCGTGCAAATTCGCAATGGCATCTCCGAGCAGTCTGCCGTCGAAGGCGAGCAGCCACGCATGTGATTGCGAAGGTGCGCATGTTCTCTCCAGGTTTCGTATGGCGTGTCTGTGCCAAGGGCACAGAAGGACACTACGAGACGGGAGAGAAGCGGGGCGGTCGAAACAGAGTCGAATCATAGCGCGATGTTTCAACATGCCAATGGATCTCGGCGCGGGTTGAAGGATAGATTCAACGCCCTGGTAACCCAACGTCTGGAGATCCTTCTTGCGCAGCAAAACGTCACTGTCTACTTTACGAAAACCCACATTGCGGATCTAAAGCAGGTAGTTAAGATTGATGACAAAAGGTCTGAGAGTAGCGACGCTATACAGCGATCGCCCGATCAACCTCAAAAGTCTTGATCGACCAGGGTGCCGTAAGTCCTGCCCTCGATGGTTTTTGACAATTCGATCGTGATAAGCCGATCGTCGAGATAAGCTGGGCTGAGCTCAAGGGCCAAATAGTCATATAACTGTTTTTCATGCACGGCGATAATGATCTGGCGCCCCTTCTGCTTTGCAAGAGTACGGAGTAGAGCAGCGAACTGCGCTATGTGCACTTCGTCCATACTTTGAACGGGATCATCGATCAGGAGACACGGAAGCTCGGGCTTTACTGAAAGGTGCAGAGCCAAAAACAGTGTCAAAGCCGCGGTGTTAAGATTACCGGCGCTCAACATCGCGCGGGGATTCCCACCCTTCCCACGCCTAAGAGATCAGATTTAAGGGGCTCTTATTGCCCGTATAGACACCCTCCCAGTGACTCTATTCGTTCTCACCCATCCGAAATACTTTTGAGATAGAAGCTTGCTTCGAAGATCTCGTCTTGAAAGGACGTCCCCATGAATCTCCGCTTAGCGTTTTTTAGTTCGCTACGAGTTTCCATCCTGCTTTTCTGCGCGCTCCCCCTTGCCGTACGTGCGCAGACAGACGCAGCCCAGCCGATTCACAATGTCGTTCTTGTACATGGCGCATGGGCAGATGGCTCAAGCTGGTCGAAGGTAGTTCCATTGCTTGAGAAGAAAGGCCTTCATGTCGTCTGCGTTCAGAATCCGTTGACGTCCTTCACCGATGACGTCGCCGCTACCAAACGAATCATCGATGCTCAGGATGGTCCTGTTCTTCTGATCGGTCATTCCTACGGAGGGGCGATCATTACAGAAGCCGGCAACGATCCCAAGGTCGTCGGTCTCGTCTATGTCGCTGCCTTCGCGCCAGACAAAGGCGAGTCGGCGGGCAGTCTGGGAAAGCCGTACGGAGCGACGCCCGGCGTGACTGAATTACGGCCCCTTGCCGATGGCTTTCTCGTTCTCACGCCTAAAGGCGTTATCGAAGATTTTGCGCCCGACCTCACAATTGCCGAAAGGAACCTCCTTCTGGCGACGCAAACCCCAACGCAGGGCGCTGCGCTTGGCGCTGAGATCTCAACGGCGGCATGGCGCACCAAGCCGAGTTGGTTCGTAATCGCGTCGAATGATCGAATGATCGCGCCGGAGCAAGAACGCGTCACGGCAAAGCGCATGAACGCCACGACGCTTACATTGCCGACGAGTCATGTGCCTATGCTTTCACGACCGCAAGAGGTGTCAGACTTCATCATTCAAGCTGCTTCGGGGGAGCCAAATACTGCAAGGGCACAGAAGTAATTGAGCTGAATTCGTGGTTCCGACGAGTTGTTGGAATCACGAACCTTACGTAAAGATTTTTGTCCGGGACTGCTTCAAAAACCTCATTTTGCATCAGCAGGCGCCGCCTTTTCCGGCTTCTTCAACGCGAGATAGGCCACAGATGAAGGTACGCTCAAGGTGATTTGTGTACCAGACGACGAATCACTTTCGATGCTTAAGCGAGCTTTAAGTTGTTCGGCGCGTTCCCGCATACTTGCCAACCCCCAATGTTGGGCGCGTCCATGCTGCAAGGTGTCCGGATCCATTCCGGACCCGTCATCGGAGACCTGTAACCTTAGCCGCCGCCATCCCCAATCGATCGTGACTCGTACCGTTCTCGCATTGGCGTGACGTATTGCGTTTAGGATGGCCTCTCTCGCAATTGAAGAGATGTCTTTATATGCTTTAGGCTTTAGGCGGCGTGCCCTTCCATTTGATCGGAGAGTTGACTCGGCGTTCCCAAGGTCACCGATCTCCAGGAAAAAGTCCCTCAGACTGCCTTCAAGACATTCATGGCCGGACTCAGGAGATCGAAGTCCAACAACTGTGAGCCGGGCTTCCTCGATGACGCGCTCCATACCTTCAAGGACAAATGTGAACCTGCTCTTGAACGGAGAATCGGAGGGGATTTCTTTCTGCGCGACATGAAGATGCATCAGCGAACTAATAAAGCCCTGTAGCAGTGTGTCGTGGACATCGCGGGCGATGCGTGTCCTCTCCCTCAGACGTTCGTCCGCCAGGACGTTCGCTTGTGCCAGGAGCTTTCTTGTCCGAGTGTGATATGCGAATATCGCGACAAGTGCAAATACCAACGCCGCAAGACTTCTCACCGACCATCGCTGCCAAATCAGCGGTTCGACTTCCACAGGCATTGTGCTCTCGGGAGAGTTCCAGAAGTTTGGCTCATTGGATGCGATCAACCTAAACGTGTATTTTCCTGGAGGAAGGTTGGTATACGTAGCCTGCCGGTCGGAAACCACGGCGCTCCAGGATTTGTCGAAATTGTCGAGCCGGTAACGAAACCGTACCCGTGATGGAGTATGCAGATCTAGACCTGTAAAAGTAAACGTGAGCCTTTTGGCGCCCGCAGGAACATTTGGACTGTTGCCGCCGAGCAAAGCTCCATCTGCAGTCACTTCTTCCACCTGGGGTATCGCGGCAAGCATGTGCTCCTGGCTACTTCCAACTCTGGCAACTTCAAATGCAGTCGTCATCCAAACCTGCCCTTGCGTATCCGTGATGACCGAGCGGGAACGACGAACTCCTTCAGTCGATTCGAGGCCATCCTCGCTTCCATAATTGCGAATGGAGAGGTTCTTCGCATCGAGCAGCTGCTTGGGTATCGCGCTCATGACAGAGTGATCGCTCACGATCCAGAGTCTTGCCGCCCGATCGGTTCCTAAGCCCAGGATCATAGGTTGAGAGCCAGAACGAATCGGTGCGGCATGAAACCCGTGCTCGTTGTATAAGAACAGGCCCTTCGCGGTGCCAATCCAAAGACCGTTGGAGGGATCGTTCAGTAGTGAAAGAACATCGTGCGCTGAGTTTTGTTCGCGGGGCGATAACGGAGAGCAACGATGGCCTTCAATACCGCATACACCAGCCGGAGTGCCAATCCATACTTGCCCTTGGGTGCCGATCTCTATGGCCGTAATTGCATTCGAAGGAAGCCCGTCTCGTTCATCGAAATGGGTGAATTTCCCATTCTGAAATCGATCCAATCCCGCGGTCAGAGTGCCTGCCCAAACTGTTCCGTCCGGAGCTGCACGAACGACGTAGACGCTGCTCTGAGCAAGTCCGTCCCGCTTATCCCAGGTCGTGCTATGCAGAGCCCCACTCACCACTCGAAGTCTGGTGAGTCCGCGCCTACGCCTGCCCACCCAGATGTTATCGCCAAGTCCGTCGATGGAGTAAACCTCGTCCGTTGGCAGGCCATCGTTCGGCACGGTGTGAACCGCTCCGTCTTGCATCCAGGACAGCCCTTTTTGACTATCTGCAGACCAGACGCGTCCTTCATGATCGACATACAAGGAACCGAATCGGTTGCCTGAAGTAGGGTCGCGCAATTTGACGGGCACAATTGCTGCGGTTTCAAGTCGTTCTAATTTAGAACCGACTCCATACCAAATGTCCCCCTGTCGATCCTGCGTAAGGGCCGTTACAGATGCTGGCTCAGAGTTGTCTCCCAATGAAACCCATTCCACGCCCGATTGGGTGTACCGTGCCAAGCCGGCGGAAGTTCCGAGCCATAGGTTTTTATCGCGGTCCTCCATGAGCGCGAGCACATGGAGGTGTTGCATATTGGGGTTCGAAAAGGGCAGGCGGACCAACTGACGCCCATCCCAGTACGCGAGCCCATCATCGGTCCCAACCCAAACATGCCCGTTCTCGCTTGAGAGGAGACAGTTGATTACTTGATCGACACCGAGCCCAATCGCAGCCTTCGGCGCATCGGCGGTCCAAGTAAGTAGTCCTCGATCGGTTCCAATCCAAAGCCGTCCATCGGTTGCTTCCGAAATTGCAATCAATAACGCTTTCGAATGAATAGGAAGCGCCTCGACGTGGTCTCCTGTCAATCGAACTATGCTCTTGTGAACGTCCGTCGCATAGATTCCCTGTGCCTGGGCAGCGCTCATAGACAAGATGCCCAAGGCCTTCTTCTCGAAAACAACTGGCGCATCGACACTATCCCGCTCTACCCGTCGCACCCGGGTGTCAGCAGTACGGACCCAGAGAATACCTTGCCTATCAACTGTGAGACCGAGAATCTGTCGCAGTGGCTGCTTCTGTTCTGTGAGGATCGGCACGAAACGAAAGCCATCGAACCGAAAGAGTCCGTTGGCTGCCCCAACCCAAAGATAACCGTCCGGTGTCTGGGCCAGAGCTTGAATTCGCCCTGCTGAGAGTCCTTGATCTGAGCCCCACTGTGTGCGTCGGTACTGGTCAAGTTGGCGTGCCCCAACCTCTGCTCGAGCAAAAAGTGAGCACGAGAGAGCAATCAGCGCCATGGCGCAGACAGTCGCCCATCGCTCTCGCAATTTATTACGGGAAGAAGTCAAAGCTTTTCACCACGACTTCCGCGTTATGCGTCGGAGGAATCCGGGCATTTCCAAAATTGCATAAATTGATGTACATCTGCGCTTCGTCAGCTCTTGGTACGCCGGTATCAAATATCCAAGATGCCACAGGCTTTTCACTATGCATTTCCAAACGCGACGCGGAGAACTCGGCTTTCTCAGGCGTCCATTTCAACTGAAGCGCCAGAGGGCCGGAAGGAACGTTGAAGTAGTAAAAGTTGGCCGGTACAAAAGATGGCTGAACGACAAACTCCGCATTCTTATTTGCGGGCTCTCCTCGTCGAGTAATGTGAATATCCATTTCTCGATGATCGCCGTCAGTTGGCTGCTCCAGAAGACTAAATGTGCTGAACATCACCGCTGACTCAAGGCTGCTCACGTCTTGCACTTGTAAGCGATAATCTCCATATCCTAAGGAACGCACACTGTGGATCTCAGAGCAGACCCATCCTCCAGCTTTCCTTGTCAGGCGCATGTGCAAAGCTCCTGATTCGTCAAGTGAGACATTTGCCGAGCTATACTCATTGGTCCTCGCACCATAGTCTCCAGGGATGGTACGAACTTGCCAATCGAAACCGCTAAATCGCAATGTTCTTCCAGGAGCCGGCTTAGGGGAAGTAGAAAGCTCATTCCCGCTCGGTTTGACCACTTCCACAGCATCGACGGTTCTTCCAGCAGAGGGGAGCATCTCAAGGAATTGAGGAGGTAACTTATCGTCCTTGGTCAACAACGCAGCATACTTGGTTCCTAAATGAATTTGTGCCTTCCAGGAACCGTCCTCCAAAATCTCGGTCACAGGAGAAGACGCGAAAGGCTGAACCCACCAATGACCATCGGCGAATGTATATAGGACGATATGAGCGCCGGAGTGAGGGCCGTTTACATGCCCGCGGATGAGGCCTGTAATGCTACCGCCGCCGAGACTAGCCGGAGGCACTTGCAGAAAAGTGATCGATTGCTTCTGCCTGCATCCAGTTGCCACGCCAAAGAACAAGACCAGCAGACAGTGCGGAGAGAACCTTCGAGCGAGTTTTATAGCTCTCGTTATCGCCCGCATGGAGTTCCTTACTGTTCAAGGATGCCGCGCTTGAGCGCGATGACCACGGCGTGTGTGCGATCACTCGCTCCAAGTTTGGAGAGAATGCTCTGAACGTGCCCCTTGACGGTGTGCACGGAAAGATCGAGATGATCAGCGATGATCTTGTTGGAATTACCCGTGGCAATTGAGTGCAGCACGTCCAATTCGCGAATGGTCAGAGAATCCTCTCCTGCGTGTTCGGCCATCGTCGCTGCAATTTCTGGTGGTATCTTCCGCTGACCAGCGTGAACCATACGGATCGTATCGATTAAGTCCGTACGCATCATGCTCTTCAACAGGTACCCGCTGGCTCCTGCTTTGAACGCCTGAAGCGCTAGCACATCCCCGCCGAAGGTGGTCAAAACGATGATGCGAGCGCCCGGAGCGCTGGAGCGGATGGCACTAATTGCCTCTATGCCAGTGCCCTTTGTGAGACGAAGATCCATCAGGGTTATGTCGGGGCGATGCATTCGGAAAGCTGCAATCGCCTCGTCAGCATCAGCGGCTTCGGCGACGATCTCCATACCCGGTTCGGCATTGATCACGCTGGCGATGCCGGCGCGCAAAAGTGGGTGGTCATCAACGGCCAGCACTCGAATTGTCCGTGTTGCCGGCATGGCTCTTCTCCACGTGCGCTGACCCTAGCTTGAGGATACTCTCCCCTTTCCTCGGGTGCCCCCGCCAAAAGGACTGTTTTCTTCCCTTCCTTTGTCCAACTTGGCGATTAGGAACCGAAAGTCTGCCGATTCACAGGCCGGCGAAGTCGCTTTTCACGGCAATGGCCTGGGAGGGTCGAAAGAACTGGAGAAGGAGGGTTCCATTGCCGCTGTTGCGGATTCAAGCGCGCTTGTAGGTTTGATTCAGCAATGGAAACGCGGAGAGAAACCATGACCAGCACAATGCGTCCTCACTTGTTTTCACCAGTTCAGCTCGGAAGCATGTTTTTGAAGCATCGCGTCATCATGGCGCCACTTACCAGGTCTCGATCCGTACAGCCGAATTCCATACCAGGCGATCTTATGCGGACCTACTACGAACAACGGGCATCCGATGGTGGTCTGATCATCTCAGAGGCCACGAACATCTCTCTGACGAGCCGTGGCTGGCTCGGAGCACCAGGTCTCTATACGGACGAGCAGGTTAAGGGATGGAGCTCGGTTGTGTCCGCCGTCCACGCCAAAGGCGGTCATATGTTCGCGCAGCTCTGGCACACGGGACGCTCATCGCATACCGCTATGACGGGGGGAGCGATGCCGGTTTCCGCATCAGTCGACCCTGACTATTGGCAGCATCCGAATCATCTGGTCTCGATCCCTGGCGGCTGGGCTCAGTCCACTCCACATCGCGCGCTGACGGTCGCAGAGATTGGCGATATTGTTGAGGACTACCGAAGAGCTGCGCAGCGTGCGATGGATGCCGACTTCGAAGGCGTGGAACTACACGCGGCCAACGGTTATCTGGTCGATCAGTTTCTGCAGGACGGCAGCAACAAGCGCACAGACGAGTATGGCGGATCGATAGAGAACCGGAGCCGCTTCCTCTTCCAGATTCTCACTGCCTTGATTGCAGTTTGGGGAGCCGAGCGTGTCGCGGTCCGCCTGGGACCGAATGGTACGTGGAATGGCATGTCAGACAGCAACCCCGACGCTCTGTTCTCATACCTCGCGGAGAAGCTGAACGGCTACGGGCTTGCTTATCTCCACCTTATTGAGCCTCGCATCGGAGGCAGCGAAGTGGTTCGTGAGGGCGAGGGAGCCGTCGCCTCGGAGAAATTCCGTAGCATCTTCAACGGAAAGCTTATCGCGGCGGGCGGATTTGAGCCAGCCACGGCAGAACAGATAGTTGCTTCCGGAAGAGTGGACGCGGTGGCATTTGGTCGCTACTTCGTGTCCAATCCGGATCTCCCACTCCGCATTCGTGAAGGCCTGCCTCTCTCCTCTTATGACCGTGGAACCTTCTACACCTTCGATGCGCAGGGATACACGGATTACCCAGTCTACGACGCCGTCCTTTCGGCGTAAGCCAATCAACGGCGGACATTCGCCATCACCCGACATTGGAGGTTCTTATGAGCAAGAGTGCAAATATTATGCTGGTCCATGGCGCCTGGGCCGATGGCTCGTGCTGGAGCAAGGTCATTCTTCTGCTTCAGGCCAAGGGCTACAACGTGACAGCGGCGCAGATTCCGCTCAAGTCGCTCGCCGATGACATCGAAGTCACTCGCAGACTTCTATCCACACACACTAGCCCAACTGTACTGGTGGGCCATTCCTATGGCGGTGCAGTGATTACTGGAGCCGCAACTGCCACACCGCAGGTAAAGGCGCTCGTTTACATCACCGCCTTCGGTCTCGATGAAGGAGAGAGCCTTGAATCCCTTAGCAAGCAAGGACCACCTTCACCAGGGTCTGCTGCAATTGAACCCGATGACAAAGGCTTCCTCTGGATCAATCGCGAGAAGTTCCACCAGTCGTTTGCCGGCGGGGCCACGGATGACGAAGCGGCGGTTATGGCGGCAGTACAGAAGCCTCTCGCCTTCGCGGCATTTGGCGGGCAGGAGAGCACTCCCGCCTGGAAGACCATTCCTTCCTGGTATCTCACCTGCACAGACGATCAGATGATCCCTCCGCCTGCGCAGGAGTTTCTGGCGAAGCGAATGAACGCCACGGTCCGATCAGTTGCATCAAGCCACTGCCCATTCATATCGCATCCGCAAGAGGTCGCAGACATCATCGCTCTCGCCGCTGAAGCAATAGCGACCTAACTTTCTTTCCCATCAACTGCGACTCATGATCGCGTTTCGCGAGTACCGCCGCACAACCTGTCCGCAACACATAGAAAGTCGGGGCATGGCCGCCAATCAGCGGCCATGCCCGGGAGAAAACTATGCCAAACAAAACACGCATCCTCGTCATGGGAGCGACCGGCCAGGTGGGCGAGGCCGTCGTCTCTGAACTCTTGAAGGACACCCAAGTCGAAGTCATCGCTGCTGCCCGTGACGTCGGCAAAGGCGGCCTTCTCGGCGTGCCGGTTGTCCATTTGGATCTCGACAGAATTGAGACTTTCGCGCCTGCACTTGAGGGCGTCGATAGCCTCTTTATGGCTACAGGCTACACGGTCGACATGCTGCGGCAGAGCAAAGACCTCGTGAACGCTGCAAAGCGATCCGGTGTAAAGCATATCGTTCACCTCGGGGCATGCGGGAACGATGACACGCGCGTTGCGCATTATGGCTGGCACCAGTTCGTTGAACGCTACATCGAGTGGTCCGGTATCCGATTCACTCATCTGCGTCCCGAGATCTTCATGCAGAACCTGCTCGGCTACGGTGGGGAGAGCTACGTCAAGAACGGAGTTATCAAACATTACGTCGGCGCCGCGAGGCTTAGCTGGGTTGACTGTGAGGACGTAGCGGCCGTTGCTGCAGCCTGCTTGCTCGATCCGAGCACTCACGCGGGCAGCACCTACCGCCTGGGATACGAGGCAAAGACGTACTACGAACTCGCGGACGCCTTCACCAAGGTACTGGGGCAGCCGTTCTCTTACGAGCCCCAGCCTCCTGAGGACTTTCTTCGCAATGTTCTGGCGGCTGGAGCAGAACCCGCTTATATGAAGTGCGTCTTCGACAGTTATACCGACTTGACCAACGGTAAGGATATCGGTGCAGACGAGGTCTTTGACAACTTTCAGGCCATCACGGGACGGCAACCGAAAACGATTGCTCAATTTGCGATGAAGCACGTTGCGCGTTTTCAGTACTAACTCCTGGGAACAGAAGAACCGACCGGCGAATCGAGGCATTTTGTGGCAATGGAGAAACCAATCGGCGTAGGCATGGTAGGTGTCGGGAGCTGGGGAAGGTACGGTCACATCCCCGCGCTACGACTGCTTCCCGAATACAAGATCGTTGCGGTGTCCAGTCGAAACAGTTCGAAAGCTCAAGAGATAGCAAACACATTCGGAATCGACCACGCCGTTGATAGCGTAGAGGCGTTGGCTCGCCTTTCGGGCGTAGATCTAGTCGTCGTGCTCCCGCCAGCACCTGAACACGCTCTTGCGGTGAAGGCGGCAATTGCGGCGGGCAAGGATGTCTATTGTGAGTGGCCTCTAACGACGTGCACCAGCGACTCGGAAGAATTGTTGTCGCTCGCCAGGGCCGCTGGCGTTCGCCATGTTGTTGGATTGCAAAGAACCCTGGGCGCGAGTGCGCAGTACCTGCGTGATCTTCTGGCAGACGGGTATGTGGGGCGCCTCAGATCCGTCAGGATGCATGTCAGTATGGCTTCTTTCGGCCCGACACGATCAGCAGGTCTCGAGTGGACCGTCGATCAGAAGAACTTCTCCCATGTCCTCTCCATCTACGGGGGCCACTTCATGGACATGTTGTTTCATGTTGTTGGCAAGCCGAGCAGCTTGAGTTCCATCGTTGCGACTCAGTTTCCAGAATTGACTTTGAGCCGGACGGGGCAGTCATTCCCCAATGAGACACCCGATTGCGTGCTTGTAATCGGTACGTTGACGAACGGGGCTCTATTTGAGGTGCAGATCGAAGGCGGCAAACTGCATCAATCGGGATTGCAGATTGATATCACCGGTACAAGCGGGGACTTGAGGATCACGAATACCAGGTCATTTGGAACGAAGCAAGACAACCTGATCGAAGGTTCCCAGGGCGACAGCGGCGATTGGCACGTGCTCCCAACCCCGGATTGCCACCATACCATCCCTGATTCTTCACTGGACGTGAGCGTGCAGGATCTCGCACAGCTCTATGCGGCTTTCGCAGCGGACCGTGCTTCCGGAACAAGCCATGCGCGGAGCTTTTCTGACGCCGTGGCCATGCATCGCATCATTGACGCGATCAACAACGCATCTTCCCTTCACCGCACAGTATCAATGGAGGACTGACCATGGATTCAACTCTGAGCACTAAAAACAAATCAATTGTCCTAAAGGCATTTGACACTCTCTTCAACCTACGAGACTACGCCGCGGCTGAGACCTTCTGGTCGCCTGAATATGTTCAACACAGTGCCCATATCGCAAAAGGTCGCAAAGGACTGTTTGAACTCACCAAGGGATTACCCGCTACGACCCGATATGAAAACGCTTTGGCGGTTGCAGATGGCGACTTCGTGATTCTGCACGGCCGGTTTTCCGGTCACGGGCTACCCCGGAATTGGATCGTTGCGGACATCGTTCGAATGCACGATGGAATACTCGTCGAACACTGGGATGTCATCGAGGATGAAGCCACTGAGGCCGAGTCAAAAAGCGGCCTCCCCATGTTTGGCGAGACTTTCGCGGTCGTTTAGCAGCTATCGACTTATCTCAGGCCCATGGGCGCGGCAGTTCCCTCTATCTACGGGCCATCCGCAGATACAACCGCTTAATCAGTAGGCCAGGAGAAGAACATGAACCTAAAGGGCAACACGATATTCATCACCGGGGGTGGATCCGGAATCGGAAAGGCACTGGCGGAAGCACTTCACAACCTCGGGAATAAGGTCATCATTTCGGGGCGTCGCAAGGGCCATCTTGAGAAGACGATAGAAGCGAACCCTGGAATGGACTCCATCGAACTCAATGTGACTGATCCGGAGAGCATCCGGCTGGTCGCAGCAGAACTTCTGGCGAAATACCCCACTTTCAATGTCCTCATCAATAACGCCGGGATCATGGAGATCGATGACGCGTCAACAGGAATCGATGACGATCTCATCACACGCACGATTACAACAAATCTGATGGGGCCAATCCGCATGACCGGTGCGCTCGTCGAGCACATGAAGAAGCAGGAGTCTTCCGCAGTCCTGATCGTCTCCTCAGTTCTTGGATTCACCCCGATGGCGATGACCGCCGTTTACTCCTCAACAAAGGCCGCGCTCCACTCCTACTCCCAATCCTTGCGCTTCAAGCTGAGACACACATCGGTGCGCGTTCTGGAAGTTATTCCCCCGTGGGTGCGCACAGAGCTTCTCAATAGCAGCGAAGAGCCGCGCGCCATGCCGCTCAATGAATTTATACAGGGTACGATTGAGGCTCTTAGGACGGAGTCCGACGAAATTCTGGTTCCACACGCAAAGTTCCTGCGCGACCAGCAAGGCCCGCTGGAAGCTCCCTTCGTAAATTCCTTCAATGAGCAACTGGAGCAACCGCAGGTTCCGGCATAGGCACAACTTGCCCTCAACGAGTGCCGCGTGTGATGGGGAGGACGTCCCGATGCAAAAACGCAAGCCTAGTCAACGAACAACCAGGAGAAACCATGAATGACCTCTTAACGACAGCCGTGAACGCGCACGGCGGCTTGAAGCGATGGAATGAGATCGAGTCGATCCAGGTGGCCGCTCACATCACAGGCGCAATCTGGTTTGTGAAGAGCCAGGGAGATTACCTGAAAGACATCGTCATGTCGGTCGACACGCGCAAGGAGCGCATGGTCACCTATTTTCCGGGTCAGGATAAGCGAATCAAATTCGAACCGAACCGGATTGTGATTGAAAAAACAGATGGAACGCCAATTCAAACACGAGACGATCCTGAGGCGTCCTTTGCCGGCCAGCAGCGGGAGACACCCTGGGACGACTTTCACGTTGCCTATTTTCAGGGCGAGGCTCTGTGGACTTACCTGAACACCCCGTTTCTCTACACCCATGAGGGATTCGTCAGCGAGGAGATTGCGTCAATCCAGGTTGACGGAGAGAAATGGCGCAGACTTAAGGTGACCTTTCCCGACTATGTTAAGAGCCACACGCGAGAGCAGATCTCCTGCTTTGGCCCTGACGGGCTGCTTCGCCGGCACGATTACACCGTGGACATCCTCGGCGGAGCAACAGGCCTCAACTATGCCTCCGACTATAGAGACGTCGACGGCATCATCATTCCAACGAAGAGGCGTATTTACGCATATGAGGGCGACTATAAGCCCGTAATGGATCCGTTACTCGTCAAGATCGATATGGGCGAGATCAAGATTTCGTAAGCCCTGATACGGTTCCGACCAAACCTCCTACCTGATTGCCGCCCCTAGAGATCGCAGACGGGACAAGTTGATGATTCATGATGCTCTATTCGCTCCACTGCAACTCGGTGCCATCCGTATTCCAAACCGGATCGTCATGGCACCGTTGACACGGATGAGGGCCGGGACCGGAAATGTGCCGACCGCACTGAACGCGAAGTACTACGCACAACGTGCATCGGCAGGATTAATCATCGCCGAGGGTACTGCCGTGAGTCATCAAGGGCAGGGTTATCCAAGTGTTCCCGGGATCTATACGAAGGATCAAATCCAAGGATGGCGGCTCGTAACGGATGCGGTTCACTCCAAGGAGGGAAGAATCTTCCTGCAGATCGCTCACAATGGACGCAATTCACACTCCTCCCTATTGCCAGGGAATAGTCTTCCTGTCGCTCCGTCGGCGATCCCGCCGAATCTGCCGGCGTTCACCAATGAATTCAAGCAGGTTCCAACTGAAATTCCGCGTGCCCTTCACACTGACGAGATTCCGGCGATCGTCGAGAGCTTTGGCCAAGCCGCTATCAATGCTATAGAGGCCGGATTCGATGGTGTCGAAGTTCAAGCTGCCAATAGTCATCTCATCGATCAATTCCTGCAGGATGGTACGAACGTACGGACGGATGACTATGGTGGTCCGGCAGAGAACCGCATTCGCTTTTTGCTAGAGGTAGTCGACCACGTGAGTGCGGCCATCGGCGCGAATCGTTTAGGCGTACGCCTCTCGCCTTTCGGGCAGTACGGGGGAATCCACGATAGCAATCCATTGCATTTATATGGAATCGCAATCAACGCTCTCGACGAACGTGAAATCGCCTATCTTCACCTCATTGAAGGTCGGGGATCCGAAATTGGGCTTGCAGACGGCTTGCATGAAGAAGCCCTGAACAATGCCCAGCTGTTTCGTTGCAACTTCAGAGGCCCGCTGATCTCGGCTGCAGCCTATGCGCCGTCCTCAGCGGCTCAGACGGTATCTGAAGGAAGGGCGGATGCCATTGCATTTGGACGAATGTTCATAGCCAATCCTGACTTGGTCGAACGCATACGAGAGGAACTACCGATAAACAAATATGACCGGTCCACCTTCTATGGGGGCGGAGAACATGGTTATACCGACTACCCCGCGTCGTACTAAATCCGGTACGCCCTTCTTCGAAGGGATTTGTAGAACCGCGAGGCGCGCCTCTTCGCTTAGGAGAATCAATGATCGATCAATCACCAGCGGTACAACATCCTTCTCTAATCGTTACAGCGGATCTCGTAGGCGCCTGGAGTCTTGAGAGCTACGTGGACACGATAGACGGGGCGAAAACGATGCACCCACTTGGTCTCGGCCCAAAGGAGCTGCTCATTTACGCACCTGATGGGTTCATGTCGGTTCTCCTGATGCGCAAGGATAGTTCGCCGTTCGATCTCGGCAATGCGAGTGCAGGAACCAGGAGTGATGGCCTGGAGAAGGCGGACGATTTTATCGGCTACTCGGGAACGTACCATTTTGATGAGCTAACAGCGACCGTATTTCACATGCCCAGCGTTTCGTTTGCTCGCGGTCTGATCGGACAACGACTGAAACGCGAAGTTAAATTAGACTGCGATCGACTGACATTGACGGTTGTGACTCCTCGAGTTGGAGGCAAGTCTGTCACATCGAATCTATCCTGGTTAAGATTGCATTGCTAACAGTCAGGATGCTGAGACCTCAGCACGTTGCTCGACTGAATAACTCAAACTGAATCACCGATGAATCGAAGATCGATGATAATCGCCTGGCGGTCTGGATGCTTCTCACGACTGACCACACCGGAGAGCTAAATATGAACGCACAGGACCGTACTGAAAGTACACCACGAGCAGTTCTATGGCGCCCTTCTATCCGGCGATGTGAATGCGCTCTCAACGCTCTACTCGGACGACTACAGGTTAGTGCGTTCTGACGGTTCCACACTCAACAAGGAGGAGGTGCTTCGAGATCTGCGAGAAGGAGGTCTAGCCTTCACATCGATCATGCTGTGCATCGAGGATGTCCGCATTTTTGAGAAGGCGGCCATGGTCATAGGCGAAAGCCACACGACGACCACACGCAGCGGAATAGCGACATCCATGCAGTTCCGGCTTGTCGCGGTCTACCAGGAAATAGACGCCGTTATGCGTCTCTCTTACCTTCAGAGCACGAGCCTGTCCTGCGACTTATCGGCTCAGAGCTGAAGAGGGCTGAAAGAACTGGGCTCTATTCACTCCTTAGAGGCTGTCTGTTTTCGGGCAATGGAGATACCGTTAGAGTCAGGCTCGCCAGAGCAAATTCGCAAAGGAGGCGTCCATGGAATCAGATGCGATTGAAGAGATGTCCGAAGTGGGTGACCTCTATTGGCGTCGCCGCGTCGGGGCACTGGAAGACCTTGTAGCTGAGCTCTTAGCGAAGAACCAGAACATGCGCTTCGTCTTGCAGGCGATGGAATACGAAAAGCCGGGGGCCGGAGACTCTGACATTATGTTGACCCGAAATAGAATGGGTCCCTCACTGCAACTCTAGTCAGTAGAAAGACCGAATGTCTTTGCGACAGTCGTGCTACTGCCAAAGCAAGTTGTCGATGCTGCAAGGACGCTCAGAATTTCAACCGCAAGCCAAACTGAATGAGCCGCGGATCGTTGCCCTGCTTCGTCACCGTTCCGAACGCGGCACTCCCGAAACTCACATTTGGCGCAGAGAATCGCGTGGTGTTGAAGATATTGAATGTTTCAACTCGGAACTCTACGCTCATGCTGTCGGTAATTGCCGTGTTTTTGAAAAGGGCGACATCGAAGTTCTTGAAGCCTTGCTGCTTCAATGTTGGATCGACGCGAGGCTGATTTCCGAGCGTGTAAGGCGCCGTTGCCAAGAAGCAAGCTTTATTGAACCATGCACCCGAGTTGACTCGTTGAAAGGCGGAGCCAAAGGGAACTTTGTTGCAGCCGTTCACAACGTTAGGCCGAACGGCAGAAAAGTTGTAGGGCTGAAGAGATGCTGGCGTTGATGCCTGAATGATGGTGAGCGGAAAGCCAGATTGAAACTGTGTAATTCCATTGACTCCCCAGCCGTCAATTATGCGGTCGACACTCGGCCCCGGATGAGACATGAATGCGCGATTCTTACCGAAAGGCAGATCGACGGTATAACTCAAGACCAGCCTCTGCGGGATATTGCCGGCGGAGAGGGAGCGCTCCCCTCTCGGGTCGAGCGAGTTCTGAATGAGTCCACCATTATTGCTGAAGCCGGTGGACTCCAGATATGTTGACTGCGTATCCGTATTGCTGAGCAGCTTAGACCACGTATATGACACCAGAAAGTTTCCACCATACCCAAACCGCTTATTAAGCTTCGACTGCAGAGAGTGGTAGGAAGAATGATAAAGCTGGGATTGCGTGTTTGTGACAGCGAGGTACTGCGGGAAGGGCAAGAGAAGCTCACCGTAGTTCGTCGTCGGCTTTGCTGAGGGCATGAGAGCCGCTAGCGGGTTGGCCACAGTTTGTGCAATTGTCACCGCGCTGCCGGTCGAGGACTGGGTTGCCGACTGATTTAACACCGCTAGTGGGAGTACATTGAGCTGGACGGAATTTGGGAGATGGACTCCAGAGCCACCGGCATAGGCAATCTCAAGTGAAGCAGTGTCACCCACTTGCTGCTGTACTGCCAGATTCCATTGCCCTTCATAAGGGTAGGACTGATTTGGAATCACTGCATTGACAGACCTGCCATAGAGCGAATCAAGGAAGGCTTGACTATGCCCTCCTGGCTTGGTGATACCGCCTGGGAACGGATCGCTCAGTGATGCAACAGGCACTGATCCCGTCGAAAAAGCGGGATTCGTGATGACTGTGTTGAGGGGTGAATTGGCAGGGGCAGAGAGAAAGGAAACTCCGGCTGGCAGAAAGAAGATCCCAAAGCCGGAGCGGAGGACGGTGCCGTGTCCAACACGGAAAGAGACACCCAGTCGGGGCGCAAACAGTTCGTGATGCACCTTCATTTGATAGCGAGAAGGGTATTGCGGAGAATCGACAAGAGCCATTTCCCCCCGAAGCGCTATCTGGGCAGCGGTCACCGGGTCAGCGAATGATGGCGCAAGCGGGCTCGATGAATTGGGTAAGAGAACGTTGAGACTATCGTGACGTTCTTTCCAGAAAGTCGGGATATCCCAGCGCAGGCCCGCCGTCACGGTTATCCGGGAGGACAGTTGGTACGTGTCGGCGACGTAATATCCCTGGTACAGTTGCTCCGCAGCGGTAGACTTTCCTTGTTGAATCCCTGTGGTAGCACTTGCGCTTGAGCGACTGAAGTATCCGAGCAGAAACGATGCAAATGAGTCGCCGGTTCCGGTACCGTTCCCAGTAAATGCAGTGTCGAAGTTGAAGAAGCCGGAGCCGTAATTCGATTGAGAGAAATTGAACTGCATATCGCGCAGCACCAGTCCCGCCTTTATTGTATGGCGGCCTAGACTCTTGGTAAGGCTTGAGACGATTTCGAAGTTGTTATTGGCTCCCGTGATCGTCAAGTCGAGATTCGTACTGCAAAACTGCGTAAACACTCCAGTAACACAAGGGGAGGGATATCCGCGGTTCAACTCGGAGTTGTAACTGGCTGGAAGATCGAATGCGGTTTGGTCTGCACCGGCAGCTTGCGGGAGGGTGCCCGTTTCAAAGCGAGTAAACGCAATGTGGTAGTCAATAAGTGAAGTGGGGCTGACGACGATCGTTTCTCCGATGGCCGCCTGCTTGGAGCGGAAGCTGATCACGGAACCAGTATTGGTCCCAAGGCTATCGGTGGGTAGGCGCTGACTTCTCCAGTCGTTGTAACGGCCCCAAAAACTCTGGCGCGAGCTCAAGGTGTAATCTCCGCGCAAACCATATTGGTTGTAGTTGATCCCAGTGCTGTAGCCGCGGGTGAAATTATTAACCGGCGTAGCGGTTGCCCTGTTCGCGTGGGGCCACAGCTGAAGCAGCTTGATTGCGGTGGAGTTGAGCCGATTGGCGGGGATGACGTTGCCGGAGAACTGTGTCTTTATGGGTGGCGTCGCACTGCATAGCCCGTCTTCTGTCACGCTTCCCGCGCAGGGATCGTAAATGGGTAAAAGCCTTGATGCGGAAAAGTCGCCTCCTCGTTCGGCATCAGTTGGCACGCTTCCGATATATCGATTGCCTTGTCTCAGTGCAAAACCTTCCCAGCTTCCGAAGAAGAAAACCTTGTTGTGAAGTACAGGGCCACCCATTGTGGCGCCATACTGATTCTGCGTAAATGCCGGGCGGGGAGTGTCGGTCCGCTTATTGAAGAAGAGGTTGGCATTGAGAACCTTATTACGCAGGAATTCGAACACCGAGCCGTGAAATTGGTTGGTGCCGGACCGGCTCGCCAAATTGACGATGCCACCCGCAGTGCTACCATATTCCGCGCTCGTGCTATTCGTCGAAACGCTGAACTCTTGCACAAGGCCTTGTGAAGGAATCAGCGCCGGTTGGTTGGCGTAGTTGGTGTTAAGCAGAACGCCGTCGAAAAACACCGCTTCCTGGTTGGAGATTGCGCCACTGAACTGGTAGTTACCCCAACCTTGCGCACTGATGACTGCACCGTTACCCTGCGAAGCGCCACCCGCGATGACGCCGGGAACCAGCGTGACCAGGTTCATTACATTTCGGCCGTTCAGAGGCGCTTCCTGCACTTCACGACCTTCGATGATAGAGGCCAATGAGGGACTCTCGCTTTGAAGGACTTCGGGCTTACTTGACACGACTACAGAATCGAAAGCGTGGCCGAGTTGTAAGGCCACATCGACCCGGATCGTTGTCTGTACACGAACCACAACGGCCTTCTGGACGACACGGCGGTATCCGTCCTTTTGCAGATCAAGTACGTAATAGCCGGGGATCAAGTCGCCGAAGATAAAGTCTCCGGAGCCGCTGGTCGTCCCAGCACGACTTTCATTGGTGCCGACATTCACGAGGCTGATTGAAACTCCGGCGATCACAGCCCCAACCGGGTCCGTGACCCTACCTGTGAGCGAACCGTATTCGCTCTGACTCCAGGCTGGAACAGAAACGAGTGTGGTGAGGAATACAGCGAGCAGAATCAGCCATGGGATTAACGGGAGCATCGGTTCCGACCCCGCAAGGGGAACAGCTCTTTTGCACGTTCGGAGTTGGTTCAAGGGAGGAGGACGAACCAGTTCCATCTTTACTGCACTTGGGTGAAGCAAGCCCATGATGTGACCACTGCATCGAGACAAATTTGCAGATCGGGACCCCATAGCCTCCGGAATGCGGCCTGACAACAGTCGGTTTACCAGAGAGAGACAAATTTGGCGTAGTCTCTGCATATTCGGCCTCACTCTCCGCGGAATGTGGGACAGCGCGGAACTCATTAAGGAACGCGATGGGGAGCAAGATCGGCTAATGACTAGAGAGGCGGCGTTAGTCGCCTCTGAATCGGCGCCTTGACTCCTATTGCATACGGCAAGGCGATTGGGAAAATGCTTCGAGCGAAGGCCGGCAAGGAAAGGGTAGCACGCCACGCGCAATCGGCGTCGAATCACTGAAGACGGAATCGAAGGCCGGACATAACATCTCACGATCTCGAGTTGGAGATCACAAAGGTTCTGGATAGCCTGCAGCCGGTTGCGCGAGGTGCAGGACTTGGCAGGCCGCTGGCACGAATTAAGCTTCCTGTCTTATCGCACACAGGACAACAGATCATCACGCATAAATTTCCGAGAATCGGTCGGAGAATTGAAGACATCGTCGAGCAACGCTCCCCGCTCATACTGCTGACCATCGAAGACGTCACCGAACGCAAGGCCGCAGAGATTGCCCCCGCAAGACTGGCCGCAATCGTCGAGTGCTCAGACGACGCTATCATCGCCAAGAACCTTGATGGAGTTATCGAGACTTGGAATCGCGGAGCAGAGCAACTCTTTGGATATACAGTGGAGGAAGCTGTCAGATGACCTGTCACAATGCTAATGCCTCCCGACGAGGTCGGTGAGGAATCGGTCATTCTAAGCCGCCTCCGCCGGGGGAGCATATCGATTATTACGAGGCGATCCGTCGGCACAGGCTCTTAGCTTTTACAGGGAAGCAACTGTCCCAATTCCCGTCAATGTGGTAGAGACAGTCGACAGCATCCTGAGTATCCCCGCCGTATCCCGGTTGTGGCGCGATGGGAGCATTCGCCGTTCTTCATCCCCGCTAAAGACCATTCGTCACGAATAGCTTTACACGCGATTTTTGTGACTGCTAGGTTGAGTCCAGTTTTGAACCAGTGCCCGTTATGAAGCTATAGCCCTCAATAGGGAGCGTGAGATGGATCGACGGCAGTTTCTGGCGAGTGCTGCTTCTCTAGGAATCATGGGCGTGTGGGCGACGCGGTCGCCTGCCGTGCCGTCGCGAGTCGTATGGCGCGAAGACCGTGCGTTATTTCCTCAAGGCGTTGCATCGGGCGATCCGGACGATCACAGCGTGATCTTGTGGACCCGGCGGCCATTCGGCCAAGGTGAGCGGCAGACGCTGACGGTGGAAATGGCGCGGGATGCGGACTTCCGCAGCGTCGTTGCCACGGCACACGCGCCGGTGCTGGCGGCGGCCGACTGGACGTGCCGCGCGCTGGTCGGTGGCCTCTTGCCGGCGACGACCTATTGGTACCGCTTCACCGACGACAGCGGCGCGGGCAGCCGGGTCGGGCGCACGATCACCGCTCCGCGCGCCAGCGACCCGCGCACCGTCCGCTTCGCCTTCGTGTCGTGCAACAGCGTCAACGAAGGCGCGCAGAACGCCTTTCGCCGGATGATCTGGGAGGACGAGCGCGCGCCGGCCGACCGCAAGCTCAGCTTCGTGCTGCATCTGGGCGACTTCATCTACGAAGTGGTCGAATATCCCGACGAGGTGCCGCACCGTTATTCGCGCACCGTCTACGATCTCGGCCGCATTCCCGACGGCCGCAAGGTGGGCAATTTTCACGTGCCGACCAACCTCGCCGGCTATCGCCATGTCTATCGCGCGCATATCGACGATCCCGACATCCAGGACGCGCGCGCGCATTTTCCTTTCGTCAGCATCGGCGACAATCACGAATTCTCGTGGCAGGGCTGGCAGAGCTTCATCGAATATGGCGGCAAGGTCGAGCCTGCGCAGCCGCTGCGCGTCGCCGCCAACCAGGCGTGGTGGGAATATATCCCGTCGCGCGTCCGCAAGGCCTCGGGCCCCGGGCTCGATCAGTTCGGCCCGCCGGCAGTGACGATCGCACCGATCGACACGCTCGACGATCATGGCTTCGGCGCCGAGCCCAACAACCGCACTGCCATCGGCAGCATGACCGCCTATCGCGCGCTGCGCTACGGCAAGCATGTCGATCTGATCCTCACCGACTTCCACAGCTACGCGATGCGGAATCCCGGGGAGCGGCCCGAAACTGATGTGTTCGACTCCGACTTCCCGGTGGTTCCGCAGGAGTTGATGGAGATCATCGACGGGGGCAAGGACTATGCTGTCGGCAATCCTCCCGCGACGATCACCATCGGCGACAAGAGCGCGCCCAATTTCCGCAAGGACGAGCCCGCCTACACCATGCTCGGCCGCGAGCAGAAAGCGTGGCTCAAAGAGCGACTGACACAGTCGACCGCGACCTGGAAGATCTGGGGTGCGACCAACGGTACGCTCGACATGCGGACCGATCCGCAGAACCTGCCCGCAGGGCTGGTAAAGGACAAATGGCCAGGCAAGGACTTCGGTACCTTCGGCGGCAGCGATTTCAGCGGGGCGTTCAGCGAGCGTGCTGAAATCTATAACACCGTCCGCGATCACAAGCTGTCGGGGTTCGTCACCATCTCGGGCGACCGCCACAGCTTCTGGGCCGGCTATGCTGCCCCCAAATTGCCGCCAGCCGGGTTCGACCCGGTCGGCCTGAGCTTTATCACCGGTTCGATCTCCGCCCCCGGTCTCGCCGAAGCAGCCGAATACATGAAGGACTTCCCGCTGCTTCCGCTGTTCGTGCGCAAGGCGCCCGACACCGCGCCGGAAGCGACGATCAACCTGACGATCAAGCACGGCGTGCGCGCGGCGCTTGAATATGCGGCAAGCGGCGATATCACGAAGGCGCGAGTGGCGACCAATCCCGACGTTGCGCCGCACCTGGAATTCGTCGACATGGCCGGGCACGGCTATGCAGTGGTCAGTGCCGGCCCTGACGCGATCGATACCGAGTTTGTCTGCATCGTCCGCCCAATCGCGCGTGCAGCGACCCCCGACGGCGGGCCGTTGCGTTACCGCGTATCGCATCGGGCGAGGCTGTGGCAGCCGGGCACGAGGCCGAAGTTAGAGCAGCGGGTGCTCGAAGGGGATGCAAAGCTGTCAGTTTGATGACTTGTCATCGCATAGGCAGCAAAGTGTCCTACTCTCGGCCATGTGTTGCCGACTGGGCTCGGCAAGACCGAAGGTTGTAGGCATAGCGAAACAAACAGGATTTATCTCGTTGAGCATTGTCCGGAATGGCTATGGCAGATATCCAATAAGTGGATATTGCCGACGACGACTTCAAAGCAGCTAATGAACAGGGTGTCGTAAATCGCGGGCATCCGTACGGCGGAAACGCATGTTCAAAGTTTGTCGTTTCATCTGCGCAATCCTCGTCTTGGTCGTGACTGCTGCTATCGACTCATCTGCCGCGGAAACGGAACATTCCGCTCATCTGGAAGTTAGCCATGGCAAGCCGTTCGTCATGGTCATGGTGAATGGAAAAGGGCCTTTTCGTTTTGTAATCGATACCGGTACAGGAGGCGATGCCTTCGTCTCCTCCGAATTGGCCTTCCAGCTCGGACTTCCTCAATCCGGCCAGATGCGCCTCAGCGACCCCAGCGGAAAAGGCAGCCGCAGAGTACCACTGGTGATCCTTCAATCGCTTCAAGTTGCCGGGGTTGAGTTCACCGGAGTGAAAGCCGCCGTCCATAACCTGAGCAACGATGACGGCCAGTGCCAGGGACTTCTTGGTTTCACCCTTTTTCGTCAGTACCTGCTCACTCTCGATTATCCAAACCACCGGATGATGCTAACGACCGGTGAATTGACGCGGGATGGAGAACGATCGGTGCTGCCCTTTCGCATGCCGGACGGAATACCCCTCGTGCCTCTCGATGTCGGAGGAACGACGATCGAGGCTCAACTCGACTCCGGAGGCGCAGGCCTTAGCCTGCCCGAAAGGTTGGCCACCCGGCTGAAGTTCTCATCCGATCCAGCCAGCTTTAGCAACGCCCACTCGCTTTCAACGCGCTTTCAGCTCAAAGCTGGCCAATTGGCTGCAGACGTTCATTTCGGCGCGTATACCTTTCAGCATCCGTTCGTCGAAATCAACCCCGCATTCCCATTGGCAAATTTCGGCGCATGTCCCTTACAAATCTTCATCGTCACCTTCGATCAAAAAAACACTCTTGTCCGCTTCGAATCCAGCCGGCGAATTCTTCATCTGGCTCCCACCCCGGAGCCGATGCGCCTTGAAAGCACAGCTCCAGATAGGCCCCCGGACAACAGCCTCGTGCCTGTCGGATAGGGTGGACCGCGTTTCTGCTCATAGACTGGTCGCTTTAAATGGCTCTATCGCCTTATTTACCCCAACCACTATAATGCAGCGGTGACCAGTTCGCCGTTGGGATTTCTGCCCATCATCACGATCGACCGAGACGCGGCAGACCCGCTGCACAAACAGATCTATGATGGCTACCGCACAGCTATCCTCCGGGGTGAGTTGCGCCCCGCCGAGCGAATCCCTTCCAGCCGCGACCTTGCCACCCAACTGCATGTCTCTCGCTTCCCCGTGCTAAACGCCTATGCGCAGCTCCTTGCCGAAGGCTACTTCGAAAGCCGCGCGGGAGCAGGTACCTATGTTTCCAGTTCCCTGCCGGAACAACGCATGTCTGTCGTGGAACTCGCTGGCCCTTCCACCAAGGTTCTCTCTGGCCCTCGGCCTATCGCGCGCCGCTCCGCGCTCTATCCAGCCTTTCGAAATCTGCCTTTGCTACGCGGCTGGGGCTCCTTTGGAGTTCACCAGCCGGCGCTCGACCAGTTCCCTTTTCAGATATGGTCCAGCCTGGTCAGCCGCCACAGCCGCAATCCACATGCTAGCGCGATTCATCATGTTCATCCGCTCGGCGCCGAACGCTTCCGCCATGCCATCTGCGAGTATCTCCGTGCCGCCCGTGGCGTGAAGTGCACTCCGGATCAAATCATGGTCGTCTCAGGCTCACAACAGGCGCTCGACATCACCGCACGCGTATTGCTCGACCCTGGAAACGCAGTGTGGGTCGAGGAGCCCGGCTACTCCCTCGAACGAATCGTGCTGACCGCCGCGGGGTGCCGCCTTATCCCCGTCCCTGTCGACGAAGAGGGCATGAATGTAAGCATCGGCATCAAGCGAGCTCGCAAAGCCCGCGCAGCATTCGTAACTCCATCGCACCAATATCCGCTGGGCTCGACCATGAGTGCTTCCCGGCGTATTCAGTTGCTCAACTGGGCTCAGGATTCGGGAGCATGGATCATCGAGGATGATTACGACAGCGAGTACCGCTACGAAAGCCTCCCGGTAGCCTCGCTTCATGGACTCGATGTAAATGCCCGGGTCATCTATATCGGCACCTTCAGCAAGGTTTTGTTTCCTTCTCTACGGCTTGGATATTTGGTGATTCCGCCTGACCTTGTCGACCGTTTTGTCGCTATCCGCTATGCCATGGACATCTTTCCGCCCTACCTCTATCAAGAAGTCCTCGCGGACTTCATCATCGCGGGACACTTCACCCGGCATCTACGCCGAATGCGCCAGACCTATGGAGAACGCCGCACAGCTCTGATCGAAAATCTTCGCGATGAATTTCCCGCAAAATCGGGATTGGAAGTTCATGGCACCGAGGCCGGTATGCACCTCACCATCACCACGCGTGAAGCGCTCAACGATCGTGATGTCGCCGCGCGCGCCGCTCAGGAGAGGCTCTGGCTCTGGCCCCTGTCGCCATCTTATTTCAGTGACAAACCTCGTCCAGGATTTATCCTCGGTTTCGGCAGCACCTCGCCGGAGCATATGCCTCTGGCCGTACGCAAGTTGAGATCCTTTATCCCCGCGTAAAGCGTCATAACGATCAGGAATGTATCTCCAGTGACGCGCCTGGACTAATGCTCACTTCAGAGGAGAAGTGTAGCAATATGCCACCATTTTGAACCGAAGATGTGTGAGAGACTTCGCTGCCTCCGTTCGTAATCCGAAGATTTCCACCCCGAAAAGCAGGTGTGACAAACAGCTCTTTCAAACGAAGTGTGCCAACGGCAAGCGTCAGCTTGAATCGGAGCGCGCTCAGCTCAAAGCTGCCCCAGCCTGTTGGAGTTGAGATGAAAGAACGAAACTCAGATACCTTCAATTTCGGCGCGAGTTTCAGCCTGCTCTTGCGTGCATCGTAGACAAAGCCTGATAACACCGGAATCGCAGCCCAGCTTGCCATGGCCCGTGCATAGTGTCTGCCATACTCGGTTTCATCGTAAGGATTGGCTTTCTCTCCGTCGTAGCGCCGCCGGATATTCGCGATGCACTCTAACCCCTCATTCACCATTCCGTGCGCCAGCATCAGCACCGCCGCTGAATATTCAAAACCTGTCATCACTTCCGCGTAGTACGGCAAAGGTACATCGGGTCTTGTTCCCCTGGTGAAGTCACAGATAACCAGAGCGGCCTCATCATTCAACGCGTAGACACGTTGCACAGAAGCGTGATGTGTCAGATCGCGCTTGTAGTTGTAGCGGTAAATTGACTCCAGAGTTTTGCGAATATGATCTGAGTCCAGGAGATCTCCCATGCCGGCGACTGTAGCCATATACTGCCCCACAAGCTGATCGACAAGGCATCCATCGCCCACCTGAAACATCGGATGTTCTGTATCCTTGGATCCCATGCCGACCAGCAGACCGCTCGCGATCTTATCCTTGGCAATGCCGTGAATCTGCTGCACGTAGTATTCGCCATTGAAGAGATGAGCATCCATCCACTTGCCACCCTGCTCGCCCATGCGGCGGCATTCGGCGGCTGTCTCTGCATCGTCCATCGCATCAGCCATCAAAGCCATTGCGCGAAGGGCCGCCAAATACCATGTGCCGCACATGGGATTCGGACCGTACAGTTCAATGTCATACGTGTTGTGCTGCACGCCATCCATCACGCCGGACTTGCGTTCGTCCCAACTTCCTGGCCGCCACGCATAAGCAAGCGCTCGTTTAGCCGCAGGCCAGAGACCCCGCAAGCATGCATCATCACCGCTCTGCATCCAGTCCAGATACAACTTGACGATCTGTCCCATCTGGCCATCTGCCGCAGCTGCACCCCAACGCTCTTTGCTAGGCGGCAGCTTATGACGAAAGTCCATATGGCCTTCATCATCCAGGGCATAACCAAAACTCGTATCGCGCATGGAGCGGCCCAGTGCAGGAAATACAAACTGAGTCGCGACCTCGTAATTCCATACATGCAGGCAGGTGCCGAAACCCATCCCGCCACGGTCGCCGCAGCCCTCGAACCCCTGAAAGCTGCCATCCGCAATGCGAAAGCTGGTATTCGAGACCAGCGTGCTCAGATTGCTGGCTGCGCCATCCTTCACGGCTCCAGGCAGCGTCGAGTTTTTCAACGCATCCGCAAAGGCTCGCGTTTTCTCTTCCAGCGTGGCGATATTGTGTGCGACATGCTCCGCAACAGTCCACGCGTCCTCGAACTGCGTGCAATAGTAGTTGCCAATCACTGCATTCTTCTTGCCCTCAGGAGCATCCCATCCGCATCGCTCGGGCGTGCGATTCGGAAAATGCCATGCCAGCAGAAATCGAAAGTTTCGCGTACCGCCCGCAGGAATCGTCTGCCGAATCGAGACCGAGCCCACCGGGGTCGACACCTCACCGGGCTTGCCCAAATGCCCTGTCTTGGCAAACTCATCAAACCAGAAATGTTGCGGGCCCACACGCCAGATGCTTCCTCCACGCCAACTTGGGAGTACCTCTGTCGCACCGCCGTTGTCAGACAACGCAGCAAGCACGAACGATCCCTTCAACACATGATCCGCTGCAAGAGAAGGATCGGTCATGACCAATCCAGTGATCCCACTTGCCGCACGCTCTTCATTGCTGCGATGCTCCGAGTTACCTACCGGATTGGAGATCGACCACGCCACAGCCACCTCAACCGATGATGTGCCGGGGTTGTGTACCTCATATGTCAGAACAGCGCACGGCAAGCCGGAAGCATCCGTATCCAAGGGATAAAACGGTGAAAAAGCATCGAGCTTCACTTGAACCGGACATTCGCGATCCTGAAAATCAATCTGCGAGATTGGGAAGGCCCCCGAAAATCGCGCCTCCGCCAATCGCGGCAGGCCGGGTGCATTGGCAAAACCAAGACCCTCTGAATACAAGTCGTAGGGAGGAAGAAAACGGCGCTCCAGCACTACGCCATAGGGAGCTTTGCCGATAGTACCGACCCACATGGACGGAAAAGCATATTCAGGCGAGTTGCCAATGTCAGGGCGATTGAATATCTGCCAGTCCTGCAGGTTGCCACGTCCACTCAACCCGATTCCGCCCGTCCCAATACCGCCCAGAGGCCGCGAAATTCGCGCAAGCTGGCGCCCTGTATGAATGCGAGGAAATCCAATTTCGTTGTATGCTTTTTCGACGTCGGACTGTGCGGCGACTTTGTCCGTTTCGGCTTTGGCATTCTTGCCTGCTGCTTCAACAGGCGTTGCTACACCAATCGATGCTGCAACCGCTGCTTTGACAAACTCCCGCCTTGATGGCTCGTTTTTCATCTGATTTCCTCAGGCCTGCATTCTACAGAGCCTGCCTCAATCGATGACAGAATAGAAATCCGATTGATGCGCTGCTACTTGCCTTGAATCATTCCCTTCACATCGATAACTGTGAATGATGTACTATCCACGTTGCCGACATGCAACTTGCCCGACTTCGGATTGAATGCCAGCGCGTAGGGATTCTTTCCGGCCGGCAGAGTTCCGCGTACCTTGTTCGTTGTCCCATCGATCACCGTCACCGTGTTATCGTGCGTATTGGCAACAAAGATCTGGTTGCTCGCCGAATCCACCGCAATCGCTTCAGGGCGGCTTCCTACCAGAACCGATCCCGTGACGATTTGTTTCTCGCCGTCGATCACCGTCACACTATCATCTCCGTAGTTAGCCGCGTACAAAGTATTCGTTGCGGGATTGAACGCAATTGCGCCTGGAATACTGCCCGAATGAATTTTTACTGGCGAATTGGATTTCCCTTTCAGCGCAGCAATCTCCGCGTCTCCCGTCTTGCCTGCATAGACGACATCAGAGTTCTCATCGACCACAAGACCCCAGGCGTGCATCCCTATCGATAACTGCGTGATCCCTTCGCTTTCGCCATCCAACGCCGCTAGATTTCCTCCTTCGTATCCCATTAAATAAATGGTGTTTGTCCGCGAATTCACCGCGATTAGATCGAATGACCCCGCCCTGATGCTCGTTGATCGATCGGTTGCACCATCGATAATCGTGAGCAACTCACTAAAGGTATGCGTGACGTAAATTTTGTTCGTCACTGAATTGGCAGCAATCGAGTACGGATGATCTCCCGCTCGAACGGTTGCAACAACTCGATCTGTTTTTCCGTCGAGAATGCTCACCGTGCCATCGCCGGCATTGGCGACGTAAGCTTTTCCGTTCGCGGTGTTGACGGCGATCGAAACAGGCTCAGCCCCTACTTTGACTGCTACAGTGGAGTTGACCTCATCGTCGCTCACATTCACCACGCCACGGCCCGAATCCACGACGTACACTTTGCCTGTCGCAGGATTGAATACCGCTGCCTGCGGGTTGAGCAGGCCGCTACGCGCTGGAGAAATCTCAGCGTGTGACTGGGCAGCCACGGGCAAAGCTGCCATCATGCACCAGAACGCCAACTTCGTTGCAATATGCATTTTCGAATTCACTCGAGATTGAAAACTTATACCCGCTCGCATACCGGCATAGATGATATACATTGTTTACAAAGTATCCTCTCACGCCGCCCGAAAGCGCAAGAGAATACCTTTGTCAATCTGAATGCGACAACGAGGATCATCGTGCCTGGCCTGCATCAGTTTCGCTTGCTTCGTTCTGGACTAATGTTCGGGTTGATGATCGCTCTCGGTCTCCGTGGCGCAGTCACATTCGCTCAGAGTACACTTCCGAAATTCCGCGTAGTGGCGATAGCAGAGGCCGGTGGAATTCACAAACCTTTCGTCGACGCCGCCAAAATCTGGCTCGCTAAAGAATCTGCGCTTGACGGCTTCTCCATCGATTACATTGAAAATACTGAATCCATCGACGACGCGTTTCTGTCGAAGTATCAACTCTTCATTCAGTTGAACTATCCGCCGTATGCCTGGAAACCCGCTGCCGTCGCAGCGTTTCAAAAATACATTGAACAAGGCCGTGGCGGCTGGATCGGCTTTCACCATGCCACCCTGCTTGGTGAATTCGATGGCTACCCAATCTGGCCCTGGTTCTCAAACTTCATGGGCGGCATTCGCTTCACCAAGTACATTCCGACCTTCGTTTCCGGAAAAGTAAATGTCGAGGCTCCCGCGCATCCTGTCATGAAGGGCTTAGGCAGTTCCTTTGAAATTGAAAATGAAGAGTGGTATACCTACGACAAATCGCCCCGGCCCAACGTGCATGTGCTCGCCAGTGTGGATGAAAAAACCTATACACCTGCGACTTCGATCAAAATGGGCGACCATCCGGTCGTGTGGACCAACGAACACGTCAAGGCACGCAACGTATACATCTTTATGGGCCACCATGGTGAGCTCTTTCAAAATCAAGCCTTCACCACGCTTTTCCATAATGCGATTCTCTGGACGGCAAACCAATGACCGGAATAAAGAATAGATGGCTGCAATTAGCCTGCTTAACAGTCCTGGCTCTCACGGTTCAAATAACTTCTCTTCTTGCCCGTAGTCAAGAACCTCAGATGCACGTCCTCGCCTTCTATTCCACAGACGTGGAGCATGACCATGTAGATTTCGCCAAACAGGCGCTGCAATTCTTTGCTGAATCAGCCAAGCGCAACCATTTCGACTTCCAATCCACGACCAACTGGGATGATCTCAACCCACAGAGACTCAAGTCGGTCCAGATCGTTCTCTGGCTTGACGATTTTCCGCACAACCCAGCACAAAGAACAGCCTTTGAAACCTACATGCAGCGCGGCGGCGGCTGGCTCGGATTCCATATCGCCGCATACAACGATGCCGATACACATTGGCCCTGGTTCGTCGACTTCCTCGGTGGTGGAGTCTTCTATGGCAACAACTGGCCGCCACTGCCGGCGACACTCGTCATCGACGACAAGGGCAGCCCTATCACCCGTCACCTGCCCACGCCTTTCAAATCGCCGGCGAACGAGTGGTACAGCTGGAAACCGAGCCCGCGTGCCAACAAGGATGTAAAGGTCCTGATGACTCTCGATCCATCCAACTATCCGCTCGGCTTCAAAGACATCCTGGTTGGCGGCGACGTTCCTGTCGTGTGGACCAACACCAGGTATCGAATGATCTATATGAATATGGGCCACGGGGACAAAATCTTCACTGACCCGCACCAGAACCAACTCTTTGAAGACGCTTTGCTCTGGCTCGGCAAACAAAAGGGGTAGCACGCCAGATTCGCGCGCTATTGTTCCATCACTCCATATTCAAAACGAGGTGGCAGCCGGCACCCGCTGCGCTCCACCATCGCCAAGGTCAATGCCTGCGAAACAAGTATTGACGTAATCCCTTCCCACGGCTCCGCAACAGCTCCAATCCTGACCGGGAAAAGCTTCTCGCTTGCATCGCGCTCTTCCGTCGAAACAAGCACAACTTTTCCCCCGCGACGATTGCACTCCTGCGCCATTTTTACGCCGAGTTCCGCTGCGCGTCCCAGCGCAAAAACGATGGCTACATGGGTTCCATCCACATCAAGATTTGGACCATGCTTGAACCCAGCCCCAGTATGCGCAGCGGCTCTGAATCCGCTCATCTCGCGAATACAGAGCGCGCTCATCACAGCCCCTCCATAAGCTGCTCCACGCCCCACAATCTCGATATTGGCTGCACCCCGGCAAAACTCCTCTATCTCCAAACGCATCGCAAAGACACGCTCCAGATCGGCTGAAAAAACTTCAGCGGCGTGCTTGGCCTCTTTCTCCCAGGGAAGGCCAATCATCTCGGATGCAGCAATAATCGCCGCCGCGGTCGCATTGATATAGGTCTTCGTCGCATTCCCATACTCCGGTCCGGCGAGAATCGGGAATCTGGTCTCGGTAAGTTCCCAGCAAGTGCTCGCTGGGTTATTGCAGACCAGTGCCAGCGGCTTCCCTGCTCCTCTTTTGAGAAGCTCGACCAGTTCGGCACTTTCTCCGGACGTCGTAAGCAGCATGGAAAGAGCCACATCCCCCCACGCCGTTGCCGCATAGTGCAACCACTCTCCGGCATCCTGCGTATAGGCAGATCGTCCATGAGTTTGCAGTAACACTGATCCGCTTATCGACGAACAGAGTGACGCTCCCATACCGATAAACAGCACCGGTCCCGGCCTCGCGGCAAGCTCGCGCACCCGACCTAGTTCCTCCCGGATACTGGCGTCGGTTGCATATGCATCGATCAATTCATTCAGCCTACGTGGTTGTTCGCGGCATTCAATCTCCAGTATTTGCGTACCAGTCGCAGCCAATAGTTCTGCTGTCGGTTCAATGCCTGCGATCCACCGCCGAGGCCGCAATCCAGCCTTGTCATCCTGCATCGTTGCTTCCTTTATTCCGCGCCGCATTCACTTTTGAAGTACTATTTACAAAGTGTCTCAATTGTAATCGAATGCCGGTCGAGAAGACGGTATCACTCGACGGAGGTATCGCATGATCGACGCAGTTGCAGTCCGGCAGCCACGCGTGCATCGCGGTTTCCAGTGGAAGGTATCTAGCATCGCTGGCCTGGGCGGCATCCTCTACGGTTATGACATTGGAATCATCGCAGCGGCATTGATCTTTGTTCGCTCGACCTTCGCGCTTTCAACGCAGATGGAAGGCGTTGTCGTCAGCATCGTCCTGGTCGGATCCATGATTGGCGCTGTACTCGGTGGCAGCGCCGCTGATCGCTTAGGTCGCCGCACCATCCTTATTGCAGGCGGCATCATCTTCGTTCTTGGGTCGATCCTCGCCCCGCTCTCGCCCAACGTCACTACCCTCATCGCTGCCCGGGCATTTCTGGGAATCGCAATCGGGTTCACTTCCGTCACAGCGCCAGTTTACGTCTCTGAACTTGCCCCGCCGGAGTCGCGTGGCAGGCTCATCGGCCTCTATCAGTTTGCGTTGACCCTCGGAATCGCCCTCGCCAATCTCGTCGGCTACTGGCTCGCAGCAAGCCATGGTTGGAGATTGATGTTCGGTTTGGGAGCGATACCCGCAGTCATCTTTCTGCTGATGGTCTTCACGGTTCCGGAGAGCCCTCGCTGGCTGGTAGCGCAAGGCCGCGTCTCCGAAGCGGAAGCGATACTGCATACATATACAGATGAAATCGGAGCCCAACTCCTGCTTCACGATATCCGCAGTAGCCTGATGGTCCTTCCAGAGCGGCGATGGAGCGCGCTTTGGAGTCCCGCAATTCGCAAGTCATTGGTGATCGCAGTCGGCTTCACCGTCCTGCAGCAGGTCACCGGCATCAACACCATTTTTTACTATGGGCCGCAGATCTTCGCGCTGGCGGGCATCTCATCCGATCAGAGCGCGATCTTCTCGACGCTTCTACTGGCTGTCACCAACGTTCTCGCTACCGTCATCGCGCTCGTCCTGGTTGATAAGCTGGGGCGCAAGCCGCTCCTCTACGGCGGCGTGGGAGGCATGACCGTCTCCCTCTTCCTGCTCGCCTTCTGCTTCAATAATCAAACCGCTCTTGGCGCGTCGCTCGGTCTCGTCGCGACGGTATGCCTAGTGGTCTATGTCATCTGCTTCGCCCTTAGCATGGGTCCAATCGCGTGGATTCTGGTTGCGGAAGTCTTTCCCCTGCGGCTGCGTGGACGCGGCGTTGCTGCCGCAACACTCGGCTCCGGTGCATCCAATACGCTCGTCGCATATACCTTTCTTGCGCTCATAGCAGCCGCAGGCAAGAGCATCACGTTCTCCATCTATGGAGGGTTCTGCATACTCACCCTGCTCTTTGTGCGCTACGTCATTCCTGAAACCAAGGGACGTGAACTGGAAAGCATCAGTTCACATCAGTCTGCAGACATTTCGTGATGTATTTGAACGGTTTTAACCAAGGAAATTAAACGCAATGGTTGAGCAGCTAGTTAACAGTCAACGAACATCAAAGCATGAATTTCCGAAGTCCGGCCGGAAGAATGAATTCGTACTCGGAGCCGACATCGGAGGAACCAATCTGCGTCTCGCGCTTGCAGACATGGCGGGCACGATACGCGCTCGATGGTCCGCATCTACAGTTGGCATCTTAAGCGCCCCAAGAGTAGTGGACCTCATCCGCGAAGGCACCGATGTATTGCTCCAGCAGACCTCCACACCGCGCGATGCGCTGAGAGCAGCTGCCGCAGGAGCGCCCGGCATTACCGATGTGGATCGAGGCATCGTCATCGCGACCTCGTACTTGATGGGTTGGCGCGATATCCCACTGCGCACTCTGCTTGAGACTGCGCTCGGGATTCCAGTCTCGATCGACAACGATGTCAATCTCGCCGCACTTGGAGAGCATCATGCCGGCGGCGCCCGTGGTATCGATAACTTTGTCTTCATCGCCATCGGAACAGGCGTCGGCGCCGGCATTATGGTCAATGGCGAGCTCATGCGCGGCACTACCTGGACAGCAGGCGAAATCGGCTACATGCTCGTCCCCGGAGCATCTGAAACTCCCACCGAACGCGGCCAGCCTGGGGCACTCGAAACCCTCGTCGGAGGCGAAGGAATCAGGACCCAGTGGCAGGAGCGGTGGACAGAACACTCCACGGCATTGCCACAGAAGATTTCGGCCACTGAGATATTCGATGGAGCACTCAAAGGTGACATCCTGGCTTGCGAGATTCTGCAGCGCGCAGCCCGAACCCTATCCTACGCAATCTACAACCTTTCACTTACTCTCAATTGCCCCTTATTTGTTCTTGGCGGTAGCGTCGGCCTGCATCCGGCGTTCGGTGAAGCCACACAAACATTTCTGCAGGCAAGAAACACTCGCATTCAACCGAATTTGGTAAGAAGCACCCTGGGATCTGAAGCACAGCTCGCCGGTGCAATCTCCCTTGCTATCCAAACAGCGACAGCATCGGACCCGGTCACACAACGTTGATTTGTCTATCACTAAGCCGCATCATCTGCCCTGCCAATACTTGTTGAATCCGATATAGTCCGACGGCGAGTTCGCCAGAATTGCGCGGCGCAGCTCCAGAATATCCACGTCGCCCTGCTTCTTGTAGAGCACCTTGCCATCGCCCGAGAGCAGAATCGTGTACGGTACAGCGGAGTCCCACGTGGGGTCGAATGCCTTTTGCAAAGCCTCTGTGTCCTCTGAATTGAACAAAAGATTGATACTCGTCGCATGTTTCTTCTCGAGGAAACGGAGCACGCTCGCACACTCGTCCGGCATGTTCGCTGATACCGTCACGAGTGAAAAGTCGCGATCCGCATACATCCGCAACGTGTCTTCAATATCGCCAAATTCCACGACGCATGACCCGCACCACGTAGCCCAGAAGTCCACCAGCATCAATTTATGCGACGGATTTGTCCGCAGCTTCGCCAAGTCGGCCTTCGACGCAAGCGTCACTGTCACCGGCTGAGCCTCCAGTTTCTGCATCGCTGCCACGCGATCCGCGGACTTTTCACTCCACTTTGTCGAGCAGCCAAAGACACCCGTGTGCTTCACTGCCACATCCTTGTGTGCCAGCAATGCCTCAATCGCGTTACGCGCATCGTTTGTCTTCACAAGCTCGGTTCGATAACTATTGTCGATTCGCCCCTCGTATTGAAGACGCCTCTGCTGATCGAAGATAAAAATGTGGGGTGTAGCCTGCGGCCCGTACGCGCGCGTTACCTTCTGAGTGTCTCCGTCGTATAGATAGGTATAGGTCAGGTGTTTATACCGGATGCGAATCTTCATCTCGGCAAGGGTGTCGCTTACATCCGATGAGTCCAGCTCATCGATACGTATCGCTTTCGGATCGTTGGGCTCGATCGCAACCACCGCTACGCCGCGATTGGCGTAGTCCGCCGCCAGCTTTTGAATCCGCTGCTCATACATCTGTGCAATAGGACAATGATTGCAGGTGAACACCACAGCCAGAACAGGGCTCGAAGCATAATCGCTCAATGCATGAATTTTGCCGTCGACTCCCGGCAACGTAAAGTCAGGAGCAGTCGAGCCAAGCGCCAAAATCGGATGGCGCTCCTCCGCTGAAGCCGCCAGAGAAAACAGCAGAACAAGTAACACCTTCCATCCCGCAACACCTCTGCCTACACCAGCCATCATGATTTTCCCCATTTCCTCGCTGTCGTATCGTCACAAATTTTCGCCCGTGAAAGCTTCGTACGAACCCCAACCTCGCAGAATTGATAGCGTAAAAACAATGAAGCTCACAACTTCCCATTTGAGTTAGTTTCAATCCTGAAAATATAATACTTTCTTAAGATACATAAGAATGTCTGAATCTAAAGAAATAGGCAATAGTTTTCCGATTTACCCAAATTTTCGTCTTCTGACGAACTGAAATTGGATTCCATCCTGCCACTTCAAGGCAAACGATTTCCAACCAGTTCTTCGCATTTTTGATCATTTGCCCTCAAATTGATCTTGAATTCTGTGCAAATTTCTAGTAGCGTCCACATATCAAAGATTTGACCCGGCAGCAAACCACTCCCGGGAAGAACCTGCACGGCTCTCTCTCCGGCTCTAATGAAGAGGTGCACAGTATGCCTTTTCGTAGATTTGTTCATCTTTCTTTACAAACCTTACAAAGGGGGCTTCTTATGAAACGCTTATGTTTGTCTATTGTGCCGTTGCTGCTGCTCTGTCTGGCTGCTATAACAGGTTCAGCCCAGACAGTCACCGGCTCGGTGCGCGGCACAATCACTGATCCGAGCGGCGCGATCGTCGCCGGAGCCAACGTCACTGTCACCAACACCGCCACCGGAGTCAACACCTCGGCCACCACCAACAGCGCCGGTGAATACTCCATCCGCTTTCTCCAGATCGGCCAATACAAACTCACCGTTGACGCCCAGGGATTCTCCAAGACCTCTTATGGTCCCTTCGCCCTGGAAATTGATCAGGTCGCGAAAATTGACCTCAGCATGAAAGTCGGTTCAGCCAGCACTTCTGTTGAAGTCTCCGACCTCGCACAGCCCATTCTGGACACCGAGAGCGCAACCCTCGGCGAAACATTTACAGAAAATACAATCAACAGCGTTCCGCTCAATGGCCGCGACTTCTCACAGTTGACCGTCTTCACGCCGGGCGCCGTTTCCACCGGCTACGGCAGTTTCGGAATGGCCGCGTCATCCACCAATGCTGCCAATAACTCTTCCGAGCGTGCCACTGCCGCCACCAACGAGCCCAATGTCAACGGCAGCCGCCAGCAGTCCAACAACTTCCTGCTTGACGGTCAGGAGATCAACGAGAACATCAACAACACCATCGGCTACTCGCCAAGTCCAGACGCTCTTGAACAGATACGTGTTATCGCCTCCAACGCCAACGCCGAGTTCGGCAATGTGAACGGCGGCGAAGTCGTCATGGTCATGAAGAGCGGCAGCAACCGCCTCCACGGCAGCGCCTTCGGCTTCCTCTCCAACGACAACCTCAACGCCAACAGCTGGCATAACGACAACGGTGGCCTCGCCAAGAACGCCTATACGCAGTCTACCTTCGGCGGCACCTTTGGCGGCCCCATCCTCAAGGACAAGCTTTTCTTCTTCGTCGACTACGAAGCCTTCCGCTATCACATCTCCGGCCAGGATTCGGCCAGCGTTGTCCCGGCAGCCTTCCGCACCGGCGACCTCTCCCTGCTTCTCGGCCAGAACTTCAATGGCGGCAGCGGCATTCAACTTTACGATACGCAGGCAGCGGGCATGCCGGCTTACGCCAATAACCAGATTCCCATCCTAAACCCGGTCGCCACATTCCTCTTCGCTCATCCCGAAGTCTATCCTCTGCCCAACAATCCGAATACGAAAGACCCGGCTGGAATTTTCTCCAACTACATCGGCGCCTTCAAAAGCTACGCCAAGAACGATCAGGGCGACGTCAAAATCGACTGGCATCTGCATAACACCGACGTGATCTCGGCTCGTTATTCGCAAGGCTATGCTCAGGATGCCGTCATCAAGAATCCTCTGCCGGTCCTCTTCCCCAGCGGCTCCAGCTATCCCGATCACCTTGGCACCATCAGCTGGACTCGCAGCTTCACGCCTAGCATAGTGAACAATGCGCGTGCTTCCTACTCCCGCATCCAGTTCAACAGCGGCGTCACCATCGATCCCAGCGGTGTCTTCGGCCTCAATGGCAACTCGCTCGTCGGCATTCCCAGCAAGGCGCAGCAGACAGCCGGCTTCAGCCTGCAGTCCTTTGGAAGCATCGGAGCGTCGACCTCCTCGGGCAATGGCAATCCGGATGGATTCGGCGCAAATCCCACTCCTGAGGTATTCGTTGACAACGTCTTCGAATACGCCGACAACCTGACATGGCAACGTGGCAAGCATCTCTTCAAATTCGGAGCGCAGTTCACTCGCTACCAGCAGAACAGCTTTTACCCCGGCAACGACGGCGAACTCGGTGACTTCACTTACACCGGCCAATACTCCGTCAAACCCGGCGCTTCTGCGGCATACCCCTTCGCCGACTTCCTGCTGAACCGCGTCTATGACGCGCAGATCGGCAACGTAACTGGCCTTACGGGTCAGCGCCAGTGGCGTGATGGTATCTTCGCCCAGGACGATTGGAAGATCCTGCCCACTCTTACCCTCAACCTAGGCGTGCGTTGGGAGTTCGATCAGCCCATCTACGAAGTCAACAACAAGATGGCGAACGTTGACATGAACACCAAGCAGATTATCTACGCCGGTGTCGATGGCAACAGCCGCGCTCTCTATGATCCGTACTACGCACAAATCCAACCCCGTTTCGGATTCGCCTTCCAGCCCAATCCCAAGCTCGTCATTCGCGGCGGCTACGGCATCACCAGTTATCTGGAGGGCATGGGAGCCAATCTTCGCCTGACACAGAACCCTCCCTTCCACACCGACTTCGAGCTCAAGGCCACCGTGCCCTCGGGCAACTCGGGAGGAACTCCTTACTCCACAACCCAGGGCTTCCCCACCGGGACAGCCGCTATCACCACGCTGTATGTCTGGCCCAAGGATCTAAAGCCTTCGTCCACGCAGGAGTTCAGCCTCACCACGCAATATCAGATCACTCCCACCTCCACCTTTCAGGTAGGATACGTAGGCATCCTCGGTCATCACCTCACCAATCCCTTCTGGGGCAATCAGCTTCCAGGCCCTAACCAGCCAGCTCCCTATACCAATCTCGTAGGCCAGAATGGCGTTGTCAAAATCAGCGCCACCAACTCGGCCAGCAACTACAACGCTCTTCAGGCAGTCTTCCGCCAGCATCTTCACGCCGGGCTTGAGCTCACCGCCAACTACACTTATGCCAAGACCCTTACCGATAGCTTCGGCTATTACGGCGTCTCCAACATCAGTGGCCAGTACTATCAGCAGAACTCCTATGACATGGCCGCCGAATGGGGCCCCTCCGGCTTCGACATTCGTCATGCCCTCAGTGTCACCGGTGAATACGATCTGCCATTCGGGCGCGGCAAGCGCTTCGGCGGCAACTGGAATCGCGCCGTAGATTCGGTCGTCGGCGGCTGGAAGCTGGCCGGCACCAACGTGAGCTACACCGGTTTCCCACTGACCGCCAACTCGCCATCCAACTACTCCAACGTCGTCAATTCTGCTTCAGCGCGTCCGCAGCAGCTGCGGCCTCTTCATATCACCGGTCGCACGCCTCAGCACTGGTTCGGCACCTCCCCGGGCGTTCTTAACCCATGCAATGCTGGCCAGGACGACGGCATATGTGTCTTCGCACCGCAGCCTCTCAATGCTTTCGGCAACGTTCACCCCATGTCGCTGCGTGGCCCAGGCTACGAGCAGGTCGACATGTCCGTCTTCAAAACCTTCCCGGTCTGGCGCGAACAGCATCTCGACTTCCGTGCCGACTTCTTCAACGCCTTCAACATCGCCGACTACAACGCACCTGACAACACGGTCACCGATTCCAACTTCGGTGCAATCAGCAACACCGTTTCCACCGAACGTCACATCCAACTCTCTCTGAAGTACGCTTTCTAGTTCCAATTCTCCTCAGCCTGCTACGCGGCCAGATATTTTGGCCGCGTAGCATTTTTTGTTTTCAATGAACATTGGCATAGCTACTGGATGAACTATCAATGCGGCAGACTTACCGCGTACATATACCAGGCCGAGTGCGGTAGCCAGCCTTCCGTCCACCGCCAGTCTTCATCCTTCCCCGTAACAGCAAAGCCCTCGTTGAATGCGATCCCATCTTCATCATTAAGCGCAGAAGTAATGCCGTTGATAATAGCTCCTGGCGGAGTCGTATATTTGTACGAACGAAAGAACATATAAGCAGCATTGTTGTGACCGCTCCCCATCAACATCGACGTGTCGTAGGGATTGCGTCCCAAAATCCAGTGCAGTTGATTCCAGGCATATGTCCGTAGCTGCGTTTGAAACTCTGGCTCGTCCACAAACATCGGCATCGCCATCCGCGCAGCAGCAGCCAGCGAAGCCAACCGCGCATTTTCTCCCTGCCACCACGGCGCAGCCTCCGTATCGTGCGGAAAGAAAAATGCTGAGCGCATCTGCCCATCGTGCGTGCGAACCAGCTGTCTCGCATACCCAAACGGGTTGTTGACCTCGCTCGTCACAGCAAGTTCAAACCGCAAGGAACGTCTCACCACATCCCGCACCCTCTTCCACTCTTCGGGCGAAGCAATCCGCGCATACTCAATCAAGCTGATGACCGGCAGCCCCGCATCCGAAGGATGAAAGTATGGGCGCGTTCCATCAGCCCGCCAATAGTCCCGCCATTGTCCTGACGTTGCTAGCCGCGCCATCAATCGCTTCGCGCGATCCGCGGCAGCAACCCGGTACATATCTTTGTGCGAAGCCGAATACAACTCGGTCGACGCCATCAGAGCGCAGTAGTCATCGAGTATGTTCTCAACTCCGTCGTTCAACAGCTCGCGGTTGTGTGCCTGCAGAAATTGAAACGTCTCTTCGGCCACCTTCAAATACTCCGAACGCGAAAACTCCCCATCTACTGGCATCGTGCTCGCCAGCGCCAGCGCGGCAATCGCCATGCCGCCTCCGGCACGAAAGCTGGCTTCATACGCATGCTCTCCTTCAGCATGCGCAATTCGCTCCGTCGACTCCGATGCTTTCGTTTTGATCTGCGTCCGCCAGTTTGGATTCCCAATCGCGCGATCTTTCGCCAGCTTATCTTTGCCTGGTGCTGCAATCGATTCAAAAAACGATCCACGGGGCCTTTTCAACCGAACCAGGTAATCTGCGCCGAACAGCCCTTCGTCCAGCATCCGCCGCTCATACTCGGTAAAGTTGTCGTCGCCTCGCGCCAGCAATGTCTCGTAGCTCTTCAGTAGGCTCCACACCACCAGCGGCACCTGCTGCGGATTGAAGTATGAAGTTGGGTTTTGATGTGACAAATGAATCCCATAATCTCCCGTCGCGTCATACCATCCGCCATGCACATCCACAAAAGCGCCCGGTTCTCCCGGCAATTGCAGATGGCGATCTGCCTGATCGAAAAGCCCGCTCGATCTCTGCGTTTTGAAATAGAACACCGCATTCGAAAGCGTATTTCTCTCCAGCACATCGTCGTTGATCTCAAAGATGCATGAGCTGACATCTCCATCCGCCGTGCGTGCTCGAATCACATAGTGCCCGGCCTTCTGCCATTCGGAAAACTCTGCCTTCCAGAAGACGCGCCCGTTCCACGACTTAACCTCACCCGCCGCGACAGGTTTCCCCCTAAACACAATTTTTCCGCTATCAGCATCCACCAGCTCAAACTGCTGTGGACGATCCTGCGCCGTCCCAGCCAACACCAGTTCTTTCGCTCCATGCAGTTCGTATCCCACGTGATCCACGAGCACCTGAACCTCACCGAAACATGCTGTTGAGGCAAATACACAAACCAGGCAAGTCATCACTTGACAAGAGAGACAGATCGTTTTTCTCCCCATCTCAAAACCGCAAAAAACTGAGCGCCGATCGATCTTCAAAACAACCTCCTCCATCATCGAATTAGTTTAGAGACCTGGCGCAAACTTTGATACCTTTATTCAGGAAGTGACTTTATGCTGAATAAGCTTCTTTCCGCCGCAGCCTTTACCCTCGTCACGCCAGCCCTCCTGGCTACTGCACAAGCCACGCATACCAAGCCAATGGTTGTCGGGTATGTCTTCCCGCAGAACAATATTCTGCAGCCGGGCCAGATCGATGCCCACAGCATGACCCGCATCAACTACGCTTTCGCTAACATCGAAAACGGCCTTATCGTAACCGGCTTTTCGCATGACGCCGAGAACTACGCCTATCTTGTCGCGCTCCGAAAGCAGAACCCGGACCTGACGGTGCTCACCTCTGTAGGCGGCTGGCTTTGGTCCACTAACTTCTCTGATGTCTGCCTGACACCTGCCAGTCGAAAGACTTTCATCGACAGCGTGATGACCTTCCTCGCGCGTTACGATCTCGATGGCCTCGATATCGATTGGGAATACCCCGGTATGATCGGCGCTGGTCATCCCTTCCGGGCTGAAGACAAGCAGAACTTCACTTCCCTCGTTAGAGAGTTGCGTGTGCGCTTCGACCAGCAGACACGCCACACGCATCGCCACCTCTATCTCACCATGGCCGCTGGATCTTCCAACGAATTCATCGAGCATACCGAGATGGACAAGGTGCAGAAGTATCTCGACACAGTCAATCTTATGGCGTACGACTACTACGAACCGGACTCAGATAAGCTCACCGGTCATCATGCGCCTCTTTATACTTCCGATGCGGACCCGAAAAAAGTCTCCGCTGACGCCTCCGTTCAGGCCTTCAAAAATGCAGGAGTTCCGCCAGAAAAGATGACCCTTGGACTTCCCTTCTACGGGCACGTCTGGGGCAATGTTGAAGATCACAATCATGGCCTTTTTCAGCCCGGCAAACCCACCCCCAAGGGTTACGCACCCTTCAATCTCCTCGCACAGTCTGAGCTCAATTCCAATCCGGATCAGTTTGTTCGCTACTGGGATCCATCGGCATCCGTCCCCTATCTTTACAGCGCCTCAAAGCAAATCTTCATCTCCTATGAAGACGCCGAGTCCATAGCCGCAAAATGCCGCTACGTCCAGTCCCACAAGCTCGCCGGAGTGATGTTCTGGGAGTACGCCAGCGATCCCACCGGCACCCTCCTCAGTGCCATCAATGCGTCGTTCAGAGAACGCCCCTCCGGAGCAGCGAAATCAAAATGAGCGCCACTGCACAGCTGTCATCCCCATCACAAACTGTCGCCGCTCCACGGGTAGTTTCCATCGATATCTTTCGCGGTATCACCATGGCCGTGATGATCTTCGTCAACGAACTCTCCGGTGTGCGAGGTCTTCCCTGGTGGACCTACCACGCACATGCTGAAGAGAATGTGATGACCTACGTCGACATGGTCTTCCCGTTCTTCCTTTTCAGCATTGGCATGTCTATGCCGCTCTCGGTCACGCAAAGACTCAAGCGCAATCCGTCATTATCTTCGCTCTGGATGCACGTTCTGCTGCGTTCCGTCAGTCTCTTCATTCTCGGCCTTATCCTTGCCAATGCGGAAAAAGCAGATTCCACACGCATGATCATGAGCGGCGACACCTGGGCACTTCTGGGTATTCTCAGCATGGCGCTTTACCTCAATGTCTATGCAAAATCAGAGCGCTTTCCCGCCTACTCAACCATCCTTCGCATCGTTGGGCTGCTAGGAGTCGTAGTTTTATTCGCGCTCTTTCGGCGCACCGGATCAGACGGAAGCGTCGCATGGATCGACCCATCATATCCTGAGATCCTCGGTCTCATTGCTTATAGCTATCTCGCCTGTGCTGTCCTCTATATCCCAACGCGCCATTGGAAGTGGGCATCCGCTGTATGGTTTGTCTTGCTTGTTTTTCTCTGCGCCCTTTCCACCGCGACAATACTAATCTTCCCCGCAGCGCTGCCTCTCTATCTGTGGCCCTTCGGCAATGGTGCAATGGCCTGCATGGTCATGGCCGGCGTTGTAACATCGACGATCTATCTTCATACCTCCACGAGCCTCTCCCGGCGAAAAGACACCATCATCGCTGTCACCTTTGCATTGCTTGCCCTGATCGCTGGCCGCCTGCTTACGCCCCTTGGCATCTCAAAGATTCGCGCCACACCGACATGGTCGCTTTACAGCGTCGCCGCAAGCATCCTGCTCTTCACAGTCCTCTATTGGGTGTGCGATGTAAAACGTCGCACGCGCTGGGCCGCCATCATCGCACCCGCAGGCTCAAATACACTGACAACCTACCTGCTTCCGGATATCTGGTACTTTCTTCTAGGCACTTTCGGAGTCGCATTTATTGGACGGTACTTCAATCTTGGTTGGCCTGGAGTCATAAAGACGTTCATCTTCACCCTCTTCATTCTCGCTGTCGCCGCTATTCTCACCAGGCAAAAGATTCGCTTGCAGCTCTGATGATTTAACCGGCGCGAACTGGCCTTTGTAGCCATTGCGATAAAATCGGACTATCCGCAAACAGCACCTATGCTTCGACGTTCCAACGAGCCCACGTGAAGAAAGAACGAAATCAGGTCGGCAGGCCCTCCCTCCTTCGCCATACCAATGCGCTCACCATCCTGCAATTGCTGCGCGAAGCCGGGTCTTGCTCTAGAGCCGATCTTGTTCGCGCATCCGGTCTCAGCGCACCAACTGTAACCAAGGTTGTTGCCGGACTTGTAGCTGCAAATCTCATCAAGCCGCTTGGTGAAGGCGAATCCAGCGGCGGCCGGCCGCCAGATATGCTCAGTTTCAAAGCTGAACGGGGCTGCCTTCTCGCTGTTCAGATCACGGCTGGGCACCTCTCCTTTCTTCTCGCAGATCTCAGTGGCGCTGAATTGGATCATATGCAGGTCTCGCTTTCAGGCCACAAGACAACTCCCGATGCCATCTGCCAACTCATCGGCCACGAAGCGCGGCATCTCTTGACCCGGCACAAGAAAGCCCGCAAGCAGTTACTCGCCCTGGTCGTCGGCGTTCCCGCCATCGCTAATGTTGATGAGGGTGTTGTTATATCAATCAGCACTCTCGAAAACTGGCGATCCGTTCCACTACGCAGTATGCTCTCCAAGGTTGTCGATTGCCTCGTGATCGTTGAAAACGACACAAATCTCGCCGCCGCAGGTGAACGCTTTCGAGGCTCGGCTCAAACCGAAGATACCTTTATCCTGGTCAATATAGACGCCAATGTCAGTGCGGGAATCGTCCTCGATGGAAAGATTCATCACGGCGCACAATGGTCTGCTGGAGAAATCGGCTACCTTCGTTTGCCAAACATCGCTGGTAAGCCACCGGCCCTGCACAATTTTGGCGAGCTTGAAAATGTAGTCTCTAGTGCTGGAATCTGTAATAGCTGGCAAGCTTCTGCCTCTCATGGTATCAGCGCAAAATCGACTGCCGATGCGCTGGATGCACGCGCAATCATGGATCTCGCCCAGGCAGGCGATCCTCGTGCTCAGTCCATCGTTGAACACAGAGCTGGCATCGTCTCCGACATCCTCATCAATCTTTCCCTTATTCTCAACCCCGGCCTGATCTTGCTTGGTGGAGAAGTAGGCACTCATCCCGCCCTTCTAACTTCCATCGCTGGCCAGCTTGAACAATGTGAGTTCGCTGTCACAAGGATCGCCGCCGCCAGCCTTGGAGAATTCGCGGTCGTGTGGGGAGCGATCGCTCTGGCTCTCGACGCAATCCCTCTCGTCCTCCTGCCTCAACCGGCATCTTGAGCAATCTGCGATCACTATGCCCTTCGCAGCGATCGCCGCCGCTCGAAAACCAACAGCTATGCTACTGAGGAGGATTTAAATGACATCACGCAGCCGTTATACACGCCGAGACATCCTTCGCCATTCCGCCATCGTGACCGCTGGTATGAGCCTCTCGCCCGCCATCCATGCCGCATCGGAAACGTATCTCTCCAAGCGCCCGCTTCCTGGTGCACGCCGTTTTCGCAGCAAGACTGTCGATGCCAAAATTGAATCTGTCGCCGCAACAATTCATGACCGTGAAATTGCGTGGCTTTTTTCCAACTGTCTTCCCAACACTCTCGATACCACCGTCACCGCCAGCACCTACGCTGGCCTTCCGGACACCATCGTTATCACTGGTGACATCAATGCTATGTGGCTGCGTGACTCCTCCGCCCAGGTATGGCCCTACTTGCCCTTCGTTTCCGCGGATCATGACCTCGCCGTCATGATCCAAGGTCTGATCCGCCGTCAGACGCGCTGCATTCTCATCGATCCCTACGCCAACGCCTTCATGTCCGATCTCACCACCAAATCCAATCTTGATTGGAGTGCCCATGATGAGACCCTGATGAAGCCCGGCGTAGGCGAGCGCAAGTGGGAGGTCGACTCTCTCTGCTATCCCGTCCGCCTGGCTCATCGTTATTGGAAGGAGAGTGGCGACACCACTCCCTTCGACGCGGCCTGGTCTCAAGCCATGCACGGCATCCTTACAACTTTCAGAGAGCAGCAGCGTAAATCATCGCCCGGCCCTTATTCATTCCGACGCGCGTCTGACCGCCCTACCGAAACGCTTGGCTCTGAAGGCTTCGGTACAGCCGCGCACTCAAATGGCCTTATCTATTCCGGCTTTCGACCCTCAGACGACGCTTGCACCTATCCGTTGAATATTCCCGGTAACTTCTTTGCTGTGCAAACACTCAAGCGGTTGGAAGAGATGTTCACCGACATCGCGCACGACGTTACAGCCGCCACCGAGGCCAGCCATCTCAGGTCGGAAATAGAAGCTGCGCTGCAGCACTACGCAACGGGCCGTCATCCTGAGGCTGGCGAAATCTGGGCCTATGAAATTGATGGCTTCGGCAACGCGATCTTCATGGACGATACCAATGTACCCAGCTTGCTGGCTCTTCCATATCTCGAATGCTGCTCCGAGTCCGATACCACCTATCAAGCCACGCGCCGCTTCGTGCTGAGCGAAGCCAATCCCTATTTCTTTCGTGGGTCCGTTGCAGAGGGAGTCGGAGGTCCGCATGTTGGTCAGGACATGATTTGGCCTATGTCTATCATCATCCGTGCCCTGACTACGCACGATGAACAGGAACAGATCCAATGTCTCCAATATCTGAAGAAAAGCCACGCCGGCAGCGGTTTCATGCATGAAAGCTTCCACAAAAATGACGCCGGCAAATTTACACGAGCCTGGTTTGCCTGGGCCAACACGCTCTTCGGTGAACTGATTCTCACCCTGGCGAAGAACTCACCGCAACTCCTCGCGCGATCGTCTTTTTGAAGCGGAAATTATCTGCGCCAAATCTGCCGGTGTGTCTACATCAAAGTCGCCACCTTCAAAACCAACCGTAATCAACGGGCATCCTGGATCCCGCAGCAACCGCCGCGCTCCTTCCTCACCGCGTAGCTCCAGCAGAGCCGCAAACTCGTTCGCAGGAAAAATCGCCGGAATTCCAGCGATGTCCGCGTAAGCAGAAGCAACAATCGTTGGCTCTGACTGCTCGTCAAATGTCGCCATCAGCCTATGCACGTGTTCATTCGTCAACCGCGGCTGATCGCACACCAGCAGCATTGCCGGCGTCGCATCTGGCGCTTGCGCTCGCAACGCCACAAGGCCTGCACGGATGGAAGAAGCAATGCCCTCCTCCCATTCCGAATGGAAAATCACCTGGACGCCCTTCAGATCGATGCCAGCAACAATTTCATCGCGATGCGCGCCCAGCACAACCAGTACAGGATCAGCGCCTGCCTCTCGTACTACGCGAATCGTTCGCCCCAGAAGCGTCTCATTCCCAACGGGCACCAGCTGCTTCGGCCGCCCCAACCGCCGGCTTCCACCCGCCGCTAGAATGATCGCAGGAATAGCCATAACCTCAGTCTAGTCGAGCAGCGTCTGCGCAATAATCCTTGACCAAAGATGCACTCCCGTCTGAGACTAAAATTTCCAGGTGAAATTTCTAATTCGGGAGAATGCGTGACCCAGAGCGACGCACCGGCAGAAGTGTACTTAACCGACGAGCGCAAGCTGGACACAGGCTATGGCCTGCACAAAGGCGTCCTATCGCCCATCGAAACCCTCGCCCAATCCGTTTCAGCCATGGCGCCATCCACCTCGCCCTCCCTTACCATTCCTCTTGTCTTCGCGCTCGCCGGCAACGGTACCTGGTTCGTTTACGGCCTCACAACCGTTGCCATGCTGCTCGTCGGCTTTTGCATCAGCCGCTTCGCACGCATGTCTGCCTCGCCCGGTTCGCTCTATACCTACACGGCCGATACACTGCGCCCATCACTCGGCGCAATCGGCGCATGGGCGCTGCTCCTCGCCTACGTTGCTACTGGAGCTTCGGTAGCCGGCGGCGCACTCTACTACGGCAATATCCTTCTTTCTCAGTTCTTCTCATGGACCCCTCCTGCCCTCGCAACCTTAGCCATCGTATTTCTCCTCACCGGTGCAGTGGCCTTCCGCGATGTGAAGCTCTCGGCGGAAATGATGCTGTGGGTTGAAGTAGTCTCTGTCAGCCTCATCGTTGTTGTGCTCGCACTTCTACTCACTCGTTATGGCTTCCGTCTCGATTTCGACCAGTTACGGCTTAAAGACGTCAGCATTCTGCATCTCGGTCCTGCCTTGGTTCTAGCCATGTTCAGCTTTGTCGGTTTTGAAAGCGCCACAACGCTTGGCGGAGAAGCACGCGAACCCCTCAAGACTATTCCGCGTGCCGTCATTCAATGCGCCATCCTGGCCGGAGTCTTCTTCGTACTCTGCGCCTACTCAGAGGTTCTCGGTTTTCAGGGCGAGACCGGCCGGCTTAGCGACTCCACCAGTCCTCTACATGTGTTGGCGAGAAAGGCGGGTGTCTCGCCCCTTGGCACCGCCATCGATTTCGGCGCCTTCGTCAGCATGATCTCCTGCGTGCTCGCCTGCACAACCGCTGCGTCGCGCGTCCTGCTGCGTATGTCGCACGGCGGGCTCATTCCCGATTTCTTCGGAGGAACTCACAAGAAGTTCGGCACGCCTGTCGCTGGCGTTGTTGGCACCACGCTGACAATGTTCGCCATGACCGTCTTCCTTGCGCTGCGCGGTGTGGGCGGCGCCGACATGTATGGCTGGCTCGGTTCCATCTGTGTCTTCGGATTCCTCACCGCCTACGCGCTCGTTGCCGTCGCGCTCCCGTTTGCACGCAAAGCAGTCGGCCAGCACTCCCGCCTCATCACACTCGTCAGTGGATTCACGGTGCTGGTCATGATTGCCGGCGCCATCGGCAGCATTGACCCTTCGCAGCCCGCACCCGTGAAGTGGTTCCCTTATATCTACTTGGGCTACATGGCGCTCGGCATGTTTTGCTTCCTTATCCGTCGCAAGACCGTCCACGCGCGCAGAACCGCGTCTTAGAAACAATCTATGCCTGCTCTTTCATGTCCACCTGCAACATAATCAATAGCACCATTCCAACCACTACAAACATGCGGAATGCCGCCTCCTGGCCATTCCACGAGTGCGACTGCCACATCAGGAACCACTCCGCTCCAACAGATAAAAACGCAACCAGCCACATCAGCATACTCAACGTGAGCGCAATAACCGGAATTCGCTTGGCTGCGTTGAATTCCACCGCAGGCTTGTGCAGTGCCCGGAATAACGCAACAGCGCCCCACCAGCATAGGATCGTCGTGATCATTTCCCACGCAATGATTGAGAAATAAAAGCTCAAATGCCACAGCGGAGCATCCAGTGCCCGCCACATGCCGCGGTTACCTGGAAACGTCGAATCCATCATCAGCACATGACGCACAAACTGGTAATTTGAATCGAAGTCGGTCGTGTTATTGAAAACTACAAACGTATAAAAGAGCGCCACGCCGCAGAGCAAAAGAAGTTTTGCAATTCGAATGATCATCGTGAAGTCCTGACAGGTGCAAAGGTTGTAAAGTAAGCCGTAAGCGTTGCCAGCGTAGCATCGTCATACTCCGGATGTGCAGGCATCATCACGCAAGGCTGTATCGACTGCGGCTTGCGTATATAGGCTTCAAAGCTTACCGCATCCGTCGCAGCCCACGCCGCAAGCACCAGCCACGATCGCGACGCCAGTTCGCCGCCTCGCCGTAAAGACTGTGGCATCGATAGCAATCCCGGCTGGCGATTCGGTATCCTTGCCACACCTTCGAATCTTTCTTCCAGTTATCAGCGGGGCGAATCGTTCCAAATACCACCGCCTCCGTTCGAAAATCGAGCCGCGTCACGCCAAATGGAATCTGCACTTCATCCTTATGTGAAAGCACAGAAAAAGAGGGTTTGAAAGGAGGATGCGAAATCAGGTAAGGCCCCAGCGGTCCTCCATGTTCAGAGGAGGGCCACTTATCGCACAGTCGTCCGTTGATCTTCAACACGAGAATTGGATGATGCGCGGCAAGATAGTCGCTCGGATAGTTCGATCGATACTTGTCGTAGCAAATCGCCATGATCATATCTGAGTGCGAACTCTCTCAAAAAGTTTCGCCAGTGTCGTCAGCGCAACGCCCGAAATTTGCGCCTCCCCGTTGAAATTCGAGTCGTCGGAGATGGTGTAGGTCTCCTGCGGAAGCGCGAGCAGATCCTTGTAGCGAATGTACCGCAGAGTACCGCGCGGCAAGCCTGGCAGCTCTCCGCCTATCTTCAGGTCTCCTGCGGAGCTGCGCGTTGGCATCAGCACAGAAGGTTTTGCAGGGGCAGTTTCCTGGGCCGGGCCGGTAACTGTGATCGAGAGCATAGGGCATAGGATCGCTAACGTCCGAGCCCAGTACGTCAAAGTATGAGCAAGCATGGCTCATCCTAGACTGAAGTTCTGCTACTTCCCAAGAAAAATCTACATCCCCCAGCGTCCAGGCGCTCATGCTAAATTCATTTGAAATGACCCGAGAAAAACAACTCGAAGAAATGGGTATAGCCCTTCCCCCGCCTCCCGCGCCCGGCGGCAATTATCTATCCTCCAAGCGGATCGGTTCACTGGTGTACCTCGCTGGCGTCATTTCCGCTAACTCGTCCGGCGTCATGACCGGCACTGTAGGCGTGGACCGCACCATTGCCGAAGGTTACAGCGCCGCACGAGCCTGCGCCCTTACCCAGCTCGCAGTGCTCAAACGCGATCTCGGCACTCTCGATGCCGTAGCGGAGATCGTCTCTGTAAACGGCTACGTCAACGCCATGGCCGGCTTTGAAGACTCGCCCGCGGTCGTCAACGGCGCCTCTGATCTTCTCGTTCAAATCTTCGGCGAAGATGGCAAGCACGTTCGCGCAGCGGTCGGCGTCAGCGCGCTCCCCAGAAACGCCATCGTAGAAATTCAGATGACAGTCAGAGTCCAACCCGCATGACCCTCCACACGCTCAGCGCCGAGCCAACCCATTCCCTCTGGGATCGCAGCCTCGAGCCTCGTCTCCGCATCGAACCCGGCGATCACGTGCATTTCGAATGTGTCGATGCCAGCGGCGGCCAAGTCCACCCCACCATGAGCGTCGATGAGTATCAATCCATCGACCGCACGCGCATTCACGCACTCACAGGCCCCGTTTGGATCGAAGGCGCCGAACCTGGTGACGTCCTCGAAATCGATGTCCTTGCGACACAGCATCGCGGTTGGGGGTGGTCAAGCATCATTGATGGCCTTGGCTTCCTGAAAGACCGCTTCCGCACACCCTATCTCTTTCACTGGCAGTTGGACGGCAACGAAACCTCATCCCTATCTCCGGCAGTCCTACCCATCCGCCCATTCCTCGGGGTCATGGGTGTAGCGCGTGCTGAAAACGGCTCCTACCGTACCCGTCCTCCCGGCAGTTTCGGAGGCAATCTAGATGTCCGCGAGCTCTGCGCCGGGTCTAAACTCTATCTCCCCGTCTACAATCGGGGCGCGCTCTTCAGTTGCGGAGATGGCCACGCCGCGCAGGGCGATGGTGAAGTCTGCATCAATGGCATCGAGTGCCCGCTGGATGCGACCCTGGGCTTCCGTCTCCACAAACAACAGTTCCTCTCCGGCCCTTTGGTCGAGTCCAGCGAAGCCATCGCACCGGACTCGCGCGCCGATGCCTGGGTCGTCGTAGAGTCTGCGGAAGACATCGCCACGGCAGCCCGTAGAGCCACCAACCGCATGATCGACCTGCTCGTCAGCCGCTGGAGCTTCAACGAGATTCATGCCTACATTCTCTGTAGTGTCGCCCTCAGGCTCCGTCTCAGCCAGGTCGTCAACGAACCCATGTTTACGGTCAGTGGAGCTATTGCCAAGAGCATCCTGCCAGAAAGAGAGCTCTTCTCCATCTCATGACCGTCCAATCCCATGAAGTGAATCTCCCCGAAGTCCTCGCCGAATTGAGGGAGCTCTACCCGCGCTATGAACAAGCGCTCGTCTCCAATGACGTAGAAACCCTCGTCTCCATGTTCTGGGCCTCGCCGCACGTCATGCGCTTCGGCGTCACCGAAAACCTCTACGGCCACTCAGAGCTTGAAGCCTTTCGCAAATCCCGCCCCTCCGCCAACCTTCTCCGCACCGTAAAGCGGCTTGAAATCGTCAGTTTCGGCCGTGATTTCGCCAGCATCACTCTTGAATTTGAACGGGATACACCCAAAGGCGTCACGCGCGGCCGGCAAAGCCAGGTCTGGGTTCGCCTACCCCAGGGATGGCGCATCATCGCCGCCCACGTATCTCTCTTGCCTTCCAGTTAACCCATTTGTCACTTTTTTGCAACTTGCGCCAGCGTCAGGAATCCATGGCATATTGAACTGTTACTCGGCAACCCTGTCCCGTAAATTTTTCATTGATTTCCGCGGTTCGTGGGGTATTGTATTGGTAACTCCGCAGAACTTTTCAATCGCGGTACAACAGTCGAGAACCACTCGAACCGTCTCATCCTTCCCTTTTTGATCCGCCCACGACGTCGGATCGGTGCAGCAACCAATGGTCTTGAAACAATTCAAGACCCTGGGATTTCTTTATTTTCGTGAGGCCCTGACTTGATTCCTTCTTTTCGTACAAATCCATCGTCCTTCGTTCGGCTGCTGTTCCTGCTGGCAGTCGCAGCGCTGTGTGTCGGTACCTTGCCGGCACAGCAAACACTCGGCGGCATCACCGGCGAAGTATCGGACAGCACTGGTGGAGTCATTCCTGGCGCAGTCGTGACAATCACTGGCGAACAAACCGGCCTCACCCGCACCGCAAAGACCAATGGATCGGGCGAATACCTCTTCGTCAATCTGCCCATCGGCACCTACACCCTTACTTATTCCGCCGAAGGTTTTAACGTTCAGAGCACTCCGCATATCACCGTTCAAGCCGACCGCACCGCCAGCGTCAACGCCCAGCTCAAGGCCGGCTCCAAGGCCGAGACCATTGAAGTTGACGCCTCCCCGCTCATCAATGCGGTCGACACCACCAACGGCTACGTCCTCGACACTGCCCAGATCGAATCGACTCCGTTGCCCACCGGCAGCTTCACCGGAGTCGCCATCCTCTCCACCGGCGTCAATGCCGAACTTCCCGGAGGCACCGGCGCGCTCTCCGGCCTCGGCAATCAGCCCATCTGGGCCAACGGCCAGCGCGATACCGCCAACAGCTTCTCCCTCAACGGCGTCGACGCCACCAACCTCTTCAACGGCAAGAGCACCAGCCAGGTCGGCTCCGCCCGCGTTATCAACTCTACTGGAACCTCCACGAGCAACGGCGCCGGCGGCGTCATTCACTCCGAAGCCTCGATCTATCTCTCCATCGGTAACGCAATTCCCACTCCGGCCCCTGAAACCATCTCGGAAGTTCGAGTCAACACCTCCATGTATGACGCCAGCCAGGGTTCTACTTCGGGCGCGCACATCGATCTCTCCACCACCTCTGGCACCAACAATATCCACGGTGGCGCTATCTATCGCCGCGGCACCGATTGGCTCAACGCAGCACCCTTCTTCTTCAACCAGGACGGCAACGTTCCCGATAACATGAAGGTCCCGCAGCTCCACCGCTACGTCCTCGGTGGATACGCCGGCGGGCCCATCATCAAGGACAAGCTCTTTGGGTTCCTCTCCTACCAGCACACCCATGTTTCTGACCAGGAGATCGGCTCCTCCTTCCTCGACGTTCCCTACGGTCTTGGCGACGATCGCTCCGCCTCCGCGCTCGCCAGCATCACGAACAACTCCTTCGGTACCGACCTCACTGGCGCCAATATCGACCAGACCGCTCTAGCGCTCTTCAACGCTCCCGCCGTTGCGGGCCAGCCCGGCAAATGGCTCATCCCTAACGCCACGACAACTCCCACCGTCGCGCATCCGGACAACGCCTTCATCCCCGGCACCGGTCGCTTCACCGCCGACCAGGCAATCGCCAATCTCGACTACACCGTCAGCACCAAGGACGCGTTGGCGCTCAAGTACTACTACCAGCACGATCCCACCCTCTCGCCCTTCGCCTATTCCAGCGTTCCTGGCTTCACAGAGCATCTCGACGCCGGCTCGCAGGTAGGCTCCATCATCAATAGCTACCTGATCAAGTCCAATCTCAGCACCACCCAGACCATCGGCTTCATGCGCGAAAAGATCTGGGGCGACAACGAGCAACCCTTCGGCCCCGACAGCATTCCAGGCGGCGCAGGCGGCAACGGTTCTATCAACGTCTTCGGCTCCAAGTATTTTCCTGGTGTCTCTGTCTATAACGTACTCGGCGGCAGCCAGCCCGAGGGCACCAACACCGCCGTGCTCAATATCGGGCCCAACGCTGAAGGCCAGTCGGCCAACACCGGAGTTTTCCAGAACCGCATCGCCCCGGCGGCCAACGCCATCTGGACCCTCGGCCGTCACACGGTAAGCTTCGGCGGCAACTACAGCTACACCCAGCTCAACACCATCGACAAGCGCACCGGAACCGGTACGGTCGCCACCGACGACTTCAGCCAGATGATCCAGGGCTACGTGACCCCTGGCAGCTCCTCCACCGGCTTCTACGTCAGCTCCTTCCTGCAGGGCGACGCCAGCCGTTACTACCGCGCCAACCAGGTCGGCATGTACGTGCAGGATAAGTGGCAGATCACACCGCGTCTCTCGTTCACTGCGGGTGTGCGGTACGACTGGGATGGCGGCCTCACCGAGAAATACGGTCGCATCTTCAACTTCGACCCCAAGTCGTACGCCTACGACGTTGGGAGTGACACTATCACTAACCCTGGCCTGATCATCGCCGGCAATAATGCCAACGGCACCAAAGGCGTCAGCAATACCACGCTCACCGGTCGCCAGTGGGGCTTCGCGCCCCGCATCGGCGCCGCCTGGCAGCCCGCCATGTTCCACGACAAGGTTGTCGTCCGCAGCGGCTTCGGCATGTACTACGACCGTGGCGAACTCTTCAGTTACTTCTCGCCTGGCTACGCCATCGGCACCGTCACCGGCGGCCCGTTCGGCGTCAACCAGCAGCTTCCCTTCGTCAACGCTTCGAGTTGCCCGACAGCCACGCAGTCTTTCTATGAAGGCTACATCGTGACCTGCGGCGGCCAGGGTGGGGCAGCCCCTACTGCGGAGACCGGCAACCTCTCCAATCCTTACGGAACTCAGCTTCTGCCCGCGCCCAACAGCCCCAAGGCATCGGACCTCAGCACCTTCCTGCCCAATGCCTATTCCATCATCAACCAGGGCTCGAACGCCTCGAATGTTATTCATGACGGCCAGCCGATCTCGCTCGGCGTCTACGACCGCGACAACACCTTGCCCTACACTTTCAACTACACGCTCGATATCCAATGGCAGCCGCGCAATGACATCGCTATCGAACTCGGCTATGTCGGCAACGTTGGACGCCATCAGGTCATCCCTGTGCCGCTCAATCAGCCCACCATCGCAAACCCGACCAATCCGTCACTCGCAGGCGGACCATACGCGCAAAAATATAGCTACGGCTATACCGTCAGCCAACCTGATTTCGGCCCGGCGATCAACCTGCCCGACGGCACTCCGTACCTCTACAACTACGAAGGCGGCAACGTCGACTTGCGCGTTCCGTACATAGGCTACGCAGCCGAATCCATCGGCTACAAGGCCGCTGGCGTCGATGCCTATAACGCTCTTCAGGCGCACATCGAAAAGCGCATGAGCAAAGGCATCCAGGTCGGAGCCTCCTACACCTACTCCCACGCGCTCGACGAGCAGAGCGGCCTCGGCCTCTTCTACAACGGCAACGACGCGACCAACCTGCGTTCAAGCTACGGCTCGGCCGACTTCGACCGCACCCACGTCATCAACTTCAACTACGTCTTCCAGCTCCCTGAGATGGGCAACAAGCACTCCCTGGTCGGCAAAGCCATCAATGGATGGTCGCTCATCGGCCTCACCGTTCTGCAGAGCGGCCAGCCCTACAGCGTCATCGACTTCACCGGCGCCATCGGCTCCATCTACTACTCCACCGCCAACGGCATCACAAATCCGATCGTGCCTCTAACATCGAGCTGCACCGCCAAATCAGCTACGACGGGAGCCTCAGGAGCTTTTACCCTGAGCGGCGGCAAAGCCGCGCTCAACCCCGCCTGTTTCACGTTGCCTCTTCTGCCTGCCGGCGGTCTCGGCGGCGCTATCCCTGACACCGATCCCTTCGAGACTGGATTCACCACCGGCCAGCGCAACATCTTCCGTCAATCCTTTCAGAAGCGCGCAGACATCTCGCTCGTCAAGACAACAAGCCTGACAGATCGTTACAACCTCAAATACACCTTCGACGTCTTCAACCTCACCAACACTACCAGCTTCGATGTTCCCGGCAACGAAGTCTCACAGAACCAGGACTATAACGCCTTCCCCACCGCAGGCGAGTCGCCGAGCGACTTCTACAACGCCCCGGGCGGTCTCGGCATCGTGACGCACACCATCGGCAGCCCGCGACAGATTCAGATGTCGCTGCGCCTAACCTTTTAATCAGCGCAGGATAACAATAGGTAAAGGGCGACTCCCAACGGAGCCGCCCTTTTATTTGTCTTACTACAAGCTTTACTTAGATAGCGTTACAGACAGCATTTGCTGAGGTGCGGCATTGAAAGCAGATTCAAGTTCCGCCGAACTCTTGAAGGTGTCTCCCTCAACATGCCGGGCCGGAAAGTTAAAGACCTTTTGAGTCTCGTCAAATGGCCACGGCTCCAACCGGAAATGCCGCGGTCCCATCGGCAACACCCGCACCGCCGCCGTTCCGCCATTCAAGATCGGCAGCGGATGCAGCAAATCCGCCGGAGCGTCGAAAGCCACGCACGTCAGCAGCGAAAGATTGTCGCACGCCTGCAGCAATCGAAAATGTTCGTCGATTATCTGCGCTGATTTCTCCTCTGAACTCAGCGTCGAATCCAACGCAATCGCCGCCCTCAGTTCGCTTTGATACACGCGCTGTCCATCAAGAAAAGCATCCAGCAGCGGCAACTGCTCAGCATTGATCGTAGAGCGATCCGCGTGAGCCGTCAGTAGATTGTACGTATGCAGCGCAATCAGCAATCCAGCATACGGATCCTTCTCTGCGATGATCCGCACAGCACGCTCCCGCACCGCCAGATACTCAACCAGATCAATCTCTTCAAACGCCGAATACTTCCCCACCAGTTCCGTCGAAAATGCCGAAGGCCTCCCCTGTCGCGTAATGCTCGGCTTCACATCGCGCACAGCCCAGCCATCGTCATGCGCAGCAATCCCGTACAGCACGCGCTCCCGCGGCTCTGGCTTGCGAAATAAATCATTGCCCCAAGCAGCCGCAAACTCCCCCGCCAACCGCGCATGATCCGGATGCGTAATCAACCACCATCCCGTCTCCGTCTTCATCCGTAACATCAAAAACTCCAATCAGAATCGAGAACAACCCATCAGACCATCCCGGTCTTTCACACTCCACACTCACACTTCGCACTCGCATTTGCATTTCACTCCGGCACATCCGCCCGGCTCGACTCATGCCAGTTATGCAGAAAATACCACTCCAGAAACATCACCATGAAGAAAAACGCAAAGCCCAGCGCCGTCGCAGCCGCCACTAGCGCGAACAGATAATCCGTCTCCAGCTGCGAATAGGCGTATGTAATCGAGTAGCCAAGCCCGCCCACGCCCACCCGGCTTGAGCTAGCGAACAGCTCGCCGATAATCGCGCCAATCACCGCAATCCCCGCTGAAATGCGCAAGCCCACCAGCAGATTCGGCAAGGCATGCGGCAGCCGCAGCTTAAAAAGCACCTGCATGCGCGATGCCTTGTGCATCAGGAAAAGATCGATCAGGTTCGCATCCACACTGATCAGCCCCTGCGTCGTGTTCGCAATAATCGGCGGCAGGCAGATGATGAATGTGATCAGTGCCACCGCAGTCACGCCGCTCCCCACCCACATGATGATCAGCGGAGCAATCGCCACAATCGGCACCGTCTGCAGCAGGATCGTATACGGAAAAAACAGTCGCCGTAGTCCTCGCCACTGCGCAAACACCAGCGCCATCGCAACCCCCGCAACAATACTGCCCGCCAGCCCCGTCGCCGCCGCTTCCGTTGTCAACCATAGCGACTCCATCAGCGCCGGAAACCGCCGCACCGCCGCGGCACCAACCGCCGCTGGCCCTGGCAGCATGTAAGGCTGGATCTTCAGTAGGATTACCGCAAAATGCCAGGCCGACAGCAAGCCCACCAGCACCAACAGGCTGTTTAGCGCAAACCAGAGCCGCGCCCTCATCGCTCACTCTCCACGTTGTGGGCCACCTGCACCCCGCGCAACAACCGCGATACATGCGCCACCTGCTCCTCATACGCCGAGGTTAGCCGCGTCTCCGCAGTGCGCGGCCACGGCAGGCCTATCGGAACTACGTGCGCGACACGTCCTGGATTCGGCGCGAGAATCGTCACTTGCGTCGATAGAAACACTGCCTCCGCCACCGAGTGCGTCACAAACATCACCGTCCAATGCTGCTCTATATATAGGCGCAGCAGCTCCTCATTCAGCCGGTCGCGGCTCATCTCGTCCAGCGCTGCAAACGGCTCATCCATCAGCAGAATCCGCGGGCGGCTCACCAGCGCACGCGCAATCGAAACCCGCATCTTCATTCCGCCCGAGAGTTGTCGCGGATAACTCCGCGCCACATGCGTCAGTCCCACCAGCTCCAGCATCTTCGCGACCTTCTCCCTGCGCGCTGCACGGGCGGCATGTTCCAGCTCCATGCCCAGCCCGACATTCTGCTCTACCGTGCGCCAAGGCAGCAGCGTCGCATCCTGAAAGATAAAGCTCATCAGCTCGCGTGCATTCGCAGGCGTCATGCCGTTCACCGCAATCGATCCCTCGCTCGGCCCCGTCAACCCCGCGACAAGGCGCAGCAGAGTTGATTTCCCGCAGCCGGAAGGGCCCAGCAACGAGACGAATTCCCCCTTGTCCACGCGGATAGAAACATTCTCCAGCGCCAGAGCCCCATTGCGAAACTTCTTCGCCACCTTGTCAATCGCTATCTCCACAACGGCTGGCTTCACTGCCGCCGCAGCGGCATCCAGCTCTTCGCTCTCCTCTCCAAACCGGTTCACCATGCGGCCCCTCCTACAACAGGAAGATAAAGCGCCGAAGGATGTTCCTCGGTGTGTAGAATCTGCTGTGTCGAATGATGCCAGCTCCAGTTGTCCGCCTCCTGCGGCGGCACATCGCTCGAAGGATTGCGATCATACAACGGAAACGCAGAGCTGGCGATCTCTAGCCGCAGCGACTCCCCTGCAGCAATCACCACCGAAGTCGGCTCCAGCGTAAACTTCCAGCATTGCACCGTGTCTGCCTGATAGCCTTGCTCACTGAACAACCAGCTCGAGCGTGCAATTCCAATTGAAATAAACTCCGCGCGGCCAGACTCCATCACCCGCACCAGTTTGGCCGTGAGATCCGCATGTGCAGCTGAAGTCGCAGCGTACAGCGTTACGCTCGGCTGCCCGAACAGATGCATCGGCGACCCCACCGCCGTGCTCGTATACACCAGCAGATTGTTGCCCATCTCGAGCGCCGCCTGATCGTACTCTCCGCTCAGCGATTGCATCCCTCCAGGAGCAGCAACCGGCACCTCCGGATCGTATACAAACACATCGCGCGCCTCTTCCTCAGTAGGAGGAACATCACTCAGCCATCCATCACCTTTGCGCGCGTTTGCATTGCCCGCGCTATGCAGATAGAGCCTAAGTGGCGCATCCACAGGCCACTCGTCTGCCGCATGCCATTCATTCGCACCCAGCGCAAAATGCCGCACCCGCGGCTCCTCCGTAAACTCTCCTGAATCCTTCAACCAGTGATTGAACCATCGCAGCAACAGTGCGTCCGTATCTAAATTCGCTGCTTCCCCCAAATTCATCTCGCCTGCGCGGTCGCCCCATGGAATATGGACCCAAGGCCCCGCCAGCAGGTATTGATTCTCTCGCGCAAACTCCGATCCCGCACGATTGCGCAACGCCACATAGCCGGCAATTGATCCTTCGAGATACGTGTCATACCAGCCAGAGATATGCAATGCCGGAACTCGAATCGCGTCATACCGCGTGCTGATATCCAGCTCGCCCCAGAATTTATCTTCGTCACCATCCGCATCTCGATGCGCGATCCAGTCCCGCACATAACCGGGCAACTCTGAATCCGCAATCGCCGGATGCTGCGCATACGGCACAAATCCCGCTTGCGCGCGCACATTCGCCCATGCATTCTCCAGCCGGTCGCTCGCGGCATGCAACCCTCGTCTCCGCGCATCCTCGCGCAGCATCTGGATCCCCCAACCCAGAGCCGATGCAAGCCGCAACGCGCCCTGATGATAGAACCACCCGTGGTACAGATCGGCCGCCGTCATATGCGGCGCAATGCAAATCAATCCCTCCGGATTCTCCGCCGCAGCCAACAGCTGCGTCGATCCCTGATACGAGAAGCCGTACATCCCGACGCGTCCGTTGCACGCCGGATGCTGCCGCAGCCAAGCAATCGTCTCCGCGCCATCGCGCCCCTCATAACGGAAAGCATAAAACTCACCCTCAGAGTCGCCACGCCCGCGCACATCCTGAATCACCACGTGGTAGCCCGCGCGCGCAAACCACACCGGGTGCGCATACACCACCGTCGAAGCAATGTCGCGCCCATATGGCTGCCGCATCAGCAGCGTAGGCCACGGTCCATCTCCGGCATTCTCAACAGATGGATAATAGTGATCCGAAACCAGAATCACGCCATCGCTCAAGGTGCATCGCACGCCGCGTTCCAGCCGAACTCCATTGCCGCAGTCGATCAAACGCTCTCTCCAACCTCAGGCATCATGCCGGGGCACAAAGTTGTACATCGCCACCAGCACCTCGGCGATCTTCCGCGCCGACGCATTCACCCACTTCTCGCCATTCTCGGCCGTCGCCGCACTCGGATCGCCCATCACCCCGCTCGGCGCAATGTCCCGCGTCAACCATGCAAAATTCGCGCTCGAGCCCTCCGGCTTCAACAGCTCCGGCTTGTCCACGCGAGCAATGTAGTTCGACGTGTACTCATCCGTGTGCACCAGCTCTGGCGCTCCATGCAAAATGAATGCCGTCTCGATCTCTCCCGCATGAAAACCATAGGTCCTCTCCTGCGCACTTACTTCCTCAAACCCTCCGCCAACAGCGCCGAAGAGCGAGAAAGTCCGCAACCCAAACTCCGCCCGCAGATCGCGCGCCATCACGTCCACCAGCGAAGTGTTGCCTCCATGCGTATTGAAGAGCGCCACCTTCTTGAATCCGCCCGCCGCGATACTCGCGCCAAGGTCGCGAATCACCGCCATGAACGTGCTTGCCGATACCGACAGCGTTCCCGGAAATCCAATATGCTCATTGCTCTTGCCATAACAAATCGGCGGCAAAGCATAAATCGGCACATCTTCCGGAACTAACTCCAGCGCCTTTCCAAGTAACAGGTTGTTGCACAGCGTGTCCGTCGCTAAAGGCAGATGATGCCCATGCTGTTCAATCGCCGCTGTCGGCAATACCAGCAGCGTCGTCTCACGTGGCAGGGCATCCACCTGCTTCCACGTCAAATAGGCAAAGTTGCGCGCATCGGGAATCCAGGTCTTCACTTCTCTTGCACCTCGGGATGAAAGCTGATCATCTTTCCAGGATTGAGCAGGCCGCGTGGATCGTATTTCTGCTTGGCCTTGAGCTGAATGTTATCGGCGCGGAACCTCCCGCCATCCTCGACATAATTCACATGCGGATTGGCAATAAACACGCCTATTTCCCTGCAATACGCAATCATCTCGTTCAGCCGCTCTTCGCTCGTAAACCACACCAGCGGAATCGCCCCCGGCACAATCACACCCTCGCCATTCTTCATAAATTCAATATGAAACAGAATCTCTCTGCCATAGCGCTCGCGCAGCAAACGAAACTGCTCCATGCAATTCACTGGCGAAAATCCCGCCTGCAGATAAGTCCACATCGGATCGGCCTTCATCGCCCACAGCGTCGTGTGATTCCACGTATAGTCGCTCAACAACGGCTGAGTCCGCGGCCCTGTATACGCGCCCGTAAAAGTCACTGTGCCCTTGGCCTCGACTGCCGCCGCGCTCAATGCCTCTACTTGCCCGGCGGCAATCATGATCAGCACCAGTGTCTTGTCCTCTGCCACCACCTGCTTCACCGGTGTAAAGAACGATGGAATCGGCCACTCAAACACTGTCACCAGCCGCTTCGTCCACTCTCCGCCCTCAGCAATCGCCTTGGCAAACAGAAATCCCTGATCAAACGTATCGAAGGCTACCGTGAACTGAGTCCATTCCACAGCCGGGGTTAGCGCAAACCAAATGCGCGTAAGAATCCCGTTCGTCCCCCATGCATGAAGAATCTCATGCACCGCCGCTCCCTGATGCAACACCACACGCGGTTCCGTCTCCATCGTCACCACTTCAAAGGCCCGCACCGTATCGAAGTCCCGCAATCCCCCATGCGCCACCGAGCCAATGCCGCCGGAACCACCTGCTAGAAATCCGCCCACCGAAGCTTTAGCCAGTGTTGATGGATACATCCGCAGCTCCCACCCTTGCTTATTAGCTTCAGTCTCAAGCACAGCTAATCGCAGACCAGGCTGGCACACAGCCACTCCATCCGCGGTGATCGCCTCCAGCTTGTCCATCAGCGCCAGATCCAGCACAATGCCGCCGTGCAACGGAATACACTGCCCGTAGTTCCCCGTTCCGGCGCCACGCACCGTCAGTGGAATTCCATGCTCTCCCGCATACCGGGCAATCGCCAGCACCTCATCCACGCTCGCCGGCTGCACCACAACATCGCCGCGCTTGGACTCCAGTTGCTTCTTCAGCACCGGTGAATACCAGTAAAAATCTTTCGAAAGCCGCTCAACTACTGCGGGAGCAGTAATAACTCGAGCAGCATCGCCAAGTAACTCAGTCAGTCCTGCCACCATATCCTCAGGCATAACTCATCTCACTTTGCGGGCTTGGATTTCCGCGTAGACCATGTACGAAATGCCCGCAACATATTCGGATGAGTGAATAAGCCATAACACTCATCTCGTAAAACAGGCCCAACCACAGCACAGCGCATATCGCTGCGCTCCGCCACTTCCGTCGCGGCAATATGAATCTGCCTGCAATGCCGGTTCGCATCCTCAATCGTCGCGCCATACACCAAACGATCGAGCCCCGCCCACAGCGCCGTGCTCATGCACATCGGGCAAGGCTCGCAGGTCGTATACAACGTATAACCTGCAAGCGATATTGATTTGAGCCTCTTTGTCGCCGTGCGGATTGCGCGAACCTCAGCATGCGAGCTCGGATCGAACTCCCGCGCCACCGCATTCAACGCGCGCAGCAATACCTTGCCGCTCTTACTGTGAACAATCGAGGATCCAAACGGTATTGGGCGATCGGTCGCGAGCGAGCGAGCAGTAAAGCGCACCAGATCGGCCATGCAGGCCGCATCTAGGCTGGCCTCTCTCGCAGTGGCTTTTTTGAGTCCCATACTCGAACTTAGCATGAGCCACCCAGCCCACGCTCGCACAAATTTACTCCGCGCCCAGCACTCCTTCGGCTCAGTACAATGCTGGCATGCATCTTGCAGAACTATCCATCCACCGGCTTCATCTTGCCATGCTGCGTCACGATGGCAGCGATGCCGTCGAGCGAATCGCCAACGCCGCTATCGCCAGTGCAAACAACAATCAGGGCCGCAACACGTACCTGTGGCAAGACGAAGCCTGGACCCGGCAGGAAGCAATCCGTGCCGCCGCAATGCTGGCCAACGGCGCAGCCCCGTCCCTCTGCGGAATCCCCATCTCCGTCAAAGACTGCTTTGACCTCGCCGGCGCGCCCACCAGTTGCGGCACGAAGTTTTACCGCGACCTCAACGGCATCGCGCAGGAGGACTCCTGGCTTGTCGAACAACTGCGCACAGCCGGCGCCGTCATCACCGGCAAGACGCATCTGCATCCGCTTGCCTACGGCATCACCGGCGAAAACCCCGACTTCGGCGATTGCCTTCAGCCCGGCCATCTCGACGCACTCACCGGCGGCTCATCCAGCGGCGCCGCGGCCAGCATCATGGAAGGGTCCGCCATGGCCGCCATCGGCACAGACACCGGCGGCTCCATCCGCGTACCCGCCGCGCTCTGCGGACTCGCCGGCTACCGTGCCTCCCTCGGCCGCGGCAACTGGCGCGGCGGCGCGCATTTAGCCCAATCCTTCGACACCATAGGCTGGCTCTTCCGCGACCCCGAAGACGGCCCACTGCTCGGCTCAATCTTCGGCCGAACGAATGTCCCCGGCCTCAAACTGCCCACCACATTTGCCGTCATCCACGATGATTTCCTCCATGACTGCGAGCCCGCCATCGTCGAAAGCCTCCGCCGATGCCGCGCCGAGCTCGAAGCCCTCGGCCTCACTGCAACCACCCTCGACGTCGCTTGGTGGCACGACTCGAGCGAAATCTTCGCTCCCATCCAGGCCTCGGAAGCCGCGCGCATCCACGTCGGACACTACACCCACTTCGAACCCTCCATCCGCGAGCGTCTCGAATGGGGAGCAAGCCTCAGCGACGCCGCTATCGCAGACCTTCGCAACCGACACGCCGCATTTCAACACCGCATGGACGTTCTGCTCACAGAGCATCAACTCCTGCTCATGCCCGCCGCGCCCATTGCCCGGCTCACAGCCGGAGCCGATCACAGCCAGACGCGTACGCGCCTCCTCCGCTACACCACACCGGTCAGCCTCGCCGGCATGCCCGCGGTCACTATTCCCTTTCTCGCAGACGGAAGGCCCGCCGGCGGCATGCAGCTTGTCGCCGCGCGAGAAGACGATGCCCGCCTTCTCGCCATCGCAACCGAACTCGAACGGCGAAGAAAATCTCTCCCTTGAATTCACAACCCGGCATGCTACTGTCTTGAAAAAGCGGCTTGCAAAATCCGCCGCGCAGCCCGAATCAATCCAGCCACAACCATTCAGGAGCTCAGGTGAAAAGAAGAGATTTCATGCGAACGGCAGGCGCGTTCGCCGGCCTGCAGGCGTACGCCGCATTGACCGGATGCCGCAGCAGTGAGAGCAGCAAAAGCGGTCTCACACCCATCCGACTCCAGGCCGACTGGTACCCTCAGCCCGAGCAGGGCGGCTACTTCGCCGCCGTAACTGAAGGCTTCTACCAGGCTGAAGGCCTCGACGTAACCATCCTGCCCCTCGGCCAGTACACCAGCGCCCTTCAGGTTGTCTCCAGCGGCAGCGCGGACTTCGGATTAGGCGCCAGCGATCAGATCCTCGAAGCCGTCTCCAACAGCCTGCCGCTCGTCGCCATCGGCGCCACCATGCAGCACGATCCACAAGCCGTCATGGTCCATCAGGATTCGCCAGTGCACACCTTCGCCGATCTCGAAGGCCGCACCGTCGCCGCCCAGCCCGGAGCCACCTGGTTCAAATACATCGTCGGCAAATATCACCTGAAAGATGTGCGCGAAACCCCCGCCACACACTCCGTCGCCAACTTCCTCGCAGATCCCAACTACATCCAGCAGATCTTCGTCACCAGCGAGCCATATTTCGTTTCGAAGGCCGGCGGAACCTACCGCACCATGCTCATCAGCGAAGCGGGCTACGATCCCTATCGCGTCTTCTTCACCCGCCGCGACTTCATCGATCAGCACCCGGACCTCGTCGCCAAATTCGTCCGCGCCACCATCAAAGGCTGGCAGGAATACCTGCGCAATCCCGGCCCCGCCAATGCTCTCATCCTGAAGATGAATCCGGCGCAGAATTCCGCCCAGATGCAGTACACGCTTCAGGCTTTGAAAGATGGAGGCTTCATCACCGGCCCCGACACCTCCGGCGCAGAGATCGGCAAAATGACCGCCGCACGATGGGCCGCCAACAACGAGCAACTCACCTCGCTTGGCGTCATCCGAAAACCAATCGACCCAGCGACGGCCTACACACTAAAATTTCTGCCCTAGCGGCGGATATCCGCCTTGGCTTTTTGGTTTGTCATTCCCGCAGGGAATCCGCTTTCCGGCTTCTAATACCGCCAGCTCGTCAGATCCGCCCCCGCCGGCGCAGTCTTCTCGATCCGCTCCATGATCTTCGGCAGATACATCGTGTTGTAGTGCAGACGTGAATAGGCATTGGGCAGCGTCGGATCGCCGTTCCAGCAATGCTCCGCGCGCGGCCCGTACGCCACCTCGCCTCCATACGGAGGATCGCTCGTCGTCTTCAGAAAATCCTCCAGCCGGTACACCGCATTGTTCAGAAAATACGTATCGTCGCTGCCCACGTAGATATGCAGCTTGCCCTGCAGCTCCGGCCCCAGCTTTGCCCAATCGCGCTGCAAAATCGCCGTCAGATCGTAGTGCTCCTTCCAGTACTCCGCCACCTTGTGGTCGATCACCCCTGTCTCAGGATCAAAGATCGGCTCCGGATATCCATCCTTCCCCTCCGGCGAATACACCGCCTGCCAGATATCGAACTGCTCGCCCGACCGTCCATGATCCCCCAGCGCCAGCTCATACTGGTTGTTCTCTTTCGTCGTAATGAACGTATGCCCCAGGTAGTCTCGCATAGAAGGCTGCTCCACCTGCTTATGCGGCCCATACAGATAAAACGCGTTTTTGTCGTCGTACAAATTGATTGTCGTGTAGGCATGAAAATCTACAGGATCAGGGCACGCCACAAACGCCCCGTTATAGTGCGTCGGATAAAACATCTGCACCGCCAGCGACTCCCACCCGCCCGTCGATCCGCCATACAGAAACCGTGCCCACCCCTGCCCAATGCCGCGAAACTTCTTCTCGATCGCCGGCATCAACTCCGTCTCAATTGCATCCCCATACGGACCGAGGTTCGCCGAGTTCACCGCATACGAGTCGTCGTAGTACGGGTTCGCGTGTTGAATCTTGATCACCAGGTACCGAGGATATTTCGGACTCACCCACTTCTGATACGTCTTATATGCCTCTTCCTGCTGGATCCGGTTATACCCCGCCAGGTGAAAGCGTTCGCTGTAGTCCGGCTTCAGATTCGCATCCGGCGGAGTATCGCGAAAGTCGTCGATCCCATCGACAAAGTGATCCTCGAAAACCATCTCCGGATAGCGCGCCTCCGGATGCGCATCGAAGCCCTCCGGCACCAGCACCACGGCAGACAAAAACATCGGCCGGCCCCAGAACTTCGTCAGCAACTCGCTCTGGACCTTGATATGCCGCACATACTTGGTATCCGGCTTCTCGGCAATAGGCGCAATCACCTCGGTCATTGAAACGGCAACAGGTGCACCGCCCGGCTTGATCGAAATCTTCATCGGCTTGCTGTAAAGATTCCCTGGCGTAATATTCCAGTGCTGCCCTTCGCCTTGATCCATATGCAGCTTTACCACCGAGCCATCCGAACGGTGAAAAGTCTCATACACGTTCAGCAGCGCCTGCACCGTATACTCCCCCGGCGGCACATCCTTGAGGTAGCGAATTGGATATCCGAAAGCCTTCTCATCAACGGTCGCTATCGCCCCCGGCGCCAGCCCATCCACCGTGAGCCCAAAGATCATCTGCGTCCGCGGCGTATCGTTGATCTGCATGCGTGGCTCTTCCGAGTCATCCGTCGACAGCATCAGCAACAGCCGCCCATCCAGCGGCTTAGCAGTCCGCTCTCTGGGAAAGCTGACTGTAAAAGATTGGGCAATCACAGACGCAGATAACCCAGCTAACAGAAGGACAGGCAGAACTCGAAAAGGCCTCATAGCGTTGAAGATTACCACTTCAAACCGCTTCGAGCTTTGAAGAATCTGAACCCACACACGGCCGGCGATCATCACCGCTGTTCCCTGTTCCCTGTTCCCTGTTCCCTGTTTTAATGCAGATGCATCCGCCAAAGCGTGTAAGCCACAATCTCATGCCAGATCTGGTTCCACTCGCTCGCGCTCCCCACCGCCGCTATCTGCGGTCGCGGAGAAGTCAGCACCGCCAGCCCCTCCCGCGCGCACATCTCGCGAATCCGGAACAGATGCGCCGGGTCGCTCACAATCACCACCCGCCGGTAGCCGTTGGTCCGCGCAATCACCGCTAGCCGCTTCGCCTGCTCTTCCGTCGTGCGGCTTTCCGTCTCCGCAATAATCGCCTTTAGCGGAACCCCATTGGACAGCAGATACGCCCGCCCCACCTGCCCCTCGGAATACTCGTCGCCCGGCGCGCTTCCCCCCAGCGTCAACACCACCGGAGCAATGTGGTGCTCATAGAGCGCCAGCGCATGGTCCAGCCTGGCCCGCAGCACCGGCGAAGGCCGCCCTGAATATTCCGCCGCGCCAAAGACGCAAATCACATCCGCCGGCACAGCCTGGTCTTCATAGGCATAGCGCTCAATCTGGAAGTAGATCCAGACACACCACCCCAGCGCGGATAAAAGCACCACGGCAAACAGATACAGAAACAAAAAACGAAACGCGGACACGGTCCAATGGATTCTCTTCCGAGCTGGCGGAAGGGCCTCGTGCGCGCTCATTTACCGCTGCAATGCCAGAGCGATCTCATGAGTCGAGATGGCTCCCTCGCGTAAGATCTGCCATGACACGCCGCTGCCGGCTAGGCCGCCGGAAAGATCCACAATCGTCGTCGGCACCGCATGTCCCGAAGGCCCGCCGTCCACAATCAGCGGAATCCGGTCGCCAATCTGATCCCGCACACAAGCCGCATGCGTACACTCGCTGGCGTTCGCCAGGTTCGCCGAAGTCGCCGTAATCGGCAGCCCAAAACACTCCACCACCGCCCGCGCAATCGCCGCATCCGGCACCCTCAGCGCCACGTTCCCTGTATTCGCCGTCGAGCGCAGCGGCAGCTTGCTCCCCGCGCGCACAATCATCGTCAGAGGCCCCGGCCAGAACTTCTCCGCTAGCCGGTCGAACCGGTCGTCGATCTCCCGCGCCAGCTCGTACGCCTGCGCCACCGAAGAAATCAACAGCGAGAGCGGCTTGTGCTTCTGCCGTGACTTGATCTGGTAAATCTGCTCCACCGCATGCAGATTCACCGGGTCGACAGCCAGGCCATAGAAGGTATCCGTTGGCAGCGCCACCACGTCCCCCTGCCTCAGACAAGAGACGATATATTCGATGCGCTCGGGTTGTGGCTCATCGGGATGGACCCGCAAAATCTCCGCCGACAAATCGTCTACCTCGGTTTCCTGGTATTCGTTTCAGACTTCCTTCACCTGTGGCCTGAATCGCTCACCTTGAATCAAGACTTCAGGTGGCGCTGGAACGGCATCATCTCCCGTACTATACCGTTTCTTGTGCAACAAGACAGCCTAAGCCGAAACGCTACAATCACGTAAGGTCCGTTCAGGCTCCAACAGATGACTATCCGCATTATAGAGAGTAAGCAGAACCCCCGGGTGAAAGAACTACGGGCCGCGCTGCTCCGTCCCGGCAAAGGCGATGCGGAGTCGATTGCCCTCGAAGGCCTTCATCTCGTCCAGGAAGCCCTGCACAGCGGCCTGCACCTGACCACCATCTTCATCGCCCAGGGCCATGAACATCTCCTCGACAGCCTGAGCATTCCAGACACGGTCGAACTCCTCGCCCTGCCCCTCGACCTGCTCGCCGCCGCCGTCACCACCGAGTCGCCGCAACCCATCGCCGCCCTCGCCCCCCCCGCAACTGGGCCTGGGAATCCCTGCTCACGCCGCAGCCCTTGCTCGTCCTTCTCTCCGGCATTCAGGACCCCGGCAACCTCGGCACCATCCTCCGCTCCGCCGAGGCCTTCGGAGCCACCGGCGTCATCTGTCTCCCCGGCACCGTCAGCCGCTGGAACCCCAAAGCCATGCGCGCCTCAGCCGGCAGTGTCTTTCGCCTGCCCACGCTCACATCCTCTGAAAACAAATGCTTCGAGCGTCTCCGAGCCTCCGGCATCCAAACATTGGCAGCCATGCCTCACAACGCTCAGCCTCTCGATCAATTCGATCTCCGCCAACCCATCGCCCTTGTTATCGGCGCGGAAGGCAGCGGCCTCTCGCCCGAGCTCGCCGCCCAATGCGACGCCAGCATTACCATTCCCTGCCCCGGCCCCGTCGAAAGCCTCAACGCAGCCGTAGCCGCCAGCGTTCTCCTCTATGAAGCCTCGCGCCAAAGGAGCACTCCAGACACCTCGCATCCAATCGAATAAACCTGGGTACCCCACCCTCGCCAGGCCTTTGTTTTTCTGGCTAGGATGGGATACAAAATTTCCCTCGAAGGCAATCCAACAAAGATAACCTCCCATGAACCTCTTCGACACCCCTGAAACCCCGGAATCATCAGCCCGCCGCCAGCGATCCACACCCCTCGCCGAGCGCATGAGGCCCCGCAATCTAGCCGAATACGCCGGCCAAGAGCACCTCATCGGTCCCGGCAAACCCCTCCGCGTTCAGATCGAGCACGACGATCCCAGCTCCATGATCTTCTGGGGCCCTCCCGGCGTCGGCAAAACCTCCCTCGCCAAGATCATCGCCGAAACCACGCAGGCCACCTTCCTCGAATTCTCCGCCGTCCTCTCCGGTATCAAGGAAATCAAGCAGGTCATGCAGTCCAGCGAACAGGCCGCGCATATGGGCTCCCGCACCATCCTCTTCGTCGACGAAATCCATCGCTTCAATAAGGCCCAGCAGGATGCCTTCCTGCCCTACGTCGAGCGCGGCACCATCCGCCTCATCGGCGCGACGACGGAGAATCCATCCTTCGAAGTCATCGGCGCACTCCTCTCCCGCTGCCGCGTCTACGTCCTGAAGCAGCTCGAAGAAGAACAAATCATCGCCCTCCTGCATCGCGCCCTCACCGACAAGGAGCGCGGCCTTGGCAACCTCAACCTCACCGCCGACGACGAAGCCCTCGCCCTCATCGCCGGCTACTCCAGCGGAGACTGCCGCAGCGCCTACAACGCCCTCGAAATCGCCGCCCAGCTAGCCTCCGACCGTCGCGAACATCGTCAAAGCGCTGTCATAGACAAAGCCCTGGCCGAAGAAGCCCTTCAACAACGCGTCCTCCTCTACGACAAAACCGGCGAAGAACACTACAACCTCATCTCCGCCCTCCACAAATCTGTCCGCAACAGCGACCCAGACGCCGCCCTCTACTGGCTCGGCCGCATGTTCCAGGCCGGGGAAGATCCCATGTACCTCGCCCGCCGCGTCGTTCGCATGGCCTTTGAAGACATCGGCCTCGCCGCCCCCGAAGCTCTCAATCTCTGCCTCAGCGCCAAAGAAGCCATGCATTTCCTCGGCTCCCCGGAAGGCGACCTCGCCCTCGCCCAGGCCGTCGTCTACCTCTGCCTCGCCCCCAAATCCAACGCCGTCTACACCGCCTACGCCGCCGCTCAACAAGACATCGAATCCACCCGCCAGGAGCCCGTCCCTCTCCACCTGCGCAACGCGCCTACGAAGCTGATGAAAGACCTCGACTACGCCAAAGGCTACAAATACGCCCACGACGAAGAAGGCAAAGTCGCCGCCATGGACTGCCTGCCCCCATCCCTCCTGGGCCGCCGCTACTACGAGCCAACCAACGAAGGGCGCGAAAAACAACTGGCCCAGCGCCTGGAAGAAATCCGCCGCATCCGCCAATCCAAGCGGTCTGAATAGTCTTTGTCGCAAAGTAACTGAGCAATTTAGCATCTTGCCTTCAATTTCCATTTGTTAGCATCATCGGCGACTGCAAATTGCCCCGGGAGGATGGATGCCCCATATCAGCCATAAAACGCTCTCCGATCCAATCGTCGTAGCCGGCTTCCAGATACGCACCACCAACGCCCGCGAGCTCTCTGGAGAAGGCCAGATCCGCGCCCTCTGGCAGCGCTTCTTCATCGAAAACCTCGCCGCGCAAATCCCCAATCGCACCAATGACAGCCTCTACGCCGTCTACTCCAACTACCAGAGCGACGAAACCGGCGAATATAACTATCTCCTCGGTGCTCCGGTCACCGGCGTCGATCACTTGCCCGCCGGAATGACCTACGCCGCCATCGCCACAGGGGAATATGCAGTCATGACCACAGAAAAAGGCCCCATCATCCAGGTCATGCAGCAAGCTTGGAGAGAGATCTGGGCCTTGACACCGGGCGAACTAGGCGGCAAACGCGCCTTCCTCAGCGACTACGAAATCTACGATCACCGCGCTTCTGACCCCACCAATGCGCAGGTAGAAATCCACCTTGGCCTCGCAGCTCAAAACCAGTAGTGCAATTCTTTTTCCCGTAAATAATCCCTGCTAAACTCCCCACGGATTTTAGATTGGAGAAATCGAATGAGCGAACGCCTTAGCCTCACGCCCTATCTCGTCGTCAACGACGCCGCCGCAGCCATCGAGTTCTACATCGCCGCCTTCGATGCAGAAGAGCTCGCCCGTCACCTAGCCCCGCACAGCGAGCGCATCATGCACTCCCACCTCAAACTCAACGGTGGCGAAATCATGCTCTGCGATGATTTCTCTTCCGACATGAAAACCAAGAGCGAAACTCCGATCGCTCTGGGAGGTTCGCCCATCACCCTGGCTCTGGTCGTCAAAGACGCACATGCCGTCTGGGATAAGGCCGTCGCCGCCGGAGCTGAAGTCATCATGCCCCTCGCTGACCAGTTCTGGGGAGACCGCTACGGACAGTTGAGAGATCCCTTCGGCCACAAATGGTCCATCTCCCAGACCATCGCCAAGCCCTCACGCGAAGAGATCGACCGCGCCGCAGCAGAAGCCTTCTCCGGCTAATGCACAGCTCCGGGCGCCCCACCCTCGCCACGCATTTGTTTTTGTGGCTAGGGTGGGATTCAATAAAGCAGGGCCCCAGGTCTCGATTTTGAGACCTGGGACTGCCTTCACCTTTTACTGACTTTTTATTTGTCATTCCCGAAGGGAATCTGCTTCTCGCCTACTCCGCGTACTTCACCGAACATCCATAAGGCCGCGTATAAGGCGTAGCCACCGGCTTCCCGGCCATAGCTGCCATCAGCGCATCGCTCACATAATTCTTCGCACCCTTGATATCGTTCACATCCGGCGTTGGCCTATCGTCGATCGCCCCATCGTAAATCACCTTGCCCGCCGGATCGATCACCACCATCTGCGGCGTAGTCTTGGCATCGTACAAGTGCCCGATCTTCCCTTGAGGATCAAGCAGCACCGCCGTCGGTTCCGCGCCCACCTTCTTCACGTATGCATTTTCCGCGCTCGCCGTCATATACCCCTGCTGCCCCGGCGCAGAAGAAATCACCGTGAACCACGTCACGCCTTTCGCCGTCCACTCTTTCTGCAGCGATTGCATATTCCCGCTCGTGTAATGCTTCGCGGTATAGGGACATCCCTGGTTGTGCCACTCCAGCACCACATATTTACCCTTGAACTGATCCAGCGACTCCGTCTTTCCATTCGAATCGGTTCCCATAAATGCAGGCGCAGCCGCTCCCACCTTCACCTGTGCACCGGCAGACAAAATTCCGGCGCTCAGTATAGCGGAAGCAACCATGCAGGACAATCGCGATAGCCGAAAATTCCAGACCATGTCGAATCTCCTCTCAAATATGTTTGTCATCCTGAGCGAAGCGAAGGATCTGCTTTTCGATCGCCAGCTCAGAAACCGTTGCTCTGAAGCGTGTCAATCTTCAGTTAGGAGTCTAAGGTTTCACCGCCGACGCCGAAGCACCTGCAGGCAGAGCGCCCGCGGCCGGAATCTTGCTCAGCGCATCGATCACGATCCCCGGCGTCAGCACTTCCGGCAGCAGCACCGGCGTGTCTCCACTCGAATTGGATGCATACAATGCATAAGCCGGCACCCCGCTACGCCCCAAAGAAGTCAGCACCTGCGAGATCGCGTCATCATGCGAAGTCCAATCCGCCTTCAGCAGCGCCACATTCGCCTTCTTGAAAGCATCATCCACCGCAGTAGTCCGCAACGCAACTCGCTCATTCACCTGGCAGCTCAAGCACCAGCTAGCCGTAAAATCCACAAACACTGGCCGCCCCGCCGCACGATACTTATCCACCGCAGCCTGCGACCAGGGCTCCCAGCGACTTCCCGCCGCCTCGGCCCCACCGGCGCTCGCTGAAACCGGCCCAGCCAGCGTATTTACGCCATACACCCCAATAGCGGCGGAAGCCAGAATCACCAACGCAGCCACCACCGAAGGCACCCGCCGCGCCGGCCATCGCCCCAGTATCCACCCAGCAATCGCCAGCAGTAAAAACATCCCCAACAACGCCGCCACACCCGTCGCCCCACGCGTCTGCGCCAGCACCCAAGCCAGCCAGATCACCGTAGCGAAGATCGGCACCGCCGTAGCCTGCTTCAACACTTCCATCCACACCCCAGGCTTCGGCAGCAACCGCGTCCACGCGGGCTGCAACGTCAGCAGCAGGTACGGCAGAGCCAGCCCCAGCGCCAGCGCCGTAAAAATCGCAAACGTCACCACCGCGGACTGCGCCAACGCATACCCCACCGCTGCTCCCATAAACGGAGCCGTGCACGGCGTCGCCACAATCACCGCAAGCACGCCCGTAAAGAAGCTGCCGGCATACCCTTGCTTCTGCGCCAGTCCGCCACCCGCCGAAGTCAGCGTCAACCCAATCTCAAACTGCCCCGCCAGACTCAATCCCAGAAAAAACAACAACCCCGCCATCAGCGCCACAAACACCGGCGACTGAAACTGGAAGCCCCATCCCAGCGTCGCTCCCGCCGCCCGCAGCCCCAGCAGCGCCGCCACCAGCGCCCAGAACGAAACCACAATCCCCGCCGTATACACCAGCCCATGCCCGCGCTGCTTGTGCTTCTCCTCGCCAGAAGAATTCACCAGCGACAATCCCTTGATAAACAGCACCGGAAACACGCACGGCATCAGGTTCAGAATGATACCCCCCAGAAACGCCAGCCCAGCAGCCTTCACCACACCCGAGCCGCTCGTCGCCGGAGCAGCCGCAGGCACCGTCCCCGGCAAGGCCGCAATCTCATAAGCCCGCCCACCCGAGAGCTCCACCACCCCCGTAAGCTTCGCCGGAGCAGCCGCCAGATTCGCATCCTTCTTGAGCGTCAGCACCACACCCTGCCCCAGCGGCGAAGCCACCTGCGGCGCAGGATTATCAATCAAATTCTGCTCATCCGGAAAAAACTGCGCAGACGTCTCCTTCTGCCCCGTCAAAACAGCCAGCTTGAACCCCGTAGCCGTCGACGCGAACACCGCCTTCGCTGAAGAAGGTAGCGACTGCGGAAGCTTATTCGCGAGTCGGTCGTAGATTAACGTGTCCTGATAAAATGACCCACCCGCTGAGCCACCCACAACCCGCGTGATCTCTAGATCGGCTTTGCCTGGAATGCAGACTTCTCGGCACACGAGCCAGTCGACCTTGGCGTGAAGTACCACTGGCCCATTTTCTACAGTCTTCTCAACATTGATCGAAAACGGAAACAACACCTCATCTTCGTAGCCGAAATCCATCAATGGCCCAAGAGGTAATCGCTTCGGCGCCGGAAATTCCAAACTGGTAGCGGTAATCCCGTCTGGGAGTATCCATCGAACCCGAGGAGGTTCACCTGAATCCCCTGCATTCTTCCAATAGATATGCCAGCCAGGTTCGAGTTTGAAATAAAGCCCAGCCTTCGTTGGCTGTCCACGAACTCCTATGGCCGAGTCAGACAACACCAGCTGCACATGCAAATGCGCCACATCCGCCGAACTCGAAGCAGCAAAAACCGGCACGCCCGCCGCAAGCAGAAAAATCAGCGCAAAAATAAAACGGAAAGAACGCATCGTAGGCAATATCCCAATCAAACTCATCTCGGTGGACGCACTAAAGCCCGCTTTGGTTACGCAGACTCAGCCACAATCCCAACCCAGCGCCAACGGCGCATCACCAGCCCCACCAACAACCTTGTCATCCTGAACGAAGTGAAGGACCCGCTTCTGCTTTCTCGTCCATCATTCCCAAAAGGGAATCCACCGCCGCCGTAAAGCGCCAACGGCGCGCCGCTATCCCAGCCCAGGGCAACGCACTGGGTAGACGCATCAAAAACCAGACCAAGGGCTGAAGGCCCGACCTATCCCCACCTCGCTACTGCCCAGCCCAATACGCCCGATGCCCAATGTAATCCGGGTCCGGCAGATTTGCCAGAATCGCCCGCCGCAGCGCCATCACATCCAGATCGCCCGTCTGGTGAAACAATACCTTGCCATCCGGCGCCAGCAAAACCGTGTATGGCACACCCGACTCCCACTTCGGATCGAAAGCTGCCTGCAAAGCGTAAGTATCGGTCGATCCAAAGATCAGGTTCTTCGAACTCGCATGTTGCTTCTGCAGAAACTTCATCACCCCCGGCTTCTCATCCGGCATATTCGTCGCCACCGTCACCATGTCGAAGTCGCGATTCCGGAACATCCGGTACGTCGTCTCCAGATCCGGAAACTCCACCACGCACGGCCCGCACCAAGTCGCCCAGAAATTGATCAGCAGCAGCTTCCCCGTTCCATTCGCCCGCAGCTTCTTCAGCCCATCGGCATCCGTCTCGGTCACCGTGACCGGCTCCGCCTCTACCTTCTTCAAATACTCAATCCGGCTCGCCGACTTCGACTTCCACTTCGTCGAGCAGCCAAACACACCCGTATGCGCCACCGCCACCGGCTTCCCCGCCAGCAGCGCATCAATCGCATTCCGCGCGTCCTGCTTTTTCACCAACGAAACCCGCTGGCTGTCATCAATCCGCCCCTCAAAACGCAGCTTCCGCTCCGCATCGAAGATAAACACATGCGGAGTAGCCTTAGGCCCATAAGCCCGCGCCGTATCCTGCGTCGCGCCATCATACAAATAAGGAAAATTGAAGTGCCGGTAAGCCGCCCGCACCTTCATGTCATCCAGGCTGTCGCTCACATCCGTGTAACCCAGCTCATCCAGCCGCACCGCGTCCGGATCGTTCGGCTGGATCATCACAAACTGCACGCCCTTGCCCGTGTAATCCTCCACCAGCTTCTTCAGCCGCGGCTCATACAACTGCGCCGTAGGACAGTGGTCGCAGGTAAACACAATGGCCAGCACCTTAGCCGCCTTGTATTCGTCCAGCGAATGCGTCTTGCCATCAATCCCCGGCAACGAGAAGCTAGGCGCCGACGCACCCAAAGCCAGCGTAGGATGCTCCTCCTGCGCACTCGCGGCAACCGCCAACCCCGCCAGCAGACACACTGCTGCACAACTCGAAGCAAAGAGTCTGACGATCTGAAATAGATTGCGAATAGAAGCCATGCAACTCACCACCCAATTTCGAAGAACAAACCATGATACCTACTTCTGCAGGCTGCGCTCTTCACGAAGCCGCTCAGCCAGAAAGACCTTAAGCAGAGATTGGTACGGAACATCCCGCTGATTGGCTAATACCTTCAAATCCTCGACCATGGCCACAGGCAGCCGCACAGATATTGTGCGCAGCGTCGGTTTTAACTTAACGAATTTGGTCTTCTGGGCCTGATTCCAGTCGAAATACTCCGTCGAATCGGCTGTACTCCAAAACTCAAACTCCTCTGCTTCGCTTTTGAACTCAGGAATCTTCTTCTTCATGTCGCCCATACTCCTCGTTCTCTTTGCGGTTCATATCGCGCGCAGAAATCACGCGAATATGTTTTCGCCGAACCGTGAAAGCGATAAACAGCTTGCGCCCTCGTGAAGTCTGCCCCAAGACGCCGTATCGTTTTTCTTTCACTGAATGGAGCCTATCGGCCCGAAGTACAAACGGATCATGAAAGAAGACATCCTCGGCCTCTTCAGGCGTAACCCCATGTCTTTCCCATATCTTGCTCGAGTTCCACTCGTCCCAATCGAAACCCACACACTCGGCGAGTGGATTCTTAATCATTATTTGTATATATCACATATATACCAAACAGGTTTCTGCTTCTTACCTTTTAACTCCGCGCCGCATGTTCCCGAAAAATGCAGTCATTCTGGACCGCCTTCACACCAGCAGCCTCAGCCTTCTTCACGGCTTCCTCGTGATACACCCCATCCTGCAGCCACAGATAAGGAATATGCAGCCGGATCACATCCTCAACAATCCCCGGCACCGCATCCGAAGCTCGAAACACATCCACCAGATCGATCTTCTTTCCCTCCACCGCCAGCGCCGTCTGCGCATCCTCAAGCGTCGGGTAACTAGTCAATAACTGCCCATTGACCACCGCCTCGCTCAACGCCGGATTTACCGGCACCACGCGATACCCATGCTTGCCCAAATAGTTGGCAATGTGAAAGCTAGCGCGCTCACTCTTGTTGCTGATCCCCACCACCGCAATCGTCTTCGCGGTACTCAACATCTCGTCAATCAAACTCGCGCGTTCCACCATTTTCAATTTCCCCACGGGATCCAATTCTGTTTGTCATCCTGAGCGTAGCGAAGGACCCGCTGCTGCGCCCACAGGCGCCTCCGCCCGTCTGGCCAGGGCCTAGACGTCGAGATCGTCCCCACTATCAGATGCAGGAGCAGTCCCCCGGCGCTTCATTAACAGAAATCCGCGCAGGAAAGGCTCAAGATACCCATCCAGCACCTTATCCACATCGCCCACTTCGACTTTGGTTCGATGATCCTTGGCAATGCGATACGGCTGCAGCACATACGAGCGAATCTGCGAGCCGAAATTGATCTCCAGCTTCGCGTCTTCGATGTCCTTGGTGATGGCCTTTTTCTTCGCCAGCTCAAATTCATACAGGCGCGAACGCAGCATCTTCATCGCCTTGTCGCGATTCTTGATCTGCGAACGCTCGTTCTGGCAGGTCACCACGATCCCCGTCGGCAGATGCGTCATGCGCACCGCCGAGTCGGTCGTGTTCACATGCTGCCCACCCTTGCCGCCCGAGCGATACGTATCGATCCGCAAATCCTCCGTGCGAATATTCACCTCAATCGTGTCGTCAATCTCCGGTGAAACATACACGCTGGCAAACGAGGTGTGCCTTCGCTTCGCCGAGTCGAACGGCGAAATCCGCACCAGCCGGTGCACGCCGCTCTCGCCCGCCAGCAACCCAAAGGCATTCTCGCCAGAAACGGTAAACGTAGCCGACTTGATGCCCGCCTCGTCCCCATCCTGGTAGTCGTTCATCTCCGTCTTGTAGCCATTCTGCTCTGCCCAGCGCAGGTACATGCGCATCAGCATCTCGGCCCAGTCCTGGCTTTCCGTGCCGCCCGCACCCGGATGCACCGTCACAATCGCATTCAGCGGATCGGTCTCGCCCGAGAGCATCGTATTCGCCTCAAGCGCCTCGCAGAACTCGCGCAGCGAGTTCATCTCCCGCTCCAGATCCGGCAGCACTTCCTCAGCGCCTTCCTTGGCCAACTCAAAGTAGGCTTCGATATCGCCCAAACGCCGCACCAGCGCGTCATCGTCGGCAATCAGCCCTTCCAGCCGCTTGCGGTCGCACATCAACGGTTGAGACGCAGCAGGGTTCGACCACAGCGCAGGGTCTTCCAGTTTTTTCCCGATGGAGTCTAGTTCGCGATGCAGGCGAGCGGGGTCAAAGATACTCCCGCAGGTCGCGCACAGTATCGCGGAGGGGAGCGAATGCAAACTCGAGATCGTTCAATGACGCCATTTCGCTTCAGACCTGACTTTAGATTGGAATAACAACGCTTGGAAAATTTCCACCCATGCGGATGTTTTGAAAGGGCGTGGCTTCAGCCACGCCGTAAAACAAACCTAAACCAACGCGGCTTTAGCCGCCGAGGGAATGCTTGGTATCCATTCAGAGGCTTCCTAAGCAGCCTCGACCGATCTTTTCAAACCAGAAAGCCCAAGAAGGACTCGTCCAGACCACACAATCAACACCAGACTCAGTATGGCACACAGCTCCGCCAACCAGTCCCCATGCGCCGTGTAGAAGGTGATCTCCGAGCTATACCCAAACTGCGCTGGCAAAGCATCCACCTGATGCCGAGGAATACTCTGCCGCACCGTCCCATACGGATCGATCGAAGCCGTAACCCCATTATTCGTATCCCGCAAAATCCATCGCCGGTTCTCAATCGCCCGCATCCGCGCCATATTCAAGTGCTGCCACGGCGCGCTCGAATCCCCGTACCAGCCATCATCGCTGATATTGACGAAAATTTCTCCCCCCAACTGAGCAAACTGACGGACTTCGTCGCTAAACACCGATTCATAACAAATGAAAATTCCATAACGATGCCCACCAAGCATGAAGACTTTTCGGTAACTTCCCGCGCTCATATCGGTAAGGCTCTGTGCAATCTGCCGTACAAAGAAAAACAGCTCCCGATGTGGCACATACTCTCCAAACGGCACCAGATGAATCTTGTCGTAGCGGCCAATCGTATTCCCATCCTGCTGGATCACGTCAGCCGAGTTGTAAAAGTGATATCGCTGTTCTGACTGATCTTTTTCCATACCGATGACGCCAACAATCATGCCACTGGCTTTTTCAGTCACAACAATCGATTCCACATCCGTTGCAAACTTGAAATCTTCGCTTCGAAACGGCGCGGGGGATTCGGGCCAGACAATCAAATCGGGCGGCAGAGCCGGCCTAGCACACAACGGCTGCAGATCGGGCGCGGAGGTTTCGGGCATCCCTGCAATGTATCCGCCACAGGTCCGCGCTGCCAGCTCACGAAACTGTTTTATATGCCGATCCCACTCCGGCCCCACCCACACATCATCCGCCGCCACATCCAGATTGGGTTGCACCAGCACCGCCGTTGCCTCAGCCTTGGGATGCGGCGGTCTCAGAACCAGTCCCGAGGTACCAACCAGCACAATCATCACGCCCAACGAGCTGCAATACACCCGCATTGAAAACCGTCCCGGACTCCGCCTTAGCACCAGCCGTACAACCAGCAGCGCATTCACCGCTGCCAGCACAAAGCTGATCCCGTAAACTCCCGTCCACGGCGCAATCTTCGTCAGCAGCCCGTTATCAATCTGCGAATACCCCAGAAGATCCCACGGAAACCCAGGAACCCGCGCCAGTGCAAACTCCATCGCTGTCCATAGAAACGGAACCACGGCCAGACCTATCCAGCCAAACTTCCCGCCCACCGTAGCCTCGCCCACCATCGCCAGCACCAGAGCAAAAGCCCCAAACCAGACTCCCAGATACAAGCTGAACAACACCAGCGAGAGAGTCGCCAAAGCAGGCCCCATCCCCCCATAAAGATGCATGGTGTTGTAAACCCAGTAGCAGTTAGCCCCAAACCAGATCGCCCCACTCAGCCACCCAGCCAGAAACGCCCACTTGAGCCGCCAGCGTCGTTTTTTCTCAGGAAATGCCTGAGGCAAACGCAAAATCCCCACCAGCAGCGGCGCCAGCGCAACCCACGCGAAAATGCTTCTCCAAGCCGGCAGCGGCCCCGCCAGCGGAAACGGCAAATCCAGCAGCACAGCCGTCCCAACAGCCAGCCCCAGAAGCCTCCATGGAATACCCCGCATGGCGCTGAGTGTAGCAGAGCGCCGCAGGCGGCCAGATTCCCTTATGGAAACGTTTGCCAAACGGGACTACAATAGCCCCATGGCCCTCGGTATCCTGGCAATGCGCATCCTCGAGGTTATGTTCTTCATCGGCATGGCCGGTTCGGCTTTGGTCGTACTGACAACCTTTGTACGTGTCGTTTTCTATGCCATTTTGAAGCCTGAAACCCAAGCTTGAGGCTTCGCGCATCGATAATGCTCCCTGCATCTGCCAATCTCAGCATTCATAACCGTCTGAATCGCCCATACTCCATTCATGACTTTTCATTGACGAGCCGCCCAGCGCGGGTTAGACTCACCGCTGGGCGTTTGTTCCCTCTGGAAAGATTTACGCACTGAACGTCTTCTTTTTGACCACTGCAGCGGGCCTGGATCGGCCACACAAATACAAATGGGATCTCTGAAAACTACCACCGCCCCAATGTCCAATCGCGTTCGATTGGTGGTGGCGTCTTCGGTGATGCTCACCTTCATTTCTTTCTGGCGCGTCGCAGCAATCGTGCTCAACGACCTCGGCTCCTCCGCCTTCTATGCTGGAGGTATCGCCGAAGAAGCCATCGGTAAATCCGCTCCCTGGTTCATTCTCGGCGTCATGGTCTTCGCCTCCGCCGTCCGCCTGGTCTACGTCGAAAGCTGTTCGATGTTTACCCGTGGCGGAGTCTATCGGGTCGTTAAAGAGGCTCTCGGCGGCACATTCGCAAAACTGAGCGTCTCAGCGCTCATGTTCGACTACATCCTAACCGGGCCGATCTCCGGCGTCTCTGCAGGCCAGTACATTACCGGGCTCATGAATGAGCTCATCATCGTCTGCAACAACCACGGCTGGCTTCCCGTAGTCATGTCTGCCGCCAACGGTCATCGGCTCTTCCAGTTCGACACCAATTACACCTCCGCCGTCTTCGCTGCTGCAGTCACCATCTACTACTGGTGGGAAAACACCAAGGGCATTGAAGAATCCAGCGAAAAAGCCCTCAAGATCATGCAGATCACCACTGTAATGGTGATCATTCTCCTCGTCTGGGGCGTCTATTCGGTCATGGTGCAGGGCTCTCACCTGCCCCCGCCACCCATCCCGTCCAACCTCGTCTTCAGCAAAGATGCGCTGGGCTTCCTTCACGGAACCAGCTTTGTTCCGTTTCTCGGCTTCTTCGGCATCCTGATGGCCTTCGGCCACTCCGTCCTCGCCATGTCCGGTGAAGAATCCCTGGCCCAGGTCAATCGCGAGATCGAGCACCCCAAGCTCAAGAACCTCAAGCGCGCCGCCATCGTCATTGCTATCTTCAGTTTCCTCTTCACCGGCGGAGCTACCCTGCTCTCCTCCATGCTCATCCCCGATGGGCCGCGCACACTGGTTTATAAGGACAACCTCATCGCCGGTCTGGCCATGTACATGACCGGCCCGGATGTCCTCAAAATCGGCTTCCGCATCTTTGTCGTGATCGTCGGCTTCCTCATCCTCTCCGGAGCCATCAATACCTCCATGATCGGGTCGACCGGCGTCCTGATGCGCGTCGCCGAAGACGGCGTTCTCACCGACTGGTTCCGCAAGCCGCACAAGCGCTTTGGCACCAGCTACCGCATCGTCAATCTCGTCTTTGCCCTGCAGATGTTCACCATCATCATCACCCGTGGTAACGTCATCCTGCTCGGCGAGGCGTACGCTTTCGGCGTCATCTGGTCCTTTACCTTTAACTCTCTCGCCATGCTGGTTCTCCGCTGGAAGTTCCACGGCGAACGCGGTTGGAAGGTGCCTGGCAATCTCCGCATCGGTAAGACCGAAATTCCCCTCGGGCTCGGTAGCGTCTTTCTCGTGCTCTGCACCACGGCCATCGTCAATCTCTTCACGAAATCCGTCGCCACCATCAGCGGCATCGCCTTCGCCGGTGTCTTCTTCATCATTTTCACCGTCTCGGAACACCGGAATAAAAAACAGCACGCCCTCACTGCCCGGCAGATGAAGGAGCACTTCCAACTCGATCACGAAGATATCGTGACCCGCGAAACGGTCGGCGTACGTCCCGGCGGCATCATGGTCACCATGCGAGACGCTGCCAATCCCTTTGCGCTCAAATGGGCGCTCTCCCGCACAGATACTGAGGAGCAGGATGTCGTAGTTCTCACGGTACGTATGATGGGCGCTGGCGGTCCCGAGTATCTCGGTCCAGAAGACCAGATCTTCTCCGAACACGAACAGATGGTCTTCACCAAGGCCATCTCTGTCGCCGAGAGCTTTGGCAAAAAAGTCTCCCTGCTTGTCGTTCCCGCCGGCGATATCTTCGCCGCCCTCATCCAAACGGCAAATTCCCTCGAAGTCGACTCCGTCGTCTCTGGCCTTTCCACGAAAATGTCGGCCGAAGATCAGGCCTTCCACATCGGCCAGGCTTGGGAATCCCTTCCCGAACCCAAACGCCAGCTCAATTTCTATGTCATCAATCCCTCCGGCGAGTCGAAGGTTTACTATCTAGGTCCCCACGCGCCCTCCCTGCGCCCTGACGACGTGCAACTGGTCCATCGCCTGTGGCTCAATCTTCGCCGGGATCCCACCGTTCAAGACCTTCATCACAGCGACATCATCACCTATGCACTTACCCGCCTTGCCAGCCAATATGCACGTGAAAAACAGGAGATCATCAAGGATCTCCGCGGCTATCGCGGTTCCGAAGGCCCATCCGCGCGTAAACTTACCGACACCGTGTTGAGTGGAGTCGCCTATGGCGGCGCCTCAAAACAGTCCGACATCGATAATTCCGATCGCGAGTAAACAGTTCACTGACCGTTCGAAGTCTGACTCACCCGCTGTCCCTTCCTTGCCCTGTCCCACTCCAGTAATGGCTCTTCTCAGAAAAACAGTCTTCAAATTCCCTTAATTGATCACTCAGAGGTAACTCTTAGTAGCAATAGGCAAAAAGTATGCAAATTTCGGTTTACAAACCCTAGCAATGTTTCATACAAAGTAAATACGCCTTGTCCTCTGCCGCTGGTCTTCTGTACCGCAGAGCAGGCTGGCGACATCAGGAGGAAGCATGCAACTTACGCAGATTTTGGCTGAGATTGACCTGGAGATTTCCCGTCTGGAACAAGCTCGAACCCTTCTTGCCGGCGATTCCGCTCCGGCCCTCAGAAAGACTCGCAAGGTCAAGTCAGCCACCGCCGACGCACCGGTGAAACGCAAAAAGAAACGCAACCTGTCGCCGGAAGGCCGCAAGAGGATTGCTGAAGCAGTGCGTCGTCGTTGGGAGTTACAGAAAAAGAACGCATCTAAGTAAGCAATGGGTGCGCGCAAAGCACATCGCCCGGAAGAGCTGGATCTCTCAGCTCTTCTTGACAAACTTAAAAACGCTGGCCAATCACCCCGGCAAAGCTTCGCCAGGGACTACGAAAGCTACCGTTTCTGGCTCGAAGATTAGTTGCGCCAGTTGCTCCGGCGTCCCGGTCAAAGGCGGAAACGTCCCCCAATGCAAAGGAAGAATCAGCTTGGGAGTCAGATAGCGAACGGCCAGCGCTGCTTCTTTCGGCCCCATCGTATAGTGACCGCCAATTGGCAGCATCACCACATCCGGCGCATAGAGCTCTCGAATCAACTCCATATCCCGAAAAACTGTCGTATCGCCCGCGTGATAGAGGACCGGCCCATTCTCGATCGTCAAAACCAGCCCCGCCGCCACACCCAGATAAACAATCTGCCCATCGTCTTCCATGCTTGAGGAGTGCTTGGCCTCGACCATCGTCACCGCAACTCCAGGCAATCCGTACGTACCGCCAAGATTGATGCCGACCGTCTTCTCCACGCCCTTGCTCGCAAGATAGCCGGCGAGTTCCACCATCGCCACCACGGTTGCTCCGTACTTTTTCGCAATCGGGGCCGCATCGGCAATGTGATCGACGTGCCCGTGGGTCAGCAGCACACAATCGATCTTCTCCGGCAGCACAAACCCCTTCGGATACTTGGGATTCTGCTCAATGAACGGATCGATCAGTAAGTTGATGCCATTCGGCAGTTGAACCAGCACAGTAGCATGGCCCAGCCAGGTCACGCGCGTTCCTTTCAGCAGGCTCATCGAATTCTCCAGAAAATTAGGTCAATACTCTTATTCCAAAACCAGGCATCAGGGTGCCCCACATCTCGATCTTGAGATGTGGGCCTCATTCGAGTGCAGCTCGAATCGCCTTTCCTTCCACAGAGGCTGCTCACCGCGCAATAAGCGCCTCCGAAACACCATCCTTCGCCAAAAACTGTTTCAGCCCTGACCACGCTGAAAACAGCTTTTCGATATTGCGATTGGTCAGCGCCCGCTGCTGCACCGCTGGCCGCGCCAGTTGCAGCTGCACATCATCGGTCGCCGTGATGTGAAAGCGATGGTACGGCGACTGCTCTGGCTGCAGCTTTGTATGAAATAGCGCCAGTAGCTGTCCTCCCGGAACCATCGCACTGTACAGGGCGTTGACCACCGGCACTACCAGTGCTTCAGGAAGATAGTCCAGCGCCGTCCACAACAGCACAATGTCAAAGGTTCGTCCTGAAAACTGTAGATTTTGCGCGGTAAAACCCTCGGCGTTCCAGACCGGCTTGCCGTCTTCGTCAACCCCCGTCTGCCACTCGCCGGAAAACGCATCTTCGATCACATCCGCCATGTAGACGCTGTGCCCCAGATCGGTCAGGTAGTTGATGTTGTTCGGTGAGGTGCTTCCGATATCCAGCACCCGCAAGCCCGGCTCAGCCGCCAGCCGCTTGCGCAGAGTACCCCAGCTCCCGGAGTGCCGGGGAACCCGCGGTCCGCTCAACCCCGGCGTCACCGACCCTGGCGACGGCTGACGATCGAACAACTTGCCTAGCATGGTGCCGCCCTCCTGCACTGCAGCAAACTGCGTCTAGCCGCCGATGCGGTGTGTTTGAGATCAGGATACCTGCATGTTGAAGACAACGCGTCTACTTCACCCCGTCGCGCAATGTGCAACACGGGTGAACGCCTCCATATCTCGCCTCAGACCTCTAAACCTCTAAAACAGCCCGCCGGCAGGGGCAGCTTCGCCGGAAACCGCTCCGGACTCCGTACCCTTGGCGGCACCGGCAGCCGAGTTCCCGCCGCTCGCTCCCTGCGTCAGGTCCACCTTGCCGCGAAAGACCGCATTGTCCTCAATCGCCAGCCGCAGCGCGCGTACATCGCCGATCAACTGGCACCCGGCGCGCAGTTCCACCCGCCCGGTAGCGATCACATTTCCCTGCACCTGGCCCAGCACCAGTACATCCTTCGCTGTAAGGTCAGCCGCCAACACTGCGTTGGGGCCGATCGTAAGACGGCTCTCCGAGAGGCTGATCGTACCCTCGATGCGTCCGTCGACAAACAAATCTTCGCTGCCCTTGACTTCGCCACGGATCACAACCGATTTGCCAATCCGCGCCGGCGTATTCTCAACTGCCATAGGTGAAATCCCTCAAGGGCTCAATATCGAAACCCTGCCCGCACTATAGCATTCCGGGGGAACCCGTTTCCCGCTCTCTCTCGCCGGTCCGCGCAACCGGCGCATTGAAGAATCACGTCGGTTATCCGCAACCAGCCCCATCCGCCGCAAAACCTCTGCGACCGGCCGGGCAAATTTGCGTCTAAGGGAGAGATGATCCCAGCCCATCTCTCCAGGAAGAAACAATGCCGTCGGGCAAAACAGGGTCGCGCGCTCCATTGGTTGATATATGGCATCGCGCTATACTGGGCGGCAACTCAAAGCTGTCTTTCCCAATCTCGGCCCACCCAACTCACCAATGAAGAGACTCAGGCTCTCGTCAAGCGCGTCCTGCAAACTGAGATTGACGCCGCCCGTGACCTCTCTCACCCCATGCAATACCGTTTGCGCAAGATCAGCCCGCGTCTTTCCACCACCAAGCTCATCATCGAAACCAAAGACGGCAACGTCGCCCGCCTCATCGCCACCAACGACACCCCACTCAGCCCGGAAGGCCAGCAGGCCGAGGGCGCCCGTCTGCAAAGCCTCCTCGATGACCCCGGCCTCCAGCGCCACCGCGAGGAACGCGAGCAGGGCGATACAGAACGAGTACGTAAAGTCATTCGCGCGCTTCCCGATGCCTTCCTCTACCAATTCGTGGGCTTCGTCGACACCCCGCAGGGCCCCAGCTATCGCCTCACTTTTCAGCCCAATCCCAACTTTGATCCTCAGGCCCTCGAAGCCCAGGTTCTCAAAGGCATGGCCGGCGAGCTCTGGATCGATATCGCCCAGCAACGTGTTACCCATCTCGAAGGCAAGCGCATCCGTGCCGTCGACTACGGCTGGGGGCTCGTCGGCAAGCTCGATCAAGGCGGCACGCTCTTGCTCGAGCAGGCAGACGTCGGCAATCATCAATGGCGCACAGTACATATGGTGCTGGCCATGAATGCCCGCGTCTTCTTCAAGAGTATTAAGCTCGACACTACCCTCGAGTTATCCGGCTTCTCTCCTGTCACCCCCGGCATGACCTATCGGCAAGCGATTGAGTTATTACGATCCAGCAGCATCCAACCCTCTCCGAAAGCTTCGGGCAGGTAATTTGATTAACTAAGTTGATATTCATTTATTCCATCGCTTCATAACATTATTTATTACAACAAGAATGAGACCTTCTATTCATCATCGAATGACATTGTCATGACGCCCGCGAGACAACACTCCTCTCGCTCCCCGTTACGGTTATCAACGGAATCGCAGAACATCGGGGCCGGTTCCGGAAAAAGAGGAGAACAAGTACATGAAAGAATCCCCAGTTTCTATGACGCGTTCAGTAAATCGCCGCTCCCTGATCAAGGGCGGACTACTGGCAGGTGGCGCAGCATCTCTCGGCGCTGGCTTATTAAATAAGAAAGCCTTTGCCCAAGGCGGTAACAACCTCTCTTCCGGAGACATCGCAATCCTTCGCTTTGTCGCCGCGGCCGAACTCATCGAAAGCGATCTGTGGACTCAATACACCGAGTTGGGTGGAGTGTCGGACGGTCCCCAGAACACGTACCAACAGGCCTTCGAATTCCTCGATGGCGATGGTCCCCAATACATCACTAGCAACACCATCGACGAAATCAGCCACGCCACCTTCCTCAACGGCTATCTCGAATTCAGAGGAGCCGACCCTGTCAACTTCGACGAGTTCCGTATCCTTCAGGGCAGCACTGCCAGCGGAGCGGAGAACATTGGCCGACTCACCAACCTGATGCACCTCAATGTCGACACCAGCTGGTACATCCGCTACCGCAGCACCACCAATCCGGACTTTGGTGCGAATTACCCGCAAGCTATCCACATCAACAACCGCCCCGCCATCCCCGTCACCGACGCGGATTTCAACAATCCCAACCACATCCAGGCCATCGCCAATACCGCTGCCTTCCACTTCGGCTCCATCGAACAGGGGGGAACCAGTCTCTACGCTTCTCTGGCGCAGAAGGCTTCCCATCCGCAGGTTCTCGAGGTCTTGTTAGGTATCGGCGGCGATGAAGTTACCCACTTCCTGGAATGGGTCGACTTTGCCGGCAACGCCGTCAAGCCAGCCGACGACGGCACGTTCGACTTCGCCGGCCGCACCAGCCCAGTCAATGACACAGGCCTCATCTTCGCCGATTTCACCAAGAAAGGCCCTCTCTTCCAACCCAATCTCATCTTCCCCGTTCCCGCTGAGTTCATTCACCCCAGCCTTCCCCGCTGCGCCACCGTACGCCCGATCACGGACAAATTCGGCGGAGCCCGTGCCGCCGTCGCCGGCTGGATCGAAGGCGGACTTTTCGCCGGCCAGTCGAAAACCTTCCTCCACACCCTCAACCGCATGGCAGCGGAAGCAGACGCCGCCCAACGGAAAGATATCTAAGCAAACCCCTCTGCAAAAACAACGGCCTCTTCAGTTCAACTGAAGAGGCCGCTTCCTTTATCGGCAGTCCCTGGTCCCTTGATCCCTGCCTTTACAACACTCCCCCATCGCCGCCATAGCTCCCATCGTCTCCAAAGCTGCTCGAGGAGTCATCGAAGCCCGACCCGCTATCGCCAAAATTACTTCCGCAGTCGAAGCCGCCCCCCGAGTTGTCGTTCCAGTCAGCATTCGAGAGATGCGCATCCACATCGGCAGTCGTCTCCTGGAACTGCTGCCCGCCACCATGCTCGTGTTCGTAGTGCTCCCCACCGCCCGGCGAATCGTAGTAGTTGTTCACCACCGTCTCTTCAATGGGCCGCTCATACCCCATACCCATTCCACCCATCATTCCCATGCCCGGTCCCATGCCGAAGCCCACGCCCGGCATCCCCCAGCCGCCCATGCCCATGCCCATCCCGGGGTGCCCAAAACCACCGTGCAGCAGCGCCTCGACACCCTCAAAGGCCAGCGCACCGGCAGCTACACCGGCAGCCGTCTGGGCCGCCGAACGCAAAAAGCTTCCCTGTCCAAAAGCCCCGCCCTGCGGAGACCCATAATACGGCCCGCTATACGGCGGCGGAGGCGGTCCCTGGTACGGTGGCGGCGGGTAATACTCCGGCGGAGCCTGCGGGCTGTAGACCTGCTGATACCCCTGCTGTTGTGGAGGCGGTGGTGGCGGCTGCGGAGCAGGATTGCGATGGCCCAGCAGGCTACCCAGAAAGCTCGTCGAGCGCGCCGGCTGCTGGGCCTGCTCTTGCGCCTGCTTCAGTTGCGCGTGGGCCTGCTCCAGCGCGATATTCTGCACCAGCACGCTCTGCGCCAGAATGTACAGGGCGTCCGGATTCCCGCCGAAACCCCGTTCCAGCAACGCCGCCGCGTCGGGGTCTTTCTCTGTCAATTTTGTCGCATTTACCCGCTCCACGAGCGAGTTCAACATCTGTTCTTCCTGAGAAGTCACGGATCGATCCTCCAGCGGCCGCTAACATCCGGCCAAGGCCTCATCTAGCCCCTTCTCATTAGACGCGGGAGGAAGACCTGAAGCCCCTTCGAAGTTGCGCCGCTGTCAATAGTACGCTCACGCCGCTCGCAGAGTTCCAGAGTCGGAATTCCCACGCCCTCCCAGCTATCTGTGCGGAGCCGCCTCCCACGAAGACTGCGCCGGAAATCCGGCATACACAATCCGGATCGCGCCTATCCCCTGCGTATGCTCTTCCACCGCCGACAGCGCCAATCCGCACTGCTCGCAAGTAATCTGCAGCGTGTTCGCATCCGGCCATTGCAGGCTCAGCGTCCCGCAGCGCGATGTCTTCATCGCTACATGCGAGTCCTTGAAATCCTCGCCATTGTCGTAGTGAGGCTTGCCTGTATCGCGATCCAGCAGCACATACGTCGTAGGACTGTTGTCGAAATGCCCGTCCACCACATACTGCCGCTCGATGACCGTTGCCCGCCAGGTGTGACCCGGATTGGCGACCGAAGACAGCACCGTGTCGAACCGCTCGCCGCCCTTCAAATCCTTGAAACAGCCGCACAGCGTCGCCAGCACCAGCAACATCGAGATACGAACACCAGGCTTCATGCGGACCGCTCAAACACCATCGCCAAGACCTGGGGAAGCCTCGCGTTACTTGAAAATATCCTACATCGCCACCAGCTCATGCGCGCGAATCGTATGCTTGCGCACCGTGAGCTTCTCCACCAGGTCGGTACGTACCGCGTAGCCGCGTCCCGGCGCATCTGAAATCGCAATCTCGCCCGTCGCCGACACCGTCACCTCAGGCTCGATGATGTCCTCCGCCCAATACCGCTTCGACGCCGACACATCTCCCGGCAGCGAATAGTTCTCCAGCGTCGAGAGCGCGATATTGTGCGAACGCCCAATCCCCGACTCCAACATCCCGCCGCACCACACCGGAATTCCTCGCTCATAGGCCGCATTATGCACCGCAATCGCCTCTGAGAATCCGCCCACACGCCCCAGCTTGATGTTGATGATCTGGCAGCTCTCCATCTCGATTGCCGCCAGCGCATCGCGCCGGTTGCGAATCGACTCATCCAGGCAAATCGGAGTATTCAGCCGCTTCTGCAGCATCGAGTGGTAGTAGAAGTCGTCATACCATAGCGGTTGCTCCACCATCAGCAAATCGAAGTTATCGAAGCTCGCCAGGTGATCCTCATCCTTCAGCCGGTACGCCGAATTCGCGTCGCAGCTCAGCGTAATATCCGGAAACTTATCCCGCACCCGCTCGAAGACTTCGACATCCCAGCCCGGCTTGCACTTCAGCTTGATGCGTTGATACCCCGCCGCCACCTCGCGCCCGATCACATCCAGCAACTCTGGAATCGACGGCTGAATCCCGATCGAGACGCCGCACGGAATCGTCTCCCGCACCCCGCCCAGCAGTTGACTGAGTGAAATTCCCTTTTGCTGCGCCTCCAGATCCCACACCGCATTCTCCAGCGTCGCCTTGGCCATGCGGTTGCCACGCACCAGGCCGAAGATTTGCGGAATCTGCCCGCCATTCCTCGGCTCGCTCTCCGCCAGCATGGGGCCAAGCTCATCCACGATCACATTCCAGCAGGAATCCACCGACTCCTCGGAAAAATGCGGATGCTCGCCCGCCGTACACTCGCCCCAGCCAATCAGGCCCTCCGAGTGAACCTCGGCCAGGATCACCCGCCGGTCCTTGGTCGTTCCAAAGCTGGTCTGGAAAGGCCGCACCAGCGGCAGGTTCAGTTCGCGCAGGAAAATTGCTTCGATATTCATTTCGGCTCAGTCCTGTTTAGCGGTAGTTCTGATTGACGATCTTGAGAGTTTCGACAGTTCCGTTCGGCTCCGGAAGATTTCAAAAGTGCCGGAGTCTGTTGGATACGTCATTTCGCGATGAGACTTCGATCCGACTTCAAGGCAGATTCGTCATGCAAGACAGACGGTTCATTCCACCGTCCCAAATGAAAGATTCCATTTCCTTCCGCGTCCCGGGTAAAGGCCACCACCGCCAGTCCCCGTGAAAACGCCTCTTGAAACTTCTGGCGGTTTTCCGCCTGCACTTGATGGGCAAGATGCCGATGCGCGTCGTCGGCCTTCCATTGGTAAATCGCCGCTGGAACTCGAATCTCCTCCAGCCAACTTTCCCGCGGCGCGTCCTGCGCCGGACTTCCCTGGATCGCAGCCTCTACCCGTGGCGATCCAATCCACCATTCCGCCACCAGGCGGTCGGTCTGCAAACCACCCTGCAATCGAGATGAGGATACACCATAAAAGTTCTCTTCATACCGGCGAACAATCGCTCCCAGCTTGTGGATATTCAAAAAAGCATTCTTGATCTCCACCGGATCGAAGGTCCACTCGATCCGCGCGAAGCCTCTCTTCAGGGCGTCCTCCCGCTGCGCCAGCTTCAACCGTGCCCCGATTCTCTGGTTCCGGTACCCATCCCGCACCGCCAGCATGTGCGAATGCAAATACGGCTCCGGCCTCCCGGATTGAGAATTCGCCTTAACCCCGGGCAGAGAAAACGAAAACCCAATCAGCGAAGCGGCATCCCCCTCAAACGCGCTGTTCCCTGGTCCCTGTTCCCTGATCCCTGTGTCTGTATCAAAAGCCCCAATCACCTGCCCGCCGATCTTCTGCGCCACCAGGAAGACCCGCCGCGCAATCACATCGCCGTCGTTATAGCCCCAGACCTCAATCTCCATATCGACGCACGCCTGCAGCTCATCGAATCCCCGGCACTCGCGAATCACAATCATCGGCCCGCCTCCGCAAGGGACTGTTTCGCACCGGCCCACAAGGCCTCCAGCTCCGCCGGCTCCAACTCCGCCAGCGGCTTCTCTGAAGCCCGCTCCATCGCCCCGAATCTCGCACGAAAACGAGCATTCGTTCCTCTGAGCGCCATCTCCGCATCCACGCCTAGATGCCGCCCAAGATTCACCACCGTAAACAACAAATCTCCCACCTCGGACTCAACCTCAGCCTGCGACAACTTCGCCGCATCGTCTTTATCTTTGTCATCGCTTTTCTGGCTGTCATTCCTGAACGGAACCTGCTCTTGGCTTTGCTTTTCTTGCCTGTCATTCTCGAGGGGAATCTGCCTCTCCCAAGCCTCCGCCGCAGCCACCAGCTCCGCCGTCTCTTCCTCAACCTTGGCCAGCAGGTCGCGCCACTGCGGCCAGTCAAACCCCACCTTGGCCGCCTTCGAACCCAGCTTCCCCGCCTCGCTCAACGCCGGCTGCGCCCGCATCACACCATCCAGAAGCGAAACATCGCTCGCTATGCCCTTCTTTTCAGCGGCCTTAATCTGCTCCCAGTTCGCCAGCACCCGCGCCGTCGAACCCTCTACCTGGGCATCAACCGTCGCCGCATTCCCCGCCGCCGCCGAAGCCTCCTCGCCAAACACATGCGGATGGCGCCGCACCAGCTTCCGGTTCAGCGTCTCCAGCACCTCAACAATCGTGAACCGGCCCTCATCGTTCGCCATCTGCGCATAAAAAAGAACCTGCAGCAGCAGATCCCCCAGCTCTTCGGTCAGATTGGCCCAATCCCGCCGCTCAATCGCGTTCAGAACCTCATACGTCTCTTCCAGCGTGTATTTTCGAATGGAATCGAAGCTCTGCTCCCGGTCCCACGGGCAACCGTCCGGCCCTCGCAGCCGCGCCATAATCGCCACCGACTCGGCGAACCCACGCGCAGCAGATGCCGCCAAACTCTCATCCTGCAATGCAGCCTCTGCCTTAGACTCCATAGAAATACTGTAACCTGCCCCTATGCCCCACAAGAATCGCGAATCCACAGGCCGAACCGCTAACTTGCTAACCCGCTAACGCGAAGCGCTAACCCGCCAAACAAACAGCCAGCCTGAGCAATCCCTACATCCGAGCCGTCAATTTCATCAGCACTGGAGTCCAAATCCCATCCTCAATGAAATTCAATCCATCGGCACGGTTTTCGCAGCCCTGTTAGGCCTCGCCTTCGGCAGCTTCCTCAACGTTGTTCTCGCCCGCCTGCCCGAGGGCGAAAGCATCGTCACACCCGGCTCCCACTGCCGCAACTGCGACCATACCCTCACATGGTGGGAGAACCTGCCCGTCCTAAGCTGGCTCCTTCTGCGCGGCCGCTGCCGCCAATGCCAAACCCGCATCAGCCTCCGCTACCCGCTCATCGAACTAGCCGTAGGTTTGCTCTGGATGGCGGTCTGGGTCAAATTCAGCAGGCCCATCTTCACTACTGATTTTGCTGAACTGGAAGTTCCACACTTATTCATTCACGCATGGATCGCGATTGTAGGTGTTGCACTTCTGTCTTGGCTTCTTATCGCTCTGTCAGCACTGGATGCAGAGTTATTCTGGTTGCCCGACAAGCTGACCATCCCTGGTATCGGTCTGGGATTTATCTACACTGTGTCGATGAACAGGACAGCCTGGTTCTTCGACAATACAGTTAGCCTCACGCGAGCAGCTGAGCAATGCGGCATTGCAATACTCGGCACCGCCGGCCTCGTCCTCATCATCCGCCTGGCCTACTGGCTAATCCGCCGCCGCGAAGGCATGGGCCTCGGCGACGCTAAGCTCATGGCTATGCTGGGAGCCTGGCTCGGCCTTGTCGGCGCTCTTGAAAGCTTCGCCCTCGCCGTCTTAGCAGCAAGCGCAGCCGCCCTCATCTGGCTAGTGCTATCCGCACTCCGCCGCAAGACGCAGGAATGGGCAAAAATGCCCCTCCCACTAGGCACCTTCATCTGCCTCGCCGCACTTTCAGAGATTTTCTATCCCGAATGGCTCTGGACCTGGTACAGCCGCACATTTCTTCCCTGAGCGGGCTACACTGCCCCGGCTCGCCTCAGGCCGTCTTCAGCGAACGCGCATAGCGAATCGCGCTCTCCAGCTGTCCAGCATGGTGTTTCGCATGGACCGCGTGATACCGCCGCCACTCATCCACCCGCATCACGCCATAGAAAGGGTGTTCACCACACGCCTGAATCCCAAATTTCTTCCGCGCCGCCCCCAGCACCTCATCCATCGCCTCTGCCTCCGCCAGAAAGCGCGCCGCAATTGCCTTGCCACTCTCCGGCACGAAGTCATTCGGACGCACCGCCCGGATCGCCGGCACTCCGCTCGGCATATACCCCGCCCCAATCGTCTGCACCCGCAGCACAAATTCCAGCAGATTGCGCCGGTTCTTCGGCACTCTGCCGTTTTTAAGCTGCCGGCTCACCGAATCGGAAGTGAGCTGATAGGTGAGAATCAGGTGCTCCATGATCTGCTGCGGACACCAACGCCCAGTTCCAGGCATCGGCACAACCTGGGCCTCTTCCAAGCTCAAGGGAGCTATCAGTTCAGCTAACGGTTCCAGGGCAGACTTCAAGACTGGATGCATGTACGGTTTGTAAGAATTGTCCCTTCACCGGATCGATGCGCAGCAGTAGTACCAAAGGTTTCCGGAGGTCAACTAGCTCACAGCCGGAAGCGGCCGCAAACCGTCCTATAGAAACTATCAGAAAGGCCCCACCCATAGTTAACAAATTGAAGTACTTTAATAAACCGCTAACCTGGCTTACTTCGGCTGCCCGCCCTGCGTCTCAGGATGTTTCGCCGCGGCTACCTCGACCTCTCCCAGGGCCTTTCTTGCCGCGCGGCTGTGCGGGCCATCCGGATCGTAGGAAAGGAACAGCGTGTAATGGTCGGCGGCCTCCTTGTTCAGGCCCAGATGACGCTCCGCCTCGGCCAGTCCCCACACCGCGTCAACGTTCTCCTTATCCAGCGCAAAGGCGGCCTTATAGCGTGCCTGTGCTGCCCTCCAGTTCTTCTTCTCGATATAGAACCCACCCACATCCAGGTCTTCCTGGATCATCTGTTCGCGGGTTTTATTCTTCGTCGACTTCCCCGGCCGCCCATCGTTGTCATCCTCAGCCGGCAAATTCGCGAGCCCCGATCGGCTCGAGCTGAATCCATCATCTGCTGCCTGTCCCGGCAGGTCCGGCGTGCGCACTGGATCCCCGTCTGGATCGCCATCCCGCCGCGCCGTTGAATTCGCCGGCTCGCCAGATCGTCCCGAATCAGCGCCAGAATTTCTTCCCGATCCAGTCCCCGGACCCGGATCTACCGGGATGATCGGCGCATTCGAGTCCTCGCCCGGGAAGGGATTGTCGCTCTGCGGAGCACTTTGTTGCGCAGGCTTTTGCTGTTGTTGCGTGCTCTGCTTCGCACTTCCCTGCCTCGCATCTGATCCCGCATTGGGCTTCGGAGTATCCGGCTGCTGCTCACCAGGAAACGGGTTATCACTCTGCGCAGGAGGCGGCTGGCTGCTTTGCCCCCGCAGAACCATCCCCCCGGACGCGAGACACACTCCCACAGCCAGGCTCAACATCACGCTCCGCATTGAAAATCTATGCCGCATCTTCAGGCCTTCAAACCATCTCACGCTACTTTTGATGCTCACTCTCAGGCTCAGGCTATCGTTCCACATCAACCAGTGTTACGATGCCCTTCGAGGAGGTTCCTTATCCTCACCTCTTATCCCCAAAGGCCCTCATACAGAATATGTCCTTGATCGTCCGTTCGTCAGCTATCCATGCCGCCGGCTGCTACACCACCACCAGTGTCCGCAAAGGCGAGCGCATCGCCGAGTACAGCGGACGGCACCTATCCAAAGAGCAGGCCGACGACCTCTACCAGGACTACCCTGTCACCTACCTCTTTGGACTCGGCGACGGTTCAACCGTCATCGATGGCTTCTGCAGCGCCATGTTCATCAATCACAGCTGCAACGGAAACGCCGAGACTCGCGAAGAAGATAACCGCATCTGGATCTTCGCCCTCCGCGACATCGCCGCCGATGAAGAAATTACCTACGACTACTGCCTCTACGACGGCAGCGACGACCCTTGCACCTGCTACTGCGGCGCTCACAACTGCCGCGGCTCCATGTACTCCCCCCAGGAAATCAAACGCCGCAAAGCCCTCGAAGCCAAAAAACTAGCCCAACGCAAAAAACGCAGCAAGCGCAAAGCCGCAGCAAACGGCTCTAAAACTGCCCGCTGAGATGGCCAATCTACGTTCAATGTGAGAAAATCCCGCCAATCCTGGCTGATCCCTGCCTTCTGCGCCAATGAAGAATGAGACGTGCCATGAACTTCAGAGCGCTGGCCGCTCCGAAGTTGCACAGGAAAGGCGATCTTCCGCATGAACAGCCCTGCAACACCTCCCCTCAGCCGCAGAAAACTCCTCCAGGACGCGGCGCTCATCACCGCCGGCAGCATCGCTCTGCCGTCTTATATGACGGCTCAGGCCCAGGCTCCCGCCAAATCAGATTTTGCCCCGCATACCTGGACCATCGGCAACGATTCCATCATCAGAACCGTCTCCTACGAGCCCGGCAAAGGCTTGTTAACCACCGTCTTCTCTGACCCCGCAACCCACGTTGACTTCATTACCCCGGACAATATCCGCGCATATATGGCCGAGGAGTTCGCCTTTGACTGCAACGGCAAAACCTATCGCGGCACCGACCCTGGCCTCGAACTTCTCAGCGCCAATGAGGCTGCGCTCCCCAACGGAAAATCGCTCACCCTCCGCCTTCGCCACAAAGATGTTTCTTTTGAGCTCTCCATCATCTACACGGTCTATTCCGGTCATTCAGCGATCCGCAAGCACTTGGTTCTCCACAACACGGGCAGCGCCAGCCTCAAGCTGACTCACCTTAAGATCGAAGGCCTGGGCCTGGCTCTTGGTCCAGCAAACGAGCTCCTCCTCGACACCCAATACGGCGCCATCCCCCGCGAAATCTTCTACACCGGCCGCTCTGAAGACGCAGGCCTCTTTCTCGCCAATAGCCGCACCGGCGCAGGCATAGCAATCGTCAGCGAAATCCCTGGCTACATGAAGCGCACTGAGATCGCCGGTTGGGACGATGCCTCGCACGTCCGCATCGGTGTCCTCTACGACACCGATCTCATGCCCTTCGAACGCTCCGTCGCCCCACGCGCCGAATTCAAAACCGCCAGTGTCTCCTTGCTCAGTTTTCGTCGCGGAGACGGCTTCCACGACCCGCAGTGGGTGCTGCCCTCCTACACCTCAAAGATCCTCATGCGCCGCGTTAATGAGCAAGGTCCTCCATGGATTTACAACACCTGGGAACCCTTCGAGCGCACCATCAATCACGCCCTCGCTCTCGAACTCATCGAAGCCACCGCGGCCATGGGCATGGACATCTTCACCATCGACGACGGCTGGCAGCAGGAGTACGGCGAAAACACTGTCAACCTCACCGCCTTCCCCAACGGCCTTCAACCCATTATTGAAGCCGTCGAAGCCAAAGGCATGCGCCTCGGCCTCTGGATACCCATGGCCGCCATCGGCACTGGCACCGCCGACTACCGCAACCATCCTGAATGGGCCGCCCGCGATCAGGAAGGCAACATCAAGATCACCAGCACAGCAGGCGGCTCAAAGGCCGTCATGTGCTTGGCCAGCGCCTTCCGCGATGCTGCCGCCGACCGCATCATCGACGCCATCACCCGCTTTCATCTCGCCTACGTCAAGCTCGACCTCACCACCATCTTCAACGCCTACGGAGAGGCTCCCGGCTGCTGGTCCAAAGACCACGACCACCATAGCTGGGCCGAATCCCTCAACATGATCTACGAGGGCATCGCCTACGCCACCAGCAAAATCTATGCCCGCCATCCTGACGTCCTGCTCGATCTCACCTTTGAGCTTTGGGGCCAGAAGCACGTCATCGATGCCGGCCTTCTCGCCGCCGGAGATCTTGACTGGATGAGCAATGTAGACGACCCGCATCCAGACTCAGCCGGTCCTATCCAGGCTCGCCAGTTGCTCTACCAGCGCGCCCTCTCCATGCCTGTAGAAAGCATGTTGATCGGCAATATCCACGCCGATACTCCGAGCATTCAGGAACGCTTCGCCACAGTCATCGGTTCTGCCCCTGTCCTTCTCGGCGACCCGCGCAAACTGAGTCCCGCAGACAAGGCCTGGTACCACGAAAAGATCACCTGGTTCAAAGCCTTCAGGCGCAAGACAAAGATCAGCGAAAGCTTCTTCCCGCTCGGCAGTTGGCTTCAAACCTCATCAGACAAATGGGACGGCTTCGCCCGCCTCGCCCACAACGGAGAAGGCGTCGTCGCCCTCTTCCGCAACAAGTCAGAGGCCCAATCCGCCACCGTCCAACTCCCCCTGATTCCAGCAGGCATCTACCACGTGCGCTCAATGATCACGGGCAAAACTCTCGGCCCCTTCACACAATCGAACTGGAGTAAAGGCATACCCATCACCTTCGCCGCTACCAACCCCGTAGAAATTCTCGAAATCACCGCGCAGACTTAGCCAGCATTGCTCGATCCCTCATCCTCGATCTCCTCCCAACGGCACTCGCAGTTGTTGCAGATCCATGTTTCATGCCCCGGAGGAAGCGGAAGAGAAAGTGCATAGAGAGACATCAAAGCTGCCGTTCTGGAGGCTCCTTGAAACGTGATGTCAGTTGAGTCGCAACGCGGACAGTGAGGCTGCGTATACGGCAAACTCTCATCTCCATAGTTGAAAGACTCGGGAATCGGTGAATCCAGAACCTCTATAGCTTCTGCTTCATCTTCTGCCTCGACCTGCAGGGCAATACCGCCAATCAAGTTCGACAGTTGCCAGGCTAGCCGCACCAGATTCTCATCGCCGAGGGAAGCGTCTATCCCACATGACTCCAATAAAGAACGGGCAACAATCGCTTCCGACAAATCGCGATAACGCCTGATTGTAATGAGAGCCATCGGCCAATACTATCTCCCCAAACGGCATAGTCGAAATTCGAAATAACTAAGTACATCTACCATTACCACTCAATGAACATCCGGTGCAGGCGCCGCCGAAACCTGTTTCAAAATCGCCTGAGCGTCATGGCTTTGCGTGGGCCATACACAGTTCCGCCCTCCGCTCTTAGCTGCATAAAGAGCTGCATCCGCTTTGCCAATCAGCTCTTCGACAGAGCAACCCGGCGTATACTGCGCAACCCCGATACTGCAAGTCACCGCGATCTCCTCCTTGCCGCTGATCGGGATCATGCCTGCCTGCACCGCCAGCCGAAGTTCCTCCGCGCGTCGCAAGGCAATCGGGAATGGACACACAGGAAGCAGGATGAGGAACTCTTCTCCACCATACCTTCCCACAGCTTCAAATCTTCGCAATCCCTGTCGAAGACGATCGCTCACTTCACGCAGCACAGCATCACCCGCCAGATGTCCCCAGGTATCGTTCACCAGTTTGAAGTGATCCAGATCCGCCATCAAAATGCACAGCGGCTGAGACTCCTTCTGGCAGCGGGTAATCTCGTTTGCGAGAATCTCAAAGATCGAGCGGCGGTTCCAGAAGCCCGTCATGCCATCATGCATCGCCTGGTCGCGCAGTTGTTCCTTCGCTGTCTCAGCAATGATTAACGCCGCCCGCAACTCCGCAGTCCGTTGCGAGATCACCGTCTCAAGTTCCTGCGTCTTTCGCACCAGGTAACGAACGCGAGAGAGATAGATGCCCCAGATCAGCAATCCAAGACAAAGAACACAGAGCCCGCGAAACCAATATGTCTGGTAATAATGCGGCAATATCTCAAAATCCAGTGAGGTCGCGTCTTTATTTCCCTGCCCATCGCTGTTCGTCGCCTTCACCTCGAAGCGGTACTTTCCCGGATCGAGCTTCGAAAAGGCTGCGCTACGTCTCACTGCCACATCGATCCAGTCGTGATCCACTCCGATCAGCCGGTACCGGACCTGCATTTGTTCCGGGGCTACAAAACTGGGCGCGCTGAAGTTGATGTCGACCCGGCCTACTCCCGGCCCCATTTGCATTCCGTTCTCGGTCTTCTTCTGAACCTTGCCATCGAATAAGATATCTCCGACCAGCACAATCGGCAGCACCTCATTGGTGCGGATATGCCGCGGATCGATAGTGGCCAGCCCCGCCGTCGTCGCAAACCACAGTTTCCCGTCTCGTGCTTTCCATATTCCCGGCTGTGCTTTGGAGTTGCACTCGATCGACCGCAAACCGGCCGCATATCCGTAGGATTCGCTATGCACTGCCTTGATTCGGCCCTCCGCATAGTCGTTCAGATCCTGCAAACTTACCCGTGAAATGCCGCGCGGCCCCGCAAGCCACAGATAGCCGTTATCGTCCTCCATCACCGCGCTGACCGTACTGTCGGATAGACCCTGCTCGACGGAATAATGCGTGATCTTCCCGTCCTTCAACCGGTTCAAACCAGCCAGCGCAGTCCCAGCCCAGACTACTCCCGCCGGATCCACATACACCGATGTCAGAAAGGTGCTCGAAAGCCCCTCCTTGACTGAGTAATTCCGCAATTTCCCGTCTTTCCATTCCGATAGACCGTAGAGATAAGAAGCAATCCACAGCCCGCCATCCGGAGCAGCGGCCAAAGCCTTCACCCGGCCGTCCAGCGGAACCTGCTCAAAGTGCCCATTGCGAAGTCGAGCCAGGCCGTTCGGCATATCGAATCCGAACCACATCTCACCGTTCCGGTCCTGCACCATTGCCGGAACCTCAGGAGTTAGCGAGCCGGATACCTCGAACTTAGTAGCATGGCCATCTTTGAAGCGCGTAACCTTACCGGATCCCGATCCGATCCACACGCTCCCATCCCGCGCCTGCATAATTCCCAGCGCTGATTTGTCGGCCAGTCCATCCTTCAGCGAGTAGCTCGTGACGCTTCCGTTCTCCAGACGATTAACACCTGCGTCGCTGGTTCCGATCCAGAAGCTTCCATCCGCCGCCTGCAGCACGCTCGAGATCGAATCGGACGAAAGTCCCTCCGCCTTGCCAAAACTCGTAAACCGGGCATCGCGAAACATGGAAAGCCCCGCGTCAGCCCAGCCCACCCAGAGATTTCGTTCACGATCCTCATAAATCCAGTCCGGATTCTCGCTGGGAAGCCCATCTTTCCGGGTCAGCACTTCCAGCTTCTGGCCTCGCATCCTGCCCAGGCCCAGCTTTTCAAAGGCGATCCACAGAGTCCCGTCCGCGTCCTCGCGCAGAGAGTCGATACGAGCGCCATTCCCCTTCCACCAAGTCGTGATCTTGCCTTTCGACCACAAACCGACGCTGCCATTCTTCCCTCCTATCCAGACAGTGCCGTTCCCGCCGATCGACACTGAATTCAATGGCCCGCTGTCGATGCCGTCCCACTTCGAGTAGGTGGTAAATCGCTCTGACTTGAAGCTCACCAACCCCTTGAGCGTTGCAACCCAAATCCCTCCGTCCGGAGCAGCCGCTAAACCGGTGATGCCGTTCGCTGGCAAACCATCTGCCGTCGTGTAATTGCGCAAAACTCCATTCTGAAGCCGCCGCAAGCCCCGGTCACTGCTGAACCAGACGCTGCCATCGGTGCCCACGCAGAGATCGTAGATATCCATACGGGTTTCCGGTTGCCTCCGGAAGCTCTCGAACTTGCCCTCGTTATACCGAGCCAGCCCGCTCATCGTCCCTATCCAGAGACTTCCATCCGGAGCCGCCGCCAGGCTCCGTATAAACCGGTCGCCCAGCCCAGGAGCATTGAGTTCATCGTAGGTGGCAAACGATCTCCCGCTGAATCGAACCAGCCCTTCTTCGGTCGCCAGCCAGACAAATCCATCACGAGTCTGGGTAACCGCCATCACCGATTTCTGCTGAAGGCCGTTCTGAAGCCCCCAGGAGGACTGAACGTATTGGCTGAAGGCCTTGGCGGGATCGAGAGCTAATACAGGCGGGGCAAGTGAAATGGCGGCCGCCAGCAGGATAGCCGGCACCAGGCCCACAATCGTGTGTCTGAACACTCGTCTCAAGATCCGCCTGTGAGAAACTGTCCGCAGTCTGCGATCCCATCATAATGACGGAATATCAATGTCGTCACCAAACCGTTTCGCCGAGCATAGCCAATGAATCCACTCCAGCACGTTACCACCGGCATGAGTGGGTAGCTTTCTTCCATGCTCACGTTCTCTGTGAGAAAATCCCGCCATACCTCTTTCAGTCCTTGAAAGCTCGCCAAAAGGGGAACTGCATGTCCCACGCCGCACCAGTCTTCACACTCCAGATCGAACGCAGCGGTGACACCGCCATTGCCCATTGCCGTGGCAGGCTGGTCGCCGGAGAAACCAATAACCTGTACCTTCCCGTGAGCAAAATGCTTCCGGACATCAAGCGCCTCGTCCTCGACCTCTCCGACGTGACCTTTATGGACAGCATGGGTCTCGGCACTTTGGTTCGTCTCTACGTCAGCGCCAAATCCAACGGCTGCAAACTGGAGCTCATCCACCTCGGCAAACGAATCCGCCAACTGCTCGGCGTCGCCGGCCTGCTCAACATATTCACCGTCATCGGAGAACAGGGCATTCCCCTCAAATTCTGAAGCGCAGCCGATTCACCGTCTACAATCAACAGCCATGAACCTCTCCACACGCCTCATCGCTGTAGCCGCGATCCTCGCCACGGTATCCCTCCTTCTCCACGCCGCCACACCTGAAGAAGACGCCGTCCTCGCCCCCATCAACGCCATGTTTGACGGCATGGCCAAGCGCGACGCCGCAGCCATCAAGCTCCCTGCCATCCCCGGAGCCACCATGGTCCTCATGCGCGACGGCAAGCCCACCCAGATGACCATCGAGTCCTTCGCCGACCGCGTCGGCAAACCCGGCAAGACCCAGATAGCCGAACGCATCCACGACCCGCTCATCAAGATTGACAACGACCTCGCCGTCGTCTGGGCCCCCTTCGAATTCACCATCGACGGCAAAGTCGACCACTGTGGCACCGACCTCTTCAACCTCGTCCGGACCAACGGCAAATGGCTCATCGCCACCATAGCCGACACCGGCCGCAAAGACTGCCCAGCGAAATAACCTCTGGTGTTCCACCGCCGGCAGCACTCTATTCTGCCGGGCAGCAGCACACCATAAGAGTGGGTGAGTAGGCCAGACCAGATGACGTATCCCGATGCCCCGACCCGATGAGCAAATTGGAGGCCACATGCGAGTCCTGCATACATCGATCATGATCCTCCTCTGCGCACTCTTCACGCCCCTCGCTCACGCTTCACAGTCGCGCGCCATGCAGTTTCAATGCAAGAACATTCCCGAATACAAAAAGGGAGATCTCAACGCAGACGATCAGTGGATCGCGGACAAAATCAAAGGCTTCATTCCCGAGTCCGGCGCAGCCTCCCTGCGGCTCTTGTCCATGACCCAGGATGCACCGGAGGTCGCGCTGGCCATACAGGAAATCCGTTCAACCTGCCACGACTACCGGGCCGGCAAGATCGAAGAATACGCCGCAGACAGCAGGCTCTCTGGCTACGAAGAAATCATCCAGTCATTCGAGGAAAAACTGTCCCGGGAAGCGGAGTCCCTGGCCGCCACCGGCGACGTCACGAAGATCGCCACCATCCGCGGAACCATGACCGATGTCGCCGCAGTCGGGCGACAGAACTCGCTTTTGGGCGAAGACATGCTCGCAGATGCGGCCAGGCAGATCATGCTCCGCACAGTCGATAACTTCGACACTGCTTTCAGCCAGAACTGCAAAGGCCAATCCTTCGACCGCGACATTGCACTCGCCCTCGAACGGCAGCGCAGCGAGCTCGGTCTCGGCGAGCAGGACAACGTATTGCACTGCGCTTACCGCCATGCTGAAGCAAAGTGGTCCTCAGGCGCCAATGAAATCATCTGGAAACACTGCGGCATCATCACTGGAACGTGGAAGCTAAAAATGACCGGCTTGTTCGTCGGCGATGGAGAGGGGAGTCTTGGCCCGGACAGCACCGGCGACTATTCGGCCCACATTACCAAATTCGGGAGGTCCAGTTCAGATCTCAAGGAAACCGGAACAATGAATCTTCATTGCGTGCAAAGCGAAGCCTGTGATTGTCTGCAGCATCCGGCCAGAGACGAATGTAAAGGCATCGACACTTCACAAATCAAGAACATGCTGTCCGTAAGAGGCGACAGCTTTACCGGAACAATTTACTACCCCAAGCCTCTCGGCCCGCGAGCTCCAGAAGACCCCGAACTCATACGCAAAGGCGTCCTCGGGCAGGATTATCCAGTCACCTTCCAAAAAGTAGACAACCCCTGTGACCCCGACGAAGAGTCAGAAAAGTGAAGACTCGATGGCTCGTTCATCGCAGCGTAGCCCACAGGCAGCAACCGTGAAAGACGTCACGAAGGCTTCTTCGCAACCGCCTTCACCTTTCCCGCCGCCGCGTTGCGAACCGTAGCAATCTCGCCGACAATTCGCCCGATCACCTGCTCCATATACCCATTCGGCACAAAGGCATTCGCAGGGATCGTCCCAGCGAAATACACCACCCCATGCTCATCCGTCGCCACCAGCAGTGGATACTCCGTCGCCCCCAGCATGGACACGGCATCTGGCTTTACCGCCCATGTCGTCGCGCTTTTCAGACCCTTCCAGCTCTCCGGAGGCGCCGCTGTCATATCGTCGCGGATCACCAACCCGCGTGCATGTACCTTTGCGGCCACGTGCGCCGCCGCAAACTCCTCCAGCCCGCTCATCATCTTCACGCACTGCGGACAGTAATCCGGAAAAATCTCCACAATCGTCACAAACCCATCATCGTTGCGAAACTTCTTCGCCGCGCGAGCCCCTGCAATCCCCTGCGCATCGATCTCCGGCAGCACATTCCCCAGCAAACCATATTCTTTGCGCACCGCCGTGATCAGCTGCCGGTCCGGAACACTCAGCGTCTCCACCTTCGCTGCCGCCGCATCCAGATCTGCGCAAGTCCGTTCAGCGCCACGTGTGTCTCCCACATAGCGTTGCAGAAACGCCAATTGCATCCCTGACTCAAACAGCGCGCCTGCCCCCATGACCGCCTCGCCGTGCAGAGACTTCAGCGTCGTGCCGTTCGCCAAAGCCTCCACCAGCGCGCCATGCTCTTCAGTGGCCAACCCCAGCGCATTGGAGTCCACTGCCTGCGTCAGGTAGGTCTTCAAAAACTGCATCGAATAAGCCACTTCGCCGTTGTAAGGCATATCGCGCAGCATCGCCCGTGCCTGCGCAACCGCGCCATCCAGGTCCGTCAGGCGAACCAGCGCATTGATGCTCAGTGCATACGCCTGCGCTCGATGCGGATTCGCCCCGCTGGCGATATATTGCATGGCTGCTGAATTGGCCCTGGTCCAGTCCTGGCCAAACGAGCAAAGCCGGATCAGATCATATAGATCTTGTTCGCCAGCCATCTTAATGCTGATCTCGCCGCAAGCCTCCCGCGCCATATGAATGCCCGTAGTCAGCGCTCCTAGCTCCGCATCCGACCAGTTATCCAGCGAACTCCGCACCACATCCAGCGGCTTCATCGCCTGCTGGTAAATCTCACCCGGCCGCGCTATCTCCCCCGGCTGCGCCACCGCTCCGGAAACCGGCCCCTGAGGCGCCGTCTGCTGCACCGGAACTGGCTGCTGTGCCTCAGGGGTAGCAGCCTGCCCATGCAAGAGGTCAAGCGCCCCCGTCCAGAACACAAGCAAAGCCACGACCCGCCAGCCGCCCATCCACAATCTCAACATTGCGCAGCTCCTTCACAGCACCCACCCGCAAAATCTACCACGAATCCTAAACTCTTAGGAGATAAATCATTGCTTAGACTTGAAATACCGTCCCTCGTTATCAACGTGATGCGCACTTTTCCACCATCGTCCATCCTGAGCTTCAGCCGCTCACCCATTACAATCTCCCATAGGGAGCAACAGGCAATGGGCTATCAGGTTCTGGCACGCAAATACCGTCCGCAACGCTTTGCCGACGTCTACGGCCAGGACCACGTCACCCGCACCCTCACCAACGCCCTCACCCAGAACCGCATCGCCCACGGCTACATCTTCTCGGGGCACCGCGGCATCGGCAAAACCACCATCGCCCGCATTCTCGCCATGGCGCTTGACTGCCGCACCGCTGTCGGCACCGAGCTCCGCCCCACCGTAGAGCCCTGCCTCCAGTGCGTCTCCTGCCGAGAAATCTCCTCCGGCGGCAACGCCTCCGGCGACATGCTGGCCACCAACTCCTTCGACTTCATCGAGATTGACGCCGCCTCCAACCGCGGCATCGACGACGTCCGCTCCATCACCGCCCAGGCCGACGTCCGCCCCGCCCGCGACAAGTACAAAATCTTCCTCCTCGACGAAGCCCACCAGATCACCGACGCGGCCTTCAACGCCATCCTCAAGACCCTCGAAGAGCCCCCCGAGTGGGCTATCTTCATGATGGCCACCACCGAGCCCGAGAGCATCCCGCAAACCATCCGCTCCCGCTGTCAGCACTTCAGCTTCCACGCCGTCAAGTTCGACGACATCTTCGCCCAGCTCAAGACCATCGCCGAAAAAGAAAACGTCATCGCCGAAGACGCAGCCCTCGCCCTGTTAGCCGAAGCCGGCGACGGCTCCATGCGCGACGCCCTCTCCATCATGGACCAGGCCATAGCCTCCGCCCCGCTCGAAAACGGCAAGGCAGTCCTGCAGACCGATCAGATTCGCGACCTCATGGGCTCCGTCCCCAACGCGGTCTTCGAGCGGCTCATGGAGTCCGTCAGCGCCCAGAACTCCGCCGCGCTCATGGAAGACCTCGATCGCCTCATCAGCAACGGCAACAGCCCCGCTGCCCTCTCGCGCCAGCTCGTTCGCTACCTGCGCAACTGTCTCATGGCCAAGCTCGGTGGCGAAAACACCCAGCTTCTCGAAATCGCCCACGACGAACGCGCCCGTGCTGCCCGCACCGCCCTCCTCTTCACCGAAGACGACTTGACGCGAAACCTCCAGATCGCCCTCCGCACCTTCGACGAGCTCAACTACCGCCAAGAACAGCGCTTCCATCTCGAACTCGGCCTTCTCAAGCTAATCCAGGCCCAGCGCCTCCTGCCCATGGAAGAAATTCTCAGCGGCCTAGCCGCCCAGGGCGCTACACGTAAATCTGCAGCCTCTTCCGCCCCCACCACACCGCGTTCTGCTCCACCAGCGCCACCTCGCCCGGCAGCTCCCGTCGCGCCTTCGCTTTCTCCCTTCGCCGCCAGCACACAGCGTCACGCCGAGCCATCCCTTTCCGTTCGCGACACCCCTATCGCATCAGCGGAGCGACAACCAATCGCGCCCTCGGCTCCAGCCGTTTCCTCCGTCTCCGCTCCCGCGCTAACCTTGGTTCAAGAGCCCGCCACCATCGGCGCACTCGCGCTCTCCGAGCCCCAAGAACAGCCCATTCAGATTCAAGCGGCAACGGAAACAAGCCCTCAGTCCGGCGCTCAGCCCGGTCCTCAAATCGTCCCGCCGCCACCTGTTCCCGAGCCTGAGCTTCCTGCGCCTTCCGCTGCGGTCCAAGACAACACCGAAGAAATCAAATCTCTCGTTGCCCAAACCCTCAGTGCCGGTGGCCACTCCACCGCCGCCGTTCTCATCGAAGACGGCAAATGGATCATCGAAGCCTCCAGCGTCCGCATCGAAGTCAACGCCAAAGCCACTATGATCCGCCTCACCTTCAACGCCGGAGCAGAAAAGCTCATCCGCCAGGCCCTCACCCAGGCGGGAGCGCCCACACGCTTCATGATCGTTCCCGGCGAAGGCCTCACCAGCTCCAGCGGAGTCCCCAAAGCCCGCGCTCCCCTCGGGGCAATTGATACCGAAGCCCGAACCCATCCTCTTGTGATTCAGGCCCAGTCGCTTTTCAACGCCGAGATCGTCAGCGTCGTCGATCTACGGGAAAAATGAGTTACCACGAAGGTAACCGCATCGAATAAACCTCAATAGTCACTGGAGGATTTATGTTTAATCCGCTGAAAATGCAAGAGATGCTTTCACAGGCAAGTCAGATGCAGGAAGAGGTCCAGCGCAAGCTTTCGCAGACCGTCATTGAGGGTACCAGCGGCGGCGGAGCCGTCACCGCCACCATGAACGGCAAAAAGCAGCTCCTCAAACTCCACATAGACCCCGCCGCCGTCACCAGCCTCACCGGCAACGCCGCCGACGTAGAAATGCTCGAAGACCTCGTCGTAGCCGCCGTCAATGACGCTGGCCGCAAAGCCGAAGAAGCCCTCCAGGGCCAACTCAAAGGAATGCTAGGCGGCTTGAACCTCCCCGGCGTAAGCTAAACATTCCGTTATCCAAATCGAACTTGCACGCTCGAAGGGATTTTAATGTTGCCTGAACTGAACCGCAGAGGTTTCCTGCGCATGGGCGCTACCGCCAGCGCCGCGTTGCTTTCTACAGAATTGCTCACGCCACACTGGCTTCTCGGACAAGCAGCCGCCCCAACGGACATGGTCGCCCAGTCCCGCCAGGCCGCTGCCAAAACGCCCATCAAGACCACCCAACTTTCCGACAGCGTCTTCCTCCTGCAGGGCGCCGGCGGCAACATGGCCGCGCAGTTCGGCGATGACGGCGTCAATCTCGTCGACTCCAGCTTTTCTACCGCTGCTCCAGCCATCCTCGAAGCCATCAACACCATCGACAAAGAGCAGGCCGGCACACTCATCAACACCCACTGGCACTTCGACCACACCGATGGCAACGAGCGCCTCAATCAAGCCGGATTCAGTATCGTGGCCCACCAGAAGACGCGCGACCGCCTCTCCTCGCCGCAGACCATCAAGGCCTTCAATCTCTCTCTTCCCGCAGCGCCCAAAACAGCATGGCCCGCCCTCACCTTCGACAGTTCCCTGCACCTCTGGCTCAATGACGACTCCATCGACATAGTCCACTTCGAGCCAGCCCACACCGACACCGACGTCTACATCCACTTCCACAACGCCAACGTTCTCCATCTCGGCGACACCTTCTTCAACGGCATCTACCCCTTCATCGACGAGAGCTCAGGCGGCAGCATCGGCGGCATGATCGCGGCCAATGAGAAAGCTCTCTCCATCGCTGAAAACAACACCAAAATCATCCCCGGTCACGGTCCTCTGGGCACCAAAGCCGATCTGCAAAGCTTCCACGACATGCTCTCCGGCCTCCGCGACAAAGTAGCCGCGCTCAAAAAGTCCGGCTCCTCCGAACAGGAAGTCATCGCCGCCAAACCCACCGCTCAGTGGGACCCCATCTGGGGTAAAGGCAGCATGTCGGCCGACCTGCTGGCTGGCATCGCCTACCGCACCATCTAGCCGTCCAGAGCATCGAATGAATTCATGAAAGCCCACACCGAATACCTCACTTTTAATACTCGCAAGCGCAAGGAGATGGTGCACATCACCGATCAGGTCGAGGTCATCGTTCGCCGCAGTGGCATCCGTGACGGCCTCTGCTTCGTCTCCCCCATGCACATAACCGCCGCTATCTACGTCAACGACCACGAGAGCGGCCTCATCGAAGACATCGGCAAGTGGCTCGAAGAGCTGGCCCCCGAGCGCCCCAATTACAAGCATCACCAGACCGGCGAAGACAACGCCGATGCTCATTTGAAATCCCTGCTGCTACACCATGAAACAACGCTGCCCATCACCAACGGCAAGCTCGACCTCGGTACCTGGCAGCGCATCTTCTACGCCGAATTCGACGGCCAGCGCAGCAAACGCGTCATAGTAAAAATCCTCGGCATCGAATAGGCCCGTATCCACGTCCACAACTGAACGTCGGTTACGGTTTCACCGCGCTCACATACCCTCGCCCCATGAGACGAAGCGTTTCCCAGCCTCTATCCAAACGGTCATATCGGGAGGTTATCGCGCAGCATCGGCACGCACAGTACGAATGCCGAAGACGCCGGGAATTGCATCTCCTTCTTTTGCCTGGAAGCGCACCGTAACCCTCTGCTTACCCTTCACCAGGTCAATCGGAAGCGAGTACTTAACGTCGAAGAAGCGAATTTCCTGCTCCGGTGTCCGTCTTTCTATCGTCTGTTCACCGACTTGAGTGCCGTCCACCAGAATGTCAAAGCCGCCCTTGCGTCCTCGCGTATCGTTGCTGTAAGTCACGACCAGGATCACTGGAGAAGCAGGATCGACCGGCAGGTCGTATGAGAACCAGCCTGTTCCCTGCCGTCCGTAGCGATCCTCCAGTTGCACTGGCGAGCTATTTTCATCTTTCTCCGCAAAATCGCGTTCCGACTGCATCTGCCCAGGCTGTGCAAAGCCAATGGTGGCCGCCGTCAGTTTCTTGGCGCTCTCCTGTTCGGCTTGATATGCCGCGGATTTGTTTGTCCATTCGGTAGGCGTAAACACGTCCCAGTAGATCGCATACCTGCGGCGCGGCATCTCGTAGAAAGGCGTAAATTCGATGTCTTGCTTCAGCCCCACATTGGCAGTGCGAAAGACTCCAGACTTGCCGGCAACTGGCTTCAACCAGCCATCGACATTTTGCGCCGCAGTCACCAATGCAGGTGCCGGCTCCGGAGTATTTCCACGTTTGCCGCCCGACCGCCTGTAGCTCAACTCCGGTCCAAGATCGCCCGCTAGCACGAGCGGTCCCCACATGATCGCCATACGATTTGAATTGTCCGGCAAAGGCTCCTTCCGTAGCGTCTTGGGCAATACAAGTTCGACCGTATCACCCACTTTCCATTTGCGATTGATTTGGATATACGTGTCGGGGCTGGAGACCTCCTTCAACGCCTCGCCGTTCACTTTCACCGAAAATCCAGCGCCGGCCCAATACGGGCGCCGCAGTGCAAGCGTGAACGCCTTTGGTTTACCGGATGTAATCTTGAGTGTCGCCGTATCGCCCATCGGAAGGTTCGTTACCATCTCGAGTTTCATGCCCTGCGATGCCCAATCGACAGTAGTTGGAGCATACTGATTGACCCAAAGCTTGTTGCCTGATTCGTTGTAAATTCCATAGGCGTGAAAGGCGTGCATCTCCATCTGCGATCCAACGCAGCAGGTAAAGTCTTCGAATTTGTCCTGATATTCGTGCTGCACGCCGCGACCCACCGGCACCATGTAACTGACACGGCCGTCTTCAGGATCCTGTCCGCCAAGAATGGCATTCAGATCGGCACGCTCGATGAAGTCCGCATAGCGAGCCTCGGGATCGAGCGAGAAAAGAGCCCGCGCCATCTTGATCATGTTGTAGGTGCCGCAACTCTCGGCGGTGCGCCCGTCGATCATGTCATTCATCTTGTCGGGCTGTCCAAAATACTCGTTCTTGCCATGTCCGCCCGTCGCAAAGCTGTGATGCTCTGACACCTCATCGAAGAAAAACGTCGCTGCCTTCTGATCGGTTTCGTTGCCGGTGTCAACATAGCGCGTGAGCTCCCCGAGCATCTTCGGAATCTGCGTGTTGGCATGCTTGCCGGCCAGAATATCCTGCCCTTTCGAGAGAGGATCGACAATCGCGTGATGCTCGAATTTGTCAGAAAGCTTGAGCCAGCGCGAGTCGTTGGTGTCGGCGTAAAGGTCCGCAAGCACTTCATTCATGCCGCCAAACTCAGTCGCCAGCATGCGTTGAATCTGCTCGTCGTTGAGGTTACCAAGAATGCTCTCCACCCACCCGGCAAACTTGATTTCGACATCGAGCGCAGTGTGATTACCAGTGAGGTGATAAGCATCGCGCAATCCCGCAAAGAGCTTATGCTCGACGTACCAGGGAGACCACAGGCCGTTCAGGTCGAAACCTCCCGAGTGGATCTCGCCTTTGCTCAGATCCTGGAACCGTACCTTGCCATCCGCGCCCTTTCCATCCAGAAGTGCACCGATATAGCCGTCGCCCTGAGCGTTTTGAATATTCTGCAACTCCGACACAACTTCATCCACGCGCTGTTTGAAGCGTATATCGCCCGTAGTCGCGTACATCATGCTGACCGCCGAGAGATAGTGCCCCGCAATGTGTCCAGTGAGCTGTCGCCCAGGCCCGTCCCAACCGCCGTAACCCTGCGCCTTCGGATCCAGACCGGCGCGCTGGCGGAGAAAAGCCAGCATCCGCTCAGGCTGAAGATCGAGCAGATACTGAGCATCGAGATCTTGAGCCTTTTTCAGTGGTCCACCCGTAAGCCGCACGCTGCTCAATGGCAGGGGAATAGCCTTGAGCTCAACTTTGTCCACAGCGGCCGCGGCATGCGCGAACGGAAGCGCCTGCAAAATAGAGCAAAGAACCAAAGCCTGAATACCCAGTTTTCGCATGCAACCTCAAGGACGATCATAATGAATACAAAATAGTATATATAAAAGCCCGTTTCTTGTACCGGTCTTGGAATCTTCGTCATAGTACTAGGTGCAGCAAAACCTTTAGCATTCCGTAGTCTCCCTCAATATCCACACTCCGCACTTCGTTATTGTCCCCAATACCTCTATGAATGAATCACCAAACGCGCCCTCAAACACGATCACAGGTTTTCCAATATTTTCTGAATCATTAGACCGACTGGTCTACTCTGATCGATTGTGCGACCCCAATGGTCGCGATTCGAAAAGGAGCTCACATGTCTGTCAAAGGTATTGCACTCATCACCGGCGCTTCCACCGGAATCGGAGCAGTCTACGCCGATCGCCTCGCCAAACGCGGTTACGACCTCATCCTGGTCGCCCGCAGCAAAGATAAACTCGAGCAAGTCGCCAACCAGATTCAAGCTGCCACCGGACGCAATGCCGAGACCTTGCAGGCCGATCTCTCCCAGCCCGCCGGTGTCAAACTTGTCGCCGACCGCCTGGCTTCGGACAGTGCCATCACCGCCTTCGTCAACAACGCTGGCATTGCATCCGCCAGCAAGCTGCTGGATTCTGACCCGGACTATCTCGATCAGATCATTCAGATCAATGTCACCGCCTTCACCCGTCTCGCGATAGCAGCGGCATCCAGCTTCGCAAAGCGTTCCAACGGTCTTATCGTCAACATCGGCTCTGTCGTTGCACTCGCGCCTGAATTGCTCAACGGCGTCTATAGCGGCAGCAAGGCATTTGTGCAGAACTTCAGCACCGCTCTGAAAAACGAGTTGGCCGGCAAAGGCGTCACCGTCCAGGTTGTACTGCCTGGCGCAACCGCGACTCCGCTCTGGGAAAAGTCGGGCGTGAACGTTCATACCGACCTTCCCACAGAATGGGTCATGACAACGGATGACATGGTCGACGCCTCCCTTGCCGGACTCGATCAGGGAGAGTTCGCCACCATCCCCGCACTGCCCAATGCCGCCGATTTCGAAGCCTACGAGAAGGCGCGCCTCGCGCTTGCGCCTAACCTCTCGCGCAAAGATCCCGCGGCCCGTTACGGCGTAGCATCGCGCAATTGAGCAACTTCGCAGCCGCAGCCGATAGCATAGGTATGTTGGCCTTCGCGCTCAGCGGGAAGGCCTCGTCCTTGCACCGGAAAAGTGAGTCGTTCCATGCCGTCCAAAGAAGAGAGTACCGTCCCTCGAACAACCGCCGTCTCCACACGCGATCGTCTCATCGACGTGGGACTCGACAGGATGCGGCGGCGCGGCTACGGGGCCGCCGGCCTGCAGGAGATACTGCAATCGGCAGAGGTGCCCAAGGGCTCGTTCTATCACCATTTCAGCAGTAAAGAGGAGTTCGCCGCCGCCGTTGTTGAGCGTTACTTCACTCTCGCTGCAGATCATTCCCGGCAGGTTCTTGGCAACAAGCGTCAGGCGCCTCTCAAACTCCTCCGCCGTTACTTTGAAGATCTCATTGGAATGGCAGGGCCGTCGGCGCCCATTCAAGGCTGTCTCCTTGGCTCTCTTAGTCTTGAGGTAGCTTCCAGCAGTCCCCTTCTGCGGGGCAGCATCAGCTCCAGCTTCGCGCACTGGCAGGCCACCGTGGCCGCAACACTCCATGAAGCGATCGAAAGAGGCGATCTGCCAAAATCTACCAAAGTTGATTCACTCGCCGGCTTCATTCTCAATAGCTGGGAGGGCGCTCTGCTCCGCTCCCAGGCCGACAAAAGCGACGCTCCGTTGAAGGACTTCCTGCACTACACCTTCGAAGTCTTGTTAACCCTCTAGCTTGCTTTTTAGAATCAAGAAAAAGCGCTCATCGCCGGTCGTTGCCACGCAGAGATTGGCCCGATATGTCCGCTTGTTAACAATGAAATCCTCTCCTTTTCTGCTACCATGCCTGCCATGAATAATCTCGCGCCTTTTCTCTGGTTCAATGACAACGCCGAAGAAGCCGCCGAATTCTACCTGAGCGTCTTCCCCCACGCCCGTAAGCTCGATGAGCTGCGCTCCAAAGGAGTCGGTCCCTGGCCCGTCGGCAAGATTGCCACCATCACCATCGAACTTGAAGGCCAGGAGATGGTCTTCATGAATGGCGGACCTTCCCAACAGCTCAATCCCGCCTTCTCCTTCTTCGTTCGTTGTGACTCTCAGGAAGAGATCGACAGCTATTGGGACAAGTTGATCGAAGGCGGCAAAGCCATGGCCTGCGGCTGGCTCACAGATCGCTTTGGCCTGTGCTGGCAAATTGTGCCACGTAATATCACCGAGTTGGTCAGTCATCCCAAAGCTATGGAAGCCATGATGGGCATGATCAAGATGGACCTGGCCGCGTTGGAAGCCGCCGCCCAAAAGAATTGAAAATCTTCGCCGGCCATTTCCAGTCAGAACGTTCGGATGTGTAAGCCCGTTTCTCGTAGCTGATCAACCGGCCTGCGGGCCTGGGTGCATCGGCACGATTCGCCACATCCTCATCCCATTCCTATACCCTAAAGACATGTCCCGTTACGCCGAGCCCATGTCCCGGCTCATCGACGAACTTAAGAAACTCCCCGGTGTCGGCACCAAGAGCGCCCAGCGCTTCGCCTTCCACGTCCTGCGCTCCTCCGACGAAGACGCCGCAGCCCTCGCCGACGCCGTCCGCGCCCTCAAATCCGCCCTGCGCCTCTGCTCCATCTGCAACAACGTAACCGACGTAGACCCCTGCGCCTACTGCACCAGCCCCGTCCGCAACCAGCGTCTGATCTGCGTCGTCGAAGAGCCCACCAGCATCGCCAGCGTCGAACGTACCCGCAACTACAACGGCGTATACCACGTCCTCCACGGCACCCTCTCCCCGCTGCACGGCGTAGGTCCCGACCAGCTCCGCTCAGGCAATCTGTTGTTGCGCGTAGAACGCGGCGAAGTAGACGAAGTCATCCTGGCCACCAGCCCCACCCTCGAGGGCGAAGCCACAGCAAGCTGGTTAGCCACTGCCCTGCATAATCGCGCCAACGCCGGCCACACCCTAAAGATCACCAGAATAGCTACCGGAGTTCCAGCAGGCAGCGACATCGAATACGCCGACGAAGTCACCATGGCCCGAGCCCTGGAAGGCCGCCGCGAACTCTAGTCCGTAAAGTGTCGCCAGGCTAATCGTTGGTCATCCTGAGCAAACCGCGGTCCCCAACGACAGGTCTTCGTCGTTGGGGTAGAAGCGAAGGATATGCTGTTGTTTTTCTGGTCTGTCCTTGCGGAAAGGAATCTGCTTTTCAAGCAGCGAAAGCGAAGCACGAGCTCTTTCACACTCACACTTCGCACTTCACACTAGCTTCTCAGTTTCGCCAAAAGATCCTGAGGATGCACAGGCTTGGCCAGGATTTCGAACTCATAGCCCTGAGCCCGTGCCTTCTCCAGCAGATCGGCCGTAGCCGCTTGCCCTGAAAACAGCAAAATCTTGATATTCGGCAGAATCTCGCGAATTTTAATCGCCGCGTCGATGCCGTTCAATCCCCCCATGATCACGTCTGATATCAACATGTCGGGCTTGAATTCGGCTGCCAGCTCCAATGCCTTCTCGCCCGTATAGGCGACTCGCGCTTGAAAACCGCTCTGATTCAGAATCATTGCCAGCGTGTCGGCAATCACTCGCTCGTCGTCGGCTACCAGGACCTTTGATTTTTGTGAGTTCTCGGGCATAGTCCCCAATTTGAAATTCCTCAGATCGGATCGGAACAGTGATCCACAAAAATCGGATCGACCACCTTTTTGTCGTGTCCCGTAGATGGACGGACTGACCAGCCTTCGGGTTACGCTAAAAAGAATGATACGCTGTGGCCAAGGATTGACGAAATAATTGTGTCCGTCCGAAATGTTTCAGTTTGAGGAAATTGTCATTCTGAGGAGCCATAGGCAACGAAGAACCGACATTTTTCGCGCGAACTGACACACTGCTTGTCCGTAGCCCAGCAATACCATCAGGCTCACTTGTTCTACAAAAGTCCTCTTGCCAAAGTGAACCTGCATATGGGCTTCGTCTGAGTCTGCAGCTGGGATGAATACCGGTAGTTCATTTCATTGCAACCAAGCTGCAATACACTGACTCAAATAAGTCTGCATGCGTTGAAACTTCGCGTGATAAAACCGCGATCGGGCCTGGCTCGACACTCATCAAAGTTAGTTGCCTTATCTGAAACTGGATTTTCATACTCACCCTCGTAACGGAGACTCGCAGTGCAGGAAGCAATCCCCAACTTGACGAGCTCAGCCGCAGTCATCACTCCGGAACCGGCAGCGCCGCAGCCCATCATCCGCGCCCAGCAGATTGAGAAGTACTACGCTCAGCCCAGCCAGAATCGCATTCAGGTCATCAGCCCCACTGACCTCTCCATCGTTCCCGGCGAAATTCTAGCCCTCCTCGGTCCCTCCGGCTCCGGCAAGTCCACCATGCTCCGCATGTTGACCGGTCTCTCCAAGCCCTCCGCTGGGCAGGTCTTCTGGCACGAGAAGCCAATCTCACAGGCTGAAATCAACGTCTCCATCGTCTTCCAGTCCTTCGCGCTCTTTCCCTGGCTCACCGTCCTTGAAAACGTAGAAGCTCCGCTCCAGGCCCGCGGCATCGACCCCGACGAGCGCCGTGAGCGCAGCCTCCGCATGTTGGACACCGTAGGCCTCGACGGCTTCCAGGCCGCCTATCCCAAAGAACTCTCCGGCGGCATGCGCCAGCGCGTCGGCTTCGCCCGCGCCCTTGTCGTCGAGCCCGAAGTCCTCTTCATGGATGAGCCGTTCTCCGCCCTCGATGTTCTCACCGCAGAAAACCTGCGCTCCGAGCTCCTCGAGCTCTGGTCCAACAAGACCATGCCCACCAAAGCCGTCTTCATCGTCACCCACAACATTGAAGAGGCCGTCCTGCTCGCCGACCGCATCATCGTCCTCGGCCGCAATCCCGGCCACATCCGCACCGACTTCAAGGTCGAGCTTGCCCACCCGCGCGACCGCAAATCGCAGCCCTTCACCAATCTCGTCGACTACATCTACAAAGTCCTCACCCGCCCTGAGATCGCCGCCGCCGCCCCCGACCAGACCACCGGCAAGCCCGTCCGCGACCAGCGCAACATGCACTACCAGATGCTCCCCCACGCCCGCCCCGGCGGTGTCGCCGGCCTGCTCGAATTCCTCATCGACAAAAACGGCCGCGAAGACATCTACCGCCTCGCCGACGACCTCGCCTTCGAAATCGACGACCTCCTCCCCATCGTCGACGCCGCCCAGCTCCTCGGCTTCCTCACCATTGAAGAAGGCGACGCCGCCATCACTCCCGCCGGCGCCGCCTACGCCAACAGCGAAATCCTCCACCAGAAAGAGCTCTTCCGCGAAGCCGCCATCGAGCATGTCCTGCTCCTGCGCCAGATCCGCCGCGCCCTCGACACCAAGTCCGACCACACCGTCCCTGAAGAATTCTTCCTCGACATGCTCGACGAGCAATTCTCCGCAGAAGAATCCCAGCGCCAGGTCGAAACCGCCGTCAACTGGGGCCGTTACGCCGAGCTCTTCGACTTCGACGCCGCCAAGCGCCGCTTCACCCTCCCAGCCGACCTCGAAGCCGAGATCGAAGAAGCCGCATCCGCTTCGGAAGACGAAGAGGAAGAACTCACCGCCAACAACACCACCGAAGACTGACCTAGCTTGGTTCTTGCTTTGCTCTTGCTTTTGCCGTTGCACTTGCTTTTCTGTCTGTCATTCCCGAAGGGAATCTGCTTCTGCTCCTCTGACCCCTGACTCCTGAACCCCGATCCCATCCCATGAAAGGAGGCGCATGAAGATCCCCAACCCGCTCCAAAATCCCCGCCTCCACCCCCTCGGCCGCTCCCTTGTCATGGTGCGCACCTGGCCCTTCTTCATCGACATCGGCATCGCCGCCTGCGGACTCGCCATCTTCTTCGCCGTCATGCACACAGCCCGCTATTGGATGGAGACCGCAGTCCCCGTCGTCCCCATCTCACACTCCGTCCGCGTTCTGCCGCTCTACGCCTTCTACTCCCTCATGCGCATGGGCATCGCCTACATGCTCTCGCTGGCCTTCGCCATCTCCTACGGATACATCGCCGCCTACACACCCCGCCTTGAAGCCTGGATGATCGGCACCCTCGACATCCTCCAATCCATCCCCGTTCTCAGCTTCCTGCCGCCCGTCGTCCTCGCTATGGTCTCGCTCATCCCCGGCCGCCAGCTCGGCATCGAAATGGCCGTCATCTTCCTCATCTTCACCGGCCAGGTCTGGAACCTCGCCTTCAGTTTCTACTCCTCGCTCAAAGGCATCCCCTCTGAGATGCGTGAAGCCTCCCGCATCTATCGTTACAGCGCCTGGCAGCGCTTCTGGCAGCTCGAAATGCCCTACGCCGCCATCGGCCTCGTCTGGAACTCCATCGTCTCCGTCGCCGGTGGATGGTTCGCCCTCATTCTCTGCGAAATCTTCACCATGGGCGACCGCAGCTTCCAGCTCCCCGGCCTCGGCAGCTATATCGAAACCGCCACCTACTCCGGCGACGTCCGCGCCCTCATCGCTGGCATCCTCACCGTCGTCCTTATCGTCGTAGCCACTGACCAGCTCATCTGGCGGCCGCTCATCGTCTGGTCCGACAAATTCAAATTCGAGCAGGTCGAATCCGCCGACCGCGTCACATCGCCCATCCTCACCCTGCTCCAGCAGTCCAGCATCACCACGCTCCCCGGCCGCATCTGGTCCAGCGCCCACCTCCCCAACATCGACGAGCTCATCTACCGCCGTCTCTCCCGCACTCGCTCCTGCCGCGTCGTCCGCCCGCTTGAAGACGACCGCCGCCGCGGACGTGCCTCCCTCGGCTTCTGGATCTTCGTCCTCTTCGCCGTCCTCGCCGTCGCCTGGGGAGCCACCCACGCCATCCTGCTTCTCAAAGGCGTCACCTGGGCCGACCTCCGCCTGCTCCTCCTCGGCGCCGGAGCCACCTTCCTCCGCGTCAACGCCGCCCTGCTCATCTCCGCCGCATGGACCATCCCCGTCGGCGTCGCCATCGGCCTCAACCCCCGCCTCGCCCGCATCGTCCAGCCCATCGCCCAGGTCATGGCCTCCGTGCCCGCCTCAGCCTTCTACCCCATCCTGCTCCTCGGTCTCATCAAGATCGGCGGCGGACTCGGCATCGGCTCCGTCGCCCTCATGCTCCTCGGAACCCAGTGGTACATCCTCTTCAACGTCATCGCCGGAGCCATGTCCATCCCCTCCGACCTCCGCGAAGCCGCCAGCCTCTACAAATTCACCCGCTATCAGCGCTGGACCACCCTCATCCTCCCCGGCATCTTCCCCTACCTCATCACCGGCATGGTCACCGCCTCCGGAGGAGCCTGGAACGCCTCCGTCCTCGCCGAATACTCCAAAATCAAAGACCAAACCCTCCAGACCATCGGCCTAGGCGCCCAAATCCAATCCGCCACAGACAGCGGCCGCTTCCCCATCTTGTTACTCGCCACCATCCTGATCTCCTTAATAGTAGTCAGCATGAACCGCCTGGTCTGGCGCCGCCTCTACCACCTGGCCGAAACCAAATACAAACTCCTCGCCTAAAATGGGATCCGTGACCGGCTTTGAGCGTTATACGCGCCGGCTCTGCTGATTTACAGTTAGAATTTCCTCTGGAGAAGTGATGCCTGAGCTCATTACCATTCCGTCTGCCGCTTTTGAAATGGTCGTCGAGTACTCGCGTCCAAACATGAAGCTCTTAGTTGATCGCGCAAAGGTTGTGGATCAGCTTTTTGAAAAATTCAGCGCATGGCACATCAAAGTTGATGATGTGGATGTAAAGAATGATGGAAAGCCTTCCGAACAAGGCGTCAAATTCAACCTAGCCGCAAAACGAACATCTTTCATGTTCGGTGCAGGTTCTTGCAAGCTCGTCTGGGATGATGCAGATTGGGGATTGATCAATCAGACGATAGATATCTTGGATGCAGGCTGGAAAACTCTCGAAGAAATAGGTGAGGTGAAGGCAGGAGCGTTCAAAACCACGATCATCTTGCACATCCAACCTAAAACAATGTCGTATATTGATGTTCTGCGCCCAATCGCCCCCCCTAGCCTAGTAGCTCTTGAATCTTCGTCGATGAAAGCCGCAGCTGCTGTCGTGAAATGGGATAGACGCAGAATCACTGTAGATGGTTCAGCTCAACTTGCAAATGGTGTCTTCATAAAGCTGGAGCGCGAATTTGAAAGCACGTCAAGCTACCAGGATATAGCGAAACAGCTGTTGGCTGATGAACTTCAAATTTTCGAACTTCTCGGGGTTGGAGTGCAGGAGGACCGTCTATGAATGGTTTGATGGAACACGAGCAAACAACTCTGAGGGAATGGCCTGAAGTTTTAGCAGACTCTCTCCAATACAAGAGGCAAGAATCTGTGAATGTTACGATTCCTAGACGGCAAAATAATATCTCTGAAGACTTAGAACAGCATGTACTTCGTCTTCAAGCAGATAACTTGAATTTAATACTCGAAATTCGCAAGAAATTTATTTTCCCTTTGGGTAGCTCAGTTGTAGATTTTTTGAGAAACCACAGATCTATCTCACAAATTCTCCTGGAGTCTGAGGCGCACCTAAAACAATATCTTGGAAGTGAAACGGTTTTAACGCTCAGGGCTCCTATCGATGAGTCAGGTTCGCCCACTCTTTATGCTGTAGCAATATGGCCTGGGAGCGTAAAGGAAGTAGTGTCAGGACTAGAGAAGTTTGAAGAAAATTGGTGGCTCGCCAACTCCAGACTTGCATCTGGAAATTTGCATTTTACCTACGAGCTTGTTTAATGGCCACAAGCAATTTTGATTGGTCAGAATATCTAGCTCTGGCACGAGAATTAGCCAACAGATCCGATGAGGCTTCCTTAAGAAGCGCTCTAAGTCGCATTTATTACTTCGTTTACCATTTAGCTATGGACCGGGCGAATTCTAATGGATTTGCACTTTTCCCCGGCGAAGCAACTCATAAACAGCTATGGCGTAACTTCATTGAAAGTCCTGATCCAGAATGTAGGTCGCTTGGCCTGATTGCAGGTAGATTAAAAGAAAAGCGGGAGCGAGCGGACTATAACATCATTTATCCGCGGCTTGCAGACGAAATGATGGTTACTATCTCTGAGGCTGAAAAGTTTGCCGACCGATTGTCAAAACTACCGCTGCGACTTCCCAGGCCGATACAGTCTGGAAGTAGATGATAGATTTCGGTGGTTGAATCGCAAATCCGCACCGCCTACCCAGCCAACGGCACCAACCCCGACTTCACAATCAGCCGATCCTGCGTCAGCAGCGGCCGTCCCTCCACCATCGCCGTCTCCTCAATCAATCTGTCCTGTGGGTCCGCAGGATACGACTCAGGAAACTCCCCCAACCGCACCGCAATCGCCTCAGTAATCGGCAAAACCTCGACATACCCGGCGCACCGCTTCACAAACGCGTCCACGCTCAGCGTCGTCTCAATCCGCCCATTCTTCACCAGCCACGCAATTTCCCACAAACTGATCGCAGAAATCGCGAGCGGGGCGCCGCCTCTACCACCTCGCAGAAACCAAATACAAACTCCTCGCCTAAGCCAGTTCCATCGACCACTAGGGCCTGTCTCAAATTGGATATATGCGGGAAGCAATGTGGTCCGTAGTTGCGCAAAAACAACTCTCCAGTACATTTTCACCTTCTCCCTCATTGTTAAGTAAGGCACGTTGGCATTGACCACCTGGGTCAGCTCAGGATTATGAACTGCATACTCAAGCCAGCAGATGGCTTGAGTATGCACCGCCGAAAGATGTTGTTTACGGAGCCATCAGGCCAAGCACCTGGGTTTCGTTGTCCGTTGCCCCGTTGCCTGTCCTGCCGAAGAACGTAACCATGCAGTCTCCGGCGTTGATCTTTACGGGAACAGAGAAGATACTCTCGATCTGGCCCTGAAGCGCTGCTTTAGTCGATCCTCCAGGCGGAATCCTGTCCACCAAGGGCAAGCTCGTGAGGTGCAGCGCATCTTTGGGAAGCCAGCTGCGCAGCGTCGAAAGCGGCGCGGGATTCGAAAATCCTGAGCTGTTGAGATTCTCAGCAAAAATTCCGCACCCACCAGGTAACAGGTAAAAGTCATTGACCGCGCCCCACGATGCGCCCGTTGGGAGCGGTGCCCCGCTCACCGATGTCCCATCGAAGGTACTATCGCTGATGTTTCCATAGATCTCCAGCAAGTGCCCGGCCTGCTCCAGCTGGACCGGGAATGCAAAGCCCTCTCCGTCGATCATCGTGGCATTCTCGCAGCCCCCATCCATACCAAAACAATATTCGCCGCCTCCGACATTGATTACCGTGTTAGGACTTGGGCTCTTCAGCGGCTTGTAGGTCAACTCCAGATCGGCTGTCATCATCGCCTTGCCTTGAAGCAACGGCCCGCCGCCATAGTAAAGACCCACACATCCAGTCATGGGCAGGGGATGAGGGAATTCGAGATTCAGAGGGAACGTGGAGTTCGACTGGGAGGGGTTCTTGATAATTTCGCTCCAGATGATCGTAGGCCCCTGAGTCAGGTTGATGTCATGCGTTGGACATTCGCCTTGCCAATAGTACATTTGCCACAGAACCTCGCTGAAGGTGGGGGTAAAGTTTTTCAGCGAGAGGGTTCCGGTGAGTGACAGCGCCTCGGCCGGCGATTTCGCGCCATCGAGCACGTGATACATGGCTAAAAAGGTCGGAAAGCCATTCTGTGAACCCACTGAGACCGTTTGGGTTTGCTGGATGTGCAGGAGAGACGGTTTAGGGGCGCTCTCCTGCGCCCGCAAATCAGATATTCCGAAGCCAGCGAGCATGAAAATTGCTGCGCAAAAAACTACTCTCCAATAAGCTCTCATCTTTTCCTCTCTCTTGAACAAGTTCACACACGTTGATCGTGGCCAGGTTTTGCACCAGACCGAATCGAAATACAACCTGATTTCGTTATTGGTCTACGACCCGTTTGGCTAAGGAAAGTTGCAGCGTGATGCTGTTTCAACAAGAGCCAGACACACTAGACCTTCGTTACTCGAAACTGAGAACCCGTAGAAATATTCCAGCTAAAAAGAGAATTTATGAGCGGATGCCTTTCGTCCGCCATCGCGGGAACATCGCCAAGACGAACCAATTCATCTGGCCTTTGCAGTTGTCTTTTTGGTTGTCATTCCCGAAGGGAATCTGCTTCTGTTTTTGCTCTTACCTTCCCTACCACTGCATCCACAACCCTGCAACCACGCCCTTCATGCCACCCCGCGAATACCATTTCTGGGTCTACACTCTCTCCAGGCGGGTGGCCCAGATCTCATTCCCCCGGGCCGTTGAGGGTGCCCCACATCTCGATTCTGAGATGTGGGTTTCGGCAGCGCCGAATCCTCATCGCGCGGCCATCCATAGATGGCTCAATATTGTGAGTTGTGAGACGATCTCTTGCAAGAGCATTCAGCCAGCATTAAAGAACGGCCGGGTGCCCCATCCTTTCGCGCCCTTGCGAAAGGGTGGGAGCCTCAAAAGCCCGCAGCAGTAAACAAAAATCAATTGCTGTGTCGAGCAAATTAGGATACCCCTTGGGTTTTAATTCTCCCCATTCCCCGGAACAAATCCCCGCGAACCGCCGTACTCTCCTATGCAGCCCTCCCTGCCATAGGAGAAAATCATGCGCACCTTCCTACTCAGATACACCCTGACCCTCCTCCTCGTCGTCCCCCTGCACGCCCAATCCTTCACCACCGCTCCCTGCAACTCGGACCAGGGCAACACCAACAACAACAGCTTCTTCGGCGGCAAAGAAAAGGTCTGCGAACTCCGCCGCACCACCTTGCCCCTCGTCAACGGCCAGGTCAATGTCTCCGGCAAAAACGGCGGCATCGAAGTCATCGGTGAAGATCGCCCCAACATTGAACTCGAAGCCCGCGTCGTCGTCCAGGATTCCAGCAAGTCGCGCGCCGAATCCCTCCTGAAAGAAATCAAGATCCTCACCGACGGCTCCATCCGCGCCGAAGGCCCCTCCTCCGGCCTCTTCTCCAGCTTGTTCAACGGCAACAGTTGGTACGTGAACTTCCGCCTCCACGTCCCCCGCCACCTCGCCGCAGAGCTTCACTCCGAAAACGGCGGCATCGCCATCTCCAATATCGATGGTGAGATTCAAGCTGAAACCACCAATGGTGGCCTGAACCTCCGCGACCTGGGCGGCAAGGTTCACGCCACCACCGTCAATGGCGGCCTCGATATCGTCCTCAAAGGCAACCAGTGGCAGGGAGAAGGACTCTTCGCCAAATCCACCAACGGCGGCGTCTCCGTCAAAGCTCCGGATAACTACTCCGCCCACCTCATCGCAGCCACCGTCAACGGAGGCATCTCCGTCGCCTTCCCCATCACCATCCAGGGCTCCATCCGCCATCACATCGACACGCAGATCGGCCAGGGCGGCCCCACCATCCAGGTAGAAACCACCAATGGCGGCGTCTCCATCCATCGCGACTGATGATCAACGAAATCGATTCTGTTCCCGATCCTACGTTCCCGGATCCCTGTTCTCTATTCCCTGATCCCTGATCCCTGATCTCTGTTCCCTGTCTTTTAGAGAATTCCGTCGCCAAAAGCACAGCTCTCCCGCTACACTCGTAATGTTTTTGAGACGTCTCAATCGGGAAGGCTGAAAACCCTATGTCCGTATCGCGTATCGCTGCAGCATTGACTCTCTCGCTCCTCGCTCTTCCACTCACGCTTACCGTCAAAGCCCAGTCTGTCCCACCCGCTCTTGAAGCCCCACCCGTAGCTCCGCCCCAGACCAGCTCCACCGGCCAGAAGCTCATTGGCATGCCCCAATTCCATCCGCCGGCGCCCTACGATATTGACGAGCACACCGGCTACAAGCAGATCTTCGACGGCAAGTCCTTCGCCGGGTGGGATGCCGACCCCAGCATCTGGCGCGTCGAAAACGGCGTCATGGTTGGCGAAACTCTCGAGAACAAGCCGAAGGGCAACAACTACATCGTCTATCGCGGCGACAAGACCCGCGACTTCGACCTCAAGCTACAGATGAAGATCGAAAAGGGCGGTGGCGGCGGCATCCAGTACCGCAGCGTAACCGGCATCCCCTGGACCAGGCCCCAGCCTGAAGGCCAGCCTCCCTACGACCTAAAATTCATGATGACCGGCCCCCAAGCCGACTTCTGGTTCCCCGTCCGCGCCGTCACTGCGGATTTCACAGGCCAGTGGTACTCGGAAAACACCATGCAAGGCATCCTCGCCTATCGCGGCCAGGTCACCCAGGCGCTCCCCGGACAGACCAACCGCCTCGTCGCCATCATTGGCGACAAGCAGGCGCTTGGCGGCTACGTCAAAACCAACGAGTGGAATGATTACGAGATCATCGCGCGCGGCGGCGTCATGATGCACATCATGAATGGCCAGTTGATGGCCGTCTTCATTGACGACAACAAAAACTCCGTCAACAACCAGTCCGGCCTTATCGGCTTCGAGATCGAAAGCCAGCCCTGCAAGATTTCAGTACGCGACATCTGGCTGCGCAAATTCGACTGACACAGTACCTGCATTTCAGGCGCCGCTCTACACCTGAACGCAATCCGCAATGCGATCAGGAACGGCGATCAGGCCAGCCTTCCCCAAACGCAGTAACTCGCGGCAGTCGTCAGCTGGCAGCGGCGGGCTATAGAGAAAGCCCTGGATCTCAGTGCATCCGTGATCTTTGAGATAGTCAAGCTGTTGCATCGTCTCCACGCCTTCGCCAGTGCAGGCCAGGCCAAGATTGCGCGCCAGATCCATGATGCTTCTGACCACCGCTTTCGCCGCGGGTTCTGATGGAATGTCGCGCATGAACGAACGATCGATCTTGAGCCTGCCCAGCGGGAAACGCCGCAGATAAGACAGCGACGACCAGCCGGTACCGAAATCGTCGAGCGAGAGACTCACTCCCAGGCGCTTGAGGTCGTGCATGACTTGAATCGTCGTCTCCGATTCATCCAGCGTTAGGCTCTCTGTCAGTTCCAGTTCCAGCCGATGGGGGTCCAATCCAGTCTCGCGCAACACTTCTTCCACCGTTCTCACCAGGTTGCCCCTGTGGAACTGCTGCGCCGACACGTTGACCGCCACGCGAATCGGCGGAAGCCCTTCCTTCTCCCATGCGACGTTCTGGAGACACGCCGCTCTCAAAGCCCACCGCCCTACCTCGGCCATCAATCCCAACTCTTCCAACAGCGGAATGAACTGGTTCGGAGGAATCAACCCCTCTTCTGGATGACGCCAGCGCATCAAGGCTTCCACTCCTGTAATGTGACTGGACTCCGTTGAAACCATGGGCTGGTAATAGAGGACAAACTCGCCTCGCGCGCAGGCTTGGTGCAGATCTTTTTCAAGCTTTTGGCGACGTCTCGCATCCTGATTGAGTTCCGGCGCAAAGAAGCGATAGATACCGCGCCCTTTGGTTTTGGCCTCATGCATCGCCGCATCCGCAGCCTGCAGCATAGATTCCGGACTTTCGCCATCGGCTGGATATTGAGAGATTCCGATACTGCTGCTGATGCGCAGTTCATGGCCTTCTATTTGAAAGGGTTCGACCAGTGTGGCCAGCACCTTGTGCGCAACATTTGCGATGTCCTGTTTGCCAGCTATCGACGGAAGGCAAATCACAAATTCATCTCCCCCGAAGCGCGCCACAATATCACTCTCTCGCAGGCAGCTTTTCAGCCGCACGGACATTGCCTGCAACAGACGGTCGCCCCCATGATGCCCTAGAGAGTCATTCACGTGTTTAAAGCGATCCACATCCAGCATCAGAACCGCAACTCGCTTCTTATTGCGGCCGGCCAGCGCAATCGTCTGGCCAAGAAGATCGTGCAGCAAAGTACGATTGGCAAGACCCGTCAGCGCATCGTGCAGCGCCATATGGTGAATTCGTTCTTCAAAATGCTTGCGCTCCGTTATGTCGCGCGAGATTCCCATCGTGCCGATGATCTCGCCCTTGCGATTGCGCAACGGAATCTTGGTCGTAAGCGCCCAGCCCTCGCGGCCATCAGGCCAGGTCTCCTTCTCCTCGATCCCCACCAGCGATCTGCCGGTGTTCATAATTTCCTGCTCATCTGCCAGAGCCTTGCTGGCATGCTCCGAGCTGAAGAGATCAGAATCGGACTTGTTCACGATTTGCTTCGGATCGGCCAGTCCAAAGAATCCGGCCATCGCCCTACTGATACGAATAAAACGGCTGTCGCGATCCTTGAAATACACATTGTCCGGAATGTGTTCGAGAAAAGCCTCCAGCAGGTCCTGCTGAATCCTCGCTCGGCGCACATCCATCGACTTGAGGATAAGCAGGCAGACGACTACCACGGCCACAAAGCCAATGCCTGCCAGGTTGAGCACAGAGAATGCACGTGACCGATTCCAGTCAATCGGTGCCGCAGGCATGAATCGTGCAGCAACCAGGGCTCCCAGCAGCATGGCAAACAATGCGATCACCACAACCGGAATTCTCGGCATATTCTGGTGCCACTTCATTCCACATTGCCCTCAACCGCATATTCACAACGACATCCTCATTCATTCTTCGGCAGGTAACTGAAAAGGTCTATAACGAAAGCTGCTTTCCCGATGCAACTTACGCACGGGTTACTGCCACGTTTGTTGCAGTAATTAAGTATTGCTGAGATTCATGTCTTCAGCTGCCATAGGTAATTGCCCTCGTAACCGTGAAGGTTTACGGAACCTGTGAAATGCCTTAACGTGCTAGAAGCATGACGTCCACGATCCTCACGCCAGAAGACCATATTCAACGCGTCCGCCGCATGGCTCTCGCCTTGCCAGAAACCACGGAGAAGATATCCCACGGCGAACCGACCTTCTTTGTCCGCAAAAAAGTCTTCGTCATGTTTTCGAACAATCACCACAACGACGGCCGCATCGCCATCTGGATTCCCGTGCCTACAGGCCATCAGACCGCCATGATCGCTGAAGCTCCCGAAATCTACTTCAAACCGCCCTACGTCGGAGTCAAAGGCTGGGTCGGCGTCCAGATAGGTCAAGTCAGCAACGAAGTTCTTGCCATACTCATCCGACAGGCCTGGAAGCTGATCGCTCCGCGCGCACTGCACCCTGCCTCGCTCCATTCATCGAAATCGCTCTGAGATTCCCGGCTAAGATGGTGATCATGAAACCTCGCGGCTTCGCTCTACTCGCCATCCCGCTTCTCGCATCCCTCTGCGCCGCAAATGCTGCGCCCGCCGCGAAAGAATCAGCGCCGTCCCATCCGTGGGCCATCGCCATCCACGGCGGAGCAGGCGAAAGTGAGTGGGAGCACATGGACGCTCCAACTGCGGCTGCCTATCACGACTCGCTTACAAAAGCTCTAGCCGCCGGATCGGAAGTACTCAAGCGCCACGGCAAGGCACTCGATGCCGTTGAAGCCGCCATCAAAGTGCTCGAAGACGATCCCCTCTTCAACGCCGGACGCGGTGCTGCCTTTGCAGCCGACGGCACCAACGAGATGGACGCCTCCCTCATGGACGGCGCGACCCTGGCCGCCGGCTCCGTCGCCGCCGTGCATACCACCCGCCACCCCATCTCCCTCGCCCGAGCCGTCATGGAACATACTCCCTACGTCATGATGGTCGGCTCAGGCGCCGACGCCTTCTCCAAGGCACAGGGCCTTGAACAACAACCACCCGCCTTCTTCTTCACAGAGATGCGCTGGCAGGAATTTGCATCGATCATGCGTGCCAGTGGCCGCCCTGTTCCAGCGCGTCCTGCTGGAGTTCCTCCCGCCGTCAGCCCGATAGCATCGGCGGCAACGCATATCTTCGAGCATCGCTTCGGAACCGTCGGCGCAGTGGTCCGTGATAGCGAAGGACATCTGGCCGCCGCCACATCCACGGGCGGTATGCAGGGCAAACTCCCTGGCCGTGTTGGCGACTCGCCCATCATTGGCGCAGGCACCTACGCCAGCGACCACTCCTGCGCCGTATCCGGCACGGGCGTCGGAGAATACTTCATCCGTCTAACCCTGGCCCGGCAGATCTGCACCTTAGTCGAGCAAGGCCAGACCCCGCAGCAGGCTGCCGATCACATGATCCACACAGAGCTGCCCGCACTCAAAGGTGGCGAGGGCGGGGTCATCGTATTGGCTCCCACCGGAGATCCAGTCTCGAGCAACAACACCCTCGGCATGTTTCGCGCCAGGGAAGTAGAAGGCCAGGCCCCTGACATCCACGTCAAATAACCGCTCAGTACCAGTTCGTCAAAGAGCATCGCCTCTTCAATCAAATTGAGACAAGATTGAAGCCTGCCGCCCTCAATTGCTGCGCAGGGCGGTCATTGGGTTGATGCGAGAGGCCCTTCTAGCCGGGAGATAGCCAGCTATAAAAGCCACGCCTGTCAGCAGGACAATCATGCCTGCGAAGGTAGCAGGGTCGGAGGGTTGAGTGCCGAAGAGCATGGAGCTGATGGCTCTCGCGACCGCGAATGAGGCGATGGTTCCTACTGCCAGTCCAATAAGGGCCATGCGCAGGGTTTTGGAGATGACCCCGTACTGCACGCGCTCGCGGGTTGCTCCGAGGGCCATGCGGATGCCGATCTCCTGGGTCTGGCGGGTAATAGAGTAGGAGATCACTCCGTAGATGCCGAGCGAAGCGAGTAGCAAACCGAGGCCAGCGAAGATGCCGACCAGTACGGCGAAGAAGCGGCGCGGCGAATTGGCATGATCCACGACGCTTTGCATGGGGCGCAGCTCGGTGAGAGGCTGGCCGGGATCGATCTGGCGCAGTGCGTTCATGATGCCGGGAGCGAGCTGGGCCGGCGTAAGCTTCGATTGCACGACGAGCAGCGTACCGTCGCCACCCCATTGCGTGAGGGGAAGATACATCTGCCAGCCGGGATCGCCCTCGATGTTGGTGCCGTGGACGTCGTCGATGACGCCTATGACAAGCCGATCCTCGTCATTCAGGACGGCCATGTGGCCTACTGCATCTTCATTGGGCCATAGCGCCTGCGCGGCAGCTTTGTTGAGAATGATCACATTCTGACTGGTGGGAGTATCGGACCAGGCGAAATCGCGGCCATGCAGGCGCATGCCGATAGCCTTGAGATAGCCGGGCGAGATCATGTAGACGAATGCTCCGTGGCTATAGCCCTTGGGATACGTCTTGCCCTTCACGGTTGGACCACCCCAGCCGCGATTGCGAAGGAGCGGCAGGTTGTCGGTTAAGCCGGCGGAATCGACTCCAGCGACCGAGCTGATTTGTTGCAGCATATTGCGCATGTAAGCATTACGCTGGGCAATGGTCCTGGAGAGGGAGTCTTTGGTCTTGAAGTCGACTGGCGTCGCGTACTCCACATTGATCGAGGAGGACCACGCTGGCTGAAAACCAAGATCGACGTCCAGCACATGCAGGAAGCTGCGCAACAGAAGCCCGGCGCCTACGATAAGCACACATGCCAGGGCCACTTCCGAGACGACCAATATAGTGCGCAGGCGCTCGTGATTGCGTCCTGCACTAGTGCCGGGGCTGGAGTCTTTGAGAGCCTCCTGAAGATTTCCCGCGGAGACTTTGAGTCCGGGAGCGAGGCCGAAGAGAAGACCTACGACTACAGCGATCAATACAGTCCATCCGAGCACGACACCATCGACGCGGATACTGCTCATCAGCGGCAGCGCGATCGAGCCCTGATGAGCCAACCAGAAAGTGGCCGTATAGGCAAGGGCCAGGCCAAGCAATGCTCCTGCGCCGGAAAGGACGAGGCTTTCAGTCAACAGTTGACGCACCAGGCGTCCACGCCTTGCGCCAAGGGAGATGCGGAGGGCGAACTCTTTGGTGCGCGTGGCGGTGCGGGCCAGAAGCAGGTTGGAGAGGTTCACGCAGACAATCAGCAGGATCATGCCGACTGCGCCCCACAGGACGATGAGGGATCGCCGCAGCGCTCCGCTGACATAGTCTTTAAGGAAAATGGGCCGGGCGTGGTCTTTGTAGGCGCCGATGGATTCAGGGAATTTCTTGCCCCAGTAGAACTTCGGAAAGAGCGTGGTGGCTTCACTCTGCGCCTGTTCGAGAGTGACGCCGGGCTTGAGGCGGCCGATAAAGGCCAGCGTATTGCCTTGTTCACGGACGTCGTTCATGACCTGCGGATCGATCATGTCGACTTTTGAACCCGGCGAGAAAACGGCGCCGAAGTCGAAGCTCTCGGGAAGGACACCTACAACAGTAATGGGTTTGTCGTTGAGGGCGATGGTCTTGCCGACGATGCTGCGGTCTCCGCCAAATTGCGACTTCCAGTAAGCGTGCGTGAGCATAACCACGTTACCGGTGCGCGCTTCTTCGTTGGTAAAGGTGCGGCCCAGTTCGGCTGAAATGCCAAGTACATGGAAGAAGTTGCCCGCAACCGAGATGTCGGTGGCTGGTACGGGTTGGCCGTGGCCGGTGAGCTTCACATTGTCCGGCGTTGAGAAGGCGTAGTAGGCGGTGACGTCTTCGTAGGATCGGTTCATCAGGCGCAGGTCTTCATAAGCGTCGACGGAATAGGTGGAACTGGAGAGATCGTGGCCGCTGTTGGGTGGGGCGATCCAGACGAGACGTTCAGGCTGGTAGAAGGGCAGCGGGCGCAGCAGGATGGTGTGCACCACGCTGAAGACGACGATGTTGGCCCCGATGCCGAGGGCAAGGATCAGTACCGCGACGGTAGTGAAGCCACGATCACGGCCCAGGGTACGCAGCGCGTAGCGCAGGTCTTGCGTGAGGCGCTCGAAGCGGAGCCATCCCCAGCGCTCGCGGGTTACGTCTGCTACCAAAGGAATGTTTCCGAATTCACGCATGGCTTCTCTCCTGGCATGGGCTGGCGACTCGCCGCGGGCGACGCGGTCGGCGGTGGCCATCTTCAAATGGCTTTCGATTTCTTCGGCAAGATCTTTTTTGCGGCGAGAAAGCTCGAAGGGTTTCATACTTCGCTCCCAGCATTGCTTCCGGTGGCGGTCATGATGGCTTCGATGGTGGCGACCATCCTGCCCCAGCGCTCATAGTCGGAGGCGAGCTGCTGTTTGCCGAGGGCGGTGATCTTGTAGAACTTGGCCCGCTGATTACTGTCGCTCTTTTTCCATTCAGCCTTGACCCAACCCTGCCGCTCCAGCCGGTGCAACGCCGGATAGAGCGACCCGGTCTCCACCTGCAGCACCTCGCTCGACGTTGCACGAATCGCCTGGCTGATCCCATAGCCATGCTGCTCGCCCCATTGCAGAGTCTTCAGGATCAGCATGTCTAGCGTTCCCTGCATCAGTTCGATTCTGTTTTCGTAGCCGCTCTTCTTCGCCATAGGGTGTAGGCCTTCTACGTCAAGATGTAGACACTCTACTCCCTCCCCGCCCCAAAGCGCAACTGGCTTCTCGAATCCGGGCAATTCTGTAACCCCGGCCGCCGATATTCATCCAATTGACAGCGAGGCAGTGCTTATCTTCGATTCCGACCCAACCCGCAATGACCAGTCAAAGCCGGTAACCCGCCGCATCTTCATCGCCGGCGTCGTCTCCGCTGCGGTAGCTCTACTGGCATTGCGCAAATCGCTCGTGGGAGAGGCTGGTGTAGCGGCAAGCACTGCAATTCACGGGACGCCCGGCGAAGTCACAATCGTAAACTTCAGCAACCGCGGCCAAAACCTCGGAACGCAAACCGTTGCCAAGATCGTCAAAACCGACGGCGAATGGCTGCGCCTGCTCGGCAAGAACTCCTTCGACATCGCCCGTGAGGCCGACACCGAAATGCCCTACTCCGGCGTCAGTTGGAACGAGCATGCCTCAGGTATCTTCCGCTGCATCTGCTGCGATACAGCGCTCTTCAGCTCTGCGGCAAAATTCGAATCCCGCACAGGGTGGCCCAGCTTCTACGCTCCATTGGCGAAAGAAAATATTCAGGAAGTTGACGACGATTCTCTCGGCGTGCGTCGCACTGAAGTCAAGTGCATCCGCTGTGAAGGCCATCTTGGCCACGTCTTCAATGATGGCCCGGAACCCACAGGCCTGCGCTACTGCATGAACTCCGCTTCCATGCGCTTCATGAAGATGTAACCGCAACCTCAATGCGAAGCGACAAGCGCCCGCAGCGCAGCCTTCACCGGCAGAATCTTTCCACCCGCGATCTCTGCTGCCAGCCGCTTCTCGAGGTCGGTCGATTCCTGCACGCTCTTCTCCTGAACGCTGAAGACCCGGCCTGCAGTCTGATGATCCGTTCCTTCGAAAAGCACGATGAAGTAGCTGGCATCCTTCGCCGTCAACAGCGTCGAGGCCAGCACGCTCGCGCATGGCGCATCCAGCGGCGCGAAACTACTCTTTGATTCGACTAAATCCACAACGATTCGGCATTGCCCAGTCGTCGCATTGCGGCTTACATTCAGCAGCGAAGACTCAGTCGACATTGAATCGGCCGCAATTGTCTGATAGCCCTCCTTCTCGTTCGCCTCGCCTATCAGCTTCGATTTTCCCCATGCCGCAATCGTCCGAATCGACTTGTTCCCGGGTGTGGTGGCGCTATTTAATTTGTCCAGCGGACGCCACGTACCGTCTGTCTGCAGCACAAAAAAATAAGCCGCACTGCTGTCTTCCCGCGTATCGCGCTGTTTGTAGCGGAAGACAAATCCCGCATTGCCGCCGAACTCAAATGCCGCCTCATCTGTGACCGCTTCGCAGTAAGGAAAATCATCGCCGGGTTCGGTCTCCAGCATGGGCAGTATGGTAGCGCTCGGCTGGCCATGATCCATGGGACGCAGCCCGCAACTCGGCGTTTTCGCCTTCCGCGCATAGTAGAGCACCGGCTGCGGGGCGTCCGCCGGCAGGTGAGCGAGGCCCGGCTGTGGAGCGGCTTTGATCCACTCCACCTTGCTCGCTGGAGTCTGCCCAAGGGCCATGCATCCTGACAACCAGATCAGCCCCGCCAGTCCACGCATGTCTCTTCTCACTTCGACCCCTCTTCCGCCAGCGACTTCATCTTTTCCGGCGAAAAGCCGTAGTGGTGCTTGGTTTCCTTCTTGCCTTCCTTCTCCAGCTCTTTCAGTAATTCCAGATAGCGCAAATACCCCTCCTTGCGCGCGTCGACAGAGGCAACAACACCTTTCTTGCCCGCCTTGGGATCGTTCCACGCGCCCCACGCGAACGACTGCACCCGGTTGTCATGAACCTCGCTGTCCTTGAAAGTCAGATATGGCCCCTTTATGTTGGCAGTCTTGCACTCGTTCACGCCCAGGACTTTCATCGCCGTTTCAAGATGTTTGCGGCGGTCTTCAAAGCCATTGAACGCGCCATTGACCAGCGCCGTAATCGCCAGCAGATCGTTCTTGTCCGCAAGCCCGTTCAGGTCCTCGCTGGCGCCCTCGGTCCAGTACCAGCCGGCGGAGTCCGTCGCCCACTTCGGCTGCTCCAGATCCTTCTTATGCTTGTTCAGGAAATTGTGGTCCACGGCGTCGCCGTAGGCCTTGTAGTTCTTGCGCCAGGTGATCTGGATCAACCCCCGGCCCTTGTATCCGTCGTATACCTGCAACTCTTTCTTACCCTTCGGCAACACCTCGGCGGTATAGCGCAACTCCGCCGACTCGTCGGCCACCTGCGCTAGAAAATGAGCCTTTCGCAGGCAGGTCGAGATGTCGTAATGCTTGAATGTCGCATTCAAAAAAGGCAGATAGGTCTCGCATGTCTCCCGCTTGCGCGCAGCGAAAATCTTGCAGAGCTCGTCCAGCGTAATGTCGCGGTTGCAGGCACAAATCCCAGTCGAAGCCATGGGCGCGGCAAAGGTGCACACCGTTCCCACAAACGCCGCCCAGTCATTCAAGCCCAGGCTCCCTGGCGAGTTGCGAATACCGAAATCGTTGAATCGCACTCCGATCGGCCCGGCGACATCGTCCGTGAAAGGTTGAAAATCCAAGGTGGAAGTATCCAACGGCCCGCGCGTCCTGGAATTCGCCATAACAGCCCGCTCCCGAAAACATCCGCAGAATACCACCGGCCAAGGTGTACAGCCCAGCCGTGTCAAGTTGAGGTCCGTGACAATGAGTCCCAGCTAGCGCACGCACAGCACCAGTATCGTTTCGTCGTCGAAGCGGGGCTGCCCGGCCTGGAAGCGGGCTACATCGGCAAAGATCGCTTCGGCGATCTGGCCTGCCGGGAAGTGATGGTGGCTCCGCAGCAGCTCGGTCAGGCGGTCGGTTCCGTACATATCTCCCTGGGCATTTTCAGCGTCTGTGATGCCGTCGGAGATGAAAACGAAAGCGTCTCCCGGTTGGCTGGAGACGGAAAACTCTTCGTAATCGGCCTGAGGAAACATTCCCAGCGGAAAACCTTCGGCGCGGATCGTCGTCACCTCGCCGCCGCGGCAGAAGATAGGTGGGACGGCGCCTGCATTTGCCACCTGCAGAGTGCGGTTGTCGTCGTTCCACACTGCGTAGAGCATCGTGACGTATTGAGAATCGAGGCGCCGCTCCTGTAGAGATTCGTTCAGCAGCGACAGCATCTCGCTCGGAGAGGGCGTATGCGCGGCTGCAGCCCGCATAATGCCGCTGACCAGCGCAGCAAAGAGCGCGGCGGGCGCCGCCTTTCCGCTGACATCGCCGAGAATGACGGCCGAACGATTCGCATCGTACTCGATAAAGTCGTAGAGATCGCCGCCGATGGATCGGGCGGGCAGAAAGCGTGCCGCGAATTCCGCATGGGTGTGTTCAGGCACAGTGGCAGGCAGCAGGCGCAACTGTACCTGGCGGGCCATGGACAAGTCGCGCTCCAGTTGCTGCTCATGGCGAAGAACCTGGCTGTAGAGGCGGGCATTCTCGATGGCAATAGCAATCTGCGCGGCAAGCGTTGTGAGCGTGCGCTCATGGCGCTCGTGGAAGTAGCCGGGGCGGACATGTTCAAGATCGAGAACACCAATGACGCGATTTTTGTAGAACAGCGGCACGATCATCTCCGAACGAGTCTCGGGATTGATCATGTGGTAGCGCAGGTCTTTGCGCACGTCTGGCACATTGATGAGGCGCCACTCGTTCACCGCCGCGCCAACCAGGCCGGTGTTGATGGGCAGCCAGCGCGAGGGGGTGCTGGCATGGCCAAAACGCCAGCTATAGCGCGTGACCAGCCGCTCGCCGGTAGCGTCCACCAGCATGATGGTGAACATCTGGTAGTCGATGAGGCGGCGCAGGAGCTGGCCGATGCGTTCGAAGAGTTGGTCGAGATCGAGAATCGAGGTCAGCTCGACGGAGATTTCGTTCAGAACTTCAAGCGCCTGGGCCTGGCGCGTCACACGGGAATAGAGGCGCGCATTCTGAATGGCTTGTCCGATGCGCGAAGCGGTCAGTGTCAGCAGGTGCAGATGCTCCGGCCGGAAGTAGTTGGCCTCTTCACTCTCGATGTCCAGAACGCCAATGACTTTGTTCTTGTTGATCAGCGGAACGGCCAGCTCGCTGCGGACGCATTGATTGGCCGGGATGTAGTTCTCTACCTTCGACACATCGTTGATCAGAAGGGCCTGGCGGGTCTGCGCTACTTGTCCGACAACCCCTTGGCCGATCGGAATTTTGGTGCGCTCGATCTCCGGCGTATGGCCAATCTGAAACCGCATGCGGAGCTCCTTGCCACTTTCGTCCACCAGGAGAATTGCGAATATCCGATACGGGATGACGGTGGCGATCAGCTCTGACGTGCGTTTGAGCAGCGTACGCAGGTCGAGTGTCGTATTGAGCGTTTCAGTGAAGCGCAGCAGATAGCTGTAATCCGCCGGATCGACACGGGCATTTACCGGATCGAGGTAGTTGCCGGCGGCAGGGCGATAATCTCCCTCAAGCTCATGGCCCGTATCGATGGGCAATGCATTCTCAGCAGCGGGTTGGGGTGGAGTTTTCATCGCGGAGCCATCTTCAGGCATTGGGGTTGATTGTAGCGGAAGCAAGGCGCGGTGTGCGGCGACTAAACTGGAGGGCGAGGATGCGTATGAAGAACAGCTCAGTTCCCGTTGATACCGTTCTGCCACACGTAATGTACCAGAGCGTTCCGGAAGCGATTGCGTGGCTCAGCCGGGTCTTCGGTTTTCGCGAGCATTACCGTTACGGAGAGCCGGGCAATGAAAGTGGCGCGCAAATTTTCGCTGCGAATGCGTGCCTGATGCTAAAGCAGGCTAAAGGCAACGCGAGCCCGGTCGAGCTTGGGTTTTGCACACAGTCCTTAACGATTTTTATTGACGATGTGGAAGCGCATTGCGAGCGTGCCAGAGCCACAGGTGCCACGATCATAGAAGAGCCGCATGAGACGGTATACGGCGAATTTCAATACGCCGCGTTGGATCTGGACGGGCATCACTGGCTGTTTTCACGTCACACGCGCGATCTTAAGCCAGAGGATTGGGGAGCAGTAATTGCGTATTGTTAGCCGCCAAACAATTTAGGATCGTCGTTCAAGTAGAGGTCGAGAAACTCGGTGAAAGTCTTAGCAATAAGAGGGCTGCGCGGGAAATCGGGGAGAATCACACGGTTTTGAAAGAATGGATCATCGCCGAGATAAATGGCATAGTAATGAGATTCGATTAGAAAGTCAGCGAAGAAGAAATAAGATTCAGATTGAAATACGTTGAATGTTTTGAGGTCGACGCGCCTCAGCCTGCTGATTGGCCAGAAGCAAAAAACTTCAGGATCTTCTTCAATTCCATTGAGACGCAGAAAATATTCACGAAGGTCAGCCGGAAGCACGACGCCATATTTTTGCTCGAAGGCATCGATGTCCTCTCTGGAGGCGGCAACAGGGCCATTGAGATTCCACTGAGTTTTTGAGCGATACCAATGCCGCTCGAGCCGGTCGAGTATCTCCATTGTCGCGCTCCCAGAGGCAGTTACTCTGCGCCCAACTCGCGCACCATTGCCACCGACGCCGACGCCCCAATCCGGTTAGCTCCTACCTCAAGCATTGCCTTCGCATCTGCCACGGTACGGATGCCTCCAGAGGCCTTCACGCCGCACCGCGCTCCAGCTACGCCGCGTAGCAGGGCCACGCCGCCCACGGTCGCGCCCGAGGTTGAAAATCCAGTCGATGTTTTCAGAAAGTCGGTACCGGCCTGGATCGCAATCTCCGACGCGCGCAGCTTTTCTTCGACGGAAAGCAGACAGGTTTCGAGAATGACCTTGAGCAACGCGCCATGGTGGTGTGCCACCTGCGCTACCCCGCGAATCGTGCGTTCGACGGCGGTATGTTCGCCGCTCTTGAGCTGCCCGATGGAGAGCACCATGTCCAACTCCCGCGCCCCCATTTTGATCAAGGCTTCAGCTTCGTGGCGCAGTGTCGAGGCCAGTGAAGCTCCCAGCGGAAAGCCGATCACTACGCCCACGGGAACTCCAGTACCGGAGAGTAGCGAAGCCGCCGTCGAAACCCAAACCGGATTCACCATGGCGCAGGCAAAGCGGTAGCGGATGGCTTCGTCACACAGGTTTTCAACCTGTGTGCGCGTCGCTTCAGGCTTGAGCAAGGTGTGGTCAATAACCGCGGCGAGCTTTCGCCAGTCCGACAGCGTCTCGCCGGCAAAAGATGGGGCGTCGAAGAAGCCGTTGTCGACTTCCAGATCGGCATCGACATCGGTGTCGAATGCCGGAATAGAGGAGAGTTGGGTAGACATTCTCCTGGTACTCCTTTTAGATCGGTTCCGGACTATTGGATGCGAAGATTACATCCCGGGATTGCAATCGTACCGCATCGCGCTATACGGCGTCGGGCGGCATCAGGCAGATGTCGGGCAGATTGCGATAGCGTTCCGAGTAGTCCATGCCAAAGCCGATGACGAAGAGATTGGGAATAGAGAATCCGACATAGTCCGCCTCGATCTGCTCAATGCGCCGCGAGGGCTTATCCAGCAGCGCCGCGATGCGCAGGCTCTTAGGATGGTGCGCCAGAAAGAGTTTGCGCAGGTAAGAAAGCGTCAGGCCGGTATCGAGAATGTCTTCAACGATCAGCACGTTCTTGCCTTCAATGGGCTCGTCGAGATCCTTGATCAGCTTCACCGCTCCGGAAGAGGTCCGGCTGCCTTTTGCATAGCTCTTAACGGCGACAAAATCAAAGGTCGCGTCCACGCTGACCGCACGCGCCAGGTCAGCGAGAAACGGAGCCGCGCCCTTGAGCACGCCGATCATGACCAGCTTTTCACCGGCCATATCTTTTGTAATCTGCGCTCCCATTTCGCGAATGCGCTCAGCGATCTGGTCACGCGTGTAAAGAACTTCCAAACGCTGCATGTTTGGGCTTTCGTAGGTGGTGGTTGCCATGAGGTCTAGTATCACCCGCGAGGCGGCGAGTAGGGAATAGTTTGCACGGCTGCCCCGTCTATACTTAAGAAGAGATGCTGCCTTACATTCACATCGGAATTCACTTTATTTTGCACTTTGGCGGTCGGTCGATTCCGATTGGGCCCTGGGATGTCCCAACCTTTGGCCTGATGCTCTGGGTGGCCACTGTCTGCGGCGCGCTGGTAATGCACTGGAGCTTTCGCCGCGCCCATGTCGTTGACCGCCAGGGCGAACCCGCCGATGCTCTGGGTATCGTCGCTCTCACGGTGGTTGCCGGGATTATCGGAGCCAAGCTCTGGCATGTCCTCGACTCGCCAGCGGAGTTTCGCGCCGACGGCTGGTCTGTGCTCTGGTCTACGGGCGGATTTGCCTGGTTCGGCGGACTCGTTGCCGGAATTCTGGCCTTGATTATTCAAGGGAAGCAGGTAGGCCTGAAGGCTCTCCGCATGCTCGATCTGGCGGCGCCCGCAGCCGCCATCGGTTATGCCATAGGCCGCATCGGCTGTCTGACCTCGGGCGATGGCGACTATGGCATCCCCAGCAATCTTCCCTGGGCGATGGGTTTTCCCAACGGAATTGATCCCACCGAGCCCGGCGTGCGAGTCCATCCCACACCGATCTATGAGCTGATTGCCGGACTGCTGATCGGCTGGTGGCTCTGGCGGCGCGGTGGCAAACGGCTCGGAACAGGTGAGATTCTCGGCGAATACCTGCTGCTCACCGGACTGGCCCGATTCCTGGTGGAGTTCATCCGGCGCAATCCGCACATTTTGTGGGGCATGTCCAACGCGCAGTTGGCCAGCCTCGGCTCGATGGCAGCCGGGCTGATCGTGATGTGGGTCGCCTCCAAGCGAACCAAGCCCGAGCCGGAAGAGCCGGCTGAGATGGCCAAGGCGGCTTAGCCAAATCCGGAAATTCACCTCAAATTATGAGGACTGTTTACGAGGGCTGTTGCGACCAGTCACAAGCGATTGCACGCTTCTCTTGAGCACTTTCCTCAGCCCATTCAAGCACCCGTGCCGTCCGCCAGGCATCGATTGCCAGCACGGGCGGTTCTGCCCTGCCTGAAATTGCATCGCGGACGCCTGCGTAGAAGCGGCGATAGTCCCCAGGAATCGACGGCACAGGTTGGACGGCCAACCCGTCGCCAGACACAACCGCCAGCGTGCCCCATGCGGATTCAGGCTCCTCACCCCATCCCTTATCTTCGATATGCGGATCTTCCTTCAGGCGTGCTTCCTGTGGATCCAGGCCGGTTTTTGCGAAGTTGCCTTCCGTTCCACGGACCAGATAACGCGAGCGTGGCAGCGACGCCAGGCAATTGGCCCCGAGGGTAGCAACCAGCCCGGAATAGTGCAGCCTGACGGTAAACGCGTCGTTCGAAACAGCGCCATCGCGCTCGCAGACAACTTCCCCGCTCACAGCCTCAGGCAAGCCGAAGAGCTGAAGAGCCTGATCAGCGAGGTGCGTACCGAGATCAAGAAGGATGCCGCCTCCAGCTCCGCCGCTTTCACGCCAGAGCTGCGTTCGCGGAAGCTGACGCCAGCGATCAAAAGTGGACTCAAGAGATACAACACGGCCAAGCTTTTGCTCAAGTAAAAGTTTGTGCAATGTCTGGAAGTCACTGTCCCATCGACGGTTATGAAACGGCACCAAATAATGTACCGACTTCTGTGCCTGCCTGATGAGAGAAGCAATCTCCGCCGAAGTGATCGCGACCGGTTTATCGGCGACTACATGACGCCCGGCCTCAAGAGCCTGCTGCGCAAGTGGAGCGTGGCTGGTGTTAGGCGTGGCTACGACAATAAGCTCAATGGATTCATCACCGAGCAAACCTTCGAGCGACGAATAGGTCGTGATCCCCGGATAGGTCTTCTCTGCCTCGCGCGTATTGCGTTCGACTACTGCAGCGAGTTCCAGGCCTTCGACAGCCGAAATCAAGGGCGCGTGGAAGACGCGCCCTGCAAGGCCAAAGCCGACCAGGCCTACTCGAATCATGGATAATTCTCCAATAAAATGTGTTATTTAAGCGAAATACTTCAACTCATTTCGAGATTAACATCAACTGTCCAATATGGTAGGAGAGATGACCGGTGCGGCTCATCAGGATCGCAAGCCGGTTGCGATGCGGCTCTTTGGCGAAGTCCTCTTCGGAAACAGTCGCATGACGTTCCAGCCATTCGGCAGGCGAGAGCTGTTCGAAGTGGACGTTCAGCTTTTCGTGGACAATCTTCCACGCCTGCCGCAGTTCGCCGATGGAAATCGGGTCGGCAACCGCCTTGTCCGCGCTATCAATGAAGGGTCCGCGGAGGTGGCCATAGCTCGGCTCACCGAGGCGGAGCTGGGGAATCATGGCGTCGTCGACTGCCACCAGATGACCCAGCAAATAGTAGGCGCGGTTTTTGCCCGGTGCAATTTCAGCCTGCATCTGCTCATCGCTGAGCGAATCGAAGAGTTTGCCGGCGCGTGCGGTCCATACATCCCAGGACTTAAGAGCGGTGGTCACAAAAATCTGCTGGCTGGTATCGGTCATGCAAGGAGTCCTTTGAAATCCAACAAAGCTGTCGATGCCCATTATCGCTCAGGCAAATGAAACGCGATCAGTGCCCTGCCGGAGCCTTCCCGCCTACCTTGAAACTACGCACAAAGAAGACCACGGGAACCATCGCCAGGGTGAGCCAGCCGATCACACGGAAGCAGTCCATAAAGCCTAGCAGGCGCGTCTGCTGCTCCAGCAGATTGTAGTAGTGCAGGTAGCTGGCGCGCAGCGCGTCGGCTTTCGAGTAGCCATGCGCCACGAGGTAATTCGCCGTTGCCCGGACTGACTCCTGCAGACCGCCTGAGGAAGCGGCAAGAGTGTCTCCAGTGCGGGACTGATGCAGATCCTGGCGTCGTTCGCTTAAAGCTGTGACCAGGGCAATGCCAAAACTGCCGCCCCAGTTGCGCGCCAGATTGGTCAGGCTTGATGCCCGGTTGTTCTGCTCCGGACGCAACTGCGAATACGCGATCACCGAGATCGGGACAAAGAAGAAGGCATAGCCCAGGCCTTGCAGCGCTCGAGCCCAGGCGTAATGGCTGTAGTCGGTCTGTAGGGTGAAGCTGCTGTACATCATCATCGACGCAAAGACAATGCTCAAGCTGAAGAGCAGCAGCGTCTTCGGATGGACCAGCCCGCGCTGGATCAGTTGCGCACCCACCGGCGCCAGCAGCGTAATCACGAAGGCTCCCGGCCCGAGGACCAGCCCCGCATCGATGGCGCGATACCCGTAGAGCGATTGCAGTATCTGCGGAATCATCGTCGTGGACGCAAAAAGGCCCACGCCGAAGACGAAATAGAAAGCCGAAGCGATGGCAAAGTTACGATTGGCCAGCAGGCGCAACTCGATGATGGGATCGGGGTGATTGAGTTCCCAGTAAACCGCGCCGGCCCACGCAGCGATCGAAATGACGAACATCCAGGTGATGATGGGGCTGCCGAACCAGTCGTCGATCTGTCCGCGATCCAGCACCAGCTCAAGCGTTGCCGAGCCGATGCCTACCAGCAAGATTCCAAAACTGTCGATCTTGAGCCCGCCTACAGCACGCAATGACTTGCGTTCAGCCTCGAAGGCCGGCGGATCGTGGACAAATCGGCTGGTGAGATAGAGCGAGAGTATGCCGATGGGAATGTTGATGAGAAAGACCCAGCGCCAGTTGTAATTGTCCGTGATCCACCCGCCGAGGACAGGACCGATGGCTGGCGCGGTGACAATGGCGACTGTATAGAGGGCGAAGGCGGAGGCGCGCTTGGCCGGCGAAAACGTGTCGACCAGAATCGCCTGTTCCACAGGAGCGAGACCGCCGCCGCCGATGCCCTGAAGGATACGGGCGATGAGCAGGATATTCAGGCTGGGTGCGATTCCGCAGCAGAACGACGTAATCGTGAAGAGCGCCACGCACGCCATGTAGTAGTTTTTGCGCCCGAAGACACGGCTGAAGAACGCGCTCATGGGCAGAATGACGGCGTTGGCAACCAGATATGTGGTGAGGATCCAGGTAACCTCGTCAAAGCTGCGGCCAAGCCCTCCGGCAATATAAGGCAGCGAGACGTTGGCGATGGAGGTGTCCAGCAGCTCCATGAATGTCGCCAGGGTCACGGTCAGCGCCACGATCCAGGGATTGATCTGAGGCCGGAGTTGTTGTGACGCCGCGGCCTTTGGAGTTTCGGACGGAGGGGATGCCGGAGCTATGGGTTCAGGGGCTTCGAGGACGGCAGATTGTGCCATGCTTCTCCTTCAGGCGAGCGCCACGTCTCCTATGAGACCGATCGGTCTCATAAAAAGATTCAAAAAACTGACCTGTGGACGGAGATGCGGAGGCAAATGAGACTTATGCCTGGGGCCGGCGGAGATGGGTTTCCACGTACTCGTCGAGATAGGTAAGGGTCTGTCGCAACGCTTGGTCGTTACGCTCGATGCGGCTGATGAGCATGGCGCCTTCGAGGTTGGCAATGATGTGGTTGGCGGTTGCCTGCACATCCACTCCGGCTCGAATGGTACCTGCCTGCGCGCCGTCTTCAAGAGTCGTACGCAGCATCGTCTGCCAATTGAGCAGGGCCTTGCGCACGCGGTCGCGGAGAACGGGATTGCCATTGTCCGAATCGACGGCAGTATTGAGAATAGGGCACCCGCCGGGCAGGCCAGTGCGTGTGACGAAGTTGGCAATGTGCTGTTTGAGGCGGTCGGCGTGATTGGAGATTTCGTCGAGATGTATGCGCCTCTTTGAGGAAGCGAATTTCCATGCGTAGTCAAAGGCCTCGGCGGCCAGCTCTTCCTTGCTTTCGAAATGGCGATAGATGCCGCCCTTTTCAAGGCCAGTAGCGGCCATGATGTCCTTGAGACAACACCCCTCATAACCGTGCTGGTTAAACAGAGGAGCGGCTGCGGCGATAATGCGTTGGCGGGTTAACTGCCCTTTGGACATATGCAGGCCTCCAAGGCGCATCTGTGAGACCAAACGGTCTCTATCATACACCCTGTCTCGAACGTCGTCTCCTGCAGTTCTCTTGTCGAATAGCTCAAGTGTGCGACGGCTCAGTTTCAATTTTTCTGCTGTTCACGAGCGATGCCGGCACATAGAGCACCAGTGCGGCACTCAAAAATAAAGAGAACGCCAAAAGATACATGCCTACCGTTGTCGAGTGCGTCGCGTTGCTGATCCAGCCCACCGCGTAGGGGCTGAAGAACCCGGCGACATTGCCGCCCAGATTGACAAATGCGATTGCCGCCGCCGCGGCGCTGCCACCAAGGAACGCCGTCGGCAGGTTCCAGAAAAGCGGCTGACTGGTGCTGATTCCAGCGGTGGCGATAGTGAGTCCAACTAGCGATAGCGCGGTATTCCCTGCCCCGAAGGTGCTGAGAATCAGCCCCACGCCTCCGATCGCCGTGAGGATCGCCAGATGCCAGCGGCGTTCTCCGCTGCGGTCCGAACTCCGGCTGGCGAAGTACATCGTTACGATTGCCGCTCCGTAAGGGATCATGGTCAGCAAGCCGATCTGCAATGGACGCTCAACGCCGGTCGCCCTGATGATCGAGGGCAGCCAGAACCCGATTCCATACAGCCCCATGACCGATGTAAAGGAAATGGCGCAGAGCAGCCAGACACGGCCATCGCGCAGTACGCTGAAGAAGGAAACGTGCTCGCGCTTGTGTCTTAATTCAGCAAGAATAGAACTTTCCAGCATCTGCTTTTCGTCTTCGCAGAGCCATCGCGCATTGCCTATCTTGTCGTCGATATATAGATAGAAAACCACACCCATCACCACCGCAGGCAGCCCTTCAAGGAGGAAAAGCCACTGCCATCCAGCCAGGTGCATCGAGTCTTGCAGAGACTGCATGATCCAGCCGGAGAGCGGCCCGCCAATCACGCCCGTAACCGGTTGCGCCACCATGAACAGCGCGATCATGCGCCCCCGCCGCTGCGCCGGATACCAGCAGGCAAGATAGTAGATGACACCCGGAAACATGCCTGCCTCAGCCACGCCCAGCAGGCAGCGCATGATGTAAAAGCTGTTTGGGCTCCTCACAAACAACATGCAAGCCGAGATAATGCCCCAGCTGACCATGATCCGGGCCAGCCATTTACGTGCTCCAACGCGGGCCAGCACCATATTGCTCGGCACCTCGGCGCAGCAATAGCCGACAAAGAAGATGCCCGCGCCCAGCCCATACGTAGCTTCGCTGAAACCGAGATCATGCAGCATCTGCAGCTTTGCAAAACCTACATTGACGCGGTCGAGGTACGCGATTACATAGGAGAGAAACAGGATTGGCATCAGCCGGCGCGTCACCCGGCCATAGACCGCATCTTCGACCAACTGGCGCTTTCCTGGACTCTCGACTCTCTCCACCATTTGCTGAAGGCGTCCTTCTGTCGAACCCATCTCACGAATCTGGCCACGTGCCGCCGCATGGAGAAGTGTACGCGACAGTCCTCGAGCGCGGCTCTCCGGCCAATTCCGATGACGGCAGCTTAAACTGGAGAGAAGACACAATCCGATTCGGGAGTTCCCTTGCATACCGCCACAGAAGAGCGCATTATCCGCCCCGCGAAAAACATCCTCGGCAGCCTCCGCCTGCCCGGCGACAAATCCATCAGCCATCGCTACGGAATGCTTGCCGCGTTCGCCGAAGGCACCTCGCGCTTCAGCAATTTTTCAACTGGTGCGGACTGCGCTTCGACTCTAGCCTGCATGAGCGCGCTGGGAGCCAAGGTGGAATACAAGGAGAAGGGCGTCGTTGAAGTTACCGGGATCGGCGGCAAAGTCAGGCAGCCTGCAAGCGCCCTTGACTGCGGCAACTCCGGCTCTACCATGCGCATGATCTCCGGCTTGCTGGCGGCTCAGCAAGGTGAATTCACCCTCATCGGCGACGAATCGCTTTCACGCCGTCCCATGCAGCGTATCCAAAAGCCCCTCGCAGCCATGGGCGCGCAGCTTACGCTGACTGAGGGCCATGCACCGATCCACATTCAGGGCAAGCAGCTTGAGGCGATCGACTACACCACCCCAGTGCCCAGCGCGCAGGTCAAGACATGCGTGCTGCTCGCGGGACTGCAAACTTCAGGTACAACTACAGTTCGCGAGAGCATTCGCACCCGCGATCACAGCGAACTCGCGCTGCGAGCCTTCGGAGTCAAAGTCGAACGCAATCTGGTTGAGGGGATGAACGTCGTTTCAATAACCGGGCCACAAACACTCAAAGCAATTGAAGCAACAGTCCCCGGCGACATCTCCTCTGCCGCATTCTTTCTCTGTGCCGCCGCCTTGTTTCCCGGCTCGCAGCTGTTGCTCGACGGGCTGGGCCTCAATCCGACACGCGCCACACTGCTGGATGTGTTGACTTCTCTTGGCGCGCAGATCAGCGTGCTGAATCTGGAAGACAAGCATTCGGAGCTGATCGGCACAGTCCAGATCACCTCGCCGGCGGAAGGTCTGGGCAGCACCTCCGTCACAGGTTCGCTCGCCGCGCAGTTGATTGACGAACTACCCGTACTGGCCGCGATAGCACCCTACACCCGCGGCGGTATCCGCATCCGTGACGCCAAGGAACTGCGCATCAAGGAGTCTGACCGCATCGCCCTCGTCGTGCAAAACCTGCGTGCCATGGGCGCTGAAGTCACAGAGCACGAAGACGGCATGGATGTTCCCGGCGGTCAGCAGTTGCACGGGGCAGAGATCGACTCAGGCGGCGATCACCGTATCGCCATGGCCTTCAGCGTCGCCGCGCTTCGCGCCTCGGGCGACACTCTCATCCGGGGTTCGGAATCGGCCGCAATCAGCTTCCCTGAATTTTTCGATCTGCTCGACTTCATCGCCGAACGCTAGCCGCATTTCAAGCAGACAACAGAAAAGCCCGGCACCCCAATTGGGCACCGGGCTTCTCAGTTCATGCGCCTCACTGCTGGGGCGGCGTTGTTGTCGAAGGCGAAGTTGAAGTGGTTGGTGGAACGGTAGGAGCGGCAGGCACCGACTGCTCCTGCTGTTTCTGCTGTTCCTGATTGGGCACCGTCGGCGGCTTGGTATCCTTCGCCTTCTCAATTCCCGGAATCACCGGAGCCGCGCCTACCGTACCGGTGGCCACGTCGCCAAGGCTGATGCCGTAGTGCTGCAGCGTTGTCGCCAGTAGCTGGTAGAGGCTGGCGCGCGCCTGGGCATAGGCCGCCCGGGCTGACGTGAGACTATTCTCCGCCGTAGCTAGATTTCGCGATTGCTGTAGCACCAATGCTGTCGTAGATGCTCCCAGATGCAGTTTCTTCTGCTCCGCGTCGAGGCTCTGCGCGTTGAACTTCTGCGAAGCCTCCGCCGCCAGCACCGCCGCACGATCGTTGGTCAACGCAAACTGCGCATTGATGATCTGCATGCGAATCTGCGTGTAGAGCTGCTCCAGCCGCAGTTGCGCCTGGCGATACTCCATCAGCGAACGAGCCTGCTCCGACTGAGCCGCGCGGTTGCGGATCGGAATCTGAATGTTGAAGCCGAGGCCCTTATCCGGAGAGGTGTTGTTGAAGGTGTTCTCCAGCGCTGTACCATAGCCGCCAGTGCTGACCGGGCATGTTCCAAAGATCGCGGGATCGCACTTCGGATTCGCAGTTCCAGCCAGGCCCGATCCGCCGATGTACCCATAGAGGTTCACCGTTGGCAGCAAAGCATTCTTCGCACCTCGAATCGAGATCTGATCATTCTTCAGTGTCAGGACAGCCTGCTCCAACTCCGGCCGTTGCTTGAAGGCCGTCTGAACCAGCTCTTCAACCGGCTGCTTTTCCTCCGGAAGCTCCTCGAGACTGATGCGATCGGTCGGAATCACGGACGCCGCCACCAGCGCCGGGTCGTTCAGGTTGCGTGCGATGGCCTGCTTGATAATCAGCTGCTGGTAGTTCAGGTTGCTTTGCGAAGCCACCAGCGCCTGCTTATCCGCAGCCACGGAAGAATCCGCGGTTACCACGTCGAGCGGAGCCATGGTGCCGATCTCCAGTTGCTTGCGATCGTCGGCGGCAACCTTGGTGCTCTGCTCAAGGGCCCGCTCCTTGGCCTGCAAATCTTCGTATGAGCTCACCAGGGACCAGTAAATATTCTCGATCTGGTTGACGGTGTAGAGAAGCTGCTGGCGAAAGGATGAATCCGTGATGCGGCGGTCGTTGATCGCTTGATAGATGAAGCGTTTGTTCACCCAGATGCCGGCGCCCTGCAACAGGGGCTGCGTCACCTTCAGTTGGAAGCTCGAATTGTATTGCGGGCTGTAGTTCGCGATGGCGTTGGTGGTCGTGGCATACGTATTATCAAAGGTGAACTGGACCGTAGTGCCCGGCGCAAAACCCTGGTTGTAGTTGAAGTTATAGGTATTGGTCTGCGACGTGCCGCCGGTAAAGAAGTTGGGCGACGGCGCGCTCTGGTGATCGAACTGGAGAGCTCCCCCCAGAACCGGGTCAAAATTCGGCGGAAGCGGTCCCGCGCCGTTGGTGGTAAGCGAAAGGCCGTTGGTGCCCGAGCCTGCGCCACCCGAGCCGACTGAGGTTCCACCCGGACCGCCACCGGTGGTGAGCGTCGAAGACGAACCACCCAGCGTGCCGGTCACCAGGCCTGAAGGAGCGCCCAGGAGCAGCGAGCCGGATTTCGCACGCAAAATGTCAGTGTCGGCAATATCCAGATCGTAGCGGGCAATGGCGATGTCGTAATTGTTCTCAAGCGCCAGGGCGATGGCATCGGAAAGGCTCAGGTAGATCTTGCCGTCCTTGACCAGATCGTTCAAGCGAACTGAATTCATGAAGCTGGCGTTGCCGATCTTGGTGGGCTTATATACATTGAGCGGATTTCCCAGGAGCGGTGCGTAGGGCTTGGAGAAATCCCGCTGCGAGGTGCGCAGGTTCAGAGGCTCGGTGGGTGTAGGCACCGGTGCCGTGGGCAGTCCCTGAAAAACCGGATCGCCTGCCTGCGGAGCTGCGGCCTGTTGGGCAAAAAGCTGCGCCGGCATCGCCGTCAGCAACGCCAGCGAAATCACACCTGCCGCACGTAAACGGCTCGCAATCGAAACGCCGTTGCCAGGTGTGCCGTCCCTATCCATCTTCATGTTTCTATAGTCATGATTCCCGTACAAATGCATGAAACCTCTCCACTCAATCGTTAGGGCGTGTGGGTTGCCACTCACAAGACACGCTGGCCAACTCGCCGGTCGCATTTTCTGGGCATCTGCGGTGCGATGCCGGTGCCGGTCGAATAGGCGTATTTTTGGTTACGGAATGGATACGCGATGAGGAAGGATTTCGTTCCCCAAGGGACCAGCCGAGCGCATACTCGTCCATCCGGCGAACCTCATCTGCCAACCCCGCTTGCCCGCTGGCCCGGATTCAGCTGGAAAGCTGAGTATATATTCCCAGCCGCGCGTTGCCATCCTTACTCATCAGGTCAGAGTCTGTCTCAGATGGAAGAAAATGTCATTCCGAGGAACCATAGGCGGTGAAGAACTCACATTCTATTTGCGTGAACTGAGACACTACTTAAGATCATCAGCAGAGCGCACGACCCAACCGATGCAGAACTGGAAACTTACCCTCGCTTACGACGGCACTTCCTTCCATGGGTGGCAGGTGCAGCCCGGCCTGCCGACCATTCAAGGCGAAGTACAGGCCGCGCTTCAGCGCATCCTGGGTAGCCACGGAGATGCGCCGCTGCCGCAGGGCTCGGGCCGCACCGACACAGGCGTCCATGCGCTGGGCCAGGTAGCGAGCTTCATGCTTGCCGCGCCCATTCCGGCAGAAAATCTGCTGCGAGCTCTCAATCGCACGCTGCCGGCTGCAATTCGAGTTCTGGAAGCCGTGCCGGTACCAGATCGATTCCATGCCCGCCACTCCGCGGTAGCCAAAACCTATGAATACCGCATCTTTCGCGGCGATCCGTGCAGTCCCTTTCTTGCTCCGTATGTCCATGCCTGCCGCTGGCCGCTGGAGATGGGCCTGCTTGCCCAAGCAGCCTCCGATGTTGTCGGAGAGCACGATTTCACTTCACTGGCCGCCAGCGACCCTGAATTGCAGCAACGGGAGTTACAAAGGCGGGAAGATGGCGGTGAGTCTGCCGGACCATCAACGGTGCGCACCATTTTTTCTTCAGGATGGCAGGAGCTGCCGGATGAGTTGCTGGTCTATCGTGTGCGAGGCAACGGCTTCCTGCATCACATGGTTCGCAACCTTGTAGGGACCATGCTGGAGATTGGGCGGAGCCAGTTCCCTGCTGGCTCCATGCCGGCGATTCTCTCCGCCCGCGCACGGTCTGCGGCGGGACCAACCGCGCCCGCCAAGGGTCTCTTTCTGCATTCGGTCGAATATCCCCCGGACAGCCTGTTATAAAGTTTGCGAGGACATTCCCCGTGCCCAATCCCGTTGTTCACTTTGAAATCGGTTGCCGCGATCGCGAGAAGACCGTCGCCTTTTACCAGAAGCTCTTCGACTGGACGATGCAACCGAATGACATCGCCACCGAGATCGTAACCGCGCCGGAACATCCGGTCACCGGCCACATCGTGAGTCTCGGCCATGAACCGCATCACTACACGCAGTTCTACGTCGAAGTGCAGGATCTTTCAGCGTCGCTGGAGAAGGCGGAATCGTTGGGCGGAAAGATCCTTGTTCCACCAATTCCGCGACCGAATGGCGGACGATTTGCGTGGTTCCGCGATCCGGAAGGCAATACGGTCGGCCTGATCGAAGCCTAGTCGCGAAGAGCGCGGGCCTTCACGGCCATAGTCGAGATTTTAGCCGCGGAGGGGCTATCCCCCCTGCTACCCTGAAATCTGTCCTATGGCCATGCTTGCCCGCAACTCGGCATTCTCGCGCGTGACCGCGCTCGCAGAGCAGCGCCCGCTGCATGAAGCTTTCCGCTGGCTGCATCTGCATGGGCAGCAGATGATGAGTTGGCAGGCTGAATTGGTGGCAACTCCGGGTCCGCCTTTTGGTGAAGAAAAACGTTCTCTGTGGATGGCCGAAAAGTTCCGCGAAGCTGGGCTTTGCGCGATTGAGATCGATTCAGTCGGCAACGTTTTTGGAGAGTGGCCAAACGAATCGGATGCAGGGCCGGTGATTCTGCTTTCGGCTCATCTGGATACAGTTTTTCCTGCGGATACGCCACTGGAGCCGGTTTTGAGCGGAGATCGGCTTGAGGCTCCCGGAGCCTGCGACAATGCGGCGGGAGTGATCGGGATGCTGGGCATTGCGCATGCCCTGGTTCAGAACTTCGGTAAGCCGCAGGCACTTGAGGGAGCGGCACTTATCTTTGCCGGCAATGTGGGCGAGGAGGGTGAAGGCGATCTGCGCGGGGTGCGCGAGATTTACCGGCACTCGAAGTACGCGGGCCGCATCGCGGCGCATATTGTGCTGGACGGCGCTGGGGCGGAAACGGCGGTGACGCAGGCGTTGGGCAGCAGACGCTACCAGGTCACGATCACCGGGCCAGGAGGGCATAGCTTTACCGACTCTGGAATCCCTAACCCTATTCTTATATTGGGTTTAGCATTGGTCAAAATGTCTGAGACACCGCTGGGTGCAACTCCGGACGAGCCCCGCACGACGATGAATGTGGGCACGATTCGCGGCGGAACCAGCGTCAATACCATTCCTGAGAGCGCTACGGCGGCGGTTGAATTCCGGTCGACGGATGTACGGCAACTGGTGCGGTTGGAGGTGGCTCTGCATCGCGCCGTGGAAGATACGGTGGAGACGTCTAACGCTGTAACTATCACAAAAGAAAAGCCCCATAACCGGATCAGCTTCCAGATTGAAAAGATTGGAGACCGGCCGGCGGCGGAACTTCCGGAGGATTCGCCACTGCTGGAGACGCTGCGCGCGGTGGATCGGCATCTGCGGCTGCATACCGATCCACGACTGGGATCTACGGATGCCAACATCCCTCTTTCGTTAGGGATACCCGCAGTTTCCCTGGGAGCGGGAGGGGTCGGCGGCGGGGCCCATACGCGGGCTGAATGGTATTCGGCGAAGAATCGTGAGCTTGGTTTGCGGAGGATTTTACTGCTGACGCTGGCGATGCTGGAGTGGGCCGGACACAGGGAAAAAAACCTGCAGGATTAGAGCCGCGCCGTGCGCACAAATTTGAAAAACGTGCTGAGTTTTTATAGTAATTTTCAGGAGCCGCAAGGTTTATTCCTCGTCCGGCGTAAGTTAATGCTGTGAACCCCCAAGGATAATGGCACGAAAGGGAAGAGTAATCATGCAGAGTCACGCGGTCAGCTTCTCATGCGTGGATTGACCCAGCGGTAGGCGATATCGGTAAGCAGGTTCACGAGAACGTAGGTGAGTCCGATGGCCAGCAGGCTGCCCTGGACAAGAGCGTAATCCCGGCCGGAGATGGCGGCGACAACCAGACGGCCGAGGCCGGGCCAACTGAAGAGGGTTTCAGTGACGATGGCCCCGGCGAGCAGGGCTCCAAATTGGAGGCCGACGACGGTGACGATGGGCACCAGGGCGTTGGGCAGGGCGTGACGGTAGACCACTGCTCTTTCCGAGAGGCCCTTGGCGCGGGCAGTGCGGATGTAGTCCTGATTGAGTTCTTCAAGCATGGCGGTGCGGACCATACGAGTGAGAATTGCCGCGAGCGAGGCGCCCATGGCGATGGAGGGCAGGACGAGGTAGGTCCAGCCATTTGCGGAGAAGAGGCCACCGGGACTGGCTCCGGAAACGGGCAGCCAGCCGAGGCCGATGGAGAAAACGAGAATCAGCACTGGACCGAGAGCGAAGGCGGGAAACGAGAGGCCGAAGAGGCTGACCAGGCTGAGGGTATGGTCCTGCCAGCGGGCGCGGCGGGTGGCGGCGAGGACGCCGGCGGGAACAGCGAGTACGAGACCGAGGATGAGGGCGGCGATGGTCAGTTCAATGGTGTAGGGATAGCGGGTGGAAATGAGATGGAGCACTGAATCATTGAGGCGGATGGAGCGGCCGAGGTCGCCGTGGAGGACGTCGCGCCAGTAGTGGAGATATTGGATGTGGAGCGGCTGGTCAAGTCCGTATTGATGGCTGAGGGCAGCGAGATCGGCGGTGGTTGCGCCTTCGCCGAGCATCTGCTGGACCGGGTCGCCGGGGACGAGATGGATGAGCAGAAAGACGAGCGAGACAACGACCCAGACTACGGGCAGGGTCAGGGCTACGCGGGTGAGGATGGACTTCATGGGTCAATTACAACGATAAAGTATTGGCGGAGCGTGCCCTAGAAGACCCGCAGGAGAGCAGTAACGCGCCAAAGACGAAGATCTGTCATTGGGGAACCTGCTGAAGCGAGATACGGGCATCCTGCGGTGCAGGGTGCTGTAGAATTGGCGCGGACTTCAAAGGCGGATCGATGATTTATTTGGTGGAACGTGAGATTGGATTTGATGCGGCTGAGATTGGCTTCCCTTCTGTGCTGGGATGCCGGGCGATTGTGACGGTGACCGCGGGCGGATTGTTCGGCTATCACCTGAACGGGAATTTGAGCGTCGCCAAGAGGAACTCGTATGTGAATTTTGTGAATGGGCACGCACAAGGAGGCGGGAAGCGGATGCTGTACGCAGCATCGACCGGCGCCGGACTACCGGCGGACTATGCCGAACTGCGGGCGATCGCGGCGGATTTTCATTATGCCGGGGACATCTACTGGGCGAACCTGAACACTCCTGGCTCTGCTTATGTCCATTACACCGGGATCAACCATGCCACGTGCGGTATTACGGCGCGCGCCTGGAGCGATGCGGCGGATAACATTCCAGCGAATAAGGGAGCGTATGCAGCGGGAGCCAATCGCGCGATTGCCAATGGCGTGGCCAACGCGCAGATGTTCACGAATGTGAGCACGGCGGGGTTGCGGGCGGTTTATCCGAACCGGATTTGAGCCCGGGGAGGATCGTTCTCTATAAGTTACTCAGCACAGGGGCGCGGCGGCGCTCTTTGGTTTTTTTCGGCAAGGTATCGGTTGCAGGCGGCAAGCTGTGGATTGCCGCGTGGCAAGGGTTATGTTGCCGCCTGGCAAGGCTTATGTTGACGCGTGGCAAGTTATGGATTGCCGGGTGGCAAGCTCCGGGTTGCCGGTGAGCGGGGGTTCGGCGGCGGCCGGAGGAAGTCTTATGAGCTGCTGAGACGATTATGCGCTTTTGCTCCGAAATTATCGGCAAAGGCTTGGCGAGAATTTCAGGTGCGTGCGGTTGTGACTCCCACCCATTCCGCAACAAACGCGGAATGGGTGGGGCACCCGGCTTCGTGGTGGTGCGGAAGGATGGGTGGGCCGCCGCCGGAAGGGACAATGACGACGCCTGGATGACCGAACGGCTTGACTTCGAGCTTTGGGTATTGCATGGTTTCACCATTACTTCCATTTTCGGAGTCAAATGACCGTAGATAGCTGTCCGAAGTGTGGCACGCTTTTCAATGCTGGCGCTGTTGTCTGTGAATCCTGCGAGGTTGTTGCGCCGCAGGAGTTACCGCCATTCTTTGCGGTCTCACTGCTCAAGTTTGCCGTGATGTCGTTTTTCACTCTAGGGCTATACGACCTTTATTGGTTCTATCGGAACTGGCAGCGGATTCGGGTACGACAACAGCGGAATATCAAGCCTTCTTTGCGGACCATGTTCGTGCTGATCTATTGCTATCCGTGTTTTCGTGAGATACGGAAGACCGGGTTACAGATTGTCTCCGGCAGCGCCCCACCGATGGGGCTGCTTGCGGCTGGATGGACTGTGATGTACCTTGCCTTCCAATTGCCTAAGCCGGGATGGCTGATCGCTATTTTCAGCTGGATGTTTATGGTGCCTGTGCAAGCCTATGCGAACCAGATCAATCTGGAGGCTGTGCCCGGGCACGACAAGAACTCTCGATTTACGGCTTGGAACTGGGTTGGGATTTGTGTTGGCGGTCTTGTGATTTTGCTGAATCTGTTGCTTGTTAACGGGGCGGTGGAGCGTGGATGAGGCATGTGTGCATAGGTCGGGCTTTCAGCCCTCGGATTCTTTCTTGGATCTAGACCCAGGGCGATGCCCTGGGCTGGGATGATGCGCGCCTTTGGCGCTGGTTCGTGCTGCGCACGAATTTGGTCCCCGGTCTCAGAGGCGAGACCGGGGGCACCCAGATTCTTTTCGAATCAGACCGGGGCCACCCGCCCAGCCGTCAGAGATCAGGGTCGGAGAATGGAGGCCGGTTTTGGTCTTTGGTGGTGTGGGCGGTTGTGACTCCCACCCATTCCGCAAAGAACGCGGAATGGATGGGGCACCCGGCTTCGTGGTGGTGCGAACGAATGGGTGGGCCACCCGCCTAATTTGACAAACACTTTAAAGGAGGGATCGGTGAATTCTGATATCACACAAGCCATCACTGGCAATAAAGCCGATGTAGTCATGCAATGGCTTACATGGGCCGATAAAGATTACGTTGCCGCAAGACGTCTACTGCTGGAAGGACTGCTTGTACAGGGCACATCGTTAGCTAATACAGCTATTGAGAAGTATCTTAAAGCTATTCTCACTGTTCACGACCAAACAGTTGTGCGCATTCATGATCCACTCAAACTTTATCAATCTCTACCTATAAGCGACAGTCTTCAATTAGATATTTCATTTTTAACGCTGCTCGGCAAAGCTTATAAAATGCGCTATCCAGATGATTTGCCATTCGGCTACAATATTTCGTTATGTCAATTCTTACTTCTCCACGCGTTAGATGAAAGCATCGCAAAAATTACAGCTAAATTTGATTGGAAAACGCGCGACGGGAATAGCGCCGTGCGCCTGCTCAACGCTCTTATCAACGACAAAGATCCGAACGCAACCCTGCATAACGTCGCTCTAGGCGCGATTTCGAAAGATGAACTATTTGCGTTACCAAGTAAGGTCTATGAAAACCGTCGCTTGAACAACGGTGCATGGATGGAAATCGATTACGTCACAGCAACAATCGAAAATGAAAGTTTTGACCATGAGGGTTTCGTACAAATTAATGATAGGCAGTTTAATCTATCCCATCTGCCTTTGGGCCAACAGCCCTCCTAATCAGGAATGATAGGCGGAGCGGTTTGACTGCCGTTGATGGGGCGGGTGTATGATTTGGCGCTTGCGGGGGTGTGCGTGCTTCTCTCCGCGTGAGGTGACATTATGGCTACTTTGACTTCTTTACAGCCTGGGGTGCTGGGCGGTGGGCGGCATGGTTTTCGTGCGCGGTATGGCAACTATATTGGCGGGGAGTGGGTGGCTCCGCTGTCGGGTCAATACTTTGAAAACATTACGCCGGTGACGGGGAAGGCTTTCTGCGAGATTCCGCGCTCGAATGCGCAGGATGTGGAGCGGGCGCTGGATGCGGCGCACGCGGCGAAGGATGCGTGGGGCAAGACTTCGGCGGCGGAGCGGGCGAATATTCTGAACGCGATTGCGCAGCGGATGCAGGACAATCTGGAGCTGCTGGCCGAGGCGGAGACGTGGGATAACGGCAAGCCGATTCGCGAGACGCGGGCGGCGGATATGCCGCTGGCGATTGACCACTTCCGCTACTTTGCCGGGGCGATAAGGGCGCAGGAGGGCGGGATCAGCGAGATTGACCATGACACGGTGGCGTACCACTTTCATGAGCCGCTGGGCGTGGTGGGGCAGATCATTCCGTGGAATTTTCCGATCCTGATGGCGACGTGGAAGCTGGCTCCGGCGCTAGCGGCGGGTAACTGCGTGGTGCTGAAGCCGGCGGAGCAGACTCCGGCGAGTATCCTGGTTTGGGCGGAGTTAGTGGGTGACTTACTGCCTGCGGGTGTGTTGAACATCGTGAATGGATTTGGGCTGGAGGCGGGCAAGCCGCTGGCTTCTTCTTCGAGGATCGCCAAGATTGCGTTTACGGGCGAGACGACGACGGGGCGGCTGATTATGCAGTATGCCTCGCAGAATCTTATCCCTGTAACTCTGGAGTTAGGCGGTAAGTCTCCGAATATCTTCTTTGAGGATGTGGTGCGGGAGGATGACGACTTCTTCGACAAGGCCCTGGAGGGCTTTACGATGTTTGCGCTGAACCAGGGCGAGGTGTGTACGTGTCCGAGCCGGGCGCTGGTGCAGGAGTCAATCTACGACCGGTTTATGGAGCGGGCGCTGAAGAGAGTGGCGGCGGTGAAGCAGGGGAATCCGCTGGAGGGCTCGACGATGATTGGCGCGCAGGCTTCGAGCGAGCAGTTGGAGAAGATTCTGAGCTATCTGGATATCGGTCGGCAGGAGGGTGCGAAGGTGCTGGCCGGCGGCGAGAGAGCGAAGATGGAAGGCGATCTTGAAGGTGGGTACTATGTGCAGCCGACGGTGTTTGAGGGGCACAACAAGATGAGGATCTTCCAGGAGGAGATCTTTGGGCCGGTGGTGAGTGTGACGACCTTCAAGACGGAAGCGGATGCGCTGGCGATTGCCAACGACACCCTGTATGGGCTGGGCGCGGGTGTCTGGAGCCGCGATGCCAATACCTGCTATCGCATGGGACGGGCGATCCAGGCTGGGCGGGTGTGGACGAACTGCTATCACGCGTATCCGGCTCATGCGGCGTTTGGCGGGTACAAGCAGAGCGGCATCGGGCGCGAGAATCACAAGATGATGCTGGATCACTATCAGCAGACGAAGAATATGCTGGTGAGTTATAGCCCGAAAAAGCTTGGCTTTTTCTAGCCACCCCACGAACGAAGACCTGTTCGCGGGGACCCCGGCGGCAGGGAACAGGGATCAGGGAACAGAAAAAGCAAAGGCCCCACATTCATTGTTATGAGTGTGGGAGCTTTTGTTTTAGGCGGAGGCCAGGGCGGTTGATTGGATGGTGCGCGCTACATTGGCTACGCGTTCGTAGGAGTCCAGGCGGTCCTGGTGGTCCCAGGTGTCGGTTACGGCGATGATTTCGTCGGCCTGGGTTTCGCGGATGAGGCGTTCGAGGCCGGATTTTATGGTGGCTTCGGAGCCTACGATGGCTGCGCCCAGGCGGGCTGCTACGGCTTCGCGTTCGGCGGGGTTCCAGAGCTGGTCAAGCTCGTTGGGATCGACGGGCGGGAGGGATTCTACAGGCTGGTTGCGGATGAGCCGGAGGAAGCGTTGCTGCGGAGTGGTGAAGAGGCGCTGGGCTGCTGCGTCGGTTTCGGCGGCGATGATGGGGACGCCTATCATGAGATGCGGCTGGCTCAGGGTCGCGCTGGGGCGGAAGTTGCGGCGATAGAGTTCTGAGGCCGCGTAGAGGTATTGCGGGGCGAAGTGCGAGGCGAAGGCGAAGGGCAGTCCTTTAGAGGCGGCTAGCATGGCGGAGAAGGTGCTCGATCCCAAGAGCGTGATGGGGACGTTGCTTCCCTGCCCTGGATAGGCGTGGACGCGCTGGCCGGGTTTGGCGGGGCCGAGATAGGTTTGCAGCTCTTCAAGCAGGGCTGGGAAGTCGTCGCCGTTCTGGGCGAGGTCGCGACGGAGGGCCTGCATGGTGGCGAAGTCTCCGCCGGGTGCGCGGCCGAGGCCTAGGTCGATGCGGCCGGGATAGATGGCTTCGAGCGTGCCGAACTGTTCTGCGACAACGAGAGGCGCGTGGTTGGGCAGCATAACGCCGCCGCTGCCGATGCGCATGGTTTTGGTGGCTGCGGCTACGTGGCCGATGAGGACGGCGGTGGCGGAGCAGGCGAGGCCGGCGATGGAGTGATGTTCGGCGAGCCAGTAGCGGGTGTAGCCGAGCTTTTCAGTGTGCTGGGCAAGATCGATAGAGCGGGCGATGGCTTCGCCGGCTGGCTCGCTGGGCTTCATGCCGACCAGGTCGAGTACGGAGACGGGGAGGCCGGAGGCGGAACGGTCACGGGCGGGGAGCGTGGGGCTCTTCATGCTGATTGGATGTGCGGGCTGCCCTTGTGGATGCGGATGGTTCAGATCGGGCGTTGATGCCTGGCGCTTAGGCCAGGCGGAGTTCCAGGGATATGATCGAGCGCGGCGGAAGGGTGATGGCGCTGCCGTTGCCGTGGATTGAAACGGCGAGGGGTGCGGGCTGGACTTCTGTGGGGTGGTCGAAGGTGTTGCCGGCAGCCATGTTGGCGTGGGTGAGGATGGTTCCCTTGCCTTCAACGATGTCGCCGGCGGTGAGGCGGAGTTTCGCGGTCAATGGTGCGTCGAGCGAGGGGTTGGTGAGGGTGACGGTGAGGGTCTTGCCCTGGATGGAGGCTGAGCCGGAGACGGCGGGCATGGTGGCGGAGGCGCCGGTGCGCGAGGGGACTTTGAGATCTTCGCAGTGGATGCGAAGTTGGGCCTGCTGCGCGCCCATGTGCGGGCGGTACATCTCGAAGACGGAGTAGACGGGAGTGCGGACGTACTGGTCGCCTTTGGCGAGGAAGAGTGAGTGGATGCAGTTGATGGTCTGGGCGACGTTGGCCATGGCGATTTTGTCGGCGTGGCGGTTGAAGATGTCGAGGGTGAGCGCTGTATGGAGTGCGTCGCGCAGGGTGAGCGGCTGGCTGAGGAGATAGTTGGGCGCTATTTCTTCGCCGACGCGATACCAGACGCCCCATTCGTCCACCACTAGCCTGGTGTGGTGCTCTGGATCGTATTTGGACATGATGGCCCAGTGCTGCTCGATGACGGATTCGATGCGGGCGCCTTCGCGGAGGACGTCGAACCAGCCGCGGGCGTCGAAGGTGGCGACGCGCTCCTCGGTTTTGCGGAAGTCGGTGTAGTAGTGAATGGAGAGGCCGTCGACGTGGGAACGATGGCCGCCGGTGGTCATGGATTCAAAGAAGGACCGGGTCCAGTCGAGGTCGAGGTCTTTGGCGTGTCCGCGCGGACCTACGGCGACGAGGATGGGCTTGGGTTCGTAGGCTGGGAATTGGGTGACGAAGCGGCGATAGAGGTTGGCGTAGTCGGCGGGATTCATGTCTCCGCCGCAGCCCCAGGATTCATTGCCGACGCCCCACCACTTCACCGCGAAGGGATCTTTATCGCCGTTGGCGGCACGCTCATCGGCGAGAGACAGAGTGCCGGCGGGGGCGTTGCAGTAAGAGACCCAGTCGTGGAATTCGCCGGGGGAGCCGGAGTTCATATTGGCGGCGAGGTAGGGCTCCGCGCCGGTGAGGCGGCAGAGGCGCATGAACTCGTGAATGCCGAAGGCGTTGGGCTCGGTGTGATCGTAGCCGGCGGGCATGCTGGCTTGCCAGTAGTTGTAGGTGCGAGGGCGATGGGCGCCGATGCCGTCGCGCCAATGATAGCCGTCGGCGAAGCAGCCGCCGGGCCAACGCAGATTCGGCGCACGGAGGTTCTTCATGTCGTCGACGAACTGCTTGCGGATGCCGTTGATGTTGGCGATCTTGGAGTTGGCGCCGACCCAGACGCCGTCGTAGATGACTCCGCCGAGATGTTCGATGAAATGGCCGTAGAGATGAGGGCTTATGACGGGGCCTGCTGGCTGCGGCGTGATTTCGATGGCGGCGTCGGCGGCGAAGGCAGAGCGGGAGCTGGTGAGGAGGGCGGCGGAGGTGCAGGCTGTGGCGTGAAGAAAAGAGCGGCGATCCATAGGGAGGTTTATAGCGTATTGGAGGCACGGCTGGGAAATCGTTTTCCGGGATGGATTGGAATTGGAGTTCGCTATATACCCATTTCCAGATTGCCAGTCAATCATCAACAAATCCGAAATCGGATTTCATTCGCAAGCCTTCGCCAGGGTTTACTAAGTGCATTGCCGATTTTGCCTCAACTGCGCAATCCTAGTCCGAGTGAAGGACTGCAATCAGGTTTGTGCGGGCCGCCTGCGAGGCCGGAATCGCGCTCGCCAACAGCGCGACAGTCGTCATCAACACCCATGCCATCGAGAATGAGATCGGGTCGTGGGGCGTGACGCCGACAAGCATACTTGCGAGAAGCTTGCTCAAGAGAAGAGCCGCCGCCAATCCAAGGACCCCACCCAGCGCGATTAGCCGGGCCGCCTCCGTCACGACGAGACGAAGCAAGCCGCTTCGTGAAGAGCCAAGAGCAAGGCGGATGCCCATCTCGTGCGCACGTTGTGTCACCGAGTAGGCGAAGACCCCATAGATCCCAACGGCGGAGAGAACGACTGCAAGCATCGCGAAGCAGACGTTGAGCAGCATGATGAGCCTTCGCGACGCCATGAGGTCAGAAACTCGCTGATCCATAGTCTCGATATCGAACACTGGCTGCAGTGCATCGACGGCAGTCACAGCATGGCGCATCGCATTCGCCAACAGTGCCGGGTTCCCCCCTGTGCGCAATACAAGCCTCAGCCTGTAGATGGAATCCACCTGGGTTATTGGTAGAAAAACTTCGGGCCCGGGATCTTGTTCAAGACTCCCATGCCGAACGTTATCGACGACGCCGACGATGGTCATCGTTTTGAACTGGTTATCGTGAGATCCGCCATTCGTTTTGAAGCGCTTTCCGAGGGCTTCTCCCGCCAAGAGGCGTTTGGCAAAAGCCGAATTCACGATAGCGACACGAGGCGCAGTCGTATTGTCCACCGAATTGAAAGCTCGACCAGCGAGGATGGGCGTCCCCACAGCGCGAAAGTATTCCGGCGTGATGTCGGTTATGATCGCGATCGGCAGATGTTCTCCCCGAACACTTGGCACTCCGTCATACGCGATCGAAGCGTGACCCGCGTCGTTGTCGAGTGGCAGCGCAGTGGCGAGAGCCGCAACCTTCACGCCAGGGAGTGCCTTGAGCCGAAGAAGGAGTTGATCGGCAAAATTCAGGTACTGTTCTTTGGACCAAGCTGTGCTGGGGCCTTTGAGAGACTCGACTCCACCGCGAAGAGAGATGGTGCCGATCAGCGTATCGCTCGCGTCAAATCCCGAATCGTAGCTCATGACGCGCACAAAGCTACGCACCAGTAGACCAGCACCGGCAAGCAGAACTAATGCCATCCCGACCTCGATCACAAGCAGGCTGTTCTGGAAAAACCGCTGCTCGCGGCCTGAACTCATACGGCTACCGGTCGATGTCAGGGCAGTTCTCAGATTCGTGCGCGATCCGTTGATGGCCGGAGCCAATCCAGAAGTTAGGGTCGTCGCCACGGCCAGACCCACTGTGAACGCCAGCACCCAACCATCGATTTGAATTGTCGCGCTCAGTTTGCCGAACGGCAGACGCAACACCTGGGTGATCCGTGACGGCATTTGAGAGCCGTCGAACGTCGCCGCATGCCTGATAAGAAAAGTAACGACGGATGCGATTGCCAGACCCAGCACTGCGGCCACCGAGGAAAGAATCAGGCTTTCCACAATGAACTGTCGAATGAGCCGTATGCGTGAAGCTCCCAGGGCGCCGCGCACCGCGGTTTCATGTTTCCTCGATACCGCTCGGGCAAGTTGCAGATTTGCGACGTTCGCGCAGCCGATCAACAACACAGCCGCTACGCAGGCGAACAGGATGTATAAGGGTTTGCTGTCATCGCCGGTGAGGTGTCGTTGCAGCGGCTCAATGGTGATCCGGCGGCTCTTCGCCCACGAATCCAGAAAGGGTGGATAATCTTTGGCGCGAAGCTGGATAAAGGCCTGCATCTCGGCCTGGGCCTGCCCGGCTGTGACGCCCGGACGAAGGCGCGCAATTGTTTGTATTCCCCATGCCTGGGTATCGGGAGTAAAAGCAGTCGTCCTTTCCAGGACGGCAGATCCATAAATGTCAGGCTCAAGATAGAGACCGGGGAAGCTGAAATGGCGCGGTACAACACCGATGACTGTGAATTCGGCCTCGTCCAGATGGATAGACTTCCCCACAATCTTTGGATCGGCATTGAACTTGTTTCTCCATAAGTGATCGCTTAACAACAGAACGTTCGGGGAGCCTCCCCAGTCCTCATCGGGATTGAAGTTGCGGCCGAGCGCCGGGATCACCCCCAAGACAGGAAAGAAGTTTGCCGTGACGGCAGCCCGCGTAACTCGCATTGGGTCTCCGATGCCGGTCATGGTGTCGTCGGAATAAGTGTGGAATCCAGCGAGCTGCTGGAAAGATCGAGTTCCAGTCCGCATCGCGACAAAATCCGGATCAATGATCGGAGCTGAATGCGAATCCGACACACTCATGATCTGGTTGGCGTTCGGATATGGAAGCGGCTTCAATAGGAGTGCATAGACCGCTGAAAAGATAGCCGTCGTCGCACCGATTGACAGGCCCATAGTGACCAAAACTGTCAGCGTGAACCCTGGGTTGCGGCGCAGCTGGCGCAGGGCATAGCGCACCTCTTGAGAGACATTGGACATGTTAGGCTGCCTTGGTTGAAATCTTTACTCCTACTTCGTAACCAGTAAGGACGATGAACGTGCATGCTACGCTCACCTCATTGGGCAATCATCCGGGTCCGATGGCCGGTCGGTTTATGAGTTCAGGCCAACGCGCCAATTGAACCGCAAGGCAAACGCTCTTCTGTATTCCGGGTGAATCGTCAGCGATCCGGGACCGACCTACTTCCCTGAATGCCTGTAAAGAACAAGTGTTGTGCTAGCGTGCTACGCTTTGGCCCTGGAGAGATGAGCGATTGCAGGTGAGGTGAAGCTATGCAGACTGGCGAGCAGAATCGCGAGAGTACAAATGTGGATGTTCCGCGGCAGGTGCTGGCGACCGAGGCAGCGGTAGAGTTGATGGCGACGCTGCATGCCAAGCATGGCGAGCTGATGTTTCACCAGTCGGGCGGGTGCTGCGATGGGAGCTCGCCGATGTGTTATCCGCGCGGGGAGTTTATGACGGGCGACTCGGATGTGCTGCTGGGGGATGTGGCGGGCGTTCCCTTTTATATGAGCAAGAGCCAGTTCGAGTACTGGAAGCATACGCAGCTGATTTTGGATGTGGTGCCGGGGCGGGGCGGGATGTTTTCGCTGGAAGGGCCGGAGGGTGTGCGGTTCTTGATTCGCTCGCGCATATTTACGGATGAGGAGATTGCCGCGCTGCGGGCCGCCGGGCGGATTTGAATCCAATAGAAATTTCTTTTCAGATACACTGAGGCGGGCTTTGGCGCGCGGACGTTGCGGCGTGAAAATCTGTGTTCGGGGTGTTCCTTTGCATATAAGTGGGATGAAGAGGCTGGCGGCCTGCTGTCTGGGATTTGTAGTGCTGGGCTGCGGAGTGGAAGCTGAGGCGCAGATGCAGTCAGACGGCGCACCTGCGCGGGCGAGGTGGACAGCGCAGTGGATCAGTCATCCTACGGCTCCGCTGCGCGAGCCGATTACGCTGCACTTCAAAAAGACGATCGAAGTGGCCGCAGTGCCGGCGCACTATGTGGTGCATGTGAGCGCGGATAACCGGTTTGTGCTGTATGTGAACGGGCAGCGCGTGGGCGATGGGCCGGCGCGCGGTGATTTGACGCACTGGCGGTATGAGACGTTCGATCTGGCTCCGATGCTGAAGGCGGGGACGAATGTGCTGGCGGCGGCGGTGTGGAACTTTGGCGTGTATGCTCCGGTGGCGCAGGTGAGCGACCGCACGGCGTTTCTGCTGCAGGGCGATACGGACGCGGAGAAGGCGGTGAACACGGATAACGAGTGGATGGTGGAGGTGGAGCCGGGGCAGGTTCCGCTGCCGCGCAAAGATGATGGATTTTATGTCTATATGGCGATGGGACCGGGCGAGACGCTGCATGCGGCGCAGTATGACTGGGAGTGGATGACGGCTGCGGACGGCGAGCGATGGGTTCACGCCGGGCCGGCGCTGCGGGAGAATATCTTTCCGAATGCGGGGATTGCTGCTTCACGCGGGGTGACTGCGGATGTGCCATGGGCGCTGATTCCCGATCCGCTGCCGCACATGGCATATACCAGCGAAGATCCGGGGCATGTGGTGCGTAGCGACGTTGAGTCTGCGAAGAGTTTTCCGGCGCAGGCGGTTACCGTGGCAGCGCATAGCCATGCGCATATCATGCTGGATCGCGCTGAATTGACGACTGCATATCCGAAGCTGTTGTTCTCGGGCGGCAAGGGATCGCACGTGATTCTGACTTACTCTGAGGCTCTGTACGACAAGGAGAAGCACAAGGGCAATCGCAACGAGGTTGGGGACCGGCAGGCGCTTGGGTTGATGGACGATATCTTTCCGGATGGCGGGGCAAAGCGGGTCTTTGAGACTTTGTGGTGGAGGACTTGGCGGTATCTGGATATCAACGTGGAGACGGGCGATGAGGCGCTGACGCTGGATGGGCTGGAGGCGCATTACACCGCGTATCCGTTTGATGTGAAGGCGACGTTTACTGCGAGTGATCCGGACCTAGAAAAGATATTCAAGATCGGCTGGCACACGGCGCAGCTGGATGCGCATGAGACTTACATGGATACGCCGTACTACGAGCAGTTGCAGTATTCGGGAGATACGCGGCTGCAGGCGATGATTACTTACGCTGTTACCGGCACGGACTTATTGCCGCGGCAGGCGATTGAGGCGCTGAACGACTCGCGCATTCCGGCGGGGATAACAGCGAGCCGGTATCCCGAGGCGCTGCCGCAGTATATTCCGCCGTTTTCGCTGTTATGGATTGGGATGCTGCATGATAACTACATGTATCGTCCGGATACCACGTTTGTGAAGGAGATCTTGCCGGGAACGCGGACGGTGCTGGACTGGTTTGCGAGTTATCAGCATGAGGATGGCGTGTTGGGCAAGCTGCCGTGGTGGAGTTTTATCGACTGGGTAGAAACCGAGACCAAGCGCGACTTCCCTTCTTACAATACGAAGAACGAAAGCTGCCTGACGACGATGCAGTATATCGGCGCATTGGAGGACGCGATCGAGATGGAGAAGGCGGTGGGTTCTCCGCAGCAGGTGGCGACAGATGCGGTGCGTCTGGAACGCGCGAAGAAGGGCGTGGTGGCGCAGTGCTGGGATGCTTCAAAACAGTTGTTTGCGGACAATGCGGCGAAGGACATGTACAGCGAGCATGCGAATATGCTGGCGGTGCTGTATGACGTGGTGGCCAAGAAGGATCAGCAGGCGATTATGAAGCGGGTGGTGGCGCGTCGCGTGGATGGGTCAGACGGGACGAAGCCAGTTGGTGATCCTCCGCTGATTGGGGCGAGCTTCTATTTCCGCTATTACCTGGCGCGGGCGCTGGATCATGCGGGGATGGCGGATGAGTATTTGAAGACGCTGGGCGACTGGCATGGATTTTTGAAGATGGGCTTTACGACGTGGCCGGAGCAGCCGGGCGATACGCGATCGGATAGCCATGCGTGGACGGCGCATCCGACGTATGACTTACTAACGCTGGTGGCGGGAATTGAACCGGCTAGTCCGGGGTTCAAAACGGTGCGGATCGCTCCGCATCTGGGGGATTTGACGAGCGTGGAGGCGAGTTACCCGCACTTAGCAGGAATACTTCATGTGAAGTATGCGGTGAGCGGCGGCGCGCTGCATGCTGAGGTGGAGTTACCGGATGGACTTACAGGCGAGTTTATCTGGAAGGGCAAGACTACTGCGCTCAAGGGTGGGAAGGTGACGCTGGATTTGAAGTAAAAATGTGAAAGTCGGGCACACTCTGAAACGACGCCTGCTGCTCAGTCACTATTGGAGAAAGGAGATGCTCTATGCCGTGCTTTTTTTTCTCTGGTAAGAGATTCATCAAAGTCACTCGCGATGAGACAGAGCCGGGCGAGGTTCTGCTTGGATATCCGAACCCGATTTCGTTCTGGAAGTGGGGTTCGTTTGGCGAGAACGGCATTGACGCGGCGCTCTATAGCGGGTCGAAGGACTACTTCTTCGCCGGCAAGCACTTTATTCGCGTGACTCGCGGGGACAATGGCTCTGGGACTGTGGATCCTGGGTATCCCAAGCCGATTTCGGCTTGGGGATGGGGAAGCTTTGGCGCAAATGGCATTGATGCGGCGCTCTATAGCGGGTCAAAGACCTACTTTTTCTCGGGGCGGCAATTCATCCGCGTGACGCGCGGCGATGTCGGCGCAGGAACGATAGATGCCGGATATCCGAAGCCGATCACGGACTGGGGCTGGGGCAGCTTTGGCGCGAACGGCATTGACGCGGCTCTGAACAGCGGACCAGTGGATTATTTCTTTTCGGGCAATGAGTACATTCGCGTGACGCGCGGCGACACAGGGGCGGGCACGATCGATGCGGGATATCCGGCTCCTATCAGTCGCTGGGGCTGGGGTACGTTTGGTGCGAATGGCATTGATGCTGCGCTGTTCAGCGGTGTGGATACTATTCCGGGCCACCCGGTGTCAGCTCCAGACTCGGGTTTGGGGAGTAACTCGAATTACATCCTATACAGCGACTGCGAGTCTCTGGCGGATGTGACGGTGACGATCAATGTCACGGATGCGATTGTGGCGAAGTCTTCTTCGGGTTCGACGAAGGGATTTGGTTTTCAATTGAATGCTTATTCACCGCCGTATCAGAAGAGTGCGTGGCAGCAGTACATTATCGCGCTGTTTGGCAACCAGCTTATCGGCGCAGTGAATAATTATCCGGTGTCGGGGAAGTATCTGATTCTGGATTCGTTTAACTTGCATACGCTGGACAGCAACAAGATTCCAGCTGGATATCAACTGAAGATCGGGCTGCAGACGGGCCATGACGAAAATGTTGTCGGTGCTGTGTATACGGTGATCGATAACCATGGACATGTGCTGGCGAACAAGACACTCTCGCTGATAGAAATCTCCGGCGTAACGACTGCCGACCTTGCGCCGATTGTGGCGTTTGAGTTGAACCTGGTGGGTCCGGTGGCGAGTGAGAGCTCGGTGTTGTCTTCAGGGTCAGGGCGGATCGTGTATCAGGCGGCGAATGCCTTATCGGTATTGAACAAAGAACCCGATTGCACGGAGAGCGGATACACGACGGCAGAGAAAGCGAACAGCGTGTACGGCAAGCTGAACTTTGGGCCGAGCCTTGGGTTCTCACAGACCTTCGGTATCACCAGTGAGGCGGCGATGATCAGCAAGAAGGGCAAGGCACGTCCTGGCGTGATAATTCCAGTGCCGGAGAAGTAGCTACGGCTGAGGCTGGAGAAGAAGCATTTCGGCAGGACGATCATTGACCTGCCGAAAATGCTTTTGCTCACGGTGTTTTCATCTTGTCGAAGCATAAGGACACCTGCGATTATCTTTGCGTCGAAAGCAGTTCAAATCTGGTTCGAGGTAAGCGGATGCGTTTGAGAATTGCATGCATATTGGCTGCGATGAGCACGAGCGCTTTAGTGGCGCAGGCTCCGCCGGTCAAGATGGGGCTTTGGGAAAAGACGACTTCGATCACGGGCGGCCCCACAGGCTCGACGACGATGAAGTCAAAGAGCTGCGTGACACCCGAAGCATGGAAAGAGATGGCGGGCGCCGCATCGAGGCAGCAGCCTAACTGCACGACGAATTTTACGAAGACATCGAACGGGTACAGCTTTACGGCAAGCTGCACGATGCCCCATAGCACGATCGTGTCCAAAGGCACTTCAACGATTCAGGACTCGGAGCATATCATCGCTGAGTCACACTCGACTACGACCAGAGATGGGAAGGCTCGTGAGATGGAGATACACTCGACGAGTCACTTTTTGAGCGCGAGCTGCGGGGATGTGAAGCCGGGCTCCCCTGAGATCGAGCAGTAGAAACTATCTGCTTTGCCGATGACCTTCGAGGGCCGGACGAGCTGGCCTTCTGCTAACAGTTTCTGCGGCAGAGAAGGCCGTGATAAGGTCCCCGTAGCGGATTTTTCTGCCAGAGAGAGACCGATGCGGAGACGGACATTTGTGAGCATGGCTACGGGCGCGGCAATCGCCTTCGCCGTGAAACCTGGAGTGCTTGCCAGCGAGCAGGAGGCTAAGCGTCCAGTTCCCTACCCTGATCCAGCGATAGAGGCCGTTGATCCCCGATTTGCGAAGTACCAGATCATCAGCGCAGCTGTGGAGCGCTTGTATACGGGGGCGCGCTGGGCTGAGGGTCCGGTGTGGTTTGGCGACGGCCGTTACTTGATCTTTAGCGACATTCCCAACAACCGTATGCTGCGATGGTTGGAAGAAACGGGAGAGGTCAGTGTATTCCGCAGCCCGTCAAACTACAGCAACGGTAACAATCGCGACCGCGAGGGCAGGCTGCTCACCTGCGAGCACGATTCGCGGCGTGTGACGCGTACTGAGCATGATGGCACCATCACAGTGCTGATGGATGGATTTCAGGGCAAGAAGCTCAACGCGCCCAATGATCTGGTGGTTCATTCCGATGGAGCGATCTGGTTCAGCGATCCAGGCTACGGCATTATGTCGAATTACGAAGGGCATAAAGCTGCGTTCGAGCTTCCTGCGAATGTTTACCGGCTCGACCCTAAAACGCGTGTGGCAACAGTAGTGGCCACGGATCTAGAAAAGCCCAACGGCCTTTGTTTCTCTCCTGACGAAAAATTGCTGTACATCGTCGATAGCGCGATTCCCAAGCAATCCGGCGGACCACGCCCGATTCGGGTGTACGACGTTGTGGATGGCGCGAAGCTGACGAACGGGCGCGTATTTGCGAACATGGCGCCGGGGACTTCCGATGGCATTCGCTGCGATGTGGACGGCAATATCTGGTCCGCTGCGGGGTGGGGCAAGGAAGGCTTCAACGGGGTGCACGTTTTCGCTCCCGACGGCACGCTGATCGGAAGGATTCATCTTCCGGAAACATGCGCCAATCTTTGTTTTGGAGGAGCCAAGAGGGACCGCCTGTTCATGACTGCGAGCCAGTCTCTTTACTCACTTTATGTGGGGACGGAAGGCGTCCCCATGGCTTGATGCGAAGATTTATTGGCCGCGAGCCTGATTCTTGACAAAGTATGATGTTAGACATAGTCTAAATTTGCTCATGGATGCCGAAGCGATCAAACAGTGCCTGGAGGATGGTGGGCTGCGATGCACTCCGCAGCGCTACTGCGTGATGGCGTTTTTGATGGAGCATGCCGGGCATCCTACGGCGGCGGAGATTTTTGAGGCGGTCAATCGCCTTGATCCGCGCTGTTCAAGGGCCACAACCTATAACAATTTGCGGGACCTGGTACAGGCGGGACTGGTGCGGGAAGTGGCTGTGGAAGGCCGCGCTGCGCGATTCGATGCGAAAGGCGTGCGGCATCACCACTTTATCTGCGACCGGTGCGGCAACGTTGAGGACATGGACTGGTATGACGTTCCGAAGCCTGCCTCGGCTTCTCTCGGAAAACGGGTTCTTCGTGAATATGAATTGATTGTGCGAGGGCTATGCTCGGTGTGCGCTCCAGAGCAGAAAGAGCGCAGAAGAGCAAGCACGCAATGATCTTGAACAGCTTTCAAGCTAGTTTAATTTTTTGGCAATAGATTTGACGGCAGATTGATTTTCAAACAACAACTCACCACGGCAGCAGGGCGCCTGTGCCCGGCACTTTAAGGAGAAGAACTTGTCAGACTTATCGAATGAAGCAAAATGCCCGGTCGTGCATGGTGCGGGTGCGGGAGCCGGCAGCGGCGATCCCACCGAGTCGCCGATGCATGGAGCTGTCACGCACACGGCGGAGAAGATCAAGCGGAATTTTCAGTGGTGGCCACATCAGCTGAATCTGGCCATCCTGCATCAGAACTCCGCTCTCGCCAATCCGATGGATGAAGGATTCAATTACGCGGAAGAGTTCAAGAGCCTCGACCTGGATGCAGTGGTCGCGGACCTGCACAAGCTGATGACGGATTCGCAGGAGTGGTGGCCAGCGGATTATGGACACTACGGCCCGTTCTTTATCCGCATGGCGTGGCACAGCGCAGGCACGTACCGCATCAGCGATGGACGCGGCGGCGCGGGCATGGGCACGCAGCGCTTTGCGCCGCTGAACAGCTGGCCGGACAACGTGAGCCTGGACAAGGCGCGCCGGCTGCTGTGGCCGATCAAGCAGAAGTACGGCAAGAAGATCTCGTGGGCCGACCTGATGATTCTGGCCGGCAATGTGGCGCTGGATTCGATGGGGCTGAAGACGTTCGGCTTTGGCGGCGGGCGTGAGGATGTCTGGGTTCCGCAGGAGGATATCTTCTGGGGTCCTGAGGGCAAGTGGCTGGGAAATGAGCGCTACAAGGGCGAGCGTGAGCTGGACAACCCTCTGGGCGCGGTGCAGATGGGCCTGATCTATGTGAACCCGGAAGGGCCGGATGGCAAGCCCGACCCGATTGCTTCGGCACGCGACATTCGCGAGACGTTTGGCCGCATGGCGATGAACGATGAGGAGACCTTTGCGCTGATCGCTGGCGGTCACACCTTTGGCAAGGGCCATGGGGCGTACGATCCGAACAAGTTTGTTGGACCCGAGCCGGAAGGCGCAGCGATCGAGGAGCAGGGCCTGGGCTGGAAGAACTCTGCTGGCAAGGGCAATGCGGAAGACACCATTTCCTCGGGCCTGGAAGGCGCGTGGACGACCAACCCCATCAAGTGGGACAGCGAGTATCTCGACAACCTTTATAACTTCGACTGGGCGCTGAAAAAGGGTCCCGGCGGCGGATGGCAGTGGTATGCAGTGGCGGAGGGAGAGACCATTCCCGATGCGCACGTCAAGGGCAAGAAGCATCTGCCGATGATGTTCACCTCGGATTTGGCGCTCAAGTTCGATCCTTCCTACGAAAAGATCGGCAAGCGCTTTCAGGCGAATCCCGACCAGTTTGCGGAGGCTTTCGCGAAGGCCTGGTACAAGCTGACGCATCGCGACATGGGCCCGGTTGTCCGCTACCTGGGCAAGCTGGTTCCGGCGGAGCAGCTGATCTGGCAGGACCCTGTTCCGGCAGTGGATCATGAGCTGATTGGCGAGGCGGAGATTGCTGCGCTGAAGGCGAAGATCCTGGCATCGGGCCTGACAACGAGCCAACTGGTTTCGACGGCGTGGGCTTCGGCTGCGTCGTTCCGTGGTTCGGACAAGCGTGGCGGCGCGAACGGCGCCCGCATTCGTCTGGAGCCGCAGAAGGACTGGGATGTGAACCAGCCGACTGTGCTGGCGAAAGTGCTGAGCAAGCTGGAAGAGATCCAGACGGAGTTCAACGCTGGCGGCAAGAAGGTTTCGCTTGCCGACCTGATTGTTCTGGGTGGTTGTGCGGCGGTCGAGGATGCTGCGAAGAAGGCCGGGCACGACGTAACGGTTCCCTTCTCTCCGGGACGCACGGATGCGACGCAGGAGCAGACCGATGTGCATTCATTCGCGGTGCTGGAGCAGACCGCGGATGGCTTCCGCAACTACTTGCGGGTTGGGCACACATTGCCTGCGGAAGAACTGCTGGTGGACCGGGCACAGCTGCTGAAGTTGACTGCTCCGGAGATGACGGTGCTGGTGGGCGGGCTGCGCGTGCTGGGCGCGAACTATCGCCAATCCAAGGACGGCGTATTCACGGACAAGCCGGGCACGTTGACGAACGATTTCTTCGTGAACCTGCTGGATATGGCTACGGAGTGGAAGGCTTCTTCGACTGCGGTCGGCCAGTTCGATGGTCTCGACCGGAAGACGGGCGAAGTGAAGTGGACCGCTACACGCGTCGATCTGATCTTCGGTTCTAACTCGCAACTGCGTGCACTGTCGGAAGTCTACGCCTCAAGCGACGCGAAGGAGACGTTTGTAAAGGACTTTGTGGCTGCGTGGAATAAGGTGATGAACCTGGATCGGTACGACCTGGCTTAGTTCCTGGTTGTAAGTTCCGGGTAGATTGCGGCGGTCAACTGCAGAGTTGACCGCCGTTCCTGTTATCCGGATCGATAAAACTAAAGCGCAGGGTTTGTGCTGCCATGCTAAATCTTGACCGGCACGAAGTTAGTGGAGCAGGTGACTTTTGCTACAGCATGATTTTATGCGTAGCCCTGTATAACTTCTTCTTGCTGCGGAGGTAGTTCACTAAATTATCGCGACCTAAAAGATGGCGCCAGACCAGACGGCCTGCCAGTGCCTCGGGAATGCGCCGCGATTTGCGAATTGCAAGACAATCCTCAATGAGCCAATGGAAACGCACTGGCGGTGAATAAAATTTCTCCCACTGCCGGCGTGCCTCGATGCCCAGTTGTGCGCCACGGTGCAGATTTTGTTCAAGGATTTCGGGAATGCGGGAGATATCCTTCTCAGATACAGTGAGGCTGCAAGACTTCCAATCCACTCGTTCCGGATAGACCCACTCATCGGCCACGATAACCGGACAGCGGCCCATCTTCATTGCCTCGAAAAGACGGATGCTTCCGGGTCCACGTCCTCGCGGACAAAGTGAAAACATGCCGGAAGCCATAACATCCGCATAGCGTGGCCAAAATGACTGATGCTTCTCGCTTTCGCTGGCGTGAGCCATGGATGACTTCGCGAAGGACGAAGTATCTTCAACGAGCAGCCTATCCGAGGAGAGTCGTGCGAGCGCTGAACGCACAGGATGATTTTCAAGAGAGCCCACGAAACAGGCGAGGTAGCGGTAAGTTTCCGGCGGAGGGCGAAGATCTATGTATGGGTTTTCGTCGATTCGAAGGTAGTATCCGGTGCGTGTCCTAGTTGGATTGGCATAGCTTTTGCGAAGAGATGCGTACAAGCCTGGCAAGAAAGGGAGGGAATAATCCGCCGTTTCAAAGATGAAACATTTCTCTCGATACTTTTTAACAAAGGGATGATGCCGCACCCACTCAGCGAAAGCGCCTTCGATGCCGAGTTCGACGAACACGATCAGATCTGCATCCGCAGGATCACTCACTAAAGTATGAATTCCGAAGGGGTCAAGATGAGCACTTTCGGTAAATAATTTCCAGGCGCCCTGCATCCACTTGCCCTGATGCTGATCATTCAACTGCCTCTGTGGTCCTGCGGGCGGATCGTCCAAAGAAACCGAGTGCAAAAGAACCTTCGCCAATCAAATCTCCTCGTGTGCTAGCGAAATTCTAACATGCAGTTTTCCCTTCAAGCCCAGCGATAAAACTGCACAACTGGAAGGAAAGACGGGGCAATTACGTTACTTGAGTTAAACGCATAAAGACAGAATCGAGGGACGCAGGCCGGCGTGCCGGCGCTTGAATTAGTCGATTGCATTTGCGTGCTATTCACGCGGTTTGAGAGGTGCGCAGGACCTTCTCTCAACGTAGATATTGCGATCGGCAGCCAGAGTACGGGGATAACTTGATGGCTCTAGCGGCGCGCTCTTCGTTTGGAATCCACACAAGGCCAGTACTGGAACTCATCGGCGTAGAGCTCGCCGGCCAGATCGGAGATCTGCAGTTGCAGGCGGGCCTGGGCGTCGATGACGGCGCGGTTGTAGATGGCTGGGCCGATCTCTTCGAGGATGAAGTTGAGGAGCAGGCCGGCGGGCATATCGCCAATGGGTTCGGAGAGGTTTTCTTCGAAGTAGCGCTGGAGAGAGGCGATGGCGTCGGCGCGTTGCTGCTTGGGGAGTTCGATGGTGGTCATGATCGTGTCTCTATTTAAAAGATTACAGGGCGCGGAAATGAATGGATATCTTACTCAACCTTTGGATGGATTCGCGCAGAGCTGACCGAGATGTAGGCTTCGGGTCATGCGAACCGAATCGATTGGAAGCATTCCCAGACCACTTTCGTTGATTGAGGCAGTTGCCGGACACCAGGCGGGAACGGTCTCCCAGGCTGCGCTTGGAGAAGAGTATGCCGCCGCGCTGAGCGACACGATCCGGCGCCTGGAAGAGACGGGATCGCCGGTGCTTACGGATGGCGAACAGACGAAGCCGAGCTTTGCGACTTATCCGCTCACCGGACTTACAAACCTGGCCGCAGATGGGGTGAGAATTCCTTTTGCGGATGGACATGTGCGCCAACTGCCGAGGCTGACGGCTGGGCCGTTCTGGTACGGCGCGCATGCGGTGAAATTTCTCAAGGCGGCGCGGGAGTACACGAAGCGACCGTTGAAGCAGGCGGTGATCTCGGCTTCAGCGCTGAGCCTGCTCTATCCGGCGGAGGGGATTGCAGGGTATGGACGGGATGAGTTTCTGGCGGATCTGCGGGATGAGGCGGAGCGGGATATTCGCGGACCGCTGGAGGCGGGAGCAGATTCAGTTCAGATCGATTTCACGGAGGGGCGGCTGTCTCTCAAGCTGGACCCAAGCGGAGGGTTGCTGCGGAGCTTTGTGAACTTGAACAACCAGGTGCTGGCACGGTTTACAGCGGCGGAACGGCAGCGGATCGGCGTACATGTATGCCCGGGCGGCGACCATGACTCGACGCACAGCGCGGACGTGGACTATGCGGGACTATTGCCGGAGCTCTTTCAGATGAAAGTTGGGCGGTTTTACCTGCAGATGGCGAGCGAGCCGGACCGGCCGCGGGTGCTGGGCATCGTGGCCGGCGTGATGGGACCCGGGCAGACGGTTTTTGTGGGGGTGATCGATCCGATCAATCCGCGGCTCGAGACGGCTGAAGAAGTGCGGGACCGCGTGCTGGAGGCGGCAGGGATTCTTCCAGTGGAGCGGCTGGGGACAACGGACGATTGTGGATTTTCGCCCTTTGGCGACGACACTTCGACGGCGCGGGAGCTGGCATTTGCGAAAATCCGGGCGCGGGTAGAGGGAACGGCGATGGCAGCGCGCGAGCTGGGATTCTGAACGGCCTTTGAGGCTTCCCTATGGCAGGGCCGGCTGAGATGCCGGCCTTTTTTGCGTGGCTGCAGGTTTACATCTGTGGTTCGCGTTTTCTGAGGAAAACTGGGGACGAAATCGGGTTTTCTGCCGGTTGCTTGGATTCGTGGGAGTTTCGGACTTCTTATCCACAAGAACGGTCTCTTGGGCTGTTGACCCTGCCATTTCCGCCCCTTAGCGTTGTAGCTGATGGGTAGATTTTTGGGCATTCTGGAACGGCGAAGCAAGAAGCGGGTCCTTCGCTGCGCTCAGGATGACAACTCATGGCTGGAATGACAACAAAGTCCTGGGAGTATTGATGCTGAAACTGAAGAAGATCCACATTCTGGGCTTCAAGAGCTTTTGCGATCGGACGGAGCTGGTGCTGCCGGGGACGGGGATTGCGGTGGTGGTGGGGCCGAATGGGTGCGGCAAGTCCAACATTCTGGATGGCGTGAGCTGGGTGTTGGGCGAGCAGAGCGCGAAGACGCTGCGCGGCGCGCAGATGATGGATGTGATCTTTGCCGGAACGCGGGACCGCAAGGCGCTGGGGATGGCCGAGGTGACGATCACGATGGTGGACCCAGAGGCGTATGAGGGTCCGATTGCCGTGGAGCCGGAGGTGCGGATCGACTCAGAGCTTGAAGTGGCCGAGGTGCCCACGGATTGGGATGAGGCGGAGCTGCGCAAGCGGCGGGCGGCGGAGGCGGAGGAGATTATCTCGGAGAACCAGCCGGGGCAGGCGCTTGATGAGGATGGTGAAGAGACAGCGACGGAAGCTGCGCCGCCAGTTCAGGAGGCGGGAGTTGCTGGGCCGCAGTCGGTGGTGCTGAAGATTCGCCGGAGGAAGTTTTCGCGGACGCCGCAGAAGGGCGAGATTGTTATTACGCGGCGGCTCTTCAGGACGGGCGAGAGCGAGTATCTGCTCAATGGGAAGCTGTGCCGGCTGCGGGATATTCAGGACATCTTCATGGGCACGGGCTTGGGTCCGGAGAGCTACGCGATTATCGGGCAGGAACGGATTGGACAGTTGCTGAGCTCGAAGCCGCATGACAGGCGCTCAATTATCGAAGAGGCGGCGGGGATTACACGCTTCAAGACGAAGAAGCGGCTGGCGGAGCTGCGGCTGGAGTCTGCGAAACAAAACCTGGCGCGCGTGGATGACATTTTTGAAGAAGTGACGCGGCAGATGAATTCGCTGAAGCGGCAGGCGGCGAAGGCCGAGCGGTATGCAGAGTTGCGCGATCTGTTGCGGGCCAAGCTGCGAGTGACGCTGGCCAGCCGCATGGCGCGGATGGACGCGGAGCAGATTCGGCTGCAGACGGAGATCGCGGCGCTGACGGTGCAGATTGATGAGTCGGCGGCGGAGATTGAAGTGCTGGACGCGGGGCAGCATGAGCTGACGGCACAGGGCTACGAATTCGATCGCGTGGGGCAGGCGGCGAATGCGCAGGCCAATGCGGCGGCGGTGGAGCTGGAGCGAGCAGCGGCGCGAGAGCGCGGCAACAGCGAGCGCGTGGCGGAGCTGGAATCGCGGCTGGCCGCTACGGCGGCGGAGCTGGAGCAAACGCACGTACAGATTGCCAGTGTGGCTGAGGAGCGGGCACAGAACCGGGCTTTCCTGGAGAATGCGGCGGAGGAGGCACGGGCTTTCCGGCAGCAGGTAGAGGCGCGGCAGACTGAGGCGCGTGTGGCGGCGCAGCAGGTCTTCGATGCCGAGCGGCAGATGGAGACCGGGCGGCGGCAGGCGATGCATCTACTGACTCTGGCAGGCACGGCGCGCAACCAGACGGCACAGGCCGAGGAGGCGCTGGCTTCGCTGGAGCGCGAGGCGCAGCGGCTGGAGAACGAGATGGGCCAGGCGCGGGCTGAGGCTGCCAATCTTGGGGCGGAGCGCGGGCAGGCGAATTTGCGTTTTGAGGGTGCGGCGGAGAGTCTGCGGCAGCTGGAGAGCGAGATTGCCGAGCTGCGGGAGGCACTGACTGTTCGCCGACAAGAAGAGGCGGCGCTGCGAACGCAGAGCAATCAATTGCGCGGGGAGCAGGCGACCTTGACTGGGCGGCGGAATTCGCTGGACGCGGTGATCAAGAACCACAGCTACTCCACGGACACGGTGCGCAAGCTGCTGAAGCCCGATTCACTGGGGCCGGGCATGACGCCGATTGGGACGCTGGCGGATTTTGTGGATGTGGCTGGAGAGCACGAGGCGGTCGCGGATGATTTTCTGCGCGAAGAGCTGAGCTACATTGTGGTGAAGGATTGGAAGTCGGCAGAGGAAGGGGTTCGGCTGCTGCGCTCGGGGATGGATGGGCGGGCGACGTTCCTGGTGCATCCTGAGGATGCTCCGGGAAAGCTGTTTGAGACGGAGCCAGAGATTCCTGGGGACGGATTGATTTCGCTGCGCTCGACGATCAAGGTGCTGAACGGGTTTGGGCGGTCGCTGGAGGCCATGCTGCCGAAGCTGCGCGATGGGTATCTGGCGCCGGACTCGGAGACGGCGCGACGGCTGGCGACGGAGTATCCGCATGGATATTTTCTGGCGCCGACGGGCGAGTATTTTCATAGCTCGACGGTAAGCGGGGGCAAGCCTGCGGCGGAGGGTCCGCTGGCGGTGAAACGCGAGCTGCGCGAGACACAGAAGAAGCTAGAGAAGGTTGAGGCGGAGTTGGGCCAGGCGGAGATCAACGCCGTAGCCGCGGCGCGGGCGATTGAAGAGCTGGCCGCACGGCTGGAGCTGCTGAACGAGCAGCGGCGGCAGGCGGAGCGCGATGCGGCCAATCAGGGCGCGGCGCTGAAGCAGATGGAAGCCGAAGTTGAGCGCATCGAGCGGCGGTTGCAGGAGTGGATCTTGCAAGCTGGCCGCAATAAGGATGCGCGAGAGCAGAAGCAGGGACTGATTGGGCAGAAACTCGAAGAGGCACAGCGGCTGGAGGCTGAGCATAAGGCTGCTGAAGTCCATCTGGAAGAGTTGCAACAGGGGCTTTCGGAATTGCGGCAGAGTCGCGAGGCTTTGCAGCAGGAGGCTGCGAAGGTTACAGCTGAACTTGCTGGATTGGAAGAGCGGCGGCGCGGGGCTGATGCGGCCTATCAGCGCATCGATCGCTTGCATGCCGATCTCGAAAAACGTGCTCTGACGATCGAGCAGCAGCGCGTCGCTGCGGAAGCAGAGCGCGATCAGCGGCTCAATGAGAACGATGGGTTGCAAGCGCGACAGATTGAGTTGCAGGCGGCGCGGGCGCAGGCTGTGGAAGAAGCGAAGGCTGCGCAGGCTGAGGCTGCGGCGCTACGCGAGCAACTGGCGGCGACTGAGGCGCAATTGAAGGCTCTGCGAGTGGCTACGGATGAGTTCCGAGAGAACCGGAGCAAGCTTGCTAGTCTGGCTGCAAAGTTGGTCAGCGACCTGGAGCACCTGGAGGCCAGTTGCCTGAATGAGCTGAGCGTCGAAGCTGCGGCGCTGCGGGTTGAGGAAGGCATTGCTTATCTGGAAGGCGACGAGTTGACCGCCGCTGAGGAAGAAAGCCGCGGGATGAAGCAGCGGCTGGAGGCGATGGGGCCTGTGAACATGATGGCGCTGGAGGAGTACAAGGAGACGGCCGAGCGGCATGGCTTCCTGGAGACGCAGCGCAAGGATCTTGTCGATTCGATTGAGAATACGCAGAGCACCATCAAGGAGATCGACCAGATTTCGCGGGTAAAGTTCGATGAGGCATTTGCGCGCATCAATGAGAACTTTGCGCAGGTCTTCAATAAACTGTTTCCGGGTGGGCAGGCGTTTCTGCGCTTGACGGATGTAGAGAACCAGGCGGAGAGCGGGCTGGAGATTGTGGCTTCGCCGCCGGGGAAGAAGCTGCAGAATGTGCTGCTGCTTTCGGGTGGCGAGAAGGCACTTACGGCGCTCAGCCTGCTGGTTGGGATCTTCCAGTATCAGCCTGCTCCCTTCTGCGTGCTGGACGAAGTGGATGCGGCTCTGGATGAGACCAACGTGGGCCGATTGGCCGATTTGCTGCATGGGATGAGCCAGGATACGCAGTTCCTGCTGGTGACGCACTCGAAGCGCATGATGCAGACGGCGGACATGATTTATGGGGTGACGATGCAGGAGCCGGGGGTTTCGAAGATCGTCAGCGTGCATCTGGGTTCGCAGCAGCAGAACCGCGAGGGCAATCGGGAGCGGGAGAGAGCTACCGCCTGAAGGAGCCAGTTTCTTGATTCATGAATCATGCGTGCGGACCGGCATTGTGAAAGGCGAGACAGGACGGATGGCGTGAAGGAAAAGCAAATACCCTTCGGGAATGACAAACAGAAAAGCAAAACAATAGCAGATTGAAACGGCGCAAACTCCGAATTCACTATGAATCGTGCGAGGGACGATTACACGTCCTTCGTTCTTCGGAGGCTCTATGGAATTTCCTCTGCCATTTATACCAACTATCAGTTACAAGGGTGAGAATGGGTTTGGCGGCAGCCGTGAAGGGGTGCGTCACGGGCTTATGCATGCGGCCAACGATTTGGCTGCGCCGGCGGGAACTCCTGTTGCCGCATTGGATGCTGGAGTGGTCATCAACGGGCCTTACGATTTCTTCAGGGGAACGTTTGCTTTAGAAATTCGACATCCGAGATTCATCGCCCGCTACTGTGAGATCGACAGAGTCACGGAGGTCCAGGTGGGCGATGCGGTCGAGGCAGGACAAGTGATCGGCTATGTTGGCGATCAGCCGGGCAATGACATGCTGCATCTTGAGTTTTTTACGGGGCGTTTGCATGGAAATTTGAGCTTCGCGCCAGGCACCCACCTTCCATTCGATCGTCGCGATGATGTCTTCGATGGGGCGAAGTTCCTGGACGAAGCACGCTCGTCGAGAGCCGGATGGAATCAATACATTATTCGCACTGAGGATTCAGGGAAGAAGTTTCTGCAACCGATCCGGGGCCGGGAGTATTACCGCGACACTACACCGTGAATCGTATTTTTCTGTGGGCGTGTGGACAGAAGCGGGTCGTTCGCTTCTGCACTCCACGGATAAAAGACATCCATGGGTCCTTCACTTCGTTCAGGATGACAATTTCTATGGGTGGGCGAATGGTTTGGGGTCACCACTTTTGTGTCTGTCGAAGGGTTCAAGTCACAATTGTGCGTGAATACCTGATTCAGCCTGACAATTCGCCTGCCTGTTTGAGAGCTATCTAGAGAATGTTGACGGCGCGGGCGGCTAACAGGGCTACTGTCGCGAAGGAGATGAGGGCCTGGACCATCATCAGCATTTTGGCCCATCGTGAGAGGACAGGCACGTCGGTGGGAGAGAAGGCTGTGCTGGTGTTGAAGGCGAGGAAAAGATAGTCAACGAAGCCGGGACTCCAGCATTGCTCGTCCATCTCTCGCTTAGTGGCGCTGTCGAGAGTCATCTGAGGGAAGAGGAAGGCTCCATCGGTATGAACTCCGCGCATCTCGCGGGCGCGGGGGCCTCCGGCATCGAGCCGCCAATACCAGGAAGCGAAGACGAGGATATTGGTGATCCACAGAGCGCCGGCGGAGAGCAGCAGCTTTTGCGGCTCTTCCTTGTGTGAGGGAAGCGCGCGGATGAGCAGGTAGAGGGACCAGGCCATGTCCAGGGTGACGATGGAAGTAATGAGGTAGCCGAGCACCTGATTGAGGATGTGATGGCCGCGGATGTGGGTGACGACGGTGGGGATAGCCAACACACCTACGATCACCAGGATGAGCCATTCGGGTCCCCAGGCGAGTTCATCGGGAAGGGCGAAGCGAAGGCCTCCAACGGCGAGCAAGGCGAGCAGTGCGGGCCAGCGTGGTTCTATTTCAGGATCTGTCATCGACATCCATGATGGCTGGTTTGAATGGACAAACGCAAACTGTGGTGAGGAATGATCTACCACGCATGACGGAGAAAAGCTTATGGGTTCAGGCGGTCCAATGATGGGTTGAGGCCACATGTGTCCAAAGATGGACAGATGGCGGTACCGTTGACAAGAGGCGGGGCGGAAATGAGAATCAGAGCTTCGGGTTTGCAACGCGAGGTCTCTTCTTTGGCTGTACTTCTGACGACACAACTTGGCGATGTTCCGCTGATTGGGCGGGGCAAGGTGCGGGATCTTTATGCTGTTGGCGACGATCTGTTGCTGGTGGCTACGGATCGTATCTCAGCCTTCGATCATGTGCTGGGATCGGGGATTCCGGGCAAAGGAAAGATCCTTACGCAGATCTCGCTGTTCTGGTTCGATCTGCTCAAGGACATTGTGCCCAATCATCTGATCACTGCCGAGGTGAGTGCGTTCCCTGCCCTGCTGCATCCGTATGCGGATCAGCTTAAGGGGCGCGCCATGCTGGTGAAGCGGGCGGCGATGTTTCCGGTGGAGTGCGTGGCGCGCGGGTATCTGGCGGGTTCGGGATGGAAGGAATACAAGGCCTCCGCGTCGGTGTGCGGGATTCCGTTGCCTGCGGGATTGCTGGATGGCTCGCGGTTGCCGGAGGCTTTGTTTACTCCGGCGACGAAGAGCCAGGATGGTGCGCACGACGAAAATATTTCCTTCGCTTCGATGGCGGCGGTTGTGGGCGAGGAAGACGCAGCGGAATTGCGGCGGCTGACGATGGCGCTCTATGCGAAGGCGGCTTCACATGCGGAAGCACGTGGGTTGATCCTTGCCGATACGAAGTTTGAGTTTGGCGTTGTCGACGGCAAAATTGTGCTGGGCGATGAGGTTTTGACGCCGGATTCTTCGAGGTTCTGGGAGAAGGCCAACTGGAAGCCGGGCGGAGCACAGCCGAGCTTCGACAAGCAGTTTGTGCGGGATTATCTGGAGAGTATCCGATGGAACAAGATGGCTCCGGCACCGGCGCTGCCGGACGAGGTGGTGGAACGGACGCAGGCCAAATATCTTGAGGCATTCCGGTTGCTGACGGAGCGAGAGTTGAAGCTTTGAGATTGTTGAATCCCACATCTCAGAATCGAGATGTTAGGCACCCGGTCTGTCTGGCAGAGGAGTCTTAAGCGGCGTGAACATCGTCGACATTGTGATTGTGATCGTGCTGCTGTTGAGCCTGGCGGCGGGCTATCGCAGCGGGATCATTCAGAGCATTTTTTCGCTGGTGGGACTGGTGCTGGGCGTCTCGATTGCCAGTTGGAATTACATGCGCTTTGGCGATGAGCTGGCTCCGATGGTGCATAGCACACAACTGGCGTATGCGATCTGGTTTTGCCTGATTGCGCTGGGTGTGATGCTGGCTGCCGGGCTGGTGGGCATGCTGTTAAAGGGCGTGATTCGTTCGATTGGACTCGGGTGGCTGGATCGCTTCGCGGGCATGATCTTTGGACTGATCGTCGGAGCCGGGCTGGTGACGCTGATGATTGTGGCAATGGCTGCATTTTTCCCGGCAACGAGTGGTTTGGGTGAGTCTCACCTGGCGAAATATTTCTCTGCTTCGGTAGAAATTACGACCAGCTTGACGGCCGATGAGATGAAGCGGCGGGTACGTGATGAGCTAAACACCCTGGAAGAACACTCCCCGTTATGGCTTCGCCCAAAATAAACCCTAAAGAATTCCCCGGAATGCAGGACACGCGGCAAGCAGACGTGGCAATCTATTGAGACACGAGGACGAGACGTGAAGCGCGAACTAGACACCCTGATCACTCAGATGCATTCGACCGGCATCCGCTATGAAGATGCTGTGCGGCAGTTCAAACGGCAGTACCTACTGGAAGTGCTGCGGGCACACCGCGGTAACCAGTGCAAGGCGGCCGACGAACTGGGAATGCACCGCAACACGCTGAGCCGCACGATGGCTGAGCTGGAGCTGGAAGTGGCGGAAGTGCGGGCGGGGCTCAAGCGTCCGGTGCGCAGCGAACGTCTTATACATGGCGGGCTGCGTCAGCAGGTTCGCTAGAGCATCGGAGCTGCTTCGCGGAGGTGTCCTGCGGCAAGCTCTGGGAAGCGGGATATGGCGACAGCCGAAACGACGAACAATTCAGAAACGGCAGACCGTGTCCTGATTCGGGAGGGGTTCGCCTGGGATGCACAGGACGCTTACCTTTTCGATATCGACGGTACGTTGCTGCGCAGCCGTGACCGCATTCATTTCAATGCATTCTCTTCGAGCATTCGCGAGGTGACTGGCCTCGATGTTTCTCTGAACGGCGTGGTGCTGCATGGCGGTACGGATACGGCAATTTTGCGGGAGGCTTTTGAGCTTTCGGGTGTACCGGCTGAGGCATGGGAGCACCAGGTGGAAGCGATCCTCACAGCGATGCGAAAGACCGTGATTGGGCAGCGCGGCGAGATGGACTTGTGGACCATGCCGGGAGTGGCGGAGACGCTGGAGCATCTGGCGAAGAAGGGTGCGCTGCTGGGACTGGCTACGGGCAACCTGGAGTCGATTGGGTGGACGAAGGTTGAAGAGGTTGGACTGCGGGAGTGGTTCCAGTTTGGCGGGTTCAGCGACAGGTTCATCGTACGCGCGGAGATGATTGCAGATGCCGCGGCACAGGCGCGTGAACTTCTGTCATCTCACCCTTCGCCCAACCGCCCCAACGACGAAGACCTGTCGTTGGGGCACCCGGATTCTCCGATTGAAACTCGAGAGGCAAGTATCTGCGTGGTGGGCGACACACCACGCGATATTGAAGCGGCGCGTGCCAATCAGTTGCCGGTGATCGCTGTGGCTACCGGGAATTACAGTTTCGATGAGCTGGCTGCGTTGGAGCCGGAGGTATGCGCTTCGTCATTGGCTGCCCTGCTCGCAGAGACCGCGGCGGTGCGTCGATGAAGCAGCTTGCCGGCCTGGCGCTGCTGGCAGGCGCGATGTGGGCTCATGCGCAGTCGGCGCCTGACGCCGCGCAAGCCACGTCCCCTGCGACACAGGCTCCGGCGGCAACGGCACAAACCGATGCGGATACGAATCATGCGAAGGCCAAGACGGATGATCGCTATGTGGTGGCTACCGGCGGGCCGGTCAAGGCAGACTCATTGCGCGCTCAACGCAAGGCTGCAAAGCTTTATCTGCAAGGCGTGAAGTTGCTCGAAAAGGAGCAGCCTGAAGCGGCCTGGAAGCTGCTGCAGCAAGCAGCCGATCTAGAGCCGGCCAATGACACTTATCTGCGCGCTTCGGAATTGGCACGGCAGAGCGCAGTGACACAACTGGTGCAGCAGGCCGCGCGAGATCGAAGCCGCGCGTCGAGCGCGGATTCTGCGGCGCTGCTACGCCGTGCGATGGAGATCGATCCCAAAAACCCGTTGGTGTTGCAACATCTGGGAGAGCTGGGAGACGAGTTGGCGAGCCAGCCGGTGGGTAACAGCGTGGTTGCGTTGCAAGAGCCGTCGACCCCGCTGGCCGATGGCACGATCACGCTGGAGCCGAGCACGGCCAAGCACAGCTTTCATCTGAAGACGAATTCGAGGCAGGTCGTTGAGCAAGTCTTCAAGGCGTATGGAATCGAGGCGTCGGTCCATGAGAGCGTTCAGGCACGGCAGGTGCGGGTGGACCTGGACGATGCGACTTTTGCCGAGGCGGCCCACGTGGTAGGGCTGGTGACAGATTCTTTCTGGGAACCGCTCGATCCGCATCGAGTGATTGTGGCGCGTGACACGCGGGAGAATCGAACGCAGTTTCAGCGCCAGGGGATGGAGACCATTTATCTGGGCGGACTGGATGACAAGGCGCTGACAGACGTAAACAACCTGGCGAAGAATGTCTTTGAAATACAGCAGGCGTCCGTACAGCCTACGCGCAGCACTATGACCTTGCGCGCTCCGGCGCGGACGCTGGCGGCGTTCAATCAAACTATCGGCGGACTGGAGATGGGACAAAACCAGCTCGACCTCAATATCAAGGTCATCCAGCTTGCCCACACCAGTGCACGCGAAACGGGCACGACGTTTCTTCAGCAGACGGGCGTGTATAACGCGTTCTCTGAAATCCACTCGATCATCCAGCAGAACCAGTCGGCGGTGCAGGAGATTATTTCGCAGGGACTGGCGGCCAATGCGAGCACGCTGCAGAATCAGATTGAGATTATCGCGATTCTGCTGGCATCAGGACAGTTGACCGGCACGCCTTTCAACCAGGGATTTGCGTTGTTTGGCGGCGGGCTTACGGAGAGCCTGCTTACGCCCGGCCCTGCGACACTGAACTTCAGCCTGAACTCAAGCGATACGCGAACACTGGATGACATTCATCTGCGCCTGGGCGATAACGAGGCTGGAACCTTCAAGATTGGCGAGCGTTATCCGATAGAGCAGTCTTCATTCTCATCGGCGGCGCTGCCGAATATTCCAGGCTTAAGTGCTGTGGCAGCAGCAGCCGAGTCGCAGACAGTTCCGCAGATTCAATATGAGGATCTAGGACTGACAATGAAAGCCACACCTAAAGTGATGCGCTCGAACGACGTGGCGTTGACGCTGGACCTGAAGATCGTGTCCCTGGGCGGTACGAGCCTGAACAATATTCCGATCTTAAACAACCAGTCGTTTGCCGGCGTGCTGACGTTGAAAGAAGGCGAGACTGCGGTGCTACTGAGCGATCTTTCGCGGCAGGAGTCGCGGGCGCTGAGTGGATTGCCGGGGGTGAGCGATATTCCCGGGTTTCAGGATGTGAGCGATATTGCGCGCAACCAGAATGTGGCGCGGCTGCTGATTCTGGTGACTCCGTACGTGGTGCGCGATACGCAGAAGATTGCGCATGGACCGAGGCTGGCAGTGGACAAGCCAGCGAACGCACACTAGGAACCTGTCATTGGACGGCAAAGGTGGATGCAGGAGGTGATTTCCCGCATCCACCTTTTGTCAGGACCAAGCTGATGACGTAGCTTCAGGCTAGTGCAGAATCCTGCCGAAGAGCTCGCCGAGGATGGGGGGAGCCACGACGATGCGATCGAGGTCGGGCGCATAGCCGGTTGAGTTGTCAAAGCGAAGGGTGTTCGTTCCAGCGTGGAGTTGCACACGGAGGACGGTGTTGGTGGGCTCGTCGAAGGTGCTGCCATTCAGATCGAGCTCATTGGCGGCTCCGTCGTTGATGGTGAGGAAGATGGAGCGCGGTCCGCTGGTGGCGTAATCGACCTCAAGCAGATAGACACCGCTGGACGGAACTGTGACATTGGTGAAGGTAACCGCATTGCCGGGACCGCCGCCGATGTTGCCGGCTTTGGCCAATCCTGAAGCATAGTTGCTGAAGGCTGCGCTGACTGAGCCGCTGAGAGTCGCGGTCTCTGCTTCATACGTGGACGCGGAGGGGAATGGAGCGTCTCCGTTGCCACTGATGACGATGCGGTCGAGATCGGGCGGGTAGCTGCTGGGATTGCCGAACTGGATGGTGTTGACGCCGGCCTGGAGCTTCACCGGAAGGATAGTGGCAGCGGGAATCTGGAAGCTGCCACCGCCAGAGTTCAATGTCAGGAATGGCCCTCCATTGACGCTGTAGAGATAGGAGCGGAGTCCCACGGTCATGGAATCGACTTGCATCCGGTAAACACCGGCATGTTTAACGTAGACGTTGTTGAAGGTGACGGTGTTATTGGCTCCCAGGCCCAGGTTGCCGACCTTTGCTCCTCCGGAACATGGGGTGCAGTTGGAGATCGAAGCTGAGCCTCCGAGGATGGCTGCCTCCGCTTCATAGCTGGTGGAGGGCACTGGTGGCGTTTTGCCGTAGGTTGTGACTTTGAAGACGCGCCCGCTGTGGCCCTTGAGGATGGTGGTCAAAGACTGCGCCGAAGGCCCGAGATTGGTATGGCTCCAGAGGTCGCGCACTGCAAGAGCACCGTTGGCACCGAGAAGATTCCATGGCAGGTGAACGACGGATGGGGTGGCGTTGAGATTGAAGACGCCGACGTAGTATGTGTGATTGCCGAGATCGGAGACCCAGACGGGCAGATCACCGCCGAGAACCTGCCTGGCGGGCTTGCCAGACTGATTGACTGCGATGATTTCGTCGTTGCTGACAAGCTGCTTGCCGAAGCTGTCGATTTTGGTCAGGTCTCCGCCGAGATACATGGGCGCGTTTACCATGGCCCAGAAGGAGACTGCGGTCTGCTTTTCATCGTTGGTGAGGCCATCGAGCGCACCGTCGCCGATGTCGAGTGAGTCAAGATCGTTCCAGCCGAGCGACGGGCTGGCGGAGTTTTGCCAGGCGGGCAAGTCGCGGAAGCGCTGGTAGATGCGCTGCCAGTCGGTGAGGGTTCCGCAGCGGCCTTCGCACTCGATGTCGTCTTCAATGCGACGAGCGTTCTGGTAGGGCTGAAAATCACTCATGTAGTCCTGATCGATAGCCCAGGAGATGGTGAGCCAGATGGGCCGCCCGCTCAAGGCGATGGCCTTGGACCAGGCGGCTACATCGGCACGATTGTCGATGGAAAGGTTGTCGCTATAGGAGCCGGGAGTGACGCCATCGAGCTTGATGAAGTCGACGCCCCAGGAAGCGAAGAGGGCTACGACGGAGTTTATGTACTCCTGCGCGCCGGGCTTGGAGAAGTCGATCTTATCGTGATAGGGATTGGGCAGGGAGCCGGCGAAGGCGTTGCCCTGAGCCAGCGGCATCACTACGATGTCCTGGGTGTGATAGCTGGTGCCGAGGATGGGATAGTTCCCGTCGACGGCCGGCTGCTCAATCCCTGGAATCCAGTAGATGCCGGCTTTCTGGCCATGTTGATGGATGTGGTCGATGAGGCCCTTGATGTCAGGGAAGGTCGTGGTATTTGGGATGGGGCGCCCGTTGGCATCGAAACTGCCCTGCCAGCCGGAGTCAATGTTGATGTAGCGGAAGCCATGCGCCTGCGCTCCTGAAGCGGCGAGGGCATCGGATTGCGCGGTGATGTTCGCCTGAGTGAGAAAGCTGCCGTCGATGGTTTGCTGGCTGAAGCTGCTCCAGCCCAGATAAGGCTTTTGACCGACGTTGTTGGCCTGGGCATGGGCGATTGGCGGGGCGCAGACAAGGGCGGCTGCGATTACGAGCAACGAAAGCATCGTGTTACGAATCCGCTGCGATAGAGATATGAAGCTGCGATGGCGAAAATGAGCGCTCATAGGGGGAGGGTCTCCGAGGTACCAGGTCAGGCTGATGTGACTTTTCGTTAGCGGTAACGTTCGAGATGTTGCAGAGCATCAACAAAAAAACATAGCGACTTTAAAACCACTCTCCGATCAGTGTCAAGTGAAGGGAGAATGAACTTTTATCCTGTAAATACAGTGTTTCGATACATTCTTTAGAAAGTTCTATCGATAATTTGTTTGTCATTGCACAGGGCCAATCTGTCGCCAGCCCATGGCCTGAAAAGTGAAAGACATCGTGATAACTACTCTTGAATTGTTTACGCCTGGCGAATTGTCATTCGATTGCAAGAGTGCTCATTTTGAGCTAGCCAGAGGCACCATGAGTACCCGAAGCTGGAGTTATGCAGCGATGCGAATCACTTGAAATCCTGGATGAGATGGACCTGCCGGACGCTGCGGTTGCAGAGTCGTATCGCGAGTTGAGGATGGTCCATTTCTGGCTGGGCAATACGGCTGCGATGCTGCGTCTGCTGAAAAGAGCGGCGCATACCGACAGAGGGATACGGCGGGTGCTGGATGTGGGCTGCGGGCAGGGCGCTTTGCTGACGGCGATCCGGGCCAGGCTGGGGCTGGAGGTAATCGGGATCGATCTGCGGCTGGCTCCCGCGAATACTCCGGTGCCGATTGTGACGGGCAATGCGGTGACTGATCCTTTGCCCCGGGCCGATGTGGCGGTGTGCATGATGCTGGCGCATCATCTTTCAGAGGCAGAGTTGACGGCAATGATCGGGAATGTGGCGCGGTCATGCCGGCGATTGATTGTGCTGGACCTGGTGCGGCATCCTGCACCGCTGGTGCTGTTCAAAGCTTTTGTCGCACCACTGCTGGGTAAGATCAATGCGTCGGATGGCGCGACGTCGATTCGCCGCGCGTACACTGCGGCGGAGATGCGCAGGATCGTAGATAAGGCGATTCGTGAGGCAGGGAGGCCGGTCAAGCAACTGCGGCATACGGTGGCGCCGCTGTGGATTCGGCAGGTGGTGGAGATTGAGTGGCATGGAGAGTTAAAAGCTGTAAAAGACAAAAGACTATAAGAAGCTGTAGATACAAAGTATCCCACCCTAGCCACAAGAACAAATGCGTGGCGAGGATGGGGCACCCCGGATATGATGCTGTAAAAGACAAAAGACTATAAGAAGCTGTAGATACAAAGTATCCCACCCTAGCCACAAGAACAACTACGTGGCGAGGGTGGGGCACCCGATACGATGCCGATACGATGCGGAGTTGGCGCTACTTTGCGGCGCCGTCGTTGGTGGCGTGATAGCTGATCATCTTCTTCAGGGTGTCGTAGTCGACGCCACCGAGAGGGATGAGGCGACCATTGATGGCCAGCGAGGGAGTCTGATTGACGTTGAGATCTTCGGCGAGCTTGATGTCGGCTTTGACAGCGGCTTCCGTCTCAGGCGTCTTGGCGCAGGCTGCGACTTTGTCCGGCTCGAGACCAGCCTTGGTTACGGCGCCGTTGAGGGTGAGGGTGGCGCTGTCATCGCTGGCCAAGCCAGCCTGGCCGTCATAGACTGCCGCGGAATACTTGAAGAAGGCATCGTTGCCGCCTAGCTTGGTGACGCAAGCGCCGTAGGCCGCGGAACGGAAGGCCTGGGGATGGATCCGGACCAGGGGAAAGCTCTGATAGACGATGTGCGCATTAGGGAAGTCCGAGGCCAGCTTGTCCATGGTGGCCTGGGCGTCTTTGCAGTGCGGGCACTGGAAGTCGGCGAACTCAACGAGCTCAAGATCCTTGCCGGCGGCGCCTTTGAAGGGGCCGTTGGCGCGCTGCACCAGGGTGGCACGATTTTCAACGTAGGGGTGGCCGTCGAAGGGCAGGATTTCGCCGCCGGTGATGAGGTGCTTGCCATCCTGGAGGACGAAGAACTGAAGTCCGCCGGTTTGCTTATTGCCCTTTTCGCCGACCAGGACAACGACACTCGAGATGCCGGGAACGGCAGTCTTGGAAATGCGCTGAATCTGATAGACGCGGTTGACGTCATAGCCCCATGAGGCCTGCAGGAAGGCCGTTACCTGCTCCTTGGTGGGAGAGTCGGCCGTGAAGTCGGCAGGATCTGGCTTGGGGAAGCTGGGACCGGCTGCAGGGTCTGGAGCGGGCTGCGCAGGAGGCGCGGCGGGTACATCGGTCTGCGCCGAGAGGCGCGACGCAAGGGGCAGAACGAAGAGCGTTGCAAGAGCAAATGCAGCGGCGGTACTGCGATGAAGCGGTAAACGGATCAAGCTATATTCTCCTTGGATGGCTGCGAATTCCAGCGCAACAAGCGGCGATGGAAGATAAATTGCACGCTCTTGGTTTATACCTGAACGCGCGCGGCTATGGGAAACCTGCGTCCCATGCCGAACGATTTGGGAGTTACTTTGAGAACGGGCGCGGCCTGCTGGCGCTTGTACTCTGTGCGCTCAACCAGCCGGACTACCTGTTCGACGACGGAGGAAGGAAAACCGTATGCAGCGACGATCTGCGCGGTGGTTTCGTAGCGCTCGACATAGGCTTCAAGAATAGGGTCGAGGACTTCATAGGGCGGCAGCGAATCGGTATCTTTCTGATCGGGCCGCAACTCGGCGGAGGGAGCCTTGGTGAGGATGGCCTCGGGAATGATTTCGCCATGGCGATTGACCCAGCGGCTGAGGGCGTAGACGCGTGTTTTGATCAGGTCGCCAATGACGGCGAGGGCGCCGACCATATCTCCGTAGAGGGTGCAGTAGCCGACGGCCATTTCGGACTTGTTGCCGGTGGTGAGGACCAATGACGAGAACTTGTTGGAGAGGGCCATCATGAGCGTGCCGCGGATGCGCGATTGCAGGTTCTCTTCGGTGAGGTCCGGTTTGGTGCCGGCGAAGAGCGATTCGAGAGTGTGTTCATACTCGTAATAGAGGCCGGCGATGGGCATGATCTCGAAGCGGATGCCCAGGTTGGCGGCGAGCTTGCGGCTATCTTCGACCGAGCCGCCGGAGGAGTACTGGCTGGGCATGCCGATGCCGAGGACATTTTCAGCACCCATCGCTTCGACAGCAATGGCAGCGACCAAGGCGGAGTCGATGCCGCCGCTAAGAGCGATGAGGACCTTGCTGAAGCCGGTCTTGAGAACGTAGTCGCGCGTGCCGAGGACGAGGGCCTGATAGGCAGCTTCAGTTTCCTCTTCGACTTGATTTTCACGAGGCGGGATCGGTTGGCCTGAGCTTATTTCACTGTCGGCCATGACAATATCTTCATGGAAGGAAGCGGCATGGGCAAGCAAGGCGCCGTCCGCAGCGAGGCCGAAGGAGGAACCGTCGAAGATGAGGCTGTCGTTGCCGCCTACCTGGTTTGACAGGAAGACTGGAATCTTGTGGCGGATGGCAATGGCAGCCAACATTTGTTGGCGAACGCGCCGCTTGCCATGCCAGAAGGGTGAGGCGGAGATGTTCAACAACAGGGTCGGCTTCTGCCGCATCAGGTCTTCGACGGGGTCTGTGGGATAGAGGCGTTGCGGCCAGAAATTTTTATCGTTCCAGGCATCTTCGCAGATGGTGATGGCCAGGCGCTCGCCTTCGAATTCGATGACCCGCTGGCTGGTTGCGGGAGCGAAGTAACGCTGCTCGTCGAAGACGTCGTAAAAGGGCAGCAGCATCTTGTGCTGTTCGAGCAGGATATGGCCTTTGTCCATAAGGACCGCGGCATTCACGGCGCGCTTCCCTGACCCGGCGGACGCGGGCAGAGCTACGCCTACCAAGACTGCCGTGGGCAGCGTGGCAGTGGCATGGCAAAGCTCGTCTAAAACTGACCTGCAGCGATCGAGAAATGCCGGCTTGTCGAGGAGATCGGCGGGAGGATAACCGCAGAGGGAGAGTTCAGGAAATACGGTGAGGCGGGCTCCGGAGCCGGCGGCACGCTGACTGGCGCTCACGATTTTTGCGAGGTTGCCGGTGAAGTCCCCCACGGTGGGGTTGATCTGGGCTAGGGCTATCTTCACTCTTTTAGTGTAAAGCAGGGGTCAGTTAAGGCAGCGTGCGGAGATGAAAGGGTGGAAGGAAATAGCAGATTCCCTTCGGGAATGACAGAAAGAAAAGCAAGGCTCGCATTCCTACGTCTGACTGCTGAAACCTGATCCCTGTTTTAGGAGCCGGTGCCGGCGAAGACTACTCCTACGGTGCGCAGGATGATCTTGATGTCCAGCCAGACGCTCCAGTTTTCGATGTAGGCTACGTCGAGTGAGATATAGCTGTCGAAGGAGGGATCCTGGCGGGCCTGCACCTGCCAGAGGCCGGTGATGCCGGGGGTGACGTCGAGGCGGCGCAGGTGGGCGAGGTTGTACTGCTTTACTTCGCTGGCGATGGGCGGCCGCGGGCCGACGATGCTCATGTCGCCGAGCAAGACGTTGAAGAACTGGGGCAGCTCGTCGAGCGAATATTTACGCAGGAACCGGCCCACGCGAGTGATGCGCGGGTCGTTCTGCATCTTGAAGAGGATGCCCTGGCGCTCGTTCATGTGCAGGATTTCGGCGCGGCGGCGGTCGGCATCGCGGACCATGGTGCGGAACTTGATGCATTTGAAGACGCGGGCCTTTTTGCCGATGCGCTCGGAGGCGTAGAAGACGGGGCCGTGCGAATCCAGCTTGACGGCGATGGCGATGGCCAGAAGGATGGGCGAGAAGAGGATCAGCGTGACTGCCGCGAGGGTTACATCCAGAAGACGCTTGAGAATGAGGCCGACCTCGGGAACGTGGCCGCGATGCAGGGGGATGGTAGGAAACTGGCCGATGTACTCGATGGTGCTGTTCCAGGCAAGGCCGTCATACATATCGGGCACAACGCGGAGGTCGATGCCGTTGGCGCGGGCCTGGTCAAGTACGCCTTTGATAACGCCGCGCTCGCAGGGCGAGGTAAAGAAGATTTCGTCGACGAAATGCTTGCGGGCATGGTCGAAGAGTGTATCGAGCGCACCGAGAACGTCGCCAGTGGTGCCGGCCAGCTGGGTGTCGATGCCCGGGACCTGGACGAATCCCTTGAAGATGTAGCCGAGCTGGCGGATGCTCTGCAGATGGTGGCGCAGGGCATGGGCTTCGGCACCGGTGCCGACGATGATTACGTTGCGGGTATTCATACCGCGCTCGAAGCGCTGGTAGAGCAGCGCGCGAAAGACCAGACGGCGGGCGCTCAGGGAGACGGTGAGCAGCGCTACCGTGAGGAGAACAACGCTACGGGGAATCTCTTCTGCCTTGATGAGATAGAGAGTGCCGGTGAGCAGCAGTCCGGAGACCAGGCAAGCCTGTACACTGAGCCGCTGCTCATGCAGGTGGCTGGTAAGCCGGGTAGGGTGGTAAAGATGCAGGCTGCGGCTGATAACGATCAACGTGGCGGTGAAGCCCAATAACAGGGCGGTGAGGATGCCCATCGATTGATTTTGGAAGAGCGTGCCGTGCCAAAAACTACGCGCGCTTGCGACCGGGCCGGTATCGAGCTCAATAACGGAAGCTACGAGTGCCGCGCCAAAGACGGTGCAAGCATCGAGGATCATCCACATGCCAGCGCTGCCCCTGGCAGTGCGCTGCTGGGTAGCGGTACCGCCATCGTTCCACTCCTGGGAGGAGGTGGGAGGCGCCGCGGACACTCTTTGCCAAAATTCAGATGTTGCCATATTTGCTTCGAAGGCCTCAGGAACGTTTCAAAAAACGGGTGACGTGTAAATGAGGGAGTTGAAGGAAGCAAGCGTTACAAAAAGTCCGCATCAACGTGGTATACGGATTTAGACACAAAATCCGTGTGCGGGGGTTGCATGGGCAAAGTCAGAGCCTGAAATCCTATAGAGCCTGGGATCTATCCACTTCAGGCTAGTCCGGTCGTTTCACTTTCGAAAATCCGGCATCGACCCACTCCTGTTACCTGTGGTCAATTTCTTGCCGAGTACCGTATTGCGCGTTTACACTACCGCGCCAGACGGGAATGACGAATGAGCGTGAATGTCGTATCGCCTCCACCGGACAGAACTGAAAGGGTTGTCCGGCACAAGCCGAGGAGCCAAAACATCTCAGACGACAGTTTAACCGATTCTCGATTAAGACGACATAAACGGCATTTGGGGTACCGTATGTGCCGATATACTTCCGTACTGATCTATAAACAGCTTGAACTGTTGCGGCGCAGATTGCAAGTGGAAACTGTCATTGAGCTGATTTGACGGCAATTGCAGTTTTTGGGTCATGAAAATTCAGGCTGCTGGCGGAGCTGGCAGGACATAGGCATCCAGGCTCAGAAATTGCTGGACGTGCGGATCGGTGCAATTCATAAATTCACGAATCGTCCCGAAAAAGCGGGCTTCTCCCGATTCGAGAAAGAGAACCAGGTCGGCCAGGCGCATGGCGAACCGCATGTCATGGGTGACGACAATGCTGGTGATGCCGAGTTGGAGCTTAAGCCGCTGGATGAGATCGCCGATGCGGCGCCCCATGAGGGGATCGACCATCGTGGTGGGTTCGTCGTAAAGAATTGCCTCAGGCTGCGCGGCCAGGGCTCGCGCGATGGCGATACAACGCTTCTGGCCCATGGAGAGACTGGCAGGCAGGCGATCGGCAGTGTCGCTCTGGCCTACCAGCTCCAGCAGGCGCGCGACCAGTTGCTGAACCTGATCCTCTAAAAGACCACCTTTTTCGCGCAGGGGAAAAGCTATGTTTTCGCCTACTGTGAGTGAGTCGAAGAGGGCGCCATTCTGAAAAACCATGGTGACGTGTTTGCGGATCTCTTGAAGTCCCTGCTCGTCGAGGCTGGCGATGTCCTGACCGTCGACGCGAATGCTACCGGAGTCGGCTCTGAGGAATCCGAGCAGAATGCGCAGGGAGACGGACTTGCCGACTCCACTGCGACCCAGGATGCAGAGGGTCTGGCCGCGGCCTACATGAAAACTGACCTCGTCGAGGATCTTGCGATCGCCGAAGCTGATCGAGACTTTTTCGAAGTCGATGTAGGGTGGAGCGATCGGCGCCACTGGATCCCGCTTGGGATCAGCCTGCGCAGCTGCGACGACCTGGTCGATCAAGCCAGCGGCGTGCGCTGAGGCGATCTCCAGTTGCTGCACGGTGACTGGAGACTGGAGTTCGTCCAGATCGGAGTGCAGCGAAGGCTCGGCGATTGGGTCTCCGGATTCTTCCGATTCGGGCTGCCTGGGATCGCTCACGTTCCTAGATTACTTGAGGACAGCGATTTCACCGATGGACGCGGCTTACTTTTCCCTACGGTTACGCGCCGAGACGGTTAAGCCGGGCGAGGTCGGCAGGGGTATTGGCGCTTACAAACCACAGAACCGGTGGAAGGCCGCGAGGGTGGGGGCACTGGCCGCATTGATGGAGGTATTCAACAGGGACAGCGTCGAGGACCGAGGCAAGCTCTGCGGGGATGCTTTGCCAGGCTGCGTGACAGGCTGAGGCGCCTTGTTGAAGTCGTTGCACGATCGATGGCAGCACTGCGCGATGCAGGACGACAGGGAAGGGTTGGACGCGGCCGTTGAGACGGCCCACGGTAACGGGTGCGCCGGTGAGGAGGGCTCTCTGCAGCAAGCAGGCTAGCAGCAAGGGAGGCATGAGGGGGAGATCGACGGGCAGGAAGAGATTCCATTCCATGGTGGAGGCGGAGAGGGCTGCGTGAACTCCGCCGAGAGGACCCTGATCGGGAAAAGTATCGGGAATCTCTTCAGCAAAAGCGGAGAGAGAGCTGCGCGAGCCTGCAATGCGCGCGGAGACTCCGGCGGTTATCAGCGCTTCGAGCGCAACCTGGATGAGTGGACGGCCTGCGAAGAGAGTCAACGCTTTGTCCGTACCCATGCGCGAGGATTGGCCGCCGGCGAGGATGAAGCCCGAGGCCATCGGCGCCAACATCGGGTCAGTTCCCAACGATTTCGAGAAAACGGACGATGGACTCAATGCCCTGATGAAAATTGGAGATGAGGAATTTTTCGTTGGGCGCGTGCAGGTTGTCATCCGGCAGGCCGAAGCCCATCATGACACTGGGCAGGTTGAGGTGCCGAGCGAAGTCGCCGACGATGGGAATGGAGCCGCCGGAACGGATGAAGACCGTTTCCCTGCCCCAAATTTCACGGAGAGCTTCAGTCGCCGCCTGGATATAGGGATTGTCGACGGGGATCAGGCAGGGGTCTCCTGAGTGAATCAGACGGATATCCAGATCGACGCCGGCGGGGGCGATGTGCTGGATATAGGCGCGATATTTCGCGAAGGTCTCAGCCGGCGACATGCCGGGAACGAGGCGGATGGACACTTTGGCCGTCGCTTTAGCCGGGATGACGGTTTTGGCTCCGGCGCCGATGAAGCCGCCGGGCATGCCGTGGACGTCGAGCGTCGGGCGAGCCCAGGTGCGTTCGAGGACGGAGTAGCCAGGTTCTCCGACCAGGATCTTCGAACCGACCTCTTTCTCGCGATACTCCTCTTCGTCAAAGGGCAGGCTTTTCCAGGCGGCGAGTTCTTCGCTACTGGGGGGGATGATGTCGTCGTAGATGCCGGGGATGAGGATGCGGCCGGACTCATCTTTGAACCTGGCGATGATCTGAGCCAGAGAGACGAAGGAGTTGGGCGCTGCTCCGCCGTACATGCCGGAATGCAGGTCGGTGCGGGAGCTGCGGACCTCAATCTCGGTATAGATCATGCCGCGCAGGCCGACGCACAATGTCGGCAGGCCAGGGGCGAACATTTCTGTGTCTGAAACGAGAGCGAAGTCGGCTTTCAGCTCAGCCGGGCGAGAGGCAACGTAGGCGGCAATTCCCTCCCCTCCCACTTCTTCTTCTCCTTCGAGAAGGACGCGGACATTCAATGGAAGCTTTCCGTTGACAGCGAGCAGCGATTCGAGGGCTTTGACGTGCATGTACATCTGGCCTTTGTCATCGACAGCGCCGCGTGCGTAGAGATTGCCATTGCGCTCGGTGGGTTCGAAGGGCGGCGAAAGCCACTCGTCTAACGGATCGGGCGGCTGGACGTCATAGTGTCCATAGAGCAAGGCGGCCGGTTTTCCGGGAGCGTGGAGCCAGTCGGCATAGACGAGCGGATGACCTTGCCTTTCCGGGGTGCCGGTTTCGATCAGATGGACGTTTTCCATGCCGATGCGCGCGAGCTCCGCGGCAAGAACCTCGGCGGCATGACGCACATCAGTTTTATGTTCAGGCAGGGTGGAGATAGACGGAATGCGGAGGAGTGCTTTGAGTTCGTCGAGGAAGCGGGCGCTGTTTTGCTGCGCGAAGGCAATGGCCGGAGACGGCATGAGAGCACTCCTGTTGAAGACGGTGTAACCAAAGTGGAGTATATGCGTTCAGGGGCAGCCGAGTCAGCGCAGTTTGGTTGCGCATCGCGTGATCTGGAAGGGTGGTGAGCTTGTCAGGAATTTCGGATGTTAGGCTGGGTTTGCCTATGCGCAGATTTTGTCTTTTTCTTGCTTTTATCTCGATCGCTTCAAACCCAACCGTATTTGCTCAAAGCAAGCCAGCGAATCCGTATTACAGCAGGCTCAATACATTTGGAGTTTTTGCTGCGTACTCCAACGACTCCAGCCATATCCTGCTGGGCGATGTGGAGCAGCGCAGGCTGCTGGAGTTTGGCTTCAGCTACAGCCGGAGGCTTCTGCAAAACGGGAAGGTGAACTGGCAGTACAACGCGGAGCTGCTGCCTGTGGCGCTGGAGAGCGATCCGCGCGTGACATCCGTGGAGACCTTCACCTCGCCTTTCCAAACAATCTTCACCAATACCTATGCGCCGATCGGGGCTTGCCATGCCGACTCGGGCAGCTTTAACCAGACAGTGAACGGCGTCACCACTTCGTATACTTACGTGGATACGTGCAGCCGGCAGTGGACAATTGGCGAGGCCATGTCGCCGGTGGGACTGCAGTGGAATTTCCTTCCGCGGCGGAAGACGCAGCCGTTTGTCGACGCCCATGGGGGATACATGTACTCCACGCAGCCCATCCCCATCCAGGGAGCGGGTAACTTCAATTTCACTTTTGACCTGGGCGTGGGACTCGAATTCTATCGGTCGAAGACGCGGTCGATCCGCGCCGAGTATCGCTATCACCACATCTCGAACCACGATACCGCGGCACAAAATCCGGGCATCGATAATGGTCTGTTTCAGGTGACCTATGCATTTGGGCGCTAGTCTTAGTCGAATCGGCCGGAGGTCGTTGGATATTTATGGGAAGTGTTTGAACCGATAAACAGGGACTAAAAAAAGGCGAGGCCCGTCCCGTGGAGCCCTTCAGACCTCGCCGAGGAACACCCCTGTTGTTGAACTTGCTAATCGCTCTCAACTTGCCTGACGCGTTTAGTGGACGCTGATATCGCCCGAGCCCGTCTCCACTCGCACCAGCGGCCCACCGCCGTTGATTTTGCCCGTGATGTGGTGCTTCTCGAACGAGCCTTGCACCTGCATCTCGTGATCTGTATGAATCGTGCCCGAACCCGTCGAAGCCTCCAGTGTGAATCCCGCGTTTGCCGGAGATAGCTCTACGCTGCCCGAGCCCGTCGTCACTTTCCAATCAGACTTTGGCCGGCCACCGATCTTGATATCGCCTGAGCCTGTCTGGGCCTTCAACCCGCCTGAAACATTGCGCAGCTCAATCGTTCCCGAACCAGTCTCGGCCTTCACGTCGCCGGTCCCAATCTGCTCGGCATAGATATCGCCTGAACCTGTTCCGACGAAGAATCCCTCATTCAGTCCCTTGGCATGGATGCTGCCGGAGCCCGTATTCAGCCGCGCATTCACGCCCACGCCATCGTCCTGCACATCACCCGAGCCGGAGGAGGCATCGAGCAGTGTCCGCACCGGCGCCTTGATCTCGTAGTCGATAGAGATGTTGTGCATGTTCTCCTGGTGGCCGCCCACGCGCAAGATGCTGCCCGTCTGCTCGATCGGAGGGTTGGCAGCAATCTGCTTGACACGCTCTTCGCCATCCCCAAAACCATGCGACTTCACCCGGCCAAAGATGTGAACCTGATTGTCCGAGCCCGGCGAGATGTGAATGTAGCCTGAGCCGGTCGAGACGTGGAGCGTTACCGTGCCGGATACCGACAGTGTGCGCTCAAAAGTAGATTCAGCGGCATAAGCCGATACTGCGCTCAGTGCCACAATCAGGGCGGAAGCAGGAATCCAAAGTTTCATCTCGTTCCTCACAGGTGTTGCCGATCCCATTGTTGTCGTTCAGTCCCGTTTCAACGGTAAAGACAGCCTGACTGCCTCACCGGTTAACAAGCATTCAGAATGCCAAATGAAGTATCCCGAAAATCTCTCATTTCACAGTGGTTATTCTTCGCTTCGAACCTATACGTCTCTTCATTTGTCCGCAATTGCAACTCAACTGTCCAGATTCGAACAAGATTTCTGTCCATCGATCCGGAACAGGAAATCTTACGCCCATGCGAAATTTACTGCAGCACAACCTGATCGCCTTCCTTCAAGCCAGTCAGCAATTCGGTTACGGAGCCGTTGGACAAGCCCACCGTCACCGGCACCTTGCGCTTGCCTTCTTTCTGCTTCTTATCCGGAATCTCGATCGAGGCATTCTTCTGCCCGTCGTAGATCACGGCATTTTCAGGCACTGTCAGCACATGCTTGTGCTCATCCAGCAGGATCTCGGCATTAGCCGTCATCTGCGCCTTCAACTCGCCGCCGGGATTGTTGATCGAGACGCGAACCTCAAAGGTTGTTACGTTGTCCTTTTCCACGCCCATCGGTGAAATCTTCGTCACCTTGCCCTGAAAATACCGGTCACGAAAACTCTCCACCTTGATCCGTGCCGGCTGCCCCATGTAGACATGAGCGATATCCGCCTCATCCACTTTGCCCTTTACGTAGACCTCGCTGGTATCGCCCAGCGTCATCACCAAAGTTGCCGTCGAGCCCAGCACCAGGATCGAACTCACGGCATCGCCAATCTCCACATCACGCGACAGCACTTCACCATCCATCGGCGCCTGGATCGTTGTATAGCTCAACTGCTCATTCAACTGGTTCAGCGTCGCCTGGCTTTGCGCCACCTGCGCCTTGGCCTGCTTCAGCTTGGCGCCATCCACGCCCAACTGCGCCTTGGCGGCATCGCGTTTGTTGAGAGCCGCCAGGTAATCGCGGTTGGCATTGTCCAGCGACTGCTGTGGAACCAGCCCTTGCTTCACCATCTCCGTATTGCGGTCCAGCGTGACCTTGTACATGGGCAGGTCAGGCGCGGCGGCGTTCACCTTGTCCTGTTCCAGCGCCGCCTCGAAGTTCGAAACATTCGCTTGCGCCGAAGCCAGCTGCGCCTGCTGCGCCGCTACCTGGGCGGCAATCTCCTGCTGATCCAACTGCGCCAGGGACTGTCCCTTGCGGACATTGTTATTGATGTCCACATAGAGTTTCTCCACAATCCCTGACGCCTTCGACTTCACCTCAACCTGCGTGATCGGCGTGATCTTGCCTGTGGCCACAACGGAACGTGCAACGTCTCCCCGGCCAACCTTGGCGATCTTATTGGGATCAATCCCTGTTCCGGAGACAAGATGGGCAACGCCGACCCCTCCGCCTACCAGAACAACAACCGCAACCAGACTGATCCACAGCCAAAGACGACCTTTTTTTCGTGCCACAACATTCCTCCACTTGATAACGTTTCAGTCGCGCGAATGTTTCATGCAATCCCGCTGCAATCTCATACGCGGACACACAGGGTTTAGTTCCAAAGACAAATGAGACGGTAAACAGGGCCGGGTAGGCAGCGAATCCAATTGCTGTCACTGCCCCAGTGTTAGACTCAGCCATAGAACGAGAGTCATGCACGGTTTACCGCTGCTCCAAATCGTCGCCGTAGCCATCCTGATTCTGGCCAACGGATTCTTCGTCGCCGCTGAGTTCGCCCTGGTCTCCATGCGCGACACCCGCGTTGAGCAGATGATCGCCGCCGGCGTTCCCGGAGCAAGCGCCGTCCGCCGCCTGCAGCGCGACCTCGACGGATTTTTACCTGCCGTTCAACTCGGTGTCACACTTTGCAGCCTGGCTCTTGGCTGGATCGGCGAACCCGTCGCCGCGGGTATTTTTCTCGGCCTGCTTGAGGGCCTCCCGCATGCCGTCGTCTTCGCTCACCTTGCCTCCGTCACCCTGGGCTTCTGCGTCATCACCTATTTCCACGTGCTGCTCGGCGAACTTGTCCCCAAGTCTCTCGCCCTGCGCCGTGTTGAGAACATGGCCATCGCTGTCGCCTCGCCCATGCTTCTCTTCATGACCGTCACGCGCCCTGCCGTCAAATTGCTCCGTGGCTCGGCCCGCCTCGTCCTGCATCTCTTCCGCGTGCCTATGACCCATGAGGCCACCGTTCACTCGCCGGAGGAGCTGAAGCTTATCGCCACCGCTTCGCGCCGCATGGGGGTCCTGCCTCCCTTTCAGGAACGCCTGATCCACCGAGCCCTTGAAATGGACGAGGTTCCGGTGCGCGAGATCATGACCCCGCGGCAGAAGATCGTCTCGCTTCCCGGCAACACCCTCATTGAAGCAGCCAGCGCCAGCGTGATCGACCATCAGCATTCGCGAGTTCCCGTCTACGACGAAACCCGCGGCCCGGAACACATCATCGGTGTGGTCTACGGCAAAGACCTCGCCCGCCTCATGCACTTCCGCCGCACTGCCGGCACGCGCTCCTCCGCGGCACCCATTGCCGAACTGAGGTTGAGTCAGATCATGCGGGACGTCTTAATGGTTCCTGAAACCAAGACCGTCCTCGATCTCATCCGTGAGTTCCAGCAGCGCCGCCGCCAGATGGCCATCGTCGTCGACGAATACGGGTCCACTGTCGGTCTGGTCACCGTAGAAGACGCGATTGAACAACTCACCGGCGAGCTTGACGATGAATTCGACGATCCCGCGCGCCCTGTCCTGACCACCGCCTCAGGCGCATTGCTTCTTGAAGGCTCAGTCAACCTCCGCGACCTCGAAACCCAGATGCAATGGAGCCTGCCTCGAGACGGCGGCGTAGAAACGCTCGCAGGCTTCGTCCTCATGCAGTTGGGCCACATCCCCCGCGGCGGCGAAAGTATCCTCTACGAAGGCCGCAAAATGACCGTCACCGAAATGGACGGCCGCCGCATCAAGCAAGTCCGCGTAGAACCGGTAGAAGATGCTGCTATAGCTGAGGGATAATTCGCAATCTCAGGGATATGTCGATCATCAGGGACTATTGCGGACGTACTTCATGACGCCGTTAACGGATTCAAAGACAACATTTGATATTTCAGACGAAACGTCAGGGGAATCAAATGTTGTTTTGATTGTCAGAATTTTTGAGTCGGTTGAGAGTTGCCATTGTTCTTTGGAGTGAAGTCGGATGGCAGGAGCTGAGGGTTGCGGTCGGGATAAGACAACGTTCTCCAGAACTAGAAATTTACCTTTAAAGTAAGCCTTACCTTTGCCAGCACTGCCACTGGAAGTTGTGTAATTGCCCTCTGAACCATCCAACGAATAGATGTTCGTAGTGCGTTTTCCTTGCTCTACTCTTGTGACTTCGACGCTGTTCTCTCTCTGGGCCACCTGGATGATTGAGTCGCTTGTGCCGCCTTTTCTAGCGTCAAGAGAGTAGGTTCCGGAGAAGTCCAGCTTGTCGGCCGCTTTGCTGGTAGTGGCGGAAGATACCAGTGTCAGAGAGAGCGCTGCATATGCGACGAGATGAAAAAGTTGCTTCATTCTAGTCTCCTGAGTCATTGATTTCTCGCATAATTGTCATCCTGAGCAAAGCGAAGGATTCTGCTTTTTTGTAGCAGTTTGAAAAACCAAGCACACCCAACAAAATGCCTGTTACTTCTGACTCAGGAGACTAGGGCCTCAAAGCGAATTGAGACAACGATAAATCCTGTGCCTGTTTTGTGGAGGCACCGCACTGCAATGCGACAACCTGGACTTCAACCGCTGCGCCTTCAAAAGCAATCCCCGAATCAACCCCGCCGCCTGCTTTCCTTCGATCGCCGCGCCTTCCTCGCTGAAATGAACGTTGTCCTGGTGGAGATCTGTATGCTTCAGCATCAGCCCATGCTGATCGTCGATTGCAATCCCTTCCGGCTTCACTAACTCTGCTGCAATCGCATTCCGTGCCATCACGCGAGCATTCGTAGGACCCGGCGCGGGAGCATCCTTCTCCGTATCCTTCTTCACCGGCGTCGTGGTCGTCCAGATCAGCGCAGCCTGTGGCGCAATCGCGCGAATCGCCGCCACAAAAGCCGGAAACGCAGCTTTATATTCCTGTTCCGAATAAGCCCAGCCATGCATTCCATTGTTGAAATGAACGACTGCGAACTGCACTCCCTGCGACTTCGCAAATTCGGCGATCTGCGCGCCCAGACGCGGATCGCCCACCGACGTAGAAGAAGCCATCAGGTACACGTTTGCTACCCCGTCCAACTGCTTCTTCACTTCCGGAAAGTAAGCCCGCGTGATCGAGTCGCCGAGCAGCAGCACATTGGGCAGCGTCGCATCGGCATGCACCGGCCGCACCTCCCAGGTCCACTCAATCTCCTCAAGCTTTGAGCTCGCTTCCTGAGCAACACACATCGTCGAAGCAGCCATAAAAAGAACTGTCAGTACTACCCCTGTCGACCGCATCCAGCATCCTCGCATCCACGTATCTCCCCGGCTCAGGCAACGCTCTCTCGCATTGGCCCGCGTAAATAGAATAGGCCAGAGCCGAAGCCCTGGCCTACGTGAGGTGCGGCAAGATATGCCGCGATCACTCGCTCCGCAACGCCGTCAACGGATCGACATGCGCCGCCCGGCGCGCTGGAATCACACTCGCCGCCAACGCCACTATCGCCACCCCATACACCGCCAGTCCATAGCTGAAGACGTCGAACGGCTTCACCCCGTACAGCACTGAAGCAAGAGCCTTTGAAACCACGCTCGCCAACGGCAACCCAACCGCCACGCCAATCGCTGTAAGCACCAGGCTGTCCCGCAGCACCATCCACACTACCTGCCCGCGTCGCGCGCCCAGCGCCATGCGCACGCCAATCTCCGCGGTGCGATTGTTCACCCGGTACGCCAGTGTTCCATAAAGCCCGGTTGCCACCAGCACCACTGCCAGCAGCCCAAAGAATCCTGCCAGCCGCGCAAACAGCTTCTGCTGAGAAATCGTCGTCTCGTACTGCGCCTGCTGCGTCATCGGGTCAATCAGCGGCAGCGTGGGATCCATCTGCTGCAGCGCCCTCTGCGCGCTGGGCAAGATCGCCAGCGGCTCGCCTTTCACCCGCATCTCCACCTGCATCTTCCCAACAATCGGAATCTGCGCATACATGTACCAGGCCATCGGAATCGGCTCTTCATCAATGCTGCGGTACTTGTGGTCCTTCACCACGCCCACCACCGTCATCAGAAACATGCCGTTGTCCGGCCCAATCGTATGCCCCAGCGGATTCTGCCCTGGAAAGAAGTGCTTCGCAAACTGCTCGTTGATGATCCCTACATGCGGCGACGTGGCCGTATCTGAATCCTTGAAGTCGCGCCCCATCAGCACCGGCACACCTAGAGTGCGAAAGAAATCCGGCCCCGCCACATTGCTGCGCACCGTCCCGGAGCCAGGATCGAGCGTACCCGTTAACTTGCCGTCTACCATCATGGCGCTATTATCGGACCACCATGACCCCAACCGCTCTTCCATGATCGTGGTCGACTCCACGCCCGGCAGCACACGCAGCTTGTCCATCAGCTCGCGGTAGAATCCGCGTCCCTGTTCAAGCGACACAATATGCGGATTCACGCCAAACACCACCAGCCCATCCGTAGAGAAGCCCAGCGAAATATTTTCAAGATTCCGCAGCGTGCGCACCAACAAGCCCCCGCCCACCAGCAACACTACGCACAACGCCATCTGCAGCGACACAATGATCTTGCCGGTGCGCGACTTGCCTGCGTCCGTATTCGATGTAGCAGAAGAGGTCTTCAACACCAGCCCCGGCCCGGCAGAGAGCGCAATCCGCAGCGGAGCCAATCCAAACAGCAGCGCCGCCGCCACCAGCAGGCTCAGCGTAAATAGCAGTACCGTTGTATCCGCGTCCAGACTCGATTGAATCTGCGCCCAGGCTCCCAGCGCTTTCGTCGCCGCGGCTGCAAACATCCATGCCAGCGCTCCGCCAACCACCACCAGCAGCAGGCTCTCCGTCAGCAACTGGCGAAACAACTCGCTTCGTCCCGCACCCAGCGCCAGGCGTAGTGAGAACTCGCGTTGCCGCGTCGCATTGCGCGCCATCAGCAGCATCGCCACGTTGCTCAGCGCAATCAGCAGCACCAGGCCCACCATCGCCATCAGCATGCGGAGCGGCTTCCCGTACTGCGCCTCGTAGCCGGGAAAACTCTTCGCCTCGACGAAGCTCAAGATCGGCCGCTTCTCACCAGGCTGCGGATTGCCCAGCCCGATATACGCCGCTTGTTGAAACTCCGCCTGCAACTGCGCCACCGCCTGCGTCTGCGTCACGCCCGGAGCGAGCCGCGCCAGCATCCGCATGCACCACCACGTCTGGTTCGTCCGGTAGTTCTTTCCATCCTCCAGCGGATTGCCCCATGCATTCAGCTCCGCCCTGTCCTGCAGCGGAATCCAGAAATCCGTCGAATGCCCGGCCTCCACGCCTTCAAAACCCTCGCGCGCCACGCCAGCAATCGTCAAAGCCACGCCATTTACATAAAACGCCTTGCCAATTACATCTGGACTGCGCGAGAACCGCCGCGTCCAGTAGTTGTAGCTGATTACCGCCAGCGGAGCATGGCTGTCCTCGTCCTGCTCCGTAAACCCGCGCCCCCGCGCCAGCGCCACTCCCAAGCCGGAGAAGAAGTTGCCGCTCACCATGTCGCCTTCCGCCTCTTCCGGCTGGCCATCGGAGCGTACGGCAACTTTCCCACCGGAGAGCGGAACATAAGCAATCACCGCGCTCAGCCCGTTATGCTGACGACGCAGCGTATCGTACACCGGGTACGAGAATGTCTGATTCGAATCAATTGTCCCCGTATTGCGCGGAGCGTTCGACGTCCTCAGATAGACGACACTCTGCGGATCGGCCACCGGCAGAGACTTCAGCAGTACAGCATTCATCACACTGAAGACTGCCGTGTTTGCCCCCACCCCAAGCGCCAACGTCAGCACGCATACCATCGTAAACCCCGCCGACTTGCGCAGTTGCCGGATCGAATACCGCAGATCATTCCCGAAATTGGTCATTCGTACACCTCGCCTCTCAAGCACCAAATCCTGGTACCTGCACGTCTGAAGCCAAACCTCTGACTGCTCTAACTCTCATGAATTGAATACGCGCTGCGTGGCAGCCAAGTTCACTACTGTCCAAAATCGGAATCCCCTGTCCGAACCGGGGCACACAGCGCGAACAAGCAGAATGATCGTGGACTGCTATCGCGGCGGTAACAACTTACCGGCACGATGTGGACTAGTTTTGAAGTAAGCCCGATCTATTTCCGGGACGATGACGTGCCGGCATGATTCGCAGCTTGCATCAACCTGGGAAGAATGAGCTTTTCCATGATGGTGTTCGGCGGAGTCGAGTCGGCGTTATAGCCGCCGCCTGTGAAGACGGCAACCAGATGATATTGGGGTACGATATAAATCTTTTGCCCGCCGTTGCCCTGCGCGGTAGCCACGACAAGGCGCTGCGCGCCACCGGGCATTTCCACGTTAAACATGTGACGCCACCAGAAGTATCCGTAGCTTACGTTGTCAACCTGGCTGTGTTCAGCTGTGGAAGTGTTGACCCACGACTCGGAGATGATTCGACGCCCGTGCCAGAGACCACCGTCTTCGAAAAGTATCCCCAGTTTGAGCATGTCGCGCGACAGCAAATGAATCTGCGAATATTCCTTGTCGTTATTGGTCAAATCGTAGTTCCAGGTCCAAGAAGTGCGCGCCATGCCCAAAGGCCCGAAGAGATATTTCTGTGCGAACTGCGGCAGCGGCATATGAACTGCGTTCTCCGTCATTCGACCGACGACAGACACACCGCCGGAACAGTAGTACCCCTTGGTTCCGGGATCGTTGATCATGGGCAGATCGAGTGTTGCCTTGACCCAGTCAGGAGAATCGTCGAGCACAGTCTCGCGCCCCGGAGACGTAGAGCTATGGTCATTGCAGTCCAGCCCTGAGCTCATGGAGAGGAAATTGTCGAGAGTGATCGCGGCCTTCCGTGAGTCGGGGTTGGCGTAACTCGCGTAGCTCATTGCCGGTATCACGCGCTCGTCGACTCCGGAGATGGCATGTCGATCGATCGCGATTCCCGCGAGCGCGCTGACAACGGACTTGGTGGCAGACCTAAGCTGGTGTGGACGCTGCGCGTTGTAGCCGTAGAAATACTCCTCCAACACCAGCTTTCCATCCTGGTACAGAAGTACGCTATGCACATCCTTGTACGTGCCATCGAGGATCGGGCGCACAATCGCGTTGGCCGTTACGGCTCCGAGGGGCGAGCGTGCGATATCTCCAACTGCAATGCCGTCGTGCATATTCACAGGCGGCTTGTACTGATAGCTCGAAGGCTCCTGCCCTTTCGTCCGCGGCCATGCCAAGGCGGCAGATTCTGGAGTGATGGTGGATGAAACACGTGGATGGAACTTGCCGTTTTGTTCATAGCCGGTCACCGCCCCATAGGAATCGCGCCGGAATGAAAGCTTTGGTCCGTACATGGTCGAGAATGCATTCACGCCCTTGGGAATCAGGTGATATTTGGCCTCATCCTGAACGGCAAAAAACTCGCCGTCGCTCACGATCTCAACCGGATGGCCCGGCGCATCCGCATATGTTCCTACGAAGTCTTCGAGGCGTGAGGCGGTGGATTCCTGGGCTTTAAGTCCGATCACACAAGTTGCGATAAGGAAGGGAAACATCAACAGACGCAACGAACGCACACAGTCACCATGGATTGCCAACCCGAGGCCTCGTCTCTCGTTTGATTCAGGAGGAAAATACCAGCGCCTATTTTAGAGGATCTACCCGACCACGCTCTTAAGACGGGCAGGCGGAGAGGCGGGCAATCCTCGCCTCCCTCCTAGCCGGCATTCTGGAAAACAGCGGCGATACGATCATTTTGCAAGCGCATAGACGACGGTTACATTCGTTTCCACTTCGACGGGTTCACCGTTGAGGAGATATGGCTGCCAGCGCCATTGGCGAACAGCATCCATGGCGCTCTGTTGCAGTTCGCGCGGACCCTGCTGAATCTTGATATTCTCCGGGAGACCCTCTTTGCTGACCTGTACATCCAAAACGACTGCACCCTGAATGCGTGCCTTCTTAGCATCAACAGGATAGACAGGATTTACCTTGCTGACGATCTTTGTATCTTCTGCTTTTACATGAATTATTCTTGGGTTTTGAGTTTGCGCGGAGGATGGGGAGGCAGGGGATACATCCATTCTCAAGGCGAGCGCGGAGGCGCATGCTGCGAGGCCGAGGACGATGCATGAGGCGGCGAGTGCAATACGGCGCGAGGGAGCGAGTGGGATTCGTCTTTGAGTGAGACTCATAATTCTCCTTTCGAAGATGTTGGCATCGAAGATTCCGATGGCGTGAAGGGTTCGGATGGGCATTGGCTCGGTGAGCATGGAGGCCAGGCGCAGCAATGCGCGGGCGTACGCATCGCGTCCGGAGATGGAGGATGCAGCGGTCTCGTCACAGACCATTTCGCGGCTTTCGGCGAGACGAGCGGTGGTGAGCCAGAGGGCTGGATGCCAGGCGATGGGCAGAGAGAGAATTCCATAGAAGAGATTTTTGGCGAAGTCGCGGCGCTCGATGTGCGCGAGTTCATGGGCCAGGACTGCGTCCAGATCGGCGTCTGTGACGCGGCTTAGAAAGCCCGGAGGCAGGAGAAGGACGCCGCGCATGATGCCCAGAGTGACGGGACTCGTCACGCGCGGTGAAATAGCTACGTGGATGGAGTGGGTTGCGCCGGTTTGAATGCTGGCGTGTGCCAGCTTCGCGGCGAACTCGGAAGTGACTGGCAGGGCTTGTGCTTCGTGCAGCATCCGGCTGGTTTTCCAGAGGCCCATTGCGAGACGAAGGGCGAAGTAGACTAGGGTGCAGGCATAGGCCGCTTCAATCGCGATGGGCAGCATAGCAGGAAGATGCAGGCCGGGAGCGTAGACCGCACCTGGGCCTACGATGACTCTTGCTTCTCCGGCGGTGGGATTTTGCCCCTGGCACAAGTTCCAGACCCAGACAACAGCTGCACAGGCTTGCTGCCAGAGGATGGCGAGATTGAGATGAAGCACGGGAAGAATGGTCTCGGCAATGAGCGCGACGACCCAGACTCGATGCTCCATGCGCGGGCCGGCAGGACGCGCAAGGCGGGCTGCGATCCAGGCAGCGGCGAAGATGAGCGGGACTTGCCAGATGGAATTCAGGATGGCATCAAGGAGCCAGGATGAGAGAGACATGGATGCAAATGCGCTCATTGATCACTTCCCTTCTCCTCAAGGCGTTTGCTTAGTTCGGCGACTTTTTTGGCGTCGATCTGGCGGGTCTTGATGAGGCTCATGACCAGTTCTTCACTGGAGCCGCCGAACATGCGGTCGATGAGGTCACGCAGGGCATGGCCGGAGGCGCTGGCCTCCGTGACTGTGGCGCTGTACTCGAAGGCGCGGCCGCGCAGCTTGCGCTTGAGTTTGCCTTTGCGATGCAGGATATTGAGCATGGTCTGCACGGTGGTATAGGCCAGTTGCTGGTCGAGAGCTGCCTGGACGGCGCTGACATTGCTGGCGCCGAGCTTCCAGATGACCTGCATGATTTGCAATTCGAGCTTGGTGAGGGTGTCTTTTTCGCGTTTGGCCACGCTAATCTCCTAAGTGATTAGGAGATTAGCCCCGGCGCACAGAGTTTGTCAACTAAGTTTTTAGGAGACATGCCGCGCAAAGGCGGTCTGGTACTCTGGGCGCATGAAAATCATCTATGCGCCCTGTGTGCTGTTTTGTGTGCTGCTTACCTCGGGGGGTGGAGTTGCGCAGTCACCTGCGGCAAGAACGGCCGAGCGGATGCGAGAGCTGATTCGAGTGCTGGACTTGAAGGTGCTGCCGAAGGAGTCAGGGTACCTGGGAATTGTGGGTGTGTCTCCGCAGAAGGTGGTGGTGGATGGCAAACCGCTGGCGGTGCAGAGCCAGAACTACTACATGCTGACCGATACTTTGCCGATCAATTACCTGCACTGGCTGGAGCCGGCGGATACGCACATCCTCATCGAAGGCGGCCCGGTGGACTACTTCATCTTTCATCCCGATGGGCAGGTGGAGAAGATCGTGCTGGGCATGAATGTGGCGAAGGGTGAGCGGCCGATTGTGGCGGTACCAGGTGGATGCTGGAAGGCGTTGCGGCTGCACAAAGATGCGCGCTACGCGCTGATGGCCAATGCGCTGAGCCCGGAGTTTACGCCCGATCGAGTGCGCATTGGCGAGGGTGCGGCGTGGGTAAAAAGATTTGCGGGCAAGGCGGAGTGGGCTACGCCGGAGTTTTTGCGGGCGATGATTGGGCCGAACTGGAAGCCGTGACGGCTGCCCTCATGGCTGGCCGGCCTTCATGCGGGCGCGCATCCGCGACTCCGCTTCATCGGACCAATATTTGCAGTTGAGGCGCAGAAAGACCGAGGTGTACGGGATGGCGAGCGTGGTCTTGAGGACGAGGACGTGGAAGGTCTTCCCTGCCTCGTCAATGTTGGCGATGATCTTGTCATGCGGAATGGACTCGACCTTAGAGCTGCCGAGAAGGGCGACGATCTGCTTGCGATAGGCGGTGACGCCGGGCGCATCCTGCTCGGGAATGAAGGGCAACTCGGCGTCCATCAAGATGTCTGGGCGGACATGGATGGATTGGTTGACCTGAGCGAGGACAGTCTCCAGAACTTGAGGCAGCGGGGCGTTGGTCTCGACGGTTTCGATGCCGGAGGAGTTTTGCAGCGGATAGGCGGAGTCGACGATGAGGATCCAGTTGCGATGACCGAGGAGGGGGAGGGATTCAGCGACTTTGGCTTGCCAGCCGGGTGATGCCGCGTTGGCGATGGGCGCGACGAGAAGCAGGGCGAGAAGGAGAAAGCGTTTGAGCATAGTGGACGGCCTCGGTGAGTGGATCGATGCGGTGTCCATTGTAGATGGATGGATGAGAAGCCTGGGCGGCGCCGATCTTATAATGCGGCTATGACGCAGACTGTGCCGACGCTCTATGACTGGCTTGGCGGCAAGGAGCCGCTGGAACAACTGATCGCACGCTTCTACGAGAAAGTGCCTGCAGACCCGATCCTGGAGCCGCTGTTTGCGTCCATGCCGAAGGAACATTTTCAGCATGTGGCGATGTTTATCGGGGAGGTCTTCGGCGGTCCCGCAGAATATTCAGGCGAGCATGGCGGGCACGCGGCGATGATCCGGCATCATCTGGGCAAACACATTACCGAGCAACAGCGGCAGCGATGGCTAGCGCTGCTGCTGGAAACGGCGGATGAACTGGGGCTGCCGGCAGATCCGGAGTTTCGTTCGGCGCTGGTAGCTTACCTGGAGTGGGGATCGAGGCTGGCGGTGATCAACTCCGGTTTGGCGGGCGATACGGCAGTCGATGAGGCTCCGATGCCGGTGTGGGGATGGGGTGTGCCGGGCGGGCCTTATGTGCCTTAGCTACCGCTCACTCTAAAATCTTCCGAGAGACTTCCATGGGACACGATGGCGTTCGAAGACGGGACGCAGAGCCTCGTTGAACGAGGCACGGAGATCGTTGTAGCCGAGGCGCACGATGGTGGCGGGGAGAGGGAGAAAGACGGGCGTCCAATCCTGCGGGAAATAGATGAAGCCTGACTGGGCTTTGGATGGATTCTGGCGGTAGTCGACGACGGCTTGGAGAAGGCTGAAGGCGGGGACGTCGGGGAGATTGAGCGACAAGTCTTCGTGAACGCGGGCGGCGAACTGGTGGTAGTCCTTCATGGTCATGTTGAGGATGAAAAAGACCACGTTTTGAGGCGGCAGAAGGTGAATGGCCTGCTCGACTTCCCAGAGAAGCCCGCGACGGGTGCTGGCCCGGATGACGACGAGTGACGACGACTGCATACGGTCGAGGACGATGCCTTTCCATTCCGCGTCTGAGGCGTACATGCGCGCGGCTCCCGGCAGCGGGAGCGGCTCGCCGGGCTTGCCGATGGCGATGAGCTGGCCGAAGGGGCGAAGGACGTCGGCGAGCTGCTCTTCTTCGCTGGAGAGGCCAGAGAGCAGGACCTTGGCAGAGGACGAGACGTCGGTGCGGAAGGAGCGCAGGTAGAGGACGTGGGCTGCGGTGCCGTCTAGCGCGGGCGAGGTGGCGGCGATTCCCTTCGCGGCCTGCTTGCGGCCTCGGAAGTGGACGAGGAGGCCGAGAACCATGATGACTGCGCCGAGGAGGGCGATGGGGTTTGTTTCGACATCGCCTGCGGCGGCGTAAAAGATGGCGCCGGCGATGATGATGAGGATGCCGAATATCTTGAGACCGGTGCCGGAGCTGGTGGTTTGGTCGGTGGACATGACTATGCCTCCACTTACTGGGCAACTCAACAGGAAGATACGAGGTGGTTGCAGATTCTCTTTCCAGAACTGTATCGCTGATTTGGAGAGGTTGGGAGGGAAAGTTGAAGGCAAGACAGGCACACGGCCCCAGCGGCGTAGGGGACATTGCTTTGGCGGTTCGCTTTACACTGGAGAGATGCTGAGGATTATTCGCCCTATACCTGCTGAGTCGATTCGTTTGATTGTTTTTGACCTGGATGGAACGCTGATCGATTCGCGCCAGGATCTTTGCAACTCGGTTAATGCGACGTTGGAAAACTTTGATCTGGCTCCCCTGCCGGATGATGTGATCGCGAGCTTTATCGGGGATGGTGCAGCGATGCTGATTCGCCGGGCGCTGACCATTCCAGGGGAATTGCCGACTGGGATGGAGCCGGACGAGGATCTTTTCGAGCGGGCGTTTGCCTATTTTTTGACCTACTACCGGGCGCATAAGCTGGATTACACGCGGGTTTATCCAGGGGTAGTGGAGTCCCTGGAGGCGCTGAAGACGATGCCGGATGGGACGGCGCGGCCAATGGCTGTGCTGACCAATAAGCCGGTAGGGCCGGCGCGGGCGATCTGCGACGGGCTGGGCTTGAGTCCTTATTTCTTCAATATTTACGGCGGAGACAGCTTCGAAACCAAGAAACCCGATCCGCTGGGATTGCTTACTTTGATGACCCAGGCGGGGTGTTCCGCGGGCGAGACGTTGATGGTGGGCGACTCGGATGTGGATATCAAGACGGCGCGGAATGCCGGGGTCTGGGCGCTTGGATGCAGCTTTGGGCTGGCTCCGCAAACGCTGGAACTGGTTGATCCGGATGCGGTTGCGGACCATGCCTGGGGCTGGCAAATGGTATTTGGCGGGGCGGCAATCCGGGCTTAAACAATATTCGCCATTGAAACGTCTCAAGAATATTGCGCTGGAATTCTACGTCTGAGCACTTATTCCACATATATGATTTATGGGAGGAGTTTTCCTTTGCACCGAATGATTCGCTTTTTTGCTCTCTTTTTTGTCTTGATTCTTACGTTTTCTGAAACCAGCTTTGCGATTCCCGCTCCGGGAAGAGCGATGACCGCGACCTTTGGAAACGGACCGGGAGAAGGACCTGTGGGGCACGGCACGGTAGTGCGCGGCGTGGTGGCTGACCCCAGCGGCGCAATTGTGCCCAACGCAGAGATTAACCTGCTGGACGGCACCGGCGCGGTGGCGGCGACGCTCCACTCAGATGGAGAAGGCAATTTTCAACTGATTGCGCCCAGCATCGGCGACTACACGCTGGTGGTCTCCGAGGCGGGCTTCGATACGGTCAAGACGGTGGTTAAGCTGGCCCCTCAGGGGAAGACGCCGATTGCCGCACCGATGCTGCACATTGTGCTGCCGATCTCGACCATGGCGACGACTATCAATGTGAATGCCGGTAACAGCGAGGATATGAGTTCGCCGGAAGCCAACAGCGATACCTCTGTGATGAGCCAGCAGGATCTGAAATCGCTACCGATTTTCGACAACGACTATTCGACGGCTATGAGCGCGTTCCTGGATTCGAGCTCAGCGGGGACGGGTGGTTCAGGGCTGCTGGTGGATGGTGTGGAAGCGAATCACGCCACAGTTTCGGCCAGCGCGGTGCAGGAGGTGCGAATCAACCAGGATCCGTATTCGGCACAGTACTACTGGCCGGGCCGCGGGCAGATGGAGATCATTACACGCTCGGCGGCGGATCACTATCACGGGCAGTTCAATTTCATGTTTCGGGACTCGGCGCTGAATGCGCAGAACGCCCTGGCGGCAACCAAACCCTCGGAACAGCGGCGCATCTATGAAGGCCATGTGACGGGGCCGATTCCACACGCCAAGAACAGCGGCTTTCTGGTCTCGTTTAACCGGGCGGAGGAGGACCTCAACGCTGTGGTGGTGGCGACAACAGCGACTCCGACGGCGGGCAATCCAACGGGATTGTTTCAGGCCAATGTACCTGCTCCGACGCGGGAGACAGATTTCAGCACGCGGGCTTCGCACCAGTTTGGCGACAAACACTCAGCGTATGCACAGTACACCTACGAAGATTGGGACGCGCATAACCAGGGTGTGGGCGGGCAAGCGCTGGCTTCGAACGGGTACAGCGACCACTATCGCGAGGACGATGTTATTTTTCATGCCGACTCGACGCTCAATCCGATCCTGTTGAATCAGCTCTCGGTAGTGCTGGAGCGCTTCCGGGCGACGAACCAGAATGCTTCAGAAGCTCCGCAGGTGAATGTACAGGGCGATTTTGTGGGTGGCTCAGCGCAGAACGATTCCGTTTCGACGGAGTACAACTTCCGCTTGAACGACACAGTGAGTTGGACCTACGGGCACCACACGTTCAAGACGGGTATCAACGTGCCGCACATAGGCCGGAGGGCATTTGACGACAACACCAATGCACAGGGCACGTATACCTTTGCGCCGACGCTGGCTGCGGATGGGACGGTAGTGACTTCGGCGCTCGAAAACTACGAAGCACACCGGCCTTCGGGATTTACGCAAAACACGGGGCAGGTACATTTTGTCTATCACCAGCAGGAGCTGGGTACGTTTGTCCAGGACCAGTGGAAGGTGACGGACCGGTTTTCGCTGACGCCGGGCATTCGTTATGACTGGCAGAATTTTCTGGCCACAGACCGGCTGACCTTCTCGCCCCGCGTGTCATTTGCGTGGGTGCTGGATCCGGATTCGAAAATGGTGGTGCGCGGCGGCGGCGGTTTGTACTATGACCGCTTTGGCGGCGGTCCGCTGCTGGACCTGGCGCGGTATCAGAATGCGGCGCGACGTTCAATCTCGGTCTCTCTTGATCCGGAGACCCAGCCTGTAGACGGGTGCTATCCGATCAACAATGACCCAAATTGCCCGGCAATTGGAGATACTCCGCCAAACCTGGCGAGGCTGCAGCCGGGGGCGAAGGTGCCGTACCAGATTCAGTATGGGCTTTCGGTCGAGCGGGGTTTAGGCAAAAGCGGGATGGCTTCGATCAGCGCGTATTCGATTCGCGGAATCGACCGCTTCCGCTCGGTGGACATCAATGCACCGACGCCGGAGTCAGGCTACACAGAGCGGCCCGATCCTGAATTTGGACGCATTCGGGAGATGCAGCCGGAGGGAACGTTCTGGGGCAATGGCGTGGATATTTCGTACCGCGGCGAGTTGAACAAGTACTTTACCGGCTTTGGGCGCTATACCTGGTCGCACATTGAGTCGAACCAGGAAGGGATTGGATGGTTCCCACAGAACCAGTACCAGCCGAACGAGGAATGGTCCAACTCAGGCTGGGATCGCCGCAATCGGCTGGGCATGTACGCAATCTTCAATCGGGAGAGCGTGGCGAATCTGTCGGTGGGTATCTTTGCCAACGCGGGCGCTCCGTGGACGGTGCTGACGGGCGCGGATCCGTATGGCGACGACTTGTTCAACGCGCGGCCGGATGGAGTGGCCCGCAATACGGAGAACCTGCCGGACTATGTGGACCTGGACCTGCGCTGGGGACATGACTGGCATCTGACGCAGAGCAAGGATGAGGAGTCACCGAAATTGGGATTCTCAGCGGGCGCGTTCAATGTGCTGAACCACGAAAATGGAACGGCAGTAGACCAGGTGGAGAGCTCGACTTCGTTCGGACAGGTTACATCTGTTGCGCCGCCGCGAAGGCTGCAGCTGGCGATGCGGTTCGAGTTCTAAAAACTAAACCAACACGCTGATGCGGGTATTGAGATTGTGCTCGGCGGCCAGCAGGGTGTTGCCCTGTGCGTGGATGCCGGGCAGGTCCGGGATGGTGGCAACATACTGTCCGGGTGAGAGATTGATGTCGGCGGGATAAGATTTTCCGCCGGCACTGGCCGAATACAGTGTGCTCTGCATCAGCAGGCTGGCTTTGTTTTCTGACTCAATAGCATTGGCTGCGACTGCGTTTGGATTGCTGATCTGCATCGTTTCTCTCCCCTTTCTCAACGGGATGTGCGCGGAGACCTGCTCAGGCCCAGTAGGAAACTGTGGCAGCGGGCGGAGTACGCTGAATCTCTTCACCCTCTCTCGCCTCAGACGTGGAAACCTCGGATTGGCCCTTACTGGATTGATCTTGATTCGATCGATTCTGGGAAGAGCGGTCCGGCGTCGATGCTCCGTTTCCGCCTGCCCATGCGGTCACCATCCAGGCGCCTTCTGTGCTGGCCGTCGCATCCAGTTCGGAAGAGGTTGCGAGGAGCTTTTTGCGGGTCTCTTCGGCGCGCCGGGTTGCCATGGCCGAGGATGCGGCGTGGGTTCCGCCCAGCGAAGAGTTCATGTGTCCACTGTGAATATGCATGGAGGCACCTCCTTGCCGCTCAACGCGTCACTGGACAGCATTCGAGCTACCATTCGGCGCCGCAATATCCTTGGAATGCGCTAAGATTTGCCTCGGTGGTTGGAAATTATTCTTGGCTGGCGGATGGAACTGCCGGCTTCGATCTGCCGTATCTGCTGTCAGGATGGTGCGTATGCACAGGTTGAGCCATGTCTCCGGGGGTCTGATGCGCCGCATTGCGGGCGCTGCGCTTTTGCTGCTGCTCGCAGGATTTGCCGCCAGGCCGGCGCTGGCCAACCAGGATGTGGTGCAGTTTGGCAGCGCGATCGAAGTACCGGCGGATGGATCGATTCACGACGCGGTGTGCTTCTTTTGCAGTGTCAAAGCGCATGGGACGGTACACGGGGACATCGTAGTTTTCTTTGGGAGCGTGGAGATCGACGGCCATGCGGACCACGATGTGGTGGACTTCTTTGGCGCTGTGCGGGTCGGCGACGACGCCTCGATCAAGCAGGACCTGGTCAATTTTTTTGGAGGCGTGCGGCTGGGCGAGAATGCGCAGGTGGGACACGACACGGTGGTGATGTTCGGCGACCTGCGCTCGGCTTCAACGGCCAGCTTCGGCGGTAGCCGTGTGGTGCAGCCGGGGTGGGTCTTCTGGGGTCCGTTCCTGTTGATCTTTGGCGGTGTGTACTTTGTGGTGCATGAGTTCCGCGCGATGCGACGGCGGCGGTTTCTCCGCGGCTATTGAGAGATTCCTTATACCCAGCCGCCATCGATGATGTGGCTTTGGCCAGTAATGGCGCTGCTGTCGTCAGCGGCAAGGAAAAGCCCGAGCCGAACGACTTCATCCGGCAGGAGATGGCGCTTGAGGGCCTGGTTGGCGAGGATTTCCGCGCTGTATTCGGGTGTGAGAACCAGCTTGCGTTGTTTTTCGGTCACGATGGCGCCGGGCAGAATGGCGTTGACACGAATGTTGTCTTTGCCTAGCTCATGGGCCAGGGTCTTGGTGAGGCCGATGATTCCGGCTTTGGCGGTGATGTAGGTGGGCATGTTGACGCCAGGGATGATCCAGGCGATGGAACTCATGTTGATGATGGAGCCTGAGACGGATTCTTTGAGCGCGGGCACTGCTGCCTGAGTTACGAAGAACTGATGGCGCAGGTTGACGGCCATAAGGCGATCCCATAACTCCGGCGTTACTTCTTCAACGCTGTGACGGAGGTCGTTACCGGCGTTGTTGACGAGGATGTCCAGCCCATGCATTGCGTCGACGACATGGGCGACCGAGCTGCGCACGGCTTCGATATCCGTCATGTCGCAATGCCGATAGAGCGGCTCTGGATGGCCGGCGGCGGCGATGTGCACGGAGAGTGCTGTCGCGGCTTCATCCTGAATGTCGAAGAAGGCTACCTTAGCTCCCTGTTGAGCGAAGCCGGTAACGAAAGCCTCGCCGATGCCGGTAGCGCCGCCGGTGACCAGAACTTTGCGGCCTTGCAGGCTGGGGTAGATTGCATACTGCGAATTTTCTGAGGTCATCTCTCTGGCGTCTCCGGCACTTGTCAGGTACTGCTGCTTATTTCGATTGCTGCTCGCTTTTGGGTGTTATGTCGGTCACGGGTAAGTCCCAGTGAGAGATTAGTATCTCGAAGCGGCGCTGCTCTTCGCGTTTGTAGGCTTGCTGATCGGGATAGAGTTGCCGGATGAGTGCCGCTTCATCGGGATTGGCGGTAACTGCGGCTGTGGCGTTGGGGTAGGTGATGGTGACGCGATAGTCCCAGCGGCCGTCTTCGGTGCTGTGGTAAGCGGGCGATTCGATCTTGACGGATGTCATGCGGCCGGTGGTGACGATTTTTTGGAGCAGTGGGTAATGATTCTTGAGGAAGAGATCGAGGAACTCCTGCTGATGCCCCCATTGAACCTTGTAGTAGTACTCAATGGTGTAGGGAGCATTCGCCGCAGGAGAGGGCGGGGCTCCCTGGGCGTAGGCGGAAGCGGCAAGAGTGAGCGCGAAGATGGCGAGAAGAATTCGGCGCATGGCGGACTCCAATGATGCGATGGGGGTGATTTTAATTGATCGATCGCAGAGTTGACGCGAGCAGGTGCGCTTAGATGCCCGGGCGGTGGTACGATTCCAATCGTTCAGTCAAAAGCTAGTCAGGAGGTCGCGATGAAATCTGAGTTTCCCGGCGCTGTTCCCGAAATACCGGTAAGGAAAATCAATGATGCGGTGCTCTATTACCGGGAGTGCCTGGGTTTTACGCTGGACTGGGGCGACGAAGAGCTTGGTCTGGCAGGAATCTCCAGGGGAAATTGCCGGATGTTTTTAGCGAACCAGGAGTTTCGGAAGGGATACGGAAACAGCGGGCCGGTGTTGATCTGGCTCAATCTCAATAGCAAAGATGAAGTCAACGAACTGTACGGAGCCTGGACGGCAAATCGAGCGAAATTAATCTCAGCTCCGGAGTCGAAGCCGTGGCGGCTGCACGAGTTTACGGCGGCTGATCCGGATGGCAACCTGTTTCGCGTGTTTTACGACTTTGGAGGCGAGGAGCGGGCCAGTTCCTAATTTTGAATTTTCGGGACTTATGGCAGAGAGGGTTCGATAGGACAGCGATGAACCCATGGAGCGAATTGGAGAGTGCATGGAAGCATTCGATCAGGGACGGCGGTCTTTGCTTTTGAGCGGAGGAGTGCTGGGCATGAGCCATATGTTGCCCGAGAGCATGATGGAGGCTATCAGCCGACAAGGATACGTGCTGGGTGCGGAGGAGGGCGAGAACCTGGCTCATTTTCGAGATCATGGGAGAATCTCGATCAAGACCAGCGCTGCAACAGGTTCCGACAGGTTTGCTCTCGGAACTCAGCAGGTGATGGCGGGTACGGGAATTCCGATTCATCGACACTTTGAGATGGATGAGGCTTTTTACGTTCTGGAAGGCAGAGGAGTCTTCATCCTGAACGAGGTGCGCCACTCATTTGATAAGGGCGCAACGATCTTTATTCCTAGAGGCTCGTGGCACGGGTTTGAGAATCCCTACCATGAGCTGCTTTTGCTGTGGATGGTATCGCCCGCTGGATTGGATGGATTCTTTCGCGAGACATGCAATCCGCCGGGCGTGCCGGCGAAAGAGCTTACGCGCGAGCAGATTCACGCCATTGCGCGGAAATATGGGACGGAGTTCAGATAACCGGCTTGAAGACTAAGACCACAGAAACTGTCTTAGTTTGCAGACTGGATGGAATGGTTGAGAAGGTTGGGGATGGCGTGGAAGAGGACGCCTAGCGCAACCATGACTGCTGCGTAGTAAGCCCATGCGGACCAATCGCCTTGATGTGGGCTGTCAGAGTTGGCGCGCAGGGCGGTGAAGATGCGCCAGGCAAAGCCCAGTGCAACGAGAAGAAAGAACCCTTCGCCGGTGTAAGCCCAGAGGGCAATGGCGATGAGTAGAAGCCCGATACGGCCAACAACGTCGATGGAGAATGTGGCGAGGCCGCCGTCGAGCACCCAGACGGGAATGAGGTTGAGGGTGTTGAGAACGGCGCCAGTACGGGCCAGGGCGGCCCAGATGGGATCGCGGGTATAGGTGTAGGCGAGAAAGCAGAGGGCGGCGGCGATCCAACCGGCGAGCGGCCCAGCGAGAGAGATTTGCGCGATCTGACTGCGGGTGACGCCAAGGCCGGTCCAGCGAACGTAGGCACCGAGGCCGGGCAGGAAGACGGGCATCTCAGCGGGAAGGCCACGGCGGCGAATGTCGATGTAGTGGCCCATTTCATGGATCAGGATGGAGACGGAGATACCCAATCCGTAGCGCCACCCGAACATGCCCACATAAAGGACGATGAAAAAGACAAAGCTGAAGAGGAATTTCGCCTTCAGCAGAAAGAAAAGAACGCTCTTCAGCTTGAGAAGCAGCAGCGCAAGCGGGCCGAAGGGGCCGAGCTTCTTGACCCAGTTGGGCGGTGGCGCGGCTGGAGGTTTCTGCGTGGGCGGCGGCGTTGCGGTCGATTGCGGTGCAGGGCCAGCTTCAGCTTGCTGCAAGGCTTGAATGCGCTGATGGACCCACTCGGCTTGTTTGGAGTCCTGGGGCAGGAGCGGGAGCGAATATTCCCAAAGTTCCCGAGCCTGTGGGTAGAGACCGCGTGCTTCAAGAGCGCGGGCGTCTTTGGCGAGTTGATCGAGACGGACGCTGTGAACGAGCGCGTGACACTGCGGGCAGGCCAGCGCTTCGAGCGGGAGGCTGGCGTCGCAGTTGGGGCAGTTTTGGATGACGGGATGGGTGATGGTCGACACTTGTGTTCTGTATCGATGATAGCCGTTATGGGGTCGACGCGCTGTAGGGTCCAGTAACGGCCAGTGGTCTGGCCCGAGTGAGCTGCCAAGCAATACTGAGCCCAATGAATAGAATCAACAGGCCTATTGCAGCCGACGCAGGGTTGCGCGAAAAACGCGCAACCGGTGATTCCAGCCCAACCAGTGCAAGCCCGCCAAGCATCGCGCCCCAGCTCCTAACTGAAGAGGCATGCTTGTATATAGCCGGCAGTATGGCAAGTGCCGGAGCCATACAGACGGCGCAGTACGTAAGCAAGACTGAGATCATCTGGTACATCCTGCCGCCAACGCCATTTGAACCTTTCATCATTGCTTTACCAATCAACCAGCCAACGGCCAAGCTAAGGTAGCCGATCGTAAAACCAAATGATGTTACAGCCGCATACAGAACAGACCCAAGGATTGCAGCGCCGGTACCGTACACTGCCCCCCGTACTAAAGCGGCATGAGAGTTCGCGGGCTGACCTTCACTGGCTTGCAAGGCGCAAACTTTACAGGCCATCTGGCCGTTGACACGGTAGTATTCCGCATCGAGAAGGCGGCTACAGATGCGGCAGCGTTCGGTGCCGACATACTCTGCGGTGGAGAATTGCGGTACGCCTGATAACTCAGGATGTGGAGTTATGGCCGGGGGCTGACCGAGCATTGGATCATCTGAAGAAAGTGGCATGGTTGAGGCAAGGTTAACATGACTTCCCTTCTCCACTGGAGAAGATTCCCAGGCCACGTTGTAATTTCATACGACCGAGTTAGTCGAAGTTCCATATGCGCTGCGATTCGATTTTGGCAGGGTCAAATACGACGTCAAAGCCAGGCTCGGTGGGTAGCGCGATGTGCGCCTGCTCGACCATCATCGGGCGCTTCTCGAAGTGGTGGTAGTGCTGCATCTTGAGGACCAGATATTCTCCCAGCGGAAAGGTCATGGGCGACTGGCTGAAGATGGTGTGCGCGGCGGCACGCAGGCTGTGACCGTGAGGCAGGACGGGCACATCGTGCAGCGATGCGACGGTGCCGATCTTGATTAATTCGGATACGCCGCCGCACCATTCGGGATCGGCCTGGACAACGGAGAGCGCACCGGCCTGCAGATAACGCTCGACCTCCCAGCGGCCATAGAAATGTTCGCCCGCGGCGATGGGAATGCTGGTGCTGCGATGGATCTGCGCGAAGCTCTCGATCTTTTCCGGATGGGTTACTTCTTCCATCCAGTGCGGGCGATATTGCTCGACTTGACGAGCCCATTCGAGGGCGTAGTTCTGATCCCATCCGCTATAGGCATCGAACATGAGTTCAGTATCGTCGCCGAGGGTTTCGCGCAGGATTCTGACTAACTCGACATTTTTCTTCATGCCTTCAGAACCGGAGCCAGGACCGGAGCCCATGAACCACTTTTGGTAGCGAAAGCCCTGCGCTTTGAGTTCAAGGCAACGATGGCGCACGGTTTCCGGTTCGAGAGAAGAGCCGAGGGCGGAGGCGTACATCTCTACCTTGTCGCGCGTAGGTCCGCCGAGCAGACGATAGACAGGCACGTTGAAGTATTTTGCGCGCAGATCCCAGAGCGTATTGTCGACGGCGCTGATGGCCATCATGAAGAAACCATCGCGGGAGTGGCGATTGGAGCGGTACATCTGATCCCAGAGAGCCTCTTGTGCGAGCGCATCTTTCCCTATAAGAAAGGGGCGGAGATCCTGATAGACAACCATGGCTGCATCACGCTCAATTGGGCCGTAGAGACCTTCGTTGGCCTTGCCGGCACGGATGCGAAGGTAGATGGCTTCAGTTTTCACTTCGACCTGAGCGCCGGGCTTGTCTTTGTAGGGAGCGGGGCGAAGGCTGTCGTAGATGTCTTCAGGATTGACCTGGGGTTGATGGCTGACACCTGCCTCTGCGGTGTAGTGGCCGTGGAGTTCGATGAGTTCGACAGACTCGATCTTGAGCAGTTGATTAGCTTCATATGGCGCACGGCAAACGTTGACGTTTTCAGCCAATGCTGGCTCGGTGTGGATACCGCCAGCAGCGGCGGCGCTCATGATCGACAGCCCCGATAAGCCATTAAGAAAACTGCGGCGGTTGAGATAAGGCTCATGCGGAGGTGGCGTCATGCGAGTTTCTCCAAAGACATGGATTTTGAGTGCACAGATTCAAATCTTCGATTGAGCACACAGCCGGGCGCGGTTAGTTTATCGCTTTTCTAGGGGTGTATGGGAAGCCGAGAAGAAGCGCAGGAGATATTTCTATCAATTGGACGATCATGTGCAAGGCAACCAGCAGACTCGCGCATGCGTCGGAAATGCTGGGCGCATGATGCGGCCCGAGGAGTGACGACGATGAAGATCTTTGTGGCAGGAGCAACAGGAGCGATCGGACGGCGGCTGGTGCCTCTGCTGGTGGCTGGGGGGCATGATGTTACCGGCACGACCAGAAAGCAGACCCATGTCGATGCGATCCGCGCGGCAGGAGCGCAGCCGGTGGTGGTGGACGCGCTGAACCGCGATGCTGTGATTGCCGCAATTCGCGAAGCCAGGCCGGAGGTGGTCATTCATCAACTCACTGCGATTCCCGCGCGGCTCAACCTGCGCAAATTTGATGAGGAGTTTGCGCAGACCAATCGCTTGCGCATGGAGGGAACTGACAACCTGATTGCAGGCGCTCGGGCAGCGGGCGTACGGCGATTCATCGCGCAAAGTTATGCCGCATGGCCTTATGCGCGGGTGGGATCGCTAGTCAAGACGGAAGATGACCCTTTGGATACCGATCCTCCTGAGAAAATGCGCGATAGCCTGGATGCCATTCGGCATCTTGAAGCTGCGGTGCTGGATTTGGCTAAGGATGGCATGACAGGCATCGTGTTGCGGTATGGCGGGTTTTATGGGCCGGGAACATCGCTCGGCAAGGATGGTTCGACGGTTGAAGAGGTTCGCAAGCGGCATTTTCCGCTGGTGAGCGGGGCCAATGGAATCTGGTCGTTCATTCATATCGATGATGCGGCGCAGGCAACGCTGGCGGCAGTAGAACGAGGTGCGCACGGTATATACAACATCACGGATGATGAACCGGCGCCGGTATCTGAGTGGCTGCCGGCGCTGGCTGCCGATCTGGGCGCGCCACCGCCTATGCATTTGCCGCGCTTTATTGCGCGGCTTGCAGTGGGCAAGCATGGCTTGATCATGATGACCGAGATTCGCGGAGCTTCAAATGCCAAGGCAAAGCGGGAGCTGGGATGGACACCGCGATGGGCGAGCTGGCGCAGCGGATTTCGTGCGGGGTTGGGGTATTGAATGCTGGCAGACGATCCTTGTCGGCTACTGTGAGGTCTTAGTCTGATCTTCAGGTAGTCGCCCTTATATTCGCCTTATTTTCGCCTTTCTTGTATACTGATCTTCTATGGACTTTCAGTTGGTGACGCCTTATCAGCCTAAGGGAGATCAGCCTAAGGCTATCGATGAACTCGTGTCTGGAGTGGCGGCTGGGGAGCAGCACCAGGTGCTGCTTGGGGTGACTGGGTCGGGCAAGACTTTTTCGATGGCCAAGGTGATCGAGGAGTTGAACCGGCCGGCGCTGATCCTGGCGCATAACAAGACGCTGGCGGCGCAGCTTTACAACGAGTTCAAGCAGTTTTTCCCCTCGAATGCGGTTGAGTACTTTGTCAGTTATTACGATTACTATCAGCCCGAGGCTTACATCCCTTCGGGCGACTTATATATCGAGAAGGAAGCTACGATCAATGAGGAGTTGGACAAGTTAAGGCTATCCGCCACGCGGTCTTTGTTTGAGCGGCGGGATTGCATTATTGTCAGCTCGGTCAGTTGTATCTATGGTCTTGGTTCGCCAGAGGCTTATTACGGGATGTTGCTGCTGCTCGAAAAAGGGCAGCGGATCGCGCGCAAGGATATTGTCCGGCGTCTGGTGGAGATTTTGTATGAGCGAAACGATCATGATTTCCGGCGAGGTACATTTCGCGTAAGGGGAGACGTGATCGAGGTCTTTCCTACTTACGACGAGCTGGCTTACCGGATCGAGTTGTTCGGGGATGAGATCGAGTCGCTTTCGCAGATCGATCCTCTATTTGGCACGGTGAAGCAGAAGTATGCGCGGCTGCCTATTTATCCCAAGAGCCATTATGTGGTGCAGCCGGAGCGCAAGGCACAGGCCATCGAAACGATTGTGGCCGAGCTGACGGAGTGGGAAGCATACCTCGAAAAAGAGGGCCGCATGGTGGAGGCGCAGCGGATTCATCAGCGGGTGCGGTTTGACCTGGAGATGATCAAGTCCATGGGGTATTGCCATGGGATCGAGAACTATTCGCGGCATTTTAGCGGGCGGCTGCCGGGTGAGCCTCCTCCAACACTGTTGGATTACTTTCCCAGGGACTTTCTGCTGTTTGTGGATGAGTCGCATGTGACGATTCCGCAAGTGCATGGGATGTGGTACGGGGATCAGAGCCGGAAGCAGAACCTGGTGGACTATGGCTTTCGGCTGCCCTCGGCGCGGGACAACCGGCCGCTGAAGTTTGAGGAGTTTGAGAACCGGATTCACCAGACGATTTATGTTTCGGCGACGCCGGGACCATTTGAGTTGACCAAGGCGGCGGGCGTGGTGGTGGAGCAGGTGATCCGGCCAACGGGCCTTGTCGATCCGGAAGTGGAGATACGGCCGGTGAAGGGGCAGATCGACGACCTGCTGGGAGAGATTCGAGACCGGGCAAAGAAGAACGAGCGGGTGCTGGTAACGACACTGACCAAGCGCATGTCCGAGGACCTGGCGGGGTATTACACCGAGGTCGGGGTGCGCTGCCGATATATGCACTCGGAGATTGAGACGCTGGAGCGGATCAAGATCCTGGCCGGGTTGCGCAAGGGCGAGTACGACGTGCTGATCGGGATTAACCTGCTGCGTGAGGGCCTAGACCTGCCTGAGGTTTCCCTTGTTGCCATTCTGGACGCGGACAAGGAAGGGTTTCTGCGGTCGACAGGGGCGCTGATCCAGACGATTGGGCGTGCGGCGCGAAATGTGGAAGGCCGGGCGATCTTGTATGCGGACAAGATGACGGACTCTATGAAACGAGCGATTGACGAGACGGACAGAAGGCGGGAGATCCAGCGGGCGTACAACGAAGAGCATGGGATTACGCCCACATCGATTCTCAGCAAACTGGACAACTCGCTGGCAGCGATTTTGAAGGCGGAGTACGGCGATCCGCTGGAAGAAGCGGCGGAGGGAATGCCGGAGTTTGCCTCACAGGAAGCGCTGGACAAGTACCTGGCGGCAATGGAGTTGGAAATGCGCGAGGCGGCTAAGAAATTCGAATTCGAAAAGGCAGCGCGCTTGCGGGACACGATCAAGGATCTGCGGGCCCGGGAGTTCCTTTTTGGATAACGGGGCATATCGCTTTACCTCTTGCGGACTCAAGGCAACCTGTGGTCACTTCGGTACATCTGAGTTATTCAGGTAGTAAACGCCGGGGGACGATGGCCATTCGACGCTTCATCTGGCCGCAAAGGAATATGGACACGATTTTGTTGGTGGACGATAATCCACTGCGGGCCGCGATGCGTCAGTCATTCTTGCAACAGAGCACTCCGGAAGTCGTAAGGGCGCTGGATGCGGCTGAAGCCTTATGTATGGTAGAGTCGCCGGAGTTTGCCCAGGGACTCTCCCTGGTGATTACAGGCCATGTGATGTCGGGGATCTCAGGACCTGAGTTTGTGGCGGAATTCCGCTCCCGAATGCCGCATGTTCCGGTTCTGGTGATGAGCACCATCTCTGATTTTGAAAAGGCTTACCAGGGGATTGGCGGGGTGTATTTCTCGCAGACACGGTCTCCTGAAGAGCTTCGCTCCCTGGCTGGCAAGTTGGTGACCGTTGGGCACCGCCAGACGGCTTGAACCTTTCCTGTTCTCCTCTCGTTTCAAAATGGCGTTATTTCGGCCAGGATAGCCCGGGCTGCTGAGGCTCAAGCTGGACTCGGCCTTCTCTGAACTCATGTCAGGGTGAAGCGCCGACATCCCGGGTTCTAAGTCACTCTGTTTCCGGGGGAATCGGTTTTACCGTTTCTGGTAGAACCGTGAGATGCGGGCGCATTCTCATCGCGGCTTTTGGGCCGTCTATCTCGGATTGGCTTTGGCGACGATTGCTGCCGGACTGGTCTTGCGGCTGGTCCCGCTGGGACTGCCATTTTTGGTGACGAAATATGGCGGCTCTGTGCTGTGGGCGTCGATGGTGTATCTGCTCTTCGCAGCCCTTCTGCCGGGCCGGGGTATTTGGATGGTGGCGGGCACGGCGGGTGTTTTCGCTACGCTGGTGGAATTTTCGCGGCTGTTTCACTCGCCCTGGCTCGATGCTTTCCGGCTGACGCTGACGGGGATGCTGTTGCTGGGCCGGGTTTTTCAGCGGATACACTTTGCCTGCTACTGGGGCGCGATTGTGGCGACCGCGTTGATCGATTGGGCGGCATTTCGCCGGGCAGCGCGGCCGGTAGTGCGGTAGCATGGTGACCATATCCCACGTGGAGGCTGAAATGGCTGGCAAAGACGCGCCGCTTGGACCCGTAGAGGCCACTTTACGCACATTCGCGATTCACAATAGGATCCATCTGTATCTGTTGGACAATCTTGCGCCAGAGGCATGGCTTTTGACGCCTCCGGATGGCAAAGGGCGGACGCTGGCGGCGATTGCTGCGCATATTCATAGCGTGCGGCTGATGTGGCTAAAGGCGGTCAAATTCGCTCCGCTTCCGGAGCCGGTGGAGAAGGATGCCGCTGTGGCCGAAATGAAGGCCGCACTGGAGACCAGCGCGGCAGCGATGTCGACCTTTCTAGCAGGGGCGCTTGAGACGGGAAGGGTACCGAATTTTAAGCCGGATGCCTGGGCTTTTGTGGGATATCTGATCGCACATGAAGCGCACCATCGAGGGCAGATGACGCAGTTGGCGCGAATGTTGATGTATCCCGTCTCGAAGTCGGTCAACTTTGGCCTTTGGGAGTGGGGTGTGCGGTAGGCCGCTTTCGGGCGGCGATGCTCTCAGAGGTCTGAGGGAGAGAAGCAGTATGTCTGGATTCTGTAGGATGAGATGGATTGTTGACTCATTTAGCGCAAAGGGAATGAGGGTTCTTCGTCGCCTTCGCTCCTCAGAATGACAATTTTCTTAGGGGAATCTTCGTCGTGTTGGTTCCCCAGAGTGACCCTTCCCTCAAATCTGACACGCTGCGACCTGTGATCGTGCTTTGCCGGGGCTTCGCGGCAAGTGCGACAATCGATAGGGAATATGTTGGCGGGTTTGGAGTTGTAGTCAATATGGCGGCATTTGGCAGTTTTGCACTTCTGATTGCGCTGGCGCTGGCGGCGTACAACCTGTTTGCCGGGGGGATTGCGCTACGGCTGCTGGCGGTTGGCGGGCCAGCTCGAATTGCTCCGGAACGGTTGGCGGAGACGGGACGGCGAGCTGGGATTGGCACGTTTTTTGCCGTGACGGCGGCGGCATTCGCGCTGATCTGGTCAGTGTTTCATAACGACTTTACGATCGAGTACATCGTCGAGCACTCGAATATCGCGCTGCCTGGGCCGTACAAGTTTGCAGCGATGTGGAGCGGGCAGGAGGGCTCGCTGCTGCTATGGGCGTGGCTGCTGGCGGCTTATGGATTTGTGCTGCGGCTGACGCACAGGACTGATGTAAAGCTGCATGCCTATGCGGGGACGATTCTGGCCGCTGTGCAGGTCTTCTTTTTATTACTGCTGAACTTCAAGGTACCGCCATTTGCGGGCGTGCTGGGCGGGATTGCTCCGGCGGATGGAAATGGGCTCAATCCCCTGCTGCAGTATCCGGAGATGGTGATTCACCCGCCGATGCTGTATCTGGGCTATGTGGGATTCACGGTGCCGTTTGCCTTTGCGCTGGGCGCGTTGATGATGCGGTATCCGGGCGAGAAGTGGATTCACATCACGCGGCGCTGGACGATGATGACGTGGATGTTCCTGACCATCGGCATCTTTCTGGGCATGCACTGGGCGTATGCGGTGCTGGGCTGGGGCGGCTACTGGGGTTGGGATCCGGTTGAGAATGCCAGCCTGATGCCTTGGCTGACGGGCACAGCTTTTCTGCACTCGGTGATGATGCAGGAGAAGCGCGGCATGATGAAGAGCTGGAATGTGTGGCTGATCTTCATGACCTTTATGCTGTCGATTCTGGGCACGCTGCTGACGCGTGCGGGCCTGGTGAGCTCAGTGCATGCCTTTGCGCAGTCGTCGATCGGAGGATGGTTTGTGACCTTCCTGGTGATCACGATGGCGGTGTGTTTATTTACCTTCATCCTGCAGAAGGATCACTTGAAGTCGGAGCATCAGATCGAATCGCTGGTGAGCCGTGAGTCAAGCTTCCTCTTTAACAATGTGGTGTTGCTGGCGGCGTGCTTCACGATTCTGTGGGGAACGCTGTTTCCAGTGCTCTCGGAGTACGTCGAAGGCACAAAGGTGACGATGGGCGCGCCATGGTATGGGCGCATCATGGTGCCGATCGGCGTATTTCTGCTGCTGCTTACAGGCGTCGGTCCGCTGCTGGCGTGGCGGGCTTCTTCGTTCAGGAGCCTGCGGCGGAATTTTGTGCTGCCGGGGGTTGCGTTTGTCGCGGCGGTAGTGGTTCTCATGGCGGTGGGACTGAGACCTTGGACCGATGGAGCAACTTTTTATTCGCTGATGACCTTTTCGCTGGCGGCCGCGGTAGCGACTGCGATCTCTTCGGAGTTTTTGCGCGGGGCAGGCGTGGTGCATCGGCAGACGGGCAAGAATTTCTTCTCCTCAATGGTGCTTCTGATCAGGCGCAGCACGCGACGCTATGGCGGATACATCGTTCACTTTGGACTGGTGATCATCTTCATCGGGTTCGCAGGGTATGCCTTTAACCGCAGCGCCGAGATGCCGATGGGCACCGGCGACAAGATGCAGATTGGGCCATATACGCTGGTCAACCTGGGGAATACGCAGGAGTCGAATCCCAACTACGACTCGGAGTTTTCGCAGCTGGATGTGTACGAGAATGGCAAGAAGATTCTCGACCAACCGATGGCACCGGAGAAGCGCGTATATGCAGCGAATGGCCAGCCACAGACGATGGTGGCAAACCACTCAACGATGCGTTGGGATCTCTACCTGGTGTATGAAGGGCGGGACCAGACGAGCGGGCTGCCGATTATCAAGGCGTTTCTGAATCCACTGGTGATGTGGATCTGGGTAGGGCTGGCCATTGTGGTGTTCGGGACGCTGGTGGCGATGGTGCCAAGCCTTAGCCCCTCTCGCGCTACAGTTGCAGTGCCGGCGGCAAGGCCCGAGCACTTGCAAGGGCATGTTGCCGCGGGTGTAGCTGGGGGCGGAGATTGATGCGGGTTCATGGTGCTTCGAAATTGGGTCGGGTTTTGCAGGCGTTGATGGTGGCGGCGGTGGTGTGCTTCACGCTGGGTACGACAACGGCGGCTACGGATGCAACGGCGCGGTTCGACAAGGTGGGACGCAAGCTGATGTGTACGTGCGGCTGCGCACAGAGCCTGCTGGGCTGCGACCATGTGGGATGTCCGAATCGCGGCGGCGAGATGGATGAGCTGCGTGCCGGGATAGCGAATGGGGAGACTGACGCCGCAATCCTGCAAGGGTTTGTGCAGCGTTACGGGAAGACTGTGCTGTCTGCGCCGACGACGGAAGGCTTTGACCTGGTGGCGTGGATCATGCCGTTTGCAGTAGCCGTGCTGGCATTGATTGGAACGATCTTCCTGGTGCGGCATTGGGCAAAACAGCAGCCGGCGCTGGCGACAGCGAATGGGCTGAGCGGTGTGGCGGGAGAGGCAATGCGCGAGCGCATTCGCCGCGAAACGGGGACCGAGTAAGGCTTGCGGCCGGTGGTCTCCCACTCTTTGCGCAAACGACGCGCAAAGAATGAGGCACCCGGGTTTTTCGTTAGCGATAGAAGCAAGATGGGGGCAGTGATGTCGAGTTCGATGGGAGTGATTCTCGGTGGAGTGATGGCGATAGCGCTGTTTCTGTACACCTTCTGGCCGGAGAAGCATGCGATTGTGCAGCGGCAGAAGACGCGGCTGGATTTTCTGGAAGAGCTGAAGGAGCAAATCTACGCCAACCTGCGGGATCTGAATTTTGAGTATCAAGCAGGCAAGTATCCGCAAGAAGATTACACGGCGCAACGCGAGATTCTGGAGAAGGAAGCGGCGAATGTGCTGGCGGAGATGGATCAAATACAGGGGTCTGGGATCAGGGAACAGGGATCAGTTCGCGCTTCGCGCGCTTAGGTATTGCGATTCGATTCGAGATTCAGGAAAGGTTTGCTTTGAGATTGGGTAGATTTTTGGCGCTGCTTGCGTTGATCGGCACATTGGCGGCTGGTTCGCTGGCTTGGGCAGGAACGATTCACGGCACGGTGACGAACCAGACGAATGGCAAGGTGTCCGTGGGGGACAAGGTGACGCTGCTCAGCCTGGCCGGCGCGCTGGATGAAGTAAGCACGACGAAGACCGATGCCAAGGGACAGTTCACGGTAACGACGCCGACGGAGGCTCCTTACCTGATTCGCGTGGAGCATGAGAAGGGCGCGTACTTCAAGAATGTACCGCCGGGGACGACGCAGGTTGCGATCACGGTGTATGACGTGGCGACGAAGGTCGAGGGCGTCTCTACCGAAGCCGATGTACTGCGCGTAGAGGCCGAGAACGGGCAGTTGAAAGTGACCGAGAACTACTTTGTGAAGAACGTCTCTTCCCCGCCCCGCACGGAGTCGAATGATCACGGATACGAGGTGGTGATCCCCGCGGATGCGACGCTGGAAGGCGCTGCGACGGTGGGCCCGAGTGGGATGCCGATTGCGGCGACTCCGGACCCGGTGCAGCCGAAGGGACACTACGCGTTTTCATTTCCGATCCGGCCGAATGAGGGCGAAAGCGGGACGCGATTTCAACTGACGTACCATGTGCCGTATTCGGGGAGCTATAAGTTCTCACCGAAGCTGATGCAGGACACGGATAACGTTGCGGTGCTGCTTCCGAAGAGCATGAAGTTCGAGCCTGGAGCCAACACAAGCTTTCAGACAGTGCCGGGCGATGTGAACGGGCAGACATTTCTGGAACGCGGTGTGAAACCGGGACAGCCGCTGGAGTTTTCGGTTTCGGGAACGGGCGCTTTTCCGCGCGATACGCAGGCTGGTGCGGGTGGGCCGCAAGCCGGGCAGGCAGCCGATGCGGGGCCGACACCGAATGGACCGGGAGGCAAGCCGGGCGGCGGTTTGGGCGACCCGATCGACACCCCTGATCCACTGAGTAAGTACAAATACTGGATTCTAGGTGGGCTGGGATTGGTGCTGGCGGGAGCTGCCGCCTTCCTGCTGCGCAAGCCGGCAGGGGCTCCGGTGACACTGCCTGCTGCGCCTGTGGCATCGGTGACTGAGCCGCCGGTTGACGCATTCACTGCGCCGAGCGCGAAGACGCGGAGTGAGCTGCTTCTGGATGCACTCAAAGAAGAGCTGTTTGCGATTGAGAGCGAGAAAATTGCAGGGAAGCTTTCAGTTGAGGAGTACACAGAGCTGAAGGCGGCGCTGGAGACGGTGTTGCGGCGGGCGCTGGGACGGATGTAGAGCTTCTTATCCCACCCTAGCCACAAAAACAAAAGCGTGGCCAGGGTGGGGGACCCAGATACCATCTCCTCCGTTGTGTGCTGAAGGTGGGAAAACAATGAAGACTTTAATTCGCACGCTGTTGCTTTTGGCGTTGATTGTGTGGCTGGGCGCGGAAATTTTCTTTCCTGTCGTAGCGGGCATTACGTTTACGCAGCTCGCTCCGGATACCCATGCGGCCGGACAGATTGTGGGCTCGTTGCTGCGCATTCTGCATGGGATGGGGCTGGTGTGCGGGCTGGTACTGATGGCGCTGTTTGCGCTGGCTTCGGCCTGGGGAATTTTCAGGCCGCGCACGGCGCTGGCTTCGCTGGGACTGGTGTTGATGATGGTGGCGTTGACTGCCTATTCGCAGTATGGGATTATTCCGGCGATGGAGCGGGACCGGCAGGCGGTCGGAGGCGTGATCGACGCTGCGCCGCAGGATAACGCTGCGCGCATGCATTTTGATGCGCTGCACAAGCGAAGTGTGAATGTCGAAGGCGCGGTGACGGTGCTGGGGCTTATCGTGGTGGTGCTGGTGGCGAGCGCGGATACTGCGGGGCGACGGGCCTAGCTCTGCTCGCCGTAGTATCCTGACGAATGCTGAAACTCTCTCTACTGCTCGGTACGGTTGCGGCTCTGGCGGATGTAGCCGGCGGCCTGGTGCTGGTCAAGGCCGAGGGTGTGCAGAGGTATCTGCGCTACTTTGTGGCGCTGGGCGCGGGCTTTCTGATGGCCACGTCTGTGCTCGAGATGCTGCCGGAGAGTCTCAAGCTGGATGCCAAGCTGGCTCCTGTTTTGGTCATGGCCGGGTACTGCGCGCTGCATTTTCTGGAGCACACGATCGTTGCTCATTTTCACTTTGGCAAAGAGACCCATCATCATGAATTTGTGTCGGCGCACACCAGCTATTCGGTGCTGGGCGGACTGGCGGTTCATGCGCTGTTTGATGGAGTGGCGATCGGCTCAGGGTTTGCGATCAATTCCCTGCTGGGGTGGCTGATCTTTACGGCGATCTTCCTGCATAAAGCTCCGGAGGGTTTCACCATGGCTTCGGTGATGCTGGCCAGCGGCAGCAGCCGGGGAACCGCACTTTTTTCAGCGGTGGCACTGGCGGCGGCGACTTTAGCGGGCGTGCTGTTGATTGGCCTGGCGCCGGGTATGGTGCGCTATGGATTACCGGTTTCGGCAGGGGTGGCGCTGTACGTGGCGGCCACCGACCTGGTGCCGGAAGTGAATCGCGAGCCGGGGATTCGCATGGCGTTGGTGTTTTTTGCCGGGGTGGCGGGATTCCTGCTGCTGCGGATGTTGATGCCGTCAATCTGAGTGGGCTTGAAGCATATCCTGGAGCATCTTCGGGAATTTTGGATTAACGTTTGCGATTCAAGTGACATAAATATTGCTTTTTCTCACACTTTGCTTTCGAGTCCGTCCACTAGAATTGAGGGTGTCCCTTCCGGGCACATTTGGTGTCGACCGTATGCCCGCAGAAGCCATTCCTGTTCCATTTGAAACGCCGGCCATCTCTCTGCGCATGCGGCTTGGAGCACATCTGCGCATTGCGCGGCTCGATCACAGCGTGAAGCAGGCCTTCATTCTGCCGGGAATTGCGCTGGCGATGGCCATCACGGGCGAGCGGGCGAGCCTGGGATTGGCGGCCAAGGTCGGGGTGGGGCTGGTGGCTGCGACGCTGATTGCCTGTAGTAACTACGTAATCAACGAGATGCTGGACGCGCCTTTCGACCGGTTGCATCCGACAAAGAAGAGCCGGCCAGCGGCGAGCGGACTGGTGCATTTCGGCTGGGGTTATGCCCAATGGATCGGAATGATGCTGGCAGGGCTGGCACTGGCGAGCACCATTTCCCGGACATTTTTCCTGAGCGCGCTGGCTTTGTGGGTGATGGGATGCGCGTACAACATCTCTCCGGTGCGCAGTAAAGATCTACCCTATGTGGATGTATTGAGCGAGTCGGTGAACAATCCGCTGCGCTTTTGCCTGGGCTGGTACATGGTGACGGCGACGCTGCTGCCGCCGCTGTCGCTGCTACTTTCATACTGGATGCTGGGCGCGTATTTCATGGCGTTGAAGCGGTTCAGCGAATATCGACAGATTAACGACTGTGCTGTGGCAGGAGACTATCGCAAGTCGTTTCGCTACTACACGCAGGAATCGCTGCTGAATTCGGTGGTGTTTTATGCGGCTGCGGCCATGCTGTTTTTTGGGGCCTTCATCATGCGGTACCGGATGGAGCTGATACTTTCGTTCCCACTGATCGCGTGGCTGATGGCCATCTATTTCGGGCTTTCGTTCCGTCATGAAAGCGCCGTACAGAATCCGGAAAAGCTCTACCGTGAGCCTCGCCTGATGATCGTGCTGGCTTTGTGCATCGTAGTGCTGACGGTGCTGCTTTTTGTGGATTTGCCGTGGATCAACAATGTCTTTCCGAAGTCGCAGCCATGAATCGACTGCCTTTATCCGGGGCGAAAGTGAGACAATTCTCTTATTATCAGGAGACTATATGAGGGTCAGCCCCACTGGGCGCTTTCCGATTTTGCGCTTGATGGCCCTGACCGCGGCAGCGCTGTGTATCCACGGATATCACCTGGGCGTGGAAGACGGGGAGATTTATATCCCGGCCGCCAAGAAGCTGCTTCGCCCGGAGCTGTATGCCTTTGCAACGGAGTTCTTCCTCTCTCACGGACACCTCTCCCTGTTTAGTCCGACGCTGGCCTGGACGGCGCGTTTGACACATCTCTCAATGGACTGGACGATCCTGGGCTGGTACGTCGTAACCCTGTTCGCGATGCTGGCTTCATGCTGGACCATAGCGTCGGCCTGCTTTGCCTCAGAGCGGGCACGCTGGTGCTCCATGCTGGTGGTGACGGCGGTGCTGTCGATGCCAGCGACGAATACGTCACTGCTGCTGATCGACCCCTACCTGACAGCGCGCTCTTTCTCCACTCCGCTCACCCTGTTTGGGCTGGCGTGCTTTCTGGAGCGAAGATATGCCGGGGTCGCCGTCGCGTTGATGCTGACGGCGCTGATTCATCCGCAGATGGTGGTGTACGCGCTCTTTCTTATCGGAATGATGTGGATGGTAGAGCGAAACCGAACCCAGGTACGGCAGGAAGTTCCGGTGATGGCGTCCATGAGCTGGGTCGGGGGGATGATACCGACAAGCTCGCTGGCCGGTGTGCTGCCGACGGGCTTTCATCTTGCTCCGGCGACGGAGCCGTATCGTGAGGCGCTCTACTCCCGCGACTACTATTTTCTCGCCAACTGGTCGTGGTACCACTGGCTGGGGATGCTGGCTCCGTTGGCGATTCTGGCCTGGTTCTGGCGCGGGAAATTGCGTGGCACACGGGCTGGCTTTGAACGGCTCAGCTTTGCCATGCTGCCGTTTGGCCTGCTTTCAATTGGGGTCGGGCTGGTGTTTTCATCCACCCACGAGTTGGACATGTTTGCCCGGTTGCAGCCTTTGCGCTGCTTCCACCTGATCACGCTGGTATTCGTGATCCTGCTGGCTGGAATGATTGGCGAGTATTGGGCGAAAGGGCGGCCGTGGGTAGTGGCCGCCGTGTCGGTCCCACTGGCGATCGGGATGTTTTTTGTAGCGCGGGGTACATACGCAAGCAGTCCGCAGATTGAGTTTCCTTCCGAGACCAGCTCGAATCCGTGGGTGAACACGCTGTTATGGGTGCGGCACAACACTCCGGTGAATGCGGTGTTTGCCGTGGATTCGCGGTATTTCAAGGATGAGGGGACCGATGTGCATGGATTCCGCGCGGTTTCAGAGCGATCGGCACTGGCGGACTACTACAAGGATGGCGGCGTGGTATCGCTGTTCCCTGCCCTGGCCCCAGAGTGGAAGCAGATGAGCAATGCGACCTACGGGCTGAATCATTTTACGGCCACGGATTTCCGCCGCCTGCAGGAAAAGTACCCACAGGTCTCGTGGACGGTCGTGCATGGCGCGGCTCCGGTTGGGCTGGAATGCCCTTACCAGCAACAGGGATACGCGGTTTGCAGGTTGGATGGGCCGGCGGTGAGGGCCAGTTTGCGGTAGCCATCTCATAGTCAACTCGTCTCAGGGAGCAGCCATCCTTGGCTATTCCCGTTCTTTCCTCCAGAATGGTGTTGAAGGGGCTCTTACTTGCTCAACCTGACCCAGCGCCTGATGCTCGGATGTGTATTGCTGGTGGCGCTATCGCTCGCGCTGGCGGTGTGGGTGCATCGCGAGCTGGCGCCGGTGGGCACGATGCACGGCCATACGACGAAGAGCCTGCTGATTCTGTGGACGCTCTCTGGAGCGGCAATCGTGGTTGCGGCGTTGACGCTGATCTTTGTGCTGCAGCCGATCCGGCAGCTTTCCCGCGACGTGCGGCGCATTGCTTCCGGCGACCTGGCACATCGGACAGAGTGGAACAGCCTGGGAAAAAGTACAGACAGCTTTGGCGTGATTGCCAACGAGATGAACCGGCTGGCGGTTCGTCTGCGCGAGTTGCGCGAGACGGAGCTGGGCAGGCGGCAGATGGAGTTTCAGCTCTCGGACGCTGTGCTGCAATCGATCTTCGAACCGATCATCGTGACTGACAGCAAGGGGCATGTGCTGAAAGTGAATCAATCCGCGGCAGAGCTGCTGGGAGCGGGAACAAAAGACGGGATTGAGGCGGGAGCGACGGACCGGATGGCGCTGATCAAGATGGCCAACACTCCCGGCGGGGACAAGATTCTGGATGCGATTCGCAATGCGATTTCGATGCAGAAGGCGGTGGCAGCCGAAGATGAAGCGGCAATGCTGCCGATGCGAATTGGCGAGCGCGAACGCAGCTACAGGCTTAGGACTACGCCCATGCGTGATTCTGACGGACGGCTGCTGGGCGCGGTGACAACGCTGGAAGATGTAACTTCGCTTCAAGACACGGATCGCTTCAAGACGCAGTTCATTGCGGTGGCTTCTGCGCGGCTGCGCGATCCGCTGTTGCAGTTGCGGCGCGGCCTGTATGCGTTGACGATGGGCTTTGCCGGTGAGTTGCGGCCGCTGCAGGCGGAGCTGGTGACTGCGGCAGGCCAGGAGGCGCAGAAGCTGGATGACCTGATGGCCGATCTGATCGAGGTGGCGGAACTCGATTCAGGCAAGCGTGAACCACAGCTGGAGAAGCTGCGGCCCTACGCGGAGCTTGTCGATGCGCGGAATCGCATGAACGACGCGGCCTGCAGCAAGGGTATTCGGTTGGAGATTAAGGCCTTTGCGGATCTCTCTTTCATTGAAGCGGACCGGCGCGCGCTCCGCACGATCTTCGACAACCTGCTGACCAATGCGCTGCGCTACACGCCTGCCGGCGGCGAGGTGACGCTGGAGGCGGAAGAGCGAAAGCAGTTTATCCAATTCAGTGTGCGGGACAGCGGCAAGGGGATTGCCGCCGAGAGACTGGGCAAGATCTTCGACCGCTTCAGCTCCTTCTCCGATGGAGGGTCAGGGCTGGGACTCGCGCTGGTACGGCGGCTGGTTGAATCACTGGGCGGACAGATCTCGGTGGAGAGCAGGCTGGGCCATGGAACGACCTTCAAATTTACGCTACCCGTGGCGACGGTCGAGCTGGGACGCCATCCCGTCGAGGTGGGCTAGGCAATGGTGACCTGTGGCTGAGATCAAGCTGGAAGATGTCGCGGGACGCACTGCTGAGCCTGCAAGACTACGCATCTATATTGGCGCCGCGCCCGGCGTGGGCAAAACATTCGACATGCTGAACGACGCCCACCGGCTGCGCGAGCAGGGACAGGATGTGGTGATCGGCCTGGTTGAGACGCACGGCCGCGCGGAGACCGAGGCGAGGATTCGCGACCTGGAAGTGGTTCCGCTGCGGGTGATTCCCTACCGCAGCGTAGAGCTGAAGGAGATGGACGTCGAGGCCATCCTGGCGCGGCGTCCGCAAACAGTGGTGGTGGACGAACTGGCGCACACCAATGTGCCGGGGAGCAAGAACCGCAAACGCTATGAAGATGTGATGGACCTGCTGGATGCGGGCATCAATGTGCTTACGGCGGTCAACATTCAACATCTGGAGACGTTGAACGATGCCGTCGGGCGTTCGGCGAATACCACGATCCGCGAGACGGTTCCGGACAGCGTACTGAAGCGCGCGGATGAAGTCGTCAACGTGGATGTGACTGTAGATGAGCTGCGCGAGCGGCTGCGCCAGGGCAAGATCTACGCGCCGGAAAAGGTAGAGCAGTCGCTGGCCAACTTCTTCCGCAAAGGCAATCTGAACATGCTGCGCGAGCTGGCGCTCCGCACCACGGCGGAGCAGGTGGGCTCGCAGGCGGCGCAGTATCGCCGCACGCAGGGATTGGAGCAGGCGCCGATTCCTGAGAAGGTGATGGTATGCATCTCAGCGCGGCCGGGCACGGACAAGCTGGTGCGCGTGGGAGCGCGCGTGGCTGGGCGACTCGCGACGAACTGGTACGCAGTGAATGTGGCCGCTCCGGAACAGGGCAAGGGGCACGACGATCCGGAGGCCTTCCAGCGCTTGCAGGAGTACCAGCGCATGGCGCGCGACCTGGGCGCACAGGTGATCACGCTAACAGATAAGAATATTGCCGATGCGCTGATCCGGTTTGCGCAGCAGGAGAGCATTTCGCACGTAGTGTTTGGCCAGAGCGTGCGATCGCGGTGGGATATTCTGCTGCGCGGATCGGTGCTGAACAGGTTTTTGGCCGAGGTACGGGATGTGACGGTGCAGGTGGTGCCGATGCAGAAGCCGATCCGCAAGGGATAAGCCAGCACTGTCCTTGCGTGGTGGGAACAATCGTTTCCGGGTATCATCGTTGCATGGCTACCCTTCACATTTCGTTGGAAGATGCCGAAAAGGATTTCGCCGGATTGATCAAACGCGCCCGCAGCGGGGACGAGATTGTTATTGAAGAGAATTCTTCTCCGGTGGTGGTCCTGCGGCCGTCCGATAGACCCTATGTTCGACTCCTATCGGAATCACTCAGGATTGCGCAGGAACGCGGGTCAACCGTCACGCTGGACGGGGGTTTTGAGGCGGATTTAGCAGACGCAATTCAGAGCCATCCAGAGCCGCTCGTAGATCCACTCAACGATCCATGGGCGTAATACTGGATTCCAGCGTAATCATTTTCGCGGAGCGGCGTGGCCACTCGATGCCACAGTTTCTTGCCGGTGTAACTGCGATCTCCGGCGACCAAAATGCTGCACTATCGGCCGTAGGCCTAACCGAGCTTGTTCACGGGATGTATCGCGCAAAGACCGAGGAGACTGTCTCTCGCCGCAGGGCGTTTCTGCACGAGCTCCTCGAAGCGATCACCGTCTATCCGTATACAAAAGAGACTGCCATGCTTGCTGGAAGACTCGATGGAGAGCAGGCGGCAAAAGGTATTGTCATCCCTTTCCCGGATCTCCTGATCGGCGCAACGGCTCTTTCAATCGGATACTCGGTGCTAACGACGAATATGCGGCATTTTGGACTGATACCGGGCCTGCAGGTTCTTCCGTTCCAAGCTGGTTGAACCCGCGTCGCTGCTACTCGCTAAAGACTTTGACTTTGACGCTGCCGTGGTGTTCGCTGGCGGCTACGTCGACGGTCAAGTCGTCGAGATGGTCAATGAGCTCTTCGAGGTTTTCCGCCTTGATCTGCGATAGAGTAAGCGGGATGCCGTGCTGGCTAAGGGCTTGATCGAGGTGATCATGAGCCTGCGCGGGAATGAGGCTGGCAAGGCGTACACCGGCGCGCAGCAATTGCATGGGGACGCGGATATTCACTGAGGTCGGGGCCTTCCTACCATCGACTCCTTCGTCGGCATCGACGAGAACGCGGAGATAGCGGGCCTGGCCTCGCGACGGCTCAGCAACATTGCCGACACCCGCTGAACGAAAGCCGGGGTTATAACCGGGAGCCGAGGTTGTGGCTCCTGCAGGTGCTTCGATGGCGGCTAACAGGCGCTCGGCCTCTTCAGCGGTGATCTTCTTGTCGGCAAGCATATTCAAAATCTGACGGCGATGTTCATTCATAGCAGGGCCTCCAACAGGCGGTTGAGAAAAACGTTGAGTGTGGGACCGCTGACGACGCGCATTCCGACGTGCAAGGTGGCGGCGAAGGCGGGCTGCAGGGCGACGCCTGCGAGGATGGCTGCACAGAGCGTAGTGCCGATGCGCGTGCTGAGCCATGACTTCAGGCGGGAGAGCCGGCTCTTGTCTGTGAGAGTTGAATCGAGCAGGATCTCAGCTTCGGCAAGGCTGATCTCTCCGCAGTCGAGGTTTGCGAGTATCTGGCGCTGTTCGGTCTGCATCGTTAAGTCCTAACGAATTTGAACCAGGATCTGGTTGGCCTGCGCCTGCACGCGAACTTCGGTTCCCGGCAGGCCGCAGAGAATGCCCCAGTAAACCCGGATGGACTGCCAGAAGGGCACCTGGAAGGCCAGGCACGCGAGGAGCAGGACAAGCAAGAGCAGCGGGGCGAGAAGCAGGAACGGAATCCAGAGCAGGAAGAGCGGGAGCCAGAGGCGGAAGCTCGTCCAATAGGGATTTGAAACCTGGACAATCGCGATGTTGGGGGTCATGACAGAGCCTCCAGCGCCTCGATGGCTTCGGCGGCTGTGATCTCGCCGCTGTTGAGCCGCTCCAGCACCTCGGTGCGGGAAGGGGCCGGATTGGTTTCGACAAATTCAAGGCGGCCAGCGATGCGGTTGAGGCGCGCCTTAATGGTGGGATAGCTGACGCCGAAGGTCTGCTCCATCTCTTTGATCGAGCCGTGGGAGCGCAGGAAGGCGATGACGAAGATCTGATCTTCAAGGCCCAGGCGGCTCAACTCGGGGAGAGTGAACGTTCCTTCGACGGTGATCTGCTTTTCCGGCAGGCGAACGCGCTCGACGACCAGCGGGGTATCTTCCGCGATTCTAAGCAAGTCTTGCCAGTCGGATGGTTTGGATTCAATGGGCATTGCAACTTCCCTTCAATGTTCTGAAGACAAGTTAGTTGATATTTTCAATTAAGTCAATTAAAAATCTTAACTTTCTTAATTTTTATTTTGGCTTACTTAATAAAACTGATCCCCCACTGCTTTCAGGATGACAAATCACAACTAGGGAACGGTGAGAGGGCGAAGTTGATGCTGGTCATCAGTCTGGAAAAGTCCCGTGGGGCCGGCGACGGTGGAAGGTTGGGAGCGGAAGAGATAACGGATGGAGAAACCGGCATTGACGGTGGTGTAGTTACGGGAGTTGTTGGCTCCGGCGAAGCCGCCCGCGAACCAGTGATCGCTGATGGCATAGGCCATCTGGCCGCGCAGGTCGTAGTTGGGGCCGACACTGGTGAGCGCGGGCAACGCGGGATTGTTGAAGCCAATTTCAATGGCCTGGTCGAGCGGAAAGAGAGGTTGTTTTTCCTGCTCGAAGGCCTGGACGCCGAAGCTGCCGAGGATGGTGTAGTGCCAGCGGGTCTGGTAGTGACCGGTCCAGGTAAGAGGGACGTTGGCCAGGAAATAGGCCTGCGGGCTGAAGTATCCGCCCATACCGTAGGTGAAGGCTTGCACGTTGTGTGAGTAGTGCATGGCGAAGAAGTTGGCTCCCACGTTGAGCATGCCGTATTCAGGCATGGTGAAGACGCGAAAGTAGGCGCCCGCGGAGCCGTCGAAGCGGCGATTTTCAAGGACGTGCAGGCCGGCGAGATATTGGCCGCCCGCGCCGACGTAGAAGCCGGAGTTCAGGTCTCCCTTGGCGAACTGAACATTGCCCTGGTTGGACATCACCCCACCCCAGACATTGCCGGGGAAAAAAGCAGTCGCGGAGTAGGGATCGCGAAGCCCAGCGTAGGAGAGTTGCGTATCCTTGACCGAATCGCGGCTAAAGGTGAAGGTGAAGGGGCCTTTGCCGGGCCGCCAACTGGCGCGCGCGGTCCAGTTGGAGATGAGGAAGTTGTAGGGCGTATAGCCTCCGGCGATGGCCAGGTTGCCGATGGCCAGCTGGGCTTCACCACCAATGCCGGCTGCGTTCTGTTGCGGCGGAGGATTGGCGGAGGGATCGTTGGCGCCTCCGTCGGAGGCTGCGCCGGTGCCGAAGGGTTCGGGGACAATGCCGTTGCTGAGGGTCACGACAGCGTTGCCGTCGGCCTGGCCGGAGTCGAGAAAGACAGGCTTGGCGATGAAGGTGAGCCGGGCGTGGGTGCCCAGCGGTACGGAGGCTTCAAAAGCCGATTCAAGAGTGCTGAGACCTTCGTAGCCGGAGGCTCCGCTGCGATGGGCGATGACACCGGTGCCGCCCAGCCAGGCGCTGTAGCCGCCTTCGATAGTGCGGAGCTGTTGTTCCGCCTCCTCGCGCGGGCTGAGCACGGAGGGCTGGCGATGGGTGAGGCGCGCCCAGGGTCCGCGCAAGGGCGGCAGGTTGCGCTCCTGGAGCTCCTGGTCTGTGAGACCGGTGCCAGTGGTGGATTGAGTTCCCTGCTGCGACGCGTCGGTGATCGGCAGCTGCGGTGGCGGTTGTTGCTGTTCGCCCGGAGCGGTGACCAGGGTAGGCACACTGGGACCGCTGGGAGCTTTACGCTGCTTGCGTCTGGGCATGCGGTCGAGCTGCGGAGCGGGTGCCTGGGTTGAAGTTGCCGACGGCTGAGGGGCTGGTTCAGGAGCGGGCTGAAGCGGAGCCGGAGCTTGCGTCGTGCTCGGCTTCTGGGCGGAGTAGGCCCCGGCGGCTGCGTCCTGTGCTGAAGGCGTGTACTGCGCGTTGTTCATGGCCGCGCGCACCGCCGGCGAGACTGGCTGCGGTGGCTGCGTGCGATAACCAGCCTCGGCGCTGGTCGCGTTGGGAAGATCGTGAATCAGGCCTTGAGTAAGCTGGCCGTCGGTTTCGCCTGCGAGGAGTGCCTGGGCTCGGGCGGCCGCTGGATTCATGGGCTGAAAGGAGAGACGCAATCCAGACAATGAGTCATCAGGCCGGCTGAGAGAGTTCTGCGACTGAAGCTGATTCTTTCCGGAAGGGATGCGCAGCGGAGGAAGCTGTGGAGATGCCTGGGGAACGAGTTTCGGATAGACGGGCTGCGTTTGTTGAGGCTGATTGTTCCGGATGCCGGGTTGAGGGTTGAGCCGGGTATCGGGATCGGCATTGTCGACGGTCTGTCCGGCGGCAGGCAGGTTCATGCGGCCGGTGTAGCTGGGCGTGGTTGAATCTTTTCTCTTTATGGTTTTGTGCGACTGGGTTCCAGATGCGGCTCCCGATCTAGCTGCCGAAGGTTTCGACTGCGGCGCGGTAGTGCGTGGGGGTGGCAGTGTGTCGGCACCTGCCGAATTGAGTTCCGAGGACGGCACTGGCGCAGTGGTGGTAGTCGGTACCGGATAGACAGGTTGATTCTGCTTCGAGACCGGATTCTGACTTGAAGCACGGGGCGCGAGAACCACCGGCGGTCCGGGATCGTAGGGATCGCGACCATAGGCAGGCAGCGGCGGCAGCTTGGCGCGGCTGGCCCGGGTGGCGGTCTGGTCGGAATCAGGATTAAGCAGGTTAGCCAGGTCGTCGGGCGTGGCCGCGCGCTGGTTGGGCTTTATCGCTTCGGGATGAACCAGTTCGTGGGCCAGCCGGTCGGTGGGTGAAACTTCGGGCATGGCAGCGAGCGAGGCGCGCCAGTAGTCGGCGGCGCGTGCGTTGTCGCCACGGGCCTGTTCGAAGCGCGCGGCCGAGGCCAGGATGGACGCATCGCGGGGATAGCGGTCGAGCGCCTGACGCAGCCAGGTTTCGGCCTGGGCTTTGTCATTGGCGGCGAGAGCGGCACCGATGGCTCCCTGGAAATCGCCAGCAGAGGCGTCCTGGAAGTCGATAGCCTTATAGATTGCCAGAGCTTCTTTGGTCTTGCCGGCTTTGACATAGCCGCCGGCAACGGCCTTGCGCACGCTGAGATTGTCAGGGAATGCCTGAGCGGCTGCGTCGAGAATGTCGATAGCGCGCGCGGTATTCCCTGCCTCGAAGGCGGTGGCGGAGCGGCGGACGCTCCAGTTGGCCCAGAGTCCCTGGATGGTTTCGCGTTGCTCGTTGGTGAGGTCTTCGCGCGCGCCGAGGCGCATCAAGGCCGGGTAAAGCTCGCGGTCGTTGAAGGTGTTGTAGAGCAGGTAGGCACTCTGAATCTCGACATCGGCGGGAGGCCGCTGGCGCAGGGTGGCGTAGTGCTTCTGGATGCGATTGAAGAGGGCGATAGCGTTCGCGGTGTCTCCGGAAGCGGCGTAAATGCTGGCTTCGCTCTGCTCGAACTGGACATCCTGCTCAAGCTGCTTGCGGATGTCTTGAGGGATGAGCTTGAGCTCCTGCAAGGCTTCGCTGTTACGGTTAGTGACCTGGAGAGCGCCGATGAGGCCCTGCCAGGCATCGAGATTGTCTGGATGGGATTCAAGTATCTGGTGGTAGAGCGCGTAAGCCTGCGCGGTGTTGTTGCGCTGCAGGTAGATGGCCGCGAGCTGGATCTGCAGGTTTAGGGGAGGCGGCGATTGCAGTTTGGCGGCGCGCTCGAGGAGACCCTGGGCGATTTCGAACTGGTTCGACTGAGCGTAGATGGAGCCGAGCATGGAAAGAAATCCGGCGTCGGAGAGCGCAGCCTCGTAGGTGTCGGGGGGCATCTTCTCGACAAGCCCGATGGCTGCGGTATCGTGTTCGAGCTGATGCTCGGCGGTGACCAGGCCCATCCATGCGGGCAGGCTACTGGTGTCGTCATTGAGGATTTGCTTGTAGAGCTCGGCGGCCTGATCGTAGCGCTTGGCCTGCATCAGGATTCCGGCGTACTGGAGCCGTGTGCCGGTCTTCAGAGTTGACCCGTTTTCAGGGAACGGAAGCGCGAGGGCCTGGGCCAGGACTTTTTGTGCGTCTGCGTCGCGGCCATCGGCCTGGTAGATGCTGGCCAGGGTCTGGAGGTAGCCGGGATCGCGATTGAGATTGGCCTTGACCGATGCAGGCATGCGCGCCAGAGTCGCGAGAGCCTGTTGATTCTGGTGGGCCTGGGCGTACGCGCTGAAGAGACCGCGCCAGGCGTCGGCAGAGCTGGGCTGCATCTTGAGAATCTGCTGGTAGATGCCGGCGGCGTCGGCGAACTGCTGGTTCTTGACGTAGACGCCGGCGAGGCCGTTCAAGGCTTCAGGGCTGCGCGGGCGCATCTCGAGGGCGGCTTTGTATTTCTCCGCTGCGACGTCGAGCTGGTTTACGTCGAAGGAGAGCGAGGCCTGGCCCATGGTGTACCAGAAGCGCGATGTCGCCAGCCCTTCGACTACGGAGTGATCGCGAAAACCGTTCTGTTCAGCCTGGACGAGGTAGCTGATAGCGCCGGCGAAATTATTTTGTTGCATGCGCAGGAAGCCCATGCCGGCGGCGGCACGGGCATTGGTGGCGTTCTTGTCGAGCATGGCCTGGAAGCGAGTCTCGGCTTCAGTGAGTTTGTGGGCATTGAGCGCGGCGAAGGCGGCTCTCTCTTCCGGCGTGCGGGCGATGCCTGCATTCATCTCAGCCAACTTGCTCTCGTTGGCCTTGAGCCGCTGGCCGAGCTCGGTGTCATTGGGATGGGTTTTGAGATACTCCTTCAATTCAGCGGCGGAGGTGGGATTGGCGGAATCCCAGATGAGAGCCTGGCGCAGAGCGTTCTGCGCGTCTGAATTGTCCGAGTGCTCGTGCAGAATCTTGATGCCTTCGGCGCGAGTCTTGGCATTGTAGGTCAACATGCGGCCGAGAGTGACGATGAAACGCGGATCGCCGGGATTGCGCGCGGCGGCGGCACGCATGGCGCTGAGGGCCTGCTCCTTGCCGTTGGGCGTGGCGTAAAGGGTTTCGTAATAGGCGAGAGCAATGTCGCCGTCGGGGGGATGATCTCCGTAATATTCGCGGTAGATCTTCATCGCCGCTTCAGGATTGCCGGCTTTGGCCAATGCTCCGGCCTGGCCGAGGCGAACGTCGCGGGTCTTGTTGCTGGTGAGGCCCTGAATCTTTCCAATGTTGGGGTCGGCGGGATTGATACGGCGCAGCTTGTCCAGGGCTTCATCGGAGGCCGTGGAGTTGCCGCTCAGGCGGTAGTCGCGCGCAACACCTTCAAGGGCCAGGGGATTGTTGGGGTCGGAGAGCAGAATCTGCTGCCAGACTTGCACTGCGATGTCGGGACGGCCGCGGGCTTCGAGAGCCTGGGCTTTGTCGATCAAAACCTTTTCGGCGTCGTTTAGTTTCTGGGCGTGGGCTGAGGAAAAGCTGCAGGCCAGGCACACAAAAACAGCCGCGACTGGAGCAGCCACGCGCTGGAGGTTCCGCTGCTGGTTTCGCCGCCGCATCAGCGACTCCATCGTACTAGTAGCTCCCCACTGCTTCCAAACTGAAAACGCTTCTCGATCCAGCCACTCCCGAAGAGTGCCAGGTTCTGATCGTAATACGTTGGACTGCTTCCATACAGATTAGATTTTTCATCGAGTTGCGATTTGAGGCGCACCAACTGTTGGGCAACTGCGGCATCGTTGGAAAAGCCCTTTAAATAGGGCAACAGGGCGGCTGAAAATCCCACTGGACCGGGCTGCGGCTGGGCAGAACCATCGGCGCTGATTTTCTCCGGTGGCGCGGGATAGTGCTGCAGGTAGGAATTCATGCCCGGCAGTGCTTTCAGAATGCGCGCCTTGGCGGGATTGGCGTCGGGAATCATGCCGGCCCAGAGATAGACGCGGATGGCGTCATAGCTGCCGGTAGGAGGTGGCGTTTTCTTGCCATCGGCCAGGCAAGGCGAGAAGCCTTCGCCGGGGGTGTAGCAGTCCCAGTCCATGGCGAAGCCGCCGCGCGCGCTGCGCCCGAGCAGGGTGGGAAGCTGGGCGGCGATATCCGCCCACGGGCCGGCGGGCTCGACGGCGGCCAGCCTGTTCAGGATGAAAAGCGGCGAGTAGCTGGGATTGATGACCCAGAAGCGCGGAAACTTGAAGCCGACTGGGCCGGGAAGCAGGACGGGTCCGAGACGCGGGAGGTCGGCGGTCTCTTTGCGCGCGATCAAAGCGGCCATGCGACGGCCCATGGTCGAGTACGCTGGATTCTTCCAGAGACGGCCCGCTTCAATGAGGTCGTAGGCAATCCAGAGGTCGGAGTCCGAAGCCGAGTTGACGTCGAGCGGACCCCATTGTCCATCCTTCCCTTTGCCCCAGCTCCACGACGGCAGATGGGTGCTTAGGTCGCCTTCGGCGAGATTGCTGACAGTCCACTTCAGGAGAGCGTCAAAACGGGCACGATCATTGTTGACCAGGGCGAAGAAGAGTGCGTAGCTCTGGCCTTCCGATGTGGTGAGATCGCCACGCATGGGGTCCACGACACGGCCATCCTGGCTGATAAAACGGGCGGCATAGGCCTGCCACAGGCGTGCATGGTCGGTTTGGGGAGCCTGCGAAGAGGCGGCAGGTGTATGGAAGATCAGCCACGACCAAGCCATGAATTCTGCCACGACCAACGCCCACCTTCGGCTTGTCTTTCTGCGATTCATCTTGCCGCGATCTACCTTGTCTTGAGAGCGCCGCATTAGTTGTCATCCAACTGGAGGCGCTTACGCGCATGCGAGCGGAGCCAGATGCGGACCCAGATGGCGAGCAGGAAAGACAATCCCATTGCGACTACCGCCGCAAGCCACGGCACTTGGGTGAACCAGATGGTGAGCAGCGTCCACGGTGGTAGTTTACCGATGTGATATGAACTTGTGCCGATCCGGAAAGACTGGAAGAGCGAGCCGTGCAGGACCGAGACCGATCCGTTGATATCACTGGACTGCTGAATCTTGAGGAAGCTGGTGAGGAAATTGTCATAGGTTGCGCCGTCCTTTACGTTGATGACGACGACACTGTTTCCAGGTGAATAGGGGGACTCGATGCCTTCGATGACGGAGTCTGGGGTACCCGAAGCGGTGAGGTCTCCGGACTCGGTGTGCTGGCCGGTGGGAATCTTCCACCAGGCATGGTGGGGTAACCAGAAGAGGCCTTCGGTGTCCTTGACCTGGACCTGCCCTCCGCGGAGGTTGACAGGGAGGTTGTTCACCAGTTTGTCGAAGCCGGGCTGATCATCTCCGGTGCCAAGGACGAGGAAGTCGGTTGCCGCTCCCTGCTTCATGGCGTCGGAACCATCGACTTTTACGCGGAAGACAGGAAGACCCGTCTGACGGCCGAAGTGGCCCATCAGGGTGAGGAAAAGCTCCAGCTCCTGCGGTGTGGGAATGGCCGGGAGAATGACCGTGGTTTCGCTCAGATCGGCGCGGCGGGTGAAGGGGAAGCCGGCGTTGGCGAAGATTTCAAGATTGGGCATCTGCGCGTAATGCGCGTAGCCGCGAAGATCAAGGAAGGTGTCGCTTAGAATCGCTCCCTGCATATTGGGAGGCGTGGTATCGGAACAGCCGCCTTTTTTGACCAACTGGAAAGTGAAGTCGAAGGAGAGCGAATTTGAGAAAGGCCGCAGGTTCACCACCGGGACGGGAACGTCGGTCTTCATCACCCGCGAAGGCTCCGAGGCGGGCGTTAGTGGCAGTGAACCGAGGAAGGCGTTGTTGACGCGAACCTGAATACTGGAGATAGGCCCGATGGGGATGGAGTTGTAGCGATAGACCATTTTGAGGATGGCGTTGGGCTTGCGATCGCTGTAGAAGATGTCGGGAGGAACGCGGAAGTAGACGTTGACCGGCGCGGAACCGTCTGTCTGTAGGGACTTGGCGTTGGTGTAGTCCCACAATGCGATGGTGTCGTCGATACGAGCCCAGCGCGGAGCGACATCCGGGGCCGGCTGGTCGGGGAGCTTGAGGTTCGGATCGATATTGGAGGCGGAGCCCTGAATCAATCCTGAGTGCAAACCGATGGCCTGAGCAGCAATGAGCACCTGGTCGGCATCCTGCCCGGCTACGATCAACACCTTGCTATAGGGGTCGCTGGGGTTAGCGCGCATGGCGACCGTCGGGCCAGTGACGGTGCCGAGATTCAGCCCACCCGGCAGGTTGGCGGGATTCTCAACGATGATGACCGAATCGCCAGCGGGTACGGTTCCGATGAAGGTAGGAAACCGCACCGGGCGGTTTTCCGACTCCATGCCGAAGTAGGACGTGACGACGCCAGCAGCCTGAATAGCCTTGGTGGAAGGAGTGGAAGCAAAGACGACAGGAATTCGAGGCTGAGTTACTACCTCACTATCGAGAAAAGGCAGGGGTAGTTGTTTGAGGTCGTCAACCAGTGCCAGCTTGTCTCCCGAGAAGTCGAGGTAGGTGCCGGTTCCGACACGAGCCCAGAGGGTGGTGTTGGCTGGATCTTCGCAGGTGAGAACATAGTGGCCGATGAACTCGATGCTGAGGATGTTCTTACGCACCAGAAGTTCGGCGGGAATGGAGATTTCAGCTTCTTCCACTTTGCTTGCGGAGCCGGGAGTCTGGCCCGGGGGGACGGGTAGTGTTGCGAAGAGAGTTCCATTGAGGCTGAGTTGAATATGGCTCAGGGCCGGCAGAAGACTGGGCGAAAAGGTGTAGTAGATGTGAATCTTCGCGCTCTTGACAACATGCGTCTGCTGCAGCGTAAAGAAGATTGAGGTCTGACTGTCAATGCCATGCATCTCGATGGGTCCGGAGCCTACATCGGCGAGGCTGAAGACGTCGCGGAACTGCCCCGGCGGCGGGGGCGGCGCCTGGGCGATTGCCTGACGCGCCTCGTAGCCCAAGGTGCCCGGCTGCGCGTGCAGTGGATGCGCGTTGGCGAAAAGAGCCACCACGGCCAGCGGCATCAGCAACGCCAGCAGCATGTGAGCGGCGCGGGCGGCGACGGATTTGCCCTTGGCGGACTTCTTCGCACCGCCAGCCGCCTTCTCCTTGAAAAAGAGACTTTTGAAGGTCATCCTGAGGCCCTGCATGGAGAGCGCAAAGATGCGCGCGAGGCTCTGCATGGGCTGATCGACCTGGCGGCTTTCGCCCCATCCAAGCCAAGTGTCCGCGCGTGAGTACAACACCATGGTCAGCAATTCCTGTTCGGGGATTGTCAGTTCGTTGAACTTGATGCGCAGCGCGTTCGAGTCAAAGGAGACGATGGTGACGGGCAGATCCGCATCCATCGAAGAAGTTGGGAAAGCCAGCTTGGCGATCTCTCCGGTGGGCACATCGACAGGCTCTGCCATGCGGATGGCCGTACCGCCGCTGGAAAGATCGATCGTCTCTCCGGAGAGGATGCGGCCATCGGCGAGCTTGAGCAGAACAGGAGTCACGATCTTGATGCGCACATGACCGCGGAGCTGCTGCATCTCCCGCGAGACGGCCGAGCAGACGCCGAGCACCACGATGTTGAAGAAGCACCAGATGCAGTTCATGATCACCGTGCCGGGGCGGTCGCGGTCCCAGATGAAGAAGCGCGGGATGGCGACGGCGAGGCCGAGGAAGTTAAAGAAGAGCAGCACCAGAAAGGGTTGCGCGATCTTCACGTCAAAGAAGCTGCGTTTGACGATGCCTCCCTTGGCGGTGACGTTGAACTTGCCCAGCTTGGGATTGATGAGCGCGAGCATGGTGGGCAGCAGGATGTAGGGCGAGAGCACTGTCTCGTAGATCTCGTTCCAGAAAGAGTGGCGATGCTGGCCCTGGATGCGCGAGTTGGTGATGTTGGAGAGCGTAAGGTGAGGCAGCGCGTACGCCAGAATCGCTGCCCAGTAGCCGGGCACGTTGGTGTGCGAGAGCAGCAGGTAGATCAGCGGCGCGGTAAGGAAGATCAGGCGCGGCAGCGGATACAGAAAGTGCGCCATCGCGTTGAAGTAACACAGCCGCTGGGCGAAGCTCAGCTTGGGCGCGAAGAGTGGATTGTCGGTGCGCAGGATCTGGATCATGCCGCGGGCCCAGCGAATGCGCTGGCCGACATGGGCCGAGAGGCGTTCGGTGGCCAGGCCCGCCGCCTGAGGAATATTGATGTAGGCGGTGTTCCAGCCGTTGGATTGCATGCGCAGCGAGGTGTGCGCGTCCTCGGTCACGGTTTCAACAGCGATGCCGCCGATCTCATCGAGCGCCTCGCGGCGCAGCACAGCGCAGGAGCCGCAAAAGAAGGTGGCGTTCCAGAAATCGTTGCCGTCCTGCACGATGCCGTAGAAGAGCTCGTTCTCGTTCGGAATGACATGAAACTGCTGCAGGTTGCGTTCGAACGGGTCCGGCGAATAGAAGTGATGCGGCGTCTGCAGCATGGCCAGGTTGCGGTCGCGCAGAAACCAGCCGATGGTCATCTGCAGAAAGCTGCGCGTGGGCACATGGTCGCAATCGAAGATAGCGACGTAGGGCGAGGTCAGCGACTTGAGAGCGGTGTTGATATTGCCGGCCTTGGCGTGGAAATTGTCGGGGCGAATCTTGTAACCGACGCCAGCCTCAAAGGCGAATTGTTCAAACTCTTTACGGCGTCCGTCATCGAGGATATAGACATGAAGCTTGTCTGTAGGCCAGTCGATGTTGAGCGCGCCTAAAGCGGTGTAGCGGACGATTTCAAGCGGCTCGTTGTACGTCGGCACCAGCACATCGATATGCGGCCACTCCGCCGTATTTTCAGGCAGCGGCATGGGAGCGCGGCGCAACGGCCAGATGGTCTGGAAGAAACCGAGAAAGAGAATGACGAAGGCATAGCTCTCGGCGAAGATGAGCGACATGATGAAGAAGGCATCGAGCGCGCCCCAATGGTTGGCCGGATCCTGAAAGAACTGCACGGTCATCGAGAGGCGCCAGTAACCGTAGCGGAAGGTCGCAAAGAGCGACAGGATCATCAGCGTGAGGGTGATTAAGTAGGACTCTGAAGTACGTCCGAGGGCCAGGCCCATGAGCAGGGTGAGCAATCCGCAAACCGCCTGCTGCGGCCAGGTAAGCGGCAGGGTCGCGAAGAAATAGAACATGACCAGCGCGACGCAGAGAAAAACAAAACGCAGCAATTTGTTGAGGAAGGTTTCTCCGGCACCAACGTCATGCCAGATCTGGGTTACGCTCATCGTTCACTCCAGCGCACGGTGCCATAGCTTTGGGAGCTTTGGCTTGCAGGGGCCGCGAGGCTCCGCACCCATTGCGCCAGGTGCGCATAGTCCTCGGCTACGGTTGCGCTTGGAGCGTAATCCATCACGGTCATTCCTTCAGCAAGAGCTTCGCTGACTGCCTGGCTGCGGCGCAGGGCGAAGGACAGCAGACGATCTCCGACCTGCTCGCGCAGAATCTCGCGAACTTCGATGTGCAGCGGCAGAGAGTAATCAAACTGATTGAGTACATAGTACGGCATGATCTGCTTGCCGGCTACGTTTCCGCTATGGCGGAAGAAGGACTCGATTGCACCCACGCTCACCACGGAGTTCATGTCAGGCACGACTGGCACCAGGACAACTGGAGCCATGCGCAGAACCCGGCGCGTAGTGGCTCCCGAGGCGGTGGGCAGGTCGACGAGAACGCGATGCGATGAACGGCTGAATCGGGCGACTTCCTGCGCAAGCCACTCCGGCCCGCGCTCTGAATTTTGATTTGGGTCCTGGCTCTGGGCATTCGGCGGCTGGCCCTCGGGATCGAGCGAGACGAGCTGGATGGGAATCTCCGCACCGAGTCCGGGAGGATTGAAGGTGCGCAATAGGCCAGGGCGTTGATCGCGAGCTCCGAAGAAGAAAGGCAGCAGGCCATAGGCCGCTGTGTCCACCAACAGAACACGCTCGCCCCGTGCGGAGAGAGCCCGCCCCAGCGAAGCCACGAGGCTGGTCTTGCCGACGCCGCCGGCCAGCGAGAAAACCGCGAGAACCGGCACGCGCGGAGCAGGCTGTGCCGGCGCCTGCTCTGCTGAAGCAACCTGCGGATCGAAGACACTCTTGAGTGCGAACCATCGATTGACGAGACGATCGCGCGAACTGTCGGAAGTATCTTCGACTGGGCTCTGGTTGGAATTCTGACCCGGATTGGAATTCTGGCCTGGATACAGATTCGAATTTGGGTTTGGGCCCTGTCCCGATCTCTGAGCCTGGGGAAAGTTGAACTGGGGCTGGCTCACGGTCTGCGCGTACATGGGAACATACTGTTGCGGGACCGTCACAGGCAGCGGCGACGGACCGCTGTAAGGAGGCATGGCGCGCGAAGGGGTGGGCGCGCTTACCGGAGCTGACGACGTGGGCAGTTCCGGAACCAGCCAGGCAGGACGCGAGGTCCATTCCCGCAATTCATGTTCTTCCTTTGGCTGCCATGGAGAGGGTGCTTGGTTCTCTGCCGGGGCTAGATAAGAGGGCGGCGCGAAGGGAGACGCGTCGTACTCCGAATCGAAATTGGGCGTTGTCTGCGCCAAAGCCGGATATTGGCCGGAAGCAGGCTTGGCGGCGACCGGGACAAAACGGGCAGACTCGCCTCTGTAGTCCGGACCGGAGCGTTGCCAGTTCTGATTCTCAGCGGATCGATTGGCTGGAGCGTCCTGAACGGTCCGCGCCGGTTCATAACGGGTCAATTCGTTGGGATGAGCATGTTGAACCGGCCGCTGGTCAGAAGCGGGCTTCGATTGCGGCAAAGCCCGGTTGGGCCACTCGCGCCGGGGTGGATCAACATCAAAGTGAGAAGAGTCGGGATAAGAAGATGAATGGAATCGCTGACCGGTTTCCGATCCAAACTCCATTCCATACGGAGTGCTGGTTTCTATCCCGAAATCCATTGCACGCTCGATCGGCGGCTTGTCGGCGCCGATGGGAGCTTCAACCGGAAATTCTTCAAACGCCGGGAAGGCGCTGGTAGTTTGAGGTGCAAGCCCGCCCAGATACAGTTCTTCAGGCGATGACTGCCATCCCCGTTGCAGCAGGGCCTGGCGCTGAGCCTCCTGCGCGGCGAGCACCGCCTGACGCTCGACTTCGGCCTGGCGGGCAATTTCAGCCAGACGGTCGGCCTCGGCCTGGCGTGCTGCTTCGGCTTCCTCGGCGGCTTTGCGGGCGGCAAGCTGCGCTTCCTCCTGAATCTTGCGCTCGGCTTCTTCTTCAAGACGGCGGCGTTCGGCGGCGGCAGCTTCCTCGGCGCGTAAACGCGCTTCTTCGCGAGCCTGTGCGCGCGACGCCGAAAAATCCCGATACTTGGCGCCGTGAAGATTAGCCCAGGAGTAGAGAGTCGCCACATCCTCAGGCGTGGAGGCTTCACCCGCGTCGGAGAGGGATTTTTGAGTCATCGGATTGGTTTCGGGTATTGCCACCTGCAGCTCTCCGGGACAACTGGTCGTTGCCAGATGATTGCCTTCCCGCGGGTCCCGCCAATCGGGCCCGTTCTCGGGAGTTTTGTGGAACCAAGGCACTTCAAAAATCGCGCTTGAGCGTGGCCTGCGCGAGAGTTCAGAGCTAGCAGAATAGGCTTCGAGGTTGATTTTTACGCGAGCCTATTAGCCAAACAATAACACTCGGCTGGTTACTCATGGGTACCACTTTTTTGTTACCAGTAGATCGTGCCTGACGCACGCGAAGCAGACCAGGTTTTTTCATGCTGTACAGTAGCACTTCGCCGCTCAAAGAAGAGATAGCAAGTGTGGTGCCTCTCGCGATATAGATTGCACAAAATGGTGGGGTTGCGGGCCAAAGGGGTGGAGATGGCGTGTGCTGTGCTACCTTTGTATCTGGAAGGCCTTCAGGAGCTCGTAGCTCAGTTGGTAGAGCAACGCACTTTTAATGCGTGGGTCTCGGGTTCGATCCCCGACGAGCTCACCACTCCGCTGGCCGCCAACTCTTTTCAATCAATATGAAACATGTAGGAATGGATCGCCTTGCGCGACCCATTCCGTAATACCTACTCCGGCAAAGCACGCAAGCGGGCGGCGGCGTCCTCTGGAGTGATGTCGCGCTGAGGCATGCCCAGCATCTCGAATCCCACCATGAATTTACGAACGGTAGCGGAACGCAGCAGCGGCGGATAGAAGTGCGCATGGAAGTGCCATTCCGGATGCGGTTGGCTGTCAACCGGAGACTGGTGGAAGCCCATGGTGTACGGAAAGCTGATGTCGAAGAGCTTGTCATAGCGGCTCGTGAGGCGCTGCAGGATGTCGGCGAGGCCGTCGCGCTCGTCTCCGGCAAGCTCCGGAAACTGGCCGCAGTGGCGACGGGAGAGGATCATGGTCTCGAAGGGCCAGACGGCCCACCAGGGGACGAGCGCGGTGAAGTGATCGTTCTGCACGACGATCCGGTCGCCGGAGGCCTGCTCGGCGGCGAGGTAGTCGCAAAGCAGGCATCGGCCATGCTCGGCGCGGTAGGCCTGCTGGGCCTCGGTTTCGAGCGCCGGCTCGTCGGGAATGTGGCTGGTGGCCCAGATCTGGCAGTGCGGATGGGGCATGGAGGCGCCCATCATCGCGCCTCGATTTTCGAAGATCTGGACGTAGCTGATCGAATCCTGTGCGCCGATTTCCTTGGTTTCATCGGCCCACGCATCGATGACCAGACGAATGTCGGCCGGATCCATTGTCGCGAGCGTCAGGCTGTGATTGGGATGAAAACAAAGAACTTTGCAAACACCAGTTACAGGCTCGGCGGCAAGCAGAGGCGAGTCAGTTTTGTCGACATGGGAGGGAGGATTGGGCAGCACCGCGGCGAAATCGTTTACAAATGAGAACACATTGGCGTAGATCGGGTTCACTTCTCCGCCGGTGCGCTTGTTTCCGGGGCAGAGATAGCATTCTGGATCGTAGGCGACGCTGATGGGCGCGGCGGCTTTGCTGACCTCGCCAAGCCAGGGGCGCTGCGTGCGGTGGGGCGAGACCATGACCCAGGAGCGCCGCAAAGGGTTCCAGCGCCGGTGCGGATATTGCCACTTCTTTTCCATGCTTCGACTTCCCTCTTTCGATCTCTTTCAACTATGGCTAGGTTATGTATGGCCAAATTACGCGGTGGGCCTTACGCGGTTGGCCGGTCTGGCGGCGGCATGCTGGCCAGAAACTGATTGACGAAGGCCTGGCTATACTCCTCCAACAGTTCCGCGACGCGCTTTGGGTTTTCCGAGCGCACGATGAGGCCGGCGTGGTGGTGCTTCTTCATGCGATAGACAATCTCCGGCGCATTGAAGGCTGAGGTGTCTGGGTCTTCTTCCCTGGCCAGACAGAGGACGCTACCGGCGTAATCCTCGCGCGGAACGGGTGGCTCGTACTTTTCTCCGCGCAGATGGGCTACTTCGATCTTGGCCCACTCCCTCCATAGATTGACGCCAGTCGAATGCTCTACCAGATCGACGATGAAGGCGCCGCCGACCCGGGCGGCGATTTCAAGAAAGTAAAACTTGCCGTCGGCGTGGGCGCGAATGTACTCGGCGTGGGTGACGCCGCGCTTGAGGCCGAGGGCTGGAGCAAGCTTGGCGTTGAGCTTGGTGAGCTGCTTCCAATCCTTGCTCTTGCGGTCCACGGTGCGGGTGGTGAAGACGCCGCCCTCATGCATGACTTGCATGGGCGGGCGGCCATACTGGTGAACGGAGGAGAAAACGACCTTGCCTTCGCTCACCACTGAGTCGACATGGAAGATGTCCCCGGGGACGAATTGTTCCATGAGGAAGAAGCTCTGGCGGTCGCCGAGCTCGTCCAGTGCGCGCCACAGATCTTCGGGCTCGTTGATCTTCTTAATCCCCAGGGCGGAGGCCTCGGAGCGCGGCTTGAGCAGCCAGGGAGCGGGCACGCGATCCATGTAGGCGCGGAGCTCGTCGTAGTTGAGCACGCGGACAAATTCAGGGACGAGGAAGCCTTTGTCGCGCGCTCCCATGCGCATGGCCAGCTTGTCGCGATAAAAGGCGATGGCGGTGGTGCCCATGCCCGGGATGCGCATGTGTTCGCGGAGCTGGGCGGTGATCTCCATGTCGAATTCGTCGAGCGCGGCCAAGCGGTCGAAGCTGCGTCCGCGCGCCAGCCAGGTTACGGTGTTGGTGATTTGCTCGTTGGTGAGACCGGAGGGCATGGTGACCAGTTCTTCGAGAATGTCACGCGGCCAGGGTCCGTCTTTGTGCTTATCGAGGGTCAGCAAGGTCGGCTTTACCCCGAGGTCGGCAAGCTGACGCATGAAGTCGTGGCCCTTCTCGTAGCTGGCGATACAGAGAAACCGCTCATTGCCTGACGACATGCTGCTCTCCTGAATAACCTGCTTGTCGATAACCTGCTGGATTGGGATATTCCTGGCAAGTGTGGATAGTTCTACCATAACGGCGAGCATCGACCGGGACAATAGGAGCCGGATACGTTGGCGACGAAGACGATACACTCAAACAGGCACTATGTTGACGCTTACGGATATAGCTGCGCTGCACGACCTGCTGACCTCCCGCTGGCACCAGGAGGCGCTGGAGACGTGGCGGCCGCCTGCCGACGCGTGGACTTCACTGGTGGCCCGGCAGCACCTGGCCAACTTCGAGCTGTGGCATACCGAAGATGCGGCACGCATTCCTGGCGCAACCGATGCCGATCTGGCGCGCATCAAGCGGCGCATTGACGAGACCAATCAGCGGCGCAACGATCTTTCGGAACAGATCGATACACTGCTGCTCAGCGGACTTGCGGAACGAGGCTTGCCCAATCTCGAGGCTCCGCTGCACTCCGAGTCTCCTGGGCTGATGATCGACCGGCTTTCAATTCTGGCGCTGAAGATTTTTCATACTGGAGAAGAGATCGAGCGGCCTGGTTCGCCTGAGGGTCACGCGGAGCGCAACCGGGAACGGCTGGAGATACTTACGGTACAGCGGGACGATCTGACCGGCTGCCTGAGCGCGTTGTGGGCCGAGACTTTGGCAGGTACCCGCCGCTTCAAGCTTTACCGGCAATTGAAGATGTATAACGATCCGGCGCTTAACCCCGCCGTCTATCTCAACCGGGGGTCCTGATGGCTTCTGACTGTATGCGCGAGTTACCACAAAATCCGGGGCCATTGACGCGGAACGGGGTTCTGCGTATAACAGGGGCCTGAAGATAGAATCACTTCTGTGGCCGTCGTGCAGGTCAACCGAAGTGAGAGATGTTTTGCATCAAAAGACATTTGCAGGATTTACCGACAGACCATGATGCTCGAGGCCCGAACAACCTTGTCCAGCCGCAAGAAGGCTAATTCATCGGCAGCCAGCGACTCAGCGAATCACGCGGGGAAACATGGCACGTCACAACCGGATGCTGCCACTCTGCATCACTACCAGTCTGCCCTGCAGTTGTTGCAGCAGGCGAAGTTCGAGAAGGCCTTGGTTGCGTTTGAAAAACTGCTGGGCACGGCGCCCGTGCCGCTCGCCGAGCGCTGCCGGATGTATGTAACGGCCTGCCATCGCGAACTGGCCAAGTCGAAGCTGGAGTTCGCTACGCCGGAAGAGCAGTATGACTATGCCATCTCGCTGCTCAATACCGACTACTACGAAGAGGCGCGGGAGCAGTTCAACGAAATCCTAGGGGGCCATCCGGCGGCGGACTACGCGCTCTATGGGCTTGCGGTCCTGGACGCGATCACCGGCCAGGTGGAAGAGTGCCTGGAGCACCTGACACGGGCAATCGAAGGCAATCCCAGAAACCGTCTGCAGGCGCGCACGGATACCGACTTCCACTCCATGCAGGACGATCCGCGCTTTACCGAGCTTTTGTATCCGGAAGCGCCGTAAGCTGCCCACGCGGGCCGGTTCCCATTCGAGAGATTCCTATTTGAGCACCTCCAACAAGAGCGCGCCGCAAAAGTCCCTGCGGGTGGTGGCGATTGGAGGCGGCACGGGCCTGTCCACGCTGCTGAGGGGGCTGCGCAAGCACGTCGCGGTGCCGGGTCTGGCGGCAACCCAGGACTGCGACCCCTGCCTGATCACCGACCTGGCGGCGCTGGTAACGGTAACCGACGATGGTGGATCCTCGGGGCGGTTGCGGAAGGGATTCAACATGCTGCCACCGGGCGACCTGCGCAACTGCATGGTCGCGCTGAGCGAAGAAGAAGATTTGATCGCGCAGCTCTTTCGGCATCGGTTCCGCTCCGGCGGCGACATGGAGGGGCACAACTTCGGCAATCTCTTTGTGGCCGCGCTTACCGAGATTACCGGTGACTTTGGACAGGCGATTCAACTGGCATCGAAGATTCTGGCCACGCGCGGGCGCATCTATCCGGTTACGACCGCCAACGCCACGCTGGTTGCCGAGATGGATGACGGAACGCGGGTCATCGGCGAGACCAACATCAGCGCCAGCAAGCGGCGCATTGTGGAATTGATGCTGGAGCCGGCGGATGCTCCGGCGCTGCCTGAGGCGCTCGAAGCGATTGAACGAGCCGACCTGATCACGGTCGGGCCTGGATCACTCTACACCTCGCTGATTACGAACCTGCTGGTGGAAGGGATTCCGGAAGCTCTGACCAAAGCGCGCGGATTACGGGTGTTTATCTGCAACCTGATGACCCAAGCGAATGAAAGCCTGGGGCTGACAGCATCACAGCATATCGAGCGGATTTACGAGCATACCGGGTCGCCTGTCTTCGACTACGCCATCATCAACACCGCGCCCGTCTCTCCGGAGATGCTGCTGCGCTATGCGGCCGAGGGGGCGGTACCGATCACGGCGGATGTGGATCGTATCGAGAGCATGGGCGTGCGCTGCATCGTGGGCAATTTTCTGAGCGAAGGCGATGTGCTGCGCCATGCCAGCGATCGGGTGACCGGCGCCCTTATGGAACTGGGACGGCTGGGCAGCCGGTCGGCCTAGACAGGCCTCACGATTCCTTTCCCGCTGGCTCACTGAGCCGTGCTGCCGATTCCATGATGCCGATAAGTGCGGTCCGCCGGAATCTGCTTCAGATGGCTGGCGCGGCGCTTTCGGTGGTGCGCTTGAGTTGGCCGCAGGCGGCGTAGATGTCGCGGCCGCGCGGGCGGCGGATGTAGGTCTGAATCTCAGCGGTAAGCAACTGCTTCTGGAAGGCTGCGACCGACTCGGCCGAGGGGCTGTTGTAGGCGATGCCGGGGCCGGGGTTCCAGGCGATCAGGTTGACCATTGCAGGCAGATTGGCGCGTTTTACCAGGCGAATGACCTCTTCGGCATGCTCAGGCTGATCTGTGACGCCGCCCAGCATCACGTACTCGAAGGTGACCCGCTCGCGAGGGCGGAAGGGGATGCTCCGCACGGCATCGAGGACGGCTGCGATATTCCATTTGCGATTGACGGGCATGATGGCTTCGCGAACTTCATCGTTTGGCGCGTTGAGGCTGATCGCCAGCTTGGGACGGACTTTTTCCGCGGCGAATCGCAGGATGCCGGGAACGATTCCTGAAGTTGACACGGTCATGCGCGGTGCGGCGATGCCAACCTCGTCGATGAGTAAGTGCACGGCGGCCATAAAGTTGTCGTAGTTGAGGAAAGGTTCTCCCATGCCCATAAAGACCAGGTTGACCCGGCTCTTGTTCAGCTCGACGTGGTGGCGATCAAGGACAGAAACAACTTGGCCGGCGATCTCGCCGGGAGTCAGATTGCGCTGCAGACCTAGCTTCGCCGTCAGGCAAAATTGACAGTTGACCGCGCAGCCGATCTGGCTGGAAACACAAATTGTTGCCCGCCGCCAGCTCCCTGGAGTAGGGCCGGTTGCGCCGTCCAAGTCGCGCTCATCGCTGAACTCCGCTCCGTCATCGCCTTCAGGCATCCAGACAGTTTCGACGGTTTGCAGGCCGGTCTGGATGAGATAGCGTTCGGTGCCGTCGACACTGCGGAAACTTTCAGCGATATGTGGACGGCCCACTTCCCAGCCTTCCAAGGCGAGCCGGTCGCGCAGGGCTTGCGGCAGAGTTGTGACCTGATCCAAGTGGGTAACCCGTTGTTTGTAGAGCGCATCGGCAAGCTGGCGGCCGCGATAGGGACGCTCGCCGAGCCTGGTAAACATCTCTGTGAGCGCGGCCAGATCCATGCCAAAGAGCGGATACATGGCCTGCGAGGTACCTGCCCCGGGGTCTGTGGGGGCATAGCCTTCCAGCGAGACGAGCGGGGCGGATTGGGAGTCAGAATCGGGCATGATGTTGAGCAGGAACGGAAACGCAAACGTGCAAACGGCCTGATGGGGCAAAGTCGAGAGCGTTCCCTTAAGAATAACAGCGGTTTCATTTCGGCCATGAGTTATCTGGAGCGCTGGTCCCAACTCGGCAAGCCACCGCACGAACGACTACAATCAAAGAGTCCATGATGAAGACCCGAACCGCGGCAATGCCGACAGCGACCGATCCCACCACTGAACGCAACCTTCGCCGCACCGTTCTGCCCAATGGGCTTATCGTCCTGACCGAGCGCATGGAGCATTTGCGCTCCGTGGCCATGGGAGTGTGGGTGCAGTCCGGCTCGCGCTATGAAGCGGCTGAGATCAACGGCATCTCGCATTTTGTCGAGCACATGCTCTTCAAAGGCACCAAATCGCGTTCTGCCCAGCATATCGCCCGCGAAATGGACGCTATTGGCGGCAATCTCGACGCCTATACCGGCAAGGAGACCATCTGCTTCAGCGTAAAAGCACTTTCGAATCATGTGCCGATTGCACTGGACGTGCTAAGCGACCTGGTGCTGAATCCGGTATTTGCCGACACGGATATTGAACGCGAGCGCGGTGTGATTCTCGAAGAGATCAAGATCGACGAGGACAACCCGGACGTGCTGGTGCACGAGATTTTTACCCAGAACTTCTGGAAAGACCAGCCGCTGGGCAAGCCGATTCTGGGAACGACGAAGACGGTCTCCGGGTTGCAGCAGCCTACGCTTTTCGACTATCACTCGGACCGTTTCCGCGCTGGAAACATGGTTTTCTCCGCCGCTGGACGGCTGGATCACGACGAATTTGTCGAAGCGATTGCGGAAAAGTTCGCCACGCTCGCGCCTGGAACGACGGAGTTTGCGTTTCAGTCCCCTGCCGTGAGCGCTCCGATCATTCTGCGCAATAAGAGGTCGCTGGAACAGGTGCAGATCTGCCTTGGGGTTCCATCACCGCCGGTTACAGACGAAAACCGCTATGCAACATTGATTCTGAACACGGTGCTGGGCGGCGGAATGAGCTCGCGGCTCTTTCAGACGATTCGCGAAGAGCGCGGCATGGCGTACTCGATTTACTCCGACCTGGCTCCGTATAGCGATACTGGTTCGCTGTGCGTGTATGCGGGCACCTCCGCGGATAAGACGCTGGAGATGCTGGACCTGGTGATGGCGGAGTTCTCCGCGCTGAAAGAAACGCCTCTCACCGAGGAAGAGCTGCACCGGGCCAAGGAGCAGGTGAAAGGCAACATTCTGCTGGGATTGGAAAGCTCTGGCTCGCGGATGAGCAACCTGGCGCGGCAGGAGATGTACTTCAAGCATTTCTTTTCCGTAGAAGAGGTGCTGGAACGGCTGGACGCCGTTACCGCCGACCAGGTACAGGCGATGGCGCAGAAGCTCTTTGTTTCCGAACGGATCGCCGTGACGCTGCTGGGCAGGTTGGATGGGCTGAAGCTGCATCGGTCCAGATTGGTTTGCTAGAGCTCCAGCTGCCGGATGCGTTTTTTTGGCAAGCGGATTGGCTTTCGTTCCCGTCTATCGCGTTGAGTGGGTGGTGCGCGGTGCGCGGGTCTTTTCATTTGGCTCCCGCAGGAGTTACGATTCACTCGTGCAGGTTGTGCACCTGCCAACCGGATTCAGCTTTACCCCTGAGGCTTTGGATGACCATGAATACCTTGTTGAAGAGAACCCGCCGCCAGCTCTCAAACGGCTCGAGACAGCCCGGCTCGAGGCAGCCGAATGGCTTCACGTTGATGGAATTGCTGATCGTAATCAGCATCATGCTGATTCTGATGCTGCTGGCGATTCCCAACTTCAACAAGATGAAGGCCCAGGCCAATGAGACTTCAGCGATCAACTCGCTGCAGGCGATCTACAAAGCCGAGATTCAATACCAGACGACGTATCCTTCGAACGGTTTCGCGTGCTCGCTGCAGGCGCTGGGCGGCGATCCAAAAAGTGGCCAGCCGACGCCAGCCTCGGCTCAGTTGCTGCAGGGCGATCTGCCGGCAGGCGTGAAGGCGGGCTATACCTTCAACATCGTCAACTGCTCGAAGGTTACAGTGAACAACGTCGATCAGGTCACGAGCTTCCAGGTGACTGCCGTTCCGCAATCGGTGGGCAAGACCGGCAATCGCGGTTTCTGCATCGATGAGTACAACGAGATCAAGGCCGATCCACAGGGCGGGACCAACTGCACGCAATCGATTCAGTGATCGAAATTTCCCCAGGCTCCAAAGGCAGTAGGTTCGCGCGACGGATGCTCTTCCGCAGCATGGCCCTGCTGCTTTTTACTGCTCTCAGCATGATTGGGCTCGCCGAGCAAGCGCCGCCGAAGACTGCCAACGAACTCGCAAAGCGTGTCGACGAGCACTACAACCATCTGCAATCGCTCAAAGCAAACTTCAATGAGAAGTATGACGGCTTGGGCATGCATCGAGATGAGTCGGGCACGATGCTGCTGCGCAAGCCGGGACGCATGAAGTGGGAGTATGCCAGTGCGCCTAACGCCGGTCCATCCGGCAAGGTTTTTGTACTGGATGGCAAGTATGCCTGGTTCTATGCGCCGGGCGACACACAGGTGCAACGCATCTCTGCGAGCCAGCTTGACGATTTGCGCTCGCCGCTGCGGTTTCTGCTGGGCCATACAAAGATCGAGTCGGAGCTGCAGAGCCTGACGCTGACGACTTCAGCAAATGGCACTTACACACTCGCCGGACAGCCCAAAGGCCAGCAGCAGCGGATCGCCAGGTTATCACTGACCGTGACAGCAGCAGGCACTATCACTGGCATCAAGATCGAAGAGACCGACGGAGCGCAGACGAGCTTCACCTTTACGGGCGAAGAGCCGAATGCAACGCTTCCTGAAAGCACCTTTCATTTCACGCCGCCTAAAGGGATTCCGGTGGTGGATTCCCTTCCGCCGGTGTAGCCGTCACTCGTAACGCAGAGCTTCAATGGGATCGAGATTGGCGGCGCGAATGGCTGGGATCATTCCGCTGACCAGGCCGGTGACAATCAGGATGCCGGTCGCCACGATCACCGAAGTCGGCGAGATCAGCAGGTATATGTCGGCCTTCTCAGCGTGTTCGGCAATGTTGCTATAGAAGCGGATGCGTCCGACGGCTACCGATACAACCTCAGCCAGCAAGATGCCCGCCAGACCGCCTACGCCGGTGATGACAAAGGCTTCCGCGAGGAATTGCGTGAGGATATGCCGCTTCTGCGCGCCCAGCGCTTTCTCAATGCCGATCTCGCGGGTACGCTGTTGCACGGCCACGAACATGATGTTCATGAGGCCGATGCCGGCGATGCCCAGCGTGAGCGCGCCGACCAGTGCCAGCAACACCTGCAGCGCGATAGACAGGATACGAAACTGGCTTAGCTGCTCCATGAGATTGGCGACGTAGATGGCATGACGGTCCGAGGGGCGGAAGTTATGTGCGGCGGCGAGGGTAGCGCGCAGATTCTTCTCCACCTGCTCATGGTCGCCGACGTAGTTCATCCAGATGCCGTCAAGATACTTGGTGTCCTTGATGTCGCTCATGGTGCTGAAGGGGATATAAATCTGCCGGTTCGCGTCGTTGTCCCCTTCTTGCATTTTGGCTTCCATCACGCCGATTACCGTGAAGCGAATGCCGTTGAGCCGGATGGACTCGCCGATGGGGTAGGCACCGGAGAAAAGCTTGGTTTTGGCCTCCGAGCCGATCACGGCCACATGCGCCCGCTGCTGTTCCTCGGCGCCATTGAAGAAGCGACCGGTGTCGGTGGGCAGGTGCATCACTTCCTGGCCGACTGGCAAAACCCCGTTCACCGTCCAGGTATAGGTGTGCAGATCGTCCTGTACGGGAACATCTTTGCTGACCATGGGCGTGATGTGAATGAGGCCGGGAACACCATTCCAGATGGTGTCCACGTCGTCCTGGGTAAAGCGCACCTTTACGCCCGCTTTGTCACCGCCTGCCTGCTCACTGGTGCGACCGGGAAAAGTGCCGATCAGCGTAGTGCCCCATTGGGCAAATATCGCCTCGATGGCGCGGCTGAAGCCTGCGCCGTAGGCCAGAAGCAGGACGACAGTGGCAATGCCCCACGCCATGCCGACAATGGTGATCGTGGTGCGGCGGCGGTTGAAGACCATTGCGTCCCACGCCTGCATGAGAATGTCTTTCAGCATGAGAGTCTCCTATTCCCTTCGCAGCGCTTCCACCGGCTCCAGCGCCGCAGCCATGCTGGCCGGATAAACGCCTGCCACGATGCCACAGGCCGCCAGCGAACCCATCGCCAGCGCCGCCGACCACCATACCAACTGAGGCGGGTCGAAGCCCGGCATCTTGCCCGTCAGCAGCGCCTGCAAAATCGCCATGAAGCCCGCCGAAATGCCGATGCCGATGACTCCGCTCACCGTAGTCAGGATCAGCCCTTCCCAGAAAAATTGCGCCAGGATGCTGCCTTTGGTTGCTCCCAGCGCCTTGCGCAGGCCAATCTCACGCGTGCGCTCCGTGACTGACACCAGCATAATATTCACGATGCCCACCGCGCCCAGGCCCAGCGTGACAATACCTACTCCGCCCAGAAAAACATCCATGGCGTCGAAGATCTTGTCCACCAGTTGTGAGGTATGGATGGAATCCCACTCGTCAAAGGCCTCTTTCAGTGAAGGGTCGAAACCGTGATTAGCGCCGATCACGCGGTGCACTGCCAGAAGCGCTGCTGTGTCTTCGCTCCGGATTGCGGGCTGGTATTGGATTGAGCTCAGCGCGTCCTGGGGAAGGTTCTCGCCCTTCATGGCGAAGAGCTCCTGCATGGTGGTGAGCGGGATGTAGATCTTCTGGTCGTCAAAATCGTTGTTGCCGCGACCGATAGTGCCCACGCGGCCAACGACGGTAAAGCTAGTCCCGTTGATGTTGATTGTCTCGCCCAGCATGGGATGGCCGGGAAAAAGCAGATGCGCGCTCTTGAACCCCAGCACCACCACATGGCGCCGGTCACGCAGATCGCCCGCGTTGATAAAGCGGCCTTCCTCGATGGGAACAAAACGAACATCGGCAAAGTTCGGTTCGACGCCCATAGTTTGCGACGAGGTGTTGGACCAGGCGCTCACCTGGTAAAGATCCTGGCGAATCAACAGAGCGGTCGCCGAACGCACTTCCGGCAGCCTGCGCACGTCGGCTACGTCCTTGAGGGTGAGCTTGTAGGGTCGCATCGCCGTGTGCTGATTGGGCAGCGCGGGGATGGTGGCGCTGAACATCATAATGACGTCATTGCCCACGCTGGCCAGGTTGCGCCGCTGGCCGCTGCGGAAGCCCTCACCGAGGCCGACGAGCACCAGCAGCGAACCCACTCCCCAGGCAATGCCGAACATGGTGAGGAAGGTGCGCAGCTTGTTGGCCATCATGGCCCGGAAGACTTCCCCAAGAGTATCCGCGAAGGTTTGCATAGAGTCGGCCCAGTTGCGAATGGCAGTTGCGATACACGTTGCCCGTTTGTATCTACGCGAAAGGCGGGCACAATGTTCCACCGCGCAGGTGTGGATTTCCGTTGGATTGGTTCAGCGGTCCCAGGTCACCGGCCCTTGGTCACATTCCGGGCGCGGCGGCTTCGGTTGAAGCGCGTTCGGCTGGATCTAGCTCGATGGTGGGGCGGCAGCCCAGCCGCTCCCAGAAACCGCAGACCAGGGCCTCCGCCGCCGGCGTGGTCCGGCTCGTGGCGCGGAGAGGAACGACAGCCTGTTCCTCGCGCGCCAGTTCAGAAGCTTCGACGGCGATGGCAATGCACAGCTGTGGACGATAGGTACAGCTTGCCAAATCAGCGATGGAGAGATTGGTGGTCGGTGTGGCGAAGACCGTGCGCGGCGGAGCCATGCGGTCGAGCAGGCTGAAAATCTCCAGCTTGGATTCGAGCTCGTCCGGAACGCAGTCGATGGCCAGATCGGCATCGCGCACGGCTTCTTCCACCGTACTGGCGAAGCGCACCAAGGGCATGGCTTCGGGACCGAGAGCTTCACGCAGCGATTCTTCCGCGTGCCGCAGGCTTGAGGGCATCACGTCTTCGAGAATGACGCAATAGCCGGCGCGCGCCGCTTGAAGGGCGAGACGCCGCCCCAGGGGACCGGCGCCGATGATGGCCACGGTAAGAGCGGTGAACGGCAAGACTAGAGCGAGGTCGGCAGGGCCGATTTGGAGGCGAGAGCGTCCAGCACATCCTGGGCGCTGGGTTTAGCCTGGGCCAGGTGCGCGGAGACAAGGGCGCGTTCGCTGTCATCGAGCGTCGCCACTCCAGTGAGGATGCGGCGCAGAGTCACTGAGACATCGTCGATGTAATTCATCAGGCGGATTGCTTCTCCGGAGAGCGGCATGGCTTTTTCCCTCACTTGTGCTTGCAGCAAGTCTTATTGTCTGCGGTTGGGGTATGGGGTGTAAAGGCAAGCCGGTTGCCGGGCGGACCTCGATCGCCTTCAACTCATATTCAGACGCTTTTGCAGGGACGTATGATGGGTGCGAATTTGTAGATGCATAAAATTTGGAGCCGTCGTTCGGCAATACAGAGTCCTGGACGATCGAGGCTTCGTCTTTTACCAAGTACATACCTCAGCGCGAAAAACTGTAATCAGAGGTCGTGTCAATGTCTGGATTGAATTGGAACCGGCGCCGGTTCATGAAAGTTTTGGGTTCAGTTGCTGCAACCGCGAGCGTCTCGCCAACAGCTCTTGCCGAGAAGACTACGATTGCGCTCGCCGTTGATCCAGCCGACAGGATCGCGGCTGCGAAGCCCACTGCCTGGGCCATTGAACAATTGACTCAGACATTGCAGGCGCGCGGCATTTCCGTCACACGGGTTGCGAAGCTGCAGGATGCGGTCGCTGGAAGCCTTTGCATTGCAGCATCCGGAGCGGAAAGTGCTATGGCGCGGCGTATGTTAAGCGATGCAGGAGTTTCAGTCGCGGCAGTGCCAGAGGCTCTCGGCCTGGTGACTACGCATGTAGAAGGAAGGAAGACGTTGCTGGCATGTGGCCATGACGTACGGGGCCTGGCTTATGCGCTCACTGAGCTGGCGGAAGTTGTGCAGAACGCTCACGACGCGACAGCAGCGATCGCTGCGCTTGCCGCGGTTGAGCCGCTTTCCGAGCGGCCGGCGAATGAAGTGCGAAGCATGATGCGCTCGTTTTGCAGTGACGTTGAGGACAAACCCTGGTACAACGACCGCACGATGTGGCCCGCTTATTTCGACACGCTGGCGAAGCAGCGGTTCAATCGCTTCAATCTCGCGTTTGGAATCGGATACGACTTCATTCGCCATGTTACGGATGCCTACTTTGAATTCACCTATCCATTCCTGCTCAAGGTCCCTGGATACAACGTGCGCGTCCCGCAGCTGCCTGATGCGGAACGCGACCGCAACCTGGAGACGCTGAGGTACATCAGCGAGGAATGCGTGCTGCGCGGACTGGAGTTCCACGTCGGGCTGTGGATGCATGGTTATGAATGGATCGACAGCCCAAATGCAAACTACACCATTGAAGGATTGGACAAGACTACGCACGGCCCGTACTGCCGCGATGCGGTGCGAATGCTGCTCAAAGAAGTTCCGAATATCAGCGGGCTGACCTTTCGCATTCACGGCGAGAGCGGCGTGCAGGAGGGCAGCTTCGAGTTCTGGAAGACCGTCTTTGACGGAGTAGCAACCTGCGGCAGGCGCGTGGCAATCGATATGCACCCCAAGGGCATGAGCGAACAGATGACAGAGATTGCGCTGGCTACGAAGCAGCCTGTTTCTATGTCGCCGAAGTTCTGGGGCGAGCACATGGGCATGACGTATCACCAGGCCGACATTCGCAAGCTGGAGAAGCCGCGAGCCGAGAACAAGACCGGCCTGATGGCGCTGAGTGACGGCACACGCAGCTTTCTGCGCTATGGTTACGGCGACCTGCTGCGTGAAGACCGCAAGTGGAGTGTTGTACATCGCATCTGGCCGGGAACGCAACGCATTCTGTTGTGGGGCGATCCGGTGTTTGCAGCGGGATACTCGCGGGCATTCAGCTTTTGCGGAAGCAGCGGCGTAGAGATCATGGAACCTCTCACCTTCAAAGGACGGCGGGGATCTGGCATTGCCGGTAGCCGCTGCGGCTATGCCGATGCGAGCTACAATCCGCGCTGGGACTGGGAAAAGTTTGAATATTCAACACGCCTCTGGGGGCGATTGCTCTACAACCCTGAAACCAATCCGCAAGTGTGGCGAAGGTCTTTGCAGAAGCAGTTCGGACCGGGCGCGATCGCGATGGAGTCGGCACTGGCGAGCGTGAGCCGGATTTTACCGACCATCACAACTGCATATGCCCCGTCGGCGGCGAACAACCTGTATTGGCCCGAAGTTTACTGCAACCAGTCGATGGTGAATGCTAAGGATTACGAACCGTATTCCGATGCGCTTGCGCCGCGTGTCTTTGGCAATGCGAGTCCGTTCGACCCAGCGCTGTTTCTGTCCGCGAATGAGTACGCCGAGGAACTGCTGAATAGAAATTCAAGCGGAAAATACACTCCGGTTGAGGTGGCACAGTGGATCGAAGACGCTGCAGCAGCGGGACGTGCGGCGTGGGCACAGGCTGAAGCAACGGCGAGTGGACGCGACTCGGCAGCGTATCGGCGAATGAAGATAGACATAGAAATTCAAGCGGGGCTTGGCGAATTCTTCGGTGCGAAGTTTCGCAGCGGCGTCCTCTTTCACCTCTATGAACTCACACATGAGCGAGCGCCCCTTGAAGCGGCTATCGCCCACTACAAGAAAGCTCGTGCAGCGTGGGCATCGCTGGCAGAAGCAGGTCGCGGCGTATACGTCGAGGACATCACAGTAGGCGAGCAACCCTATCTTCGCGGCCACTGGATGGATCGGCTGCCGGCCATCGACAGAGACATCGCTGCACTATCGGCTTTGCTGGATGACAATTTAACGAAGCAAATCTCGCCGAAGGTCGAAGCCGCGATGCGGATTGCGCAGAGGCCACCGCAACGCACGTCCCCTGCGATTCATCACACTTCACCCATGCGCTTCAAGCAAGGCGGGGCACTTCGGCTTGTGCTCTCCGGGCCTGGCAGCATAACCAATGTCGAGGTACATTATCGACACCTCAACCAGGCAGAGAACTACATCTCAATAGCCATGGAAAAACAAGGCGCAGAGTATGCTGCGAGTATCCCCGCGCCCTATACAACGACCAATTTTCCGCTGGAGTATTTCTTCTCCGTAACCACAAGCGATGGAAAGACCAGCTTGTATCCGGGCTTCACGCCTCAGCGAACAAACCAACCGTACTTTGTCGTGCGCAGTGTTTAAACAAGCGCGCAATCTACTGAGCGTGCAACCGGATCAACGCTACGCCCTGTCGCGGCAATGACATCGAAATGACCACGGCGCCGTTCGCGCCAACTGCAGGATGCGTGCTTTCGAGCTGCTCAAGCCCACCAGCCGCCTCCAGCTTCTGCTGCTGTTCGGCTGTAGGCTTGGCGGGGCTGCCCATCTGTTGCCACACAGCATAAGCATTGCTGTGCTGCGCGTCCATGCGAAACTCCTCCGCGGTGAGAGTCTTGCCAGAGAAGCCGCTCAGCCCGGTGATGTTCAGAACAATCGACGCGGGCTCATGAGGAAGATCATCGTCATGATAGTTCCAGATGAGCACGTCTACCTCGTGCCCCGCGTTGCCCGAACTGCGCGTCGCCACCGCATTCACATCGTCAGAGCCAAGCACGCTCTCCTGCACAATGTCGTCGAGCGACACAGCGGCAGATCTCTCCGTTTTGAGCCATTGACCTCCAAGCTTGCCCATCATGCGGAAAACATTCAGCACCGGCTTGTCCACGCCATTGGTGGCCAGTTCGCGAAAGCCGGCGAAGTAAGGCTGATCTTCAAACTCAAAGGCCCATGTTACGGAACCTTCAATTGTCACACCGTATTTGCGCGCCAACTCATAGGTGTGCATGGTCGCCTCAGCGACGCTTACTCCGTAGAGTGGTCCGTTGCGATAGCCATTGGCTGCGCCCTTGCAGGCGGCGCAACCCTCAGGGTCGCTCTCGCCAAGGACAATCGGCGTATTCTTCCACTCGGGATACGAAGCAATCACGCGCATTCCGCGCTCGACCGCACGTAGTTGATGGCCGATGTCCATGCGAACGTGGCCGTCTACATTAGATGGACGGCCCTTTGGGTGATAGCTGATGAAGTCAAGAGGAGCACCCGTTTTCCCTGTGGCCGCGTTCCTGCCGTGTGCGCAATGCTCCAGGAACTGGCGCAGGAAAGCCTCGGCATGGCTCGATGCAACACCGGTCGACTCCGGCCCTCCGATACGCGCGTGTGGCAGCACGGTACGAACCGCGTTGGCGGCTACGTCATAGAGGCGATCGTACTCTTCAGGAGTGCCGTGCCAGTAGCTGATATCCGGCTCATTCCACACCTCCCACATCCATCCATCGACGTCGCTTCCGTAACGCTCGTGCATGTGCTCCGCATAGGCGTGGACGAGCTTGCCCCACTTGTCGTAGTCCTTAGGCGGATAGGCCCAACCGGTGTCGATCCCTCCCTTTGGAAAGGTGTGGCGATAAGGCTCCGGGTGCGTCGAAAGCGCCTCAGGCATGAAGCCGATCTCCACCAGTGGACGAACGTGAGCCGCCTTGAGCGCGTCAAAGATGCGGTCAGTAATGGTGAAGTCGTAGACGGCAGTGCCATCCGGTTTTTCCGTATAAACATTGGTCGAGCCCCACTTCAGCGAGGCTTCGCCATTTCCGGTGGTGAACAGATTGTGAGCGCGAAAGTATACAGGCACCGGGCTCAGCGCACTCAACTCGTGGAGCAGCTTCTGGCCGTTGGCGGCATAGATATAGTTTGGCTCGTCAGCGCCAAAGAAATTCCACATCGGCTTGTAGTCGCCCGCAGGCTGATCAGCATGCACGACGATCGTGACAGGTTTTGGCGGCTGAGCTGCGGCTGGAAGGAGAGCGAGAGCGCAGCAGAGCACTCTCGCCGTGGAATAGAAGAAAGACCTGCCGATTGCAGTCATGCATGCTCCGGAGAGAGAGGATCGCGCGATCATCGAACAGACCGATCTTACTGTACCCGGAGCCTCATCGTGATGCACATGCGGTTACATATCGAAGCTCCAAGGCATCCTTACTGTGCGACGGGAAACAGGGTCTTTCGAAAGAGAATCGCTCCTTCTTCAAAGCCCAATCCCGCAGGTTCGAAACCACATTTTTCCAGCACGCGTATTGAACCGCGCAGATGGGGAAAGGTCTGTGCGACGAAGGCGCGAATCTTTCTTCGCGTCTGCAGCCAGGGCAACATAGCCTCCACTGCTTCGACAGCAAACCCCTGTCGCTGCCATGCCGGTACGATGCCATAGCCGATCTCGGCTTCGCCGGTCCCGGGCTTGGGAAAGCCGCAGCCGAAGCTACCGATCAATGTCCGCTCTCGGGTTCGCTTTGAGTCATCTGCGTGGCGCAGCATCAGGTAGCGGCACCAGCCGGTCGCTTCTGCATCCTGCGCAATGAGATTTAACAGATAGTCGTAAACATGCGGCTCCCAGTTTTCATGCGGCCACCCATCGGGAACTTCAGCGTGGAGAATTGCTCCGAGTTCTGCACGCATCTGCGGACTGTTCCTGAGCTGGCAGTGGAGCGATTCCGCTGTCACAGGAACCAGGTCGAGACGAAGCGTTTTCACATCCTCAAAGACGGAGGCTTGAGGCGATAGAAGTTGAGAAGATGTTGAATTGTGGGTCATGGGTTCGCTTTCAGAAACCGGTTGTCCATCTGGCATTCTGGACGCAGACACTACTGCTCACCGCAGAAAATGCGGGATCTATCGTGCTGCACAACTCGGGTTCAGCGAAGGACGATCATAGGCGACAGCGGAATAGTAGCACGTTGGGGTGCTACCGCAAAGCTTGCCGCGAGGCACTCCCCAGGCGACGCAGAGGCTCGCGGCTTTTCAATTGCCCTGACAATCCGAGAACCGCGTTTGAGCGCAGTTCTCGGGCGAGTATTCGGGCGGACTCAGGTGGTGAACTGCCGCTATCGCGAGACTACAAGAATTTTGAAGGTGCCCGGCTTGGCAACAGGCCTGCCGTTGGCGCCAGGTTTCTGATCTTCAAAGTCGGCGGTTGGCAGGAATATTTTGTGGCTCACGGTATCGATGCCCATGGTCTTGGCTCCGCGTTTTGTTTGCAACGACTCAACCACTTCATACTTACCGGCAGACGATTTACGGATGACCGCCAGTGTGCCGTCACCGCAACTGGCGAAGCCTTCACCTTGATCGACCTTGGTGGCATCGACGCCTGCCCCGATAGGCAGGTCAGCGAGAACCTTTCCCGACTCGGTGCTCATGATTATCATCTTCTGAGGCTTGCGGCAGCCGATCAGAAGAGCATGGCTTCGAGTGTCAATTGCCATTCCCACCGGCGATCCTCCAGGAGCGACCGGCCAGCGAGCCGTGACTTTTCTTGTTTTGAGATCGACCACAGCGACGGTATTTTTGTCTTCCAGATTTACATAAGCTTTACCGACTCCGTCCGCAGCTAGAAACTCGGGCGCACCGCCAAGTTCAATCGGCGGTGCGATCTTTCCGGATTTTGGATCGATATCGGGTTTAATCGTGATGAGACTATTACTATCCCCAGCACTGACCAGAATGCGATCTGATCCCGGGTCGTAAATGATGCCATCGGCGTCCGGTTGCGCGATGATGGTTCCGAGGATGGAATTAGTTTTCAGGTCGAAAACAACAACAGCGCCGTTGCCGCCGCCATCGGTGATAAATCCACGGTTGAGCTTCGGGACCAGCGCTACTCCGTGGGCTTTTTGCTGACCAGGGATGTCGCCGAGAATCTTGCCTGATACGCCGTCAATGACCAGTGTATGAGTGACTCGCGGTACGTAGAGGCGATGCGTCGCGGAGTCCACGGTCAGGTAGTCCATCCCTCCCGGGCCGCCAATTTCGAAAGTCTTCTCTAAATGCCATTTTGACTGTGCATGAGCTGAGATATTTGCGTATAAAGCGCAGGAAAGAAACGCTGCGGCTGTGGCCAGATATTGAGATGCTCGCATTGTGGATGTCTCCGTGGATAAATCTGAGATGACGATATGCGTGCAGCCTTAAGAAAACATTAAGGAGGGAGCGATCCTCACATCGCATGCGAATCGGTTCATCTCTGCGTGGATTTCAAGCGTAAATGTAAAGCTCGCACCAGACACGGTACACAACCGGCGAATCGGCGCTCCAATCTTCCGCAAAATATCTTCCGCTTCTTCAGGAACGCTTAACATTCATCGCCCATTCTCAAGCAATGAGAAAATTACCGATTCTCTCATTTCCGTTCATTTTCCTCGCCGGTCTGGCGGCTGCCACCGGCGCGCTGGCGGCTGAACGCACCGTTCCCTGCAACACCCTACCGAACTGCGGGATTGTATAGTGCGACAATGCGTAAGTTGGGACATATCGGCCAACTTACCAGCCTCGGAATATCTGCACCAGCAGCCATGCGTTCAATGCAGCGATAACGATGGCGATCGTCCAGGCTAGCACTTTCAGCCATAGCGCGTTGGCAAACTGCCCCATGATGCGGCGGCTGCTGGTAAAGGCTACCAGCGGGAAGACCGCGAAGCTCAATTGCATGCTGAGAACGACCTGGCTGAAGACGAGCAGGCGCGCAGTGCCGTGTTCGCCGTAAAGTGCAACGACGATCACCGTCGGAATGATAGCCAGCAAACGCGTGATAAGTCTGCGCTGCCACTGGGGCAGGCGAATGTGCAGGAACCCTTCCATGACAACCTGGCCCGCCAGAGTGCCGGTCAATGTCGAGTTTTGGCCCGATGCCAGTAGCGCGATGGCAAAGATGGCGCTGGCGCCGCCAACCCCGAGCAGCGGCGAAAGCAGGCGGTAGGCGTCCTCGATTTCGGCAACCTCCGTGTGGCCGCTGCGATGGAAGACGGCGGCGGCCACGATGAGAATGGCTGCGTTGACGAAGAGAGCCATGGTGAGCGCCGCTGCGGAATCCCAGTTGGCGAAGTGGATAGCTTCGCGCTTCCCTTCCGGCGTGCGTGGATAGTTGCGCGTCTGCACCAGCGAGGAATGCAGATACAGGTTGTGCGGCATCACAGTGGCGCCGAGAATGCCGATGCCGATGTACAGCATTTCTGGGTTGGACATCAGTTGCCGCGAAGGCACCAGGAGGCTGCGCAGGATAGGCGCGAATTCCGGACGGGAAAGCAGGATCTCGATGCCGAAAAGAGCGGCGATAGTACCGATGAGCACAATGACCAGCGCTTCGAGGTAGCGGAAGCCGCGATGCTCAAGGAGAAGAATAAGCAGCACATCGAGACTGGTGATAAGCACGCCCGCCAGGAGCGGAATGTGGAAGAGGAGTTGAAGAGCGATGGCTGAGCCGATAACCTCAGCCAGGTCGCAGGCGGCAATGGCGATCTCAGCAATAATCCAGAGGCCAACGGCGACCGGGCGGCTATATTGGGCGCGGCAGGCCTGCGCCAGATCCTGCTCGCCGGCGATGCCGAGTTTGATGGCCAGGCTTTGCAGCAGGATGGCCATCAGGTTCGACAGCATAATGACGAAGAGCAGGGTATAGCCATAGCGCGAGCCGGCGGCGAGATCGGTGGCCCAGTTGCCGGGGTCCATGTAACCGACGGAGATGAGGAAGCCGGGCCCGATAAAGCCCAGAAGGCGACGCCACATCTGCGGTGAGCGTGAGACGCGGACCGAGGAGAAGACGTCCGGCATGGAGGGCCGTGAAGTTTCTATTGCCGGAGCCGGTTTAACGCTGAACTGGGTCGCCATGAGTGGGCGGGCGCATTGCCCTTAGCGATAGTATGCCACAGGATATTAACTATGGTTAATAAATTTCTTGCTTTATCTGCCCGATCAACGATCCTTATTGGGTTTTGCCCCTGGAAGTGCCACGTTTCACCCAAACTCTCTCAGCTGCCGGCCGGCCCAGGGTGATGGCGCCTTTGGGAGTTTCAACACCTACGGTCTGATCGTAGTTTTTCGCGGTGAGATGGACGCGCGTGTTGGGGCTGATACCGGATTGATGGAGAAAGACGAGCAGTTTTGGATCGCGCTCGTAGAGAGCGGTGACGACATAATCTGTATTTTCGGCTCCTTCGGAAAGCGGGATGAGGCCGCGCTTGCGGCGCTGTGCCGGACTTTCTGGCAGCACGGTGTTGCCGTGGGGACAGGTGCCCTGCTCCCCGAGTTTTTCGATCAGGCGCGCTTCGAAGGCGGGTGAGACGGCGTGTTCGAGACGCTCGGCTTCGGCATGAATTTCGTACCACTCCATGCCGAAGACTTCGCTCAGCATCCGCTCGATCAGGTGGTGGCGCAGGGCGGTGCGATAGGCGGTCTCTTTGCCGGTTGTGGTCAGGCGCACGATTCCGTCGGCTTTCACGTCGACGAAACCGTCGCGCTTGAGACGCTTGAGGGCATTGGTGACGGCGGGGGCGGAGACGGAGAGCCAGTGGGCCAGGGTCGCGGGGATGACGTTGTGGCCTTCGGACTCGGCTTCGAGGATAGCCTTGAGGTAATCCTCTTTAGAGACGGTGATGGAGTCAGTCATGGGTTCAAGTGGATCGGAAGCAAAGTTTGATTATAGGCAGGCGTCCGCTTGAGGTGCCGGAAATCGCTGATTCGGATTGTTCCACGATTGGCACCGCGGGGCGAATGGGACGGCCGCAGAATGGGTTTGTTGGATGTGGTGTGTTTTGAGAGGGATGGATTTGCTGAAAATTAGGGGGTTTTGTGCCTCATCACAGCGAATGGAGATTTCGCGCCCTGAGCGCTTGTGGAGCATTGCGCTAATTCTCTTCTCCTTACCGGCGGTTGCGCGTCTGCGCAGCCAATCGTTTGCGGCGAGCGAGTCTAAGCTCCCGATTGAAATTGTAGAGGGCGTATAGCATGAAGCCTGTGCCCGGAACTCCCAGAGTCCAGAGCACGATATCTCTGAGCAAGGAGCACCTCCCTTTACCTTGTGCCTGCCTGAAGGTTAGGGAGAGGTTGATAGTGACGGCCTGAGGAATTCCTAAATTGTTTGTAAGGGCTTGCAAGCGAGGCAGTAGCGGAAAGACGGTTTACGATTGCCCATCCGCGACTCAGGCTGAGATTGCTGAGGCGGTCTGGGCGGTGAGTGGGATGAGCGGGGCTATGGGGTCATTATCACGGTCGGTGACTTCTACCAGGTCAGCGAGGCCGCGGGCTATATCTTCGGTCCAGGAGCCTTCGGGAGCGCGCCAGCTCCAATTGCCGGCGGCGACGGCTGGGGTGTTCATGCGAGCTTCGGAGCCGAGGGCGAGCAGGTCCTGCGCGGGGACGATGGCCATCTCGGCGACGGAGGAGGATGAGGCGCGCATGAGCGACCAGACGGGGCTGAGGGCGACAGGACCGACGTAGGTTTCGACTGCGGCACGCTCGGCTTCTGTGGCTTTTTGCCACCAGCCGAGGGTGGTGTCGTTGTCGTGCGTGCCGGTGTAGGAGACGAGGCTGGGCACGAAGCGGTGTGGCAGGTGATTACGCGACTCGGCATCGCCGAAGCCGAATTGTAAAACTCTCATGCCGGGCATAGATCGGCTGAGGCGCAGAGCGTCGACTTCAGGGGTGATAACACCCAGGTCTTCTGCGACCAGAGGTAGCGGGCCGAGGATATGTTCGATGCGTTCGAAGAGCTCGGCTCCGGGGGCTTTAACCCATTCGCCGTTGACGGCAGTTTCTTCTGCTCCGGGGATGGACCAGTAGGCTTCGAAACCGCGGAAGTGGTCAAGGCGGACGATGTCGTATTGCATGACACTGCGGCGGATGCGCTGTACCCACCAGGCGTAGCCGGTTTCGGCGAGGACATCCCAACGATAGAGGGGATTGCCCCAGCGCTGACCCGTGGGAGAGAAGTAGTCGGGTGGCACTCCTGCGACGCGAATCGGCTGAAGATCATCGTCGAGCATGAAGAGGTTGGGATTGGCCCACACATCGGCTGAATCCATGCTGACAAAGATAGCAACATCGCCGAGGATGCGAATTTTATGCTTGGCGGCGGTGGCGCGGAGGGCTTTCCACTGTTCTTCAAAGGCAAACTGCAGGACCTGCTCAGTGGCCAGGTCGCGCGCGAAGGTGGTTGCAGCTTCGGCCATGGCTGCAGGCTCGCGGCGACGCAACGGTTCAGGCCAGGCTGTCCATGCACCGGTCTTGAAGTGACGGCGGAAGACGGCGTAGTGGACATAATCGTTGAGCCATGAGGCTTCCTGCGAGCAGAAGGCGGTGAAGCGGTGCCACTGACTCTGCAGGTTCTCATCGCTGGCTCCGCGATCAAGAAAATTGCGCGCGGCTTCATAGAGGATGGGCTGCTTGCGGGCTTCGATATCTTCGAAGTCGACGTTACCGCCGCGACCGGCGAGGTTGGCGATGCGATCGCCCGAGATCCAGCCCCAGTCAGAAAGGAATTCCACGCTGATGAGATTTGGATTACCGGCGAAGGCCGAACTGCCCGCGTAGGGCGAGTTTCCGTAGCCGGTGGGGCACAGAGGCAGCACTTGCCAGATGTGCTGTTTGCCAGCGGCGAGAAAGTCGAGGAACTTGTACGCCTCGGGGCCGAGGTCACCGATACCGCCGTAGGAGGCAAGAGAGCTGATGTGCATCAGGACGCCGGAAGAACGTTGGAAGCGCATGGGTTCATTATCCGATGGATCGATGAAGATCAACGCTCAAAAAGCAACAGGACCGTCCGAGGTGGGACGATCCCGTTGCTGAAAAGCCTGAATTGGAGGGCTGTCCGAAAAGCAGATCCTCCGCTACGCGAAGGATGACAAAAAGAAAGGCAAATGCAAAAGTCTCCTAGCTGACCGTGCTGGACTCAATTGCCGGGGGTGAAATCCCCGGCATACCTATTGGCCGAGCGGTGGCGGTTCCTTGGCAACCTTGGTGTTGATGGCGATGAGTTTGGCCTTCTTGTAGCGATCTTCGGTGGTGCTGACGAAGATGCCGAAGACTTCTTCGCGGCGCTGATCGAGGCTCTGCTCGCGGGTCTGGTCGAGATTCTTGGCGATCTCGTCAGGAGTGGGTTCCTTCTTGTCGACGATCTTGGCAACGACGCCGGTGCGCTGAGCGTTGATGGGACCGCTGATGGCGCCGACACTGAGCTTGAAGAGATCGGGAGCGACGGAGCCGACTTGGCCGAAGTCGGGGACCTGGCTGGAGTCGCCGACCAGATCGCTGGTCTTGACGGTAGCGCCGACTTCCTTGGCGGCCTTGGCAAGGTCGTTGGAGGCGTGGGCCTTGTCGGCGAGTTCTTTGGTCTTCTGAGCGAGAAGAGCAGGAAGGCGTTCGTCAGCGTAATCGGTGGCGATGTGCGATTTGTATTCGGCGAATGTCGGAGCGTGGGCCGGTGCGATGGCTGAGACCTGGAAGATGGCGAAGCCTTCGCCAGTGGGGGCGAAGACAGGGGCTGCGCCCTGCTTGAGGGTGAAGGCTTTGGAGATGACCTGTGAGCCATCCGGCAGTCCGGCGATTACACCCTGTGCGGGTAGCGACGGGGTGGTCACGACAGTGAGGTGATGAGCGGCTGCGGCCTGGGCGAGACCGCTTTTGCCGGCTTCAGTGGTGAGAGCTTGCGCATAGGCTGCTTCGGCCTGGGTTTCTTTCTGCCGGATCAGGGTAGACTCGATGACCGGCTTCACTTCATTCAGAGGCTGGCTGTGCGCGGTCTGACGCTCTTCAACCTGAATGATGTGATAGCCGAACTGGCTCTTGACAATGGTGGTGTCGCCGATCTTCTGGGTGAAGATTGCGTTGTCGAATTCGGGAACCATGGTGCCGCGACGAGCGAAGCCGAGTTCCCCGCCCTGCGCACCGCTGCCGGGGTCTTCAGAGTTGGCCTTGGCAAGGGTTGCAAAGTCTCCGCCAGCTTTGATCTGCTTAAGGAGGGCTTCGGCCTTGGCCTTGGCTTCAGCGTCCGACTTAGCTGCGCCGCCAGAGGTCTTGATGAGGATGTGCCGTGAACGGGACTGCTCCGGAACCTGATACTCGGAGGCGTGCTGATTGTAGTAGGCCTGAACCTCGGCGTCGGAGACCTTGGGCGCGCCACCAGGAATCTGATCGGCGGTAAAGGCAAAGTAGCTGATCTTGCGCTCTTCAGGAACGGCGCTGGCATAGCGGGCGGCGTTCCTGGTGAAGAAGGCCTGCAGGTCGGCGTCGGAGGGGTTGATCTGCTTGCGCAGGTCGTCGGAGGAGATGACGGCGTAGTCGAACTTGATCTTGACGTTCTGCTTGCGGTACTGGTCGCGAATCTCGTTGTCATTGACCGTCACGCCGGCGGTGATGAAGGAGCGCAGGCGATTGATGGTGATGCCGTCCTTCAGCTCCTTCTCGAAGTTCTCGGTGGAGAGGTTGAACTGCTGGCTTATGAAGGCCTTGTACTTGTCTTCGCCGATGAAGTTGCCGTTGGGGAAGAGCAGTTCGCCATACTGGCCGGTGTGCAGGAAGTTGCGTACATCTTCATCGTTGGCCTGGATGCCGAGGCTGGCCGCCTGCGCGAGCAATAGCTTTTGCAGGATGAGCTGCTGACCGGCGCGCTGGACCATGTAAGGGAGGGCGAAATCCGGCAGGCGCTGGCGCTGCAACTGCTGCTGGGCTACCTCCTGCACCTGGACGAGAGAGACTTTTTCACCACTGAAGGTAAAGCGGCTATACCAATGCGGATAGACCGTCGCGTAGGTATCAGGAGTCGTCGACGCATCCTGGAAGATACCAGGAATCAGGGTGATGACCATTGTGATCACAGCAGCGCCGATAATGACGATGAAAACGGCCTTGACGAAGCGATTGTCTTTGCTTTGCAGGAAGCGAATCATTTGAGGATAACGACCTTCGTGGATGGGCGCTTGCAGGGATCGATGGGCGGTGAGAGCCCAGGCCGGAAGCGAAGTTCATCCTACAGAAATTCTTGGTTCTCTGCGATTATAGACGAGGTGAGGCAGGGATCAGGAGTCAGAGATCAGGGGTCAGGGGCGGGAGAATCAAGAATGGGAGGATTGGTGCCTTTAGAGGTTGATGAAAGACTGGCGGGGATGAGGATGACTGATGAGGGTCCACTGCGGATCGATCTCACGAAGGTGCCGAGCGGAACTCCGGCGAAGGTGAAACTGCTGCGCGGACTATGGGGCCTGTTTCAGATCCCCTTCTGGCGGCATATGCCTAAGGCGCTGAGTCCGGTACGGATTGCGCTGCTCAAATTATTTGGTGCAAAGATCGCGCCAGGGTGCGAAATCGGGGCGGGTGTCCGGATCTGGGTGCCGTGGAACCTGACTATGGGGGAGCAATCGGCAATCGGCTTCGAGGCTGAGATCTATAATTTCGCGCCGGTCACGATCGGGCGGCATGTGATTGTTTCGCAATACAGCTATGTCTGCACTTCAACGCACGATTACTCACATCCGCACTTTCCGCTGGTGTCACTGCCGATTCGCATTGAGTCTCAGGCGTGGGTGGCGGCGGGCTGCCTAATCTCGCCGGGAGTCACGATTGGCGAGGGCGCGGTGATTGGGGCACGTTCCGTGGTGACGCGGTCTATGCCTCGCTGGATGGTATGTGCGGGAAGTCCTTGCAAGCCGCTGAAGGAACGGGTGATACGGAAGGTGTAGGGGGTCAGGCGTCAGAGATCAGGGGTCAGGGGTCAGGGGTCAGCAGAACTATTCGTGCCGAATAACGGTGATTCCCAAATACGCCGGCTGCTCCCTATTCCCGGTTCTCTGCCTTTAGGATTGTGGGATGCGCCGCTTCTTTTCTTCTGCTGCTGTCGTCGCCATTGCTGGATTGCTGGCTGGTTTTCTTCCTCTTTGTGCTGCTTACGCGCAGGCGTACAACGCCCAGCCTAAGCTGGTGGTGATCGTGGTGATCGACCAGTTTCGCGGAGACTACCTGCAGCGCTATCGATCGGAGTTCAAAGGGCGCGGCTTCCGTCTGCTGATGGACGAGGGGGCGTGGTTTCCCGACTGCTATTACAACTACGCGAACACCAAGACGGCTCCTGGGCATGCGACGATCGGAACGGGCGCGTATACCGATGGACACGGAATTGAAAGTAATGAGTGGTGGGATGCTGCGCGTTCGTATGACCATCGCGTGAGTTCTGTTGAGGATGAGCGCTATCGCCTGGTGGATCTGCCGGAAGGAAGCGCGGCTCTGCCGGGAGCTTCCCCGCGCAATCTGCGCGCTTCAACTCTGGGAGATGAGCTGCGGCTGGCTACTTCGGGACGGTCGCGGGTGTTTGGTATTTCGCTGAAGGATCGCGCTGCGATTCTGCCGCCGGGGCAGGCGGCGAATGGGGCTTTCTGGCTGGATGATGCGAGTGGACACTTCACGACCTCCACTTACTATATGGAGCATTTGCCGGAGTGGGCGGCGGCTTTCAACAATGGGGATCGGCTGGCGGAAGCGGCGAAGGAAGCGGGAGTCGATGGCAAGGGGAAATTTTCCGCGCAGATTGAAGTGACTCCGATAGCAAACCACTATGAGCTGGATTTTGCGCAGGCTTTGATCACCGGCGAAAAGCTGGGGCAGAACACGACGACCGACCTGCTGACAGTTTCACTTTCGGCGCATGATGTGGTGGGACACAAGTATGGACCGGATTCAGAAGAGGAGCACCAGATGGTGCTGGGGCTTGATCGAGACCTGGACCGCTTCTTTGGCTGGCTGGATACGACAATCGGGCTCAAAAATGTCTGGATCGCCCTGTCGGCCGATCATGGCGTCGCGCCGGTTCCGGCGACAGCGGCGGGCTGGGGGATGAACTCGGCGACTGTGGATGTGGCAAAGCTGATCGACGCTCTCAATGCTGCAATGAACCAACGGTTTTCCGATGCTGGCAATGTACTGGACTACGTGATGCAGTCCTCTGATCTGCCTTATTTCGTGCTTGACCGCCGCATCTTCGAAGCGATGAAGATCGACGAAAAAACAGCCGAGGAAACGCTGAGCGCGGCCATGCCGGAGGCGATTGCCTCCTTGTCGCCATCGACTGAATACGGCCGCTACGGGAAGAACCCTTCGATGCACCGCCTGCCGCCCACGCCAGCGGTTGCCGGGACCTATACGCGTTTGCAGCTGGCGCATGGCGAGTTGCCACCGTCAGAGATGGGACAGGAACTGGCGCACAGTTATGCGTATCACGGTAACTGGTACGTGATGCTCATGCTGAATGGGTACCAGATGCAGGACCAGCACGGTACGGGGACGACCCACTTCAGCCCCTGGTCGTACGACCGGCATGTGCCGCTGGCTTTTTACGGTGCTCCATTTGAAGAAGGAATACATCGCGGCCGCGTAGAGCCGGTGGATTTGGCGGTAACCCTGGCTTCCCTGCTGGGCGTGAACCAGCCTTCGGCTTCGGTGGGGCATGTGCTGACACAGGCGATCAAACCTGAGTCCTATGTACACGGCTCCGGCAATCGCTTTGGCAAAGCTTACCAGTGAGAGAAGTGGCTTCTATAATCGATAGCTGGAACTCAACGAAAGAAGCCCTGCCCTTTGAAGCCTGATATGACAGTGCGGTTTGCCGGCCTGGAGTTGGCGAATCCGATCATTGCCGCGAGCGGCACGTTTGGTTATGGCATCGAGTTCGAGGAGATTGTCGACCTTGAAAAGATCGGCGCGTTTGTCTCCAAGGGGCTCTCACTGGAGCCGATGGCCGGCAATGTTGCGCCGCGAATTGTGCAGACGGCAGCGGGCATGCTCAATGCGATCGGGCTGCAGAATATCGGCGTAGACGCTTTTATTCGCGAGAAACTGCCGCTGCTCAAGCGTTATCCCAAGGCGCAGACGATTGTGAATATCTTCGGCTACCAGGTCGAGGACTATCTGGCTGTAATCAAGCGCTTGAACGATGCCGAGGGAATTGCGGCGTACGAGCTGAATGTCTCCTGCCCGAATGTACACCAGGGCGGCATGACGTTCGGAGCCGATCCCGGAGCGCTTGAGTATCTGGTGGCCAAGGCGAAAATCACCGCCAAACGGCCGCTGATTGTGAAGCTTTCGCCGAATGTGACTTCGATTGTGCAGATGGCACGGATTGCAGCGCTAGCCGGGGCGGATGCGATTTCACTGGTGAATACTCTGCTGGGTATGGCGATCGACGCGGAGACGCGGCAGCCGACGATTCGCAATATCACCGGCGGGCTCTCCGGGCCGGCGATCAAGCCGATTGCGCTGCGCATGGTGTATGAGGCGGCGAAGGCGGTAGAGATTCCTATCCTGGGAATGGGCGGGATTGTTACGGCTGAAGATGCTGTCGAGTTTCTGCTGGCCGGGGCGACGGCGGTGCAGGTGGGAACGGCTAGTTACGCCGATCCGCGCGCGACGGAGCGGCTGGCAAAAGAACTGGATGGCTGGTGCAAGAACCACAACGTGGAGAAGGTCAGCAGCCTTACGGGCGGGATCACGATTCCGTGGCTGGAGTGAGGCGATGAGGGTGCTATTTGTGTGCAGTCGGAATCTACTGCGCAGCCCAACCGCCGAGGTGGTTTTTGCCCGATACGAGGGATTGGAGACCTCGTCCGCAGGGACTGCACCGGACGCCGCTACGCCTGTTTCGGCAGACTTGATCGAATGGGCTGACGTTATCTTTGCAATGGAGAATCGCCATCGCGACAAGCTCAGGGAGATGTTTGGAAAACCACTTCGAACCAAACGGCTCATCGTGCTTGGCATTCCAGATGACTACGACTACATGGATTCGGAACTCGTCGAGATATTAAGAAGGAAAGTATCTCCATTCTTACCGGTGCCTGATCCTTAAGTTCAGAGAGGGGCAATCCTCGAAGTGAGCGGATGGCATCAGTGGGATGAAGGCATACCGCAGGGGCTTGAAGCCCTGTTTATTTTTGCTGAACGAACTGCCGGGGATAAATCCCCGCCCTGCCATCCAAAGCAAAGCCCGCTGCGAACACCTTGCAGCGGGCTTTCAATTTTCTATGATGGCCGATACTTAACGCGGACGCAGGGACCGGATGGATTCAGGCAGGCGGGCTTCGATGAGGCGGGCTCGCTCGGCGGCCATTCCGCCCAGATAGGAAGAGGCCGGGGTGGTGGTCATGACCAGAATGAAGGCGATGAGCGAGAAGCCGAGGCCGGCGAAGGCCGCGGAGACCAGCATCTGGTACATGGATACGGTTTCCAGATGCAGGATGTTGAAGGCTACGTGCTCCAGGATCTTGACACGCTGCAGGACGGCCAGTGCGAAGAGGAAGGAGATCATCGAGAGCGCGGTGAGGACGGCGAGGGAAGCGTCCAACGTCCGGTGAAACTTCTGGCGTGCGCTGCAATGGACGCACTCGGCCAGATGTTGCTCGTAGTCTTTGCGCATTTCGGGGGAGATGGAAGAGATATCATAGCGCCAGCTACCCAGAATGGCTCCTACTACCCTGTCTGTGCATTGGGTTCTTGCCATAGTGTTTAGACTCGCCTCGACTACCCTGGGGTTCGTAAAAAGTTAATAGACCGTTTCAGCGCCAGCCCTACAACTTTTGGGGACTGTGCATATCCCTCAATTGTAACTGAATTGAATTGAGAATACGCAGTTAAAAGCAGACCGGCTCCATGGGCTCATGTTGACTGGCGAGGTACAGCCGGTTAGCCAGGAGGCTGGGCTTGGTGGTAAGGGCGCGCTCGGCGGCGATGCGGGCAAGTTCAGGCAGGTTGTTGCTCTCGGAGAGATGCGCGAGGATCAGGTAAGTTGCTGACCCGTCATAGGTTTGCTCAAGGAAGGCGGAGGCAGCGTCGTTGGACAGATGGCCCACGCGGGAGAGAACACGCTGCTTGACCGACCAGGGATAAGGGCCGTCGCGGAGCATTTCGAGATCGTGATTGGATTCAAGCATGATCAGATCACAGCGGCGTAACTGGGCCTGGACGTTGGGGGGCATGTAACCGAGATCGGTGGCAACGGCGAGACGGACGCCTTCGGCAGAGAAGACGAAACCGACGGGGTCGGCAGCGTCATGAGGGATGGTAAAGGGGCTTATGGCGACGTCACCGATGGAAAAGGGCTCTCCGGCGCGGAAGTAGGCGACGGCGGGGAGCCGGGCTGGATCAGCTACGGGCGCGGCGGCTTCAGTGGCGGGAACGGGATCTGGAACCGGATCCGGTTCTGGAGCAGGGTCGGGCTGGGGATCGGGCTGGGGAAAAGGCTGGCCTGGATGCGGGCCAGCTTTCTGCTCTCTATATTGCTCCGCCCACTGGGCGTAGGTAATACGCTTCTGGGGCTTTACCTGGCGCACCCAGGCGCGATGTGTGGCTTCAGTGAAGTACACCGGAATGCCGAGCTTGCGGGCGGTAACGGCGAGGCCGTTGATGTGGTCCTGATGCTCATGGGTGACGAGGATGGCGTCGAGGGTGGAGGGATCTTCGCCGACCAACCTCATGCGGCGGAAGAGTTCGCGACAGCTCAGGCCAGCATCGATGAGGATGCGGGTACAGGTTCCCGACCCGCTGGGGCAACTGGAAACGATGGAGCTGTTCCCTTTGGAGCCGGAGGCGAGGACGGTGAAGCGAACCATTTGTTAAGAATAGTCCCGTTGGGTGTGGAAGAGGAGACGGTGATGAGGGAAGCCGCGATGCGGAATCACTTTGAATAACTGTAGAAGCCTTTTCCGGATTTGCGCCCGAGCCATCCGGCATCGACCATGCGGACGAGGAGGGGGCAGGGACGGTACTTAGGATCGCCGAGGCCCTGGTGGAGGACGCGGAGGATGTCCACGCAGACGTCGAGGCCGATGAAGTCGGCGAGCGTGAGCGGTCCCATGGGGTGGGCCATGCCGAGCTGGAAAACCTGGTCGACGGCCTCAGCGGTGGCGACACCTTCCATGACGGTGAAGGCAGCTTCGTTAATGAGGGGCATCAGAACGCGATTGGAGACGAAGCCGGGGGAATCGTTGACTTCGATGGGGGTTTTGCCGAGGCGAACGGCTAGATTGCGAACCGTGTCGTAGGAGGCCTGATCGGTTTGCAGGCCACGGATGATTTCAACCAGCGCCATGACCGGGACGGGATTGAAGAAATGCATCCCGATGACCTGCGCGGGGCGGCTGGTTTGCGCGGCAAGCCTGGTGATGGAGATGGAGCTTGTGTTGCTGGCGAGGATGGCTTCTTTGGGCAGGATCTGATCGAGGGATTGAAAGAGCTCGGCCTTGAGTTCGAAGCGCTCGCTGGCCGCTTCCACGGCGAAATCGGCAGCGGCGAGACCGGTGCGATCCGTAGCCGTCCGGATGCGGGCGGCGGCTGGTTCTACCTGATCGGCAGGGAATTTTCCCTTGGCTGCTTCCCTGCCCAGATTGGTGCGAATCTTCTCTACGGCTTTGTCGAGAAAGGACTGCTGGACATCGCAGAGGATCACGTCGAATCCGGAGCGGGCGAAGACATGGGCGATGCCACTGCCCATAGTGCCTGCGCCGATGACGGCTATGGTTTGGATTGGGGACATTTACTCGACGTGCACCAAGAGGCAGGTGATGTTATCGTTGCCGCCGGCTTTGTTCGCGGCTTTGATCAGGCGGGCGCAGATTTCATCGAGATCTTTGGGACTGTTTGTCGAGGTGTTCAACCCTTCATTGAGGATAGCTTCGATTTTTTCGTCCGAGAGTTCGCGCGTGAGGCCGTCGGAGCAGAGCAGGAAGAGATCGCCGGGCTCGGCTTCGGTCTGGATTACATCCGGGGTCACGGAACCCTGGGTGCCGAGGGCGCGGGTGATGACGTTGCGCAGCGGGGAGCGTGCTGCTTCTCCGGGCGTCATGCGGCCGAGACGAACCTGTTCTTCGACCAGGGAGTGATCTTGTGTGCATTGCCTGATACTGCGATTGTGCAAGCGGTAGCAGCGGCTGTCGCCAACATGAAAGATCCAGACGCGGCGTTCGTCATCGATCAATCCGGTGAGCAGGCCGACCAGCGTGGTTCCCATGCCGCTTAACTTCGCATTGCGCTGGGAACGGGAGTGGATTGCCTCATTGGCGGAGTGGACGGCTTCGGAGGCGATGGCAGGCACGAGCTGGCTGGCGGCTTCTTCTTTCTCTCTCCGCTCAGTGACGAGACGAAGGATCTCTTCAACGGCGAGGGAGCTGGCGATTTCTCCGGCTGCGGCGCCACCCATGCCGTCGCAAACGAGATAGACGCCGTGCTCGACGGAGTAGCCAAAGGCATCTTCGTTCGAGCTGCGCTTGCGGCCACGATCGGTCATTGCTGATGCGGAATAGCGCACGACGGCGGTGGCCACGGAATTCTCCCAGTCAATAAGTTTACAACGGGATGACTTGTTTTGGCTGGCTGGCGAATGTGCGCAGGCTGAGACTGCCCTCAGGGCTGCGTGGCGGGGCCTTGAGGGAGGGGTGGAGCCGGGGGAAGGTCGAAGATTTCGATGGCGCCGGCGTGGAGCACGGCGAGACGATTGCCGGATGGAGAAAGCGCGAAGCCTCCTCCTCCATCGAGGACCGGAGAGGCAGGGACGGTGAGCGCGACCCTGCCAGTCGCGAGATCGTAGACCTGGACAGTCTGGCCGCGAATATCTTCGCGATCGAGAGGGGTCATGGGTCCGATGGGATGGGTCACATCGAGGGTGGCGCGTGCGAGGCGCGGTCCGGAGTGAACCAGCAGCGGCCATACCCAGGTCGGAGGGGTTGCAGCATCCCAGAGACGGTGCTTGTCGCGCGTGAGGGCGATCAGCTTGCGGCCTGCGTCGCCGGTGCAGGCGGAGGCCAAGACTATGCCCGGCGCAAGGGCATCGAGGCCGGGAAAGCAGGTGGATTCAACCTGCAGGATTGGAGTGTCGGCGCCGGAAAAAGTTCTGTAGCTGATGAGCCAGCTCAGGCCGTTTCCACGGATAGCGTCGTAAAAGCCCTCGCCGTCAATGGGTAAGTGAGGAGCTGCTCCTTCCAAGCGGGTGAAGAGCAGCACTTTGCCGTCGGCCATGCGCAGGATGCGCAAGAGGCGCTGATTTTCAGACCTGGAGCCGGTGGGATTGTCCAGCCGGAAGGAGCCGGACGGCGTCGTAGAAGCGATTTCGGGGCCTGTGCTGGGCACGGAAGCAGCACCTTCCCCGGTTTCAGGAGCGGGGGGTTCGACGGTATTGGCGACCAGAAGCTGCTGCTTGGGATCGAGCTCGATCGACTTGAGTGGACCGGGGAAGCGCAGGAAAGGTTCGAGGTGCAGCGAGGCATCGCCCATTTGGAGCAGGTTGCGGTCACGGAGCAGGAAATGATCGCCATTGAGCATCCACAGATACCGGCTGTAATCGTGCAGCCGCCAGACAGCTTCAGCAGTGACCTTGCCGCTGGGCAGGCTGAGCACGACGGCGCGAATGTTCCTCTCATCCTGTGATGTGTCCGTGCTTGAGCCCTGACCTGGGGGCGCATGTTCGCGTTCGATCAGGCCGGGAATGCGGAAGGTGAAAAGGATGCTGTCTTCGCTCAGGAAATTGAGGGAGGCCTGAGTCAGGCGATCGCCGAGATAAAAGGCTGCAGGCGGCGCAAAGCCAAGCGGGGTTATGGGAATTGAAATGCCGGGATGGGAGGACGAGTCAGGCGGAGAGGGGGGATGTTTTTTAGGTTTTGCCTGTTTCGGTGGAGGTGCAATCAGCGAAGATGGCGACTGGGCGGCGGCGCTGAGACGAAGAGACAGGCCAGCCGTTGCAATTGCCACAATGCTCAACAGTGAAACGCCGAGCCGTTGGGTGGCGCTGGAAAGCCGGGTCTTCATCGCACCTTATTGTCTACGATTTCAGCGGTGGATGGCAGTTCGCATCGGAACAACCGAGATGAGATTCAGAATCGCGTTCGTTGAGATACCCGAATGACCTGAGATCATAACGATGGAGGAACAGACGGTAATGCAGACCGGCATTTTCCTACAGGCTGCCTTGAATGGCGACCGGATTCACCCGGCAGCACCGCGCCATCCGGATGCTATCGCGCAAGCGGCTCGCGAGGCTGTGGACTCCGGCGCTCACTCTGTGCATGTTCATGCCTTCGACGAAGCCGGCCGGGAGACTCTCGAAGGTGCTACGTGTGCCAGGGTTCTGCTGGCAATCCGAAATCTCTGTCCTGAGACTCCGATTTCATTGACGACTTCGGCGACGATCGTGCGGAATCCGGAAGAGCGTTTCAAGATAGTCGAGGCCTGGAGAGAAATGCCTGACCTGGTTACTGCGAACCAGGGTGAGCCGGGAATTATTGAGCTTTGCGATTTACTGCTCTCGCGAGGCGTTGGTATCGAGGCTGGACTGCTGAGTGTGGAGGATGCGCACGCTTTCGTGCTTTCCGGACTGGCGGACCGGTGTCGCCGCGTACTTATCGAGCCGCTGGATGCAGATCCTGAGACTGCTGTCCGGAACGCAGCCAGCATGGAAGAGATGGTGGTGTCCGCGGGCATCACGCTGGAGCAGGTTCACCACGGCTATGGCATTGCGTGCTGGGATGTCAATCGACGCGGACTCAATCGAGGGCACGGCATCCGCACGGGATTGGAAGATGTGACGCTGCTGCCTGACGGTACACAGGCACGAAACAATGCCGAGCTCGTGGCTGCGGCGGCGCGGCTGATCCGGCCCGTGAACTGAGCGGGCCGTGAACTGAGAGGCCCGTGAACTGAGAGGCCGTGAACTGAGACCGGTGTGATTCAGGAGCATATGCGACATTGGTAACAATGACCAAGGTTGGAACGAGCCGCAGGTTGAGCTGGCTAGGCTATGGAGCCTGCGCCATGGCCGGCTGCCTGTGGGGAACGGGATTCTTTTTTGGCAAGCTGGCTTTGCGCGAGATGAGCGTGGGGCACATGGTGCTTTACCGCTTTCTCTTTGCGAGCCTGGGAATGGTACCGGTACTGCTGGTGGCGGGAATGGGACGGCGGGGTCCGCGATGGACGATGCGTGAAAAAGGCACGCTACTGCTGTCATGTGCGCTCGGCATTCCTATCCAGTTTCTGCTGCAGTTTGAGAGGCTGGCGCGCACCACGGTCAGTCACGCTGCCCTGATGGTGGGAACCATGCCAGTGCTGCTGGCCCTCGGAGCGACGCTGTTTGCCGGCGAACGGCTGGACTGGATCGGATGGCTGGCTCTGACTGGATCGACCGTGGGTGCGGCGCTGATTGTTCTAGGCGGAACGCAGGCGGGGACGCCGGGCAGCGTGCCTACGCTGGCGGGGGACATGCTGGTGGTGCTTTCTCTGGTGATCGCGCTGGGATGGATCCTGATGAACAAGAGCCTGATGGAGGTGCACAGTCCTCTGGCAGTGACGGCGTACGGGATTTTTTCGGGTACGACTATGCTGCTGGCCTGGGTGGTGGTTGTGGATGGGCCGCCGCCGATTGCGCGCGTGAGCTCGACGGCGTGGCTGGCGCTGGCGGCGAGCGGCGTGCTCTGTACCGCGGCCACAACACTGTTATGGAACTGGGGGATACACCACGTTCCAGCTTCGCGGGCGGGGGTCTTTCTCAACATTGAACCGGCGCTGGGCTCTCTGCTGGGAGTCGAGCTGCTGGGCGACAAGCTAGGGCCATTCGCATGGATCGGCGGAGGGCTGATTCTGGCCGCAGCGGTTACCCTTACGGCACGAGAGCACCAAAGTAACCCGGAAGTACTATTGGAATAGCCCAATAATTAGTCTTTTCTTATAGTCATCGCGCAACTATTGCCGATATCTGCGCTTATATAGGCAGTAGTTGGAGACTGTTATGGCTTCTCTCACCTGGAATTATTCGTGCACCAGCGGCGTGCAGGAGATGGACGATCAACATGGCATTCTGCTGGATGCTTTGAACGAACTACGAACGGCGCTGTTGCGTGGGTCGGATTGCCAGATGGTGCGTGCCATGCTGTCGCGCGTGGCAAGGCTGATGCGCATGCACATGGAGAGCGAAGAGCGCCTCCTGTCGCGGCACGGATTCCCCGGCCTGGCCTCACATAAAGCTGAGCAGAAGAAACTACTGGCGCGGCTGGAGCAGTTTGATATTCGCTTCGAACAACGGCAGTCAGCATCGGTGTATGAGCTAGTGGAGTTTCTCAGAAAGTGGTTCACCAGCCATACCGGTTCGACGGGGCGGAGTTATGGACGGTGGCTGCATAGCCATGGGGTTCATTAAAGAGATAACAAAGACAAGATTTTCGAACGGAACTTCAGCCTTACGGCGCACGTATCTTCAGCAAAAAGCGTGAGAAGCTCTAAACGCTGACCCTCTAAGCTGCGAGAGCAACCGTGCCCAACACTGCTACTTCTTCACCAGCCATTCGATCGGAAAGCTCCTCCTGGAGCGCCGTTGCTATTCCGCTTGGCATCGCCGCAATCCGAGCGCTGCTCTATCTGATTGCCGCTCCGCATTACGGTTACTTCCGCGATGAGCTTTACTACCTGGCATGTGGGGAACATCCGGCGTGGGGCTATATGGATCAGCCGCCGCTCGTTGGCTGGATGGCATGGCTGCTGGAACATTCGATTGGCACTTCTCTCTATGTGCTGCGGCTGCTGCCGATGCTGGCGGATGCTGCGACGATTGTGCTTGCGGGACTGTTGGCGCGGAAGATGGGAGGAAGAGGGTGGGCTGCTCTGCTAGCGTCTCTGGCGGTGCTGGTTGCACCGATTTCGCTCGCCTTTTCTCATCTTTTTACAATGAATGCCTTCGATCCGCTGCTGTGGATTGCGCTGGCATGGCTTTTTGTAGAGCTGGTGCAGACCGGCGAGCAAAAGCTATGGCTCTGGATTGGAGCGTTGATTGGGATCACACTGCTGAATAAATACGGCGTCGTCTTTCTGCTGCCCGGGCTGTTGCTGGGCGTTGCACTTTCTCCGCTGCGCCGCAGCTTTGCGAAGCCGTGGTTCTGGGGTGGAGTTGGGCTGGCCACATTGATCGCGCTGCCGAACTTTCTGTGGCAGCTTCATTGGAACTTCCCTTTTGTGCAACTGGTGCGGTCGGTGCGCAATGGCCGGGATGTGATGCTGGCGCCGCCTGCCTATCTCGCGCAGCAGGCGCTGATGATCGGATACTTGCCGGCGGTGCTGGTGATACTCGCGCTGGTTTTTTGGTTCTCAGCGAGAGGGCGGCGGTACGCGCTGCTGGGATGGGGATTTGTCAGCGTATTGGGGCTGATGTTGCTGTTGAAGGGGAAATTTTATTACGTAGCGCCGGTGTATCCGATTGCCTTTGCTGCCGGCGCAATTGAGCTGGAGCGCTGGACAGAGACGCGATGGTTGAAGTGGCTTTGCCCAGCCTATGCGATGTTGCTGTTGATTACGGGCGCCGTGCTGGCGCCGCTGGCGATTCCGCTGTTGCCGGAACGCTCGTATATTGCTTACACGCACACGCTCGGGATTCAGCAGCCGAAGTTTGAGCATCAGCCGGAGAGCGAGCTCCCGCAGATCTATGCCGATATGGAGGGGTGGGAGGAGCGGGTGCGCGTAGTGGCTGCGTACTTTCACACGCTGTCGCCGGAGGAGCAGAAGATCACGGCGATCGGCGCCCCCAACTATGGACAAGCAGGAGCGATTGATCATTTTGGTCCTGCTCTGGGGCTGCCGAAGGCGATCAGTGGTGCGAACAACTACTGGATATGGGGGACGCACGGATATACGGGGGAAAGCATCCTTTTTCTGGATGAGGACTCGCCGGAGAAGTATGAGCGGATGTGCCGGTCTCTAACGGTAGTGGCGCGGCCCTTTGATCCGTATGCACGGCCGGATGAAAATAACCCTATCTATCATTGCCGGGGATTGAAGCCTGGTCTCGAAGAATTGTGGCCGAAGCTGAAGCCGTGGCGATAAGAGTTTTCAGGCTTCGAAGCGGAGCTGGGTGGAGACGAAAGTTGGCGTGAATGGGTTGGGTTCGCTGGCGAGATCGTAGATGAGGCGTTCGAGAACGATGCGTTTGTCAGGCGGGGAGCTACGGAGTTCGAGGTCGGCGCGGGCGATGAGGCGCAGGGCGCGGGTTAAATCGCGGCGGCTTTTGTAGCGGCGGGCCTGGCGGATGAGATCATCGGCGGCGAAGGGAGGCATACGGAAGCCTTGCCAGAGGGCCTGCCAGATGGCGCGTGAGTCGCGCACATTCTTTTCTAAGATCACGAGCATCTGGCGGAAGGTGCGGGCCAGCATGTAGAGATGGCCGATGGCGGCTTCTTCGCCGGCTTCAGAGCTGTTGAGCAGGCCGTGAAGCAGGGCCAGGGCGCGCGGCTTGTCCTTGGCACTGATGGCGTCAGTAAGTTCATAGAGGCTGCGCTGCTTGGCACTGAGGACCATGGTCTCTACGTCCCCGAGCGTGATGCGGCCAACTATCCCCACGGACGAAGACCTGTCCGCGGGGGCCCCGAAGCGGCCATAGCTGAAGAGCAGCAGCTTTTCGAGCTCGGAGGCGATGAGCATCATGTCGGCGCCGAGAGCGTCGACCAGTTCCCTGACCGCATCGGGGTCCATCTTGGTGGACTGCTCTTGTGCCGTGGCTGCGACCCAGCGCATGGCATCGGTTTCGTCGACGCGGGCTAGTTCGACGATGCCGCAGTGGTCGCCGAGCGTTTCGCGCAGGCGCTCGAACTTGGTCTTGTCATCCATCTCCATGCGGCGGGGATCTGCGGGAATGCGGAGATGATCGGCGATGAAGATGATGAGGGCTTGCGGATTGGGATCTTTGAAGTAGCGGTCGAGTTCGGCGAACTCTTCTTTTTTGGCGCCGCGGGTGTAGAGCTGTTTCAGGTTGCGCACGAAGACGACCTGGAAGGGCGCCATGAGCGACGGGGTGCGGGCGCGGTCGAGGATTTCGAAGATGGATTGCTGAGTGAGGTCCATCTCTGAGAGGCAGAAGTCGCGCATCTCGTCGGGCACGAAGGCTTTAAGGATGGCCTTGCGGCAGCGTTCGTAGAGGAAGATTTCGTCGCCGACGAAAATATAGCCGGGCTTGAGCACGCTGGGATTGGTTGCCGATGCGGCGATTTCTGCAGTGAAGCGGTCGGCGGCGGAAAAGCCTACGCCGGAGCGTTGGCCGCTCATGCGCTGTGCTCCAGGGCTTGGGCAACTCTCTTCATTGCATTCAGGATACGTTGAGACCGGGTGGGCGCGGAGTGGAAATCCGGGTACGAATTGCGATGGTTAACGTCTGTTGAAGCGGCGCACGCTCGCTATTTTTCGCTGCTGGGCGGCACCAGGCCCTTGAGCCTCAGATAAAGCGCGAGCGTGGCGTACTGCTCATTGTCATGCGAGACGATACCCCAGGCCAGGCTGATACGGGCACGGGTGGTTGTACCCACGGTGTAGGCCTGCAGCATATTTGCTTCGGTGAGCGAGGCATACGCCTTGTCGCATTCGGCGAAAGAGGCTTTCAGTGCGGCGATGATTGCGGCCTTGTCTGCGGTCTCGGGCGGCATCTTGTAGAGGCTGGCGGGGGCGGTGCCATTTACCGTGCCGCAACTGCGCAATTGAGCCTCGCTGACGTGGTTGACGACGCGGGCAAAGGTCCTGACGTCCGGTGTGGGGCGGAAGACAAAGCTTTCCGCGGGCATTTTGTCGGCGGCTTTGAGGATGTTCGTTTTGAGTCCTTCGTAGCTGTGCTGTACGTCCGCCGGGGCGGTGAAGGTCTGCTTCACCGGTGCCCCGGGCGCTGCTGGAGCAGCCTGCGCCGTGATCTGAGTGGGAACAGCGATGGCAGTGCTCAGCATGGCAAAGAGTGCGACAGTGGCAGGACGCAAAATGCTAGGACGCAAGAGAAATCTCCTTCGCCGCTATCGTAGCAGAGAGGCTGAGGCACAGCGGCTTTAGAAGCTTTCAAGCACGTCGGCGACTAGGGCCCGGGCGAAGTCTCGGGAGAGGCGGTCGATGGCGGCGGGATTTTCTTCGAGGAAGGTAGGCAGGTCGGTTGTGGATTGATACTGCTGGCGGAAGACGTAGTTCTTGTTTTCGTACAGGACGCGGCCATCGCGTGCGGTGAGCGAGACGGAGGCTGTCAGAGTGATAAGGAAGCTGGAGGATTGCTGGGTTTGGGAGTTGTAGGTGAGCGGGCTGACGGTCTGGGTGAGAATGGTTCCGTGGAGTGTGGTGTCGGGGTCGCCCTTCTCGTCTGGAGTGACGCGGAGGCGGGTACGAGTGGCGAACTCGCGGATCACGGCGGAAGTCATCACTGTTTCTGTACGGTAGGCGTTGGTACGGGTGGCGAAGACAGGCACGGCAAGAGTCTTGGCATCGAGGGGCAGATGCGCGGCCGAACCTGCGGTGTGGTAGCCGCAGCCGGTGAAGGCGAGCACAACAGTAATCAGAAGCACGGGCCAGCGCATAGCTCCTTTTAGTGTATCCGGGCGGATCGGTTGCCGATGCCGTTGAAAGGGCGAAAAGACTCGTCGCTGTCCGATCTTCAATCGAAATAAATCCTGGTTGCGTCACTTCTGGACTGCGTCAATTCGAGGATGTCGATCCTTCACCCGTGCATATCGGAAATCAACTGAGCAGCGATCCTGCAATTTGTAAAAAATAAAATTAGAAATCTGTCGATTTTGTCTCTCCTCGTTCGACGTACAGGCAAGAGGAGAAGAACAATGCGATTTATCCTCCTACTGCCTGCTCTTGCGGAAGATGAAGTAAAGGCAGCATCAAGGTCCGATCGGGAGCAGATTAGTGCAATCAGAAATTTCAACGAGGAGATGGTAAGGGCGGGCGTTTTGCTTGCGACCGAATGGTGTCAGGACAACAGGAAGGGAATACGTGTCCAGATGCCGGAAGGCAGGCGGATTCTTATCGAGGGGCCGTTTCGCGAAGCAATCCATGAGATTGCCGGACTGTGGATCATTGAGGTGAAATCGCAGGCAGAGGCTATTGAATGGGCTACGCGGTATCCGCTGCCGAAGGACGGCTTTATCGAGATCCATCAGGTGTTTGAATATCCGGGCCGTGTCGTACAAAAGCGCGGAATTTGAGGCAGTTTCACCCAGATTCGGCGAGCAATGCTGAATCCAACAGGCATATCAACAACACACCAAGGAGAGAATCATCATGAGGTTTCTGAGTATGTACAAGAGCGTCGAACGCGACACTCCACCGACCATGGAGGAGATGGCAACCATGGGCAAGTTGATCGAGGAGTGGACGAAGGCTGGCCACCTGCTGGGAGCTGAGGGTTGCATGCCGAGTGCCTATGGCGCCAAGATTCGGCTCACTAGCGGCAAGGTGACTGTGACTGACGGCCCATTCACGGAAGCAAAGGAAGTGATTGGAGGCTTCGCTCTTCTGGAGGCAAAGTCCAAGGAAGAGGCCATCGAGTTAGTCAAGGAATTCCTCGCGGTTGCAGGTGATGGTGAATGCGAGCTTCGCTCGCTGTACGCCGAGCCCGCGGTGTAATCGTAGGCCGGCGTTGCCCTCTTCGCTAATCAGATTGCACAGGGCGGACTGAAGATGGTGTGATGGGTAGAGAATGACGGCTACCGATATCCATCGCACCATTGAAGCGGTTTGGCGGATTGAGTCTGCCAAAATAATTGCCGGTTTGATGCGGATGGTGCGCGATATTGGCCTTGCCGAAGATCTGGCACAGGATGCGCTGGTGGCCGCTCTTGACCAGTGGCCGAAGTCGGGTGTGCCGGACAATCCTGGGGCCTGGTTGATGGCCGCTGCCAAACATCGCGCCATCGACTTCTTTCGCAGGAATACTCTCGTTGATCGAAAGCATGAGGAGCTCGGCCGCGAGTTTGCCGAACGCGAAGCGCGGGTGCCCGATCTCGGTGCCGCACTTGACGATTCAATTGGCGACGATCTTTTGCGGCTCGTATTCATCGCGTGCCATCCAGTGCTATCCACCGAAGGGCAGGTTGCGCTCACACTGCGTTTACTCGGAGGCCTGACGACGGAGGAAATTGCGCGTGCATTTCTGCTGCCGGAACCGACCATCGCTCAACGAATCGTTCGCAGCAAGCGAGCCCTTGCCGACGCCAAGGCTCCCTTCGAGGTTCCTCGCAAGGCTGAATTTGCAACTCGCTTATCATCCGTGCTGCAGGTGATTTATCTCGTCTTTAATGAAGGCTATTCGGCAACTGCGGGAGACGACTGGATGCGATCCGCGCTCTGTGAAGATGCTTTGCGACTCGGACGTATTCTCGCGGAGCTGGCGCCCGAAGAAGCAGAAGTGCATGGATTGGTAGCACTAATGGAGATACAGGCATCGCGATCAAGAGCGCGTGTGGATGCATCCGGGGCTCCAGTCCTGCTTCTCGATCAAGACCGGATGCAATGGGATCAACTCCTTATACGCCGGGGGCTCGCTGCGCTCGATCGTGCCGAACGAGCCGGGCGGAAATCCGGCCCTTACGCGATTCAAGCTGCGATTGCGGCCTGTCACGCACGGGCTGCCGTGGCCGAAGAGACGGACTGGGCTCGAATCGTGGCGCTCTATGACGAACTTGCCAGGATTGCGCCCTCCCCTGTGGTGGAGTTGAACCGGGCGGTTGCTGTCGCCATGGCCTTCGGGCCAAAAGCAGGCCTGGATATTGTCGATTCACTGGCATCGGAACAGTCGCTAAAGTCCTACCATCTCTTACCGAGCGTGCGGGGAGATTTTCTGAAAAGGCTTGGTCGATTCACAGAGGCTCGTGAGGAGTTCGAACGCGCAGCGTCGCTTACACGCAATGCGCGGGAACAAGCGCTGCTGTTGGAGCGCGCCCGAGCCTGTTTGAACTGAGTGAAGAAGCGCAAGACTGCGACCAAAATGATGGGCCTGCGCATAATTATTCTCAGTGTGTCCAAAACAAGTCAGACTTAGGCGAAGTCAGACCCAAGCGGTGACAAGTTTACCCAGGCCTTCTGCGGGTAGGGTGAGACCATCGGAGCGGTTGGCGAAGTAGCGCTCGTTGAGTTCCATTGAGTCACTCTGCTCTATGCGCTGGAAGCCGGCGGATTTGAGTTCGTTCTCCAACTGTTCGGATCGAAAGAACAGGCGGAAGGGCTCGCCGGCCAGGGCTACGCGCGTGGCGAGAGCCGCTCGCGCTAGTTGGAGGCGAGTACTTAGATCCTCAGACGCCAAAGCATAGTCGAAACCTATCCCGCTCCCCGCAGGCAAACTCGCAACCGTGTCGATGGTGGCACGGAAGGCTGGGAGCGTGAGGTAGGGGACGACACCCAGCCAGCCGAAAAAAGCCGGTTTCGTTATGTCAAATGCGGCTTCGGCCAGACCAGCGCTCAAAGTCTTGCGCTCGAAGTCCAACGGCACGAAGGTGAGGTTGGCGGGCTCGGGAATGCCGGCATCTTTCAAAAGACTGCGCTTCCACTCCTGTGTGGCGGGGAAATCGACCTCGAAGATGCGGATGTCTGAGAAAGGGTTGCGATAGGCGAAGGTGTCGAGTCCGGCTCCCAGGACGACGTACTGCCCGATTCCTGCCGCAACAGCAGCGAAGAGATTGTCTTCTACATAGCGGCTGCGAGCAGCCAGGAAAGCACGAAAGGCACGCGCGATGGGGTGGGCCTGACGCTTGTGGTCGATGGCAAAATCTTTGCCGAGGATGGGAACGGCGATGGGGTCGGCAAGGACCTGCGGGTGGTCGAGAAGCTGATGGGCGGCGCGACGTGCTGCTACTCCCAGAGCGGTTCGGCTGGCGCGGCCGGTCTGCATGGAATTCAGTGTAAGACAGCCGGGCGGCATAGGATGGTAGCTATGAATTGGGTCTTCTGGGCATTGCTTTCTGCACTATTTGCGGCCGCAACCGCGATTCTAGCCAAGGTCGGCGTGGCACATGTGGATTCGAATCTGGCTACGGCGATTCGCACCACGGTGGTGCTGATCTTTGCCTGGGCAATTGCGATCGGCCTGGGAAAGCACGGCGAACTTCGCCAGGTGGATGGGCGGGCATGGCTGTTTCTCACACTCTCGGGACTGGCGACCGGGCTGTCGTGGCTTTGCTATTTCCGCGCGCTGCAGCTTGGGCCGGCTTCGCGGGTGGCTCCGCTGGACAAGTTGAGCGTGGTGCTGGTGATGGTCTTCGCGGTGCTCTTTTTAGGAGAAAAGCTGTCGCCGGCGGCCCTTGTTGGAGGAGGGCTGATTGCCGCCGGCGCTGTGGTGATGGTGCTGGCCTGAGCCGTCGTCCGGCTTATGCACTCAGGCTGGGACGTACCGCACGGTTGGTGGGGACGAAACCCATATCCGCCGAGATGCCACGAACGCAATGCAGCAAATGGGTAGCGATGGATGGCAGCTTCTGCGCAGTAACGCGGAAGGAGGGCCCGGAGATGCTGACGGCGGCGACGGGCTGCCGCTGGGCGTCGAGCACCGGCACTGCGATGCAACGGAGACCTTCTTCCAGTTCCTCGTCGTCGACTGCGTAGCCGCGCCGTTTGGTTTTTTCAATCTCCGCGCGGAACGCCTCGGGAGAGCCTATGGTGCGGTGGGTGAAGCGCTCGAAGCGAGTGCGGCGAATCACGTCGGCGATGCGCTCCTCGGGAAGAAAGGCCAGGATCGCCTTACCCACCGAGGTGCAGTGGACGGGGTTGCTGGCGCCGACGCGGGTGATCATACGCACGGAGCGGGCGGGCTCGATCTTGTCTAGGTAGATGATGTGAGCCTGTTCCAGAATGCAGAGATGCGCGGTTTCTTCGGTTTCGAGAACCAACTTGCGCAGGTGGGGCTGGGCGCGGTCGCGCAGGTCGTACTGCTCAATGGCGCGATTGCCGAAGTCGAAGAGGCGGAGGCCAAGGCGGAACTTGCCGCTCACAGTACGCTCGACCATATGGTGGCGCTCGAGCACCATCAGAAAACGATGGGCAGTGCTCTTGTGCAGCGCGAGCGATGAGGCGACCTGCGCCAAGCCGAGGGGCACATCGCTTTCACCAAGCAGATCAAGAACGGCAAAGGCTCGATCAAGAGCCTGGACTTTGTAGGTTCCGTGAGGAGGCGTGTCTCGCATTATGAAATACCATCCCGCTAATTGAACTTGATATAAGTCTGCTACTGGACATGCTTTTGTGTCAACAGCTAAGACGGCATCCCAATGGTTGAAGTACGCACAGCTGTAATAAATGCGCTTTCAAGGAGTTGACGGCGCAGGGGACTCTGGAGATTCAAATGAGAACTAAATTACGAGAACCAGATACCAACTCTATGGGACCTTGCCGGTGAGCAAGAAGGGCCGCACCCGCGAGGAGACGCCTTCGGCGTCACAGGTCATGATGAGGTGGGCACAGTCTCCGGCAGAAATGTAGGTAGGCGCGACGATGGCATTGGCCCAGTCAAGGGCTGGCTCAGGGTTGACCAGATGGTCACGGGCGCTCACGATGACCAGAAAATGGACAGGCGTGGAGCGGGCGGCGTCTTCGAGAGTCCGCCCGGAGCCGATCACGTCTTGTTTCATGATGGCTTTGAGCTGCCAGACACGGTCGTTGGCATCAAGGGCTACGGGGCCTTGGGCATGGGCGATGAAGTCCGCGAATTGGTCGCGCTGCGTCTCGCGATTGCGAAACTCAGGAGTAGTGACGACCAGGCTTCCAATGAGGTTGGCGAGTTTCAGTGGCGGCTCAGAGGTATAGTGGCCGTGGGCATAATCGGGATCGCTCTCGATCGATTGAAGCTGGATCGTTTTCACATGCAGGTCATAGCTGGTGGGCTGCGGTGACCCAAGAATCGGTATCGCGAGATCGAAGAATCTGGGGTACATGATGGACCAATCGAAGGCCTGTTCGCCACCCATGGAGAGACCGACTACAGCATGCAGGTGTTTCAGGTGAAGTACCTCGGTCAAGACGCGATAGTGCGCGTTGACGCTGTCACGCAGGGTAATGGCGGGGAAGTCCGTGCCATGCTGTTTTGCGCTATTTGAAGGCGAAGAGGAAACGCCGTTGGCAAAGGCGTCTATGGCGATGCCGTAGAACTTACCGGTGTCGATCAATTGCTGCGGCGAGCTGCCGTCTCCGAAAAGGGAGGCAAGATCGCCACTATTGCCGTAAAGCCATGTGGGGACGAGGACGGCGTTGTCTGCGGCGGCATTGAGGTGGCCGTAAGTGCGGTAGCCCACCCGGCAATCTTCGATTATCTGGCCGCTTTCCAGTTTGCACTGACCGAGATTTGCGATTTGCTGGAGGCCTTCCTGGGCCTGCAATGCGGGAACGAACGCCGGAATCACAAAGAAAGACAGGATGAGAGCCGACTGCAAGACGCGTCGGTTAAGTTGAAGAGTTGAAAGAGTTTTAGTTTCTGCGTAAAACAACATCGATTTGCCTCTTCTGGTGTTTATACATCTGTGGGGCGAATTTGGCGCGAGTTGCGCTAACTAATCCTTTAGTTGACAGTCTATGGGGACAGCGGTAGATTTTTGGTGAGGATACATTCCTCGTGGAATCTGCGAAGAGCTTATGCCCCCAAAGAAATCCATCACGCTCACCGAAGCCGAGTTGAGGCTTATGAAGATTCTCTGGCAGCGGGGCGAATCTGTAGTCAGCGACCTGGTTGCGGCTATGCCGGAAGGCGAAACGCTGGCCTATAACTCAGTGCTGACGACGGTGCGCATTCTGGAACAGAAGGGCTACGTAGATCATCGCCAAGATGGACGGGCCTTTGTTTATCGGGCTTGCGTGGCGGAGCATGAAGCGAGCCGTTCCGAAGTGCGCCATGTGCTAAACCGCTTCTTTGGCAACTCGCGGGAGCGTTTGCTGCTCTCACTGCTGGGCGATGAAGAGATTTCTCCGGATGAGTTGCAACGCCTGAAGGATGCGATCCGCAACGCCGCGGAAGATGGTGTGGGATAGAAGACATGGATATGAACGCAATCCCGGCTCTCGTCATTTCAGCATTGCCTGGTGTTCCCGAGCAACTCTCACACCTTTCACAAAGCGCGGCCGCGGCCCTGATTACGGAAGTGTGGCAAGGAATGGTAGTGGCGGCGTGCCTGGCGATTTGCCTGAAGCTTGCTCCGCGAACTACCGCCGCTCATCGCTTTTGGATCTGGACAGCTGGATTGCTGACGATTGCAGGAGTTCCCTTTCTGCCGTTTCTTGGGCGTTTGATGGCAGGACTTCCGGCCCATGCCGATGGCCTGGCGGGAAGTGCAGTGCGTCCATGGCTGGAAGTGGATGCGCGCTGGAGCCTGGTTCTGGCTGCACTGTGGGCTGGCGCTTCCCTGTTGCGCGCGGTCGATCTGACTTTTCATTCCTACCGTTTGCGCAAACTCTGGAAGAGCGCGAGACCGGTCGAGTCCGGTTCTATATTTTCCGCTTCACTTTCTGAGGCGCTCACCGTTTCAAGCCGCAGACGGGTGCAACTGTGCACCACCACCCAACTGGAACGGCCCGGCGTCATTGGATTTCTGGCTCCGCGCATCCTCATTCCCGAATGGCTTTTTAAGCAGATCACGCCGGCGGAGCTGGATCAGATTGTTCTGCATGAAACTGAGCACCTGCGCCGTGGCGACGATTGGACCAATCTACTGCAGAAGCTGACGCTGGTCCTCTTTCCGTTGAGCCCGGCACTGCTCTGGATCGAGCGCAGGCTTTGCCTGGAGCGGGAGATGGCATGCGATGAGGGGGTCATTCGGAGAACACATGCACCTCGCGCTTATGCGGAATGTCTTGCGAGCCTGGCTGAACGGGGTCTTGAACATCGAGCGCAGGGATTATCTTTAGGAGCCTTGTCACTTGGCGCATGGCAACGCCGCTCGGAACTTGTTCAACGCGTGCATAGCATTCTTAAGCGTGGACAGGTGCTTCACCCGATTGCTGCGCGCGGATTGATGACGGCACTGGGATGCAGCCTGTTATTGGGATCGGTTGAACTAGCTCGCTGCCCGCAGGTTGTGGCGTTTTTGCCTGTACGCCCCGCTGAGACGGCACGCGTGGCTTCGCCGACTCAGTACGATTCAGTGATCGGCAACAAGGCCGGCCGGACCTTTGGCCATGTGGTTCGGACTATGGCAGTGGGTCCATCCACTCCGTTGAGTCCTTCCCCGGAACGCTCCAAAAGCGTACGTGGTCAAAATGAGCTGAAGACAACGGCGCCTGTGCGTGCTTCTTATAGTTCTGCTTCATTGGCTGCACAGGATCGGGCCGAGCGGGCTCCACTCCGCAAGGATGCCGTCCCTTCACTTGTAGCTTCGAACACAGAAGCTTCGCCGTCTGCTGTCCGTGTCGAGATGCTGAAAGCGAAGGCCTCTGTTCCGCAGCAAGCGGATGCGGTTACAGATGCTGACGCTTCCGATCAGGGACAGGGCTGGATCGTGCTCACGACGTGGGAGCAGGTTCAGAGCACCGATGTCGCTTCGGGAGCTGTGACCCCGGATTCTGACGATGGGGCGACACAGCCTTCCAAGCAGAATACAGGGCAGTCGAATGCCCATATGACCATCACACGCATGATCCTGCGTGTGATTCCAGCAAACGCCTACGCCGGACAAAGGCGCACCGGCTGGCTGGTCTTTCATCTCTAAAATGCAACTTTAACCAATCCATCAACGAGGGTAGTCATGTCAGCATCAACTAATTCATTAGTCGTAAAAATGAAGAGATTTGCGATTCCAACCGGGATTGTCGCTGCTCTTCTTTTGGCCATCACTTTTATGCTCGACCACAACTCCGTTCACGCGGCAAGCTGGGGTGCGGCATCTCCACTGGATGACAACAGCGTGTCATCGCTGGTTTCGCTGGACAATGCGGTTGAGGCTGTTGCAGCGCGAGTCACTCCGGCTGTGGTGAATGTCTCTGTGACATCACGCGGCAGTTCAGACATGGAAGCCGAGGACGGTCAAGGTCAAGGCGGAGGACAGGGCGGGATTCCTCCGGGCTTTGAGTGGTTCTTTGGACCACAGGGGCCTCAAGGGGGCGGACATATGCGCCGCATGCTGCCGCAACAACAGCAGATCGAACACGGCATCGGCAGCGGCATTATCATCTCGCCGGATGGCTATATCGTCACCAACAACCACGTCGTCGACAACGCGACCGAGATTCGCGTGACGCTGAATGACCGTCGCGTGTTAAAGGCCAAGCTGATCGGCGCGGACAAGCTGACTGACCTGGCGGTGATCAAAATCAGCGCGACCGGGTTACCCAGCATCGCCTGGGGTGATTCGGGCAAGCTTCGCCCCGGCCAGACTGTGCTTGCATTTGGCAGCCCTTTTGGTTCGCTCCAATTTTCGGTGACGCGCGGCATCGTCAGCGCGCTCAATCGCCCCAATCCCGATTTGGAAGATCGACGTAAGCCAGGCGACTTTATCCAAACGGATGCAGCTATAAATCCCGGCAACTCGGGCGGCCCGCTGGTCAATGCCCATGGTGAACTGGTGGGAATCAACACCTTCATCGTGACGGGCAGCGGTTCGTTTGCAGGAGCGGGCTTTGCGATTCCCTCACAAATCGTTCGCGCAACTACGGATGAACTCATCAAGAATGGTGTAGTCCACCATGGTTACCTGGGTATCAGCATGAACGATGTCACGCCTGAAAACTCGAGCTTCTTTAACCTGCCGGATGCAACGGGAGCGATTGTAAGTCAAGTCTCGCCTGATTCCCCAGCCAGCCGTGCAGGGCTCAAGAGCGGCGATGTGCTACGCGATATCAATGGCAAAAAGATTTTGAATGGCGGAGTGCTTCAGGTTGCTGTAAGCCAGGTTTCACCGGGCAATACCATTGCGCTGGGTATTATGCGTGATGGCAAGGAACAGACGCTGAACGTCAAGGTAGGCGAGTTCCATGCCGGCAAGGAGGTCGCGGAAGACAAGGGGCCGTCGGCGAACCAGGGCGGCAAACTTGGAGTAGCCGTCAATGACCTGACACCGGATGTGCGTCAACAACTGAATGTGCCTGAACAGGTGAAAGGCGCAGCTGTTGAGAGTGTGCGGCCGGCCAGCCCCGCGGAAGAAGCGGGCCTGGCCCCAGGAGACGTTATCCTCGAAGTCAATCGCCATCCCGTTGCAAACGCAGACACCTTTGCCAATCAGGTTCACTCGACGCCTGCAGGCAAGGATATTCTGCTGCTTGTATGGTCGAGGGGCAATGCAACTTACCGCATCGTGCATACTGACCAGACGAGTGAAAGCGGTTTATAGAAAGACAAAAATAGAGCCGCCGATCCGAAAAGGATCGGCGGCTCTATTTGTTGGCAATGATGAAGACTACTTATTGGGAGGCGGGTTGGAGACGCCTGTCTCATTTGGTGGCGGTGCAGGTTGAGGTGCGGGCGCTGGGCTCGCTGGCGGCGCGGTCGAGGCAGCCCCGGGGGCGCTCTCCTGTACGCCGATTGCGTCTCCGGACACGACTAACTGCACGCGCCGGTTTTGCGCACGCCCGGCGTTGGTTGAGTTATCGGCGATCGGATCCCGCTTACCATAGCCTGTCGCTGAGACATTCGATTCCTGAACATTCTGCGACACGAGATAGTCTCGCACTCCATCCGCGCGCTGTTCGGATAACTTCTGGTTATATTCATCCGAGCCAATGTTATCCGTATACCCTTCCACCTGTAGTTTCAAGCCAGGATATGCCAGCAGGATTCCGGACACTTTGGCCAGCTTTTCGCGTGCTTCAGGCTTGAGCGAGTATTTGTTGAAATCGAAAAGCACGTCAGACATATTGACGATCAGGCCGCGTGCGCTTTCCTTAGTCTGCAACACCTGGTTCAGCTGATTCTTGAGGCGTTCGCGCATCTGTTCGGTTTGTTGGGCCGCCTGCTGGGCGCTTGCTTCAGCCTGCTTCTGAGCGTCTCGTGCGCGCTGCGCACGGGCTTCAGCATCGGCTGCGGCCGCCTCAGCCTGGGCGCGTTGTGCAGCTTCCTGTTGCGCCGCGAGCTGTGCCTTCTGAGCATCCAATTGGGATTGTTGCGCGGCATTCTCTGCATCATGCTTCGCTTTCAACTGTGCCGCGTCATCTTCTGCTTTCATCTTGCGAATGGTGATGATGCGCGCATCTTCCGCCGACTGCACAGCTTCTCGCGCAAAGGTTATGCTTTGCTTGCGATTGCTCTTATGCAGATCGAGGTCTTGAGCGTTCTTGAGCGCGGTGCGGGCAGTGGCCAATGTGTCGCCCGCATATTTATCAGCACCGGCTGCCTCGGCGATCTGGACCGCGTTAAGTGCCTCATAGAGCTCGAGAGGAGAGCGCTCGTCGCGTGTAATCGGATGCAACACGGTATGGCGTCCGGCTGTTTCGGTGTAGGCTCCCCGTGGCAGCAATGAATAATGGGCATTTACCTGCTCGATCACGCCCTGCGTCTTATCATTGATTACAAAATTCTGCATGACGACAACATCGCTAGGCATGGTTACAGCAAAGTACGGTTCCGCAGTGATGATCAGACCAAATGCCTGCAGGTTCGTAGTAACGTCGATTTGATTCTTGTCTTTAGAGCCTGTGGGAAGAACCTCGCCAAGATTTACCGGGCGGCCTTCAGGAGTAACGGCCCAAAGTACGTAGGTGAGATATTCAGGACCGAAGCCGTTGGCTGGAGAGAGCCCTTCAAAGCTGGCATCAATCGATGTTCGGCCGGCCCGCCCTTCTACTTTGGCACTCCCTTTGGCCTGAGGTAACAGACTTGTTCCGGCAAAACCGATCTTCGTCGCACTGCTGCGATGAAAATAGTTGATTGCCGGAATATCGCGACCTACTACCTGTACTTTAAACACGGGAACGCCGTCGCGCATCTCCGGGCTTCGCTCTGTCTGTTGAGGGGGCGCCGACTGCTTAGCCGTTGGATTTGACTCCTGCGCACCTAATATCCCAGACCCCGCTAAGAGTAGAGCAAGAGCAGCACATGTACATGTCTTGTGCGTTGTCATTCGATTACTCCTTCCACTTACAACCACCATGATGACTCACTTATTTGAACCTACGATGATGGCTCACCAACGCAGTAAGATGCCAACGTGGGACCCGGAGTTGTAATAAGTCTATATATATCTTCGGAGTATTCATGAATTAAGTTTGATGTTTTTACTTACCACCCAAACAATAAGAAGTCTGTATCAATATGCACACTCTTATTTTCAAATTATTCAAAGAGGGTTTCTACCGTGCTGATGCTGTAATGCTTGCGTATATATCGCAATGTGGATCAAAGGACGGATCGGCAATAGCGTGTGTGATCCCGCGAAGTTCCCCGGCAAGGTAAATTGAAGATTAGCAAGCCAAAGGATTCTCAATGACGGACAAGATCACACGTAGGCGATTCACCAGTGGACTAGGCATCGCAGCCGCCGGTACGCAACTGATGCAGTCATCCGAGCTTTTTGCAGACCGCTCTCAGGATGCTCAGGCCGCGCCATTTCGCACGCCCTACAAGTACGGCAAGCTGGTGCTCGGCCCGTCGGGAATTGCAGGTTCATTCGATGAGAAAAGCGTTGACGATCCCTTTGTCTTCTCCCACGACGGCAAATTCCAGATGCTCTATATCGCTTTTGACGGGATTGGGTATCAAACTGGACTTGCGCGTTCGAACGACCTGATTCACTGGGAGCGCGTGACCTGCGTAGCGCGGCGCGATCCGAACTCTCGCTATACCAAGTACAACGTGGCGCTGGCCTGTCTTTTACGCGACGACGGACTCACTTCTCCGGGAAAATTGAAGAAGGTGAATGGCCTCTATCTGGGCGCATGGAACGCATATCCGAGCGCGGGTTACGAGGAGGGCGCGGCAGTCATCGGCCTGGGGTGGAGCGACGATCTTCTGCATTGGGAGTTGACTGAGCCTATTCTCTTTCCGGCCGATGGGGCATCGTGGGAACATGGGGGACTTTACCGGCCCAATCTGGTTGAAGAGAACGGCGTCTACTATCTCTACTACAACGCCAAGACAGATACTCTGCCTCAATCAGAAGGAGGAGGCTGGCGCGAGCAAACGGGTGTGGCTACATCGCGCGATCTAAAGCATTGGACCCGATATGCGGGCAACCCCATCCTGCGCAACGGTGACCATGATTCGCGCGATGCGCATTTCGCGAGCAATCCGTTTGTAGTGCGCAACGGCCGGGAGTGGGGCATGTACTACTTCGGCCTCGATTTCAAGGGCAAAGCCTGCGAGATGCTTGCGCTGGGCCGTGGCCCTTTTCATTTTGAGAAGGTGAATGAAGTGCTCATCGATGTGGGCGCGCCGGGAACTGTGGATGAAGATTACGCGCACAAGCCATCGGTGATCTTTCACGATGGCATGTTGTATCACTTCTATTGCGCGGTGTCGGGCAAGTATCCCAATGATGTGCGTGGGGTGTCTGTGGCGCGATCAAAGCCATGGTGACGTCGTCAATTGTTCCAAGGCGGGAAAACCATGCTGATCTCTTCGTCTGTTTGCTCCGTAAATTCAGAGCGATAGCGCCGAAGCTGGGACTGTAAGACTCGCAGTGCAGGACATGGTAATTTTCGATCTGCTATTTTGTTGCGATGCGCATCTTTCGTGGCAGCCGGGTCTCTCTTGCACTGGGAATGTTCATTTTTCTGTCTACGATCAATCTGCCTGGGCAGTCCACAACAGACGCGGTCGAGCGGCAACTGAAGCTCGTGAACGAAGGAGCCGACGGTGGTGCTTTCAAGGCCGATTGGGATTCGCTGGGAGCGTATCACGTTCCTGACTGGTATCGCGATGCCAAGTTCGGCATCTTCATTCATTGGGGTGTCTATTCCGTTCCTGCGTTTGGAAATGAATGGTATCCGCGCAACATGTACTTGAAAAACAATCCCGCCTTTCAGCATCACATCGATAACTATGGAGCGCAAGCGAAGTTCGGCTATAAGGACTTCATCCCCATGTTTCGCGCCGAGCACTTCGATGCAGATGCGTGGGTCGACCTCTTTGCTCGCGCAGGTGCACGGTACATCGTTCCGGTAGCGGAGCATTGCGATGGGTTTTCTATGTACGACTCAGAGATCAATCCATGGAACGCAGCGAAGATGGGACCAAAGCGCGACGTAATTGGCGCTCTTGCGTCTGCCACACGCAAACGAGGATTGCACTTTGGCGCGTCGTCGCACCGCGCGGAGCATTGGTGGTGGTATGACGGCGGCATGACCTTCGATTCAGATGTAAAGGATCCGCGTGCCAAGATCCTATATGGACCTGCCAGCCCCAGAACGCTTGCCGGAAATGAAGGTAAAGAACCTGACCCAAATCATCTGGAAGAGTGGCTCGCTCCCGACAAAGCGTTCATGGACGACTGGCTGGCGCGCAGTTCGGAGATTGTCGACAAATATCATCCGGATTTTCTCTATTTTGATTGGTGGATCGGCCAGCCTGGCTTTCAGCCTTACCTGAAGCGGTTCGCCGCTTATTACTACAATCAGGCCGCGCAGCGAAAGCAGGGAGTGGTATTGACTTACAAAGAGCACTATTTTCCAGAAAACGCTGCGGTGCTGGACGTAGAGCGGGGAAAGCTGGATGCACTAAGGCTCTTACCCTGGCAGACCGACACTTCAGTCAGCATCCGTTCCTGGGGTTATGTGCAAAACGACGAGTACCGTGACGCTGGATCGCTCATCGATGAGATGGTGGACGTGGTGAGCAAGAATGGAAATTTCCTTCTGAATGTTGGTCCGAAGGCGGATGGAACAATCCCCGAACAGGCGCGGACCGTGCTGCTTCAGATTGGGGAGTGGATGCATACCAATGGCGAGGCTATCTACGGATCGCGGCCGTGGATTCTGTATGGCGAAGGGCCGACCAAGGTTACGACCTCTGCCTTGAACTCCGACAAGCAGGAGTTCACGCCGGAGGATATTCGCTTCACCACGCACGGGGACGCTCTTTACGCGATCGCGATGGGCTGGCCTGCGCATGGTGAAGTGCAGGTGCATACGTTGTGGCGTGGCAATCCTTACACCGACGGGCAGGTATGTTCCGTAACGCTCCTGGGCTCCGATTCTCAACTGACCTGGACGCAAAAGGAAGATGGGTTGCACATCCGTCTTCCCGCAACCAGGCCTGATGAGCCGGCTTTCGTCTTTCGTATTCGTACCAGTAGCGGGGGAACATGCGGCAGTGGCCGCGTCTCGACCGGCGGTTAAAGCTGCTGCTTTTGTTTACGGGCTATTTCAGGCAAGGATGCATGGCCGGATTCGACATGAATTGTTCAACCTGCCAACGCTGCTTACGATAAAATCAGGAACGGTGATTTTCATTGAAAAGAAAAGACGTTAGCCAGAAAGAAGCTTTGCCTGCGCGGGGCCGCACGCGCCCCGCTTCTCCTGAGAAGAAACGCGAAAAGCCTGAGCACGGAACAAGCCTTCTCACCGCGTTCCAGGAGATTCGGGAACTGATCGTGCATGGGAAGATCTCGCCCGGCACCTGGATAGTGGAGGCCGATCTTGCGGAACGGCTGAACTTGAGCCGCACGCCGGTGCGCGCGGCTATTCACTGGCTGCAACGCGAAGGGTATGTGCTGGAGCATCGCAATGTGAGCAAGTCGCGCATGATCGTCGCTCCGCTGACACGGGAGGACGCGAATGAGCTTTACCGCATCATCGGGCATCTTGAGGGCCTTGCCGGCCGTGGTGTGGCGGAGATGCCCAAGAAGGAGCGCGTTGAGCTTGGGAACCAGCTCGACTCTGTGAACGAGAAGCTACTGGCGATTGCAGAAGGACATGGCGGACCATCGAGCGAGATTTTCGACCTGGACAGAACCTTTCATCGGCTCATTGTCAAGGCTGGTGCAGGCCCCCGGCTGTCGACATTGCACGCTGCGATCGAGCCGCAGACGGAGCGCTACTGGCGACTGTATGCGAGTTCGATCATCAATGCGCTTCACTCTTCGGTCGATGAGCACAAGGCCATTATCGATGGCGTTCTTGCGGGCAATCCAGATGCCGTGGAGAAGGGTTTGCAGGATAACTGGCTCAAGGGCTCGGAGCGTCTCGGTCATGTGATCGACATGTTCGGCGAACGCGGTAGCTGGTAACAGCCAGCGCTACAATTTCGCCTGAGTGTGCAATCAAAAGGATTCACGCGGGCAAATCAGGTTTTCTATTGCCGGGCCGAGACGCCTTTTCTTATGGAAAGGCCAGCTTCAGCATGCTGCCCGTTTCACAGCAAACCTGATTTCGCTGTAGTGGCGATTGATTTTGGGTTGTGCCGTCGCGGGCGATAGCGCATGGAAGGACGCCCAAGTTTTGACATCCTGCCTCTGTCTAAAATCAAATGCTGGGTATTCACCTGGCTGTCAAATCTCTTATTCGGTGCAAAGGCGAATGATTCTCCCTAAGAGAAGTGAATAGGGCTTCCCCGAAAACTGTCATTGCTATATTCTGGGGTTGTATTCATGATTGTAGACATTGAGGTATGCAAACTATTAGGACATTGCGCAAAATCTCTATTTTGGACTCGCATACGGAAGGCGAACCGACTCGGCTTGTGACCGCAGGCGGACCAGACCTTGGAAGAGGGTCGCTGGCAGAGCGCCTCGATCTGCTGAGGTTGAAGCACGATGATCTTCGTTGCGCTGTGGTTAACGAACCGCGCGGCTCCGATGTGATTGTCGGCGCGCTTTTGTGCGAGCCGGCCGACCCGGAATGCGTGGCTGGCGTGATCTACTTCAACAACGTTGGATATCTGGGCATGTGCGGTCATGGAACAATCGGCCTGGTTACTTCGTTGGCTTACATGGGACGGATTTCAACAGGAGTTCACCGTATCGAAACGCCGGTAGGCGTTGTCTCGGCGACGCTGCATGATTCGGGCAAAGTTACGGTGGAGAATGTCCCCTCGTACCGCTATCTTCATCGGGTCGCTGTGGATGTGCCGGGCCATGGCAGGGTTACTGGCGATGTGGCGTGGGGCGGCAACTGGTTTTACCTGGTGGAGGATCATGGAAAGGAACTCGCCATGCGTCATGTGGATGATCTGACTCAGCTTACATGGGATATCCGAACAGCTCTAGTCGCCGCCGGTATTACGGGACAAAATGGAGTAGAGATCGATCATATCGAACTCTTCAGTCATCCGGAGAACGGTACTGCTCACAGCACAAACTTTGTCCTGTGTCCGGGAAAGACCTATGACCGATCGCCATGTGGCACGGGCACAAGCGCCAAGCTGGCCTGCCTTTATGCAGATGGAAAGCTAGCAGCCGGCGAAGTATGGAGGCAACAAGGGATTCTCGGCGGCGTCTTTGAAGGCAGTTTCGAGAGGCAAGGGTCTACCATCATTCCCCGTATTACGGGTTCAGCTTACGTTATGGCTGAAGGCGTGCTGATATTCGATCCGAGTGATCCGTTTCGCTTGGGGATTGCGAAGTGAACAATCGCTACGATGCCCTGGTGGTGGGCGCAGGGATCGTTGGAGCCGCGTGCGCATTGGAGTTAAGTAGTGCGGGGCTGCAGGTTGCGGTAGTGGAACGCGACTCAGTTGGATCGGGAGCTACTGCAGCCGGCATGGGCCATGTTGTGGTGATGGACGACTCCGAGGCCCAATTTGCTCTAACAAGTTACTCGCAATCATTATGGAATGCCTTGTCACCTGAATTACCACTGTCGGTCGAATATCAACGCACTGGGACGATCTGGGTTGCCGCGGATGAGGAAGAGATGGCCGAGGTCGAGCGCAAATTTGAGTACTACACGGCGCGCGGCATTCCAGTCGAGATACTTGATTCTCAAGGGGTCGCAGAAGCAGAACCAAATCTGCGACTGCCATTGGCGGGCGGACTGCGCGTTTTGTCGGATGCAGTACTTTATCCGCCGTGTGCAGCCGGATATTTGCTAGAAATGGCGAAGATACAGAAGCCGGGCGTTGCATTGATTCTCGGTCGATCTGCAATACAGATTGGAGAGGGTCGCGTCGTTCTTGATGACGGGACGACGTTGTTGTCTCCCCTGATTGTCAATGCAACAGGATCTTTTGCGCCCGAGCTTACACCAGGGGTTGCCGTCAAGAAACGCAAAGGGCACCTGATCATCACGGATCGCTATCCTGGCTTTGTACGGCATCAGTTGGTTGAGCTTGGGTATTTGAAGAGTGCGCATTCGTCGACTACAGACTCGGTAGCTTTCAATGTGCAACCGCGCAGTACAGGCCAACTGCTCATCGGATCGTCGCGACAGTTCGACGCTGAAGACTCGGGCGTCGATCGCGAGATTGTGACGGCAATGGTCGAGCGGGCAGCACTCTACCTGCCAGGGATTGCGAGACTCTCCGCTTTGCGTGTCTGGTCGGGATTTCGCGCGGCAACACCGGACAAGCTGCCGTTGATTGGGCCGACTGAAGATCCATCGATCTTTCTTGCCACGGGCCATGAGGGGCTCGGCATCACCACATCACTAGCTACGGCACGACTGCTTGTGGATCAACTGCTGCAGAGAACCTCCGAAATTCCAGTCGAACCTTATCTGCCATCGAGACTGACTGGAGAATCTACTGTGCCGCTGCGAGTGAAGGAGATGTTTCATGCCTGAATCTATCGTCGTGAGGATGAATGGCATGCCGCTCACAGTCCCGGCACGATGTTCGGTTGCGGCTGCGATTTCTATCGCCGACCTCACATGTAGAACTTCCGTTACGGGGGAAGAGCGCGGACCACTTTGCGCGATGGGCATCTGCTTTGAGTGCCGAGCCACAGTGAATGGAATGGAACATACGCGCACGTGTCAACTGCTCTGCGAGCCTGCCATGGATATCCGCACATCATGATGCATGAGTTCGAGACACTTGTCGTTGGTGGCGGACCCGCGGGCATAGCCGCAGCGGTCTGCGCGGCCGAGCATGGTGTTCGTGTGGGCCTGATCGACGACAACCCGAGCGCAGGGGGGCAGATATGGCGCGGATCGGCTAAAGGAACAGACAATTCCCATCGTGACAGTGCGACCGGATGGCAACACCGGCTCAACAATCCGCGCATCACTCAGCTTCAAGGATGGTCGGTATTTGAGCAGGCTTCTTCGGGCAGCTTGCGCGCAGAACATAATAGCAGCTCAGCGGATCTCCGTTTTGAGAAGCTGATTCTCGCTACCGGCGCACGCGAGCGATTTCTTCCCTTCCCGGGCTGGACATTGCCCAATGTGGTGGGAGTGGGCGCAATTCAAGCCATGGTAAAGGCCGGGCTTCCGGTACACGGCAAACGTGTTGTGATTGCGGGGAGCGGACCGCTGCTACTGGCCGTCGCAGCGTTCCTCAAGTCTGCCGGAGCAAAAGTCGTTTGTGTTTGCGAACAGGCTTCGGCTTCTCAACTTTTACCTTTTGCGATTGGCCTTGTAAAGACGCCGGGGAAAATTATCGAGGGGGTTCGCTACAAAGCTGCAACACTCGACGTTCCATTTCACACCTCTGCCTGGCCAGTCGAAGCGTTGGGCGATCGCAAGTTGAATGCGGTTATTTTGTCCGTACATGGCAAAACGAAAACTTTACATTGCGACTATTTGGCGTGTGGATTTCATCTTGTACCAAATACAGAGCTTGCCGCCCTTGTCGGCTGTGAGCTCAGCAATGGCGCGGTGGTTGTGGATGAGTGGCAGCAGACTTCCGTGTCGAACATCTACTGTGCGGGCGAACCGACAGGCATTGGCGGAGTTGAGCTTTCGCTTACCGAAGGACAGATTGCCGGACTCGTTGTAGCTGGTCAAAAGGAAAAAGCACACACGCTCTTTGGGCAGAGGAAACAATTCACGCGCTTTGCAGCGGGACTCGCTCAAGCATTTGCATTGCGGTCCGAATTGAAGGCGTTACCGACGGAAACAACGCTGATTTGCCGTTGTGAAGATGTTGCATACGGAGCAGTGCGACAGCATCACTCCTGGCGAGCGGCCAAGCTCCATACGCGATGCGGAATGGGGCCTTGTCAGGGACGTATCTGCGGCACGGCCACTGAATATCTCTTGGGCTGGAACGCAGGCTCTGTACGTCCACCGATCTTTCCTGCTCTCGTTTCAGGCCTCGCATCGCATCCTGAACCCGAATTTCAAAAGACTGAAGGAGATTAACAATGAACTGGTATGGCGTACTGCCTGCAATGACGACATGCTTTGATGCAGATTTGAATATAGATCATGCTTTCATGGCTAAACACGCGCGATGGATGCTGGACAGCGGTTGCACGGGAATCGTGTCGCTGGGTTCTCTAGGTGAGGCTGCGACGCTTACCTTCGATGAGAAGATCGCAATCCTCAAGAACATGGTTGCAATGGCGAATGGACGTGCTCCTATCGTCGCGGCTATCTCTGCTCTCTCAACTGCGGAAGCCGTTGCGCTGGCCAAAGCCGCGGCAGATGCAGGCTGCGAAGGTCTGATGGTGCTGCCGCCGTATGTGTATCTGGGGGACTGGCGCGAGACGAAAGCGCATGTAGCTTCGATATTCAAAGCTACGCCGCTCTCATGCATGCTCTACAACAATCCTGTGGCTTACGGAACGGACTTTACTCCGGAGCAGATGCATGAACTTGCGGCTGAGCACCCCAATCTACAGGCGGTGAAGGAATCTTCGACGGATGTGCGACGTATCGCAGCCATTCGCGCGATTGAGGATGGCCGTTTGCAGATTCTGGTCGGCGTTGACGATGCAATTGTGGAAAGCATCGCAGCTGGAGCCACGGGATGGATCGCCGGCCTGGTCAACGCGATGCCTGTGGAGTCAGTCGCGCTCTTCAATCTTGCTATGCAGGGAAAAGCGAAAGAGGCGTTTGAGCTTTATCGCTGGTTCCTACCCCTGCTGCGCTTGGATACGGTTCCCAAGTTTATTCAGTTGATCAAACTTGTTCAGCAGGAAGTGGGAGAGGGTAGCGCGCGTGTGCGCCCTCCGCGCATGGAGCTGATAGGTGAAGAGTTGAATGCTACCCGGGCGATAGTTGCAACGGCTCTCAAGAGCCGTCCAAGCGTCCTTTCTCACGCTTGAGCACACTGAGTTGAAGCTTTGCCTCGAATATAGTTTCGGGGCAAGGCTCCGTTGTGTATGGATGTTACGCGTGCTTTTTTGCGATGGTTCGCATCAGGAAATACACCGGTACGCCGAGCAACGCAATCAGCAGGCCTGGCCATGTCGTGCCGGGCCTAAAAACAAATAAAACCAACACAATTACCGATGCGCCGACGATGTAAAGTCCTGGCAGCCAAGGATAGCCCCATGTTTTGTATGGCCTCTCCAGGAGAGGACGGGTACGGCGCAATCGGAAGACCGCAAGAATGGTCAGGATATAAAAAAGTAGAGCTGCAGAGATTACATAGTCCAACAGGTTGCTATAGAGATTTCCATATTCATGCGTTATCGGATTATACGTTCGAGGCAACACAAGCAAAGCAGACCATAGTCCCTGGATGGCCAACGCCCAGCCCGGCACACACGCTTTGTTCAACCGACCGGCTACGGAAAAGAATAAGCCGTCCTTGGACATTGCATAACAGGCGCGTGCTCCGGCGAGTGTGAGGGCATTCACGGTGCCGAAGGTGGAGAGCACGATTGCGATAGCCATCAAGGCTGGGCCAAAGCGAGGAAAGATCGTCTGCAATACGGCGGTTGCCACGCGATCACCGGGAGCGTGTTGAATGGCGTTCAACGGCAGACTGGCGAGGTATGCGAAGTTACATAGCAGATACAGCAAAATCACACTTGAGGTGCCGATCAACAGAGCCAAGGGTAAGTTACGGCGAGGATTTTTCACTTCAGCGGCGACAAAAGTGATGTCGTGCCAGGAGTCGGCGGAGAACAGGGATCCGGTCTGTGTAATGCAGAGCGCAATGAACATTCCAAAGACGCCGGTGAGCGCTGTTCCTTCAGAAAGTGAAAGGCCGGAAAGCGCCCATGGATGTGCGAAGTTTGCGTGAAATACGGCGCCGTTTGCGCATAGCGTGAGACCCAGAACAATTAGCGCTGCCAAGGCACCGATCTTGGCCACAGTGAATATATTCTGGATTACTTTGCCATACTGCACGCCAAAGCTATTGCCAATGGCGAGTACCGCAATGACGCAAATCGCGAGCAATTGTGCGGTAGAAAGTGAGATTGCATACTGACTCGATATCAGAATTGGGGGAACAATGTAGTTCTTCTCGGAGATCGCGGGAAGAAGAACTCCGCTGAAACGCGCAAATGCAATAGCAACCGCAGCAATGGTTCCGGTCTGGATCACGGTCCACAGTGTCCATCCATATAGAAAACCGCAGATGGGGGAGAAGGCCTCGCGCAGGTAGACGTACATTCCACCTGCATCGGGCATCATAGCGGCCAGTTCGCCATAGGATAATGCGCCTGCAACCGTGAGGACTCCTGTAATTGCCCAGGCTACCAGCAGCCACCCGGAGCTGCCGATCTCACGCGACATCTCCGCGGAAACGATGAAGATGCCGGAGCCGATCATAATGCCCACCACCACCATTACGGAATCGAACAGTCCCAGACAGCGTTTGAATGCTGCCGTATCTTTGGATATCTCAGTGGTGGGCAACGGCATCGTTTATGTTTGCTCCAACTCCTATGCTGGTGAAACAGGTCGAATGTCAGACAGCTTTTTCATTGAGCTTCAAGTATACGGAGTAGCGCTCGTCCATGATGCGATAGAGCGGCACCAGGCTCAAGCTGCCTGCATCTGTAATGGTGCGAAACTTGAGACGTTGTTCCGGCACACGCTCAATCCAATTCACGGGCCCGTTCACCTTGGCCACTGTGACTTGCGGCATAGGAATCTTCTCTTCGCGTTCATCGGGGGCGCTGTCACCGTAGATCCTCTGCCCGGTCAAACCTTCTTTGCCCATCTCCGCGGCTAGCACCAGTGGCCCGTACATCGCCGCCTGCAAAGTTGAGTCGTCTGGTATTGGAGCTACGTGGAAGTTCATGGGCAGGGAGACTTCAATCTTGTCACCATTCGTCCACTTGCGCTTCAGTTCAACGTAGCTGCTCGGTGTCGCGGAGATGGTTTGCACCTGCCCGTTCAACTTGATCGATACGCCCTGCGTGGCCCAGTATGGAATGCGAATCTTGATCGCCACTTCCCTGGGCTTAGGCGCTCGAACCGTCAGCGTAGTTCCCTCTTCTTCGGGAAAATTGGTCTCCTGGACGAGTGTCAACCCTTTCTCAGGCCAGTTAACTTCAGAACCGATGAACAGATTCACGTACACGCTGTCAGCATCGTGGAAGTAGATTGAATCATTGCTCTTGGCGTATTCTTCGACTCCTGTGCCAGTACAGCACCAGAAAGCATCGTACTTGGTGCCGAAAGTCTTCCATTTACCCGGCTTCAAGGGCACGTAGTACATCAACATTCCGTTCTTGTCCTGTGTGCCGAGGCGTACGTTGAAGAGGAGGCGCTCATAGTAGTCCATCACCTTCGGGTCGACGGTCCAGCCATAGATGTGGCGGCTTAGTTTCATCATGTTGTAGCTGCAACAACACTCTTCCGCTGCAGGGCCAAGCTGCCTGGCAAGTTTGCCGGGCTGCTGCCAACCCTCACCGTCGCTTGCGCCTCCAGTCGCGTAGGTATGCTGATCAACTACCTCATGCCAGAAATAATCGGAGATCGTGTGATAGCGATCGTCTCCGGTCAATTCATAGTCGCGCGCCGCGCCGATCACTTGCGGAATGTGTGTGTTTGCATGGAGGCCGGCGAGATGATCCTGACGTGCAGCGAGAGGATCGAAAAACTCTTTCTTGCCAAATCGCCGCGCCAGCTTTGCATATTTCTCATTGCCATTGATTGCATAGAGATTGTAGAGCACCTCAGTCATGCCGCCGAATTCGACACGTTGAATGCGCACCAACTGTTCTTCAGAGAGGGGCATGATCCAGCCGTAGGCCCAATCCGCCATGCGCTCAGTCGTCTGCAGGGCCTGCTCATTGCCACAATGCACATACATGTCAAGATGGCCGGCCATGATCTTGTGATAAGTGTAGTAGGGCGCCCAGACCTTCTGATGATTCTTCAACCGATCGTAGAACTCTTCGGAATATGCGCCCAAGTAGCCATTGGGCTTCTGGCACTTGGCTAGTTCAGTGACAAGATCGCTGCCCTTTTTACGCAGTTCTTCATCCTGAGAGCTTGAATACATAAGCGCACAGGCCGACAGATAATGGCCGCCCGCGAAATGTCCGCGCAATTCGCAATCGGGAGCCTCCCATCCGCCGAGAGGTTGTGCAGTTGAAGGTAGGCCAGCTGTCACGCGGAACATGTGCAACAAGCGATCGTTGGGCACTTCAAGCAGATAACCACGATTGATCTCCATGGCATCTTTGAGCGGACCGCTGCGCAGCCTTACCTGCTTCATAGGAAATGGCTGCACCTTCCATGCGATTTTTTCGCGCCCTGTCTTTTTGTTATTGCGCGGTGTGTCGAGTACGGCGTCTTGTGCGAACGCAAATCCGGGATTAAGGACTGCCATCGCTCCGGCCGCGCCTGCCGTTCTTGCTAAAAATCGCCTGCGTGATAATGAATCGAAGCTGCTCATTTCATCCCTCCACATTGGGCGATGATTCTCTCTGGTGCATTTTAGTGGCTCGGTTGCAGCATGATTTCGGTTGAATCTTTCTTGAGTGGCACGATATACGCGCCACGTTCCTGTGGAAGTTCTTCAGACAGATGATAGCTTGCTATTCCTGAGAGCTTCGCGGGCTGCTCAATGCGCATGCGAGCCTGCGGAGTGAATTCGGCTGCGCCCTCCAAACTCAGGCGGACTGTGCCGTTATGCGGATCAAAGATCGCCCGCTTGAATCTTCCCGCATCCAACGTTATCCATAAGCCGAGCGGAGCGATATAGAGACGATTGCGAAAGGAATCAAGATTCGTCACCGTGATTGTCGAATTGTTCTTTACGACGTTGCCACCAAATGCGATCCAGCCGAGTGTGGAATCGTTGACGAGATATGTTGCTGTGTTCATCGCGTGACCGAAAAATCCGGAACCGTAATCACCAGAATATGCGTCGAAGGCGAGCGTGTCAGGAAAGGAATGAAAAGCTGCCGATGCAAAACCCTCCTGATCGATGTTGCTCAACTCGCCCATCGTCCCGCCGTAACCTACACGCAGCAGGTATAGATTGTCCGGGTGATCGCGATAGGCCGATAGAAGTGGAATCGCGTTGATGCCTGATCCGTAGTGATGAAGCTGACGCTCTAGCCGCGTCAGCTTGCCACCATAGATAAAATCCCAGTAACGACGCGCGCTGCCGTTGTAACCCCAGCTTGGAATTGCCGGATCATAGCCAAGAATTGCATGGAGTGTAACGTCGGCTTTGTCGTTGTAGCCGAAATATTTTGTCCACGCGTAGACCTCTTCCTGCCCTGTCGAGTCCCATGGCATCTCGCTGCCGAAAGGATACTCTTCCGCCTTCCAATGATCGGCGCGCGATCGCATGGAAACCTCCATCATCGAGGCTTCACTCTTCATCCCTTCGCGTTTGAGATCGTCGAGGATTGATACAAATACGTCGCCTTCCATCTGGCCAAACTGCGTGTAGTAAGGTGCGAACTTCATCATGCCCATCGTGGTCTGATAAGCATGATCGAGATACCACTGCCATGGGTGATTCGCTACCAGCCCTGGATGATTACGCGCAAGACGGTACATGACCCAATAGGCGGATGCGACGTGAGGGTAATTGAACGAACGGTCAACAGCTTGCGACGCTTTTTGATTCCAGCTTGTCCAGCTTTTCCAGTTTAGGTCGTCGCGATAATAGCCCGCTGGCATCTTGTCCGGCTGATAGTAGAAGAGGCTCTTGCGAACGCCGTATTTCTCGGGTCCGTCACTGTATTGCAGATGGCCCCACAGGATACCATCGACGAATTGCTCAAGTTTGCCGACCTCTTCTTTGTCCGGCTCGCCCAGTTCTTTCATTGCTGCCGCGAGCCATGAATCCGCGCCTGCTTCATCGCTCAAGCCTGCAATCCAGACGCGGCTATCCTGCATCACTTTCTGATTCATCTCGCGATCGTAGCTGATGATGCCCGGCGCTCGATGGAATGGATCTGCGGGATCGTCGAGCCATTGCCTGGTGGTTAGAAAGTGCCCGAGATCCGCGACCGCTTCAGCTTCGGGCTTGATGACGCGGTAACTGACGGTTTGCAGTAGCCCATCAGCATAAGTGATTGAAACTCGCGTTGTCCCCCAGGTCTTACCGCTGAGTCGATAATCGTGCCAGCCACCCGGTGTCTTGCCACTCTCGGTGATGGCGATGGCGCCGATGGGTTCAACGGCGATGGACTTGACCGGCTTTGCATAGTCCAGGAAAAGATGGCCTTCGATGTCTTTGGGCAGAATGTAGCCAGGTACGCCGACTGCAACGGGCCGTTGATTCGCGTGGAGGGTCTTCTCGATATTCTCGATCGAGTCTGAGACAAGGAACTTTACTTCATAGACGCGTGACTCGCCGGGCTTGAGTGTAAAGGTTGTCGGCGGGTTCCAGGGCTGTGCCTTCTTCCATTCGTTCTCTTGATAAGCTCCGCTGTGCACCATCCACTCGTAGAAGCCTTCAAAGGTGGTACCGCGAGGCGTTGGATCGTGGAAGATTTCTGGCTCTGCTTCTGCTTTGCGGCGCCGACGCTGATCGAGAATAGGGTTATATGCCTCGAAGGGCGTGTGGTCGCCCGGAACAACAAGCAATGCAGGCCCGTGGCCGCTTAGCCTTGTGACTTGCAGGTAGCCAGCGTCTTCGCCGATGTAGGGATCGTAGAAGCTGCATAAAGCGTGCGCCTGTTCCAATGTTCGGTCATTGATGACGTTGTTGAAGATCATCGGAATGCCGAGCGAGCCAATTTCAACATTTTGGCTGCTTGAATTCCTAAGCGTGAAACGCAAGCCAAGTTTGCCTTTCACTACTACCCAATCGCGAACGATGTTGAGTGGGATATCGGCAGGCAACGTTGGAGCGAGATCAGCGGAGGCGAGCACTCCTTTCGACACCGGCAATGCGCGTACAGGCTGGCGCGCCAAGGCCGTGGAGTAGCTCTGCCATGCGGTGGTGCTTCCCTGGCGCACGCGCAGATCGATGTCGCCCAGATGGTAGTAACCATCTTTCGAGCGCTGCGTAAGAATGTCGCCTGGCGTAAAGTCAAAGTTCTCTGCACTGTCGCCTTTGGCGATGAGTGCGGCTGCGGTCTGTGAAGAACGAACAAGCTTCAGCGTAAGCTCTGGCGTGTCGAATGCTGTAAAGCCCTGCGCAAGCATCGGCCCTGGTGTTGGAGGCGCCTTGGGTTTGTCTTCCTGAGCGGAAATACGCACTACAGAAGCTGTGAGCAGAAACAGAAGGATTGAAACTCCAAGAACCCGAAGACGAAGATAAGTGACCACGCACTCCTCATTCACAGCAAGAAAAGTAAAACCGATATGCAACGAAATCTCAGACCGCTCTTAAGAATGATGCAGCCATCGTGGCTGTCTACCCACGATGACTGCATCTGTCCGACTAGTTAGAACCGGAAATTTCCGCGGAACTCGATGTTCCTGGGTGAGTTCGCGGTAGCGTTCGTGGTGCCGAAGGTAGGGTCTTGCACTGCAGTATCCATGCCAGACCAAGCAGTGTGGTTGAAGACGTTGATGAACTCTCCCTGGAAAGTGAAATTCAGTTCGCGGAAGATCGGTATTTCTTTAGTCACGGCCATATCTGTCGTGATCCACTTGGGTGCATGTAGCCACATCAGCGTACCAAATTGCCCGGCGGTAAAGTTGGGGCTGATGTACTGAGTGTTGGCCCGTCCATCGCTGGAGAGGTACTTGGGATCGAAGAGGCTCACACGCCCGGAGCCAGCAGCGCTGCGGCGAATGTGTATCTGCTTCTGCAATTGCGACACGGTAACACCAGTGAGGGTGATACCTGAATCATTTTGGTTGACTGTGCTTTGGTTGACCCCTGTTGTTCCGCCGGTGAACAGATACGGATTGCCACCCTGATAGGTGAGGATCGTTCCGATCGTCCAGCCGCCGATGACCGAGTTTGCAAGCCGATTCTGATTGAAGAATGGTCGATTGTGGCCAAAAGGTAGATCGTACGTTCCGCTTACATGAAGCACGTGGCGAATGTCGAAGGCGCTTGGGAAATAATTCAAATGACGGTTGCGCAATGTGTAATATGAACCCGCGCTGTTGTTAGCGCCGCTATTGCCGCCTCCACCATAAAAGCCGGGAGCGGTGCTTCCCTGCACGTTGTTCTCAAGTGAATGAGCCAGCGTGTAGTTCACATTGAACTGCATGCCGTGGTTCAAGTTCTGCCGAAAATCTGCCTGCAGAGCGTTGTAGTTGGAGTAGCCGGAGTTAGTCATCTCGACTATGCCTTGCCCCGTAGCGTAAGGATTGGCCTGGAAGAAGTTGATGGGATAGGAGCCGGAACCGGGTGCCCCAACGGTGTTACATGGAGCGAAGTTGGCGGCGCCTACCAGCGAGCAAAGATAGGTCGCATTACCGGCAAGGCTGGTTGCGAACGCACCCGCCTGCCCCTGCATCAGGTAGGTGATGAACTGGCCGTTGGTGAAGTTATCAGGTCCAGAGGCAGCGAAGGCTTGCGACAGGATCGGTGTAGGATTCGGCCCCTGGAAGGTCGTTCCGCCTGAGGCCGCCAGATTGGCTTGCGCCGCCTGGAAGTCTTTCAGGAAACCGTTCTCGAAAATATTCACTTCGTTGTAGTTGACTCCCAACCATTGATCCTTAGAAACATTGCCCACGTAACGCACTTCAAGCACGTTATTCGGAGAAAGCTGGCGTTGGATGCCGACTTGCCACGACTCGACATACGGCTGCTTGATGTGGGGGTCGAAGGTGAGGAAAGAGGTACCGCTGAACGCCTGGAAGGATTCCGGAATCACCGGTTGGAATGGGGAAGGCGATGTTGAGGTGAGCGCCGGCAACGCGCCTCCAAGGATCACTGAACCGGCGTTGTAAAATCCTGGGCCCGGTGTAGAGCCGGCGGTGGGAACAACCGGATTGGCGTAATAGTAGGTGTTGAAATTTGCTCCGTTGTTGGAGCCAAAATTCCAGAAGCTTTGCGCGCCTTCTGTGTAGTTCTTGTAGGTGTAGCTGGCGCGAATGACGGTCTTGCCATTGCCAAAGATCTTACCCAGCCATGTGTCTGGTGCGCCTTGCGGATTCCATGCAAATCCGACGTTCGGTTCAGGGTGTACGTAGGTTGGAGCGTAGGATTGCTTCCCTGGCCCCTCGACTGGATTCTGGTTGCCGGTCAGAGTTCCTGGCTTGAAGATATTGCCGACGCCTGAGGGTCCCCATAGATCGCCAACAGTTGGATGCGTGTAAAAGCCGGTCTCATCCGTGGAAGCGCCGGTAAAGTCCCAACGCAGGCCGAGATTGAGGGTAAGGGTTGGCTTCACCTTCCATGAGTCTTCAATGAAGAGAGCGGTCTGGTTGAGCCTTTCGTGCAGGTTGAAGGAAATTCCTGGCTGGAACTGCTTGGTTTTCGTATCTACAAACTCACCGAGGCTGTAGTAGGTCATGCGCCCATTGAGGGTGGCATACAAGCCCTTCACGTCAGTGAATGCCGATGAAGGTCCATCGTTTACCGAATTCTGCAGTGCGTCTGTAACTGGATCCCCCTGAGAGATGTCATTCACGCCGATGTAGGGGACGAACTGGTTGTTGTAGTAGTGATCGATCTCTGTAGCACTCTCAACACCGAAGGTGAGTGTGTGCCGGCCGCGCTGCCATGTTGAATCGTCCTTGATGCTTAGCACGGGATACAGTGAACCGCCTCTGAGGCTTGCGAAACCGTTGACGCCGCTGTTCAAGCCGAAGCCAAACTGCAGGTCGCCCTGCTGCACCATGTCCGCTGTAGGTGTGTTGATTCCCTGCGTGTTGTATGTGAAGCCAGTGTAGAGATATCCGACCCGGAAAGCGTTTACCAGCTCAGGCCGAATATTCCAATCGAAGCCAGTGACAATCTGATAGTTCCTTTGCAGATTGCTGTACGCCTGGTTTGCGTAGAGCGGACCAGGATACGGGGCTGCTCCCACGTTGGTGTTGTAGAAATTGCTCTCATTGACGGATGAGGTCAGCCGGAAATTCTTGGTCAGGTTGTAATCAAGCCGCAGCGTGGGATACTTCTGGACCGTGTATTGATGATTTTGGAAGTTCAGGTTTTCGTGGTTGAGATCGAGCGGGCTGAGTGTTGCACTCGCTAAGGTATATGTGGACTGAATATTAGCGAGATCCGTCGCAATTAAAGAGTTGATTTCGCCGGAGCAGGTTGAGCACCCTGCACTTGCACCTGCCTGCAGCACATTGACAGTTTTTGTGGTGTTATCATTCGCGACATACGTGTAGACACCCGATAGAGCAAGCGGCGTTGCGACGGTCGTGATGGCCAGGCTCTTCTGTGGTTCGCGGAAGTTCGAGAGACTTGCGAAAAAGAACGCTTTGTCTTTCAGTATGGGACCACCGACGCTTCCGCCGAACTCGTTAATGATCAATTTACCGCGTGGGCTTCCTACATCGTTACTTACCCAGCTGTTGGCATTCAAAGCGTCGTTTCGGTAATCCTCAAAAAACTGGCCGTGATATTTGTTCGTGCCACGCTTGGTCAGGAAGCCGATATCCATGGCAGCAGTGCCACCTTTGCTTGCATCCAACTCGCCAGTCTGGATGGTCATCTCCTCCACATCTTCCAGGCGGTTGGTGGTCGATGGTCCATCGTCATCGAAGCCTGCGCTCTTGTTGCGATTGGTCATTGTGGAGAAGCCGTTTGCACTGGTGTTGACTGCACCACCAGGAAGGTTGTTGAAGTTGTTGCCCACCGCACCGGCAACCAAAAATGCGAGAGCCATTGTGTCTCGACCACTCAGTGGCAGCTGATCAACCTGTTTCAGGTCGAGTGTGGTCGAAAGGGTATTTGAACTGGCGTCGAGAAGGGGGCTTGAATCTGCGGATACCGAGACGCTTTGGGTGTCTGCTCCCAACTCAAGGGCGACAACAAGAGAGGTCGTCTGATTCGTCTGTACTGTAACCGACTGATATACCTTGCTGCTGAACCCTGCCTTGGTCACCGTCAAGCTGTAGTGCGCAGGATTGAGGTAGGAGAGCACTGCGCTGCCCGCACCCTTGGTGATTGCAGTGTGAACGTCATTCGTCTCCACATCCTTGAGCACCAGTTGCGCCCCATTGACCGCAGCGCCCGAGGGATCCTGCACGGTTATGTTGAGCGCGCCGGTCGACAGATCCTGCGCCTGGGCGCTTTGGGATGTGGCTACGATGAGCATTAAACAAAATGCAAGCAATGCGGCTGCAATACGCTTGGAATATTCGCGGTAAGTCATATGAAAGCCCCCTCTTTCCTGAATTTGGTTCTGGGATGCAGCTCGATTCAGGGAGCGCGAATCTGCTCCATGAGGCTGAACTGATGCCACGGAGCTATAAGCTTTCTCCGCTGCGGGAGAATGGCCGGAGGCTCCGGTCTGAATTTTCTGAAATCCAAGAGATCTCAGCATCGACGGAACAGTTGCGTACAGCTTCCTGTACTTTGGAAGCCGATTTACTGTGTATCAACTTGTATTTGTTATTGTATCCAATGTCAAGAACGAATTTTAATATTTAAGCATCCCGCAATCGTGGTCGCGGGATGCCTGTCGAGCCTTTGAATGGACGGAAATGCGACTTCTGCGACTTCATTGAGCGGCGCAGCGGCATGGCCGGAGAATTATTCACTCACTGGATCATGCTTCGAGCAGGGTTAATTGGACGCTGACATGTTCCAATTGGGCGTCTCCTGCCCGAGCAAGTTGTGCACGAAGAAGTCTTCAAGTTTGCGCTGGCCGTATTCGCCTCCTGCGCCGTGGCCCCCGCCCGGCACGTAGAACAGGTCGAAGGTCTTGTTGGCCTTGATCAGTCTGTCAGCCACCTGGAATGTGGATGCGGGATCGACATTCTTATCCATTTCGCCGACTACCAACATCAGCTTGCCTTGCAGTCGATAGGCGTTGTCCACGTTTGACGATTCGGAATACTGCGGGCCCAGAGGCCACCCCATCCATTGCTCGTTCCACCATATTTTGTCCATACGGTTGTCATGACATCCACTATTGGAGACTGCTACCTTGTAGAACTCAGGATGAAACAACAGTGCGCCCATGGCGCTTTGCCCACCGGCTGAAGTACCGAAGATGCCTACGCGCGAGATGTCGTACCAGGGATATTTCGCGGCTGCGGCCTTATGCCAGGCAATACGATCTGGAAAGCCGGCATCTTTGAGGTTGTGCCAGGCTACATCGTGAAACGCTTTGGAGCGGTTGTTGGTACCCATGCCATCAATCTGTACAACAACGAATCCCAGCTCGGTCAACCGCTCGGTCCGCGTGGTGAATGCCTTTGGTACGAAGGAACCTTGTGGACCCGCGTAGATATCTTCGATCACTGGATATTTTTTCCTGGGATCAAAGTGAACGGGCTTGTAGATTACACCCCATATGTCGGTCTTGCTATCACGCCCCTTAGCTGTGAATACGTCTGGAGCACGCCAACCCGCTGCGAGCAATTTTTGCGCATCTACTTTTTCGACGACCATCAACTGCTTGTTGTCTTCGACACGGTAGAGTGCCATGGTTGGGGGAACGTCGATCTTCGACCATGTGTCGACGTAGAATTTTCCGTCTTCTGAATACTCGACGTGGTGATTCCCTTCTTCCTCTGTCAACGGGGTCAGGCCGCTTCCATCGAAGTTGATTCTGTAGGCATGAACGAAGTATGGATCCTCACCAGACCTCATCCCGCTTGCCTCAAACCATATCTGGCGCTTTTCCTCGTCTACATGATTGACAGCGCGGACAACCCAATCGCCTCGGGTGATTTGATTCTTTATGCTGCCTGTTTTGCCATCGAGAAGGTAAAGGTGAGCCCATCCGTCGCGCTCAGACATCCAGATGATTTCCTTGCCATCCGCAATATCGTGACGATAGATCTTGCCAGTGTCGTACTGATTCATCGTGAGCGGCCGATAGTCGATGAATGTTTTGCTCTCTTCAGAAACAAGACTTCTTGCAATACCTGTAGCGGCATCCACTTCAATTACGCGAAAGACTTGATGACCGCGCTGATTGTACTGAAAAGTGAAGCCACGGCTGTCTTTCCACCACGCAACGCCCGAAATATCGAACGGGTTTGGAAAGAGCGTATTGTCGATGCTGTATTCGCGCCTGGCTGCTACATCGAAGAGGACCGGCTGCTCCAGATCGAGAACGTCTCCGGCCTTGGGGTACACCATCGATGAATATTTGGGCTGCAACTGATCTGCAGGCGATGACTCTATGTAATGGACCATTCGCTTGTGTCCCGGACGTATCCGATAGACGGCGATGCGTTTGGAATCGGGGGACCATTCGATGGTGTTGCGCGAATAGTAATTGCCCTCTGAGCCATCGGTACTGAGCATGAATTGCTGCGAGCCATCTTTCGCTTGCTTTGAATCCTTGGTACCCTTTGGCCGCACGGCAAGGTTGTAATTCACAACATAAGCTTCCCATTTGCCGTCCGGCGACTCCTTGACCTTAGTCTCACTGTTGGCAGCCTTCGGTGTGTCGTCGTAGTCATCATCGGAATCGTAGTCATCATCCCCCGGATGAAGTCTTTCGTTTTTCGAACATTCATACGAACTGATGTCGCATCGCCATCGAATATTGTCCGATAAGAATTCAATCGCTTTGCGCTTATCGGCGAATCTGAATCGAGCGAAAGGCAGTGTATCGGCCTTGTATTCATTGCCTGACACCTTGCTCAGAGCCGAAGCGAGCTTTGCCTGATCGAAAGGCTCATGTTTACTCTGATCAGCCGCATCCACCTGAACAAATGTGTGCCCCCCTTCAACAGTCTTACGGTAAATAAAGGTATCGCTTCCTTCAATCCATACAGGCGCGTCCGGCACTCCGAGAACTAGATCGGAATATTTCTTCCCTATTTCAGATGCGCGTTGATAGTCGTCTCTTGTCAATTGCGCGTAGGCCTGCATCGCAGACGAGGCCGTGAGTATGTATACAACAGCTGCCAATACTTTTCTCAATCGCATCAGATCTCCATGATTTTCAATGACGCGTTCACAACAGGATGCCGTCCCGGTTGATAGATCAGGGATGAACCGGATGTGGCCCATAGAATTCCCAGCCTGTCTTGTAATCCCTGGTTAACTTCTGCTTCTTCAAATCGGCGCGGAGCAGTTCAATAGGCATTGGGCCTTCGTGCAGCAATGCATCATGAAACTGGCGTTCGGTCATCTGATGGCCATCCACCAACTCTTTTCGCAAGGATCGAATCTGCAAAGCTCCCATCAAATAGGCGCACTGATAGAGCGGCCCCACTGATCCATCGAAGGACCGGCGAACCTCAGCTGCCGCATTGTCAGGCTCGTGCCCTACCTGGTTGACCAGGAAATCAATGCATTGTTTCGGAGTCCATTCTCCAAGGTGAAAGCGCATGGTGAACATTACTCGCGCCGAGCGATGCATTCGCCAGAACAACGCACCTACGCGCTCTTCCGGAGACTTGTTGAATCCTAGATCATAGAATTCCATCTCCCACTGAAAGGCATCGCCTTCGCCCCAGAATGGGGTTTCAAATACCTGTCGATAGTTGTGATAACGAGCCCCCATATAGAACTGCAGGAAGTGGCCGGGAATCATCTCGTGAAATGCGGTCGCGTGGGCAAAGGGAATGTTGTTGCCGCGCATGCTCATCTCACGCTGTTCAAAAGTCATGGTGTCTGTTGGATAAGAAACACTGATCTCATCGCCACCGGTGAAGAATGGATTCACCAGCTGACGCTTGGGCGTCATCATGATCATGCGCCATGTCTCGTCGGCCAGGGCAGGCACGGTTACCATTTCGCGATGCTTTACGAATTCAGAGCCTTCGACGACCAACTTCCGGATCAGTTCCGGCTGCTCACCCGGAGCAACGTGCATCTGCTTTACATGCTCAAGCGCCTTATGCCAATCATCTCCGTAACCCATCTCATGCGATGCCTTCAGCATTTCTTTCGTACACCAGTCCATCTCCGTCTGAGCGATGGCGATCAACTCTTCAGGCGTGTACGGAATCATGTTGTCCTGCAAGTCCGCCAATATTGCGTCGCGCCCAACGGGGTCGCCGATGATGGTTGTCTTATCGTCGTCCGCAATGCCAACTAGTTTTTTCTTCAAAAAGCCCTCGTAGTCGGCGAGCGCCTTTTTCGCATCGTTGTACGGTATGCCCATCCACCAGGTAAATTGCGGATCATAGCTGTTGTAGAAGTTGAACCATTTTGTAAGCGCTCCGCTCAGTTGTTCTGTTGCCTGCGCGGCCCGGTAAGCAACGACCGGATTAACTTTAGATTTTTCCGCGACTTCTTTACGCGGTTTGGAATCACTTCCACCGTCAGATTTTGCATCGGGTCTGGGATCGAAAGCCTTCATTGCCTGCTCAATCTGCTTCACCATTACGGTTAGTCGTCCGGCCGCCTTTTCGGGATCTGGCCGCTGCATGAGACGAAGGTCGTCGGTATAATCCTCGATTGTTTTCGCAAACGGAGTCAGTGGCTCCATCTCTGCTTCCCGTCTCTCTTCAATTGCGAGACGATGCAGATTTGCGGCCAGATGATTCTGCAGCAGAAGATAGTCCAGCTTGTCTGAGTCCGACAAAGCCTCGAAATTGAGGACTTGCAGCGCGGATTGTTCATCCGTAAAAAACTTCTTGAGACGCTCTAAACGGGTCGGCGAAACACGGACTGGGTAGCTAGCTGCAAGCGCTTCACGATCTGCAGCGTATTGCTCGATGATAGTCGGCATTCGGTCTGAGGTTAGCCTTGGCACATCTCCATGCGTGCCCATCGCATTACAGAGAAAAGTGAGCATGGCCGTGAAAGCGAAAATCTTTCGGCCCTGCCAGACCGTTGCATGGAACCGCATGTACAGCCCTCCTCAATCCGGGAATTGAATATAATTCTGTATACTACTATGGATTTTACGCTGAAAATTAAAAGTACCTTTTAAACGTCTTTTCCGCCCTGTTCAATTCTGAGGCGATGACGTCTATGGCGATGACATCTATATTGAGCGGAGGATCTTGACCGGATCGGCGGAGGCCGCGCGCATAGCAGGCGGTACCGATGCGACCAAGGCCATCAGCACCATAATTGCAGCGGCTCCGAGGTAGATGAATGGGTCCGTAGCGCTCACGCCGAAGAGGAATGAACTCACCAGCCGCGCTACAGCGAAAGATCCGAAAAGCCCAAGAACGCAGCCCAGAAGCGCAAGTTTTGCGCCAGAGATAAGAATCAGGCGCGCGATACCCTTACGCTGAGCGCCCAGAGCCATGCGAATGGCGATCTCCGGCGTGCGCATGGAGACGGAAAAGGCGACGACCGCATAGATGCCGGTGATGGCGAGCAGCAGAGCACCCATTGCGAATGCGGTGATAAGGCCGGTGTTGAAACGGCGCGGCGCTTCAATATTCGAGATGACATCGTTCATTGACTGCATCTGCTGCAAGGCGAGCAGCGGATCGATCCCGGCGACGGTGGAGCGCATAACCTGGGTCATCTGTTCGGGTGGAAGAACAGACCTGAGGATAATGTATCCACCGGTAGGACTGGTGAGGTTTTCCGAGGAATCAGTGCCATAAAGAATGGCAGGTTGCCGTGCCGGAATGTAAAACTGGTCGGTGTCTGGACTGTCGCGTGAGCCGATCTTGGTATCGGCAACGATGCCGACGACGGTAGCCCACGGGTAGGCCTTTTGAGGATTGCCGATGTGCATACGTTTGCCGATGGCCTGCTGATTGGGCCAGGAGTGCCGGGCCATGGACTGGTTCACAATTACCACAAGAGGCGTATTGGAGCGATCGTTCACGGTGAATGTCCTGCCCTCGATGAGGGGGATGTCCAAGGCGTGAAAGTAGTCGCCGTAGGTTGATGCGAACATGGCAAACTGCAACTTCCAACGCGCAACAGGCACACCTTCGATGGTGTATGCAGCACCACCCCAACCGCCAGATCCAGGCAGGCTGCTGGTGATGCCGACAGCAACGATGCCGGGCTTACCTGCAAAGCGATCGATGACCGCATGATTGAACGCATCGGAAGAAGCCTGCGTGGAGTATTGCTTGAGAGGCAGCTGATAACCAGCTACTAGTACATGGTCTGGACGAAAGCCGGGGTCGACTTCACGCATCTTCTGGAAGCTGCGCAGAAAGGCACCGGAAACGGTGAGCAGCACCAGCGCAATGGCAATCTCAAGGACAACCAGAGTTGAACGCAGCCAGGTATGGCTGGAGGTGCCTGCCCCACTCTGCACGCCCTCTTTCAGATTTTCGGTCAGGTTGGTCCGCAAGGCTGCATAGGCTGGAGCAAGGCTGCACAGGATGCCGGTTGCGAGAGCGAGCAGGATGGCGAAGGCGACGACGCTACTATCTATCGAAATGAAGTTGATGCGGGGCATGGACTCAGGCAGCAGGCTGGGTGCGATGCGAACGGCGATTACGGCAAAGATCAAGCCGAGCAACCCACCCGCCACGCTCACCAGCAAGCCTTCGCAGAGGGATTCGCGGAGGATGACACTGGAACGCGCGCCTAGCGCCAGCCTGATCGCGTATTCGCGGCGCCGGCGGATGGCTCTGACCAGCAGAAGACCGGCAACGTTGGCACAGGCAATGAGCAGCACGACGACCGCGGCGACAAAGAGAGTCCGCAGCAAGGGACGGACGTCGGCGACAGCGTCCTCATACAGAGGCTTCACGTCCCCTTTGATATGGATCGCGGCCATGCCGGCGGGAAAATTGCGCATGACTTGCTGCGCCACACGATCGGTATCCTGCGCGGCCTGCGCCGGGGAGATGCCATCCTTGAGCCGGGCGATCAGGTGGTAGCCCCAGGTACCGGTATTCCCCTCGGAGAGTTCATCTGCGGTCAGGCTCATAGGCACCCAGAGCTGAACCTGATCGAGATGCCCAGCCTGTAGAGGAAACTCGAAGCTCCGCGGCATGACGCCGACGATCGTGTAGGGTTTGCGGTCGAGATCGATTGCAGTACCGAGGACGGCTGGATCGCGGTGATAACGGTTTAGCCACAGGGCATAGCTGATAACCGCGAAGGGTTGATGAGCATCCTCATCCTGCGCGGTGAAAATTCGACCGAGAATAGGCTGAACGCCGAGCGTAGGAAAGACACTGGCAGTGAGCCGGGCGGCACGAACTTCCTCGGGGGTTGCGCTACCGGAGAATTCGTAGCCGGTGGTTGCATAGCCACCTAGAGAGGAAAAGGCATTCGTAGCGCGAGAATAAGTTTCGATCTCGCGTGCGGTCACGCCAAGATTCAGGCCTGCTCCCAGATGATCGCCCAACAGAACGAGGCGGCCGGCATCCTTGAATGGAAGAGGACGTAGTAGAACACCTTCAACAAGGGAGAAGATCGTAGTCGTGACGCCGATACCCAGAGCCAGAGTTAGAACGACGGTCAGCGTGAATCCAGGCGCTTTGAGAAGGTGTTGAATTGCAACACGAAGACTTTGCACGAACGCCTGCATGGGATCCTCCTGATGATCGACGATCTTGCACGAACTGACGAATCAGGATAAGGGTACATGAGGATCTGCCGCTTACAACCAACTCGCAAAGATCAATCTTTTTGAATGCCACTTCATGTACAAAATTATCGCTTTGCGCGAGTGAAAGAAGCGCATCCAGCAACGTTGAAGCGGTGTGGCATTCGGTTACGATCTTGTCGAGCGCATTGCGATATTCTTCTTCGGAACGATGCCTGTGAAGCGAGAGCTGGGCGGTTGCAAGCATGACGGTGAGGGATGTTCGAAGATCATGTGAGGCATCCGCTGAAAATTGGCTGAGACGAGAGACATCGAGAGTGTTTTCTTTCACGTCCGCCGTCAGACCCCATCCGGCTTCAATCAACTGCTCTCGGGTCGTAATTGAACCCGTCCTTCGAATGAGTGCTTCCAGAAGCTCGAACTGCTTGCGCGTGAAAGCAATCTGCTTTCCGTGACGTATTGCAACACGGCGGCTTCGATCGAGCGTCACACCTACGGCAGCCACAGGCGGAAGTTCGGCAGTTGCAGCCCGCCTTGCGATCGCGCCTACGCGGGCCAGGAGAATCTGCAGGATAAAGGGCTTGACCAGATAGTCATCGGCGCCCAGATCGAAGGCGCGTAGTATCTTGGGAACCGCATCAACAGCAGTTAAAACGAGGATAGGCGTTTTGCAGCGGCTGGCACGCACCTGCGTCAGGACTTCAAATCCATCTCAGGAAGAAAAATATCCAGCAATGCGGCGTCGAACTTTCCGGAGAGAAGCATGGCCGCGCCCTCTCGGCCATTGCCCGACAAGGTGACGTGATGACCGTCTTCTCTCAGCGCCAAGTCGACGAGGTCGGCAATTCGATTGTCATCTTCAATGACCAGTACATTCATTTGCGAGAAACCATCCTTTAACATAAAATGAGGCGCCGTTTTGCTTGATGAATATTCTGTCAAGAAATGCATGGCGTAATCAGCCTGTAGGAGAAGAGATACGATTCCCTTCCTCTCGATTGCGCCGGCAAGTTCCAATCCATGCAGTAGAATGCTCATCAGCTTCAGCGCACCCATACGGCGCCATGGAGATATGAATCGGTGGTCAAGCAGGCAGACAAGCAGGCGGAGATGGGAGACAAAGCCGAAGCAGCGTCTCGATACACTACGCCAGCCCTCGAAAAGGGCCTGGACATTCTCGAACTGTTTGCATTAACCTCGGAAGAGCTCAGTAAGCGCGAGGTTGCACGCAGGCTCGGCCGCACGGTATCCGAAATATTTCGCATGCTGGTTTGTTTGGAAGAGCGCGGTTACCTGGCTCAATCGCCAGGAGAAGACCGCTTACGGCTGACCCTGAAGCTATTCAAGCTTGGGCAGGAATACCCTCCGGTAAAACGGCTGACGGAGAAGGCGATTCCGATCATGCACGATGTAACTCAAAAGACCAATCAGTCGTGCCACCTCGGCGTTCTGGACGGCGGTCAGGTGATCATTCTGGCCCAGGTTGATGCTCCCACCAGTACCGGTTTTTATGTCAAGGCAGGCTCAAGCGTCGACCTGATGGAAGCAGCTACGGGGCACGTGATCCTTGCTCACCAACGGCGTGAAATACGCGATCTGGCTATTCGTGAATGGCAGCGAGATACGAAGAAGGAAGTCCCCCTCGATCTAGAAAAACATTTGGCCAAGATACGGCAACGTGGCTATGAGGAGCGGGAGAGTTATCAGGTCAGTGGCGTAATGAATATCAGTTTTCCGATATGCGACGATCAGGGTTATGCCATCGCTGCACTCTCAATTCCCTTTTTGAAGCGAATCAAAGACCTGACCACCGGCAAGGATGTTCGAGCGCATCTGCGACAGGCCAGTCTGCAAATCTCCAGGGAGATCGGCGGAGATTGACGTCGAACCACCGTCTCAAGTAAAAGACATGCGGTTTTTCCTTGAGGAAAAACCGCATGTCATAGTCGGATTACTATCTGCCTGAATCGGCACTCATCTGCTATGCGGTTTGTAACACAACGACTGTCGCAATTGGATCAGGCTGATGCGCCGGAAGGGTGATGTCCAGGCCATCGCCGTTCTTGGCAAACTTCAGCGGCGTCTTAGCCTTATCGGATAGCAGGTATGCGCTTGTGACCTTGCGCGGCATCTTATCCAAATGGAAGGTTGTGCCTGGCCATTCGAATATGTGGAGGTAAACCTCTCGAGCTTTGGTAGTTGATCGCCACTTCCAACTGGGGTTGAACTTTGGCTTGCCTTCATGGTCCTTTTCGGTTGTGGAGAAGGCACCGGCTTCGGATCCGAACAGCGTCGGCTGCGTCGCGTAGATTGATTCGCCATTGACAGCCAGCCATTTACCCACTTCCCGGAGCCGTTCGATCTCCGCCGCCGGGACTTCGCCGGTTTGCATCGGACCGATATTGAGCAGGTAATTGCCGCCTTTGCTGGCAATGTCGATCAGGTTTCGAAGCAGGGTTTCAGTGCTCTTGAAGTTCTTGTCGTCCTGCTTGTAGCCCCAGGTATCGTTCATGGTCATGCACGACTCCCAGTCACGGCCCGGGTAACCTTGCGCGGGAATGTATTGTTCGGGTGTTTCAGTATCGCCGCTGTATTCACCGCCGAGGCGGTTATTCCAGATCAGCTTGGGATGCTCGTTTAGCAATTTCACAATTTCGCCGGCAAGCTCTGGAGTCATGTCTTTGGTGGGCGTGTCGAACCAGATAATCGCGGGGTAGTCACCGTAGTTGGTCAGCAGCTCGCGCATCTGCGGGATTGCCTTCTTGCGCAGATACTCCGCAAAGTTGCCATCCTGCGCGGGGTCCCAATGATTGGTGGGCGGCTTATGATCGCCTGTCTTATACGCGGCGCCACCGGGAGCTGTCCAGTCCTGATCCTGCGAATAGTAGAAGCCAAGCTTGATGCCCTGCTTGTGGCACTCCGCGGCAAGCTCCTTGAGAGGATCGCGCTTGAAGGGTGTGGCGTCAACGATGTTGAAGGGATCGGCCTTGGACTCGAACATCGCGAATCCATCATGGTGCTTGGAGGTGATGACGATGTACTTCATCCCTGCTGCTTTGGCTAGTCCAACAATCTCGACAGCACTGAACTTGGTTGGATTGAATTTGGGCGCGAGAGCCTTGTAATCAGCGACAGGAATCGTCGCGGTGTTCATGATCCACTCGCCAATTCCTTTGATCTCTTTCCCGTTCCAACGGCCAGCAGGAATCGAATACAGTCCCCAGTGGATGAACATGCCGAATCGTGCTTCACGAAACCATTGCAGGCGGGCATTCTTTTGCGCGCGCGTCTCCGTGTCTTGAATCGCGGGCACTGGATGTTTCTTGCTTCGGTCGTATTGTTCGCCCTTGACCTGGGCCCAGACTCCTGTCGTTTCGCCGATTGCAAGGCTGGATGCAGTCAACACGCAGCCCTTCGAAAATGCCCTTCTCGATATCCTCATGGATCATCTCCCTTTCTGGAAGCTGCATGGCCTCTCCCGGATACGCCGCAGAAGTTCACCGCGATCGGATCGGCAAAAATAGCTCGGCTAACACCTTATCATTAGTGATGCAGATTGTTCATCAGTAGAACGCACCCGGAGGGCGTCGAGGTGAACCGGGGCCGCAATCGAATGGGATGTGACGCGCGACTGTGTCTTTAATGCCAGGCGTCTGAGAGGAAAGGCGCTTGAAGTCTGTTTTCGTTCTATCGTAATTCCGAAGTGATCGAGACTGCGCTTGAGGTGAAGCGCCGGGGATGAAATGAGGCCGGGTATCAGGTACCGGCCTCTCATTTGCGACTTGGCTTGCCTGGAACTCTTCGGTCAATCCGCTGAACGTTGGCCGATTGAGTCGAGATTGGCGATGATTTCCGGAGGAAGTTGAAGCGTCGCGGCCTGGAGATTCTCTCGAAGATGTTCGAGAGAAGAGGTTCCAGGAATCAGAAGGATGTTGGGCGAGCGCTGAAGCAGCCACGCGAGCGCGACCTGCATTGGTGTAGCTTCGAGTAATTTCGCTACCGTGTCGAGCACGGAAGACTGCAGAGGGGTAAACCCTCCCAAAGGAAAGAACGGCACATACGCGATACCTTGTCCCGCGAGATCATCGATAAAGTTGTCATCATTTCGATGCGCAACGTTGTAGAGATTCTGCACACAGACGATTTCCGAGATTTTTTGCGCCTCTACCAACTGTTGCGGACTGACGTTACTCAGGCCCAGGTGGCGAATCAATCCCTGGTGTTTGAGTTCGGCGAGCACTGTCAGAGGCTCTTCTATCGATCCTTCAGCTGGTCCCATGATCCCTCCAACTCGCAGATTGACGACATCCAGATGGTCGAGCTCGAGATTCCGGAGGTTGTCATGAACGGCATCGATCAGTTCCTGGCGAGAGAGTGCATGAATCCACGACTTGTCCGCCCCACGACGAGCGCCAACCTTGGTGACGATTACCAGTGCGTCCGAATAGGGATGCAACGCCTGTTTGATGATCTGATTGGTTACATGCGGACCGTAGAAATCGCTGGTATCGATATGGTTTACGCCAGATGCAACGGCCTCTTGCAGGACGGCAATCGCAGTGTCGACGTCACGCGGCGGCCCCCAGACTTGTGGACCGGCAAGTTGCATGGCGCCATAGCCCATGCGATTCACAGTCATTGATGTACCGGCTAGGGTAAAGCTGCCGCCCAGCTTAGCGGTGAGATCGGTCTGTTTCGCCATTCTGTTTCTCCTCAATCTGTTCGCGATTTGAAATCATCGGGATTACCTGTGATTAGATGAAGGAAGCTTCATGTTAGGAGTTCGCATTTGCCTGCTCGTTCTCAAGTGGTCCTGGAACCCCGTAAATCCCCCGTCCAAGCGCGGTCGATGGCAAGCGTCGAAGCCATTCTCGAAGCTACCATTCAGGTTTTGCTCAGTGAAGGAAAAGAGCGGCTGACCACGACGAGGGTGGCATGGCGAGCTGGCGTGTCGGTTGGCACCCTGTATCAGTATTTTCCGAACAAAAGCGCTCTTCTACAAGCTGCTTTGAAACGTCATCTCGCTGAGGTGTCTGAAGCAATCGATCGGACTTGCCGCGAGCAGCGGGGCCATACTCTCGAACAGATGGCGGTGAGCCTAGTTACCGCTTTCCTGGAGGCTAAGATGCGAGATGCAAAGGTGAGTGTCGCTCTCTATTCCGTGAGCTCCGACGTGGACGGAGCGAAGATAGTACAGCAGATGGGAGCCGAGTCCAACAAGGCGATAGCCGGAATGTTGGCTACATCCTGCGAACCGCTTGTGAAGGATCCTCAGCTCATCGCTTCCATGCTTCAAGCTGCGATGGCCGGGGTCAGCCGCAGATTGCTCGAATCCTCTGCACCGGAGGAGCAGTTCGACGGTCTGCGGGAGGAACTTATCTTCTTCGTAAGTACTTATCTGAATGCATGCTCCATCCAAAAATAGAGTGAATATCCAGCACGTGAGTATCAGGACATTGAAAGAGCTTCCAGCATGAGGCGTGTCTTGTCGATTGCACCTACCACCAACACCAATTTCCGGCTTATTCCGGATTCAGTTGTGTAAGGTTCTCTTTCAGGGCAGGATCGGTTAGCGCTGCCATGATAGCCGCTACATCTCCCAGAGCAGCTCCAAGCGCGGCAGGCACAAGCGCGCACGCTGCAGCGGCCTGTGGCAGCGCCTCTTCGGCGATGACCTTGCGCGCAGGTGCAAAAATGCGCTCTCCAAGAACTATGCCCAAGGATCCGAAGACGATCATTTGAGGGTTGAATGCATCAATCAAGAGCGCCAATCCTCGCCCCATCCAGTGCCCAGCCGCCAAGGCTACCTCTAATGCATCGCGATCATCGCGCAACATAGCATCGACCAGGTCACGAATCGGAGTCTCCTGACGCCAACGCGAGGGGTACATTTGCGACGCGAGTTCAATCATGCCGGCGCCGGATGCAAAGGATTCCCATGAACCTCTTTTGCCGAAGCCAAGCGGGCCATCTTCAGCCAGACGCCAGTGTCCAATTTCGCCCGCTGTATCACTGGCTCCGCGAAGTATGCGGCCATTGACGATGAGGCCAGCGCCGATTCCGGTCCCAAAAGTAAGAAAGATGAGGTGCTGCAAGCTAGGACAGTTCTTCCCTGCTCCGAAATGAAATTCCGCCAGGGCTCCGGCATTGCCATCGTGTTCGACGTACACGGGCAATTTCGGAAATGCCTGCGCCAGGTGCGCTTTCAATGGAATGTGATGCCAGCCGGGAAGGTGCGGTGGATCAATCAGGGTTCCATCGCCGATCTTCAGGGGACCGCCGATCGAGACACTGATTGCAACGGGCGTACGGCTTGCCTTCTCTGCGGTTGCAAGGATATTTTTCAGATGACGGACAATCCCAGGAAATACCATAGAGAACGGTTCGGCAGCCTGCGTGGCCATCTCAATCCGCTGCAGAATCCGGCCCTCTGGTGTTCCTTCAACACAGGCGGTCTTGGTTCCACCAACATCCAGGCCAATGATTGTCAGTTGATTTGATTTCGGCTTTTCCATAGTGGGACTCAGAAATAAAGCTTATTTCGCTTTTGTGTGAATGACACATCAATTTTGTTATCGCAGCCCTTTAACCAGGTAGAGATCGGAAAGCATACGCGTATAGCCATAGGCATAGGCCCGGCCATCTGCGCTGATCGTGATATGCGACATGTCGCAGAGCCCCGTTGTATCGGAAGGATTCACTTCTCTGAAAAGCTGTCGTTGACCCGTCTCAATGTTGAGGCGATAAATTCTTACCGGAGCCTCTTTCCACTGGTGCACGTATAGAAACTTCGGGTCCGAGGTCCAGGAAAAATTCTCCCCTGGCAGCAAACCGGGGATGGAGATTGGCTGGCCTCCGGCAATTGGGTACAGGCGAGGCTCACTGTTATTGAGACCCTTGCCTGCGATCCACTTTCCATCAGGAGAGACCATGCACATGCCAACTCCCTCAGGCGTAACGGGCCGAGGTTTACCGCCATCGATATTCTGCACAAAACAACGGCCCTCATGACCAGCCTGCACGCCGAAGAACAGCAGTTGCTTGCCGCCGGGCAGCCACCGGACGGGATGTCCGTATTGTTGAATATCTCCTCGCTCGATTCGCCTCGAGGCACCTGCTCCTGTCGGTAAGAGCACCAGCTGGGTATAGTCGACGGTTGAGACAGCCCATTTTCCGTCGGGAGAAAACCCTCCGGACATACCTTCCCCGAGTGGAACAGGCGGCGATCCACGCATATCTCGCATGGCTACGGTATATGTCGACCCGACTTGTTCTCCCTGTTCGTCGAATAGCACCATCGTCCCGTCAGGAGACATATCCGTCAGCAGCGACCAGTCTAACCATGAGAGGTCACGTTCTCTTGTCGCGCCTGCGGCCATACCCATGATTCCTGCCCGCTGTTCGTCACGCGTCAGCAGCAGCCGTCCGTCTGGAGCGATATCCTGGAGCGTAACTCCACCCGGCGCGCGGAAAGCCATGCGCAAATTGCCGGCAAGATCTACGGCATAAATGCGGCGTTGCAGTCCCGCCTCGGTCGCAGAGAACCATACTTCGTTGCCTCGCGCAGACCAAGCGAGCCCTTCCTCGCTTTCCCATCCTGTAGAAAGAACTTTCTTGTTCCCGGTCAGCCCAATCACCGCAACCACGCCGCGGTCATCTCTGGCTGTCGGATGATCGAGAAAGGCAATTTGATCCCCCTTGGGAGATACCCGTGGATGGCTGACCCAGCCTGTCGTCTCGTAAACAACGTGGCCCACGGGAAATTCAAGACGCTGCCTGCCGCCCATATCGCGCACTATGGCCAGGGTCTTTCCGTCCGGAGCCCAATCTGCCCATTCGACATTTTCAGCAATCTGGCGCGGCGATCCTCCCGTCAAAGGAACCTGGCCGAGAGTGCCTAAAAGGTTGAGCATGAAGCGAGGAGCAGGCGTCTGCTGCACGGCCATTTCGCCCGAAGAGGAAACCGCCAGCAGCGACGTTCCCGGCAAACCCAGGCTGCGCGTGCCGGAGAAGTTCACATCCGTTGCGAATATCTCGACCGGTGCGCCATCCCATGAGGCTGTATAGATAACGTTGTGCCCATCCGGCGCAAACCTGGCCGAGTAGACCGTACCGTGCTGCACTGTAAGGCGCTGAAACTCAGGCGCATATTTAGGCATTGTCCGCCGCCCAAACCAGATGCCGAGGCCGAGGAGTGCTCCGCCGATCAACAACGCCGAGAGTGCCAATATTGCGCTCCGGCGGCGGTCTCCTGCCGACGGATTATTAATCTGATCGCTTGATGAATTGATGGTGGCCGATTGCACTGCGGATACCTGAGCCGTATCGAGAGGCGGCTCCAAACTCTCCAGCGTTGCCACAAAGCGATAGCCGCGGCGCGGAATGGTCTCAATAAAGGTTGGGTTGTCCGCCGAATCACCCAGCGCGGTCCGAAGCTTGCCGACGGCAACATTGACCGCATGATCAAAGTCGCCAAAGTTCTCGTCTGGCCAGATACGGGACTGCAACTCTTCGCGCGTCACCAAATGGCCAGGACGCTCCAGCAGAACCTGCAGCACTTTGAACGGCTGGTCCTGGATTTTGATACGAATTCCCGATTTACGGACCTCTCCGGCATGGAGATCAGCCTCAAACGAGCCGAAACGAACCGTCCGGTTTGCATTCTCCACCGGTGCTACCCCGTTCTTGGGAAAGTCTAGCATCCACCCTCCATTGTCCTTGATGCCATAGAAAGTCCACCTTTTCAACTATTTTGCCGGGAGAGATTCCTCTCTCCTCCTCTCCCGTCTGTCTCCCGGACCGTAACTAACGCGCGATCTACAAGCTACCTGCAGTGAATTGAGGTACCAATTCCGCGAAACGAACATGGCACTCATCGAGGCGAGTTCCATGCGTTGGCAATCTTCGGTACGAAATTTCTGGTCACGACAGTTCCAGTTACCCCTGATCGGGCGGCTGGCATTTTTGACGGTCCTGCTGCTCGCAGGTCAGTCGGCAGCATACGGAAAGAACAATGCCGCCCAACTCATGAGAAGCACCACCAGTTTCGAACTCTACCGGGAGTATATGGTTGTTGTCCGGGGTTCCGCCGGTCCGCTCAAAGGCCTTAGCTTTCTCCTCGACACCGGAGCCACGCCGAGCGTTGTCGATGCGAAGGTCGCCGCGAAACTCCACCTTGTTGTCACGCCCACCAGCATCGCCGTTCTCAATGGGAACGTGCCGGGTGGGACAGCAACCCTGCCCAGCCTGCAGATCGGATCCACGTACAGCGAGAATCTCCCGGTACTGGTCCAGGATCTGTCCTTCCTCCAGAAAGCCCTTCCCATCCGGATTGACGGCATCGTAGGTCTCGATGTTTTCGGCCAGTCCAGTTTTGTGATCGACTATCCATCCCGCGAAATCCGTTTCGGCCCCACTCCCTCGATGCCCGGCTCAATTCCTTTGCAACTGAAAGAAGGTTTGGCGATCATCGATGCCACGGTCAATCGGGCGCCTGTCCACCTGCTACTCGACACCGGCGCCTCTTCGCTCATCCTCTTCGAGGATACGCCGGAGCTTCCAGCCAAGTCCGGCAGTTCCCGGCCCTCTGCCAAAACCATCGGCGACTTCGAGCGCGATCGAACTCGCTCAATCAACCTCAGACTCGGCACGATGGAGTTCGGCCACGAATCTGCATTCATCGTCCGCAATCACAAGGATGCAGGCCACGATTTCGACGGCCTGATCAGCCCCGCAGCCTTAGGCATCAGCCGGATAGCAGTCGACCTCGACCAGGGGAGACTGTCCTTCACCCGCAATCCCTAAGTTGTCCGGACAATGAAATGACGCCACTACTTACTGATGCGAAGCGCGACTTGCACTACCCTTTGCTCGGTCGTGGTACTTGTGATGCTACCGAATGCGGCTGCTCCAAAGCTGCCGTTGGGCTGGGAGAAGGCTGGGGTGTTGGTGACGTTGAAAAACTCTCCCCGAAATTCAGCCTGGGCTTCGCGAGGCAAATGGAAGTGCTTGACGAGAGCCAGATCGAGATCGCGATAGGCGGGACCACGGACCGGGTTGCGTGACGCTGTCCCAATGGTGAACTGTGGTGCCGGTCCAAAGGCATCGGTGTCAAAGTACTTTGCGGGTGTTCGTTTGGAGGGTGATAAGGATGGATTGCTCAGGATATTCGGCCGCTGCAACACGAAGCCTGCAAATGAATTGTTGTTGGTGGCCTGTGTAACGGTGACAGGCATGCCGGATTGCAATGAGACAACTGTGTTCAATGCCCAGCCGCCGACAATTGCGTTGGGTATCCCGGAGGATGCGATGCGATGACCACGCCCAGCGGGAAGATCGTAGATTGCGCTCAGCGAAGTGACGTTGGGCATGTCGCCACTTGAAGAGTCGCGTTCGAGCCAGGGACGGAAAGTATCTGCGGCGACCAGACTGCTGGTATTGGGCGACGACAGCACAGTGGAGGAAAAGACAGAGGACGCATCGTCAATAAGCTTGGAGTGCGTATAGGCAAAGAGGAAATAAAGGCCGTGATTGAGACGCTCTTCCACCTTGACTTCAAAGGCGTTGTAGTTTGCGGTTCCGCTGTTGTTGCGATAGGTGGCGATGTTCTGGAAGCGCGGATAGGGTTTCAGCAACTGGGCCTCAGTGACGGTCTTGCCGCCAATTGGGCTGGAGACTGGGAGTTGTCCGTAGTAGGGATTGGACACCTTCGTGAGCAGCTCATTCCCCTGCTGCAATTGATCCGCGGTGAGCTGATTCAGATTGGAATCTGGAATGCCGACATGCACGATGTGCGAACCCACATAGGCCAGCCCAACAGAGAGATTGTTGTTGATGGCGCGCTCCACGGCCAGATTCCATTGCTCGACATAACCTGAACCCGCCTTGCGATTAACCGTGTAAACACTCTGGCCCAGGCCAGCGTCCGGAGTAAACGGTATCGGCGCTACGGTCGGACCGCTGGCTAATTTGAAGGCTGCTGTCAAGCTATCTGTCGTCTTCTGCTGCACGTTTTGAATGAAGGGAAACTGCGGGGTTGTGAAGGGCGTGGTGATACCCGATTGGTCGATGAGGACGATGCCGAAGCCGGAGCGCGCGACCGTCTTTGGCGCTACGAGGTAAGTAAAGCCGAGACGAGGAGCTACGTTGGCATAGTGCAGCTCGCGCGCGCTTCGGGAGAACCCATTCTTGCCTAAGTAATCCAACTGTTGCGTGGCGAGATTGAAGACGGCTCCCTGATCGTTCTTCTCAGTCGACGGAAAGTGAAGTGTCCAGCGAGCCCCGAGATTGAGTGTAAGCCGATCGGAGACCTTCCAGTCGTCTTGTATGAAGTATTCCTCGATATGATCGCGGGGACGAATTTTGCTTTCCTGCAGATCGATTGAAAATGTATCGACCTGACCGAGAAGAAAGCTGGCGATGGAGTTGCCACTGCGCGTAACTCCCTGCTGATTAGTCCCCGTGGTAGTGAATGCGAATGAGCCAGTCGGGTTGGGAGGAGCAATGGTATTGAGTTGGTAGAAACGGAAGTCGAGGCCAGCCTTAAGTGAATGACGGCCATGTGTGAAGACGGCTGTATTCAGTACTTCCCAAACACCGGTCTGGAAGTTGGAGAAGGTGCCGGCTGACGGACCCAGCTGCTGAAAGCCGGTGAAGGTAAAGAGAGGCAACGCGTTGTTGAAAGATGCATTGGTAGGAATGCCTGGGATATTGAGAGCGGCGGAAGCGGTGTCTGCAAGCATGGCGCCTACGATGCTGTTGCCGCGCCGCGTGTAGCCGACGCGAAAGTCGTTCAACAGATGAGGCGTGAAGATGTGCGTCTCGTTAAAAACCGCCTGTTGACCGAGCACATGTGATAGTCCAGCTACGTTACCCGTGCCAATCACCGAACCGGTCACAACTCCGCTGCCGTCGGGCAATGGTGTAACCGGCTGTTCCACATCATTAAAATAGGAATAGCGGCCAAAGCCGCGATCACGTTCACGAAAGGCGCCATCCACACGCGCATCAAACTGATTCTGGTGATCGGCGTCATTGGCAGTCCTGGTGTAGTTGTTGGCGGCCTTGGAGTTTGTCGGTGCGGGGAAACGCGCAAGGAGCGCCACTGCTGCGGGGTCCAGTGGCTCATCGATGGTATCGTTCGGAAATTCAGTGCGTACCAGCTTGCCGTTCACGGTTTGCGACTTGTAAGGGTCGAAGATATTCGAGACGCCCGTGAAGATGCCGTTGCGCTCATTGAGCGTAGGAATGGTGGATGTAACGGTCTTGCCGATCAGTGCCTTGATGCCCTGGTAGTCGGTGAAAAAGAAGAGGTGGTCATGCAGGACCGGACCGCCAAGAGTAGCCCCATAGAGATTGCGACGGTACTCCGGCTTGGCGCCGGCCGTCGCAAAGTAATTTCGGGCATTCATGTCTTCATTGCGCAGGAATTCAAACAGGCTTTCGTGGAAGACATTTGATCCGGAGCGTGTCGCGACGTTCACGACGCCGCCATTGAAGCGGCCAAACTCGGCAGGGACATTGTTGGCCTCGACGGTAAATTCTGCAATGTCATCGAGTATGGGAAAGAAAGCCACCTGGCCAGGTTCGGGCTGCAGAGCAGAGATGCCGTCGTATAGGTATTCGTTGGTGCGTGGACGGCCCCCGTTGATGCGCGGCAGCAGCGTTCCAGGCGGTAATTCAACGCCAGGAGCCAGAGTCGCAAGCTGTACGAAGTTGCGCGAGTTGAGCGGCATCGCCACAACTGTTGAACCCGGTATGTTTGTCTGGATATTGCTTGTCTCCGCCTGCAACAGAGGAGCATCTGCATCCACTGTGATGGCCTGCTGATTGGAACCCAGGCTTAAGGTCAGATCGACGGAGACCGTCTGTCCAACGATCACTGTTATCCCGTTCCGCTTCAGTTGCTCGAAGCCCGGAGCCCTTACGTCGATCTGATACTTGCCTGGATTGAGATGGCTGAAAAAATAATCCCCGGATGCAGAACTTGTTGTCTCCTGACTTACATTCGTAACTGATTCGACGAGCCGCACATGTGCGTTGACGACGGCGGCTCCTGAGGCATCGAGTACGCGCCCTTGAAGATCGGCTGCAATCTGCGATCGGAGCGCGCATGGCAATGTGACAGTAAAGATCGAGAGCAAGAAGAAGCGGGAAACTTTCATTCCGAAGATACTCCTGGCGGCGTGGAGCCGTTCAAGGAAACGGGTTATAAAAATTGAGATTCGATTCGAAAGAGGATAGATACGGACGCGGATCGCTTAAATCGCGCTCACACATAACGCCTTTAACGAATTTATACAATTTAAATCATTATAGTCAATTGGCCAAAGCTACTCGCAGCAGGTCAACAGAGCTCTTTAGCCGATGAAGACGGACTCTGTCTCAGGAATGATCTTCCAGGCGCTCGATCATCACGTCCGTAGACTTGATGAGAGCGGCCGCGGAATCACCCTTTTTAAGCTGGAGCTCTCGTACAGCGTTGGCAGTAATAATTGCCGTGATGTGAGCACCTTCAGTGGCGAGAATCACCTCCGCCAGAAGACCCTCGATGCGAATGCTTACAACTTTGCCCGCCAATTGGTTTCTGCCACTGACTCGCCGGTAGCGAGCGCGTGATTCCGCTGCCGGCTTGGCTCCGTCTTTGGCTAAATACGGCTTGAGGCTGGACTCCGCGACGCGGTGATGCCCACCCGGTGTTTTCAGGGTCTTTAAATTCCCGTTGAGAATCCATTGCTTGATTGCCGGATAACTGATTCCGATCATTCGCGCGGCTTCGCGGGGTGTCAGCATGGGATCTATTTTCGACATGGCACTATGTTTACCATCTTTTCGAAAGGTTCTCCACTCTCCACGCCTTGAGTGACCTATCTTTCCACCTCAACAGCGACAACTTTTAACGATCGAGTGAGGTTTTTCGCGAAGGCTCTGCGCAATAGATAGGTAACGGGGCTTTCGTAGCAATTGCCGCTGCGATGAATGCAATCATCCGCGCGCCGGTTGGATCAATAGGTTCAGCACGATCGCCCAAGTTTACCAAGCCGCTTCCCACCCCCGGAAAGCGGCCACCCCGATTGCGCCTTGTCGCGTTTCCAGGCGTCGACGAGATGGCATGCCACAACAGAAGACCTGAGCTGTTTTTACCTTCAATATCCATTCAGAAAGAGGAATACCATCATGGCAACGAGTTCTGTTCAGTCTCCAGACAATCGTATCGATACTGCGCACCTGATCTGCAGAGCCTTCCACGCGCCGGCCCGAAGACACAAGTTTCAGGTGTTTCTGCGTCCAATCGCGTTAAGGCGGCCTTTGCTGGTGTTTTGTCTGGTCATGATGGCATTCGCCTTGCCTGCCCGGCTCCAGGCGCAACAGTTTGCGCCGATTCCGGCGCTCAGCTTCAGCACCACGTTTGGACAGGACAATCCGCTGGCGCAGATGTTTACTGTCAACAGCACAGCAGCGACATTCAACTTCACCGCCGCGGCGACGACCAGTTCCGGCGGCAACTGGCTCACGATTACTCCCAGTGCGTATGGATATGGTGTCGCGACCCCCTATGCAATCACAGTAAGCGCCAGACCAGCTGTGACATTGGCAGCAGGCACGTACACCGGGCAGATTGTCCTCACATCGGCTACCGCCTCCGTGGCCCCTTTGACAATCCCGGTCACACTGGTGATTCATGCCGCTACGGCGACATACTTTGACCAGGTAGCCGGCGGACTCACCTATACCCTTCAGACAGGCGGAATGGCGCCGCCTGGGCAGGCGCTGCAGATCAGGAATGCCGGTGCGGGCAGCCTCGCCTGGACGGCAGTGACCCACACCGCCGATGGCGGCGCATGGCTCAGTCTTTCGGCGGCGAGCGGAACCGCGCCGTCGCTCCTCACCGCGAGTATCGTTCTGGCTAAGCTCCCTGGAGCGGGCCTGGTTGCGGGTACATTCACTGGGCAGATTTCACTCAAGAGCGCCGCGGACGCCTTAACTGTGCCAGTCACAGTGATCGTTGGTCCAAATGTCTTCCGGCAGATCAATCCACTCAGCTTCACCAAGACTTATGCCGGAGCGAACCCGCTCTCTCAAGTGATCACCATGGCCAGCACGGGTACTCAGTTCACGTTTACGGCTTCGGTGCAGAATTCGACCGGAGGAAACTGGCTGACGATCAGCCCAAGTGCGTACGGCTACGGGCTCTCCACTCCGCAAGCGATCACGGTCGGCGTAAATCCAGCAGTAACCCTTGCGGCTGGAACATACATGGCTGAGGTGATCGTCAACTCCGTGGACGGAAAGCAGGGGTTCAGTATTCCGGTCACCATGACGATCAGTGCCGCGACTGCGACGTACTTTGACAATGTCGCCGGAGCTTTGGATTTCTCTATGGAAACGGATGGAGATGCACCTCCAGCGCAGGAAGTGGAAGTGAGAAACGCGGGTGCTGGGACACTTGCATGGACCGCCACTACTAATACTGCCGACGGAGGCGCCTGGCTTAGTTTGTCGGAACCCGGTGGAACCGCTCCAACGGATCTATCTGTCACGGTGAACCCGAAGAATCTGCCTAATGGCGGCCTCATCGCGGGAACTTTTGTCGGTCAGGTTGTATTACAGAGTGCGACCAGCCGCGTCACGATTCCTGTTACGTTCGGCGTGGCGGCGAACGCGTTCCGCCAAGTGAATCCAATTGGCTTCACAAAGATCTTCGGTGGACCGAACCCGCTGCCACAAGTGATCACCATCGCGAGCACCGGCGCGAATTTCACCTTCAATGCAGTCACAGTGAATTCAACAGGAGGAACCTGGCTGCAGATCAACCCCAGTGCCTACGGATACGGCATCACCACGCCACAGGCAGTGACGGTAAGCGTCAATCCAGCCGTTACCCTGGCTGCTGGAACATACTCGTCCGAAGTGGTCGTGAAGTCAGAAGATGGCACGCAGGCAATGACTATTCCGGTTACCTTAACCGTTGAAGATCCTACGGCGACGTTTTTTGATGCGCTTCCGGGCAAGATGTCATTCTCAATGCTAACCAAGGGTGCAACGCCTCCGCCACAGGTACTGCCAATCAGAAATGGAGGCACGGGCACATTGGATTGGACTGCCACAACAAGCACCTCGGATGGAGGAGCATGGCTGACGATCTCCTCACATAGCGGAGTTGCGCCTGCGAATCCTACCGTGAGCGTTGTCCCAGCAAACCTGCCTGGGGGAGGCCTGGTTGCAGGCACATTCACTGGCCAGATCATCCTGCAGGGCGATAGTAGCCAAGTGACGGTTCCTGTCAGCATGGTGGTGGGCGACTCCGTCTTTCGACAGATCAACCCGCTTGCCTTCACAATGGTCGCAGGAGGCGCCAACCCTCTGCCGCAGGTCATAACGGTCGCCAGCACCGGGGCGAACTTCACCTTCCTCGCTGCTGCAGTCAATTCGACCGGAGGTAACTGGTTATCCATTAGCCCCAGTGCTTATGGCTACGGCATCAGCACGCCGGAGGCAATCACCGTCACCGCGAATCCAGCCGTGACCCTTACGGCCGGTACGTACTCTTCACAGATTGTGATCACCGCTGCCGGTGGCACGCAGAACATCACTGTCCCGGTAACCCTGACGATCGCGCCCAAAACCGCGAGCTTTTTCGACTCGCTGCCAGGGCAGCTATCGTACTCGATGTTGACGGGTGGAACTGCGCCGCCGGCTCAACCGCTGGAGATTCGCAATGCTGGCGCCGGATCGCTTGCATGGACTTCAACGCTCAGTACCTCCGATGGAGGTGCTTGGCTCACCATTTCCCCTGCCACTGGCACTGCGCCAACTGCTCCTCAGGTAAGCGTGGTCCCAGCCAAATTACCGGGCGGAGGGCTGGTCGCCGGCACTTTCACCGGACAAGTCATTCTCACAACCGGCACGGATCGGGTCACGATTCCAGTGACGATGGTCGTTGGAGCTTCAGTCTTTCGCCAGGTGAATGCACTGGACTTCAACATGACCTATGGCGGAGCAGCTCCATTGCCCCAGCTGATCAACATTACCAGTACCGGCGCTGCTTTTACCTTCGTCGCTTCGGTTGCCAACTCAACGGGAGGCAACTGGCTTCAGATCAATCCGAGCGCTTATGGGTACGGTCTCTCGACTCCCCAGAATCTCATCGTGACCGTAAGCCCATCGGCAACTCTCGCCGCGGGAACTTATACGGCAGAGATCATCGCGATAGCAGCGGCTGGAAGTCCATCGATGGTGATTCCGGTTACGCTTACGGTCAGTCCGGCAACGGCAATTCACTTCGACGACATGCCGGGCGGGGTCAGCTTCTTCCAAGTTACAGGGGGTGCGAATCCGGCCGCCAAAATCATCCCAATCCGCAATGCTGGCGCCGGTACTTTAGATTGGACAGCGACTGCGAGCACTTCCGATGGAGCGGCGTGGCTAGCTCTCTCAACTGCTAGCGGCACGGCACCGTCCTCCCTCTCGGTAAGTATCAAGTCGGCAAGCCTGCCAGGTAAAGGGCTGGTCGCCGGAATCTTTAATGGCCAGGTGCTGTTGAAGACCGGGACAAGCCGCGCAACCATACCTATTCAGGTTGTCGTGGGCGCCAATGTCTTCGCACCGTTGCCTTCATTAAGTTTCAGCAAGCCGTACAACGGCGCCAACCCAACTTACCAACTGCTGAATGTGGCCAGCACCGGCACCAACTTCAGCATTCTGGGCGTTAAAGCGAGTGCCAATGGCGGCAATTGGCTGACCATCACTCCAAGCGCCTACGGATACGGCCTCGCAACCCCGCAATCGGTTCAGGTAGCAGTCAATCCCGCAACCACGCTGGCGGCTGGCTCTTATGTTGGAGAAGTCATTTTCAGGTCCACCGGTGGCGACCAGGGCATGGTCGTTCCGGTCACACTGACAGTTGTTGGAACGGCAGTAACAGCAACTCCAACGTTCACACCACCTGGAGGCAGCTACACCTCCTCGCAGTCGGTGACGATCGCCGACGCAACTCATGGTGCGGGTATCTACTACACCACGGACGGTACCACCCCGACTACTGCTTCCAAAATTTACAGCGCGCCTATTTCGGTTACAACGACCGGCACGACCATCAAAGCTATCGCTGTTGCACCGGGCTACGGTACTTCAGCAGTGGCGACGGCGACCTACACTCTAACCGCGCCAGTCGCGGCCACGCCCATTCCGACGCAAACGGTGTCCATTGCCGAAGCCACGGCTGGAGCCACCGTTTACTACACCACCAACGGTACGACCCCAACAACAGCATCCACCAAGTACACCGGTCCCATCGTCTTCTCCACCAGCGCCACATTGAAGTTCATTGCAGTCGCTACCGGCTACACGCAATCTGCCGTAAGAACCGTCGTAGTCACCCTGCAATAGCAACTGGATGGGGTGGCCTTCTCAACAGAAGGCCACCCTGCTTCCTCCTCGATATGGCTAATCGACTAGACAACGAATATGAATGGCATCAAGGCCGGGATGAGATTTTATTCTTAAATTATTCGATAACAAAGGGTTAGCTCTTCTGATCGATCGACGATCCCGGGCTCTCGATGTAGGTCCAACGCTTATTTAAGGCTCTCGAACGCCCTAAAGTTGCCCTCCCTGATACGTTACCAATATCAAAAGTTGTATAACTAACGTAACCATATGCCTCGTATAATCTGATTTGCCACGGGTGAGCTAACGCCGAATCCCGACGCTGTCGATGATCAGTCTTCAGGCACTCGCTTTTCGATTTTTCTCGACCCATTGGGCGATGCCGAACAGGTTGCGAACGATGAAATTGCTTTAGAAAAGTGATCACAATCCAAGTGGGCCAGATGCTTGGCGAAAGTGAGACCAATTGGAGGTTTTGAAGATGCCGAACTCAGTGCTAATTGGATCGTACGATTACCGCCTGGTTGTTCTGTCGGTTCTGATCGCAGTGCTTTCGGCATACGCTGCCATTGATCTTGGCGGTCGAGTCACGAGTGCCCGCGGCAATCTTCGCATTATCTGGCTAGGAGGCGGCGGCGTTGCGATGGGCGTCGGCATATGGTCGATGCACTACATCGGGATGCTCGCCTTCAGATTACCTGTTGCCGTGCAGTATGACTGGCCTACTGTACTGGTATCGCTTCTGGCGGCAGTTCTCGCATCCTGTATCGCACTTTTCGTTGTAAGCCGCGACCGAATGACGCTTGGCCAAGCCGCTCTGGGAAGCATCTTCATGGGCGCAGGTATCGCTTCGATGCACTATATCGGGATGGAAGCGATGCGTCTTCCAGCGATGTGCGTTTACTCTTCCGGACTTGTCACACTGTCAGTCCTACTTGCTATCGTCATTTCCTTTGTGGCATTGTGGCTGACCTACTCCCTTCGCCTTCAACTCTCCGGCTGGAGTTGGCGCAAGACTATCTGTGCATTGATCATGGGGGCTGCCATTCCGATCATGCACTACGTAGGCATGTATGCAACAAGCTTCACGCCCATGCCATTGCAATCAGCCAGCCTTACGCACGCTGTCAAGGTCTCGGACCTGGCTGTCGCCTGCATTCTCATCGCCACGCTCATGATCCTCGGTCTGGTCTTCCTGACATCCATGATCGACCGTCGATTTTCGCGGCAAACTCTGGAACTCGAATCAAGCGAAGAGCGTTACCGCCTTATTGTCGAAACGGCTTTCGACGCTTTCCTGGGCATCGACTCGATTGGCAACATCACTGAATGGAATGCGCAGGCTGAGGCGACCTTTGGGTGGACCCGCGTAGAGGCCATCGGGAAGCCGTCTCACACATTCATCGTTTCCGATTCAAGCCAGGGCCATACGCCAGGAAGCCGTGTCGAACGAAACCAGACTCTGCAAGAGATCCTCGCTACCGGCGCAGCCACAATTCAGAAGCGGATCGAGGCTGTGGGGTTGACTCGCAGTGGAAATCGATTTCCGGTAGAGATGACGATTTCTACATTGAATCATGGGGACAAACGGCTCTTCGCCGCCTTTGTACATGACGTCACAGAACGGAAAGCGATCGAACAGGAAAGAGAAAAAGCTAAGGAAACTGCAGAAACCGCCAATCGCGCCAAGAGCGAATTTCTAGCCAACATGAGTCATGAAATTCGTACACCTCTCAATGGCGTGATCGGAATGACCGACCTAGTGCTTGAGAGCAATTTATCCAGGGAGCAACGCGAGTACCTGGAAACAGTAAAACTCTCCGCCGATTCCCTGCTCCACGTGATCAATGAGATTCTGGATTTTTCGAAGATTGAAGCCGGCAAGCTCGAACTCGAGGCTGTAGATTTCGACTTGCACGATTGTCTCGAATCCACTCTTAAGACTCTGGCCTTAAAAGCTGACGAAAAAAGCCTCGAACTTCTCTGTGAAGTTGCGCCTGATGTACCATCCACGGTGTCGGGCGATTCAGCTCGTCTTCGCCAGATACTCATCAACCTAATCGGCAATGCCATCAAGTTCACTCGTTACGGCGAGGTCGCACTTAAAGCCTCACTTATCAAGAAAGATGGCAATTCCACGGTTCTACATTTCATCGTATCGGATACAGGAATCGGAATTTCTCCTGACAAACAGAAGCTGATCTTTGATTCTTTCGCACAAGCCGACACATCGACTACACGTGAATTTGGCGGCTCCGGTCTGGGACTGACGATCTGCCGGCGTTTGGTTGAAATGATGGGCGGACAAATCTGGGTTGAAAGCCAGATCGGACAGGGCTCACAATTCCACTTCACCATTATGGTTGAAGCCGTCGAAACTCGGATCAACAATGCGACCATCGTCGCACAGCCCGAGATTCTGCACGGAGTCAAGGTGCTCGTTGTGGATGACAATCGCACCAATCGGCGAATCCTTGATGGTTTGTTGCGTCATTGGAAAATGAGACCGACTACGGTAGAGGATGGCGAGCAGGCACTCGATAAAGCTGTCGCCGCAAGAGATGACGGAGAACCATTCGAACTGATTCTCACCGACATGCATATGCCCCGCATGGATGGCTTCGACCTTATCGAGCATATTCGAGAGATGCCCGGTCTTGTAGCGTCCACGATTATGATGCTGACCTCCGGCGGTCAGCGAGGGGATGCACAACGTTGCGAGGAGCTCGGAGTAGCCGCCCATCTTTTGAAACCGGTGCGGCAGTCTGAACTGCGAGAAGCTTTGATACGAGTCGTCAGAGCAAAGTATCCGCAGCAAAACGATATGCAATCTGCAAGCAGTCTGTCCGCTGTGACACGTACCCCATCCAGATCTCTTCGGATTTTGTTGGCCGAAGATAACTCAGTCAATCAGTTGCTGGCTACACGGCTGCTCGAAAAACGAGGACACAAGGTCAAAGTCACGAGCAATGGTCGCGAAGCCCTGGAAGCACTCGAGGCAAATGACTATGACCTGGTTCTGATGGATGTTCAGATGCCAGAGATGGATGGTATCGAGGCCACAGTTGCGCTCCGTGTAAAGGAAAAGCTAACAGGCTTGCACCAGCCGGTCATCGCCTTGACTGCCTTGGTTATCAAAGGCGATCGTGAGCGTTGTATCGCCGCTGGAATGGACGGCTATATTTCAAAACCAATTCGTCAGCATGAGCTGGATGACGTCCTCGACGGCTACATGGCCAACCTCACAGATGTACAGTCTTCAACGGCTGAAATTGCTCCTTCAGTCGAGACTCTGCTCAACGAACAGGAACTCATGGATCGTATCGGTAACGATCTCGAATTCCTCTCGGAACTCACCGAAGTCTATCGCAAAGAATATCCAATCCAAATTGCGGCGGCACGCAAGGCGCTTGCCAATCAGGATGCACATGGCCTGGTGCGAGCGGGTCATGCGTTGCGCGGCGCGCTGTCCAATCTCGCAGCTACTGGATCTGCCGCAGCTGCCGGCCGGATCGAGGAGATGGGTATCGAGGCTAACTTTGTGACGGCTGGTCCAGCACTTGATGCTTTGGAAATTGACTTGAGTTCCGTACTCGCTTCACTCCAATCACTCTGCGCGGAGGCGGCGAGATGAAAATCCTCGTAGCGGATGACGATGCAATCTCTAGACGCATAATGGAAAAGATGTTGGAACGCAGCGGCTATGAGGTGATCACTGCTGAAGATGGGAGAGATGCCGTAGAAAAGCTATCCGGCCCAGACTCTCCACGACTGGCGCTTGTTGACTGGATGATGCCGGGGCTGGATGGTCCCAGCGTCTGTCGAGCTATTCGTAGCCGCCACGACGGGCGCTACATCTACATAACGCTACTCACGTCAAAGCAGGCAAGCGAAGATATCGTACTCGGACTGGAGGCTGGAGCTGATGACTACCTCATCAAGCCGTGCAATCCAGAGGAATTGAAGGCACGTCTGCGGACTGGTGTGCGCATACTCGATCTCGAAGATAAGCTCGTAGAAGCCAGAGAAGACATGCGTTACCGGGCCACGCACGACGCACTTACGGCCCTGTTGAATCGTGGAACAATCGTTACCGATCTTGAACGAGAACTCGCTCGTTCTCGGCGTGAGAACGGCATGCTCTCGATTCTTATCTGCGACATCGATCATTTCAAACGGGTCAACGATCTCTATGGACACGCGGTTGGGGATGAGGTTCTTCGGCAGGCTGCTTCTCTTCTGTTGAATTCCGTGCGCTCTTACGATCTGGTGGGTCGCTATGGCGGAGAGGAGTTCCTCATTTTGCTGATCGGCTGCAATGCGGCTCTCGCCCAAAGACGCGCGGAAGAGATACGAACCGCAGTGCAGAAGTTTACCTTCGGTGCAATCGATTCACCCCTGTTTATCACCATGAGTATAGGAACTTTGACCAGCAACGATTGGCAAAAAGATATGACAGCAAGCGACCTGGTAAACCAGGCGGACAAGGCTCTTTATCGTGCTAAGGCAGAAGGCCGCAACTGCGTCCGAAATGCTCAACCGTTAGAACAGAAGGCCAAGCAGGAAGTGGATGCTGGGCGGCATGACCAATCTCAGCGAGAACAAACATTGCCGGACACATCTGCATCCACACACACGCGGTTGCATGTCTGAGACGAATGAGGCTCAAGATATGCCCTCTTCAGTAAATCAGGAGCGCTTACCGCATCACACTCAAAGCCGCGTCCAAAATCTGCTCAAGATCGCCGAACCTGGCCTGGTAGTCGCTCAAGCTGCGGCGAATGACTTCTTTAGCCTCTTCGCATCCGTAGGTGTGAGTGATCTCGCAAACACTGGATGTCGAACCTGGCGCCTGTTTGTATGTCAAGAAATAATGGCGCAAGCGGTCAAGCATCGACGATGGAACATCGCCGATATCGGTCCATCTTCCATAGGTCGCATCGTCTTTCAGCACGGCGACAATCTTATCGTCGGCCTCATCTTGATCGACCATGCGCAAGCCACCGATGGGAATACATTCAATGAGGATGTTGCCATGCTGAATCGGTCGATCACTCAGCACGCAGATGTCAAGCGGGTCGCCATCGCCCTGCACCGATCTTCCGATTTTTTCCGAAGAGAATGCAGCAACACCCTCGCCGCAATAAGTCTGTGGCACGAACCCATACAAAGCCGGGCATATATTGGAGTACTTCTGAGGACGATCTACCTTCAGGTATCCGGATACTTTGTCGATCTCGTACTTCAGCGTATCGGACGGCACAACTTCGATGAAGCATTGCACGACTTCGGGTATCCGTTCACCCGGAGATATTCCATGCCATGGATGCGGTTTGAACAGTACACCAAGCAATTTCCAGAGTGGCTGAGTTCCGTTTGTCACAGGCGACCAACTCTCCTCGAAGATGAGCAAGTTGTAAATGAACGAAGTACGTCATCACACGACCAAGTATACGCCGTTTCTCACATCACACGCCGCCTCAAGCTCAAGTTCCATTCTCGATCACGATCAAACAACGGTCGTTCTGACGTAGCTGTCGAATGTCCTCCTATCTTTTTCAGAGATAGCCCATCACAACATTGCTCACACCCGAAGCAAAACTAACGGATCATACCACGGCATGCAGATACAGATAATGGTCGATGATATGCTCGTCCGACGAGAGGATCGTGCAAAGCGGTGAAGATTCTTCTGGTAGACGATGATCCCATAGCCCGCGCCATCCATGCGATGATGCTTCATTCGCAGGGTCACGAGGTCATTGAAGCCGCAGACGGAGAATTAGCGTGGCTCCTTGTCCAGGAAAAGGACATAGGTTTCGTTGTCAGCGATTGGATGATGCCCAATCTCGCAGGAGTTGAACTTTGCCGCAAGATACGGGCAGCCAACTTCGAGCATTATGTTTATGTCATACTCTGCACCTCCAAGGGCGCAAAGTCGGATCTCATTGAGGGAATGGATGCCGGCGCTGATGACTTCCTCGTTAAGCCGATAGGCCCCGAGGAGTTGCGCGTCAAGGTTCGCGCGGGCGAACGTGTTTTGAATCTTCAACGAGGCCTTGCTGACAAGAACCGGGAACTTGCGACAATCAACGGGCAATTACAATCTGCGCACAAACTTGTCGAAGAGGATCTCAAAGCCGCGGCCTGGATGCAGCAGAGACTATTGCCTCAGCCCATGCAGAAGGCTCATGGAATCGAATGCCTGTGGCGGCTGGAACCGAGCGGTTATATTGCGGGAGACATTTTCAATTGTTTCTCAATGGGAGAGCAGGAGGCGGGTTTCTATCTACTCGACGTGTGTGGACACGGCGTTCCAGCAGCGATGTTGTCAGTAACACTAAGCATGGTGCTTACTCCAGAGGCCACCTACGGAAGTCCGCTGATGGCTCTTGATCCCTCCACTGGAACATCTGCGGTGTTGCCGCCGGACGATGCGGTCCGCGAGCTAAATCGCCGCTTCCAATCGATCGATGATCGCTACTTCACAATGATCTACGGCGTGTTCGACCTCCGTTCGTCCACCATACGATTCGCTCAGGCAGGACATCCCGGGCCAATCCTGATGAGGAAGGGCGCGAAGCCGCAAACACACGGCGAAGGTGGTATGCCAGTGGGGCTATGGCCGAAGATTGTGTTCGATTGCTTCGATATTCCAGTTCGCGCCGGAGATCGATTGCTGCTCTACTCCGATGGAGTGACTGAATGTGTGAATGAAACGAATACCGCATTTGGTGAAGAGCGCCTTCTATCCTATCTTGAAGAGTGTGCGAATGTATCTCTGGAACATTTGCTCGAAGGCCTGATTTCGGAGTTGAAGACCTGGCGCGGCAAGAACGAATGCGCGGACGACATTTCGCTTCTCGCACTGGAAGTTACGGATGACATGCTGGAGCCTTGAGATTCGATGAACGCCACAAAGCTGACGAGATAATAGGAGGAAGTCATGAAGTTTCTGGAAAGTTCGGACGGCAACGTTCTGATTGTAAAGGTGCTCGAAAACCGCATCACGGCAGACGTAGCGGCAGGTTTCAAAGAAGGGCTAGTTGAATATGTGAAGAAGGGTAATCGAATGATTATCCTTGATCTGAGTGACGTTACTTTTATCGATTCAAGCGGACTTGGCGCACTCATTGGCAGCTTGAAAGCAATGGGCGGAAATGGCGAGTTGCTGCTTTCCGGTGCTCATGAAGCGGTGATGAATATGTTTAAGCTGACCCACATGAACAAGGTTTTTCGGATGTTCAAATCACCTGAGGAAGCTCTATCCGCCATCTCTTGATCAAAGAGGAAGCCCGTGACACGCCTCAACCTCACCATAGAAAGTGACATTGGCAATGTGCCGCTTCTCGCCGTTGCTGTCAATAGAATCTCAACGCACTTGGGTTTTGATGAGATTCAAGCGAGCGAGATAGAGTTATGCATTGTAGAGGCTGTGACGAATGCCATTCAACATGCGTACCAGGGAAGGCACAGCCATGTTGTGACTGTCGATATCGAGGCTTCAACAGACCATCTCTGCCTGAGCGTGTGTGACACTGGGACATCTATGTCCGCTGAACAAGTCTGCAGGCTGATCGGTGAAGAAGCCTCGCCCGAACTTGATCTAGACAACAAAGCTTCTCTGCCTGAAAGCGGAAGGGGGCTGCGGATCATCCATGATCTTATGGACGACATTTCGTATACCCGACAAGGCGAACAGAACTGTCTCCTGTTGGTAAAGTACTTTGCTCCACGACAGAGCCAGCTTTCCGATGACGAGTAGAATTCAGTTGCCTCAAAGAATTGAGGCGAGTCTCACCACGAATTCTAGTTCCCAGCAGATTGCGATGAGCTTATTTCTTTTCCAGCGCTAAGCCGTGAGGCTGCGCGACGGTTCAGATATTCAAAAGTCCAATAACCCAGTATCAGGCTGCTAAGCGCGACAGCAATGACGAGAGCCCAAAAATACTCCGTAAGCCAAATGCGCATTTCCGTGTAATGCGATATGTCGCCGATGTGATAGTCGGCTGCGTTCAGGTTGTAAGAAACAAATTTCGTCCCTTTCAAAATACTGACGGAGTGCGATATGTCACTTGATTGCGAGCGAGCGAGAAAGGTGGATGTGAATCGTTCGATTGAGTCGTCATCTCGCAAAGCAACCGCGATGAGGGAATGGCCTGAACCGTAAGGGGATTCAATGCCGGCAATAACAGCATCAACCAGATCACCATCCACTGCCGGTAGCTCATCCTGTTTATTCTGACTCAACAAACGGTTCCAGAGCTGTTTGATCTGACTCGAATAACTGTCCGTTTTCTTGAAATGCACTCCATCAGCGTCGAATTGCACCGGCAAACTGGATTGAAGAGCAGTGAAGGTTGACTGGTTGGCAATTGTTCCCAAGACCAGGTAATCGCGATCTTCACGTACCTGATCGTTTGGCCCTGCGATCTCCACGCGCAACGCAGGATAGCCGGTCTGTCTGCCGCAATGGCTTAAGAGATGAAGATAAAGAGAAATCTCTTGTGCAGATGGTCTCGCCGGCAGCACGACGATCGTTCTACTCAGGTCGGCCCAACGCGTGAAAGGAAAGCCCGCATTAGCGAATAGCTCGAGATTGGGCATCTGCACCCAGCGATCCAAGCCGCGAAGATCGAGGGATGAATTCTGTAATATCGCGCCCTGTAATTGTTCCTGCGAAGCCTGTCCATTCTTATTGGCCAGCTTCGGAATGAAGTCAAAGTTAAATAACAACGTATTACCGAAGGGCCGCATATCGATGACAGGCTGAATTACTTTCCTTTGTCTGTCATCAAATCCAGAGCCTGGGATCAATGGAGTTTCATTAATCAACACTCCATTGCTAAAGATGCGCAAGGCTGAACCATCCGCGATAGCGCGGGAGTTATAGCGGTAATCAACGATCAATTGGAGGTTTTGGTTCTCTCCGTAGTAAAGATCTGGTGGGACACGGAAGTAGAGAGGAATGGGTTTGGATCCATCTCCTTGAGTGTTGGTCTCGGAGCTGTAGTTCCACAGGGGAACCAATTTGTCACTTGGGAGCCAGCGAGGAGCGTCATCGATATCACGTGGACCCGGCAGTTTGAATTGAGTGACCTGCCAAGTGTCACTAAGGAGCGCGGCGTTTTCTTCACTTGTGCGAGATGCAGGACTCTTGATGAGAGCAAGGGCCTGGGCGGCAGTGATGAGCTGATCGCCATTGTCAGCGGCAATCATCAGAGCACTGCCATTCGGATCGGAGGGATTGGCCTTAATCGCCACCGATGGTCCAGATAGGTTAGGGGTTTCTCGATTCGAAGACACCACAGAATTGTCTTGAAATATGACTACATTACCCTGTGGCACAGAACCGAGGTGGACAGAAAATCGAACTGGTTTTGAACCAGCCAGCACGCCGAACCAAGAGGCTACGATGCCTGCCGCCTTCAATGCCTTCATATCGGGCTGCGACATGAAAACAAATGGGATGGTAGTTGTTCCCTGGAGCGCACTGTCGTAGATCGGAAGTGGCAACAGACTCAGATCATCGACAAGACGTATCGGGCTGCTGACGATCTGTATGAAAGATGCGTCGCCAAGACTGGCAAGAATCAAGGATTTGGCCTTCTCTCCCGTCTGAGGCACACCGTCACCTGTGAATTCGAAGGACAAGTCGTTATCGCGCACCAACAAGTCCGCGGGCACGGGCAGGCTAGTCGAAGCAAAAGTACCTTCTGGCAAATGGCTCGCTGGTGAAAACACATCGCCGAGCAGTGTGTTATTAAGACGAACGCGGAGAGAGCCTGAATAATGCCCGAGCAAGGGACTAAAGCGATAACTAAGATTGAGCACAGCCTTCTGAGCCAGTTGGGTATGAGGAAGAACAAAGTGAAGGGTGTAGTATGACCGAGGCCCGAGCATCTCAGCAGCACCAGTGACGCCCATGTCCTTGAAGGTGACGCGAGAGATAACGGAACTATCCACGAAGCCAGCTCCGGTCAACGATTGAGATGGAGTTACTGCGTTCGGTTGAACCCCTTGGGTAGCTTGCGCGTGGATTTGGACTGCTGCAAGACTCATCAACACACACAGAATAATTGGGGTTGTCTGAACGACGACAGCCGCCACGGCCTTGCGCCTGCGCGGTATCAGGCCGAGAAATACCTGCTTGAATCCGGTGAGCGAAAGTCGGACGATGCGAGCCAGGCTCAAAAGTGGACGATCCTGCTCCATAGCATCGTGACTATGAATCCATGAATCCGCTCGAGAATACAGCGCGCGAGTGAGTGTTTCCTCTTCTGCGAGTGTTAGCCCCACGAACTGCAGCCGCACTTCAGTGGCATGGGAGCCGATGACTGTTGATGTGATCTGTGCATTACCAGTCTGCTCTGGAAACGCAATGCGAATCAGGTCTCCGCGACTGAAGCTCAAATTGGAGTTGAGTAGTTCAACCGACGCTCCGCCAACTGACATATCTTTTGTGATTCCACTAACCAAGGTGCCATCGGTGAGTTCCGCACGTATGGGAATTCTGGCGTTGATGCGGACTGATGAGCGACGCTGCCTTTGTTCATGCGCCACGGCGGCGGCCACACCCAGGATTACCATGTTGAAGAGTATCCAGAATAAATTGCTGATGATTACGCCCGGATGTTGTGGATCGAGAACAAATAATCTGTACGGCGTCACCAGCACGCCGGCAAAATTTGCCAGGAGCATCCATGTGGTAGGCGCAGCGATTTTGCGGTCAAAGCGAGTTTGGCTAAGAGTTGTGCCTTTGTCAGTCACATTAAAGCTGCCAAGCTTGGGATTAATAAGCGCGAGAATTGTGGGCAGCAGAATATAAGGAGCCAGAACAGTCTCGTAAATCTCGTTCCAGAATGAGTGGCGGTGTCGTCCCTGGACACGTGAGTTGGTCAGGCTCGAAATGGCGAGGTGAGGCAGCGCATACGCGAGAATGGCAACCCAATAACCGGGGATGATTGTGCGACCTAGCAGCATATAGGCAAGGGGCGCCAGCAAGAAAACCAGGCGCGGCACCGCATACATAAAGTGAAGCATCGCGTTGAAATAGCAAAGTCTCTGCGTCCACTTCATGCCGCGCGCCAGAAGCGGATTGTCGGTTCGTAAAATCTGAATCATGCCGCGTGCCCAGCGAACACGCTGGCCTACGTGTCCAGCAAGGGTTTCAGTCGCAAGACCAGCAGCCTGGGCGACATTGATGTAGGCGGTGTTCCATCCACGCGACTGCATGCGTAAAGACGTATGGGCATCTTCGGTCACTGTTTCAACAGCGATCCCACCAACCTGTTCCAGAGCTTCGCGGCGCAACACCGCACAGGAACCGCAAAAAAACGTTGCATTCCACAGGTCGTTTCCATCTTGAATGATTCCGTAAAACAGCTCGGCCTCGTTGGGGATGCTTTTGTATTGCAGGAGATTGCGCTCGAAAGGATCGGGCGAATAAAAGTAATGCGGGGTCTGTACAAGAGCGAGCTTTGGATCGACGCGAAACCATCCGGCGGTGACCTGTAGAAAACTTCGCGTAGGCACGTGATCGCAATCGAAAATGGCGATCAGTGGCGAAGTCATCAAGGTGAGTGCGTGGTTAATGTTGCCTGCCTTGGCATGGTTATGCTTCTTGCGGGTAATGTAACCAATCCCTGTCTGCTCTGCGAAGAGGCGAAAGTCTTCTCGCGTTCCATCGTCCAGGATATAGACATGCAGTTTTTCTGGTGGATAGTCGATATTGATCGCCGCCAGAGCCGTGAAACGTACCAGGGAAAGTGCTTCATTGTAGGTGGGGATAAGCACATCTACATGCGGCCATAGACTTACATCTGCCGGTAGTGGAACAGGCTTTCGTTCAAGCAAGAAGCTCGTCTGCATGTATCCAAGCACCATAATGCAGATTGTGTAGGCTTCAGCTGAAAGCAGAACCAGCATCAACAGCGCGTCAATCGATATGCGATGGTTGGACTGATCTGTAAAAAAATTCATCACGAGATGAACCCGCCACCATGCATACCGCAATGTGGCGGCCAATGAAAGCAACATGAGTGACAGAGTGACAAAGCGAGATTTCGTGCTTCTGTTGATGACGATGGCGATGAGCAGAATCAAGCCGCCGAGGATCGCCTGCTTCGGCCAACTGAGATAGAGACTCACAAACTGGAAGAGCAGAAAGGTGCAAACCAGGAATACGACAATTCGGAAGATGCGAGTCGATAAACTGTAACTATGCTTTGATGTGTCCATGAATTCCTACCTCCGCTTAACAGACACGCATGGATATGAATCGTTCCCCTTGGCGGTCGCCGACATGGACGCAATTAGCTGTGTTTTCGCAAGTAGAGATCGCTGGAATGGACCTTGAGTGTCGAGTCTGACCTTGCCGGGAGGACTCTTGACTGGAGTACGTTTTACTGCATACCACCAAAGGTTGGCGGCAGCCGGCGAAGATGCGCAGAGCCGAAACAGCGACAAAGCCGGGCTCTGCATGCGAACCGGTGTAGAAGCCAGGACGGGACGGTAATCGTCGAAGCCAAAGGAAACAGGAATGGGGGAGTTCACTGTTCAGACCTCATGTCGGGTTAGCCTAACATGAAACAGCTTTCGATAGCCCTACCACGTTTGTGTGGGAGGATCATTAGGCGTTACGCCGTTCTTGCGTATGACTACGCAGCTCTCCCGCTGTTCTTGTAACTCTCCATACCGCCCTTCGGGATGTCGTCAACGTTGATCATGACAGAACCTTCGCCATGCATGGACAAATACGTTATGGCCCGACTGCCCTGTCTAGTCCGGCGATCTTCGACCGGAGAGTGGCAGATTTACAGCAGGTAACCATCTCGGCGAACGAAAGATCAATACCCTGAATCCAAAGCGGCATTGACCGCGTCCGATGGACACTTTAGCCTGTGGGTACTGTTTCATACACAAAACCTCTATGGCGCTGCGTCCGTTTAATTGTTCCGCTTGCGGTTCTTTCATCGAGTCATGCAATCGGCATCCCCCAGAGACGTCCACATTTCGGGAGGCGTATGCCAATTAATATGAAGCAGCACCCTAGTTGGAAGAATTTCGATCCGAAACACCGTGCCTGCCCAAACTGCTCGCGAATCACTCCTAACCACATAGGCAAAGAGAGTCAAGGTAACTGCGAGAACGCGTGCGCCTCCAATTCACCCGGAGAACAAGGATGCGTCGAGACGCTCCGTGGTGAAGACTTCGTCGATTAGCTTCATACCCGAAACTATTCTACTGATGTCCCTGAAGGCAAGATCGCGCTTCTTCAAGGTGGAGAGCCATTTGTAACCAACGCCGCGCAAGCTGAACCTTCGTCTCAGCTTGTCCAGGCTTCATGGACGAGCGATAGCCAACATCACTGGTTCCGCGCCAATGTTCTTGGTACTGATGAGAAGCTGGTGCTTATCGGTAATCCAATCTACGTGAACTAGGAATTCGTTTTTCAGGACCGATTGAATTGCCCGGCTGCATCGCATAGAACGTGAAGCTCGGAGCGTGAGCTTGTCCTTTACTGTGGCCGTTCTCGTTCCAGCGTGAAGAATGCTGCATGGAAATCTCCGCGCAGCGAGACCGTGACTCCGTGGTGCATCCAATAATCTCCGCTGGCTCTTTCGACGGTACCGTCAGCGAGCTTGCCTTCCTGCACATGAAGACTGTACACGGCGCTTGGATCAAGCCCGCGCAGATAGAGTTGCGGATAAGGTTGTCCCTTCTGACTGGAATGCAGAAAAGCAAAGACCGCCGCCTCATGGCCATCGCGCGCTACCGATTCGGTTACCGAATACTCGCTGTTTCCATCAGGAGAGATCAGCCGGTAAAGAGCACCGTCCTGAACGGTGGCACGCACCGCCTTGTATTCAGCAACCAGCCTCCTCGCAACCGCAAAATCTTCAGGCGCCCACTTGTTGAGGTTTGCGCCGATGCCGAGGCTGCCCTGCATCGAAGAAAGGAAGCGGTACTCGAGTGAGGTCGACCGGCTATTCATCCAGTTGGGGGAGTCGGTCACCCATGCCATCATCACCCCTGGGGCGTAAGCGTATGTGAAACCGTCCTGAATGCTGAGGCGATCAAATGGATCGGTGTTATCGGACGGCCACGCCTCATCAGTCGTGTGCAGGATGCCCAGATCAACGCGCGCTCCACCACCGGAGCAAGACTCAATTTCCACATGAGGGTGCTTCTCCCGCAGCTCGGTAAGAATACTGTAGAGATTCCGCACATACTTTACATAGACTTCCTTCTGCTTCTCAAGTGGCGCGGCTGGCCATCCCGGCTCGGACCAGTTGCGGTTGTAGTCCCACTTCAGAAATGAAATTTCATTCTCACTGAGCAGCTTATCGAGGAAGCTATAGACGTAAGCCTTGACGTCGTCGCGCGCAAGGTTCAAGACAAGCTGATTGCGGCCCTCAGTGCGCGGTCGATCGGTAAAATTCAGGACCCAGTCTGGGTGCTTCCGATACAGATCACTGTTCGGGTTAACCATCTCCGGCTCGACCCAGAGCCCGAAGTCCATGCCGAGCGAATGCACTTTGCCGATCAACGGCTTCAACCCGTGCGGAAACTTCTGCGAATTCACATACCAGTCGCCAAGTCCCGCGTGATCGTCTTTACGCTCACCAAACCAGCCATCGTCCATCACGAAGCGTTCTACTCCGATGCTCGCAGCCTTTTCCGCTAAGGCTTCTTGCCCAGCCTCGTTGACGTCGAAGCCGGTCGCCTCCCAGGAGTTGTACAGAACAGGCCGTAGACGGCGATGTGAGCCTTGGGGGACTACGGAATCAAGCTCGAATCGGTGCAAGAGTCGCGATGCGCCACCAATGCCCGCATTCGAATATCCGCCGTAGAACTCAGGCGTCTCAAGAGACTGACCCGGCGCAAGGTCGTACGAGAAATCGAAGGGAGTATATCCGCCCGTTATGCGTACCCCGTTTTGCCAGTTTGTTTCAACGTTGATCTGCCAGGAGCCGCTCCAACCGAGGGCGCCAAACCAAACATCGCCGACGTCTTGATCGGGCTCGCTGGAACGTTCAATGGCAAACCAAGGGTTTACCTCGATACCGGTAGAGGCGCGACGGCTCTCGAGGACCACCTTTCCGGGATGCAGCGCCGTTTGCTGCAGATTCCATTCGCCCGCCCAACGTCCCGTGAGGTAGCGCAACTGGTAATCATTGCTTGAACCCAGGTTCCAAGTGGCGGCGAAAACCTGTTCGATAGTAAATGGCAGCTTGGTTCGATTCTCGATGCGAGCCGAGCGTGCAAGCACACCTGTCTCCTCGTCCATTCGGTATATCAGGTCTACGACGACATTGCGGCTGATGTCTTTCAGCGAGATGGTTAAGGTGTTGTCTCGAACGGTGTGCGATAGGTAATGCAGCACCAAATCGCGATTGCCATCTGGAAATGTGATCTTTAGATCGGGCACAACTACCAGGCCGCCGCCCCAGCCCGCGAACTCCTGTGGAGTTGCATTCACCGGTAGGTCAAACGCTGAGGTGCCTCCATCGGCGCGTGCCTGCGGAATGGGATCGGCAGGGCGCAGGCGCTTTCCCCAATAGAGCGACTGCAACTCTCCGTTCTGATTCATTCCGAAGATATACGAAACGCCCGCGCCATCCATGCGGAAGGTATGTGCTGTCTCATCGTAGTGAATCAGTGCCGGCTCGGCGCTAGCGGATTGGCCCAGCGCTGAAGATCCCGGCGCAATCACGGAAACGCAGAATGCGATCGTGAAAAAAATACCTGGGCGCCAACGTTGTAAAGGTTCAAAGAGTTCAGATCCGATAAAACTTCTTTTACGCATTTGATTCCTCGTAGAGCGTTCGTACTGTTACCCGGCTGCAGGCTCACCAAACATTGCAACCGGAATTGGATATTCCCTTCCCGCTCGCAGATGGATCTTGGTGGTGCGAGATCGATATCGGATCGTCAGATCTGCCTCACGATCCGCCGTAACAATCGCAGAAGATAAGCTGGAGTCGCGCCAGAAAATCGAGACAGTGATGCTGCCGCGCCCACGCAGTCCGCGTACTGAGCCCGTAGGCCATCCAGAGGGTAGAGCGGGGAGCAGATGGAGTTCGCCGCTATGCGATTGCAGAAGCATCTCGGCGATGCCTGCGGCACCGGCCATATTGCCGTCGATGGCAAAGATATTGCTTTCAGCCCCGGCCACTCCGCCGCGTGAATAGGTCAGCAGCGAATCATCCGCAGCATGAGCGATAAGGCCGAGCAGATGACGATGCGCTGTCTCCGGATCGAAGAGCCGTGCGTAGTAGTTCACGAGGTTCGCACGGGTCCACTCCGTATCCTCCCAATTTGGCTGGTGAATACGCCTTTCGAGAGTTATGCGGGCTGCGGCTGCAAGAGCCGGGGTCTTGTCCGGTGAGATCTGGTCTTCGGGATAAAGCGCGATGAGGTGGGAGGTATGGCGGTGGTTAGGTTCAGCCTCGTCGAAATCTTCGAGCCACTCTTGTAATTGGCCATGCTTGCCTACCTGTAACGGCGGCAGACGATCTTGGGCTCTAGCTATTTGAGCACGCAACCCGTCATCCAGATTGAGCACTTTGGAGGCCTGAATGCAGGCTGAAAACACGGCGTAAACAAGAACACGGTCACAAGTTACTCCCATCGAATCTGAGCATGGTTTGCCCGTATCAGGCGCAATAAACCAGTTTTCCGGAGAGTTGGACGGCCCGGTCACAAGCCACTTCTTCACCGGATGCTCAACCATGTACGACAGGAAGAATCTGCATGCGTCGCGCAGCACGGGATAGGCCTTATCCCGAAGGAACGCATGGTCGCCAGTGAAGCGGAAATGCTCCCAGAGTTGCAGCGCAATCCAGACGCCACCCGTCACGAACATTCCCCAACCGAGACCCCATCCCGGTGCGGAGTACCCCCAGGCATTCGTAACTACGTGCGCGACCCAGCCTTCCGCACCGTACATCTCTCGTGCAGTCTGAGAGCCGCTGATATGCAGGCCCTCCACCAGTTTTGCGAGCGGAGCATGGCTTTCACTAAGATTGCCAACCTCAGACAGCCAGTAATTCTGTTGCGTGTTGATGTCCAGATGAAAGTCGTCGGTCCACCCCATTCCGGCAGCGAGTCCATCATTCCAAATACCCTCCAAAGCAAGCGGCAAGGGCGAATCCTCGCGCGATCCTGCAATGGTCAAATAGCGGCCATATTGAAAGAAGAGACCACAGAGTTCGGGATCATCGCCGCCGTCTACAAGCCGTTTTCGCCGTTCGTCGATAGGCAGCTTCGATAGTTCCTCGCTCCGGCCGAGATCAATGAACACGCGACGGTACAGAGATCTGTGATCTGCGACGTGAGCATCTCGAAGCGAGTGGTAAGATCGCGCGTTGGCAGCGCTTATTGCCGCGGCGCAAGCTTGCTCGGGTCTTTCTCCACGAAAGTCACTCGCCCCAGTGACTAAAAGCGTGACAGCATCGGCGGCCTGGACCTTTATCTTGCCATTGGCACGATGAATATCCCCGGATTCAGGGATGACCCGAACCTGACATTGAAACCGTGTTCCGTGTCTTCCATCGCTATGCAAACTCTCCCAGGCATTTCCATTAAGAATCAAACTTCCAGCGTCGGCAGTAATCACTACGGGCAATCTTGGTTCTCCAAATGCAATGTTGCAGGAGAGCCCGCCCGGCTTGCTTGACGTCATTCGAACGACGATGACTCCCGTCGGGTGTGAGGCAAATACCTCGCGATGGAAGATCACGCCGCCAGCAGCGAATTCGACCCGCGCTATGGCTTCATCGAGATCGAGAGAACGGCGATACCCTGAGATCTCTCCTGCTAGCGCTGTTTCGATTTCAAGGAACGCCATCGGTAAAGCAGTACCGAATTGGCTTGCGTGGCCCAACAGGTTTTTCCGGCAGAGTTCCTCTGCTTCCGTGTAACGTCCTGCGAAGAAGAGGTTGCGAATGGCGGATAAGGACTCACGCGCTGCAGGATTTACGTCGTGCGCAGTTGATGTTCCGGACCACAAAGTACTCTCAGTCAGGTGCAACCGCTCACGATTCGTGCCTCCAAAAACCATGGCCCCGAGCCTGCCGTTTCCCACCGGCAATGCCTGTAACCAGCGCTCCGCCGGGCGCTGAAGCCATAGCGGCGTCTCCCTGATTTCCGGCACGGCTAAACTGCGGTTGAGTGCAGCGGTGGCCATAGCGGCAAGCAAAAAATCCCGTCGATTTGGTTTCACGCGAATACTCTTTCAATAATTTGATCGATAGCTTGTGAGGCTCAGGTTCACTTTACAGTGAAGTGGGCAAATATACGTGTACGTTCACGCATATTTTTCAAAGTACACACCGCTTCCCTGCGCTGTCAAAATCCATTCCGGGCCGCTATTAGGTGATCCAGTGTGCGAAACTGTGAGCGACGCCAGACATGGGATCAACCAACAAACACGGCAAAGCGGCTGGCATTCGCGACATCGCTGAAGCTCTAGGAACATCAATCGGCACAGTAGATCGCGCTCTGCATGGACGCAGCGGTGTGAGCGAACGCACCAAGGCCAAAGTGCTGCGCATGGCCGAGCAACTTGGTTATAAGCCCAATATTGCTGCCCGGTCGCTCAAGCTCAACCGCAAAGTTCGAATAGCCGCCGTGTTCCCCCGCGAAATAGCAGCCTTCTTCGGTCCTCTTCGTGGAGGCATTCAAGCTGCCGCCGACGAAGCTGTGGGAATGCAGCTTACGCTGGACTTCATCGATTATCCTCGCCTTGGTTCAGGCGATGTTGCGGCTCTTGAGAGTGCAGCATCGAAGAGGTACGACGGAATTCTCTTCACGCCAGGACGCCCTCGGGAATTGGCCGGCGTTATTCGCCGTATCGTCGGACAAGGCACTCCGATGATTTGCGTCGCTAGCGACGCGCCCGATAGCGACCGCATTTCATCCGTCACAGTGGACGCCTACATTAGTGGTGCGCTGGCGGCAGAGCTTCTGTCACATAAGCTCCAGTCTCCATCCCGAGTCGTAACAATCACCGGCGATTTAGCCACATTTGACCATGCGGAGAAACTTCGTGGATTTGCGGCAACTCTCGCTGTGCTTGCTCCCCACCTGACGCTCCTCCCTGTGGTTGAGTCCCACGAAAGTCCGGAAGATGCCTATCGGCAATCTATCGCACTGTTGAAGACCAAGACACGCCCGGATGCAATTTACATCAGTACGGCCAACAGTCTTCCAGTGCTACGGGCGCTTGAGGAACTGAAGCTTCTTGGTCGCGTACAGGTGATTGCGACGGATCTGTTCCCGGAACTTGTACCACTTATCGAGTCCGGCAAAGTGTTGGCGACGCTCTATCAGCGACCGGAAGCGCAGGGCAAGACCGCTTTCGAGACGCTTATCGCTCATCTCACTGACAAGGACAAGCCCATCAAGGTGCACCGCTTCGCCCCGCACATCATTCTGCGCAGCAACCTCCCACTCTTCGCCAACCGGCTCGCCGGCTCTGTGGGAAGTTTGGTGAAGTAGCTGCTCCTCATTTCAACGGCACGAATCGAATCGCACATCCCCCGCCGCCTGCCAGGTGCAAGGTGAGCATGTCACTGCTTCGCAGATTCTGCTCACGTATCGAAAGGTGCTTGGGTTCTCGATCGGCATCAGCAGCGTCTTCGTAGACCTCCGCCTTATACGTTCCAGTCCCCAGAAAATTGAGAGGGATGCGCAGCTCACGTGAACTCCAGTTTGTAATGCTTCCCAAATACCATTCATTGCCGTGGCGCCGTGCAATGGTGACGAATTCTCCAGGACTGCCATTCAGCACTTTTATGACATCCCAACTTGTAGGCACGTCTTTGATGAAGCGAAAATCTGGCTGATTCGCATAGGCCGACGGCACATCGGAGACCATCGCAAGTGGCTGGTCAAACACAACGTAGAGCGCAAGCTGTTGCGCTCGCGTTCCCATGACCATCGGATTCTTATCACGTACAACAAAATTCTCTGGTGTGACATTCTCAAAGCCACCGGGGGTGTAGTCCATCGGGCCGCTCAACATGCGCGTGAACGGAAATGTTGTCCTATTGACTGGGCCGTCGCGACGACCGGCCTTGTTGTTTTCAAGGCCAAGCACGGCTTCATAATTGAGAACATTCGGATATGTCCTCTGAATGCCCCAGGGCTGTGTTGCGCCGTGAAAATCCACCATCAGATGGTGTTCGGCTGCAAGCTTTGCGACGTCGTAATACCATTGAATACCCTGTTGATCGTTGCGGAGAACAAAGTCGATCTTCACACCCGCCACGCCCCACTTTTCGTAAAGCGGGAATGCCTCTTGCATCTGTGCTGCGACGGCCTTCGAATATAGCCAGATCCAAACCTTCACGTGCTTCGCTGTTGCATACTTCACCAGCTCCGGTACATCGACATTTCCACGCATCTTGGTGATGTCATGATCGGACCAGCCAGCATCGAGCATCATGTACGGAAACCCGGATTCTGCTGCGAAATCGACATAGTATTCCATATTTTTGGTGGTGTACGCCGATTGACCATCTGGCCCCAGATCCCCATTCCACCAGTTCCAGGAAGCTTTCCCCGGATGAATCCAGCTCGTGTCCTCAACCCGGTTTGCAGGGTTGAGATCGGTGATGAGATTGGACTCTACAAGTTCGCCTGGAGTGTCGCCGACCAGGATTACGCGCCATGCACTATTGTGGGGTAAAGCCGCATCGACGGCTGGCCCTTTGCCCTCCAGCACAGGGGATATCTTGCTGACGAGGTAGTGGCCTGTCCAGTTGCCCGTTGGGTTTTCCAGATACATCGCGGCGTTGCCTTCCAGATATGCTTCTCCCACAGCAGCCCATGCAAGACCGGGCATATGCAGCAACATCGGTGAGCCGTTAAGAATGTAGCTGGAGACACCGCCCTGATTACTGAGGGCACTCAGAACCTGAGGCACATATTCGCTCTCGTAACCGCTTTGGTAGTTCGGCAGGCGCAGTGCCCAGGCATCTGCATCCATTACCGGCCGAAACTCTGTATCCTCCTGCGTCAACTGATATCGCGAGAGCGCCGGTTGTGCCGGAACACGATATCGAAATGCCAAGCCACTGTTGTAGACCCTGGCCTCGATCTCAAAAACGCGGCCCGAGCTACCACTCTCCTGTACGTTTAATGTCACGCTGTTGTACGCGTCACGAACCGCGGACGTCTTGCCGACGAGAAGACTGTAGTCATCCACTCCAGAACCAGTGGTCGCATTGGCAATGTGAACAGCCGCCCCAAGGGGGGCTTGATTTGTTAGCTCAAGGGAAAGTGCCGAGTCTTCAAATATCTTTTTTTGATGAAACGTGACCTCGTAGACGAGCTGACCGTCTGTTCCCGTAGCCTGCTTGTTCTTATCTGGCTGCACCTTGAAATACAGAGCGATTTGATGATCTGGTGAGTTCACCTCGACCGGGCTTGACTGAGCAAGAACCAAGGTCGAGCAAAAAACTCCACAAAGTGAAAGCAGGCAAAAGACGGAAGACCTAGACGGCAACATAAATTTCTCCCTTGGGAAGAATACAGGTGAATCACACAGACAACGCTTAGGCAGAACGGCTTCCCGCAAAGAGAAGCCGTTCCAGTTTAGTTTTATCGATCGTTAGAACACATACTTTAACGCCAGTTGGAAGAACCGCGCATCGGGTGTGTTGTTCTGGAAGAACTTCGGCCCTGAGATCAGGCCTCCGTTCTCATTCATGGAACCATTTGGGCCCCCGAGCGTTGGATGGTTCAGTACGTTAAAAGCATCCGCCCTGAATTGCAACGTCTGTTCACGGAACGTCGGGAAGCTCTTGAACAGCGACATATTGATCTGGTAATAGCCAGGGCCATAGACGTTGTTTTGCACACCGCCGAGAAGTGCGATGGCCGTCGCCTTGTCCATAACTGGCGCGGCGAACGTAACCGGAACTCCATCTGGATTCACGGATCCGACTGGATGAGTCTCATCAGAGATCATCTCGCCTGGGAGCGGATTGCGAAACGCACAGGGATTGAAGTAATTCAGCTTGGTTTTGACCTGGGCCGGGCACGAGGTCAGACTTGGGTTGGATGGATCAGGAACTCCGCCACCCGCGTATGGACTGCTAACAGGGAAAGCCCGAGCACCCCCTCCAGATGCCGTGCTGATATTGGGGCTCACGCTAAATGGAACCCCGGTCTGCGCAGCGTATGTCAGACTCGAAGACCACCCGCCCGCAATCTCATCAAGCCAGCGCGGAGAATTGCTGAGGAAAGCCCGTCCATGTCCAAAGGGCAGTTCATAATTCCCGTTAATCGTAAAGCGATTGCGAATGTCAAAGACGGAGTTGGTCAGCTCATCGATATACGGGATCAAAGCCGGCTGACGGTTACCGATCGCAGAGAAAAGGCCGCCTGCATCGCTGGCATCATCCAGCGCATGGGACCAGGTGTAGGTGGCCAGGAAGGTCAACCCATGCGAGTAGTGCTTCTCCAGCTTTGCCTGGAGCGAGTTATAGGTACTGACGCCAGCGAAATGAATTTGACCGATGCCGCCCAGATCCGGGAAAGGATTGAACGGATTAGTATTGGTGCCTGGCCGCCACAGGCCGGGTGCGGTATTGGGAGCACCATAAAGCTCCAGGTGACGGGAGAGATTGCCCACGTAGGTTAGCGTAAATGCCAAGTCGGGCGTTATCTGCTGCTGCACACCGAGGCTAAACGTCATCGTATACGGCGGCTTGACCTTCGGATCGATGGAGTGGAAGCCCGGCTGGGAGATGAAAGTCTGCAATTGGCCGTCATTCGTCGCCGGCAGCAAGCCAGCCTGCAGCGTAACGCCCTGCGCGGCAATCGAAGGGCAATCACCGGTAACGCACGTGGGCGCAAAGAAGCTGGCTTGGTTCGACCATGGGAAGTTGGCTCCCAAGTTGCCATTGCCTTCTGATTGCAGGCCTCCGTAGAAAATACCAAAGCCTGCGCGGACCACAGTATTATCGCGCGGGGAATAAGCAAAGCCAACACGTGGCGCGAAATTGGATTTCTGCGAAGTCACAAGGCGATCGTTGTTAACAAACTGCACCGTGACGTTATCCTTCGCAAGTGCGTCGAGGAAGGGCGCTCCCAGGACAATATTCTGTTGGCTCCTGGGGAATTGAAGAACACCAGAACCCGTACCGATACCCAATGGACCGGTCACAACAAAATTCGACTGTTGCCCGCTGTTCTCTTTATATGGCTGAAAGTAGTCATAGCGTACGCCCAGATTCAAGGTCAGTTTTCGCGTAATTTTCCAGTCGTCCTGTACGTAGCCAGCGTCGTACCACTGTGCGTCGTTCACGTTGGGCGAGACGGAGAGGGCGGCATAATTTTCCTGATCAACCAGCATGTCGGCGACTGCCGATCCAGTGTTAGCGACACCGACAAGACCGGTGTACTGGCCGTCCCAGTGATATTGGCCAAGATCGGCAGGCGCATAAATGTAGTAGAAGCGGATCGCCTGGAAAGACGCTCCAAACTTAAGAGAGTGGTTCCCCCATATCTTCGTCACGTTGTCGAGAATCTGGTAGACATTCTGCGATTCGCGGCTGATGCCGGTTGACCCCCACTGCTGAATGGTTCCGTTGACATAGCCGGATGGCAGGCCGTACTGTCCGGGCTTCAGGTTCGATGGTTGCGGTCCAAGTCCCAGAGAAGTATTCAGCGTGGGATCGAAAGCGTTCGGCTGCTGAAAGTTGAAGACGCCCCAGTTGTAACCGAAACGCAATTCATTGGTCAGGGTAGGCGTGAAGATATGAGTTTCGCTGCCCATGAAGTTCATGGCCAGATTGGTGTCATACAGTCCACCGTAACCACTGCCGTCAAGTACGGGGCCGAGGGGTAAGCCGTTCGTCTTGATCTCGTGCAGATAGCTGTACCGTGCATAGCTTTGGTCCTTTGAATTGATGTTCCAGTCCAAACGCTGATCCCATTGAACTACATTGTCACTATTGCCCACGTTCACACGATAGTTGTTGAATAGGTTGCCGTTGCCGGTATTAGGAGCGGGGTAAAGATTGAGAATATTCTGAGCAACGGGATTGATCTGATTAGGGCAAAGGACGTTCTGCCGGCCGTTGCAAACCAAGGGCTGATTGGGATCAGCTGTGTTCGGCTCATACAATTTGGTGGGAGCTCCAACGCCTGTCAGATCACCATTCAACAACTCGGAAAAATCTCCCTGGCGCTCTAGAGCAGAAGGAACATTGATCAGAGTCGGGTTACTGATCGAAATGCGGTTCACTTCCATATCACCGAAGTAAAAGAGCTTGTTCTTCCAGATAGGAAAGCCGAGCGTCGCTCCGAACTGGTTCTGGTGATAGGGCGGAACTACCGCATCAGGACCTGCATTCCAATTGATTGCATCGAGATTCGTATTGCGAAAATACTCCCAGACATCCCCGTGAATTTGATTCGTGCCGGACTTGATGTTTGCCTGCAGAACAGCGCCCGCGGAGTGACCAAACTCCGCGCTGAAGTTGCTGGTCTGCAAACTGAACTCGGACAGAGCATCTGGTGGAGGCCGCATAATGTAGCTCGATCCATTGAGGAAATCGACCAGATTTGTGTTGTTGTCGACCCCGTCGAGGATGAAGTTGTTCTGCTCGGCTCTTTGACCGTTCGCCACGAAGTCGCCGCTACCCGATCCACGGGTATTGCCGAAAGGTGGGGCCACACCATTCGTCAACTGCGCGATGTATACCCAGTTGCGACCATTCAGCGGAGTATCGTTGATCTCTTTGGTGCTGATCACCTGGCCGACCGAGGCGTCCTGTGTCTGGAGAACTGGCGCCTCGGTATCAACCTTCACCGTCTCGGTAACCGCACCTGTCGGCAGCGTGAAGTTCAGGTTAAGCCGTTGTTGAATGTTGAGATGCAGGTTTTCGCGACTTACCGTCTGAAACCCCTCCGAAGACGCGGATACAGTGTAGTTCCCGATCTTCAGCGGTGAAAAAACAAAAACGCCACTGCTATTGGCCCTAGTCTCGAGAGCAAAACCGGTATCGATGTTTTTAGCCGTAACTTGAGCGTTCGGAATTACCGCGCCGGTTGAGTCCTGCACAACACCCGTAATGGCTCCTTGATCGGTTTGAGCTGCGGAATAGACGGAGGTTAGCAGCAGTAGCAACGCCGCTGCTGATGCCAGAAAACTATATTTTTTCGAATTGCCTGGCCTCAAGAATCGTTTCATCATCGGTTTGCCTCTCCAATATTGGGCAAGATCTCGCCTGTTCTGGCCTCTGTAGTTGAAATTTCAATTAATGTGTACGTACACGTACTGTTTACAAAAATGCGATGTGTACGTTACCGCAAAAAGGTAATACCAAAGTGAAAGATTTGTCAACAAGGCCGCTTAAGAGGCGCGCTATGGCGGATCAAACTCATATTGTTTTGTGCGGCTATGTCTGATTATTCCTTGTCTAGTTAAACTTAATCGATGTTCTGGTCCTATCTCATTTGGAGTCTGCGGAGGGAACGGATGAAAACCATAGCCTCTCGGGGTATACTCCGTTATCGTTACCCCTTAAGCCTTGCTTTTTCACTGGACCGAACTGAATTTTAGGGGCATTGAGGCTACACATCAATTAAATTGCACTGTGTACGTTACCGTCATAATTTTGACGGTTGGAGCTTTTTGCACCTTGAGCACAGGAACATACCATAAGTCTCTTTCCACGCGCCGCCTGCATCCCAAGGCCGGTAAACGATGCGACTGGGAAACTCTGTTCACCATGAGAGAGGTGTTCGCTTTGCGGTCCGACTTGTTCGACGATGATCGAAGCTGATCTACAATCTTCCGTGCAGATTGAAGCAAGTATCCTGGCGCAGTCAGCAAACCTTTACTTGACAATAGCCGAGCCCAACTCCTACAGTGGCACGTACGGTAACGTACACGTAAAGCGAGTCGCATCTCATCCCTCCGGGGTTGCGTTCCGCTCTATCTCGGCCGTGAAAGGATCCTATGGGGCAGGATGTAGTGGACGCAATGTATCCAAGCAGCCAGCCGTCGGCCGATGTGCCTAAGCTCGAGTTGCCGCCCGCTCCCGCCGCGGAACAGGGAAATGTCAAGGCGTGGCGCGCTCCTGTCTCCATGCGCACCTATATGCCTGCGGCCCCCGACCCCAATCCTCTCTTCCTCGAGAAGCGTGTCTATCAGGGCAGCAGCGGTCGCGTCTATCCACTACCCGTCATTGATTACGTTGAACGAACCCCGCATCCTCACTTCTGGGATGCTGTACACATTGAGAACGAATTCCTGCGTCTAATGATCTTGCCTGCCATCGGCGGGCGAATCCATGTTGGCGTCGACAAGCGCACTGGCTACGACTTCTTCTATCGCCAGAACGTCATCAAGCCGGCCCTGGTCGGCCTCGCCGGACCCTGGATCTCTGGAGGTGTTGAATTCAACTGGCCTCAACATCATCGTCCCGCCACATTCATGCCCGTGGAGACTGCCATCGAACGCGATCCTGACGGCTCGGTCACGATCTGGTGCAGCGACCACGATCCCATGGCCCGCATGAAAGGCATGCACGGCATTTGCCTGCATCCCGGCAAGGCTTATGTCGAAGTCAAGGTCCGCCTGTACAACCGTACTCTCCAGACCCAGACATTCCTGTGGTGGGCAAATGTGGCCACCCATGTTCACGAGCAATACCAGTCGTTCTTCCCCAAGGACGTGCGCTATGCTGCCGATCATGCCAAGCGCGCCGTCACCGAATATCCCCTCAGCCAAGGCCTATATTACGGCGTCAACTATGGTGAGCGCGCCCGCACTGGTGTTCCTCCTGAAGAAATGCCCAGCCGGTTCGTCCCCGACGGCGGGTACCCGCCAAACGACCTCGGCTGGTACGCCAATATTCCCGTCCCGACCAGTTACATGCTTGTGGGCTCCCGCGGAGACTTCTTCGGTGGCTATGACCATCGTCGGCGTGCCGGCACCGTCGCATACGCAAACCATCACATCGCTCCCGGCAAGAAACAGTGGACCTGGGGTAACCACGACTTCGGTTATGCCTGGGACCGGAGCCTCACCGACAACGACGGCCCCTACGTAGAACTCATGTCCGGCGTCTACACCGACAATCAGCCGGACTTCTCCTTCCTTGCTTCTGGCGAAACGAAGACTTTCAGCCAATACTGGTACCCCATCGGTGACATCGGTGTACCCGACCTCGCCAATTTGCACGCTGCCCTCCGCGTCAAGCGTTCCGACGAGTTCGTCACTCTGCATCTTCAGGTCATCGAAGATTTTCCCACAGCGCGTCTCACTTTACGTATCGGTGAATCGGAAATTGTACGCTGGATCGGCAATCTCACTGCTGCAGATCCACTGCATCTGCAGTTCCCTACCGCCGGGGCTGCGGGCCCTCTCGAGGTCATACTCACAGATGGCGATCGGCGCGTCCTCCGCTATGCGCCGGGCGAAATTGTGCCCGTGCCATCTCCCACTGTCGCAACTGAGCCCCCTTTACCTGAAGAGGTGGCCAGCAATGATGAACTCTTTCTGAATGGCCTCCATCTGGAGCAGTATCGTCATCCCACTCGCGCGCCGGAGATCTACTGGCACGAAGCCATCAAACGCGACCCCGGTGATAGCCGCTGCAATCTTGCCCTCGGCCGCTGGCACCTGAACCGCGGTGAATTCCTTGAAGCCGAGAAATATCTGCTTGCCTCCATCGCCCGCCTCACCCTGCGCAATCCCAATCCGCCTGATGGCGAGCCGTACTACACACTTGGCCTGACGCTCTCTTATCTCGAACGTCTCGAGGAAGCTTATGACGCCTTCTACAAGAGCACATGGAATGCCGCCTGGCGCGCTCCCTCCTATCTTCGCCTGGCCGAGATCGATTGCACTCGCGCTGACTGGACAGCGGCCCTCGATCATCTCGATCGATCACTCCGTGCCGAGACCGACAACCTTAGCGCACGCAATCTCCGCACTCTGGTGTTGCGCCGTCTAGGCCGCACCGCAGAGGCTGCCGCCTTCCTTGAGGAAACCCGTGGCATCGATCCTCTTGACATCTTCAGCCGCTGGCTCGCGACCGATGCGCCACCCCAAGATGGTCAGCTTCTGCTTGACCTCGCCTTCGACCTCGTACGTGCAGGATTCCTGGACGAAGCGCTGTCAGTGCTCGTCGTCACAAATTCAGATACCATGACCGGAGTCGAGCCTGTGCTGCTCTATCTACAGGCTGACATTCTCCATCGCCTTGGGCGCTCCCGCGAATGTGCTGCTGTTCGTGAGCGCGCTCGCCATTCTGATCCAGCCTACGTTTTTCCCAATCGCCTCGAAGAACTCGTCCTGCTCAGCAAAGCGATCCTGGACAATCCAAACGATCCTCATGCGCCCTACTACCTCGGCAATCAGTTATACGATCGCCGCCGCTACTCTGAAGCCATCACGATGTGGGAGCGCGCCGTTACACTCGCCCCCTCCTTCGCCACGCCCTGGCGCAATCTCGGCATCGGGTATTTCAATGTGCTCCACGATCCAGTTCACGCCTTGCAGGCCTTTGCTAAAGCACGTGCCGCCGCGCCATCCGATGCCCGGATCCTGTATGAATACGACCAGCTCCTGAAGCGCATCGGCCATGGCCTCGGCGAACGACTGGCGGGTCTCGAAGCCAATGCAGCACTCGTTGCACAGCGTGACGATCTCTCCGTCGAACTCGCTGCTCTCTACAACAACCTCGATCTGCCCCAGCGTGCTCTCGACTTGCTTCTCAGCCGCGAATTCCAGCCATGGGAAGGCGGCGAGGGACTTGTGCTCTCTCAATACGTTCGTGCCAATGTTCTGCTAGCCCTTCGCTCTCTGCACCGCGGAGAACCCGCAACCACGATCGCCAGCCTCGTAGCAGCATCCAACCCACCCGAGAATCTCAGCGAAGCCAAGCATCTGCTCATGAACCTCAGCATGATTGACTATTGGCTCGGCGTGGCGCACCACGATGCCGGCAATCAACGCGAAGCTGGACGTTACTGGACCCGCGCTGCCCGCCAGAAAGGCGACTTCCAGCAGATGCAAGTACAAGCCATCTCTGAAAACACGTACTGGAGCGCCTTGGCCCTGCGCCATCTCGGCTGCGAACGGGAGGCCCTCCATATCTTCCAGGCGATCCTCGACTATTCTGCCCATCTTCAACGCCAGACGCCGAAGATCGACTACTTCGCTACCTCCCTGCCCGCCATGCTTCTCTTCGATGAAGACCTTGCCCGGCGTCAGACCATTACGGCTCGCTTCCTTGAGGCGCAGGCACAGATCGGGCTCGGCGAACAGGCCGAGGGACTCCGCTTGCTCGAAGAAGTCCTCGCCATGGACAACGCCCATACAGGCGCAATCGATCTGCTCCGGTTTCACAAGAGGTAGCGATGCACGGTCCCTCACTCCCCGCCGTTCCTGAGTCTTCCCCTGTCGCTCCTCAGCACAGCTTTTACATCTGGGGCATCTCCCTGGTCGCGGCCCTGGGCGGACTCCTCTTCGGCTATGACTGGGTTGTCATCGGAGGCGCCCGGCAGTTCTACGAGGTTTACTTCCACCTCACCTCCGCCACCCTTGTCGGATGGGCTAACAGCTGCGCCCTCGTCGGATGTCTGCTCGGTTCGCTCGCCGCAGGAACACTTGCCGACCGCTATGGCCGCCGCCGCATTCTTCTCGCCGCCGCTGTACTCTTCGCCGTCTCATCCATACTGACTGGCTGGGCCTGGTCCTTTCCTGCCTTCATCGTCTGGCGCATCCTCGGCGGCACCGCCATCGGCCTCAGCTCCAATGTTTCACCTCTTTACATCGCCGAGATCAGCCCTGCAGCCTATCGCGGACGCCTGGTCAGCCTCAACCAGTTCGCCATCGTCGTCGGCATCCTCCTCGCTCAGATCGTCAATTGGCGCCTCGCCCGCCCTGTGCCTGCAGGTCTGCCGGCTGACTTATTGCTCCACACCTGGAACGTGCAGTTCGGATGGCGTTGGATGTTCACTGCAGTCACCGCGCCCGCCCTAGTTTTCACTGTCGCGTCGTTCTTCATTCCCGAGAGTCCCCGCTGGCTCTGTGGCGCCGGGCGCGCCCAGGAAGCCCAGGCAATCCTCGAACGCATCGGTGGCCCCGATTACGCCCGCACTGAAATAGCCGGCATCGAATCCGCGCAGCGCTCCGAAGCGACCTTGACCCAATCCACCCAGTCCTCTTGGCGTGAACTTCTTCTTCCTGGCTTCCGGAAGATCCTGCTCGTAGGCATCGCCCTCGCCGTGCTCCAGCAGTGGACCGGCATCAATATCCTCTTCAACTACGCCGCCGAGGTCTATCGCAGCGCCGGCTATGGAGCCAACGATATATTCCTCAACATCGTTATCACTGGCGCCATTAACCTGGTCTTTACTGTGCTTGCCATGGTCCTCGTCGACCGCGTCGGCCGCCGCCTGTTGATGCTCGCCGGCTGCATCGGTATCGGAGTTTCCCATCTTCTATGCGCCTGGGCCTATCATGCCCAATGGCGCGGCGTAGCGGTCCTCGCCCTCACCCTGAGTGCGATCGCCTGCTATGCCCTCACGCTGGCTCCTGTCACCTGGGTCCTGATCGCCGAGATATTCCCTCGCCGCATCCGCTCCCACGGCGTCTCTGCGGCCGTCAGCGCTTTGTGGATCGCCTCCTTCCTGCTCACCTACACCTTTCCCCTTCTCATGCAGCTTGAAGGCACAGCTGGCATCTTCCTCACCTACGGCGTCATTTGCCTGGCGGGCTTTATTTTTGTCGCTGTTTTCGTCCCTGAAACCAAAGGACGCACACTCGAAGAGATCAGCGCTGGCGTTACCCGAGTCTGAGCACCCATTCATTGGATCGACATCGGAGGAATGGCAAGGATGAACGCCCAAATTTGAGCGGAGATGGGCAACAGGCAGTCGTCCTGCAGGTGCTATAGTTTTTTCGAACGCTTCACGAGGGATCATGCGCACGATGAATCGCAGAATGTTTCTCCTGGAAGGAGCTGCTGCTTCGGCTTTCCTTATCCGCACGCGATATATATCAGCCGATCCACTTGGTCTGCCGATCGGCTGCCAGACCTATCCTGTGCGCAAGTCGATCAGTAAAGACTTCGCCGGCACCATGAAGGGATTGCGTAGGGCAGGCTTTACTCAGATTGAGCTGTGCTCGCCATATGGCTACGACGATTTTTCGAGCCTTCAGAAATACAAGCCGCAGGAGTTGCGGCGCATGCTGAGCGACTGGGGATTGGGATGCGTGTCCGCGCATTGGGCTCCAGCTGAACTTTTTCAAAAACCGGACGAGAGCATCGCCTATGCGAAGGAGTTCGGCATGACACAGATGGCAATCGCCGCGCTTGGTCCGTTTGACTCGAAGGGCACCGAGACAGTCGACGACGTAAAGCGTTACGTCGAGCCCTTCAACGCCTTTGCCGAAAAGGCCCACGCCGCAGGCATTGTCGCCTTGCTCCACAATGAAGGCTTCGTCTCCAAACGCATCAACGGCAAGCCGGTCTACGACATGATGATCGCGGAGCTCAATCCCGTCACCACCAAGCTGCAATTTCAGGTCTCCTCCATGCAGGAGGGATACGATCCAGTGACCTACTTCCACAAGTACTCGGGCCGCTTTCTCTCAATGCACTGCCAGGACTGGGTCAAGGACTCCTCTACCAAGTCGGGATTCCGTCAGGTTCCTCTGGGCAAAGGCGTTGTGGATTGGAAGGCCGTCTTTACCGCCGCGAAAGCTGTCGGCGTAAAGAACTACTTCGTCGAGCTGGAACAGGATCCGTCGCTTATGCCGCCGAGCGTGCCTTACCTGAAGTCCCTGCACGTTTGAAACGAGTCGGATCTCTCGAGGGAAAGCCATCGCTCGATAGGCGCATTGACGACTTTTCTCCAACTGATAAAAATGGCGCGGGATAAAGATTCTGCATCCCTGGCGGCCGGTTCGTGCGGATAACAGAGTAGAGTTCGAGCGAACGCGTTGCTTGGCCTGAACCTCGATTCGTGGTGCAGGGCTCTTTCGCTCCTGAACACGGCCAATCTTGCACTCTGAGAATCGGCGTTCACACGGCCAGGGACAAGAACCGAACTTTCACTAGGTCTTGGGAACGAACCTTATCAGGTCTGCGTACGACCGACCAGGGACGCGCAAACGCCGCAGATTGGACAGAGAGACCGGCAGAGTACGGGAGGATATCTGTGAATGCCTTTTTCAATCAACTGAGGCAGGTGTTGCGCAGGCTATGGCGTGCGCCAATTTTCACCATCGTCACACTAATCACCCTCGCCGCAGGAGTAGGCGCCAACATCGCTGTCTTTAGTGTGGTGGAGGGCGTACTTCTGAAGCCGCTGCCATATCCCCATGCGGAGATGCTCGTGGGCGTGTGGCACACAGCTCCGGGCCTGAACCTCGATGAAGTGAATATGGCTCCATCAAATTACTTTATCTATCGTGAGCAGAACCGCGTCTTCCAGGATATCGGCCTCTACGAGGGAGACTCGGTGGCCCTTACAGGACAAGGCAGTCCCGAGCAGGTACACGCTCTCGATGTTACGGAGGGTGTACTGCCAATTCTGGGCGTTGCTCCAATGCTTGGCCGATGGTTTAGTCCTGCAGATACTGCACCCGGCGCTCCGGATACCGTGATGCTGGAGTATGGCTGCTGGCAGCGGCGTTTCAGCGGCGACCGGTCCATCGTAGGACGTATGATCACAGTCGATGGCAAGCCGCGACAGGTAATTGGTGTAATGCCGCGGAGCTTTCGCTTTCTCGATGGCGAGCCGCCGGCTTTGTTTCTGCCCCTTCAGTTCGATCGCAACAAGACTGTCTTGGGCCAGTTCAGTTTTGACGGCATTGCGCGGCTCCGGCCCGGTGTAACTCTGGCAGAAGCCAATACCGATATACAGCGCCTGCTTCCAACTGTCTGGAATAGCTTTCCGGCGCCGCCAGGGTTTAGCATTGACCTGTTTCATAAGGCGCGTCTCGGTCCGAAGGTGAGGCCGCTTAGCCAGGACGTCGTGGGAGACATTGGCAAGCTGCTCTGGGTCCTCATGGGTAGCATCGGCGTGGTGCTGCTGATCGCGTGCGCAAATGTCGCCAACCTTCTGCTGGTCCGCGCTGAAGGTCGGCACCAGGAGTTGGCCATCCGCGGAGCCCTGGGCGCGAGCCGTTGGAATATTGCCGCAGATTTTCTACTGGAAAGTCTCGTAATCGGAATTCTAGGGAGCTGCCTGGGCCTGCTTCTAGCAGAGGGAGCTCTGCGATTGCTCGTTGCAATCGCGCCGCAAGGTCTGCCGCGTCTTCAGGACATCGGCATCGATCTATCGGTATTCGCCTTCACTGTGAGCGTATCGCTGTTCTGCAGCCTTCTATTCGGATCGATACCGGCACTGCGCTACGCCGGTGCACGTGTAGGAACCGGCCTAAGGGAGGGTGGCCGGACCGCCAGTCAAGGGCGCGAACGGCATCGTACCCGCAATACGCTGGTAATTATCCAGGTATGTCTGGCCTTTGTACTCCTGATCTGCTCAGGACTGATGATTCGTACCTTTCGCGCGCTCACCCAGGTCGATGCAGGATTCGATAGCAAAGCAGGAATTCAGACCGTACGCCTCAACATTCCGGAGGCTGAAGTTCCCAAAGCAGACACCGTCGTGCACATGGAGCAGGCAATAGTGCAACGCATGGCCGCGATCCCTGGTGTGACGGCTGTGGCGCTGGGTAACTCCGTTCCCATGGACGGTGTACAATGGTCGGACCCGCTCTATGCCCAGGACCGCAGCTATGCCGATGGTTCCATGCCTCCGTTGCGGCGCTTCAAGTTCGCTTCACCGGGATTCCTGAAGACGCTGGGAATTCCACTGATTGCCGGCCGCGATTTCACCTGGGCTGAAACCTACCAGAAGCTTGCTGTAGCAATAGTCTCTGAGAACTTTGCGCGTGAATACTGGGGTGGCCCAACGAATGCGTTAGGAAAGCACATCCGAATCGGCACCAAGGACGATTGGCGCGAAATCGTCGGCGTGATCGGCGATGTGCATGACGACGGCATGAACAAAGACGCACCCACCATCGCCTACTGGCCGCTTTTGATGAATCACTTCGAGGGCCAGGACGAGAACGTACGGCGGTGGGTAGTCTACGCAATCCGCAGCTCGCGCGCCGGATCTGAAAGCCTGATGAAAGATATACGCCAGGCCGTGTGGTCGGTCGACGCGAACTTACCCCTCTCCGACGTTCGTACGCAAGGCTACTTCTATTCCAAGTCGATGGCGCGCACTTCGTTCACGCTGGTAATACTGGCGGTTGCCGCTTCGATTGCGCTGCTGCTGGGGGTCGTCGGTTTGTACGGAGTCATCGCTTATTCCGCATCGCAGCGTAGACGCGAGATCGGCATTCGGATAGCGCTAGGCGCGCAACGCAACGATATTACAGGCATGTTTGTTCGCCAGGGACTTCTGATGGCGGCCACTGGATCGGTATGCGGCCTCATCATGGCAGTCGCCGCGACACGCCTGCTCAAATCGTTGTTGTTTCACGTCAGTTCGATGGATCCGCTGACTTATGGTTGCGCCTGTTTCGCCCTATGCGCGGCAGCAGTTCTCGCCAGTTATATTCCTGCGCGGCGGACGGCAGCTATCAATCCTGTTGAAGCTCTTCGATCCGAGTAATGAGGCGTCTCGACTAGTCTCCCTGCGGTTACTAAATCGCTGGCCGTAAAGAGATGGACAGCAAAGCGCTAGTGGTTTCGCGACTGATTAATGCCTCGTAAGAGCAGCATCCTCTGTTGTACTTCATTTCTCCTCTGCGCAACGCTCTTGAGATATACCCTTCTCAATGATTGTTCCTGTTGTATTGGTTTGGCGCCCCAGGCGTTGGAAGGTTGTTGGAAATCTGCGCTCCAATGGCATGCGCCCGGGTCAACGCACGTGTGAGATTGATACCGCTACCGGAAATCTGCACGCCAGCCGGGTGCGCCCGAGCCAGTGGCGTAGCCACTGTAATTGTTCCGCCGCCGAAGCCCCTGGTCGAGGAGACAACGACCGTCTCGGCGTTCGCTCCACTGTCAATCGTGATTGCCTCCCCTTTCCTGAAGCCAATAATGCTGCCCGCAGCGAGAATAGTCGCTCCAACGTCAGTGGCATTGCGCACCGTTGTTGCACCTGCTGTACCAACTGTAGCGATGATGGCATCTTCGAGATTCGCACCTGAATCAATGAGGACCTTCTGGCCGGCACTGAAACCTTCCACGCTGTCGACCTTGATGTTTGTAGCCCCAGCGGGCGAAGCGGTCGATAGGCTAGCCGCGGCCTGCGTAAGGAAGTCATTGCAGTTGCTGTCAGTGTCAGAGCCATCGGGGAATCGGCCACCGCTTGTATTGGTGGCAATCGGGCCTGGGACAATTGACCACAATTCCAGAGTTGAACCGGGAGCGGGAGCGTAGCAACCGCTTTCATTTGCACCTGAGGCAGCTTGATACCCTTCAGCGGCCCAGGGGTCGGCGATGGCCCCGTAGTTGAGGCTGTCGGCAACCACACCGGACGCGTCCCTCAGAACCATGCTGCCCTCTTCGATCGTGATGGTCCGATCAAATATCGGGAAGGTGGTCGTCAACTCCGGTCCTCCGAACCACTGATTGGGTATCGGAGTGTCCTGGTAGCCTGCCGTTTTGACGGCCTCATCTCGTACAACTTCGTCGATCGGATGGATGTTGGCCAACGGCTTATCGAGCGTGATGCCGGTGCCGAGCGCCTGCACAGGCTCATTGCTGGAATGCGCAAGGACCGTCGCCGGCTGAAAGCTGATACCCGTTCCCCGATCGCTAAAGGGGAGATTGGCTGCATGGTTGTACTTGAGCGGAACGCCCAAATCGAGTCCGGTGCCCGGAGATACGACCCACTCATCGGTCACATGAGGTTTGGCAAGTGCCGGTTTAAAATCGAGGGCGACGCCACCTCGCCCCCTGCTGCCGATAGCACTGACAGTAACGACTTCCTGGCTGGCCGGTGTGCCAATTGTAATCTTGTCGCCCACGGCGAAACCTTCTGCTCTACGTACGTTGACTCGCGTCGCACCGGCACTCGCCTTGGCGGTGAGATTTGTCTTCGTCGCCGTCGTTCCTACATGCGTCACCGTGACCGTTTCGATACCATGTCCAACGCTGTCGATATCCAACCTGATCTTGTCGCCAACGGAAATTTCAGAGACAGAGGTCACCTTGATGTTGCTCGTTCCAGCACGCGCATCCATCGCCAGATAGGCCTGTGTGCCGAGCTTGCCGACCGCGGTCACCGTGGCTATTTCATACTGCTCGACAGTATTCGCTACGGCAGGGTACGTGGCGCCGTGCCCAAGCGCGATCTTCTGTCCAATTGAGAAGCCGGCCACGCTCTCGACCGGAATGTTGGTCGCGCCGGCATCGATGGTGATTACCGGACCTTCCGGAAGCGGTTGCCATACTGTTGTGGCGACGCTGGCAGCTGTCCCCAGGCTTGCGATCTTGCGAGTTTCCGCATTCGCGCCGTCGCCGATGTGGATTGTATCGCCAACCGACATGCCATCGGTGTTCCTCACATAGACCGTCTTTTCGCCTGCGTTCGCGGGAACGGCCAAGCCTGAGTCTGAGAGACCAAACAGGTAAAAGGCGCCGGCCGCGAGGTCTGTTCCGGCAGGGATCTTGATCGCAGAAAAAATAGCCTGGTGGGCAGGGTGTTCGGTCAAGGTCCAGTTGGAGAGATCCACACTTTGAGCACCCGCGTTGTAGAGCTCGATAAACGAGTTCGTCGGATTTGCCGGAGCACCGGAACGAACGCGATACTCGTTGATCTTGATCGGGCTGGTATTCCGTACCTTTTCGACCGCCGTCTCAACCTGTTTACTGCCGCCGGTATTCGTCCAGGAGGCGTTGCCCACCAGATCACCTTGGAAAGCTGTTTGTCCTGAGGTGACTTTGAATGTCGCACTCACGCTCCCACCCGGCGCGATCGGTTGATCAAGTGTCTTCGATGTTTCGGACGTTCCAGAAACAACGGCGGTCCACTGGCCATTGGGCACGGAAAGACTCAACTGAACACCCGGCACCGGGGCGGCCGTGGTGTTGGTGAACGTTACGATGGTGTCCTGCGAGGATCCGGGTGTGAATGTCTGCAGCCCCGGCGGCGCTGCCGCGGCCTTCGCGGGCGCCACAATAAGCGGAGCAACGTTGTATCGAGCAGCCACGATGTTGGATTGGACAAGTTGGTCGGTCGCGTCCGATGGAAATGTGCCGGCCGCTGTGATCGCGCCTTCATAGAACGTGCCCTGCGAACCGTCGCTGTTGTCTCCGCCGTTGCCGAGCAGAATCGCTCCCTGTTTGCGCATCGGGTCATAGGTAGGATTAACGCGCGGACCATCGAACATCACCTTGAGAAAACCCTTTTGCGCGTCACCACCCAACGAAGCCCAGCGATGCGGTTCTCCCTTGGCAATTGCCGTCACAAATCGAAAAGGAATGCTCGGTAGATCCGTACAGCCTTTAGAACCGTCCAGCTTGACACAACCAACCAGATTGTTTTCCTGGTCCGTCATGATCCATGGACCGTCGCCACTTCCGCTGTACCAGGGGGTGGCGTTGCCGAAGTATGCGGTTTCCATGGTGCCGTTGTCATCGTCGCGGCTGTCGATCTCCGCGTTGCCGTAGTCGAAGCAGCAGCCGGAGTTGAAGTGCTTGCCATTCACGACCCAGTATTGACCTTCGGCCTGGTCGTCGACGGCCGTGCCTCTCACATCGTTCTGGCGCAGGCCCATGCCCGGCGCGATGAAAACTCCATAGACCTTGTGTCCCGAGATCGTGATCGGCGCCATGTCAGCGAGGGGAACATTGTTGAACCCGCCCAGGGCAGGTCCGCTGAATCCGCCACGAGGTGCCTGCGTGAGATCGTTATGCTTGGGACTTTGGTCGTAGATTTTGGTGATCCAGCAATACGTGTTGGCGCAGAACCTGTCCTGCGCAGATGAATCGGCATATCCGCCCGCATCCGGAACGGGCGAGGCAACAGCCTGGACAACGCCAATATCCAGCGTCTTGCCGTCCGACTGGCGCAAGACCTGATAGAGAGGGCCGTTATAGGAGGCATACAACGCGCGCGTTGTGCTATGAGCCGCTGCGCAGGAGTCGCCTGCAGCCGCGTAGATGTCGCATGGGCCTTGCGGCCTGGCTGGAGGAACGCCTGGTCCTGTCGTGGCTGGTTGCGCCATCGTCAAGGTGGAACCCACTAGAGTGAGCACGAGTGAGAGCAAGAGTGCAACATCGGTTTTTAATTTCATTATGATCCTGTCTGCTCTGAGGGACTGGCTTCGATGTTCCAATAAGACAAAGCCTCGCCTGGATTTTGGTGACCGAATTCCTCGAACATTCTGTCCGGATAACGTATACCACCTGATCCTGATCTCGCTCCACCTCCATACCGGTTTCGTACGGTAGATTTCACTGACACTTGAATCCAGATCAGACGATTGGCGTTGCGGCAGAGACCTCTCCCAAGGCCAGTCAGCTTGAGCCGGCTTCTGCATGCGGCATGAATGTTGATGTTACTGCAGCGTTTGTTGTCAGAGCGAAGTTTGCGCGGCTGGCTCCTGTTTAGTGCGACGGCGACTTGCTCTCGCGGGTTCGGTTGACGAGCGTAGCGATGTAAGCAGCACCAAAACCGTTATCGATGTTCACGACGCTTACGTTGGGCGAGCAGGAGTTCAGCATGCCCAGGAGCGCCGCGAGTCCGCCGAAGGATGCTCCATAACCGACGCTGGTGGGAACCGCGATTACCGGAGCAGCAACGAGGCCACCGACGACCGAAGGCAATGCGCCTTCCATGCCGGCACAGACAATGAGCACGCTCGCTTGCTGCAAGTGCTTGCGATGGGCGAGGAGGCGATGCAGGCCGGCGACGCCAACGTCAGCAATGAGGTCGACGGAGTTGCCCATGAGCTCGGCAGTAACGCGGGCTTCCTCAGCAACGGGCAGATCGCTGGTGCCGGCACAGACAATAGCTACGAGACCGGGACGAGTGGGTACGGGGGTCTGTTTGAGAGTGATGCAGCGACTGACTTCATGATAAGTAGCGTGCGGCTCAACGGCGGCAACAGCCTGGAACTGCTCGCCCGTGGCGCGTGTCGCGAGGACGTTGCCACCGGCGGCTGCCATGCTGTGAAAGATGCCGGCGACCTGGTCGGCAGTCTTACCGGCGGCGTAGATTACTTCAGGCATGCCGGTGCGAATGGAGCGATGATGATCAATTTTGGCATAGCCCAGATCTTCGAAGGGGAGGTCTTTGAGGCGGTCGCACGCGTCTTCAGGCATAACTTCGCCAGCTTGGACGGCTTGCATGAGTTGGCGCAAAGATTCACGGTTCAACCGGGGAGTTCCTCAAAGCGCTTTTCTGGTGAGCCGTCCTGCGCGGCTTGCTGTAAGTAGGCAGCCATGGCTGTCTGCATCACCTGCTTAAGTGGGAGGGCATGCTCTTGCGCAAGACGCTTGCAGTCTTCGAATTCGGGAGCGGCGTTGACGACTTCACCGGAGGCGATGCCGAGCTTGATGCGGACATCTCCCCACTCGGTCGAGGCTGAAACGATGGTGCGGTCGAGGATGAATTTGTCTTCTTCGCGATAGCGCAGGCCGAGCGTGGTGCTTTCGAGAAAGACTATCTGCTGGAGTTCCAGGGCGCGGCCGGGAGAGCAGAGAATGGTAAGCTGCGTGCCGCAGCGGCCCTTTTTCATCTGAATCGGTGTACGGTGGACGTCAGATGCACCAGCAGCCAGGAGGCGGTCTGCGACATACGAGAGAAGCTCGGGCGTGGCGTCGTCAATGGTTGTTTCGATGATACCGATCTTCTCTTTCGATCGTGTAGGGCCGGGATGAGGCAGCGCTGTGTCAGCCGATTCGCCCAGGATAAGGCGCACCACGTTAGGTTGGCCGGATAGATCGCGTGAACCTGCGCCGTAGCCGGTGGAGAGCATGCGCATCGCCGGCAGGTTGCTGGACGTGACATCGAGTGCCCGAAGCAAAGCTGCTCCGGTAGGGGTGACGAGTTCTTTCTGAACGCCGGAGGAGTAGATGGGCAGATCGCGAAGGAGCTCAAGCGTCGCCGGAGCAGGCACTGGAAATTTGCCGTGGGCGCAGTGTACATGACCTCCGCCGACGTTGAGCGGAGAGCAATACCAGCGCTCGACCTGGCGTTCGATTTGGAGCCAGTAGCAGCCGGACGCAGTAGCTACGATGTCGGCGATGGCATCGATTGCTCCCACTTCATGAAAGTGGATCATCTCCATCGGAACACTATGAATCTTTGCTTCGGCATGGCCCAACAGATCGAAGGCCGCCAGAGCAATCTGCTGCACCGGCCTGGCTAACGTGGAGCTGCTGATTAACTGTCGGATTACCGAGAGAGAGCGGCCGTGAACATGCGGATGATCGTGCATATGATTGTGGCTGTGCTGGGGGTCATGGTCGTGATGATCGTGGGAGTGACCATGCGTATGCTGGTGAGAATGCGCGTGTGCGTCCGCTGTCTCCGCGGCCTGCCCCTCGGCAGTCATGACATCCACTTTTGCTGAATCAATACCGCTGCGATTGACCCGGTACAGATTGAGTTGAACACCGAGGTTGAGAGTGTCGACGGCTTCCTGAAGAACGGAAATTGGAACGCCTGCGTCAACCAGCGCGGCAAGGAACATGTCTCCGCTGATGCCGGAGAAACAATCGAGATAAGCGATCTTCATCGCGTGGTCTCCGGTGCGGTGGGACCGGGCTTGTTCCGGCCATTGCTCCAATCGATGGTCGAGGCTGGCAGCAGCCCGTTCATAGAGCCGCTGCGAAAACCTTCGAGATCGAGGGTGATGAACTTGTAACCAAGGCGCTTTAAGGTAGTGCTGATCTGGTCAAGGATGGTGAGAGAAAAGATCTGCTCCATCTCTGCGCGGGCGATTTCGACACGGGCGATTTCTCCGTGATGACGGACGCGGAACTGGCGCAATCCGAGAGATGCAAGGAAGGCCTCCGCCTGTTCGATGCGATCCAGGGTTTCGGGGGTGACGGGGAGACCGTAGGCAATGCGGGAAGAGAGACAGGCTGCCGCAGGGCGATCCCAAACTGAGAGATTCGCCTGGCGCGCGAGTTCGCGGATCTCAGCTTTGGTGAGGCCCGCTTCGGCTAAAGGAGCCAGAACATTGTGCTGTGCGGCGGCTTTCTGGCCAGGGCGGAAGTCGCCGATGTCATCCACATTCATTCCGTAGGCGAGGGGCATGCCACTCGCCACGGAGTCGCATAGGTTAGTCATGACCTCGAAGAGCTCGTCTTTGCAGTGAAAGCATCGGTCCCCGCCGTTGCGAACGTAGTCAGGATCGGCGAGTTCATTGGTTTCAACGATGCGTAGCGGAATGGAGTGGGTGGCGGCAAAGTCAACGGCAGATCTGAGATCGGCGCGAGCCAGGCTGGGCGAGTCGGCGATGACGGCAACCATTTCGCTGCCCAACACCTGATACGCGGACCAAGCGAGGTATGCGGAGTCTGTACCGCCGGAGTACGCTACCATAAGGCGGCCGAGCAGGCGCAGGCGATCGTAGAGCGCGCGACGCTTCTGTTCAAGGTCTGGCTCCTGCTCCGTATTGGCCGGATGATGTGCCGTCATCACAACCTCTCGCTAGGAATCATAGTAACCCGTCGGGCATAGCGGCTATGGTTAGGATAAAAAACATGCGGAATGGCGACGAGGCTAACGATTTTTCTTTGACGCAAAACGACGCTTTCTGTTGCAGTGCCTTGACGCGAACGTTTTATTGTAGAGAGTAAAGAAATCGGAGGCGCGATGGGGTCGTTTGCCTGGGGTTCATTTGGTCTAATGGCTTCGATCGGGTTTCTGCTGGGTATGCGGCATGCTACGGATGCCGACCACGTGATTGCTGTCTCTACCATTGTGAGCAAGGAACGCGGCCTGCTGAAGGCCGGGTTGATTGGCGCGCTTTGGGGCGTGGGGCATACCGTCACTATCTTTGTAGTTGGCATCGCCATCATTGTGTTCAAAATCGCAATCCCCACCAGACTTGGACTCTCGATGGAGTTTTCAGTGGGGCTGATGCTGATCCTGCTCGGCGTGCTGAACCTGAGCGGGGTTATGCAGCGCTGGATGTCAAAGATAGATCATGTGCACGAGGGTATCTCCCTCGCAGGACATATGCATATCGTAGAGATGACGCAAGAGCGTGACGGACGGTTGGGTGGTTGGAATATGACACGGCCCCTGGCTGTCGGGATTGTGCATGGCATGGCGGGTTCGGCAGCAATAGCACTGCTGGTGATGACGACGATTCCGACCCCCCTGTGGCAGATACTCTACATTCTGCTCTTTGGGATAGGGACGATTGCAGGCATGATGCTGACTACTGCATGCATTGCACTGCCAATCTCCTATACATCGCGCCGCTTCTCGGCGTGGAATCACCGGCTCGTCTACGCCTCGGGCCTGTTGAGCCTCTGTTTCGGTTTATTCGTTGCCTATCAAACAGGTGTGGCAGGCGGCCTGTTTACAGCACATCCGCACTGGACCCCACAATAGGTGAATCATGCGGCCGCTAATCGGTGAATCGGGCCGGAAGCCTACGCAAGCGCCAGATTCATGTTGCTGATGGCCTCGTCGATCTCCTGCTTGCTCTTGAATCCGACCGTGGCGCAGTCCACGCCCGCTTTCTGGAAGGCGAACCTCATCGCTTTGACCCGGTCGTCGTGACTATTCTGGAACTGACCTCCGCCACAGAGCTTCATGCCGATCACGCCAAGCCCTTCTTCTTTCAGCTGGTGAATGTGATCAACCACTTCGCTCACATTGTCGGGGTGATTGGTATCCTCGGAGGTCGGTCCGTCCATGCGCGCGCCGCTGTGGTTGACGCGAATCAATCCCACGTCGAGCCACCTGGTGCCCGGCATTTGACGCAACGCCGGTAGTCCGTGCACGGAGGCGCCATGTGTGCGAATGATTTTTCTCTGCTGCGCTTCGAGGATACCGTCCTGCCAGCGTTTTGTGGTCTCCGGCCAGTCGGCTGAGTGCTGCCAGTGCAGCAACATGATGTCAAAGTACTCGGTCTGCGAGGTACGCCGCAGATCATCGAACTTAGCCTGCGGGTCTATCCCCTCGTGAAACGTAGTGACCTTGCTCATTAGGCAATAGCTGTCCCGGGGCAGGCCTTTCAGCGCCTCACCCAGCATTCCCGGCGTCTGGTAGGCCTCAGCCGTCTCGAAAAAGCGGATGCCGCGGTCGTATGCGTAATGGATCAGCCGTGTGAACTCCTGCTGCCCCAATGCGGCCTGCACCGCACCGCTGTCCGTCCCGGTTCCAAAGGCCAGCCGCGACACTGCGACCTTGGAGCGTCCCAACATTACTGTATCCGTCGCAGTGCGGCCGGAAGCACCCAGCGGAAGAGGGGCTACCGTCGCCATGGCTCCTGCGGCCAGACCTGTCTTGAGGAAACTACGCCGTGTGGTTGGATTCATCCTGACCTCCGCGGCTCAAGCCGGTGGGTGAGCCGGATGAGTGGATGTTAGCACGAGCAACTGCAATTCGGTGACCGTCTGACGTAACAGGTCCGATATTTTTAATTTCGTGATTTGAAAATTCCTGAGACTTGGCGGAATTTATATATGGCAGCGAGGGACTCACATTCCAATCTAATTTGTTGATTACATGTTAGATAATTTTCGTCCTAAGAGAAATACCCCCAAATGTACCCCGACCGAGACAAGAGTTCAACCAACGAGGTATGAATCAAATCGTTGTCCTTCCCTTCCACTCGCGTTCGTAGGACTTTATCACAATAGCAGCGAATATATGACCCTTCGGTTAACAGCCGAGGACTAAAGGCCGGAGTATCAATGTTTTCAACGGAGTAGACAGGAGCCAAGAGACATTATCGGAGCCTCTTCGGCGCTGAATTGGACCAAATTCTGGACCAAGTTCCAGTAAAACCAGCACCGGGTCTCACTACCTGATCGTGGAGAGCAAGGGCAAGTTCGCACGACCTTTCAAGTAAACGTTGCTGTCTTCTGGACAGTTCCAGCCATCGTCCGTTTGCCTCGATCCGGAAAGTGGGGGTCAAGATGAAGGGAGACTTCATCGCGTCGCCGGTATCTCGGTGTGGTCAGGAAGCGTCTGGATTGATGCCGACGCCGAAGACAGTAATCTGTTGCCAGCCTAAAGCAACCAATACCATCGTCTAATTGTCCGTCCCGCACATCTCTGATCAGATACCGAAGAGGGCATCTGCATTTTGAGGCTGGGCTCAGACGCATCCAGGGCATTCGCGATAGACGGTGCAATTCGCGTCTGATAGATCGCGCGACACTTAACCTGGGGCCGGCTATTCGCTTTAAGACTACGTCTTGTTCGGAGGGCACATGCTGAGCGGCAGGTCTTCATTCCAATTTGGCGGCATTCCGAGGCGGCTGGACTTAGGCGAACTGGTACTGCTTCTCATATGTGGTTCGGCGCCTTCAACCGCACAATCGATGGCTGGACTGGGTGCGCTTCACGGCACGGTGACAGATCAGTTAGGTGCGGGCATAGCGAAAGCAAATATCACCCTATCCAACCCTGAAATCGGGTTGACGCGCGAAGTAATAGTCCACGGCAAAGATTCGATTCGCGGACTCAGGCATAAGCGTCTGCCAGCTACCTGCGTTTACGTCTGTATGGCGATACGCAGGACTGCCCTCGACGATAAAGAAGCGGATATCGGAGTCGTTGGCGGTTTTGGCTTCCCCTTCCCCATTCTGCGTGAAGCGAAGAGGCAAACCCATGTTGGATTGGCCGCCGCAAAGCCATACGTTGCCAATCAGGACGTTATGCAGCTCGACAGTTTCGCGGCTCGCCGCATCTTTCGCGTTCCTGCATAAGGCCATCGATACGATCACAACCGCAAATGCCTTTGAGCGCGTGAATGCCCTGGAGGCGGATCGGTGACAAAGGCTACTGCAGCCGGTGGAGTAGTCGTTCACACAGCCGACGAATATGGGCAGATGGTTGAGTACCTCCGAATGAACGGGGTCGTTCCGTCAGCCAGTGTGAAGTAAACTCCTGCCTCGCTTCTCCCGTAAGTCGACTCTCAGCATCCCTTGGGGACCTTCATGAAATGGCGTATCACCTATCTGCTTCTCATGGCAGCCCTTGGTGGATTCCAAGGGTTACCCAGTCCACAAGTTCACCACCGTCCCAGATTGGGCCAACCGGGCCAACAATTAAAGTCTTAGCGATGTCCCGCCTGTTGGCGGACACGCGATCTGCAGAAGTCCAAAACACACTGCCATACGAGCGCAATGCGATCGTATGACTCAATCTCTCGGGAAAGATCGATCAGTGGTTCGTGCGACAAGCTCGAAACGGTCTAATGCTGGTCCTCGACGTAAAGTCAGTTGACGATGCTCGGAAGATGCTTGAAGAGCTTCACTTGATAAAGCGAAGCTGGGCACCTACGATCTTGTCCCACTGACTACCTGGCTTGCTCTGGAAAGCCTTCCTGCTACTGCACCGATGAAGCCGGTGCAGTAGGCCAAGACAAAGCAAAGCCGCGCCAAGATACCGAATGTAAATGTATGTAAAGGCCCTATCTTGGCGCGGCTTCATGCCCTTAGGATGAACATGGAGATTGATTGTTAAACCATGAGCCGGCTGTTGATCATCGACGACGATCGCGCACTTTTCGTATTGCTGGCTGAACGTATGCAGTCCGAAGGCTTCCAACTCGAAGCGGCTCACGATGGTCGAAAAGGGCTTGAGTTGGCGACCACCGGCAATTACTCGCTCGTAATTCTGGACATCATGATGCCGCGCATGGGCGGGATGGATGTGTTAAAGCTCCTTCGAGCTAAATCTGCGGTTCCTGTGCTGATGCTGACGGCCAAAGGCGACGACATTGACCGCATCCTTGGCCTGGAACTTGGGGCTGATGACTACCTTCCGAAACCATTCAACCCGAGAGAGCTGGTCGCCCGGATTCGTGCCATCCTGCGACGGGTAGAGGAGCGTGGCCAGACACCATCGCGGGTTGACGCAGATGACATCGCCATTGATGTTGAGCGGCGCGAGGCGCGGTTTCAAGGGAAGGCGTTGGCCCTCACTACAGTCGAATTTGCAATCCTCGAAGTCCTCGTTCGTAATGTGGGCCGTGTGCTCTCGCGGGAATTCCTGACCGATGCTGCAATGGGACGTGGCCTTGGCTTCGCCGACCGCACTGTCGATGTGCATATCAGCAATCTTCGGAAGAAGTTGAGTACCAACCGAGGTGTCGAGAGAATCAAAACAGTGCGCGGCACTGGGTACATCCTGACTCCCAGTGGAAGTGAGCTATGACAAGGCTCTTCCTGAAGATCTTCTTATGGTTTTGGGCTACGGTGTTGCTCACCGGCATCGCTCTTGTTGCGATTGTGATGTTTCAGAATCGCCAGATTCGTCCACAGGATCACGAAGGGCTTATCCAAACAGTGCGCTACTTCGGCGCTGCTGCCGCACGTATCAGCGCTGAGCAAGGCCCCGCAGTGGGTACGATGTATCTGGCGAATCTCTCTCGCGATGTAAGAATCCGAGCGTGTCTCTTTGATTTAACGGCCAGGGTTATTGCTGGGACAGACTGCGAGACCTTTGGTCCCATGATCCACGGTGTGCAACAAGGCGCTTCTTCAGAGTTCTCGATGCCGAACGGTATGGTGAGGATCACTGTCCGCATCGCTGGCGGGAATCAAGAACCTCTATTCTTCGCGTCCGAACTTCCCGTTGCACCCCGCGCAATGCTTCAAACAAACGTTCCATCCCTTCTCCTGCGTGGGGCACTCGCTTTGCTTGTTTCGGGATGGATTTGTTTCGCACTTGCACGTTTTCTGACTCGGCCCGTTCTGAACCTCCGATTGGCGGCGCAACAGATCACCGCTGGCGATCTAAGCATTCGCGCAGATGAGCGGCTTGCGAAACGGCGCGACGAGCTTGGTGATCTTGTTCAAGATTTCAACTGCATGGCGGACACGAATCAGAGAGTCATCTCCCGCCAACGGCAGTTGCTGTATGACATCTCTCACGAACTGCGCTCTCCATTGACTCGTATGAATGTCGCAATTGATCTCTTGCGAGGGCGAGTCGGAGAGGATGCTGCTCTCACAAGAATTGAGGCTGATACGGAGCGCCTGAATGAACTGATCGGCCGCTTGCTGACAGTGACAAAACTGGAGAACACCTCGACACTTCTGAATCCTACACGGCTCGAATTGATCGATCTTGTTAGAAGCATTGCGTCGGATACAGATTTCGAAGCACAAAGGTCTGGGAGCCAAGTGCGGGTCGTGAGTGAGTCCGATATCTCCATGCAGGGCGATTACGGACTGCTGCGGAGTGCGATTGAAAACGTGATTCGCAATGCTGTAAGGCATACAGCTCCCGGCACGTCCGTTGATATCAATGTCTCAGGGCGCGACAAATCTGATTCCGGGTATGTGACTGTAACAGTCAGAGATTACGGGACTGGCGTTCCCGAGAAGGAACTGCTTAATATCTTTGAGCCGTTCTATCGGGTTATCGACGCGGACAGAGACGACGATGGTGTCGGACTCGGGCTCTCCATCACCGATCGGGTGATTCGACTACACAAGGGAACGATCACGGCTTCGAACGCAACCACAGGAAGCGGTTTGCAGGTCACGATTCGTTTGCCCTTGGCTCAACAGGCTAGTTGAGCTTTACCGATCTACACATCTCTTTACAAAGGCTTCTCTCCGCACGGGTTGTAATCATCCCATAGCGATGAACGCCTTCTCCAATACGGTCTCTCCCACGCTCTCGGAAACCATCTGGTCCGTGAGCCAGTTGTCTACCTCTTATCGGTCTCGATTGCTCCGGCTCGCATACCGCATCACGGGAAATCAAGAAGATGCTGAGGACGCTGTCCAAGAGACGTTGTACCGAGCAATAACGAGGGCGCATCAGCTTCAAGGGCAATCCCATTTCACGACATGGTTGACCCGTATTGCCATCAATCAGGCATTAACCTGTCTCCGAAAACGAAGACGAGATCGCACGACCTCGCTGGATGAATATGCTACGACTGACGAAGATACGCCCGCTATGAGCTTCGCGATGTGCGGCCAACGCCCGATTTGACTCTGTTTGCTCATGAATCAACGCTGCTGCTTGAGCGCTGCATTGCTCGACTCCTGAGTATGTACCGGCACATCATCAAACTCTACTACATAGATGAGCTCTCGATCGCAGAGATACGGGAAACGCTTAGCTTGACCGAAGCGACCACCAAAAGCCGTCCGGTTCGTGCGAGGCGGATGCTGCGAACACAAATGGTGACCAGGTGAAGAGTCCTCGTCCACTCGCTTGTGCCCAATCTCTTGTACGGGAGACAGACTTCTCACCAAGTTCACGCCGGTTCAAGCATCGTCTTGCAACCGATGGCATCGAGTCGGTGTGTCTCGCCTGTGGTCAGTTGGTCGGGGCCGCGCAAAACGAATGGATATTGTTAACTCTCGAACTCGTACACGAGTGTACCGGTGACGCTGAGCAGTAGTAGGGCTGAGCGTCATCCTCGCTGGCAGTACACGGCATCTCCTTACAAACCTTTACAGACTCTTACGTTTTGGTCCCTTGACTCCTACTGTAATGTGCGTTGGAGAAGCGTGGCCGCACGGTCTAAAAGCTGCGGTGCGTGTCTACCTATGAATCAAGAGGTGGCAATGCGCAAGACTTGGGTTCTAGCATCGATCGCATCCTTCGTTGTCGTTCTCATCGTCGGTTACACCGTGATACGAAAGCGGCTCGTTGGAATTCCTGGTAGTCCCACGGTCGAAGGTTCCCGCGCTGTGACCGATGGCGGAATTAAGGTTCCCGGCTGGAGCGGGAGGATCGATCCCGCCGAACAGAAGGCCGGCATGACAATCGCAGATGCGAGGTTCGCCAAGGAAGCGGGAGCACTTCATGTCACAACGGGGCCTGCGGTGAACTATTGGAAGACCGATGACCATATTGCCGGCAATTACACGGTCAGCGCGATGTTCAACGAGCCCAAGTTCATGAACCTCAACTCCCATCCGCATCCCTACGGAGTGTTCATTGCGGGCAACGATATGGGCACGGCAAATCAAACGGCGTTCTACTGCGGTGCTTATGGCGACGGAAGATTCATCGCACGCGGGTTCGGCCCGGAGCCCTTCCGGCTAAACGGTCTCTTCGGTGACAAGAACGAAGCGGTCCATAAGGCTCCTGCGGAGGGCCAGCCGGTTACGCAAGACATCGCCCTATCGGTGAAGGGCGATACGGTCACTTGTTCGATCAACGGTTCTTCTGTCGCCACCTACGATAGAGCGTCTCTCGTTGGTCCAAAGAGGCTTAAGACTCTCAATGGCTCGTACGGGCTGCGACTTGCCCACAATACAGATGTTCTTGTGACGAACTTCAAAGCGGAACAGCAGTAAGTCTTGCCTGCGACTCCGCTTTACCTAACTTCACACAAGCTTACGAAGCACGACCCCGAATGCGGCTGTAATCACTCCAGATCGATTGCCCTGCTATCGAGAGATCGAAGGAGTGATTACAGATGAAGAACGTTCTACGAGCCCTCATGCTGGGCTTTGCAGCGGTGACGATCACCGCACTCGCGGTCGCGCAAGGGCCTGGGATCAACTATGCGAAAGTCCAGTTCATTCCCCAACTGCTCGCGCCGAACGTGTACATCCTAACCGGATCGCCCGGTGCAGACGCTGGTCATCCTGAAGCTGCCGGTGGACGCATCGGAGTTCTGGCTGGACCTGAAGGAGTGCTGATGGTGGATGCGACCTACGCTCCTCTCTCGGACAAACTGGCCGCTGCAATCAAGCAAATCAATCCTGGCCCCATCCGGTTTCTGATCGATACGCACTATCACCCCGATCACACCGGCGGCAATCCGAACTTCGCGAAGAAGGGGGCGCTTATCTTAGCTCGCGAAGAGGTTCGGCGAGCCCTCATCACTCCGCCGCCGCCAGCGGTTCTCGCCGCAGTGGGAGATGCGGCTTCATGGAAAGACCCCGAACGTCTGCCCATCGTGACCTATGGCAACGGCGCGACCGTCAAGATCCACTTCGACGGTGAGACCGTTGACCTTATCCCGCTGCCACCCAGCCACACCAACGGCGATACGTTGGTTCGCTTTGAGAACGCGAATGTCATCATGCTCGGCGACTTCTACAGGAACTACGGGTATCCGTTTGTCGATGTAACCAGAGGTGCTTCGTTCAAGGGAACCCTGGAGTCGATCGATTTGTTGTTGCGAACCGCCGACACGAACACAAAGCTCGTGCCTGGACATGGATCGCTGCCAACGCTCGCCGATGTCAAAGCCTACCGCGACATGATCGTCGATGTCCGTTCCAAGGTTGAGCAAATGGCTGCAAATGGAAGCTCCCTGCAGCAGGTTCTGGCGGCCAAGCTCACTGCACCGTACGACGCGACAGTGCCGGGCGGCACCGATCCTCTCCCCGCCGGCCTGGGCAACAGTGCAGACCGCTTTGTTTCAGCTCTGTACGCCGAAGTAAAAGCTTCTCGCTAGCTCAACGCTAGTCTGCCACCCATGATTACTCAACCTACTTTGCGCGTTCCCTGAGGAGGAACAAATGAAGACATTGAAGATCGCCTACTGGGCAAGCACCTGCCTGTTTTGCGGTGTCTTTCTCATGACCGGAACCCTCTACATCCTGCACACGCAGACGATGGTTACCAAGTTCCATGAGATCGGTTTCCCGCTCTACATCCTCAACCTTATCGGACCGCTGAAGATTGCGGGTGCCATCACCCTTTTGATTCCATCGACCCCACCACGATTGAAGGAATGGGCCTATGCAGGTTTTGTCTTTGATCTCGTCGGAGCCGCCTGGTGCCATTTCGCCGTCCAGGGATTTAGCGAAGGTATCAAGCTCTTGATTCCGATCACGGTCGTGGCAGTTTCGTACCTGAGCTATCACCGACTGAACGATCCGCCCAAAGTCCGTCACGCCGACGCGGACGAGTTGCTGACCGCGTAGATCAAACAGCAGATTGCATCCCTCCCCAAGTTTTTCGAGAAAGGAACTTCGCGACAAATGGCTTCGATTCTTAGCTTTTTCAGCTCCAAGTTGAGCTCCAAAATTCTTCTCCTCCTCTGCATGGTCTCTGGCTCAGGAATAGAACTGCGAGCTCAGGATGTGAGTTCTTCAACATCGACCGAAAGCGCTGGCTTGATGTTGCCAGACGCTCCGTCGGGGGAACCTCAATCTGCACAGGCGACCTCCGCACCTCCGCAGCAGGTTGCTTCCGTCAAAGCACCGAACTCGAATTATCGTCCCATGAAAGTTCGTGAACGGTTGTTCCTCTATGACCTGATCGGGCCGGGCGCTTTTCTCGTCACCGGCGTTCAGGCTGGCGTCGATCAAGACCGCACATTGAAGGTGCCTTACCCGCCCGATGGGTTTGTCGGCCCCGGCAATCACCCCGCTCATGGCGCAATACCGGAATGGGGCGAAGGGTTCGATGGGTATGCGAAACGCTATGCCTCCCGTTTCGGACAAAACCTGGCAGGCACAACGATCAAGTACGGTCTGGGTGAGCTATTGCGCGAGGATGTCACCTACCACCGTTGCGACTGCACAGGCGTACTGCCTCGGATATCACACGCCGTCGTCGCTTCACTCGTAGCCCACACAGAGAGTGGAAGGGCCGTCCCGTCATTGCCCGCGATTGTCTCCCCATTCCTCGCGTCTGAAATCGCCGTGAAGGCTTGGTACCCGGCACGGTACAACACGAGCGACGCACTGCGGACAAGCGCGAACGTCTATTACACCCTTCCTCTCAAAAATCTCTTCTACGAGTTCCGCCGTCGTTAGGAGCATTCATGCACAAAAAACTTCACGCACCGCACCATGGAGATCAGTCGAATCTTCTGGGAGAAAGCTACTGCCATTCACGTCTACTGCCTACAAGGGCGAGAGAAGCTCGCCGCACGCTTTTCCCGTCACCTTCATGACCTGGCTTCTCTGCACGCAAAGGGATGCACGGCAGAGGCGATTGCCGCAAGGAATGTCGCTGAAACCGTAGCTCGCCACAAAGCGATGTTTTTTCGAATGAAGGCGGCAGACGGCAATGTAATTGATTACGCCGTTGCGATTGAGGGTGGCCTTATTCTGATTCCTCGCGGAGAAGATCTTGAAGCTCTACGCACCGACTACCGATCCATGATCGACTAAGGCCTGCTGCGCACAGATGCTTATGACTTTGATTCCTTGATCGCTCAATGTACAACACTGCAACGTGAAGTAAACGAAAGCATCGCGGCCTGAGTTGCCTTGATTTTAGGTCCTTGCCTGCAAGCAAGAAAGCTCGTTCAGTACCGATTGCATATTGCAAATCCGTTCGCGACGAGCACATTGGTAAACAGAGGCCGACATGTCGGGATTAATGACACCGCAACCAGTGTTTGTTCCAGATGCAGTATGGAAGGCCCGGGATAGGAACGAGTGGGCGGGAACATCTGATTCGTTTCCTGCGTACCTCTGTTTCGGAGGATCTCACTTTTGGGTACGCCTCTGCGCTTCTTTGTCCTGGGTATTTTTCTCACTTGTTGGGTGCTTTGCGTTCACGGTCAGAGTTCGGCATTTCAATTCTTGAATAAGCCTAGCCGTTATTCCGTGGGTCTGAAGGTCGTAGAGCAATTTGATGTGTCGCGCTCCTACCCGGCTGTAAAGGGTACCTCAACAGGCGAAGGCCGTCGACCATTGCAGACGCTCATCTGGTACCCCTCGACTCCCAATCAGCGAGAGACGTTAACCGTAGAAGCCTACGTCCGACTTGCCGACTCAGAAACCCAATTCGCAATCCCTGATCAGGCTACTAACAAGTGGCGCGCGCGTCTGCAAACTACGTTCCATGACAAGCTGAGGGCGGTGCGCGATGCCGAGCCTGAGAACGGGCGCTATCCGGTTCTTATTTATGCGCCTAGCGACTCGGGTGTCGCATGGGAGAACGCTGACCTGTGCGAGTACCTTGCCAGCCAGGGCTATGTGGTTTTGGCAAGCCCCTCCATGGGCAAAGCCACGCGCGATATGACGGACGATCTGGAAGGAATCAACACTCAAGCGAGCGATATCTCGTTTCTCATCGGATATACTGCCTCATTGCCCAATGCAAACCTGGAGAAGGTAGCCGTGGTGAGTTGGAGCTATGGCGGCATCTCCAGCCTGTTCGCAGCGGCTCACGATCCGCGTATCGACGCTCTCGTTGCATTGGATGGGAGCCAACGTTACTATCCGGGTCTTGTGCAGAAAGCGGGTGACGTTCACCCCGAGCACATGACTCTGCCGATGATGTTCTTCATGCAGGGCGACATTAGCCTGGAAACCCTGGCGCAGGACGACGCCCCATCCGCCGACCGAATCGGCCCCAATGTGTTGAATGCCTGGGGCGGGGATCTCTATAGCATCCATATGCTGGGAATGTCGCATCCAGAATTCAGCTCCATGTCTCAGCGCCGAAAGACAGCGGAACGCTACCGCGAGGATCAAATTGCCGATTTTGACAGAGCGGACACCAACACCGGTTACGCCTTAGTGGCTCTGTATGCCACTAACTTTCTCAACTGGTACCTCAAGCGCGATCCGGCAGCTAAGGCATTCCTGGAGGCGTCTCCTCAGGTAAATGGAGCTCCGCGGCACTTCATGGGTGTGTCTTTTCGCCCGCCTCGAGGCGGCTCGTCCACGGGAAACTGAGGACCGTTCCGGTTCTGCTCGACTCCCCAGTCACGATAAATGGGATGAGCAGGTCCTCCTGAGGAGGAGCAGACTGTTCCCATGAAGAAGCGGACGCAACACCTCATCGCGGAAGTACCCCGGAAGCGTGGCCAGGTAGAGCTGACGATTGGCATCG